>Ga0209371_1000020_pt1 | contig 556282 bp, 534 predicted proteins | sample AgamicAtAmrz_FD_187165 | JGI IMG/M metagenome (GOLD analysis project Ga0209371, IMG submission 187165) | Agave microbial communities from Guanajuato, Mexico - At.Am.rz (SPAdes) (version 2) | ecosystem: Host-associated > Plants > Roots > Rhizosphere | place: Guanajato, Mexico | collected...
AGCTTTCCAGCTCAATGCTCTGCCACTGACCCGCCTTCTGGATAAACCAGGGCTGATAGTCAAAAATGCTTTCGGCGTCTTCGGTGGAGGAAAACACTCTGAGCCAACCACGAATTCCGTAAGAAGACCCCAGTTTGCCGACAATAATTGGCTCAGCAGGGACCGCTGCGGTTTGTTGCTTGCTCATCATGACCACCGTGACAGATTAAGCTGCTTTCTGTGCTTCTTTGATCAGCGCGGAAACGCGATCGGAAACGGTAGCGCCCTGGCCAACCCAGTGCTGAATACGATCCAGATCCAGGCGGGTGCCTTCTTCTTTCTCGGAAGCGATCGGGTTGAAGAAGCCAACGCGCTCAATGAAGCGACCGTTGCGTGCATTACGGCTGTCAGTCACAACAACCTGGTAGAACGGACGCTTTTTAGCGCCGTGACGTGCTAAACGAATAGTTACCATAACATCCTCTTGTGTGAATAAAACACCAGGCCCCATCGAGGAACGGAGCCCGGCGTCATATTAAAAGCCCGAAAATTTTACTGATTTTTGGGGAAATTGCAATCAGGATAAAGTAAACAAGGAGAATAAGGCGTATATCGGTGCAACCAGTTTAGTTCCGGCGTGTGTGCAGAAAGCGGAGCGTACACGGAGTACGTGAGCATTTACTCGCTCCGCTTGCTCTCCGGGGCCGCCCTAAAGGGCGTTCAAAACACGTTCGTGTTTTGTCGGGCACACCCCGGAGCTAAAATGGCAAACAAGATAGCCTTATATCCTTGTTTTACACGCAGTACGGGAGGATGACGAGCAACCCCCGGCACCAAAATAAAATAGCAAAAAAGCCAGGCCGTTTATTAGCGCCCAGGGAAGCCTGGCGGCATCATCCCCTTCATCCCGCGCATCATCTTCGCCATCCCGCCCTTCTTCATTTTCTTCATCATGCGCTGCATGTCGTCGAATTGTTTAAGCAGACGGTTCACATCCTGCACCTGCATACCGCAGCCTGCTGCGATACGGCGTTTACGGGAGCCTTTGATAATGTCCGGATTGGCGCGCTCTTTCAGCGTCATCGAGTTAATGATCGCTTCCATCCGCACCAGCACTTTGTCATCCATTTGCGCTTTGACGTTGTCCGGGATCTGCCCCATGCCCGGCAGCTTGCCCATCAGACTTGCCATACCGCCCATGTTTTTCATCTGGCGCAGTTGTTCAAGGAAATCGGTCAGATCGAAGCCGTCGCCTTTTTTCAGCTTGTTCGCCAGCTTCTCAGCCTGCGCACGGTCAACCTTGCTCTCGATATCTTCAATCAGCGACAGCACGTCGCCCATACCGAGAATGCGCGAGGCAATACGATCCGGATGGAACGGCTCCAGCGCTTCGGTTTTCTCGCCGACGCCGAGGAACTTAATCGGTTTGCCGGTGATGTGTCGAATCGACAGCGCCGCACCGCCGCGGGCGTCGCCGTCCACTTTGGTCAGCACTACGCCGGTAAGCGGCAGCGCTTCATTAAAGGCTTTCGCCGTGTTTGCCGCATCCTGACCGGTCATAGCATCGACAACAAACAGCGTTTCCACCGGGTTAATCGCGGCATGAACCTGTTTGATTTCGTCCATCATCGCTTCATCAACGTGCAGACGACCGGCGGTATCCACCAGCAGCACGTCGTAGAATTTCAGCTTCGCTTCTTTTAGCGCCGCGTTAACGATATCGACCGGCTTTTGCGCGACGTCAGACGGGAAGAAATCGACTTCAACCTGCTGCGCCAGCGTTTCAAGCTGTTTGATCGCCGCCGGGCGATAAACGTCCGCCGAAACGACCAGCACTTTCTTCTTGTGCTTTTCGCGCAGGAACTTACCGAGCTTACCGACGCTGGTAGTTTTACCAGCACCTTGCAGGCCAGCCATCAGCACTACCGCCGGCGGCTGCGCGGCGAGGTTCAGGCTCTGGTTCTCTTCACCCATCGCCGCAACCAGTTCGTTACGGACGATTTTGACGAATTCCTGACCCGGCGTCAGGCTTTTGTTAACTTCATGACCAACCGCTTTCTCTTTTACGCGGTTGATAAAGTCACGCACTACCGGCAGCGCAACATCCGCTTCCAGCAGCGCCATGCGCACTTCGCGCAGGGTATCTTTGATGTTGTCTTCAGTGAGGCGTCCACGGCCACTGATATTGCGCAGCGTGCGCGACAAACGATCGGTTAAATTATCAAACATTGTCTCTCGCCTGAGGTGATACGGTTGGCCGCCAGGGCGACGCATTACAGAAATTTGCCGGAGTATAACATGAAGACATTGCTCCTGTATGTGATGCAACTGTTGGAGCCAACGTCGCCTGACGTTATACTGCTTTTCTTTCTTCTTCAGTCAACTGCCGACATCCCTATGCCCGTTTTTGCTCTGATCGCTCTTGTTGCCTACTCAATCAGTATCGCGCTGATCATCCCCGGTTTGCTGCAGAAAAACAGCGGCTGGCGGAAAATGGCTATTCTTTCGGCGGTGATCGCGCTTATTTTTCACGGTTTCGGGCTGAAAGAACGGCTGTTTCCGGACGACGGCGGGCAAAACCTCAGCTTGCTGAATGTCGGTTCGCTGGTCAGTCTGATGATCTGTACGGTGATGACCATTGTTGCCTCGAAAAACCGCGGCTGGCTGCTGCTGCCGATTGTATATACCTTCGCGCTGATCAACCTCGCCTTCGCGATTTTCGTGCCGAATGAGTACATCACTCACCTGGAAGCGACGCCCGGCATGCTGGTGCATATCGGCCTGTCGCTCTTCTCTTATGCCACATTGATTATTGCAGCGATGTATGCCCTGCAACTGGCCTGGATCGACTATCAGTTGAAGAACAAACGGCTGGCTTTCAGTAGCGAAATGCCGCCGTTAATGGTCATTGAGCGCAAGATGTTCCACATCACCCAGGTCGGCGTAGTACTGCTGACGCTGACGCTCTGTACCGGCCTGTTCTATATGAAGAACCTGTTCAGCATGGAAAATATCGACAAAGCCGTGCTCTCTATTATTGCCTGGTTTGTCTATATCGTCCTGCTGTGGGGCCATTACCATGAAGGCTGGCGCGGTCGCCGGGTTGTCTGGTTCAACGTTGCGGGCGCGGGTATTTTAACGCTGGCCTACTTTGGCAGCCGTATCCTGCAACAGTTTGTGAGTTAACGCCAAAAGGAGTTCCCCCTGGAACACATCTCTACCACGACGCTGATCATTACCCTGATTATCATGGTCGTGGTTTCAGCCTATTTCTCCGGTTCTGAAACCGGGATGATGACGCTGAACCGCTATCGTCTGCGTCACCTGGCCAAGCAGGGTAACCGCGCGGCCAGGCGCGTCGAAAAGCTGCTGCGCAAGCCCGATCGTCTGATTAGCCTGGTGCTGATCGGCAACAACCTCGTCAATATTCTTGCCTCGGCGATAGGTACTATCGTCGGGATGCGCCTGTACGGTAACGCAGGTGTAGCGATTGCCACCGGTGTGCTGACATTTGTAGTGCTGGTGTTCGCCGAAGTATTGCCGAAAACCATTGCTGCGCTCTACCCGGAAAAAGTCGCCTTTCCCAGCAGCTTTCTGCTGGCGCCATTGCAGGTGATTATGCTGCCGCTGGTGTGGCTGCTTAACGGCGTCACCCGCGTGCTGATGCGCATGGTTGGCATTAAAGCCGATGTGGTGGTCAGCGGTGCGCTCAGCAAAGATGAATTACGCACTATTGTTAACGAATCGCGCTCACAAATCTCGCGCCGTAACCAGGACATGCTGCTGTCGATTCTCGATCTGGAAAAGGTGAGCGTTGATGACATCATGGTGCCGCGCAACGAAATTGTCGGGATCGATATTAACGATGACTGGAAAGCGATTGTTCGCCAGCTCACTCACTCGCCGCACGGGCGCATTGTGCTGTACCGCGATTCGCTGGATGACGCCATCAGCATGTTGCGCGTGCGCGAAGCCTATCGCCTGATGACCGAAAAGAACGAGTTCACCAAAGAGGTGATGCTGCGCGCTGCCGATGAAATCTACTATGTGCCTGAAGGGACGCCGCTCAGCGTTCAACTGGTGAAATTCCAGCGCAATAAAAAGAAAGTCGGGCTTGTAGTCGATGAGTATGGCGATATTCAGGGGTTGGTGACGGTAGAAGATATTCTCGAAGAGATTGTCGGCGACTTCACCACCTCCATGTCGCCTGCGCTGGCCGATGAAGCCACGCCGCAAAACGACGGCTCGGTGATAATCGATGGCAGCGCCAGCGTGCGCGAACTGAATAAAGCCTTTAACTGGCACTTGCCGGAAGATGAAGCCCGCACCATTAACGGCATGCTGCTGGAAGAGCTGGAAGAGATCCCGGCCGTTGGCACGCGCGTACGCATTGAGCAGTACGACATCGATATTCTCGATGTGCAGGACAACATGATTAAGCAGGTAAAAGTGATCCCGGTGAAAACGCTGCGCGAAAGCGTGGCCGAATAAAATGAAAAACCCTCTCCGGGCGGAGAGGGTTTCAGACGGGATTAACCCTTAGCTTTGGCGACGGTAACCATGGCCGCGCGAATAGTACGACCGTTTAAGGTATACCCTTTCTGCATCACGCCCAGCACGTTGCCAGCGGCGATCTCGTCGGATTCCACCATCGCAATCGCCTGATGGACGTTCGGATCCAGCGGAACATCGGTATCAGCAACCACTTCAACGCCGAATTTCTTCACTACATCCAGCATCGATTTCAGCGTCAGTTCGATACCTTCAACCATCGGCGCCATTTCGGCGTTGTTCCTGTCTGCGACTTCGAGCGCGCGATCCAGGCTATCCACTACCGGCAGCAGTTCGTTGATGAATTTTTCCAGCGCGAACTTATGCGCTTTTTCAACGTCCTGTTCGGTGCGGCGACGCAGGTTTTCCATTTCCGCTTTCATGCGCAGAACAGTTTCACGCTCGCGATTTTGCGCTTCGGTTAACTGCGCTTCAAGGTTCGCAATTTTCTCATCGCGCGGATCCACCTGCTCAGCAGAATCGTCAGACTCAACAACTGCCTCAACTTCGTCGTGCTGTTCCATGATAATTTCTTCCGGGGCTTGCCCGTCAGGCGTTTTCTGTTCTTTACTACTCATGAATTTCTCCGCGTTTTTTTGCATTCATCTCGCTAACCTGGCTTATTATGGGGATCAGTTTCCGGGATTCAAGGGAACGTGACAGATTGTCATCATTCATTCGCCACAAGGACCACCAGAACATGACCCTCCATTTCAAGTGTATTGGTATTGTCGGGCATCCACGGCACCCTACCGCGCTGACCACACATGAAATGCTCTACCGCTGGCTTCACGAAAAAGGTTATGACGTCATTGTCGAACAACAGATTGCCCAGGAATTGCAGCTCACGAATGTGAGGACCGGCACACTGGCGGACATTGGTCAGCAGGCCGACCTGGCTGTGGTGGTCGGCGGTGACGGCAATATGCTGGGCGCGGCGCGTACGCTGGCGCGCTATGATATTCAGGTGATCGGCATCAACCGCGGTAATCTCGGTTTTCTTACCGATCTCGATCCAGACAACGCCCAACAGCAGTTGGCCGATGTACTGGAAGGGCATTATATCGCCGAAAAACGCTTCTTGCTGGAAGTACAGGTCTGTCAGCAGAGTTCCCTGCCAGAGTGCCAAAAACGGATCAGCACCGCTATCAACGAAGTGGTGCTACACCCGGGAAAAGTTGCCCATATGATTGAATTCGAAGTATATATCGATGAAATCTTCGCGTTCTCTCAGCGTTCCGATGGGCTGATCATCTCCACACCCACTGGATCGACCGCTTATTCACTCTCTGCCGGCGGGCCAATTCTGACGCCGTCGCTGGATGCAATTACGCTGGTGCCCATGTTCCCGCATACCTTGTCGGCCCGCCCGCTGGTAATTAACAGCAGCAGTACCATTCGCTTGCGCTTTTCCAACCGTCGCAGCGACCTGGAGATCAGTTGTGACAGCCAAATTGCGCTGCCGATCCAGGATGGCGAAGATGTGCTGATCCGCCGCAGCGACTATTACCTGAATCTGGTTCACCCTAAAGATTACAGTTATTTCAATACATTAAGCTCAAAACTTGGCTGGTCGAAAAAATTGTTCTGAAATTCACCGTCAGGGCTTTACTGTATATAAAACCAGTTTATACTGTATGAAAACACAGTTATGGTTTTTCATACAGGAAAGCAACCATGTTGGCACAACTGACCATCAGTAATTTTGCTATCGTTCGTGAGCTTGAGATCGATTTTCACAGCGGGATGACGGCTATTACCGGCGAAACCGGGGCGGGTAAATCCATTGCCATTGACGCGCTTGGGCTGTGCCTCGGCGGTCGTGCTGAAGCCGACATGGTGCGCGCAGGTGCTCCGCGCGCCGACCTGTGTGCCCGCTTTGCACTGAAAGACACACCCGCCGCGCAGCGCTGGCTGGAAGAGAATCAACTGGAAGATGGACGTGAGTGTTTACTTCGCCGCGTCATCAGCAGCGACGGGCGCTCCCGTGGTTTTATCAACGGAACGGCGGTACCGCTTTCTCAACTCCGCGAACTTGGCCAACTACTCATACAGATCCATGGTCAGCACGCGCACCAGCTGTTAACCAAATCAGAACACCAGAAGAGCCTGCTCGATGGCTATGCCGGTGAGTATGCGCTCACTCAGCAAATGGCTGAACATTACCGCACCTGGCACCAGAGCTGCCGCGAACTGGCTCAGCATCAGCAGCAAAGCCAGGAACGCGCCGCCCGTGCCGAACTACTGCACTACCAACTGAAAGAACTGAATGAATTCCACCCGCAACCGGGTGAATTTGAGCAGATCGACGAAGAATACAAACGTCTCGCCAACAGCGGCCAGCTGCTTTCCACCAGCCAGCACGCGCTGAACGTGCTGGCCGATGGCGAAGAGGTCAACCTGCAAAGCCAACTCTATAACGCCCGCCAGCTTTTAACGGAGCTGGCAGGTATGGATTCGCGCCTTTCCGGCGTGCTGGATATGCTGGAAGAAGCGGCTATTCAAATCAGTGAAGCCAGCGATGAGCTGCGCCATTACTGCGACCGCTTAGATCTCGATCCCAATCGTCTGTACGAACTGGAACAGCGAATCTCCCGGCAGATCTCGCTGGCGCGTAAGCACCATATCTCCCCAGAAGAACTGCCGCAGTTCCACCAGTCTCTACTCGATGAACAGCAGTTACTGGACGATCAGGCCGACTCCCAGGAGACGCTGGCGCTGGCGGTAACGCAGCACCACCAACTGGCGCTGTCCAGCGCGCAGGCCCTGCATACCCAGCGCGTGAAATATGCTCAGGAACTGAGCGAACTGATCACCGAGAGTATGCACGCACTTTCCATGCCGCATGGCGTGTTTGTCATTGATGTCGATTTTGACGATCGTTCGCTGACGGCAGAAGGCGCAGATCGTATTGAATTTCGCGTCACCACTAACCCCGGGCAGCCGCTGCAACCGATCGCTAAAGTTGCCTCCGGCGGCGAGCTGTCACGCATTGCACTGGCGATTCAGGTGATCACCGCACGGAAGATGGAAACCCCGGCGCTGATCTTCGATGAAGTGGATGTCGGTATCAGCGGGCCAACGGCGGCCGTGGTCGGCAAGCTGCTGCGTCAACTGGGCGAATCGACTCAGGTAATGTGCGTTACGCACCTGCCGCAGGTTGCCGGTTGTGGCCATCATCACTTTTTTGTCAGCAAAGAGACCGACGGCGCGATGACCGAAACACATATGCAACCGCTGGATAAACGCGCCCGTCTGCAGGAGCTGGCCCGCCTGCTCGGCGGCAGCGAGGTGACGCGCAATGCGCTGGCAAACGCCAAAGAGCTGCTGGCTGCGTAAACTTTTCGGTAATATGACGGTCTGAGTTCTCGACAAAATCGACAACAGACCAGCCCGCAGAGGTTTTAAACTGGCTAAAGGTCTATTATCATCGGCATATTACATATGAGCCACGTATTGTTCGGGCCCGAAAAGGAATCAAATCACTATGCGCTGTAAAATGCTGACTGCTGCCGCAGCGGTTCTCCTGATGTTGACCGCTGGTTGCTCTACCTTAGAACGCGTGGTTTACCGCCCTGATATCAATCAGGGGAACTACCTGACACCAAACGATGTTTCCAAAATCCGCGTAGGTATGACGCAACAGCAGGTTGCTTATGCACTGGGTACGCCAATGATGAAAGACCCATTTGGCACCAACACCTGGTTCTATGTGTTCCGCCAGCAACCGGGCCACGAAGATGTCACACAGCAGACGCTGACGCTGACCTTCAACAGCAATGGTGTGTTAACCAATATGGATAACAAACCTGCTCTGACCAAAAGCTAAGATCGCAGAAACGCAAAAAGGTGCTCAGTGAGCACCTTTTTTGTTTCCGCTAATAGCGCATTACGGCTTGTTCGCCGCTTTTTCTGCCCGCTGGCGACGCAGCTCTTTCGGATCGGCAATCAGTGGACGGTAAATCTCCACGCGGTCTCCCTCATGTACCACATCATGCAGTTTTGCCGGACGGCTGTAGATGCCCACTTTATTGACCTTCAGATCGATATCGCTGCGCAACTCCAGCAGGCCCGACTGGCGAATCGCCTGCTCAACGGTCGCGCCCTCTTCCAGCGTCACCCGTTGCAGATACTGCTTTTCCGGCAGTGCATAAGCCACTTCGACGGCAATTTTACCCGACACGGTAAACCTCTTTCGCGCGAAGAGTAAACGCCTGCACCATATTGGCCGCCAGCTCTTTAAAGATGCGACCAAAGGCCAGCTCAATCAGCTTATTGGTAAATTCAAAATCAAGCTGAAACTCAATGCGACAGGCATCGGCACTGAGCGGCGTAAATTTCCAGCCGCCCATCAATGACTTAAAAGGTCCATCGACCAGATGCATCAAAATGCTTTGGTTAGCAGCCAGCGTATTGCGCGTGGTAAACGTTTTGCTGATCCCGGCTTTGGAAACATCGACCGCCGCCGTCATCTGCGTCGGCCCGGCTTCCAGCACCCGGCTACCGGTGCAGCCAGGCAAAAACTGAGGATAAGATTTCACATCGTTCACTAACTGATACATCTGTTCCGCGCTGTAAGGCACCAGCGCAGTACGGCTAATCTGAGGCATAAGGTTTTCCGCGTTCACACAATCGTCAAATAATACCATTTCCGTCGGATGAAAGGAAAACGCTAAGCCGGAACTCATGCTAAGATAACGCGTTAAACCTCACAGGACGCAATGAGGTCAGTTTCAGATATCAGATTACCGGATGGCTTCACGACATTATGACGAAGAAAAAAGCACATAAACCAGGTTCAGCCACCATTGCGCTGAATAAGCGCGCCCGCCATGAATACTTTATCGAAGAAGAATTTGAGGCCGGGCTGTCACTGCAAGGCTGGGAAGTAAAATCCTTACGCGCAGGTAAAGCTAACATTGGCGACAGCTACGTTATTCTGAAAGACGGCGAGGCGTTTCTGTTTGGCGCAAACTTTACGCCATTAACCGTTGCCTCCAGCCACTATGTGTGCGACCCCACACGTACCCGTAAGTTACTGCTGAATCAGCGCGAACTGGATTCCCTCTACGGCCGCATCAATCGTGAAGGCTACACAGTCGTCGCGCTGTCGCTGTACTGGAAAAACGCCTGGTGCAAAGTGAAAATTGGCGTAGCGAAGGGTAAAAAACAGCATGATAAACGCTCCGATCTGAAAGAGCGCGAATGGCAGCTGGATAAAGCCCGCATCATGAAAAACGCCGGGCGCTAACCCGCACAGCCCTCTCACACCGGGAGAGGGCAACACGGCTTTCCGGCTTCTCTTGTTTATCCCACTAAATTTTTTCCTCGAATAACGCTTCGATAGAACAAATGCCGCTCAGAATATCCTCAACTCGCATTATCAGGCCGTTTGCCGCGATATGGACTGGTATGCTGCGTCATAAATCTGTTATACTCAGCGAACACTTTTGGGGCTGATTCTGGATTCGACGGGATTTGCGAAACCCAAGGTGCATGCCGAGGGGCGGTTGGCCTCGTAAAAAGCCGCAAAAAATAGTCGCAAACGACGAAAACTACGCTTTAGCAGCTTAATAACCTGCTGAGAGCCCTCTCTCCCTAGCCTCCGCTCTTAGGACGGGGATCAAGAGAGGTCAAACCCAAAAGAGATCGCGTGGATGCCCTGCCTGGGGTTGAAGCGTTAAATCTAATCAGGCTAGTTTGTTAGTGGCGTGTCCGTCCGCAGCTGGCAAGCGAATGTAAAGACTGGACTAAGCATGTAGTACCGAGGATGTAGGAATTTCGGACGCGGGTTCAACTCCCGCCAGCTCCACCACTTCATGATCCGGATACATCCGGTGAAATCCTGAAAGCCCGCACGGCGCAAGCCTTGCGGGCTTTTTTGTGTCTGTCGTTGTCTGAGGTCATCCGGCTAAATCCAGAGAAAATTGGTACACGTTTAGGTACACGGTATACTGTGATCCATTAAACATGTACCAATTATGGAAGGGATCCAGATATGGCGCGCATCACACGCCCCCTCACTAACTGACCTGCCCCCCATTGATTAACACACAACGATGTTAGTAATGTCTTCATCAGCAACATGAGGACAACCCCATGAAGAAGCGTTTTTCCGACGAACAGATCATCAATATTCTTCGCGAAGCCGAGGCGGGTGTTTCCGCCCGCGAACTCTGCCGTAAGTACGCCATCTCCGACGCCACGTTTTATACGTGGCGTAAGAAGTTTGGTGGCATGGAAATACCTGAAGTAAAAAGGCTTAAGTCACCTGAAGAAGAGAACGCCCGCCTCAGGAAGCTGCTCGCCGAAGCCATGCTGGATAAAGAGGCGCTACAGGTGGCTCTGGGCCGAAAGTACTGACGACAGACCAGAAGCGGGAAGCCGTGACAGTGATGTGTAAAGCGACAGGTCTGTCGCAACGTCGTGCCTGCAGGCTGACGGGTTTGTCCCTGTCGACCTGCCGTTATGATGCGCACCGTCCGGCTACTGATGCGTATCTGTCTGCACGTATCACCGAACTGGCACTGGAACGCCGACGTTTCGGTTACCGGCGTATCTGGCAGCTTCTGCGTCGTGAAGGCCTTTGCGTTAACCACGGAGACGTAAAATCACAAAAAAGCTTTTAAAACAGAGAGATGAATTTTCTGCGAGATCCTTTTCAGAACCTGAAAACTGAAAAACACTGAAATTCTTTTCAGTTCCGTTTTTTCCGCAAGCCGCCAGCAGTAGTGCGGGCTGCCGGGATGGGGTCAGGCGATGATGCCCTGGTACTTGCTGCGGGTCTGTCCTGCCTTGCCAGCCGTCTGCGTAAAGGCGCTGGCGTTGATCGTGGTTTTGCGCGTCACATTTTCGCGGTTTTCCGTCCGCGTCAAGCAACTGCACATCCACCGCATAGCGAGGACATGTGGTGCTGGCTACGCCACGGTTTGCTGCGCAGGAAGTCAAGAAAAGCAGAGCGGGCAAGTCCGTTTTGCCCAAGTCAAACTGACGAGGCGGGCTTCCGCTATCCGCCATGCCTCGTTCCAGCGCAGTAATCCATCGCCAGGATTTCTCCTCCGGAGCCCCTCAGACAATAGAGCGCAGCACGCCGCCATCCACGCGCAAGGCCGCGCCGGTCGTCGCCGAGGCTTGTTCCGAAGCGACATAGACCACCATGTTGGCGACTTCCTCTGTGGTGGCGAAGCGCTGGATCAGAGTGGTCGGGCGCATCGTTTTCAGGAAGTTCTGTTCGGCCTGCGCTGGCGTGATGCCTTGTTCCTGCGCGGTGGACCTCATCCAGTTGGACAGGATTTCCGAATCCGTCGGGCCAGGCAGTATCGCGTTGACGGTGATGCCGCTGCCAGCGACGAGTTCGGCCAGCCCGCGCGACACCGCGAGCAACGCGGCCTTGGTTACGCCGTAGTCGATCATTTCCCTGGGAATGTTCAGCGCCGACTCGCTGCTGATGAACACCACGCGACCCCAACCACGCGTTGTCATCTTAGGAATGTAGTGGCGCGCCAGGCGCACGCCGCTCAACACATTGAGCTGGAACAGGTCCAGCCATTCAGAATCGACCTGGTCGAAGAAATTGTTCGGGTGCGCGGTGCCTGCATTATTGACCAGAATGTCGACGTCCGGCGCATGCGCGATCAACGCCGCACAACCATCCGCCGTGGCAACGTCGGCGGCGATGCCGTCCAGTTCGGCGAACGGCAACAGCGCGCGCATTTCGCGCAGCGCGGCATCCACGCGCGCCTGTGTACGGCCGTTGATCACCACCGCCGCGCCAGTCCTTCGGCAATCGCGCGACCAATGCCAGCGGTGGAGCCAGTGACGATGGCCTTGCGGCCCTTCAGTTCGATGTGCATGGGATTTTTCTCCGTTCGAATGTTGAAAATGTCAGTCTGCTTTCTTCGCCACTGCGGCTTCAGCCGCATGTGCGAGGCGTTAGACCCAATCCTGGTGATAGCGATACAGCGCGCCGGGATATTGGCGGCCGATCACGTCGAGGAAGAATTCGCCTTGCTGTGTCTCTTCGGTCAGCACATGGCAGCCTTCGGCCGTCGGCGTGATAACCCAGCCGTGGTAAGCGCTGGAATCCGTTTCGTCGCCATCGACGGTGGTCGCCCATGCCAGCCGACGGTTCGGCACGCACTCGGTCACCGTCAGTGACATCGGGTAGCCGACCGTCACCCGGTGGTAGCGCGTGCCCAACTGCAATTCTGGTTCGCCGGAGAGGATCTCCACCTGATCTTCGGCAGGGAAATAGCGCGACCAATGCGTGGCATCGACCAGCAGTCTCCACACCGCTTCCGGCGGGGCTTTCACGTCGATGTCGTTGAGCGCGTAGAGGGATGAAACGCCCGGGTGATAGCCTTCGGGCCAGATGACTTTGTCGATCATGTGCGTAATCCTCGATGCTGTCGGAAGGCTCAGGCGAGCTTGACCAGGTCCTGGAAAATCAGTGGTGCCCACGTACTGCCGCACGCCTGCACCAACGCGCCGCCTTCGGCGAGCTTGCCCAGCCATACAGGCGCGAAGCCGAGGCGTTCGGCCAGCGCCGCGACCGGTGGCACCGCGTTATCGTCGTCGCTGGACAGGAACACCACACGGTGCCCACCTTCGATATTCGGATCGGCGGCCAGTAAACCGGCGGGCAGATGATTGAAGCCCTTCACAACATTCGCACCGGCAAACGCCCTTGCGATGACGCAGGAAGAGGGCTGACCGCCGAGTTCTTCGACGGGCACGCCGTACGCATTGGTCACGTCGATGATCGTCTTGCCTTGCCAATTCGCCCGCGACCTGGCGACGGTCACGTGTTCCGCGAATGGCACGGCGAGGAAGATGACGTCTGCCTGCAAGGCGTCCTGCAACGTCCTGGGCGAGACGGCCGAACCGATGGCTTGTGCCTGCGGTGTCAGTGCTTCAGGTGTACGCCGACTGGCGACGGTGACTTCGATGTTCTGGCGGGCGAAGGCACGGGCAAGTGCCTGCCCCACAGCGCCAAAACCGATGATCGAATACGACATGAAATTTCTCCTGACACTAATGTTTGTGTGAGGAGGAGAGTAATTTAATTCCATTTTGATGATAATATGCACATTCATCATAAAACTTATTCCGGAAAAGAATGGATAGATTTCAGGAATTAACGGCCTTCATCGCCGTGGTCGAGACCGGCGGCTTCTCTGCGGCAGCACGTAAGACGGGTGATTCACAATCGGGGATCAGCAAAGCGGTGAATGCGCTGGAGAAACGTCTTGGCGTAGCGCTGCTCCATCGCAGCACGCGCAAGGTAACGCTGACCGAGCAGGGGCAGAAGTACTACGAACGCACCAAGCCGTTGCTCGATGAAATCCAGGTGGCCGATGGCGAATTGACCAGTAGCGTACAGACCGTGTCCGGCCTGATGCGCATTGCCGCGCCTTCAACGTTCGGACGGCTGCATGTGCTGCCGCTGATCCCCGAACTGCTATCGCAGCATCCCGGCTTGCGCATCGATCTGGTGCTGTCCGATGCGTTGCGCGACATGATCGAAGACCGGATCGATCTGGCTATCCGCATCAGCCAGATCAATGATCCGGATTCCGTAGTGCGGCGCGTGACGGGCACTTCGCTGGTTTGCGCCGGCTCCCGCCACTACTTCGAGCAGCACGGCATTCCCGGGACGCCCGCCGATCTGGCCGACCACAACTGCCTGATCTACGGCGAAATGACCGAATGGCCGTTCACCGGGCCGGAGGGGCATTTCAGTGTTCCGGTGCGCGGCAATCTCTCGTCCAACAGTGTCGAAACCATTCTGGCTGGCGTGGTGGCGGGCGTCGGTATCGGCCTGTTCCATCGCGCATCGCTGGTCGGCGAGTTCCAGCATTCGGATGTCATCACCGTGCTGGATGAATTCATGCACGAGCCACGCGACATCAGCCTTGTCTGGCCGAAGCATCGGTTTGTGCCTACGCGCGTGCGTCGGGCGACTGACTTTCTTGCCTCGGCGCTCTCGAAACGTATCCAGGACGGCAAAATTAACTATCCCCCGCTTACGCCTTGAATACTCAAAGCGCATCAAAGAATTACGGGCAGAAGCGACTGCGGGTGTGATTTTGTGGGAAAAAGCTGAGACCACTCACGCTGGCAGCCTCTCTGCCAGCGTGAGACCGCTTTAGAAAAGAATCATTAACCATATTCCCCCAACGGTTTTCGGTATTTTTGCTGAAAGCGGTGGAAATACCTGCGATGAAAAAGCTGAAACCTCTTTCACATCCTGTATCGCGTAGCCATTAATATTTAGCGCTCTAATATTGATATAAATGGAGAATCATTAATAGCGACCAACGTATTTCCTTTGCGTTGCCATTTCAGACGGCTATCCGAATCGTCAGGGTATTTTTTTAGACCGCCAGGCCGAACAAGTAATTTGATACAGTTATTAATCGATAACTGAAGATTCCGGGAAACCGCCCCTTTCTTTTCGCCTTTTTTCGCCCACTGATCGCCTGCTTTTGGCGGAATACCTTTGACGCATAACCATTGCAACGTCTCACCATCGTTGCGGAAAGTGCCGCCGGTACGGACAATACGTAATCGGCTGGATTGTTGCCCATCCAGGCGCATCAGGGGCGGCGTAACAATAAATGGCGCCTTATCCTTTTTGTTTTCCGTCAGCACCTGAGACTGAATTAAAATAGGGTAATTGTGCGGATTGGTTACCGTCAGGGTTGCCCCATTGGAATCAGGATCATAAATCAGGCGAGAAGCGCCAAGCCTGACTAAAGACATCCGGCTGGAGGTTTCAGGGCTGGAGAGCATTGCTAAAACACTATCTGTAAAAAAAATAAACAGATGCGATGATGAGTGAAAATACTGCAATCCTTTTCTTCACGTGACATCCTGTATAAAAATCGAAGAAAAAACGCTAAATCATTGTTTCCGGCAGGCTCTCATCCGGAGAGCGTTATCGGTTTAATTGCCCGGCAGAAAAAGATCACCCATTGAATGCACAATACCGTTCGTCATTATTTATGCAGCAACAGCATCATATTATAAATAACGGCAACCTATGTTCTGAGCCATGATAACAACAATATCAACAACATGAATTCTTTCCATGTAGTTATTTAGCGATTTTATAAAATACAAAAACTTTATTTTCGAAATACAACCATCATCGCCACATTAAAATTTCACCCAGCAATGATGGATGCAAAAAATCATGACATAAATAATAACAAAAGAGAATCTATCGAAGTCACCAGGCAAATTTAATAAAAAATTAAAGCCATCTATATTAAAATTAATTATTCATAGTTAAATATTAAAAATCATTACAATACAAACACCTAACAAGTTGCACCGGTAAATATAGCACCTCATTTTTCTGTAAGGGGAAAAGAAAAGTCGTCACTCTCAGCCAGCCCATACTTAATTTTAAAAAATATCCCAGATTATTCTTTCTCTGTATCCGATAAACCAGGCCACCTTTAACGAGTTTGATCATCGCCTGCCCGAAGCCGTCTGACACCATAAAATAAAAACCCCGACAGACCTGAACCCGCCGGGGTTTGCATCCAACCGGTGCCCGCTAAATGACAAAGCGCAGCAGTTTCTGAAAACCTCACGCCACTTCCGCGCCATTCACCCCCATAAACTGGCGGATGCGTTGCAGCGCTGGTGTCGCTTCGCCGTGGCGAATATTTTCCGGCGTGGTATCGGCCTGAATAGTGCCTTTATCCATCAGCACCACGCGGTCAGAAATCGCCAGCGCAAAATCCATTTCGTGGGTCACAATCACCATGGTCATCCCTTCCCGCGCGAGATCGCTTATCACTTTCAGCACTTCGCCGACGCGTTCCGGATCCAGTGCCGAGGTCGGTTCGTCGAACAGCATAATATCGGGCGATAGCGCCAGCGCGCGGGCAATCGCCACCCGCTGCTGCTGCCCGCCGGAAAGTTGGTGCGGATATTTGTTCATATGGGCCAGCAGGCCGACTTTATCCAGCAGCCACAGCGCCTGCGCACGCCGTGCGGACTCCTGCTCCGGCTGCTGGTGATAACGCTGCGCCAGCATCACGTTCTGCAAAATGGTGTAATGCGGGAACAGATTAAAACCCTGAAAAACCATGCCGATGCGGCGAATACCCTGCTTGCGTAAACGGGAGTGGCGGTTGTCGCCGGCCTGAATAAAACTTTCGCCAAATAGCACAATCTCACCGCTATCCAGCGTCTCCAGACCATTAATACTGCGGATAAGCGTGGTTTTCCCGGAGCCGGAAGGCCCGATCACACTGACCACTTCGCCGGGCGCGACCCGCAAATCAATATCCTTAAACACCGGGTTTTGCCCCCAGGTTTTCTGGATCTGTTTCATCAACAGCGCGTCAGGCGTACCGTGCTGTTCGACAGCCTGACGTTTAGCCAACGGCACGGCCTGCTGGCGCAGCGCGTCAAGCTGGTTATCATGCAAGGTTTGCGGGGTTTTCACCTGCACGTTCGCCCAACGCTCCAGCGCCTGGAACAGCAAACTGAAAACGGAAACGATCAGCACGTAATAGACCGCCACCGCCGCCAGCGTCTCCATCACCAGAAAGTTTTCCGCGTAGAGTCGCTGCCCGGTCATCAGCAGTTCCGGCAGAGAAATCACCGACACCAGCGAAGTCTGTTTAACAATGGTAATAAACTCATTCACCAGCGCCGGTAACGCAATGCGCAGCGCCTGCGGGATCACCACCTTCCGCTGAATGCCGAGGTAGCTGAAACCCAGTGCATAGCCGGCCTCATGCTGGCCCTTCGCCACCGAGATCAGGCCGCCGCGGTGGATCTCTGCCATATAAGCCACTTCAACCAGAATGGTGGCAAGAAGCCCGGCAAAAAAAGCATTGCCGAGCACCGCGCCGCTGGCCGGGAACATCTGCGGCAGGTTATAAACAAACACCACCAGCACCAACAACGGCACGCTGCGAAACAACCAGATGTAGACCTGGCAAACGCTTTTCAGCCAGAGAGGGCCGGATAACCTGGCGCTGGCGACCACAAACCCCAGCACCAGTCCCGCGCACCAGGCAAGCACGCTGAGTTCCACCACGGTGACGCTGGCTTGCCAGAATGTCGCCATCGAAAACAGTGAAAAGAAGTAGTCCCAGTTAAATGTCATGCGTGCCGCTCCCTTATCTGGTGAGGCCAGGCGCTATCAACGCGCCTGGGTTTCGGTGATGCCATAACGGGCGTATTTCTGCAGCAGCGCGGCGTATTTACCGTTTTCACGCAGGGCGTTCAGCGCGGCGGTAATTTCGGTTTTCAGCGCGGTGTTGCCTTTCTTCACATAAATCCCCAGCGTCTGCGGATAAATGGTCTGCGGCGAGGTGATTTTGACGCGGCCATTGCTGCGCTCAGCGAACATACTCACCGCGCCAGCAATATCCACCTGCGCCTGCACATTGCCGGAAAGCAGAGCCTGCAACGTCTCCGGCGCAGTGGGGAACTCTTTCACGGTGATGCGTTCTTTACCGTTTGCTTTACAGTAGTTTTCCGACAGATCGCGCAGTTTGGTCACCCATGAAGTACCCTGCTGCAAACCGACGGTTAAACCGCACAGATCCTGTTCGGTTTTTGGCGCGACCTTGCTGTCGCTGCGCACCATAATGTAGGCCCCGGTATCGGCATAAGGAATGGCGTCGGCCTGCGCGATGCGCCCTTCGGTGATGTACAGCGCGGAAATCACCGTGTCGTGACGATTGGCGTTCAGCCCGAGGATCAACCCGGCGAATTTGGTGTCGGCCAGTTGCAGTTTCAGGCCCATTTGATCGCTAAGGAGTTGTGCCAGCTCAGCATCAAAACCAACAATTTTATTATCCTGCCAGGATTCAAACGGCGGATAGGCCACTTCCAGCCCGACTTTCAGTTCTCCGGGCGTCAGAATGCCGTCTGCGGCGCTGGCCGCCGACATGCCCGCCATCAGCGCCGCTGCGGCGCAAAGCCCACGTAACATTTTCATTTTTTTCATTCCCCTGCTCCTGTAGAAAGCCGCTGCCGATGATGCGCATCAGCAAGCTGGCAAAGTAGTTCAAACATCATGGTGGCACCGGTCAGGCTGGTCAGATTGCCCTGATCAAACGGTGGCGAGACTTCCACCACGTCGGCTCCCACCAGATTTAACCCCTGTAATAAACGGATCCCTTGCTGCCCCTGTAGCGAGGTCAGCCCGCCGATTTCCGGCGTTCCGGTTCCCGGCGCGTACACCGGATCCAGCACATCAATATCAAAACTCACATAGGTCGGCTGCTGACCCACAATTGCTCTGGCCCGCGCCATGACTGCTGCCATGCCCTCTTCGGCCACCTGCTCCATGCGAATCACCGTGATGCCGTTGTCTTCGGCCCAGCGATGATCTTTTTCGCTGAACAACGCGCCGCGAATGCCAATCTGCACGGTGCGTGCCGGATCCAGCACGCCCTCTTCCACTGCGCGGCGAAACGGTGTGCCGTGGGTAAAACGCTCGCCGCCGAAATAAGTGTCGTTAGTATCGGAATGTGCATCAAAATGGATCATTCCCAGCGGCTGCTCACGCCCTAACGCCCGTAAAATGGGTAGCGTCGTCAGGTGATCGCCACCGGCGGTCAACGGCATCACCTTTTGCTCATGCAGCGCGCGGTACCAGGCCTCGATCAGCGCCAGCGTGTCCTGCACATCTACCGGGTTGACCGGCACATCCCCCAAATCACCGACGCGGGCCTGGTCATACGGCGACTGAAAAGTCACCGGATGCACCCGCCGTACCAGGCTGGAGGCATTGCGTAATTCACGCGGGCCGTGCCGGGTTCCCGCCCGGTTGGTGGTGCCACCATCCCACGGCACGCCAACCACGCCGATATCGAGCGATGCAATTTGCGCGCCAAACGGCAGGCGAAAAAAGGTCGGCAGCCCGCTGTAGCGCGGAATTTCGCCGCTTTGCGGCTGCGGGTAATCCACTGGCGTTGAATGATTCACAGACGTTTTTCCCCCTGATAATGAACACCGGGCAACACACACAACATTTCGTACAGCAGGTTGGCGCCAAGCTGCGCCGTGATCCCGCTGATATCGTAAGGCGGAGAGACCTCCACCAAATCGCCGCCAATCAGGTTCAAGCCGCGGCAGCCACGTACAATCTCCAGCGCCTGAATCGCGCTCAACCCGCCGACTTCCGGCGTGCCGGTGCCCGGCGCCCAGGCGGGATCGATGCTGTCAATGTCATAGGAAAGGTAGACCGGCCCGTCGCCGAGCATTTCGCGGATCTCTGCCATCAGCGGCGTCAGGCTTTTATGCCAGCACGATTCCACCGGAATCAGTCGAAATCCCTGATCCACGCCCCACTGAAAATCGCCACTGGCATAGCCCTGCGCACGCTGGCCAATCTGCACCACGCGTTTGCAGTCCAGCAGCCCCTCTTCCACCGCCCGGCGGAAGGTGGTGCCGTGGGCAATCTTCTCGCCAAACATCTCGTCGTTGGTGTCGGTGTGGGCATCCACATGAATCAGCCCGACCGGGCCATGTTTTTTGGCGAGCGCGCGCAGGATCGGCAACGTCAGGGTGTGATCGCCGCCGAGCGTCAGCGGGATCACCGGCCACGCATTGAGTTCGCTATAAAACGCTTCGATAAGATCGACAGACTTCAGCAGGCTGTAGGTATTGATCGGCACATCGCCAATATCGCCCACCTGCAATGACTCAAACGGCGCAGCGCCGGTCGCCATGTTGTACGGGCGAATCATCACCGATTCGCTGCGGATATGGCGCGGGCCATAGCGGGTACCGGCCCGCTGCGACGTACCGACATCCAGTGGAATGCCGACAAACGCCACATCCAGCCCGGCCGGGCTATCGCAATACGGCAGACGCATCATGGTGCTGCGTCCGGCGAAACGGGGCATGTCGTTACCGCTCTGCGGCTGGTGAAAAAGAGTTTCCATGCTGACTCGCTCCTCGCAATACAGGGTGTGTTGCGAAGATAGTGCCCGGGGGGAAACGGCGGAAAAATAGCAAAATACAAAAAATTAGTTTAGAAAAGTGAAAACTAATTACGCGCGAAAAAGAGGGCAATCGACTGTCATGGCTGCAAAATTTCCCAATCTGCGGTTAATGCATATTTTCGTCACCGTGGCGAAACATCAGGGCTTTGCCAGCGCGCAACAGGATCTCAACCTGACGGTATCGGCCATCAGTAATTACATGAGCGAACTGGAAGAGAAGCTGGGTTTTGTGCTGTGCCGCCGGGGGCGGGGAGGTTTTGCACTCACGCCGAAAGGCGAAGCGTATTTGCAGCAAAGCATGACGCTACTGAATACGCTGGAAAACTTTGAGCGCTACACCGCCTCGCTGCGCGGCGAACAGGGCGGGACGCTCAACCTTGGCGTCATTGACTCGACCATTACCGACCCGATGTTGCCGATCACCGATGCAATTGGGCAGTTCAGCGATCTCTTTCCGCTTGTGCATCTGAATCTGCAAATCAAAAACCCGAACGCCCTGCTACACGGCATTTTAAATAATGAACTGGATATCGCCGTCGGCACCTTTTCATTACAGGGAAACAGCGTGGTTTCGCATCCGCTGTACCGCGAGCAACACTGGTTATATTGCAGCGATCAGCACGAATTATTCGGCGTGCGCCATCCGACCGTCGCACATATTTCGCAGATGCGCATGGTGACCCGCAGCTACTGGAGCGCGGCGGATCTGGGTAAAAAAGGCTTTAAGCAGAGCGTGGCCAGCGTGGAGAGTATGGAAGCGCAGTTGATGCTGATCCTGTCCGGAAAATACATCGGTTATTTACCAGAACACTATGCGCTGCCGTGGGTGCAGCAGCAGCGCCTGCGCGCCCTGCTGCCGACCGATTACGGCTACCAGGCGCCGTTTTCCCTGATCTTCCGCCGCGGGCGCAGCAAAGAGATCCTGATCCGCACGCTGCGCGATTTACTGCGCAGCGCGTCGAAATCGTGGAAAACGCGGCGTTAGCAATGCCAAAACAAAAGGCGCGTCCTGCGCCTTTTGTTCGTTTATTACCGCATTCCCGGCCCCTGATACATACCACCACCGCCGCCGTGACCGCCACCGCCAGGGCCACCACCGCCGGGCCCCCACGGTCCCCAGGGGCCAATACAACCGGTCAGCGCGCAGGCGCTGGCTAACATCAGCACGGCAAAAACTACTTTTTTCATATCCACTCCTCAGGGACATCACAGGTAAAACAAAACATTACTCGGACTGGCTGGCATGCCAGCCGCCGCCAAGCGCGGCAATCAATTCGACGCTCGCCACCCACTGCGTGCTCTGTAGCGACAGCAGGCTCTGCTGCTCGCTCAGGCTGCTGTTTTCGGTAGTGGCCACGTCGAGGTAATCAATCATCCCGGCTTCATACTGGTTGCGGGTTACGCGCGCGGATTCCTGCGCGGCATCGGAAGCGCGCTGCTGCGCGGCAATTTCCCCTTGCAGGGTATTCAGCTCCACCAGCCCGTCTTCCACTTCCTGCAACGCCGACAGCACCGTTTGCCGGTAGGTCGCGACTTTGCTGTCATACGCCGCGCGCGCCTGATCGACTTCGGCAGACGTCGCGCCGAAATCAAGCAGCGTCCCGCTCAGCGATGGCCCCAACGACCAGACGCGGTTCGGCAGCGAGAACAGGCTCTGAATGGCAGAGGCGCTGACGCCGCCGCTGGCGCTTAAACTCAGATCCGGATAGTAACCGGCCACCGCCACGCCAATCGCCGCATTGGCCGCAGCGACATTACGTTCTGCTTCGGCAATGTCCGGCCGGCGCTGCAACAGCCCGGCGGGTAAGGTTTGCGGAATGGCGGGCATCGTGGCGCTGAGTTTTGCCACCGGCAGGCTGAAATCGGCAGGTGCTTTACCCAGCAGAATGGCGATGGCGTGCTCCAGTTGTGCGCGTTGCCACTGGTAGTCCTGCGCAGTCGAGCGGGCGCTTTCCAGTTGCATTTGCGCCTGCGCCAGCGTGCCGCGCGATTCGCTTCCAGCCTGATATTTATTGTTGATGACCGTCAGATAGCGCTCATAAGCGGCAACGCTGCGCTGGTAGAGGGCGATTTTTTCGTCCATCACCCGCAGTTCGAAATAGTCCTGCGCCAGTTCGGATTGCGCACTCAGCGTCATGTTTGCCAGCTCAGCCGCGCTGGCTTCGGCGCTGGCGCGGTTCTCTTCCAGCGTGCGCCGCTGTTTTCCCCATAGATCCAGTTCCCAGCTGGCGCTGAGTTCCGCCTGGTGCGCATTGCCGGTGCTGCGCTGCCCGTCGCTATGGCTGCTGCTGCGGGTGGTACTGGCGTCATAACTGACGGAAGGGTATAGCCCGGCGCGCGACTGCGCCGCCAGCGCCAGCGCCTGGCGATACAGCGCGGCGTAACTGGCGACATTCTGGTTGGAGAGGCTCACCTGGCGCAGCAGCGCATCGAGTTGCGGATCGCGGTAAACCGCCCACCACTCGCCTTTGCTTGCGCTATCCTGCGGCGTTGCCTGCTGCCAGCCGCGCGCCTCTTTGTAGTGAACCGGCAGCGCCATCGACGGGCGCTGATAGTCCGGGCCGACGGTACAGCCGCCAAGCAGCAATAAGATGACCGGAGTCAGACGTAACGACATTTTCATCAATCAGGATCCTGCATGGCGCAGACGACGCCACTGACGGCGGGTCGCGCGGCTAAGCGTATCGAGCCAGAGGTAAACCACCGGCGTCGTAAACAGCGTCAGTAGCTGGCTGAGCGCCAGACCACCGGCAATCGCCAGCCCCAGTGGGCTGCGTAAATCGGCATCACCGCCGCTGCCCAGTGCCAGCGGCAAGGCACCAAAAAAGGCGGCAAGAGTGGTCATCATGATCGGGCGAAAGCGCATCAGGCAGGCCTGCACGATCGCCTGCTGCGGCGTCATCCCCAGCCGCCTTTCGGCGTCCAGCGCGAAGTCGATCATCATGATGGCGTTCTTCTTGACGATGCCAATCAGCAGGATGATGCCGATCAGGGCGATCACCGTCAGTTGGGTATTGCTGAGCAGTAACAGCAGCAGCGCGCCAACGCCTGCCGACGGCAGCGTGGAGAGGATCGTCAGCGGATGGATGTAGCTCTCGTACAGCATGCCCAACACGATATAGATCGCCGCCAGCGCAGCGACGATCAGCCACGGCATAGTGGCCGCCAGTTCCTCATAGGCTTTCGCCGTGCCCTGGAACCCGGCCTGAATCGATGCGGGTAAACCGATTTTCGCCATCGCGGTTTTAATCAGGCTCTGCGCCTGCTCCAGCGAGACGCCATCGTTAAGGTTAAAGGCTACCGTACTGGTCGCCGACTGCCCCTGGTGCGCCACCGACAGCGGCGCATTCCCGCTGACAATCGAGACAAATGCCGCCAGCGGCACGCGGTCGCCATCGTCATTAATCACAAACAGCTCCTGCAATATCGACGGATCGCGGGTGTAGTTATCGGCGAGCGTCATCACCACGTGGTACTGATTCAGCGTGTGATACAGAGTGGCGATCTGCCGCTGGCTGAACGCGTTATTCAGCAGGGTATCGAGCATGCTGACGTTGACGCCGAGGCGGCTGGCGCGATCGCGGTCGATCTGCAACACCACTTCCTGGCCGCCGGTTTGCGAGTCGGAATCCACGCTGTTCAGTTGCGGGATCGCCGCCAGTGCCGCCTGTACTTTTGGCGTCCACTCGCGCAGTAAATCGAGATCGTCAGCCTGCAGGCTGTACTGGTAGCTGGCGTTGGCGCTGCGCCCGCCAATGTGCAGATCCTGCGCCGCCATCAGGAACATTTGCGCACCGGGCACGTGGCTGGTTCGCCTGCTCAGCCGGTTGGCGATTTCAGTCGCGGTGGCGTCGCGCTGGCTAAAATCCTTCAGCCGGACAAAGAAGTTGGCGCTGTTGCGCGAACCGAACATGCCGCTGCCCATCGATGACATCACGCTGTCCACCGCCGGATCGGCCTCGATCATTTTGGTGAACATCTGCACTTTCGGCTCCATCGCCTGGAAGGAGATATTCTGATCGGCACGCACTGCGCCCATCAGAAGCCCGGTGTCCTGATCGGGGAAGAAACCTTTCTGCACCACGCTGTAGAGAAACACGTTGAGTATGACGGTGAGCAGCAGGCTTAACATCACCACTTTCTGGTGCTCCATCACCCACGTCAGCCGCCGCGAGTAGGCCGCCAGCAGGCGGTTGAGCTGATTTTCAATCCACTGATACAGCGGATGACGACGTTCATTGACGGCGGGTTTGGCTTTCAGCAACCGCGAGCACAACATTGGCGTCAGGCTGAGGGAGACGAACATCGAAATCAGCAGCGCCACGCTGAGCGTCACGGCGAATTCGCGGAACAGCCGGCCAATAATGCCGCCCATCAGCAGGATAGGAATAAACACCGCCACCAGCGAAACAGTCATCGACAGTACGGTGAAACTGACCTCGCGCGCGCCGCGCAGGGCCGCACGTAACGGGCTAAGCCCCTCTTCGATATGGCGGGCAATGTTCTCCAGCACCACAATGGCGTCATCAACCACAAAGCCGGTGGAGATAATCAGCGCCATCAATGAGAGGTTATCAAGGCTGTAGCCGAGCAGATACATCACCGCGCAGGTGCCAATCAGCGACACCGGCAGCGCCAGCGCCGGGATCAGCACCGCCTGCGCATTGCGCAGAAAAACAAACACCACCGCGATCACCAGCAGCACGGCGATCAGCAATGTCTCTTCGGTGTCATACAGCGATTCGCGCACCGTACCTGAACGGTCGACCACCACTTTGAGCTGCGTATCTGCGGGCAGATCTTTCTCAAGCTGCGGAAGCTGCGCTTTCACCGCATCGATAGTCTCCAGCATATTCGCGCCCGCCTGGCGCTTGATGCCCAGCATCACCGACGGGCTGCCATTGAGGAAACCGGCCTGGTATTTATCTTCGATCGAGTCATAGACGTTGGCGACATCGCTCAGGCGCAGCGCTTTGCCATTCTGATAGGTAATGATCAACGAGCGGTACTGCGCGGCTTTGTCGAGCTGGCCGTTGCCATCCACCACCCAGGATTGCGTGTCGCCCTGCAACATGCCTTTCGGCAGATTGGAGGTACTGTTGGCGACAGCCTTGCGCACGGTGTCGAGCGAAATGCCGTACTGCGTCAGGCGCTGCGGTTGCAGATCGATGCGCACCGCGGGCAAGGCGCTGCCCATCAATGACACTTCCCCGACGCCTTTCACCTGCCCAATGGCCTGCTCAATTTTGCTTTCCGCCAGATCGTAGAGTTCGCCCGGCGAGCGCGTCGCAGAAGTCAGCGCCAGCATCACGATCGGCGCATCAGACGGGTTGGCTTTGCGGTACGTCGGCAGCGACTCCATGCTGCTCGGCAGCAGGCTGCGCGCGGCATTAATTGCCGCCTGCACGTCGCGGGCGGCGCCGTTGATATCGCGGTCGAGATCGAACTGCAAAACAATGCTCGCCGATCCCTGTGAACTGCTGGAGGTCATCTCGGTAATACCGGCGATCTGCCCAAGCGATCGCTCCAGCGGCGTGGCGACGGTGGCCGCCATGGTTTCCGGGCTGGCACCGGCGAGGCTGGCGCTGACCATAATGGTCGGGAAATCGACCTGCGGCAGCGGCGCGACCGGCAACAGCCGGTATCCAAGGCTACCCAGCAGCAGGATAGCCAGCGTGATCAGCAGCGTGGCGACCGGGCGGAAGATAAACAGACGCGTCAGGTTCATGATTTCGCCTGCTGCCGACGTTTTATCCAGCGGCTACCGCGCGTGGCAAGGTCATCAAACAACAAATAGATCACCGGCGTGGTAAACAGCGTCAACATCTGGCTGACCACCAGCCCGCCAACAATCACCAGCCCCAGCGGCTGGCGCAGTTCCGCGCCCGAACCGGAAGCCAACATCAGCGGCAGCGCGCCAAGCAGCGCCGCCATGGTGGTCATCATGATCGGTCGAAAGCGCAATAAACACGCCTGATGAATCGCCTCACGCGGGCTGAGCCGCTGCTTGTATTCGGCCTCCAGCGCAAAGTCGATCATCATAATGGCGTTCTTTTTCACGATGCCGATCAGCAGGATCACGCCGATCAGCGCAATCAGGCTGAAATCGGATCCGGCCAGCATCAGCGACAGCAAACCGCCCACTGCTGCCGATGGCAGCGTGGAGAGGATAGTCACCGGATGGATAAAACTTTCATACAGGATGCCGAGCACCACATACATGGTGAGCAGCGCCGCGAGGATCAGCCACAGCGTATTGCTGGTAGCGCTCTGGAAGGCGTCGGTTTCCCCCTGATAGCGCAGGGTCATGCTGGAAGGCAACTGCAACTGCTCGCTCACCGCAGCAATTGCTTTTTGTCCGTCCCCCAGCGAATAGCCGTCATTCAGATTGAACGAAATCATCGCCGCCGGGAACTGGTTCAGGCGCATATGCATCAGCGAACCGGTGCGCTGATGGATGGTGGCAATGGAGGTCAGGCGAACCATACCGCTGGTGCTGGTTGAGGTCGTACTGGTCGAGCTACTGCTGGTTGAGCTACTGGACGACGAGGTGCTGGTCGAGCTGCTGTCTGATGACGAAGAGGCACTGCTGGTCGACGGTTGCAGCCAGACATCATCAAAAGAGGCCGGTGATTGCTGATACTGCGGCGCGACTTCCAGCACCACGCGATACTGGTTCGACTGGGTAAAAATGGTCGAAACCAGCCGCTGACCAAAAGCGTTATACAGCGCCGTATCCACATCGGAAGCGGTAATGCCAAAGCGGGAGGCTTTATCGCGATCCAGCGAAACATACGCCACGCGCCCCTGCGATTGCAGGTTGCTGACCACGCCGTTAAATTCCGGGCGTTTTTGCAACGCCGCCACCATCTTCGGCACCCAGGTGAGCAGATTTTCGCTGTCGGCATCGTCAAGGGTGAACTGATACTGGCTGGGTGTCACCTGGTCGTTGACCGTCAGATCCTGCGCCTGTTGCAGGTAGAGCTGAATACCCACCACCTGCTGCGCCGCCTGCTGCAACTGTTTGATCACCACCGGCGCTTTATCGCTGCGCTCAGCGAACGGTTTCAGGTTGATCTGCAACCGTCCGCTGTTGAGGCTGGTATTGTTGCCATCAATCCCAATCGTTGAAGAGAGGCTCTCCACCGACGGATTCTGCAAAATCACGTTCGCCAGCGCCTGCTGACGCTTCGCCATTTCATTGAACGATACGTCCTGCGAGGCAATGGTCACGCCCTGAATCAGCCCGGTATCCTGCACCGGGAAAAAGCTTTTCGGAATGGCGATATAGAGCACGGCGGTCAGCGCAAAGGTTGCCAGCGCCACCAGCAGCGTTAACTTGCGATGGTTAAGCACCACGGTCAGCAGACGGTCGTAGTAATGAATTAACCGATCAAACAGTTCCCCGCCCTTGCGGGAAAAACGCGACTGCTGTTCCGGCGGAATATGCCGCAGCAGATAAGCGCAAAGCATCGGCGTCAGGGTCAGCGACACCAGCATCGAAACGAGGATCGAAACCGCCAGCGTAATGGCGAATTCGCGGAACAGCCGCCCGACCACATCGCCCATAAACAGCAGCGGGATCAGCACCGCAATCAGCGAAAAGGTCAGCGAGATGATGGTAAAGCCAATCTGCTGCGAGCCTTTCAGCGCCGCCTGCATCGGCGTTTCGCCCTCCTCCAGCCGCCGGGAAATGTTCTCCACCACCACAATCGCATCGTCAATGACGAAACCGGTGGCGATGGTCAGCGCCATCAGCGACAGGTTATTGAGACTGAAACCGGCGAGATACATCACGCCAAACGTGCCCACCAGCGACAGCGGCACCGCGATGCTCGGAATGAGCGTTGCCGCCACGCTACGCAAAAACAGGAAGGTCACCATCACCACCAGCGCGATCGACAGCATCAACTCAAACTGCACATCGCTGATGGAGTCGCGAATGGTCTGCGTGCGATCCGACAGAATGCTCATCTTCACGCCATCCGGCAGCGCCGCCTGAAGTTGCGGCAGACGCGCTTTGATGCTGTCCACCACCTGAATCACATTCGCGCCGGGCTGGCGCTGCACGCTGATGACAATCGCCGGGCTGTTATTGGCCCACGCCGACTGGAAGCTGTTTTCCGGCCCCTGCTCAATATGGGCAATGTCTTTCAGACGCAGCGCGGCGCCGTTCTGATACGTCAGAATCAGATTGCCGTACTCCTGCGCCGTACGCAGTTGGTCGTTGGCATCGATGGTGACCGAATGGTACTGGCCGTCAAAACCCCCTTTCGAGCCGTTGACGTTGCTGTCGCCGATCAGCGTATTGACGTCTTCCAGCGTCAGGCCGTGCGCCGCCAGCGCTTTCGGGTCCATCTGCACGCGAATCGCCGGTTGATGGCCGCCCGCCAGCGTCACCATACCGACGCCGGAAATCTGCGACAATTTCAGCGCCACGCGGGTGTTGACCAGATCCTGCACGCTGGTCAGCGGTAAGGTGTCCGAGCTGGCCGCCAGCGTGATGACGGCGTTATCCGCCGGGTTCACCTTTTTGTAGGTCGGCGGGTTCGGCAGGTCGCTCGGCAGCAAATTGTTGGCGGCGTTGATGGCCGCCTGCACTTCCTGCTCTGCAACGTCCAGCGACAGATCGAGCGAGAACTTCAGGGTGATGATCGACGAACCGCCGGAACTGGAGGAGGTCATCTGGCTGAGCCCCGCCATCTGCCCAAGCTGGCGCTCCAGCGGCGAAGTGACGGACGAGGCCATCACATCCGGGCTGGCGCCAGGATAAAGCGTCGTCACCTGAATCGTCGGGTAATCAACCTGCGGCAGCGCCGAGGTGGAGAGAAAACGGTAGGCGAAAATACCGCTGATCAGCACGCCGACCATTAACAGAATGGTGGCAACCGGACGTTGAATAAACAGACGTGACGGGTTCATTTCGCGCTGGCCGCCGCCGTTTTCGCCGGGCTTTCATCCACGACCGACACTTTGCTGACCGTGCTAAGACGATCGATCCCTTCGGTTACCAGCCTGTCGCCCGGCGCAACGCCGGTGAGCACCACTTGCAGGTTATTCTGCCAGGCCGGGCCGGTCTTCACCGCTTTGCGGGTAACGGTATTGTCTTTGTTGATCAGCCAGACAAAGGTGCCATCGCTGCTCAGTTGCAGCGCCTGCGATGGCACTACCGTGGCCTGTTTCAGCACGCGGGTCTGCAAGCGCAGATTGACAAACTGGTTGGCGTACAGCGCTTCGTTCTGATTGGGGAACAGCGCTTTCAGGGTAACCGTGCCGGTGCTGGTGTCGATCTGGTTGCTGATGAATTTCACCGCGCCCTCGTCCAGCACGCTGTTGTTGTCGGCATCGAAAGCGGTCGCAGGTAACGTCTGGCCGGCGTGCAGCGTTTTCGTCAGTTCAGGAATATAGCTTTGCGGCACGCTGAAGGTCACCGCCGCAGGCTGCATCTGGGTAATGATCACCAGCCCGGTGGTGCTGGAGCTTTGCACCATATTGCCCGGATCGACCAGCCGCAGGCCGACGCGCCCGCTGACCGGCGCGGTAATACGCGCGTACTCAATGTTCAGTTGCGCGCTGGCGATCTGCGCCTCGTCGGACGCCACCGCACCGCGATACTGGCCGACGGTGGCGATTTGCGAATCCAGATCCTGGCGCGCCAGCGAGTCCTGCGCATACAGCTTGCGATAACGCGCCAGCGTCAGCTCTGCGCTTTGCAGCAACGCTTTGTTTTCGCTTAATTCGCCCTGGTACTGTTTCAGCGTTGCCTGGTAAGTGCGCGGATCGATCTGCGCCAGCAACTGCCCGGCTTCCACTTTTTGCCCTTCGGTGAAGAACACGTTTTCCAGTTGCCCGTCCACCCGGCTGGTGACAGTGACCGACGCGTTGGGGATCACGGTGCCAAGCGCATTCAGGTAGACCGGCACATCCGCCGCGCTTGCTGTACCGCTATGCACCAGCGTGGTTCCGGCACCCAGCCTCGCCATCGGACCACCAGATCCTCCGTGCCCGTGCGGCCCACCGCCTGGAGGGAAATCACCGCCGGGCCCTTTCCCCACAGGCAGCAGACGCCACACCACACCGGCTGCAATCAACACCAAAATCAACACTATTAGCCATTTGAGCCAGCGGGAGCCATTGCTCGGGGATACGTTCGTTTTCATTGAATTCTTCTGGTGGACGGGAAAAAAGTCGCTGCTACCCGGCCAGGGAAAAACCTGTCGCCGGTTATGCCCGGTTAAACTCACATGAAATTATGAAGATAATTACTTTGGCGATATTTCAATTTATTTCAATATAATTCAAATAAATAACATTAAGGAAATAAATCAAATTTAATAATATTAAACAGTTCTTTTCCTGTCCCTGACAAAAATACAGAATGCTCTCACAGACAAATAAAAATATCTCAGCCGGATCGACAGATTCTTTACCCGCTGCTCCATAACCCTACCACTATCGAAGCTATTTCCCATATTCAGACGTTTATCCCCTCCGAATAATACTCCCGCATCGGGAAAACATAATTTATGGACAATTTGAGCAATGAAAATTAAATCATTGGCGTTACTGATCTGCGCAGTACTCCCCTCTTTCTCTGCGCTGGCGGAAAATATTCCGGTTATTCAGATCGCGTGGAAAGGCAATACTTACCCGGCCATTATGGTCAAAATGAAGGCCGCCTCCGGCCTCACTCGTCAGCAACTGCCCGCGCTGTTAGCGCTCGGCGATTCGTCTCTTAGCGTTAACGCGGCATTTAAGCACGCCACCGCACGCGGGACAGAAATAAGTGAGTTGCAGGCGCTGGATGCGAAGTACGGTTTTGACCGCTACCTGCGCATTGCCATTCCGGACGAACGCAAACGTGATATCGCGTATATCAACGGCATCGTCGAAGAGCTAAAACAAAATGCCAACGTTGAAGTGGTTTATCCGGAAGCGGAACTGATACCGCACGAAGATGCGGTAAAGACAGGGCGTGCCGCGAAGCAACTGAAAGTTATCGATTATCGCTCGTTGCAGTATTACACCAAAGGACCACATGACTCTTCCCCCTCCTACAGCCTCGGCGGCGTGAACCGCGACAGCGTAAATCAGTTTGAAGGTCATGAGGGTGCCAACGTCACGATCTTGTCCCATGAGCTGGGCATGTGGAACCAGAACCATATTAACCTGCCCAAAGCGGCCTTTATTCTGGGTACACCGAATAACAACCAGGCGATGACGGACCATGACACCGCATCGGTGGGCATCATGGCAGCGACGGATATCGGTGCGGGCGTGAAGGGCCTGGCCTGGAATACGCGCATGGCGTACGCCGCAGCGGGCAGCGATCAACTCTATAACGCCATTCCGCGTCTGCAAGCCGGGGACGTGGTACAGATTGGTTTTGAGATTGCCGGTGGTCAGCAGGTTGGCTGTGCCGACGTGTGCGCTCTGCCGCTCGAAAGCCAGCAGGCGTACTTTGATGTGCTGAAAGCGCTGACCGACAAAGGCGTACACGTGATTGAAGCCGCTGCCAATGGCAATATTGACCTCGATAACAGCGCCTTCGGCGGCCTTTTCGATCTCAAAAAACGCGATTCCGGCGCCATTCTTGCGGGCGCAATCAACCCGGTAGACAGCATGCGCGCCAGCTTCAGTAACTACGGCAGCCGTGTCACCAGCGCAAGCTGGGGTTTATATGTCACCAGTACCGGCTATGGTGATCTCGCCAGACCGAATGCCAACGAAACCTATACCTGGCAGTTCAACGGCACCTCGTCGGCTAACCCGATTATCGCCGGGGCCGTTGCCAGCCTCTCCAGTATCGCCAAAGCGCACGGCAAAACCGTTACCCCACGCCAGATGCGAGACATCATTCATGACACGGGCACTCCGCTTGCGGGTAATACCTCCACGCTTATCGGTACCCAACCGGATATGGGCAGAGCGGTCGAGAAGATCCTTGAGCTGGACGGCGAAGTCATCTCCGATGAAGCGCCGGTTATCAGCGTCGATCGCGCCACCATCAATACCGTTGCCACCAGCACAAACTGGAGCTATCCGGTGACCGCCAGCAGCGATCAGGCCAACGTCTCCTGGGAGTGGAAATTCATTTCCGGCGACAGCAGCATCCGCCTGAGCAATACCAGCAGCGACAGCACCTCGATTATCGTCCCGGGCAACGTGGGCGATACTCAGGCGCGTTTCCAGGTGACGGCGACCAACGGCAGCGGTAAATCCTCCACCACCGACGTCACGATCGTTGTTACACAACCGACGGTGGTTATCGTCGGCGTGGACAGCATGGACACCAACAGCCCGGCCAGAATGTTCGCTCAGGCAAACTTTGAGCAGGCAAGCTATGCCTGGCAGTTGCTGAAAAATGGCCAGCCAGTGACTGGCGGCATCGATCAGAACGGCCAGATCAAAGCCGGTCTGCCTGCGGGCAACTATATGGCAGAAGTGACGGCCACCAATACCGCGCAGGGCACGCGCACAGCCACCACCCGCCACAGCATTAATGTGACCGGTGAAGCGGTACAGAACAACGATGCCGCCTTCATTCAGGCATTGCAGATGGCGATTTCCGCCACCGATAACGAACGCAGCGTGACCTTCAACGGCAACGTCACTTCCACACAAGCGGCGACCAGCACGCCGTCTTATCACTGGGCGCTGCCAGCGGGCGCACAGGGCAGCACTGACGGCCTGCCTTCCCAGCGTTTCACCATCACCAAAACCAGCCAGCCGCAAACGCTGACGGTGAACGTCACGGTGGACGCCGGTACCGAATCCCGCGTGCTGACGCAGACGCTTACCGTTCCGGCTCTGACCAGCAACGACGGCGAAAACGACAAAGCACCGGTCCTCAACGTCGATCGTCGCATTATCAACACCGTTGCCAGCAATATGGCCTGGAGCTACCCGGTTGTTGCCAGCAGCGATCAGGCCAACGTCGCCTGGGAGTGGAAATTCATTTCCGGTAACAGCAACATTCGCCTCGGCAGTAGCACCAGCGACCGTACCATCATCTCTGTACCGGCGAATGTGGGCGACACTCAGGCGCGCTTCCAGGTGACGGCCACCAACAGCAATGGCAAAGCCACTTCCACAGAAGTGGTCATCGTGGTGGCGAAACCGGCAGTCGTCATTGCCGGTGTGAAAAGCATGGATACCACCAGCCCGGCGAAACTGTATACCCAGGCGAACTTCGAGCAGGCAGGCTATGCCTGGCGTCTGCTGAAGGGCGGCCAGGTGGTCAGCAACGGCATCGATCAGAGCGGCCAGATCCAGTCTGGGCTGACAGCAGGTGACTATGTGGCTGAAGTGACCGCCACCAACACCGCGCAGGGCACCCGTACCGCCACCGCGACACACACGATCAAAGTGACCGGTGAAACCGTGCAGAACAACGACGCCGCGTTTATTAACGCGCTGCAAATGGCGTTCTCCACTACCGATAACGGCGACAGCGTGACCTTCAACGGCAACGTTACTTCCGCACAAGCTGCAACCAGCGCGCCAACCTATAACTGGTCGCTGCCAGCAGGTGCGCAGGGCGGCAGCAATGGCCTCGCGTCCCAGCGCTTTACCGTCGCCAAAACCAGCCAGCCGCAAACCCTGGCGGTGAATGTCACGGTGAAAGCCGGAACGCAATCCCGCGTGCTGACGAAGACCATCACCGTTCCGGCGAAAGAAGTGACGAACACCGACGCCGCGTTTATTAACGCGCTGCAAATGGCACTCTCTTCCACCGACAACGGCAGCAGCGTGACTTTCAACGGCAACGTCACCTCTGCACAAGCTGCAACCAGCGCGCCAACCTATAACTGGTCGCTGCCAGCAGGCGCGCAGGGCGGCAGCAATGGCCTCGCGTCCCAGCGCTTTACCATCGCCAAAACCAGCCAGCCGCAAACCCTGGCGGTGAATGTCACGGTGAAAGCCGGAACGCAATCCCGCGTGCTGACGAAGACCATCACCGTTGCGGCGCAGGCCAGCAATGATGACGGCGGCTATCCGCAGTGGGCCTTCGGCACCGCGTATAAAGCCGGTGATGTGGTGACGCACAAAGGCAAAAACTTTGAGTGCGTTGTTGCAGGCTGGTGTTCTCAGGCCGGTGAGTTTTCTCAGCTGCATTATGAGCCGGGCGTCGGTCTGAACTGGGGAATGGCGTGGAAACTCTCTAACTAAGTCATCTGGTTATCAAAGGCGATGATATCCGTCATCGCCTTTTTTATGCATTTTGTTAATACCGCGCAACATCTGAATTTATATTCAGCCAATAAGTAACAGCCTATTAAAATCCATTAACATTTTTCCTGTAACTTCATTTACGCAAACACATCAAATAGATAAGAATGTATTTCCTTATCATTTAGCACCGCTAAATTATTAATATCAAGAATATTCACCAAATAAATGTATCCTGTTGAAAAAGAGAAGAAAACTGCCGCCACCATCTATTTAAACTAACGAAATGCCTACTTTTTTACTTTCAATTGTATTGTTAGCCGACTTTCTTTTGTGTATCCTTATTTTCGTCTTAAGAATACTCCCTTAAGAAACTACTCAATAAGCGCACTATGATGCGCCGTAGTATGAAGTTCATTTATTATTAAATTGTTATTTGTTTTTTATTGTCGAAATAAGTGGTTGCTCGCTTTTATTAAATTAAGAAAAACATCGTTAACAGATTGTTGACATGTTGTTCTCAGGAGCAAACACATGCACGAACAAAATATGAATGAGCAAATGCAGTCTATTGAGGATCTGAACCTGTCCTATCTGTTACTGGCACAGCGTCTGATTCGCGAAGATAACATTGCGGCAGGTTTTCACCTTGGGTTGAACGAAACCACGATGGAAACCATCAAGGGGTTATCTCTTCCGCAGCTCATTAAATTGTCATCAACCGGTCAGTTAATTAGCCGACTGCGTATTGATGATGAAGCACTGATTGCTTGTTTGACAAAAGAATCCCGTATCGATGCGCTTCAGCGTTTTCATACTGGCATTATTTTATCGAGCAATTTGCTTTCTGAAGACAACGAAAGCAAAGCCGCATGAGGGATGACATGATGTGTGATAAAAGCATTATGTCTGAAATCAGGGACGCGCAAATCGCCATTGAGTTAATTACTTTTGGCGCCAGAATGCAGGTTCTGGAGAGCGAAACTGGCCTCAGTCGTCGCAAGCTGTTGAAACTTTATAAAGAACTGAAAGGCTGTTCACCCTCAAAAGGTATGTTGCCGTTCTCTGCGGACTGGTATATGGCCTGGGAACAGAATATTCATTCTTCTATTTTTTATAATATTTATTGTTTCATCAAAAAATCTGTATCTGGTCGCCCGGTAGAACTGATGCTGAAAGCATACCGTATTTATCTGGCGCAAGGTTTAGCAGATGCAGAGGAAAAGCCGGTACTGGATCTCACGCGGGCGTGGACACTCTTACGGTTTATTGATAACGGCATGATAAAACAGACCGAATGCAGCGAATGCAAAGGGAAATTTATCACCACGCCAGAACATATGTTTAACGGTTTTACCTGTAGCTTATGTGTTCCGCCATCGCGGGCCATGAAAAAAAGCGACAGATTAAATCAGTCAGCTTCTGCGTGAGTTTGTCGGGATAAATATTAATACCGTGCTTGAAACGTTTTCGGCGGCCTCGCATATTCAGGAAAATCCTGAAAATGCGAGGCCGTCGCGTTTTATCGTTATTCGGTAAACATACCGCGATAATAGGTAGGACAAATATTCAGGCGCATCAGAATATCACGTCGGTGAACATAAGCCGTTTTCAGGCTGATCCCCAGAGAGTCAGAAACCTGCTGCGCGCTCGCGCCACAGGCCAGCATACGAAGCACTTCACGCTGACGCAGCGTAAGCAGCGGCGTAGTAGTGGTTCTGCGTTGAGGAAGCCTGTTTTTTCTCGCCAGGTGGCTTGCCAGAAACTCAAAGATTTCCGTCATTGATGCATTCAGTCCCATTACCGGAATCTCCGGAAATAATGCGGACAAGAGTGAATTACCGCTATCCCCTAATAACACACAGGGTAAATTTGCATTTTCCTTGCGCATATTATCAAACAGATGCGACATATCCCCGACGTTGGTTGCATCTGTCGCAATCCCTACCACCAGCCGTAGTCTGTTATTTTTCACCTGACGCATCTCCTCCGCGCGGCGAATATGGTAGACCTTCAAACTGGGTCGATAGAGTTTAATTAACTTGATAAGACCTGATGCAGCAAAAATATCCCCACTGTGAACCAACACATGTGAAGCTGCTAATGATAATTTTCCGTTCATAGCTCCCGGGCCTGTTTTTACGTCACCTCATGTGAACGCAGGTTGTCAAAAAAACGCAGGGCTCATTGTTCCTGCGTGTGTTAACCGAACCCTTTCAGAATGATGAAAAGAGTGTCGAAAATGCCCGCCATCATGTTTTCAAAGAAGGGGGCAAGCGTGTACATCACCAGCGACATGGCGACCATGCCGACAGTCAGCGAGACGGGAAAACCGACGATAAAAATAGAAAGTTGCGGTGTCAGACGGTTCAGCAACCCCAGCGTGAGGTTGAGGCACAGCAGCAAAGTAATGACCGGCAGACCGAGCATAAAACCGTACTGAAAGATCATGCGACCCTCGCGGACGATCTCCATCATTCCCGTAGCGCCCATCGGCGCGGCACTGACCGGGAACGCGTTGAAGCTGCTCGCCACCACTTCCAGCAGATAGAGGTGACCATTGAAAACGAGGAACAGCAGCGTCACGCACAGGTTCAGCAGGCGGGCCACCACCGGCATATTGGTACCGCCGCTCGGGTCGTAGACCATCGCCATCGACAGCCCCATTTGCATACCGACCAACTCACCGGCGTGGCGTACCGCGACAAAAATCAACTGTACGGAGAAGCCAATCGCGATGCCGATGATCAGTTGCTGGCAACCAGCCATCAGGCCATCCAGCGAGGCAATCGCAATGCCTGTATCGGGTAACTGCGGCGCAATTAAGAAGGTTGAAACCAGCGCCAGCGCAATTTTGATGCGCGCATTGATCTGTTTTTCACTGAAAATCGGCGCGGTGCCCAGGAGCGCGAGAATTCGCAGGCACGGCCAAAAGTAATGATTTACATACGGATACAGGCTGGCCAGAGAGAGCGTAAGCATTGTTAACGAAGGCTGGCAAGCGAGCTAAACAAACCGTGCATATAATCCACCAGCGTCGCCAGCATCCACGGCCCACAGGCAATCAGCACCACAATAATCGTCAGGATCTTGGGAATAAACGACAGGGTCATTTCGTTGATCTGTGTCGACGCCTGCAAAATACTGACAATCAGACCCGCAGCCAGTGCGGCTAACAATAAAGGCGCAGCAATCAGCAGCCCAACTTTGGTGGCCTGAAACGCCAACGACATTACACTTTCCGGAGTCATTCTCTTCTCTCACTTAGCGGAAAAAACTGTCTGCCAGCGAACCGATAATCAGTTGCCACCCATCCACCAGCACAAACAACATCAGCTTGAACGGCAGAGAAATTGTCGCCGGGGGAACCATCATCATCCCCAGCGCCATCAAAATACTTGCTACCACCAGATCGATAATCAGGAACGGGATGAACATTGTGAAACCAATCTGGAAGCCAGTTTTCAGTTCGCTGGTCACGAACGCGGGCACCAGAATGCTCATCGGAACATCCTCTGGCGTATTAAATTCAGCGGCTTTCGCAATACGGGAAAAGAGCGCTAAATCCGTTTCACGGGTCTGTTTGAGCATAAAGGCGCGCAGCGGCTGCGACCCTTTCTGTAATGCCACTTCCATGGAAATTTTGTCCTGCGACAGCGGCAACCAGGCTTCGTCATAGATGCGGTTAGCAACCGGCGACATCACGAAAAAAGTCAGGAACAGCGCCAGCCCCAGCAGCACCTGGTTAGGCGGCGTACTGGCAGTACCGAGTGCGTTGCGCAGCAGACCGAGCACAATCACGATGCGGGTGAACCCGGTCATCATCAGCAACACCGCAGGTAAAAACGTCAGCGAGGTCATTAACACCAGCGTTTGCACCGGCAGAGACCAGCTTTCGCCATTCGCGGAATGGGTAAGCATGATGTCGTTATTTGCCGCCCAGGCGAAGTGCGCTGGCAGCAGGATCCCTGCCAGCACGGCACCGAGGCCAATCATTCTGGATGTCAGACGAGAGACGTTTTTCATGACTGGCTCCTGGCGGCGCGCTGTTTAAAACACCGGAGCAAAGAAGCCTGAAAATCAGAAACCACCGGCATGGCCGTGCTGCTCTCCTGCTTTTCCATCGTCATCAGAGGCGTAATGCTTTGTTGCGTCACCCCCAACAACAGCCATTTATCATCAACCTCAACCACCACCAGCCGCTCACGCGAACCGATACTCTGGCTGTGTTTCACTGCCAGCAGGTTATGGCCTTTAGCGACGCGAGAAACCACGCCAGTGCGACGGAGGATCCACGCAACCGCCACAATCATCACCAGCACCAGCGCCAGTGAGCCAACGATATTTCCCATGGAAATCGGGAAGGTCGCCGCTTCTGTGGTATGCGGCGCAACAGTATTCAGCGTCCCGGTATTCATTATCTGCTCAGCCGATGCATGCGCTCAGAAGGGGTAATAATGTCGGTAATACGAATCCCGAATTTATCGGAAACGACAACCACCTCGCCCTGAGCAATTAAATAACCATTAATCAAAATATCGAGCGGCTCACCCGCCAGGCCTTCCAGAGAAACAATGGAACCTGGGCTAAGTCTTAACAGCTCTTTAATTGTCATTTTCGTGCGCCCGAGTTCCACGGTCATTTTCACCGGGATATCAAGCACCAGATTTAAATCGTCAGTAAAATTCACCACAACATCTTCTTTTTCTGCAGATTGCATGGCCGTACCGTTTTCTGCGGTCAACTGTTCACTCATCGCGTCGCCCCAAAGATCGTCAAGTGATGATTTTTTTGCACCAGCAGATTGTTCAATATCGCTCATGTGACGATCACTCCTTCTTAAACGCTGATAATGTTGAATCCATCAGAGATTCGACCCGGATGGCATATTGATTATTGGCAAAGCCATATTTACCTGACATAACAGGCACATCATTAACAAAACCACCGACATCTTCTGGTTTATCCAGAGGAATAATATCCTGTGGTTTCAGACTCATAATTCTGGAAAGACGAGTCGAAATTTCGGCGAATTTCACCACCAGTTCCAGTTCGGTATCCCGAACCTGCGTTGCCAGTGAACTGCGCCACTGATTATTTTCCTGCTGTGAATTTTCCAGCGGCGGATTGGTTAATAATTCGCGCAGCGGCTCAATAATGCTGAACGGCATACAAATTTGTAATTCACCACTGTGCGAACCAATATCAACATGAAAAGGTGTGGTAACCACAATATCATTCGGTGAAGAGGTAATATTGGTAAACTTCACCTGCAATTCCGAACGCACATATTCCGTTTTGATTTTGTAAATCGAACGCCAGGCGTAATCGTACGCTTCCTGAGCCATCGCCAGCATGCGCTGGATAATGCGCTGTTCTGTCGGCGTAAATTCGCGACCATCGGCTTTAGTCGGGAAACGGCCATCGCCGCCAAACAGGTTATCCACCGCCATGAACACGAGGTTCGGCGAGAAGACAAACAGTGCCGTACCGCGCAGCGGATGCATGTTCATCAGATTCAGGTTGGTCATTACCGGCAAATTACGTGCAAACTCATGGTAAGGCTGAATCTTGATATTACCGACGGTGACATCCGGGCCACGACGGAGGATGTTAAATAACCCGATACGAAACTGGCGGGCAAATCGTTCGTTAATAATCTCTAATGAGTGCAGACGTTCACGAATAACACGGCGCTGCGTATTAGGATCATAAGGTTTAATATTATCGGCTGCGGTTAATGATGACATAGCCTCGATGCTACTGTTGCCAGCATTAGGGCCACCATTCAGCAGGTTATCAATTTCATCCTGAGATAAAAGGCTATCAGACATAATCACTACCGTAAGATAAATGCATTAAACAATACGCTTTTTACCATCACGCGTTTTTTTCCTGACAGTGGTTCACTCACCACAGCCATTATTTTTTCAGAAAGTTTTTTCTTTGCGTCATCGCTGATAAGATCTTCGGCTGACTGCTGAGAAAAAAGCACCAGCAAACGACTACGTACATCCGGAAGGTTTTCAACGAGAATGGCTTTCGATTTATCGTCCTGCAAGCGCAAGGTCAAACCAATATACAGAACACGATCGTCGCCATGGCTATCTGGTTTCAGGCTGACGGTAAAAGCTTCGAGATCTTCATACACCGGAACAATATTCTCTTCGTGTGCCGCAGATTCATTTGGGCCTTTCATATTGGCGATCTGTGAATTCAGCTTTTTAATTTCAATATAAGAATATGTCGCAACCGCACAGATACCAACGGCAATTAATAAGGTGAGCAGAGTCAGCAGCAGAGAACGCTTCCCGCTGTTAGCAGATAATTTCTTTTTCGACATTTAATGATTAGCTCTGTAAAAAATAAATCAAGATTCAGCAATTTGCCGGACTTGATGGGATGCGAATATAGTAATACAGCACCCACCAAGTACAATTCATTGATAAGCTGAAATTATTGCCAGTAACTTACTATTTAAGGCAATAATATCAGGCAAAAGTATTGATTCCGCTGGAATATATCAGCGTACGCGGTGTTGAAATGCGCTCTTCCGGCGCGGAAATGGCCATTTCGGACGACTCTTTCTCAGACTTTCCTTGCCCGGAATGCTCACCCGATGGCGCATCGCCGGTCGAGGAGAAACTTTCGGCGCCAACGCTGCTCTGCCCAAGCTGGATGCCGGATTCCTGCAGTTGCGTGCGCAGATGCGGCATCGCGGACTCCAGCGCGGCACGTACCTGATGATCGCCGGTAACAAAGTGCAGTTGCGCCTGATCGTTATTTAAACGCAGGCTAATCTGCAACGATCCCAGATCCTCAGGATGCAGACGCAGCTCCGCATGATGAACGCCATCACGGGTGAACACCGCAATCTGCTGGCCCAGCGATTGCTGCCAGGCGGGCGTTCCCACTTCAGCTTGCAGCGCGCCGGTAACCACTTTGTCGCCCGGCATCGCCGTCACCGGTTGGCTGACAGGCGTACTGACGTGGGCGGGGTGCGCGTACTGAATCGGCTCCGCCGTTAAGGCAGAGTGCGGTTTCGCGGCGACATTGTCGCTGGTGACAACCGGTTGTGCGGCGGCCTCAGCGGTTTTCGCCGCCTCTGCGCTCTCCGCCGTTACCGGTTTCTCAACCGGCACCTCAGCCGTTTTTGCGGCTGCCGGTTTGGCAATGTGCAGCGTCGTCGCCAGCGGCGACACGCCGCTCTCCTGCGGTGGAAGTTTCGGCAGTGCGTCGCTCAGCAACGTAGCACTGCTTTGTGGGATATCCGCCGACATCTCACCGCTCAGCTCACTGCACGGTGCTGCGGCGACCAGCGCTGCAGAATCCTGCACGGCTGAAATCTCTTGCTGGCCCGCTTGCAGGGCAGGCTCCTGAGGCAACAGTTCCTGCGGCAGCGTCACCGGCACCACTGGCGGTAACGGCAACGTGTTATCCGGCGCGATCGCAGCCGGTAACGGATTCAGTTGCGCGGCGTCGCCCTGCAAATCCGCCAGTTGCAACTCTTTTGTCGCGGGTTTCTTTTTGATCCCTTGCGGCAGGGGATCTTTTTCATCTCTCTGTTGCGGTTTATCAGCGGAGAGCTTCTTTTTCAGCTCCGTCGAGAAGCGATCATCCTGCGGGGCAGAAATCGACGCCGTTTGTTGTCCATTATTCCCGCTGGTGGAGGTCACAGGTTGTTGAATAATCATCTTATAACTGCCTCTGGCTGGCTGCCCGGCGAGCAAATTCATCCATCATTTTTTGCTCCAGCCGGTTCTCTTTTAATAATTGCTGCTCGTCGGCACGATCTTTCAGTGTCTGGAACGCATTCAAACGCCGCTTATCCTGTTTCCAGGCATCTTTCTCACTGTCAACCTTGTGCTGGCTGACGGAAACGCGTCTCACCTGCAGCGCCACAACGCCATCCAGCGAAGCGAGAAAATTCTGCTGCGTCTGCAAGCTGAGAATCGAAACACTGCTGGTGCGAATCGAATCCTGCAACTGCTGACGGTATTCGTGCGCGTAGGTGTGAAGCTGCTCCAGGCGAGAAGTTTCCTGTACATAACTCTGCTGCGCGCTGCCCAGCCTGATTGCCGTGTCATTGAGCTTTTTTTCTGCTAACTCACGGAGGTGATCCATCGGACCCGGTTTTGCCATTCGTTCCTGCCTTATTCCGGAAAGAGCGTAGAGAGCGCGTTATATGACGCCTCATATTCGCTGGACTCATGTATCCCCTGGCAGAGGAAATCCTGCATTTTGGGGTACTGCACAATCGCCTGATCCAGCAGCGGATCGCTGCCTGCGGCATAAGCGCCCACGCTAATCAGATCGCGGTTGCGCTGATAAGCAGAGAGCATCTGTTTGAAACGTTGCACTTTTTTATAGTGTCCCGGTTCAATCAATTCGGTCATCGCACGGCTAATGGAGGCTTCAATATCAATCGCCGGATAGTGTCCCGATTCCGCCAGACGGCGCGACAGCACCACGTGGCCATCGAGGATCGCACGGGCAGAGTCGGCAATCGGATCCTGTTGATCGTCGCCTTCGGTTAACACGGTATAGAACGCCGTGATCGAGCCGCCGCCCTGCGTGCCGTTCCCGGCGCGTTCCACCAGCGCCGGTAATTTCGCAAACACAGAAGGCGGATAGCCTTTGGTGGCAGGTGGTTCACCAATGGCGAGGGCAATCTCACGCTGCGCCATCGCGTAGCGGGTGAGTGAATCCATAATCAGCAGCACATCCAGCCCGCGATCGCGAAAATCCTCCGCAATGCGCGTGGCGTACACCGCGCCCTGCATACGCAGGATTGGCGATACATCTGCTGGCGCAGCAATAACGACCGAGCGTTTAAGCCCCTCTTTGCCGAGGATATTTTCGATGAAGTCTTTAACTTCGCGGCCACGCTCGCCAATCAGCCCGACCACGATGACATCCGCTTTGGTAAAGCGCGCCATCATGCCGAGCAGCACGCTCTTCCCTACCCCGGAACCGGCAAACAGCCCCATACGCTGGCCGCGACCGACGGTCAGCAGGCCGTTGATCGCCCGCACGCCGACATCCAGCACGGTTTTTATCGGATCGCGTTGCAGCGGGTTAAACGGCGCGGTAAACAGCGGGCCTCTTTCGGAAGAGCCGGGCGCAGGAAGGCCATCCAGCGGACGGGCACTGGCATCCAGCACGCGGCCGAGCAGCTCCGGCCCCAGCGGTAAAAGCTTGCCTTTGGTATCGCCGCCGTGCGCATAGACGCGCGCGCCCGGCAGTACACCTTCCACGTTTTCCAGCGGCATCAGATAGAGCACGTTGCCGCTAAAACCGACCACTTCACTCTCGACGCGCTGCACGCCCTCTTCGCTGTCACGTTCGACAATGCACAACGTACCGATGGGCAGCTTTAAGCCAACCGCTTCCATCACCAGCCCGGTAGCCCGCGTCAGGCGGCCATACTGGCGGTACGGCGGTAGCGCTGACATTCGCTGTTCAGCGCGCGCGATACCATCCAGCCATGTTTTCAGCCGCGCCGTCATAAGGAAAACTCCTCGCGGCTCAGGGTACAGAGCGTATTCCAGCGGGTTTCCACGCTGGCATCGAGATCGCCGCTGTCGGTTGAGATCCGGCAGCCGCCAGGCAGCATCTGTGTATCGGGACAGAGTTCCCAGCCGCGCGGCTCAACAATGGCTTTCAGTTGCTGTAACACGCTTTCCGGTTCTTTATCGCTGACCCACAGTTGCACACTGCCCTGCTTTAAGCTCTCTTCATTCAGCAGTTGCTGAATACGCGTCATCAGCCACTGGTGCGCATTCGCCGTGAGCGCGCTTTCACCCAGCATGCTGCGCGTCGCCATTAAAGCCACCTGCACCAGTCGCGAGGTCATTACGCTGTCGAGGCTATCGAGGGTAATGTTAAAATTATCAATCAGTTGCACAAGCTGTGCTAACTGTTCCTGCTGACGCTGTTGCTGTTCGATCAGCCCCTGCGCAATGCCCTCTTGCAGACCTTGCTGGAACCCTTCGTCATAACCCTGCGCTTTGCCCTCTTCGATACCGCGCGTCTGGCCCTGGGCATAACCTTTCTTCTCGGCCTGCTGGCGAAGACGGGACAACTCAACCTGCATGGCGGCTTCTGTTGCCGGATCGGTTGTGGCGCTCGTCGGACGGAATTCAGGCTCTGCGCTGCTCTCATCGTGCAGGAGGTTTTCCGGTTTCCACGCCAGCCATTGCGTATTAGACATAGGCATCGTCGCCTCCACCGATCACGATTTCGCCGCTCTCGGCAAGACGACGCACCACCAGCAGAATGTTTTTCTGTTCCGTTTCGACCTGCGACATACGCACCGGCCCGCGGGAAGCCAGATCATCGCGCATGATATCGGCCTGACGTTTCGACATATTGCGGAAGAACTTGTCGCGCAGTACGTCGTCAACGCCTTTCAGCGCCACAATCAGCGATTCACCGTCGATATCCTGCAAGATGCGCTGAATACTGCGGTCTTCCATCTCGACAAGGTTTTCGAACAGGAACATTTCGTCGATGATTTTCTGCGCCAGCTCCTGGTCGAATTCGCGCACGGCGGCAATGGCCGCATCTTCCTGGTGCGATTTCATCAGGTTGAGGATCTCCGCCGCAGGACGAACGCCACCCATCTTGTTGCGCTTGATATGCTGACCGTGCAGCAGCGAGTTGAGCACTTCGGTCAGTTCCTGCAACGCAACCGGCTGTACGCCGCCAAACGTGGCGATACGCAGCATAATGTCGTTACGTTCACGCTCATCGAAGTTCGCCAGCACATCGGCAGCCTGGCCGCGTTTCAGGTGAACAAGGATGGTGGCGATGATCTGCGGATGCTCATCACGGATGAGATCGAAGACCATCTGCGGTTCCATAAAGTTGAGCGTCTCAATCCCGTTGCTGCCATCTGACGAGTCGAGCAGATCTTCCAGCAGCGCGTTGGCACGCTCCTCGCCCAGCGCTTTCACCAGCACGCTACGCAGGTATTCATTGGTGTTAACATCCAGCGCAGCGTACTCGCCGGAGTCGCGACGGAAATCGCGGACCACGGACGAAAGCTGTTCATGGGTGAAGCTGCCCATGGAGACCATGGCGCTACTGATCATCGTCACTTCGTGGGTGTTAAGGTGCTTAAAGACTTCCGCAGCCCGCTCGTCACCGAGCGTTAGCATGAGGACAGCGCTTTTCTCGGCGGCATTCATGATGATTTCTTTTCCTTATTCAGCCACTGGCGAATAACCAGCGCGATAATCTGCGGCTCCTGCTCGGCAATCTTGCGCAGGTGCTGGGTTTCCTGTTCGGTCTCCATGCGCTGCTGTGCTTTTGCAGTCTCGTGGTGCTGTTTCTGACGTTGCTGTGCTTCCATCTCCGCCTGACGAGCTTCTTTTTCCAGCTCCAGACGATGCAGCAGCAGCTCCTGATGCTTGATCCAGAACGGCTGAACCGCTTTACGCCACAGGATCCAGGCAATCAGCGCCACGAAGAGGTAACGCGCGCCGGAGAACAGCAACTTAATGAAGTCAGGTTGCTTCCACAGCGGTACGGGAGCTTCCGTATCTGCATCGGTGAACGGGGTATTGACGACGTTGAGGGTATCGCCACGTTTGTCGGAGTAACCCATCACCTCTTTGACCAGACCATTCACCTGATCAAGCTGCGCTTTGGTCAACGCGATGGTTTTACCGTTGCCATCCGCCACGTAATTCACCACCACCGCGACAGAGAGGCGCTGTACCGTGCCGGTATTACGCTTGATGTGCGTCAGCGTTTTATCCAGCTCGTAGTTGGTGGTTTCATCGTTCTGCTTGTTGTAAGGCGTGGTGGTCGTTGTCCCGCCCTGGCCATTGGCTGGCTGGTCGATCGGCGCGGTAACCGCCGCAGGCGGCTCGTTGCTTAACGCCCCCGGAACGCCGCCGACGCTGTTTTTACCGCCCTGCTCCGCATTGCTGCTCTGACGGCTGCGGATGGCCATGTTTTCAGGCCGACTGTTGGGCTGGTACTGCTCGGCAGTTTGCTCATGCTGAGTAAAATCGATCTGCGCCGTGACCTGCGTTCTGACATTCTGCGCGCCGACGATCGGCGCAAGGATCGCCTGAATACGGTGCTCATATTCGGATTCCACTTTACGGGTATATTTCAACTGCGTGGTTTGCGTGGCCTGCTCGCCACTCTGCGTCATCAGATGTCCGCTTTGATCGACGATAGTAACGCGATCGGCGCTCAGCCCCGGCACTGCGCTGGAGATCATGAAGGTGATCGCGCTGACCTGCCCGGCATCCAGCTTACGGCCATTGAGCAGATTCAACGTTACGGAAGCAGACGGCTGTTTTTTATCGTGCACAAACAGCGATGGCTTCGGCATGGCCAGATGAACGCGCGCGGTACGCACCGGACCTAACGTCTCGATAGTGCGTGACAGTTCGCCTTCCAGCGCGCGCTGGAAGTTAACCTGTTCGTTAAACTGGCTGATACCAAACTTTTCCTGATCCAGCAGTTCAAAGCCGACAGAACCGCCTTTCGGCAGCCCCTGCTGCGCCAGCTTCAGGCGCACCTCATAGACTTTGTCCGCCGGGATCTGAATAGAACCGTCATGCTCGGCAAAACGATAAGGTATCTGCATCTGTGTCAGCTGGGTGACGATCTCGCCGCCGTCCTGCTCGCTGATGTTGTTGTATAAGATGCGGAAGTCCGGCTCTTTTGCCCAGAACATCAATGCAATCACAACAGAAATAGCCGCCGCAGCAGCGATGAAAAAAATGATTCTGGGATTGCGCCAGATATTTTCAAGCATCGTTTTAATATCATCGATGCCTTTCTTTTTATTACCGTTGTTCGTGGCAAGCATGCCAATTTCCTGTGACAGTGAAAGGAGGCTATATAAATGAAACCCTATAGCGGCTCAGCGTTTCGCGTATGTAATAAAGTAGTAAATCGATATTTCGCAGGATATTTCCTGGTTGCGTATTATCTACAAAATGCGATGTTTCTTAAGTGCTGATAAGCTGAAACTTGTGTCGGCTTTTCACATTATGTTGTTGTCTGACTACATGTTAGGATTGCCGCAATTAATAGAAAGGTGTTTGTTATGTCAATAAATATGAGCAGCAGCATACTGGAGCAGATGCAGAGCCAAACTCGTCAAATTACCGGCGCGTCTTCGCTGAATCCATTTGCTTCTGCTAAAACCACTGAGAATAATCCATCCTTCTCAGATATTTTATTTAACAGCGTAAATTCAATTAGCCAAATGCAAAACCATGCCAAAACCCAGGCGGAAGGCTATCTGTCAGGCGTCGAAGGCATTGGTTTGAACGACGTAATGGTTTCCATGCAGGAATCTTCTCTGGCATTAAATATTGGTGTGCAGGCAAGAAATAAACTTGTTAATGCCTATCAGGAAATAATGAACATGCCGGTTTAATACCGGCCATTATCTTAATAACCACGAAATGAATTAACTATTTCGTTTCATCTTATTAATAACTGATTATTTTGCTGCGTACCTGAGCATCGCTGAAAACCCGGCAGGGGTACTACCGCTTATTATGATAAATAACTGGAACATTATGAACCCCGCAACCGAAGCCAATCAGTCTGGTCAGAAACAACTTACGCACAATGAAATAGAAAGAATTAGCGCGCTGATTTATCAACGTGCAGGCATTGTTCTTACTCCACAAAAACGCGACATGGTTTATAACCGCCTGTCGCGACGCATTCGCGTGCTGGAACTGAAGGGATTTACCGATTACATCAATTTGCTGGTCGCCAATCCGGAGAGCGATGAATGGCAAGTCTTTATTAATGCATTAACCACCAATCTGACCTCTTTTTTTCGCGAGGCGTACCACTTTCCGATCCTGGCGCGCCATGCGCAGGCCAGAGGCGGTATGTACAACGTGTGGTGTGCGGGCGCCTCGACCGGTGAAGAACCGTGGTCCATCGCCATGACGCTGGAAGAGACGCTGGGCCGCAGCATTACCGGCCCGCGCGTACTGGCAACCGACATTGATACCGATGTGCTGGAAAAGGCCGGTCAGGGCGTTTATCGCCTGGCGGATATCGACAGCCTGAGCGAACAGCAGAAGAAAACCTGGTTCCTGCGTGGTACCGGCGCGCAGAAAGAGCTGGTGAAAATCAAAGATGAATTACGCCATGCCGTTCAGTTCCGCCAGCTGAACCTGATCGATCCGCAGTGGAACATCCAGGGCAATTTTGACGCCATTTTCTGCCGTAACGTGATGATTTATTTCGATCATAAAACGCAGGAAAAACTGGTCATGCGCTTCGCAAAAATGCTCAAAACCGATGGCTTGTTGTTTCTGGGGCACTCGGAACATTTTAACAGCGCTAACAGCCCATTCCGTCTGCTTGGGCAATCCGTCTACCGCATCGCAGAGTAAAAATTATGAACAAGATTAAGGTGTTGTGCATTGATGATTCGTCTCTGATGCGCAGGATACTGACGCAGATGGTCAATGAGCAACCGGATATGGAGATGGTCGCGGCGGCGCCGGATCCGATTATCGCCCGCGATCTGATCAAGCAACACAACCCGGATGTACTGACGCTGGATGTCGAAATGCCGCGCATGGACGGGCTGGAGTTTCTCGATCGTCTGATGCGCCTGCGTCCGATGCCGGTGGTGATGCTCTCGTCATTAACCAGCAAAGGCTCCGATATTACGCTGAACGCGCTGGAACTGGGGGCGGTGGATTTTATTACCAAGCCGTCGATGGGGCTGCATGACGGCATGGGGCAATACAGCGAGATGATTGCCGACAAAATTCGTATGGCGGCCAAAGCGCAGGTTCGTCGCCGCGAAGGACAACCGACCGCACCGCGAGTGATTCAGGCACCGCGCGCAGGCAGCGATAAGATCATTGCGATTGGCTCATCAACCGGTGGCACCGAAGCGCTGCGCCAGATCCTGATGTCGATGCCGCAGGGTTGCCCGGGCATCGTTATCGCCCAACACATGCCGCCAGGATTTACCCGCTCATTTGCCGACCGCCTGAATAACTTGTGCCAGATTTCCGTGAGTGAAGCGACCGAGGGCGAGCGCGTGCAGCCTGGTCATGCGTACATTGCGCCGGGCGGGTTTCACATGGAGCTGAAGCGCAGCGGTGCAAACTACCAGATTGCGCTGAACAACGGCCTGCCCATTAACCGCCACCGTCCGTCGGTGGATGCGTTGTTCCACTCTGTTGCACGCTGCGCCGGTAAAAATGCCCTTGGCGCCATCCTCACCGGAATGGGCCACGATGGCGCCGCAGGGTTACTGGCGATGCGCCAGGCTGGCGCGTGGACCGTCGCGCAGAGCGAGCGAACCTGCGTGGTATTCGGCATGCCGCGAGAAGCGATTGCCCTCGGCGGCGCCTGCGATATCGCCGACCTCGACCAGATTAGCCAGCAACTTCTCAACCATGCTGTCTCCCGGGCTCGCAGAGTCTGAGCCCTGGTTTCTCTCACCGTTCAATGACTTAACCTGGAAATAAAAAATTATGGCAGATACCAACTTGCGCTTTTTAGTGGTCGATGATTTCTCCACGATGCGCCGTATTGTTCGCAACCTGTTGAAAGATTTAGGGTTCAATAATGTCGAAGAGGCAGAAGATGGCCTGGATGCACTGAACAAACTGCGCGCCGCCACCTTCGATTTCGTCATCAGCGACTGGAATATGCCCAACATGGATGGCTTACAGCTGCTGACGGAAATTCGTAACGATGCCGCTTTCAGCAAAATGCCCGTGTTGATGGTCACCGCTGAAGCCAAGAAAGAAAACATTATTGCCGCCGCCCAGGCGGGCGCCAGCGGTTATGTCGTGAAACCTTTCACGGCGGCGACGCTGGAAGAGAAGCTCAACAAAATTTTTGAAAAGCTTGGGTGGTAATCGATGGACAAGATGGCACAAACACAATCGACAGACGATTTTAAAAATCTCTTTTCGCGCGTTGGCCACCTGGCCCGTTTGTTACGCGACAGCCTGGTTGACCTCGGGCTGGATCGCACCATTGCCGAAGCGGCAGAAGCTATCCCGGATGCACGCGAACGTCTGGACTATGTCGTCGGTAAAACCGCCGAGGCCGCCGAGCGCGTACTGACCAGCGTCGAACAGGCACGTCCTTTACAGGACGAACTGGGCGAACGCGCGGAGCAACTGGCTGCTCGCTGGGACGGCTGGTTTGCCGCGCCGGTGGAATTAGCCGATGCACGCGAACTGGTGGCGGACACCCGCAGCTTCCTCGCCAGAACGCCGGACCTTGCACGCAATACCAACAACCAACTGATGGAAATCATGATGGCGCAGGATTTCCAGGATCTTACCGGCCAGGTAATTCGCGGCATGATGTCGCTTATCGAAAGCGTCGAAAAAGAGCTGATTCTGGTGCTGCTGGAGTACCTGCCGGAGGACGTCAGCGGTCTGAAAGAGGTTGATACGACGCTGATGAACGGCCCGCAAATCGACCAGAACAAAACCGGCGTCGTCGCCAGCCAGGATCAGGTCGATGACCTGCTCGATAGCCTGGGTTTCTGATGACCGCCTCACCCACCGGGATGAGGCACTAACGGGAGGCCAGCGGCAGAGAATATGTCCGAAGAAAGTGATGTAGAAAAAACCGAAGAACCCACACCCCACCGACGACAAAAAGCGCGTGAAGAGGGGCAAATTCCGCGTTCGAAAGAGCTGAGTTCGCTGCTGATGTTGCTGGCCGGGTGGGCGCTGTTGTTATCCGGGGGGCAACATTTTGCCCATAACCTGATGCAGATCCTGCATAGCGGACTGATGCTGAACAGGCTACCGGTGACGGATCCCCGTTCCATGCTTCAGCAGGCCAGTTACCTGTTCTCGATGATGGCCAGCGGGCTGCTGCCAATTTTGCTGGGGTTATTCATCACCGGGCTGCTCTCTCCCATGCTGCTGGGCGGCGTGAACTTCAGCGGCAAGTCGCTGAAAGTGGACCTGGCGCGCATGTCGCCGATGAAAGGGCTGCAACGCATGTTCTCGGCGCAGGTGCTGTCAGAGATGTTGAAAGGTTGCCTGAAAGTTGCGCTGGCCGGTTGCGGGTTTGCGTTGTACGTCTACAACAACCGACCGCACTTTATTCAACTGGTTAACGCCTCATTCCCGACCGCAGTGAGCGGCGCCATCGGCATGATTTTTGACTGCCTGCTGATGGTGATTTTCTTCCTGCTGCCGGTAATGGGTTACGACGTGTTTTACCAGATCACCAGCAACCTGAAAAAACTGCGTATGAGCCGTCAGGAGATCCGCGACGAGTTCAAACAGCAGGAAGGCGACCCGCACGTTAAGGGGCGCATTAAGCAGATGCAACGCGCAGCCGCCCGTAATCGCATGATGACGGACGTACCGAAAGCCGATGTCATCGTTAACAACCCGACGCACTACTCCGTCGCGCTCTCTTACAAAGAAGGCGGGATGAGTGCGCCAACGGTACTGGCGAAAGGCGCGGGCGAAGTTGCACTAAAAATTCGTGAACTGGGCGCTGCACATCGCATTCCGATGCTTGAAGCGCCGCCGCTTGCCCGCGCCCTGTATCGCCACTGTGAGATTGGCGAACAGATCCCCGGCGAGCTTTATAGCGCTGTCGCAGAAGTTCTCGCCTGGGTCTACGGCCTGCGGCGGTGGCGCACCTCTGGCGGAGTTCCGCCTGTACAGCCCAGGGATCTTCCGGTTCCTGAGTCGATGGATTTTGCAAATGAGAGAAACTAATGGCCAGTATCGCCAGTAAATTACGTTTACCCGCATTTAAAGAGACACAGTGGCAAATTCTGGCTGGTCCGGTACTGATCATGCTGATTCTGGCGATGATGGTACTGCCGCTGCCGGCATTCCTGCTGGATACGCTGTTTACCTTCAATATCGTGCTGTCACTGATGATTTTGTTGGTGGCGATGTTTACGCAGAAAACCCTCGAATTTTCTGCGTTTCCTACCGTGTTGCTGTTCTCCACTCTGCTACGCCTGGCGCTGAACATCGCCTCTACGCGTATCATTTTGATGGAAGGACACACCGGCGCTGCCGCTGCCGGGCGCGTGGTGGAAGCGTTCGGCCACTTCCTGGTGGGCGGTAACTTTGCCATCGGTATCGTGGTCTTCGCCATTCTGATCATCATTAACTTTATGGTGATCACCAAAGGTGCCGGGCGTATCGCCGAAGTGGGCGCGCGCTTTGTGCTGGATGGCATGCCGGGCAAACAGATGGCGATTGATGCCGATCTTAACGCCGGGCTGATTGGTGAAGCCGAAGCGAAACGCCGTCGTAGTGAAGTGACGCAGGAGTCCGATTTCTACGGTTCAATGGACGGTGCCAGTAAATTCGTGCGCGGGGATGCCATCGCCGGGCTGCTGATTATGGCGATTAACGTCATCGGCGGGCTGGCCATCGGTGTGCTTCAGCATGGGCTTAGCGTCGGCGAAGCCGGTGAAACCTACACTCTGTTGACTATCGGTGACGGCCTTGTTGCCCAGATCCCGGCGCTGATTATCTCTACCGCCGCAGGCGTTATTGTTACCCGCGTGTCCAACGAGCAGGATATCGGCGAGCAGATGGTCGGACAGTTGTTTAACAACCCGAAAGTGATGCTGCTTTCCGCTGGGGTGATTGGTCTGCTGGGGCTTATCCCGGGGATGCCGAATGTTGTCTTCCTGCTGTTTACCGCCGTTCTGCTGGGGCTGGCATGGTGGATGCGCGGTCGTCAGATGCAAGCGCCTGCCCGTAACGTCACGCGTGAAGATAATGATAAAGCCGCGCAGGCTGCCAACGATCAGGCCTCTGCAGAAGCCTCATGGGCCGATGTGGAAATGGAAGATGTGCTGGGGCTGGAAGTCGGCTATCGCCTGATCCCACTGGTGGACAGCGCGCAGGATGGTCAGTTGCTGATCCGCGTGCGCGGTATCCGTAAGAAATTTGCCCAGGATATGGGCTTCCTGCCGCCGCCGATCCATATTCGCGACAACCTCGATCTGGCGCCAGGCGAGTACCGTATTCTGCTGAAAGGCGTTGAGATTGGCCGCGGCGAGATCGAACCGGAACGCTGGATGGCGATTAACCCTGGCTACGCCGAAGGTGAATTGCCGGGTACGCCGTGTGAAGATCCGGCGTTTGGTCTGCCGGCGTGCTGGATCGACGAAGTCTTCCGCGAGCAGGCGCAGATTCAGGGGTATACCGTGGTCGATCCGGGTTCCGTTATCGCCACGCATCTTAACCACGTGATCTCGCTGAATACGGAAGAGTTGTTCAGCCGCCAGGAGACACAGCAACTGCTGGAGCGCATTAATAAAGAGATGCCGAAGCTGGTTGAAGATCTGATCCCTGGCGTGATCTCCCTGACGCTGTTCCACAAAGTGTTGCAGAATCTGCTGGCCGAGCGCGTCTCTATCCGCGATATGCGCACCATTATCGATACGCTGGCCGAACATGTTCCGCTACAAAACGATCCGGACGAACTGACCGCACAGGTTCGTATCCGTTTGAGCCGCGCCATTACGGCGCAGTGGTTCCGCACGGATAACGACATCAAGGTGATTGGGCTGGATACCACGCTGGAAAAACTGTTGATTCAGGCTCGCCAGAACGGCAGCGCGATCGAACCGGGTATTGCCGAAAATCTGATGAAGCAGGCCGAACGCGCCATCACCGACCAGCAAGCGCTGGGCATTTCGCCGGTACTGCTGGTGAATCCGGGGCTGCGCCTGATGGTTTCACGCTTCCTGCGCCGCGCCTTCCCGCAGCTGGCAGTCATGTCAACGCTGGAAATCAGCAGCAACAAAACGGTGCAAATGACCACCGTAATCGGTACACATTCATGATACCTGCCGCTGCTATTTTGGGCATGGCGCTGGTATTGCCAGCGAATGCCGCACCTTCCAGCGGTTCCTGGAGCGATACGGCAGCGGGTGGTAGCACCCGCACCGGCAAGCAGATTGTACGCGGGCGAGCGTTAAGCTCGCCTTCTGCGATCCCGGCGTCGGCAAAGGTTACCCGTGTTTCATGGCGTATTACGCTGCTGGCTCCGCCGCCGCCAGGGCTGGAGATCAAGCTGTGTCGTCACGATCGCTGCTTACGGCTGCCTTCCCTGGCCGGGCAACGCAGCATCACTTTTCCGCTCTCCGCAACGGGTGAATTTCGCTTTATTTACACAGTGAATAAGCGCGGCCCGTTACGACCCGCCCTGAATGTGGTCAACCAACAGTTAATCGTTAACTACCGCTAAAAAAAGAATAAGGCCATCAGTAAGTTAATTACTGGGCCTTATTTGTTTAATGTATTGAAGAGGTTTGCTGACTGGAGTAGAGCTTACTGAACGTGGTTCCACGATGTATTGAGGACAGATTCTGTTTCAGAACATGAAGGCGCGCCTGCAATTTCCGGGTTATTTCACCCTCGTTTTCGACCATCTGCTTTAATACCATTTTCAGGTTTTCTCTTTCCGCAACAGATAGATCATCGGCGCTGACTTCCATAATGTCCTGCTTTTTCAGCATATAGCCAGCGGCCATTTCGGCAAGCAGGTCCCATTCTTCTTTCGCTGCCATATCCAGCAGCGTTAAATTCATCTCGTATAATTCAACGATAATTTTTGGCAGCACCTCACCCATAATTCACCCGACGTTGTGTTGGTTCGATCTCTTTCCATGTCATGGCCAGTTTCATTAACAGCGCATCGATGTGCTTTAATTTCTCCGGCTCGTTACGCAGATTCGCCTCTAATAATGTCCGCGACATATATTCGTACATTTGCTCCAGTTCTGCGGCAATGTGTACGCCCTTTTCGTGATCGAGCGCAGCGCGCAAACCGTTATCAATAATATTGATCGCCTTAGAGATCATCTTGCCACGCTGGGCGACGTTGCCATTCTCAAAATAGATATTGGCTTGCAGAATCGCGCTGTGCGCGCCGTCGAACAACATGGAAATTAACTGGTGCGGCGTGGCGCCAGAGAGCTTACTTTGAAGACCCACCTGCGCATACGCCTGGCTCCCCTGTGCTGCATACATGTTTGTCACTCCTGTTGGCAGGCCGCGGCGGGCCTGCGCAATGAAAAATTAGAGGGTTGAAAGCAATGACGTTAACTGACTGCTCATGTTGTTCAGATTCGACATCATGGTGTCGAGGTTCTGGAACTGCACACGGTAACGTTCGACCTGTGCGTCAATCAGCTTCTGCGTCTTGTCGATCTGGGTTTGCGCAATTTTAGTTTGCGACTCCAGGCTGTCGGTGGTGGTTTTAATCAAACCGTCCGTTTTGGTCTTCGAATCGCCAACGTAGCTGGTGATGATGGAGCCCAGCGCCGAAGAGAGCCCTTCGCTGTCGCCACGGCCGGAGAACATCAGGCTGATTTGTTCCGGATTATCGGCAATCGCTTCATCCAGCGTGTCTTCATCCAGCGTCATCTGGCCGGTTGCCGAATCAATCTTGATGCCTAAATCCGCCAGCGAGCCGTAATCTGCCCCGGCATCGCCGTAGACGCCATTGACGGTGGAGCGCACCTGGCTGACCAGGCTGCGCAGCGTGGAATCCCCCACCAGCGAGCCGCTACCGGAGTTTTGCGTCGCCACTTCTTCATCACCCAGGCTGGAGGTATCCGCCGCGACATATTTGCTGTCAGCGGTAGTCTCGGTAAGCAGCGCATTGTATTGCTTAACAAAATCCTGCAGGCTGGTTTTGATGGCCGAGGTATCCGAGGTCAGCGTCAACTGCTCAGCTTCGCCGTTTTCCGACACTTTTTTCAGGTTCAGCGTCACGCCGTCAATGATGTCGCTGATGTTGTTGCTGGAGCGGGTATAGTCAGAACCATCGACGCGCAGTTTGGCATCCTGGGCATCGGAAACGGCGATCATATTGTCGTTTGCGCCGCCATCAGCCACCACAGAGCCGTCATCATTAATATGCTGGCCGCCGCCGGAGGTGTTCAGCACACCCGCCAGCGTATTATCACCATCAACACTGACGGTCATTTCGCCATCGGAGCCGGTCTTTTTCGAACTCAGTACCAGCTGGTAGCCATCATCGGTACGCTGTACGGAAGCGGTAACATCACCCTTCTCTTTATTGATCGCTTTCGCAATCTGGTTCAGTGAGGTTTCATCATCCGCCAGCTCCACTTCCATGGTCTTGCCGTCATTCTGCGTGATCGTCACTGTACGGCTGCCGCCGGTGGTTTCGCCCAGCATGTCATCTGCGCTGGCTTCCGGCTGGGTTTTCAGTTTATGTGCCGTCGCGAGCTGTGAAATGATCACCGAATGGCTGTCCGCCTGCGCGCCGCTGCCAGCAACGGCAGTAAAGGCTTCATTGGCGCTGACGTTCATTTTATTAAAAGCATCAGAACCCATGGTGGTAACGCTTTTTTGCAGATTCGACAGCAGGCTGGAGATCTTACCCCATGCTGAAATCTGCGACTTATAGCTGTTCTGTAGTTTGGTATAGGGTGTTAAACGCGATTGCTCACCGGCCTTCAGCTGTTCCAGCATTGATGCCGTATCGATCCCGCCAGTACCTACACCTAATGATGATATTCCCATTTCGTCTCCGGTCGGAAAGGTCATTTTGTTGAGTGAATTATATTAACCAATCGGCCTGGGAAATAAAAAGATGAATATTTAATAAAGGAACTATATAGAAGAAAGAAAAAACTCAGCGCTACAGAGAAAATTCGCTAAATCGATAAGGGAATATAACGTCAGTTGTGCGCGCAATTCATATCTTCAATATCAGAATCGGCTGAAATAGCAGCTAAAAAATAGCTAAGTCATTGTTTCCTGAAATTCCATTCAGCTACTCAACAAATCTTTCCGCAGCAAAAAATTTCAGTCCTTTTTTGAAGGGCCGATTTATTTAGTATGCGAGACAACTTACGCATAACCATAATCCATGTGAACTATAGAGTATTAAGGAATAAACATGTCCCAGGTTATTAACACTAACGCCCTCAGCCTCGTTGCACAGAACAACCTGAATAAATCTCAGAGCTCTCTGGGTACCGCTATTGAGCGTCTGTCTTCTGGTCTGCGTATTAACAGCGCGAAAGACGATGCAGCAGGTCAGGCAATTTCTAACCGCTTCACCGCGAACATCAACGGTCTGAGCCAGGCTTCCCGTAACGCCAACGACGGTATCTCTATCGCACAGACGACTGAAGGCGCGCTGAACGAAATCAACGATAACCTGCAGAACATCCGTCGTCTGTCTGTACAGGCGCAGAACGGCACCAACTCTGATTCTGACCGTCAGTCCATCCAGGACGAAATCAACGCACGTCTGGACGAGATCAACCGTATCTCTGAACAGACTGAGTTCAACGGCGTGAAAGTACTGAGCAAAGATCAGACTCTGTCTATCCAGGTGGGTTCTAACGACGGCCAGACTATCGATATCCAGCTGAACCAGATGGACTCTTCTACTCTGGGTATGGACGACTTCACCATCGCTAACGGCGTTGACGCAAGCACCCTGACTGATGCGACCACCGTTAAAGTTGATACCGGTGCTAAATACGATGTATCCACCATCACGGATACTGACGCTGCTGGCAAAGCTGCTGATGACGTTGTTGAGGGTGACGACGGTAACATCTACGTTAAATCTGGTAGCGACTACTTCCTCGCAACGACTGATGCAACGGGTGCTGTAACGTTTGACTCCGCTAGCACTGCTGCAACAGGTGTTACCATGGGCAACAGCGTAGCTGGCGACGCCGTTATGTTTGACAAAGCTCCGGACGTTTCTGGTATCACCGGTACCCTGAAAACTGACGGCGAAGGCAACTACTATGTTGAAGATGCTAACGGCGCGCTGACCGCTGCAACCGTTGACGATGCTGGCGTTGTGACTGATTCCGGTAAAGCAGTTTCTACCGCTCAGGCAACTGAAGATCCGCTGACCAAAATCGACGAAGCGCTGGCTCAGGTTGACGAACTGCGTTCTGGTCTGGGTGCGGTACAGAACCGTTTCGATTCGGTAATCAGCAATCTGAACAACACCGTTAACAACCTGTCTGAATCTCGTTCACGTATCCTGGATGCTGACTTCGCTTCTGAAGTTTCTGAAATGAGCCGTGCGAACATTCTGCAGTCTGCGGGTACTTCTGTACTGGCACAGGCTAACCAGGTTCCGCAGAACGTCCTGTCTCTGCTGCGTTAATTCGCGCTTTTCAGCCGAAGCCAAAGACCGCCCTCTCCGGGCGGTTTTTTTTTGTCCTTTCCTTACAACTCTTCTTTTTCGTCTGATCCCTTAGATGAGAAGAATGAATTCAAACTTGCGTTATCGTCGTAATCCGATGCGCCCGCAGCTGGACTGCGGGCCTGTGGTTCAGACGAGCCAGCTTAATAACAAGGTGGCAAAAATGACCGTTGAAGCACCACCAATGCGGGTGGCGATTTGCGCGAAGGGCATCAATGCCATTCTGTTGGATGCTGAGAGGATCGCCACATCCCCCGTACCGCCGAGGCCACTATGGCAGCTGGTGACGATCGCCGCCTCGACCGGATACATATTTAACTTTGTGGCAATGAAATAACCGCTGAGCGCCATAGCAATGACGATGGAGCCGCACACAATAACGTAGCCGACAGAGAATACCGCGACCACGCTTTCCAGCGGCACATAAAGCATGCCGAGACCAATCATCAGCGGCCAGACTAATGCTGCGGAAACAAACTTATAGCAACTGTGCGCGCCCTGCTCCATGGATTTGGGGATCACCTGTGCGTACTTGCACAGTACGGCAATCAGGATCATCAGCACCGGACCAGGAATATGCACCAGTTTTTCAAATAACCCGCCGACGATAAAAAAGGCGCATATCATCAACAGCCCGCCGCCCATAAGTTGAAAATCGGTATGCTGCGCCTCCTGCGTCTGTGCGAAGACGCGGTTATCCTCATCACTGCGGATCAGCATACCGTTACCGGTCAGGGAAGGACGGCGCATTCCTATACGCGCCAGCACACCAGCGCAGATAATGGCAAAGATATTGCCCACCACTGCCGCGGGTGCCAGTTGGGCAACATACACATCCGGGGTTTGCCCAAGAATGGCGGAATAGGCCAGTGACAGCGGTAATATGCCTTCGCCAATGCCACCGCCGATAATAGGCACGATGATAAAGAAAAAGGTGTGATACGGCGTGTAGCCAAATAATGTTCCTACCAGCAGCCCAGCGAGCACCGCGACCACAGTACCGGCCACCAGGGGCACAAACATGCGGATCATGCCCTGGATCAGAATCACCCGGTTCATGCCGAGAATGCTGCCAACCACCAGACAGGCAATGACAAAATAAAGCAGGTTGGCTTCTTTCATCAGCAGATGGACGGTGGCTAACGTATGCGCTTCAAACAGACCAAAATAGACCAGTACCGAGGGCACCATCAGGCACAATATTGCTGGCCCACCGACGTCCTTCAGCACCGGCAACATACGGCCTATTTTGGCAAAGGCAAAACCAAGCGTCATGATCACCGCCAGGCCGCCAATCATGTTTTTCGGCAATAAACCTGCGATAGCTGAAATGGCGACAATCGAAGCGATACCGATAAAGAGCAGCAAGGGTACGGCGCCGACTTCAAGCCCGTGCAGGCGCGAGAGTTGTGCACCCGCAGGGGATGCGTCAACAGAGGAAGAGAGAGGATTATCTTTCATTATTTTCACCTGATTCGCTATTAATAATTAACAGTGGGTCAGGAATAACCGCTGGGTTATTCGTAATAGGATAAAATGCTTGAAAAAATAAAGCCAACAAAATAAATATTGCCACCAGGAAGTTATGATTGAATAAATAACATAATCTTCGGCCTGTAAAGTGAGCAATGGTTACTGCTTATTGAATTTGTGAGTGCCGTAGTAATTCACATTTAAATAACTTAAACAGGCTATTCGTAAATAAAATAATTGCGCAGATACATGCATTAGATTCTTCTAATGAAAATATAAACTTAGCACCTCAATCTTTCCATTTAATTAAAGTATTCCTTTTGAAACTAATTAAAACACACGAAGTGTGATTCTAATCACCTTTGGAAGTAAATACGATAGATAGAGTTCCTGCCTGAAAACTATTTAAATAAAACAAAAACAGGACATTTTATGCCTTCACTACTCCTACAATCTTTATTCCCTTTAGTATTTATCATGTTACTAGGGTGGCTAAGTGGAAAATTAGGGTATACGCACCGTAAGGATGCCACTGTATTAGCGACAGTGGTGATTCGCTTTGCATTACCCTTTCATCTTTTTATCGGAGCACTGAACACCAACCCGGACAAAATCAAAAACTTCTCGTTTATGGCTGTGCTGGTGATTGGTCTGATGGGCTCTTATTTACTGACGCTGATCCTGTCGCGTTATGTTTTTCGTCATGATATCAAGACCAGCGCAATACAGTCTTTGGTTTGCGCTTTTCCTGATATGGCCTATTTTGGCGCGCCGGTACTGGCCGTGCTGATTGGGCCGGAAGGATTTTTAGGTGTGCTAATTGGCAATTTAGTCACCAGCGTTTTAATGATTCCGTTGACCATTATCTTAATCCGCATGGGCGATAAAGATAGCGACATTGAAACGCTACATCCGGGCAAACTGATTATGCAGAATTTACTGCGGGCGGTGCGTAACCCGATTGTCTGGATCCCCGTATCCGGTGTGGTGCTGAGCCTGGCCGGTGTGCAGTTACCGCATCTGTTGAGTGCGCCGATTGAGATGGTTGGCAAAATTGCTGGTGGTCTGTCGCTGTTTGCCCTCGGTCTGCTGTTTTACGGTGAGCGCCCGTCTCTGAATCTCCAGACCTTTACCAATATCAGCATCAAAAATCTGATCCAACCCGCCATGATGGCAGTTGCCGGGCTGGCATTTGGCCTGAGCCACACCTTAATGCAGCAGGTCGTGATTATTGGTGCAACACCTTCTGCTATCGCTGCGGGAATGTTCGCCCTGCGCAGCGACACTTATATCGAATCCGCATCCTCTTCCATTCTTATTGGCACTGCGATCGGCGTATTAACTGAGGGCGTGATGATCTACTTGATTTCTTGAGCCTCTTTTCTGTTATCCCCGATACATCGGCAGCCGTGCCGTTATTATTTAGTCAGGAGCAGCAATAATGTTACGCAAAGAAACGCTTTATACGCCTTATAATGGTGCCGTATTACTGGAAAACCCGTTACTTAATAAAGGGCTGGCATTCACTGAGGATGAACGTCTGGCCTTTAATCTGTATGGATTATTACCGCATAACGTTGAAACCATCGAAGAACAAACAGCGCGCGCATGGCAACAATTTTGTCATTTTAAAAAAGACATCTCCCGCCATGTTTACTTACGCAATATTCAGGACACCAACGAGACGCTTTTTTATAATCTTCTGCGCTGTCATATGCAGGAAACCCTGCCAATTATCTACACCCCAACGGTAGGCGAAGCCTGTGAGCATTTTTCTGAGATTTATCGCCGCGCCAGAGGGTTATTTATCTCATGGCCGGATCGGCACCGCATCGATGAAATGCTGCAAAGTTTTTCACGCAATGATATTCGCGTAATTGTGGTTACCGATGGGGAACGCATTCTCGGTCTCGGCGACCAGGGCATCGGAGGGATGGGGATCCCGATTGGCAAACTTTCGTTATATACCGCGTGCGGCGGAATTGACCCGGCATCGACGCTGCCTATCATGCTGGATGTGGGTACCAACAACAGCCAGCATCTTGAAAATCCGCTGTATATGGGGTGGCGCCATCCGCGAATCAGCGACGAAGACTATATCGAATTTATGGATATGTTCGTTGAGGCCATCAAAGCGCGCTGGCCAAATGTCCTCCTGCAATTTGAGGATTTTGCCCAGAAAAATGCGACCAAACTTCTGAACCGTTACCGCCACCAACTGTGCTGCTTTAATGATGATATTCAGGGAACGGCAGCGGTCACCACCGGCACGCTGATTGCCGCTTCGCAGGCGGCGGGAATGCGCTTACGCGATCTGCGCGTGGTTTTCCTCGGCAGCGGCTCCGCCGGCTGCGGCATCGCGGAGAAAATCATTGCCTTGATGGTCGACGACGGTCTGACCCCGGAGGAAGCCCGCAACAACATTTTCATGATCGATCGCTTTGGCCTGTTAACAGATGACATGCCTAATTTACTGGATTTCCAGCAAAAACTGGTCACGCCACGTCGTCTTATCGCCGACTGGGATACCGATTCAGAGAATATGTCTCTGCTGGACGTGGTGCGCAATGTCCATCCCAACGTACTGATTGGCGTTTCCGGGCAACCCGGTCTTTTCAGCGAAGAAATCGTGAAAGAGATGCATCGTCACTGTTCCCGTCCCATTATCATGCCGTTGTCGAACCCGACCTCACGCGCGGAAGCCCAGCCCCGGGATCTGATTGAATGGACGCAGGGAGCCGCGCTCATTGCAACGGGAAGCCCTTTTGAGCCGGTCTTTTATCAGGATGAATCGTACGAAATAGCCCAGTGTAACAATGCGTATATTTTCCCGGGGTTAGGTCTGGGCGTACTGGCTGGCAAGTTAACTCGCGTCACCGACACCATGCTGAGCGTGGCCAGCAAAACGCTTGCAGCATTCTCCCCGCTGGCGAATACCGAGAAAGGCGGGTTATTGCCGCCAGTCGATATCATTGAAACCGTATCGAAAGCCATCGCCCTGCAGGTAGCCCAGGCGGGTCAGCAGGAGGGCGTCGGCCCGCTGATGAGTGAAGAGGAATTAACAACACGTCTCGAAAATATCTATTGGGATGCGCGCTATAAAGCGTACAAACGCGCGTCCTTCTGAGAATCGGCACGGCAGAGCGAGCCATACTCTGCCGTGCGTTAATCAGGACCAACCGTACATTAACTAAAACAGATGCGTTGAGGAGAAAAAGCCATTACGCCCGGCATATTTTGCGTGATAAAGCGCATCATCAGCTAATTCGATAAGCGTTGTCTCCTTGCCTTTCACTGCCGGACCGGGGCCGGAAGCGATACCAATGCTTACGGTCACTATTCCGAACGGGCTATATTCATGAGGGATATTTTCCTGACAAATACTTTGAATTATTTTTTTGGCTTTCTTTTCCGCCGCGATCAAATCGGTTGCAGGAAGAATAACAACGAACTCTTCTCCACCATAGCGGGCAACCAGAGCAGAGCTGCCTTTTACTGTTTTTTTCAGGGATGTTGCGACTTGCCGTAAACAGTCATCACCCGCTAAATGCCCGTAATTATCGTTATATTTTTTAAAGTAATCTATATCAATGAGCATCAAGGATATTGCATGCTTATTTACGGCGCACTGTAATACTTCGCGGGGCAGCGCCTCATCGAATTTGCGACGATTCGCCAGCCCGGTTAAACTATCCTCAGCCGCCATAGCCTTTAATTTCTCATTTGCGGTCATGAGTGATTCAGTAGTTTTTGACAATTCACGACTGGTGCGCACTCGCCGATGGATATCCCGCAGAAGAAAATAACCTGATGTTATAACGCCTCCCATCAGGAAAATAACAATCGCTATCAGAATCTCTGATTGTTTTTTCCAGGCCAACATTCCTTCGTCGATACTCACGGCGACAGTGGTAACTAATCCATATCGTTTGTTTTTTTGAAATGCATACATCCGTGGTATATTGTCAAAGCGAGAGACACTTCTTGCGGTACCGGAATTACTGTTTTTCAGGTATGTTGTAAAAAGTGGCGAATTGGAAATAACCCGACCAATATATTTATCGTCAAAAGGATAGCGTATCAGTAATATTCCAGACTCGCTTGTTAATGCAATAGCACCAGAATGTCCAATATCGATCTTGCCAAACGTTTCAAGGAAATTTTCAATATTGAGAGTGAGAACGGCGACCCCGGCAAATCTACCCTGGTGATCTTCCAGCCTGCGACTGATGGTTATCACCCATTTCCCGTTCGTCCGGCTTACTACGGGAGGACCAATAAAAACTTTTTTGGACGTATTGTTTTGATGATAAACGAAGAAAAAACGGTCTGCGCTATTGGCGCGGCCAGAAAGCCTTTCGTGTAATGCGATGAGCGTATTGCCAGTAGCATCATAAATAACAACATTATTGAGTTGCTCCAGCAATTCATCCTGACCAGCAAGAATTTTCTTTATATTGGTAATCTGGCTTTTGTCTTCACCATAAATTTCCGTTATGTCCGAAAGATTTTCTATGAGCATCTCGCCCTGCCGGATAACCCCCTCAGAATAAAGATTGAGAGTATGGCTTAAATTCGAAACATTGGTATTAAGATCGTTGATTGTCTGTACACGGGTGATCCAGATATGGAAGGATAAAATTATCGACATCACGAAGAAGACAACAACAAGAATTGTCAACCCAATAAAACTCTCTCTCTTCATTATGATTTACCACCAGCCCAAATCACGTCTTAAATACCTTCATTACTGAGAACCTTTATCGTTAAAAATATAAACCCTGGCAGAAAATCGTTGCGGTCAGCAGGCAAATACATTTTTGCATTCAACTTTAAAGATTAACACCTGCAGCATAGCTGTGCTTTGCTTATTAATAAAGTGTTATATGAAATATTCATAAATTCATCTTATTACTATTAAAGCGAGAATGAGCGTAATTTCTTACAGACTGGAATTAGCACAGTAGTGCCACTGAAAAATATCCTATTTTGTTTCGTCTAATTTGCTGAATCGTAAGGTGATTAAAAGGATTGCCCGGCTGGTAAGCACTATCACTCTACACAGCGAAACGACATCGCCAATATACTTTCCTGAGCAGAACCAGCCCCTTCCAGCCCAACGCCATGGCGATGCCATGGCGTTGAAGTAAGCGCATTGCCAGGAAGGCATTCACCTGGCTTCACTCATCCACGCTTTCAGGGTAAGAGAGTAAAGCAGGCTCGGTGGCGCACTACATTACTTAAACAGTTTCTGGACAAACTCCGCATACGCCGGACGCCAGACATCCATTTCATGGTTCAGACCGGGGTACACTTTGTAATCAAACTTAATGCCCTGTTTCTCCAGCTCGCTCTTCAGCCCGGCGATGTCTTTTCCGGTGACGGAATCCTTTTCACCGACAACAACGGTGAAATTATGCAGTTGCTTATTAATTAACGCCGGTTTACTGAACTGCGCGCTAACGCCAGCGTCAGGGACCGTTGTGGTGGTGACACCGCTAAAGGTTGCCAGCCAGCCGAAGCTTTCAAGATGGTTCATCCCGGAAACCAGCGCCTGATATCCCCCTTGCGACAATCCTGCCAGCGCGCGTCCACTTGCGTCTTTGCGTACATTAAACCGCGCGTCGACCAGTGGAATAATATCGTGCATCAGTTCGCGGTCTGCCGCTTTGGCATTGAGAGGGTAAAATGTTTTGCGGCGATCTTTCGGCGGAAAATTCTCCGGGATCGCCTGCACAATGTCAGTTTCGGTATCCGGAACCACGACCAGCATCGGTTTGATTTTCCCTTCGGCCAGCAGGTTATCCATGATCTGCGGCAGACGTCCCTGATCGATAGCGGAAAGGCCGGTATCGCCAAAACCGTGGTAGAAATAGAGCACCGGTAGCGGTTCGCCTTTTCCGTTATAACCTGGCGGCGTCCAGATATAGACCCGCCGCTCGGAGCCCAGCTCTTTCGAGTGATAAGTCACCGTCAACAGATCGCCATGAGGAACAGCGCGATCGTCGAGAATACTGCCCGGCACCAGAATCAAACTGGTATTCACCTGGCGCTGCGGCTTCTGAAAACGGCTTCCCGTATCCACCGAGCGGAACCCATCAACATCGAAATAGTACTCATAGAGGTTCGGTGCCAGCGCCCCGCTCTTCCAGGACCAGACGCCGCTGGCGTCTTTACTCATATCATGCGAAACATAGCTGTCCGGGGTGGAACCCGTGATCACCGAGACCCGTTTTGCGCCCGGCGCGAAAAGGCGAAAGGTTATGCTTTTATCCGCATTAACCTGCGTCACATACTGGCTGACCGGTACCGATAAGTCAGGCGTCACCGGAAAGGGCGCAGCAAAAGCCGGAACAGCCGCGCTGCCCAACAGAGCGGTAATGGCCAGCGTCAGACAAGCGATGTTTCTTTTCATATCACTCCCTCGTTTTTCACATTTATGTATGCAGATTTATCGACCGGGCATTACTACCAGACCTTAGCCTGAACACCTGGGGCAAATGGTTTGTTTTTCTCATCAGTGCCGTTGAGATTACCCTGTTCGCTGCCCGGCGCATGAATGCCGATATCACAAAAAAGCATTTCCGCATGGAATTCAGGCATGCAGACGTTTCTTATCGACGTATTGGGTAAATTTTTTCAGGGGAGTGGAAATACAGCGAGGACGCGGCGTTAGCGTTACGCGTATTACACAGGCGGCGTTTTTTACTGTGTTCTTTCCGAACTCACACCCATTCTTTTATCAATAAGCAACAATAAAAAAAGCCTCTCCGTTAACCGGAAAGGCTTGTGAAATAAAAACGCAGAAAGAATTAATTGAAGCCGTTATCGGCGACTTTATCGATCAGTTCCATCTCATCACTGTTTAACAGTTTTTCGATATCCACAAGAATCAACATCCGCTCACCCATCGAACCGAGGCCCAGCAAATATTGCGTGGAGAGCGCGACGGTATATTCCGGCGCAGGTTTAATCTGCGCGGCGTCCAGCGACAGCACATCGGAAACGCCATCAACGACAATGCCCACCACGCGGCTGCTGTTCAGGCTGAGGACAATCACAATGGTGTTGTCATCAAAATTGGCCGACTCAAGAGCGAATTTCACCCGCAGATCGACAATTGGCACAATCACGCCGCGCAGATTGGTGACGCCAGCGATAAAGTCCGGCGTATTGGCAATACGCGTCACGCGATCGTAGCCACGGATCTCCTGCACTTTCAGGATCTCAATGCCGTACTCTTCATTACCCAGACGGAAGGCGAGGAATTCATGCCCCGCGTCATCCTTCAATTGCTTTTCTGTATCAGTTAAGTTCATTTAATAACCTTTCAACCTGTGATTCAGGCACCATTGTCAACGCATCTCTTTTTTTGGCTAATGTCGTTAACACGGCGACATCCAGTATTAACGCCACGCTGCCGTCCCCCAGAATGGTGGCGGCAGAAATGCCCGGTATTTTGCGGTAGTTTTGCTCAAGGTTTTTCACTACCACCTGATGCTGACCGATCAGTTGATCCACCAGCAGGGCATAGCGATTGCCCGCGCTCTGTACAATCACGGCAATCCCCTCGCTGATGTCGTAATCCGCTTCGTGAATGCCAAAGAGTTGTCCCAGTTCGACAAGCTGCAAATACTCATCGCGCACCTGCAACATCCGTTCACCACCGGTCATACGGTGCATTTTCGTTTCAGAAAGCATTAACGATTCCATCATGCTGCCGAGCGGCAACACATAGATCTCAGAACCGATGCGAACCGACATGCCATCAAGGATTGCCAGCGTCAGCGGCAAAATAATCCTGATAGTCGAACCTTTACCCTGCTCAGAATGGAGGGTGATATGGCCGCCCATCTCCTGGATATTACGGCGCACAACGTCCATACCCACGCCGCGACCGGAGATATCCGTCACTTTTTCTGCGGTGGAGAACCCGGCGGCGAAAATCAGCATCCACACATCTTCATCGCTGATGTTTTCGCTGATCAACATGCCCTGAGCCTGCGCCCGCGCGAGAATTTTTTCGCGGTTCAACCCGGCACCGTCATCGCTCACTTCAATAATGATATTGCCGCCATGATGTTCCGCAGAGAGCACCAGATTGCCCTTATCCGGCTTGCCGTTGGCGCGACGCACATCAACCGGTTCAATTCCGTGATCGAGGCTGTTACGCACCAGATGCGTCAGCGGATCGACGATCTGTTCGATCAGGCGTTTGTCCAGTTCCGCGGAGCCGCCCACCAGCGTCAGCTCCACCTCTTTATTCAGTTTCGCCGCCAGATCGTGAACCAGACGCGGGAAGCGGCTAAAGACGTAATCCATCGGCATCATGCGGATAGACATCACCGATTCCTGAAGGTCGCGGGCATTACGCTCAAGCTGAACAATGGTATTGAGCAGGGTATCGTGGCTTGATGAATCAAGGGTGCCGGAAAGCTGCGACAGCATCGCCTGTGTGATGATCAGTTCGCCAACCTGGTTGATGATCTGATCCACTTTTTCCACCGCTACGCGAATGCTGCTCGCTTCCGCCGCCTGCGGGCGGTTGCGTGAAGATTCCGGTCGCGAAGGACGCGGCTGTGCTGATGCGCCAGCAACAGGCTGCGCAACCGCGCTGCTTTCTGCCACTTCCGGCACAGCAGCCTCCTCAACGGCCAGCGGAGTAGCAGCTTTAGCTGGTGCCGGGGAGATAGTTATCTGCTCCGGTTCCAGAATAAAGCACAGTACCGCCTGGATATCATCGGCGCTGGTGGTGGTTTGCAATACCAGTTGCAGAGCGCCGTTTTCACGCTGCACATCGCTGATGCTCCCCAGATTCGCCAGCTCTTCCAGCAGCGGATCCTGATCCTCATCTTTCACTTTTTGCAGCACGATCAGCAGGCGCGGTTCGCCCTCTTCGACTTCCACCGGCACCGCGACAGCCGCGGCCGTCACTGGCGCGACGATAGCCGCCGGGACAACCGCCGCAACGGGCGGCTGTGCTGCGTGGTCGTTAGCAATTTGCCGTAGCGCTTCGCAAATATACTGATAAGCCTCCTGATCCGGTTCAGAGGAGGATTTGTAGGCGTCCAGTTGATCCTGCATGATGTCCTTACCTTCCAAAAACAAACTTCGAATCTCTTCTGTAATCCGCAGCTTGTCGCTACGAACATCATCGAGGAGATTTTCCAGAATATGCATCGTCTGCTGCAGCGCAGAAAAACCAAACGTACCGGCTCCCCCTTTTATCGAGTGGGCGGCGCGAAAAATGGCATTCAATACTTCTCTGTCTGGCGACAGCAGATCGAGGTCAAGCAGGTGCTTTTCCATGTCGGCCAACAACTCGTCAGCCTCATCAAAAAAAGCCTGATAAAAGTCGCTGATATCCACTTAGTTATTCTCCATGGCCGTTTTGACTGTTGATTCCGTTGCAGGTGCTGCTGCACCCTGCTCCGCTTTTTTACTCTCATCCGACAGAGAGACAGGGTCACGTAGCAGCACATCTTCCTGCAGGATTTGTTTGGCGCGCTCCTGGCTGAGCACCAGGATACTGATACGCCGGTTAATCGGGTCGTCGGCGATCGTTCCCGACTGCACCATCGTGTCGGCGGTACCAATCACCCGGATAAATTTATTGCTGCCAAGCCCGGCGCTAACCAGAATGCGACGCGATGCGTTGGCGCGATCGGAGGAGAGTTCCCAGTTGCTGTAACCTGCTTCGCCATTGGCATACGGCAGCGCATCGGTATGGCCGGTCATAATGATGCGGTTAGGCAATTCATTCAGTACCGGAACCAGAGCCTGGAGGATATTCACCATATAGCTCTCCGGAACCGGGCTGCCGACTTTAAACATCGGGCGATCGGCGCTGTCGGTGATCTGAATAAGCAGACCATCATCGGTCAGCGAAAGCCGTAAATTAGAGGTGAAATTGTTCAGACGTGGATCGGTTTGAATCAGGCTTTGCAGCTTGTTTCTGGCGCGCTTCAGATTCGCTTCCCGCTTTTTCTCATCAATTTTATTCAACGTCTTTTTGAAGACTTCCCCGTCATTTTTCAGGGGATCGTCCCCGCCGCCGGGGATCACACTGTCGCTCAGGCTGGCTTTATCGCCCTTCGCCAGCGCGTTTTTCAGCGGGACTTTGAAATATTCAGCGATCTGCATACGCTGCTCCGGAGAAGAGGATGAGAGCAGCCACATCACCAGGAAAAAAGCCATCATCGCGGTCATAAAGTCCGCGTAGGCGATTTTCCATGAGCCGCCGTGCGACTCATGTTTTTTTCGGTTGAATTTGCGGACAACAATGGTTGCGGCTGACTTTTTCTTCACGTTGCCTCTCCCGTCGGTACGGACGATGAAGAGGAGCGGACTTCGCGCACGTGCTCATCAAGTTCAGCAAAACTCGGGCGCTCAGTCGAATAGAGCGTTTTACGGCCAAATTCAACGGCAATCTGCGGCGCATAACCATGAATACTGCACAGCAGCGTGGTTTTAATGCACTCCAGCATTTTCAAATGTTCGGCGCTACGCTGACGCAGCAACGTTGCCAGCGGCAGAACCATGCCGTAAGCAATCAGGATGCCGAGGAAAGTACCTACCATCGCATGGGCAATCAGTTCACCCAGCTCCGCCGCCGGGCGATCCGCCGCCGCCAGCGCATTGACCACGCCCATCACCGCCGCAACGATACCAAATGCAGGCAGCGCATCACCCACGGCATTGATACTGTTCGCCGGAACGTCGTGTTCGTGCTCGCAGGTCTCGATCTCCTCATCCATTAGCGCTTCCATTTCAAAGGCATTCATATTGCCGCTGATTATCAGACGCAGGTAATCGACAAGGAAATTCATGATTTCGGAATCCGCCAGCAGGCGCGGATAGGCGGAAAAGATGGCGCTGTTTTGCGGATCTTCGATGTCGTTCTCCAGCGCAACAACCCCACTTTGACGGCTTTTTGACAACAGCAGATACATCAGCGCCATTAAATCCATGTATAACGCTTTGGTGTAATACGAACCCCGAAATAAACGAGGAAAAGATTTCATGGTCGCGCGGATCGCTTTGCCATTATTCCCCACCAGAAAAGCGCCCAGGCCGGCGCCACCGATGATTAATAATTCAGTCGGCTGAAAGAGTGCGCCGAGATTACCGCCACTGATAGCAAAGCCACCAAATACGGCTGCAAATACCACGACATAGCCAATAATGACTAACACGTTAACTCCTTAATAATCTAAACGTCCGTTTATCATCTTTATTCCATGCATATAAGCGCGTAACCAGGCACGCATCGCTGCCGTTATTCACGGGGTGGTGATGTACATAGCAGTGAGCCAATATTTACCGGTACCGATCCATTAAAAAAACTTCCGGATTGACACGTTTAATTGCTCGCGAAGGCGGAAAACACAAACTGCAAGTGTATATAGCGTCAGGGCTCTCCTGTGTAGTAATAAACGAACCACCACAAGAGCAACATTCCGTATGCCTGATCATGCCGCAATCAACAAATCGTAATAACGTCCATGCGCGAGTAATACCGAGCACAGGTTTTTTATCTTTGCCGTCAAGACTATTCTCAAGGTACAGACGATAACTTTTCAGCATTGTTTCAACAGGACGGCCACCTTCGGTTTTTTCCAGATAACGATAAATATTATAGAAAATCGATGAGTGAATATTCTGTTCCCAGGACATATACCAATCCGCGGAAAACGGTAACATCCCCTTCGGTGGTGAACATCCCTTAATTTCTTTATAGAGTTTTAAAAGCTTGCGGCGACTTAAACTTGTTTCGCTCTCGAGGACTTGCATCCGTGCACCAAAGGAAATCAATTCCACGGCGATTTGCGCATCCTTGATTTCAGAGATGATGCTTTTCTCACACATAGATATTTCCCTGTCAGGCCGCCGGACGTTCTTCCTCGGCAAGAGAATTAAGTAATTCTGTAGACAAAATGATTCCAGTATGAATGTTTTGTAAAGCATCAATACGCGAATCTTTCGTCAGACAGTCGATAACCATATCGCTGTCAATGCGCAAACGGCATATTAGCTGGCCTGTTGATGAAAGTTTAATAAGCTGTGAAAGCGATAAATCTTTCAACATATCAATTGTTGATTCATTTAACCCAAGGCGAAATGTAGCGGATAATTTGTCTTCCATAATTAACCGCTGCGCCAGCAGCAGGTAAGAAAGATTCATATCCCGGATACATTGCAGTGGCTCGTCAAACGCTGTCACATTCATGGTAAACGTACCTTTATTATTCCCACCCGCGATCTTCCAGGCGGGCCCGTAATCGTTTAATTGTTTGGCTATGCAGCTGGCTCACGCGTGTTTCCGTAATGCCCAGCAGCACGCCAACCTCTTTCATATTCAAATCTTGTTGATAATAAAGATTCAGCAGCATCTGCTCTCTTTCCGGCAACGCTTTGATCTCATTGCTGACTTGCTTTGTCAGATCGCCTAACAGCGCATCATGCAACGGGTCTAAGTGATCCTGTTCCATCTCTTCCAGTTCAAGACCATCTGCCAGCAGCTCCTGGAGCTCATCCAGCGAGCAGAGCATGCTGGTATTCGTATCTGCCAGCGTCTGCTGATACTCCTGCAGCGACATTCCCATTTCCGCTGCAACATCCGCTTCCGAAGCAACACCGCCGGTGCTCTGTTCCACCCGCATAATCGCGGCAGAGACTTCGCGGGATTTACGGCGAACGCGGCGAGGAACCCAGTCATGTTCGCGTAATTCATCCATAAATGCCCAGCGAAGGCGTTGTGCAATATAAACGCTCATCTTGACCCCTTTAGTCGGGTCAAACTGTTCTACTGCATCCAGAAGCGCAATGGCGCCTGCCTGAATTAAATCGTCAATATCAACGCTTGATGATAATTTGGATTGTAATTTCAGTGCTTCGTAGCGGACTAAATAACCATATTTAGGCCATAGTTGTTCTTTCTGAATTGTGCCGTCAGAGCGATAAATCCCATTCACTATAACCATTCCCGAAGTGCTATTAATATATTTAAATTATTATTAATAATCGCCAAATCAAATAGCCCGATAAGCGAACGGAAAGTGAAACATACTCCTTATTTACGTCATGGCGGCACGAAAGAAATTAAAAGGTTTCCCATTCACCTTCTGTTTTTGGCGCAGGTGAGAATTCCCGAATAACCGGAGAATTAACCACGCGGGGAACTTCAACCTTATTTCGCTCACGGGCTACAGCCGAAACATGGTGCTCATTCACCGTAAACTCCGCGACAATCTGATCGAGATTACGGGCGTGCTGTTCGACATTCGTGGCCGTACCTGCCGCCTGCTCAACCATCGTGGCGTTCTGCTGCGTGACGAGGTCCATTTCGTTGACCGCCTGGGCAATCTGGTTGATGCCGGTGCTTTGCTCTTCAGAAGCAGAAGCGATTTCCGCCATAATATCAGTCACCTGGATAACAGACTTAACTATCTCCTGCATCGATGTACCGGCCAGTTGCACTTCCTGCGAGCCGGTATTCATATTCGCCACGCAGGTGTTGATCAGCTGACGGATCTCTTTAGCAGCATCGGCGCTGCGTTTTGCCAGGTTACGCACTTCGCCTGCGACCACGGCAAAGCCACGCCCCTGTTCCCCGGCGCGGGCCGCTTCCACTGCCGCGTTAAGCGCCAGGATGTTGGTCTGGTTAGCAATGCTGTCAATAACGCTGTTGATGTCGGCAATTTGACGGGAGTTAACCGTAATTTCTTCCATGATGCGCTCAAGATTGCCCATCACTTCACCACCACTTTGCGCGCTGCTGCTGGCGCTTTCCGCCAGTTGTTTCGCGCTGTGGGCGTTGTCGGCGTTCTGACGCACGGTGATTTTCAGCTCTTCCATGCTGGCTGCGGTTTGTTGCAGCGCGGAAGCCTGCTCTTCGGTACGTGAAGAGAGATCGTTGTTGCTGTTGGCGATTTCTTGCGCATTACCATAAATATGCTTCACGCCGTTACGAATGCCATAGACCGTATCGGTCAGCGACAGACGCATCTTTTCGACTTCAATCAGCATCTCGCCAATTTCGTTTTTTGCACCAATATCAATCGCTTCGCTCAGGTTGCCGGTAGCAATCAACTGGAAAGACTGTTTCACCTGCTCCAGACGTCGGAACAGCGTTCGCTTAAGCCACTGACGGGAAAGGAAGGCGCACAGCAGGGCCACAACCAGTGCCACGGCAGTGAAAATAATCATTTTCTGAATGTGCCCGTGCGAAGTTTCACCATACTGTTTGAGCAGGCGATTTGCGTACTCTACGTATTGAGAAACACGATCCTGCAAGGCAATACGCTGTTTGGATTCTGCCAGCAGGTTACCGTGATAGTTGCCTGGATTGGTGATAAATTCCTTTTTATTCAATGTGGTAGAAATTACCGCTTCAAAACTCTGCTGAATGTCATGGCCGATTTTTTTCTCGGTTTCATCATCGAAAGGCGAGGTGGCGAAGGTATTCACCTTTTTTTGTGCGTCAGCCAGCGTGGCACTGATCTCCGCAATATCGTCTTGTTTTATTTCCTGCTGCAGCATGACGGCCAGCATCATGGCATTCACGCGGGAAACGCTACTGTTTACGCTGATTAATGCATCATTAAGCGTATCAATTTTTTTATTCGCTACGACAGTTGCATCGAAATTATCTGCCGCAGTCAGCGCATTACTCATTCCATAAGATGAAACAAAAATAATACAGACAACAATAACACCGAGAACAATACTGATCCCGGTTGAAATTTTTAACTCTTTAAACATAGAGAGACCTTTGAAGTAAAGGAGCGCCACAAAATATCTTTTAACGATATTTTTTCCGTGTGGTTTTAATTTCGCTCCTGCCGATAAACAATAAAAAAAATATCGCGAGGGTTAACCAACGATGTTGAAGATATTCAGTTGTTGCATCGACTGAAAAACCGTCATCGATGAATTCAGCGCGAACTCAGACATTTTTGACTGTGACAGCAGAGTGATCATCGAATCCCAGTCGGAACCTAGCGTCTCTTGCAGATGACTTTGGGTATCAATCCCCAGCGCATCCGCGCTGAAACCGAGCGTTTCCAGTTGCTGTAAGTTGGTGCCGACGACGGCGCGCACTTTACCGAGGTTATCGATGTTGCTCTTGATGCTGCGGTTGGTGCTGTCCAGCGTATCCTGCAACGCCTGACGATCGGCATCGTTGGTCACCGGTTGTTGTAATGCTGAGATAGCCGCATCCAGCGAGGCAAACAGATCATCCGCCGTACCGCTCATAAAGACATCGCTGCCAGTGTGACCGACCTGCATTTCGGTGCTGTCAGAAACCACTTGCGTCATCGCCGTATCACCGCCAACGTAAGTGCCATCATCCTGGAAAGGCGCAGAACCGGTTTTGTAGCCGCCGAAGATATAGCGGCCATCGCTGTTTTTGGTGTTCGCCAGATCCAGTAAGTTGTCGCGGATCCCCTGCAATTCCGTCGCCAGCGCCTGACGATCTTCATCAGAATAGGCGCCATTACCCGCGGCGACGATTTTTTCACTCAGATCTTCAGACAGCAGATTGGCAATCGAACCGAGAGTGTTATCTTCCTGGCCCAGCGCGTCCTGCGCGTAAGTGCGCGCCATATCGAACTGGCTCATTCTCGACAGCGCGCTTTGCAGCGTTACCGCCTGTGAAGCGCCGGTCGGATCGTCAGACGGCGTCAGCAGCGTTTGTCCGGCAGACAAGCGGCTGGAGAGATCGTTATAACCGGTCATCGCCTTCGACAGGCTGTCAATCCGGCTCTGAAACATAAACTGTGTGCTAAGACGCATCATTTATCCCTGTAGAGTGGATAGCGTGGGCCAGCCTGGCTGGCCGCAGGCTTAACGGATACTTAAAATGGTGTCGAAAATGGTGGTCGCCGTTTGTAATACCTGCGCATTCGCCTGGTAGTACTGAGAGAACATCTGCATATTGACGTACTCTTCATTCATATCGACGCCGGAGACCGACTGCTGCTGCAGCGACCACTGGTCGTAGACTTTGGCGGAGGTGGTAATGTCGCCCTTCAGCGCGCTCACCGATGAACCGACGGAACTGACCAGGCTGGCATACGCACCTGACAGCGTCATCTTGCCTACCACTTCCTCATCTTTAATGCCGATTAACGCGAGGATGTTTTCGTTGTTGCTCTCCTCTGTCGGATCAGCAGAAGAAGAGGCCGCAATTTCATCGCCATCGGTAATGGCAACGGCGATGCGATCGGCTGCGCCATCGGTCGGGTTAAGCGTAAAGCTGTCGCCCGGTTGCGGCGTACCGCCAGGCATAATGGAAATGCCCTCGAATTCCAGTTCGCCATTGCCGCCGATGGTCGGCGTGATGGTGCGCCCGTCGCGGGTGGTTACCGTCCAGTCGGTGCTGCCCGGCCCGTTATAAACCAGCTGGTAATCTTGCGATTCCACTGCCGTGATATCGGTAAAAGAGACATCCAGCGAGCCGCTGCCCGCATTGTCGGTATTGCCAACCGCCTGCGGGTTGCCAATGGAGAAAATATCGCCGCCAGCGTTGCCGTTCAGATCGTAACCGTTACCGTTCACTTCGTTGAACTTGTTTGCCATTTGCAGCGCCAGCTGGTTCAGTTGATCGCGCGCGGAAACCAGATCTTCATTACGGAATTTAAACAGCCCGCCCAGCTTGCCGGAGGTCGCATTTTCATCCAGCGCCAGCGCATTGCCGGAGGCATCGACATAGGAAACCACCGTCTGCGCCGGGTTTTCTGCGGAAGTGCTGGCCTGCAACTGGTACGACTTACCGCCGCTGACCAGCGCCATACCATTACCCATCGAGACATCAACCGTGCCGGTCTCTTTATTCTCGCTGAGCTTAATGCCGATATTCTGACTCAGCTGATTTAATAGCTGGTCGCGCTGATCGAGTAAATCGGATGGCATACCACCGGTCTGCCCGTGAATCTTCTCAATCTGCTGATTCAGTTCGGCAAGTTGTTTGGTACAGGCATTAATATCCGTCACGGTCTGATCAATTTGTGTATTCGTACTTTTCTCAAGACCATTTAATGTTGAGCTGTTTGAACGATATTGGTTAGCAATGGCATTAAATTGCGCCAGTACGCCCTGCCGAGCCGCAGGATCAACCGGATCTTTACTCACGGCTTCCATGGCTTCAAACAGTCCATCCATGCTGGTTGAAATATTATTGGTACTGTCGCCCAACATATTATCAATTTGGCTAACTTGCTCGTAACGACCCGTTAATGACATATATTGAGTGGCTGCGCCGCGTACCTGATTGCTAATAAAACCATCATAGGCACGCTGCACGTCGCCTGTTTTTACGCCGTAGCCGAAGAAGCCGTAATTTGTGGATTTACCACCCGCTTCTCCCAGAATAATATTCTGTCGGCTATAGCCTGATGTCGTCGCATTGGTCAGGTTATTACCGACGACATTCAATGCGTTTTGAGCAGCACTCAGCCCACTTTGGGCAAGATTGAATAAATTCATAAATTATCGACCATGATCGGAAGAGGAGATCCATTATCTCCGGTAAAAATACGCTCTATATATTTAATCGGCCCGGTAATAATTCACTAAAGCCCGGAGCTTAAAATAATGAAGAAAAATCTGACGACCACGCATCCACCGCCTGATTCACATGCTGCCTGACCTGCTGAACTATATTAATGAGTTTTTTCGCATACGCCGGATCGGTCGCATAACCTGCGGATTGCAGTGCTTTTGCGGCTATTTCCGGTGAATCTGAATTAACAACATTTCTATAACGAGGATTACTACTTATTAACGATGTATAATCAGCCAGCGCGTCAGCATAAGAATCATAAACTTTAAATTTCGCTTTTACTTTTTGCGCGACGCCATTCTCATATTCTGTGGTGGTAATTTCCGTGGTTTCCCCCTCCCAGTGACTTGTCGCTTTGACACCAAACAGGTTATGGCTGGGTTTGCCGTCATTGGTCATAATTTCCCGGCGTCCCCAGCCCGATTCCAGCGCGGCCTGCGCAATAATCAACTGATGCGGGATCCCGCTCATACGCGCCACTTTCATCGCTGGTGCCATCAGGCGTGAAATGAACCCTTCCCCGGAAATGGCCGCCGTTTTAGGCTGTGCCTCTGGTTCCGGTTCTGGCGTATTTTCCACGTCGGCGTTCACCGCTGGCGCTGCGGAATGCAGCGGCGCGACAAGCATTTGCGCCGGGCTGATACTCAGCGGCACTTCCTGCGTTGTCGTCACGCTGCCCGCACTCGCGGCTTTACCGGTCATCTGCTGGATCATCAGATCCGCAAAGCCCATTCGCCCTTTATCAGCGATGTTCTGCGCCACCTGTTGATCGTACATCGAGGTGAACATCTCAGACTGCTGGGTGTTGAACAGGCCATCTTTGAACGAGGCCTGGCGCATGCTTTTCAGCATCATCTGCACAAACAGACCTTCCATCTGTTTTGCCGCCGCTTTAAGCCCGTCTGGCGAGTCATCCCTGACTGCCAGTTTCAGCTTATCAAGCGAACGCGCATCAAATGCCGCCCCCTGCGAGACGCTGGCGCTATTCATTAGTTGATCTCCAGACGCGCCCGCAAGCAGCCTGCGGCTTTCATCGATTGCAGAATCGCCATCAAGTCGTTCGGCGTCGCGCCCAGGCTGTTCAGCGCTCTGACCACACTGTTCAGATCGGTGCTGGTGTTCACCCGTTGCAGGGAGCCATTTTGCTCGCGCACCGACAACTGCGTATTCGGCGTCACCACGGTTTGTCCGCCCGCCAGCGGCGTGTTCGGCTGGTTGACCTGGTTGGTTCGGTTCACTTCGACCGCCAGATCGCCCTGCGCAACGGCACAGGAATCCAGCGCCACGCGACCGTTGATCACCACCGAACCGGTACGAGAGTTGATAATGATCCGCGTATCGCCTGCATCAACACGCAGCGGAATATCCTGCACTTCGGCAAGAAAACGCACGCGTGATGCGCTGTCTAACGGCGCACGCAGGCTCACAGTACGGGAATCCTGCGCGCTGGCGCTGCCAGGGTAGCGTCGGTTGATGGCGTCGCTGATCTGCTGCGCGACGGTAAAATCTTCATTATTCAGTTGCAGCATCAACGTGTTCTGCCCGGCAAAACCTGACGGGACGCTACGCTCTACCGTCGCACCGCCGCTGATGCGGGCACCGTTAAGCTGGTTGACCTGCACCCGGCTGCCGCCTGCCTGCGCACCCGCACCGGAAACCAGCAGGTTCCCCTGCGCCAGCGCATAAATCTGGCTGTCGGCCCCTTTCAGCGGCGTCATCAGCAGCGTGCCGCCGCGCAGGCTTTTCGAGTTACCCATTGAGGAAACCACGACGTCAATTTTCGCGCCTGGCTGGGCAAAAGGCGGTAACTCGGCAGTCACCATCACCGCCGCCACGTTTTTCAACTGCATGTTGACGCCTGCGGGCACCGTAATGCCCAGTTGCGACAGCATGTTGTTCAGGCTTTGCGTGGTGAAAGGCGTTTGCATGGTCTGGTCGCCGGTACCGTCCAGCCCAACCACCAGGCCGTAGCCCATCAGAGAGTTACTGCGAACGCCTTCTACCGTCGTCAGATCGCGGATACGTTCTGCGCTGGCTGTTGCCGGCAATAGCAGACAAAGCAGCGCCATAAAGCAGGTTAAAAAAGCAGTTTTCATCATCAATTACATCGGAGAAAGGTTAAGGAACAGCCGCTGCAACCAGCCCATTTGTTGTGCTTCGTTGATGTAGCCATTGCCCACATATTCAATGCGCGCATCCGCCACCTGGGTGGAAACAACCGTATTGCTGCCGCTGATGGTGCGTGGGTTCACGATGCCGGAAAAACGTATAAATTCAGTCCCCTGGTTGATGGCGATCTGTTTTTCGCCCACCACAGCCAGGTTGCCGTTTTCCAGCACCTGTTTCACCGTGACGGTGATGGTGCCGCTGAAGGTATTTTTTGCCGCCGCGCCGCCTTTACCGGCAAAATCGTTGCTGCCGCTGAACGAGGCGTCCGCCTTCCCGCGGCCAACCAGCCCGGACATAAAACCAGGCACAGCCGTAATGCCCACATCCGTCGAGCCATCACGTGAGGCATTGGCGGAAGAGCTCTTGCTGGCGCTGACATTTTCTTGCAGCACGATGGTCAGCGTGTCGCCTATGTTCCGTGGACGGCGGTCTTCAAACAGCGGTTGATACCCATAGTTCATCGCCTGCCCCGACTGGAAAATCGATCCATTGACCGCGGCCGCCGCAACGGGTGCGGGCGCCGCGCTGGTTGCGCCATCCACCAGCGGCTTTTGCGGGATATACGCGCAGCCAGCGATCACAAACGGCAGAATAAGGGTCGTTGCCAGACGACGGAGCAGAGGCAGAGAGCAAAGGTGATTGGTCATCTCAGTCACTAAAGGAAAAGCAGCCGCGAGTGAACCCGCGGCTAAAGATCAAAGTTGAGCCAGGCGTTGCAGCATCTGGTCAGAGGTTGAAACCGCTTTACTGTTGATTTCATAAGCGCGCTGGGTCTGGATCATGTTGACCAGCTCTTCCGCTACGTTAACGTTGGAGGTTTCCACGTAGCCCTGTTTCAGGGTGCCAGCACCGTTCAGACCGGGGGTTGATTCATTCGGTGCGCCGGAAGATTGCGTCTCGCGGTATAAGTTTTCGCCAATGCTTTCCAGGCCGGAATCATTGATAAATGACGACAGCGTCAGTTGCCCAACCTGCTGCGGCGCAGTCTGCCCGGCGACCGTGACGCTGACCGTGCCATCGCTGCCTATAGTCAGGCTTTGCGCTTCCTGCGGAATGGTGATGGCAGGCTGCACCTGATAGCCGCTGGAGGTCACCAGTTGCCCATTCTGATCGAACTGGAACGAGCCATCGCGGGTGTAGGCCGTGGTACCGTCCGGCAGCAGCACCTGGAAGAAACCGCCGCCTTCAATCGCCACGTCTTTGGTGTTATTGGTTTGCGTCAGGCTACCCTGGCTGTGAATACGCTCGGTCGCCACCGGACGAACCCCGGTCCCTAACTGCAAGCCAGAAGGAATAGTGGTCTGTTCGGAAGACTGCGCTCCCGGCTGGCGCAATGTCTGGTAAATCAAATCTTCAAACACAGCGCGCTGGCGTTTAAAGCCATTGGTGCTGACGTTCGCCAGGTTGTTGGAAATTACATCCATATTGGTTTGCTGAGCTTCAAGGCCCGTTTTTGCAATCCACAGGGAACGGATCATTCTCTTTCTCCTCGCCAGGATTAACCGGCGCTCAGTAACTGGTTGGCGCTTTTTTCGTTGTCATCCACGGTGGTAATGACTTTCATGTTCATGTCAAAACCACGGGCCGTTGCGATCATCTCCACCATTGATTTCATCGGGCTGGCGTTGCTGCCTTCCAGCATGCCGGGCATCAATTTGAGATTCGCGTCGGCGGGAAGCGTCGCCGGGGTCGTCGGATCGGCAACGTGAAACAGACCGTCATCGCCGTTTTTCAGCAGCGCCGGAGAGGCATTCACCATCTTCAGCCGCCCAACCTGCGCCACCGCTGTCGGTTCATCGCCCGCACCAAGCGCGGTGATTGTGCCGTCCGGCGCAATGGTCAATTTGGCTTGCGGCGGCACGGTTACCGGGCCGCCATCGCTCATCAACGGCATACCGCGAACCCGCAACGTGCCTTCGGCATCCACTTCAATGTTGCCGTCTTTGGTATAGCCTTCGCTGCCATCCGGCAGTTGTACTGCCAGCCAGCCGTTCTGCGGCAGCGCAACATCCAGATCGCGCCCGGTCGGATTGATGGCACCCATCGTGTCATCGCTCCACGGCGTGGACGCCGCCACCATCGTGCGGGTTTCAACCGACGGGCCGTGCACCGGAATAGCGCGATAAGCCGCTATCTGAGCGCGAAAGCCGTTGGTTGAGGTGTTGGCCAGATTGTTTGCGGTTACCGCCTAGCGATTAAGCGCCGCATTCGCGGCACCCATCGCGGTATATATCGCGCGATCCATAAGACGTTACCCTTAGCCCAGGTTAACCAGCGTTTGCAGGATGTCAGACTGGGTTTTGATGGTCTGAGAGTTGGACTGATAGTTGCGCTGGTAGACGATCAAATTGACCATCTCCTGGCTCAGATCCACGTTGGAGGCTTCCAGCATGTTGCCGTTCAGCGAACCCAGGTTGCCCGTATCGGCAATACCGATTACCGGCTGGCCCGACTCCGGTGTTTCCGCCCAGCAGTTGTTGCCCTGCGAAGAGAGACCGCCCGGGTTGGTGAAGTTGGAGAGCACCACCTGGCCCAGCAACTGGCTCTTACCGTTGCTGTAGGTTGCAATGATCTGCCCGTTATCACCCACGTTGTAGCCGTTCATCATTCCCGGCGGGTAACCGGTGGTGCTTGGGCTGTCCATGGTGTTTTCGGAAGCCTGCTGGGTAAGAGCAGAGAGATCGATGTCGAAGTTCAGCGCATCGCCGCCTTTATAGGCCGCGCCCTGCACGTTCAGATCCGCCGGGTTAGTTATCAGCTTGCCGGAGGTATCAAATTCCAGATCCACCTGGCCCGGCGTCGCGCCCGGAGCGGTAGAGTCAACGGAGTAAGCCGTCCACTTGTTATCGGCGGTTTTAACGTAATAGACGTTAATGGCATGCTCGTTGCCCAGGCTGTCGTAAGCGTTAACCTGGGTGGAGTAGGTGTAGCTGTCGCCATCTTCCGGATCGAACGGCGTGGTGGTTACAACGTCGTTGCCGGAGTCGAGGTTACCGCTGATCGATCCAGCATCAGAGGCGCGAGCCGGCATCTGGCCGGTCGGGATCTGAATCGGCCCAACCGGTGAACCCTGCTGAATTGCAGGCGGGGTGCCCGTGGCCATATAGCCCGTCAGACGCATGCCCTGGCTATTAACAATGTAACCATTCTGATCGGTTTCAAACTGACCGTTACGGCTGTAAAACACGTTGCCAGCTTCAGTGACCATGCGGAAGAAACCGTTGCCCTGGATACCCATATCCAGCTGGCTGCTGCCTGCGCCCAGTACGCCATCGCTGAAGTTCTGGTTTACACCGGCAACCTGAACGCCCATGCCGATCTGCGATCCGGCAAAAACGTCAGCAAACGCAATCGCGCCTGATTTAAACCCTACGGTTTGGGAGTTAGCAATGTTGTTACCGACAACATCGAGTGCCTGCGAAGCGGCATTCAGGCCACTAAGACCTTGAGAAAAACCCATTTGATAAATTCCCTGTACAGTGATTGCACAAAACTAGAGGTGAAAATTATTCGATGAGGAACACATCGCTCAGTGAGGCTGAACCATCGATACCCAATTGCAGTTCCGCACCGCTGGCGGTGAACGCAACGCTCTGAACTTTTGCAGGCTTCAGCGCTTCAACTTCAGGCGTATTTCCGTCGGCGTTCGTCGCGGAGAAAGAGACGGTGAAGGTGGTATCGCTCAGCGCGCGCGGATCGGCAGGCTGGAAATCGCCCAAATCGTCCAGCGTGTACTGATGAACACCCGCTTTCACGTCCTGCATGGTGGTGGTGTACGCATTACCGGCGGAGTCGGTCAGCGTGACGGTGATTTCATCTGCATCGCTGCCAAGGTTGAGACCCATTTTCTGGTTGCCGCCCTCGGCAGTAGAGACCACTGGATCGCCTTTGATCATGATGTCGCGCCCAACCCAGTCCGCTGAGTTCATCTGCTGCATACCGGCAACCAGCACGCCCATGCTGTCCATGGTGCTGTTAAGCTGTTCGACGCCTGCGGCGGTGTTGAACTGCGCCAACTGCGAGGTCAACTGGTTGTTGTCCATTGGCGATGTCGGATCCTGGTTCTGCATCTGCGCGACCAGCAACGTCATAAAGTTATCCAGCAACTCATTGGCGGTGGAGTTGGTGCTGACACCGCCAGAGCCCGACGACTCAGACGCCGCGCGAGTTTTCGCGGTCGTCGTGGTCTGGTTATTCATTACGGGTGAAACAGACATAACAATCCTTATTGGCCTAAAGTCAGCGTTTTCAGCATTAACGTTTTTGCCGAATTCATAACTTCAACGTTCGCCTGATAACTGCGGGAAGCCGAAATGGTATTCACCATTTCACCGACGACATCGACGTTCGGCATATGTACGTAACCTTTGTCATCCGCTAATGGATTCGCAGGTTCATACACCAGACGATCCGGATTATTAGACTCGGTAATACCGCTAACTTTTACGCCGCCAATATTCTGGCCGACAGCATTATCGACATTAAATACAACCTGTTTGGCGCGGTAAGGTTTACCATCCGGCCCGGCTATACTGTCGGCATTTGCCATATTACTGGCACTTACGTTAAGTCTTTTTGACTGAGCGGACATGGCTGAGCCAGAGATATTGAAAATACTAAACAGCGACATGAGAATGATTAGCCCTGATTAATGACACTCATCATATTTTTAATCTGAGTGCCGAGAATGGTTAAACTCGACTGATATTTCACATTATTATCAGCAAAATTAACGCGTTCACGATCCATATCCACCGTATTACCATCCGCGCTTGGCTGGTCAGGAATACGGTAGAGAAGTTGCCGATCGTCCATTTTCGGCGCGACGCCAGGAATATGTTTCCCGGACGTTAATGATAATGACAATGGGCCATTATGTTGTGTTTCCTGACGCATCGCATTTTTCAATTGCTTAGAGAAATCAATATCTCGCGCCTGATATCCTGGCGTATCGGCATTCGCAATATTAGAAGCCAGAATATCTTGCCGACGGGACATCAAACTTAATGCCTGCTGCTGGAAACGTAATTCATTATCAAGTTTGTCAAACATGAAACGACTCGCCCTCGTTCGGGAAATGATTATGGGCATAGTCTAAGAGACAAGCAGATAATTCTAAACTTTAAAAACCCGTCAGAAGTAAGCGCATTTGGATACTTCAAAAAAAGAGGATGACAAAAAGATAACGTAGAGATAGCCGACAACATTAATAGCGGGAATTGCCAGCAAAAGTGTCAGCATTTTACTCAGCAATAAAAGACGTACTCCATTACAATCAAATAACTATATCCGACATTTTTTATATTATCACCAGGGCCGTGTTTGTTATGCCTATTTCGTTAAGTAAACTCTCATGCACTTTATTAATGTGCTGGGGGTTATCTCTGTCCCCGGCGCAGGCAGCGACCAGCGAACTGCAAAGCCGAATCGCCAGTCTGTTAGCTGCTAATAATGAAGGGCAAAACCAGCCGACGTTTCATATCGCCATTTTGACGCCCGAAGCGAGACTCGCAAAGCTATGTCCTGAGCCGGATTTGCGCCTTATCGGGAATCCGGCGCGACTGACCGGAAACCGCAGCGTGGCGGCCCGCTGCGGGAATAAGCAGCATTTTATTCAGATAAAGGTAAATGCCACCGGCAAATACTGGGTTGTTGCACGCCCACTCACCGCCGGCCAGGTCATCACCCCGCCGGATATTCGCCCGATGGAGGGTGAACTGGCCAACTTACCCGCTGGTCTGCTGTTCGACGCAGAAAAAATTATCGGCTCCACGCCTACACGAGCGCTGCATCCGGGGCAGCCGCTGGCGGCCAACCAGTTGCGCCATCGCTGGGCGGTACTGGCGACCCAGGAAGTGGATATCGTCGCGCCGGGCGAAGGCTTTATGATCCACGCCCGGGGGAAAGCGCTGAATAACGGCGGGCTGGACGATCGCGTCCGGGTACAGATGCGTAATGGGCAGATTTTGACTGCCGTTGTGATCGGCGACGAGAGGGTAAGTATGAACATGGACAATTGATTTCAGTTTTATTGCCTGCGTGCCGACTTATGTATTAAAGGCCCACGCAACGCATTAAAACCAGGAACAGTATGAACATAGAACGCACCCGGCAGGCGAAGCCTGTCCAGGCAACCAGCATGCAATCTCAATCTGAGATACGCGACAAAAACGCTCAGGCTTCTCAAGCGCGTAAAGACGCCGCCGGAGAATCCAGCACCCAGGTCAAACTCAGTCAACTGACCCAACAGTTCAAATCGGATACCAGCCGGGATATCGATACCGCACGCGTTGCCGGGATCAAGGCCAAAATGGATGCCGGTGAACTGACCCTCGACAGCGACAAAATCGCCAGCGCGCTGGTGCGCGACATCTTCAATTTCTCGTAATACAGAGTCTGATGTAACGATGGAAAATTTTACCGTTATTTTGCACAACATGGTGAAGCGGCTGGACGAACTGGACAGCACGCTCGCCGAAGAGAACCGCCAGCTAAGTCAGGCGCAAATCAATCCGGTCTCGCTCCAGGTGATCTCGGATAACAAGAGCCGGCTGTTAGCGGCGATCAACTTTTATGATGAACAGCGCCGTCAGGAAGAGACGCAGTTGCGGATAGCGCCTCCCTTTATGCGTCATCGCGAACCTGCCGCCCTGTGGGAGCGCATTACCCGCGTGGTGAAAAAGTGTAATGAGCAGAATCAGCAGAGCTATCAACTGCTGGAGATGCACATGAAACGGGTGAGCGATGTGAAGAAGCTGGTCAGCCAGGTGGCCTCTTCGCCGATGTACGGCGCAAGCGGCGGTAGCGGCCAGCAGGATGCAGGCACGATGTACCGCATCTCGGTGTGATGCGCTGTCTCTATAGATGGTACAAACAGCGGGAAAGTGTTTCCAGATGTTTCAACTGGTTTGATAACCTTACGACATCGGGTCGCATTAAAGCGCAAAACCGCTTTTTTTGATCCTTTTTTTCCGGTTAAAAATTCTGAGTCAGCATAATTGAGCAACATTAAATAAAAAGGCACGGTAAATAAGGGGATATTCTGTGCCTTTTATCGTTGTTTGCAGAGAGAAGTTGCTTAAAAATAATGTTTACGAGCAGCACAAAAATAGCGAAAATACCCCTGTCGCGAAAATTCTGATACCGCGCCCGCGTATTAGTTTAGTAGTAGTTGCGATTATCCATTCTTATCATGCGATATAAACCACTTCTTTCGACTTGCCACCATTAGGTGGCAATTTTTTTTGCATATCAATAAGTTAAAAAATTAAAATAAAAAACACATTATAAATACAAGTAAATTGAGTGGTATTTATTTAATTTCAAAAGAAGGGGATGAATGACAGGACATATATAAAAAAACAAACACCAAAAGATGCCATTAAGGCACCCATTTGTTTGTCATAGAATATACTTATCAGAACGTGAAGATCGGTTAATTTAATAATTAACAGAACACGTAGCATGTATTTTATGTGCAGAATGTGTTGCCGTCCAGCCTGACTTATGGCAAAAATAAACAATATAAATCATTGTTTTAAAACAATATAAAAGCAAAATTACACATTGCAGCCGCAAAACAGTAGCGGAAAGTATCGCTGAGCAGCGATCTCCCGCCAAATAACCGAATTTAAAAACCACAAGAAAGCTATTCATCGAGATATAACACTAGCGCAGCGCATCTGCGACAACACCTTCCTCTGTATCAGGTTCGTCGGTCCACAGGCGAGTAAAATCCGGCCAGCACTGTGAGTAGCAGCGAATCCCCTGAATTGAAGTCGGCGCCATCAGCCGGTAGCGTTGCAGGAACTGGGGCACTATCAAACCACGGTGAATCATAAAACGTAGCAGGCGCTGAATGCGCTGCTGATACGCTGTCGCAGCCCCGGCATTGATCTTATCCAGCGTGCTGGTTGCGCGCTGCCACTGTTCCGTTCCCCAGAACCAGCGCCAAATCACGCTGTGACGAAAGCGCTCTTCCATTGAAAACTCCGGGTAGTGACCAAAGCGCATAAACGCGAAGCAGATATCCTGCTCTTCCCAGATATTATCCTGCAGCAGCCAGTGGGTGACGTTCACCGGCGTCACGTTGAGCCGACACCCGCGATAGCTCAGGCTCTTCTCCAGCGCACCGACCAGCTTCGTCATTTTCGGCGAACGAAAATAGATCAGATTAAGGGTGGCAGGGAGCGTCGTTTCGACGTAACTCTCCTCTTCTTCCCGCATCCACTCCGGCAGCGGGGCGGCATTCTTCTCATTCTTGATAAAGGCCGCGCTAATCGATCGCGTAAGAACGCGGATCGTCTTCTGCTGCTCCGGGCTCAACCGGGCACGCAGCATATTAAAGAAAAGATAGTAAAAGGCATCGGCGCTCTGCTTGCAGGTCACGGCGTCCGGCGTCAGCAGCGAGCGGGGAGTATCCAGATCCACTTCGAACGGCAAAGGCAGGCTGTTCAGCGGCGTATTGAACGTCACTTCCGCGGCCTGCGGTGTTTCGCCGTACCAGTTGGCGGCGCGCGCGAGAACCAGCCGGGTATTGGTGTGCTCACTGACGCGAAACGGCCCCAGCCCGATCGAGCCATTCTCAGGGTGTGGCAAAGCATAAACCGGGTTAGCCAGCCGCCAGGGCAGCATGATATCCGGCTGGCGCAGCGTCAGCGTTAATACATGACCGCGCAGCGTTGCCGACACCACATGCGGCAGACCCGGCCCGCCGACATAGCGTTGCAGTGCAGCCAGCAGTTGTTCCGGTGCAACCGGTTCGCCGTTATGCCACACCAGCCCGCGCCGCAGCATAAAACGCCAGCACAACCCATCGTCACTGACGCGTACCGTATGCGCCAGACCGGGAACCGGCTCGAGCTGTTCTGGCAGGTGGCGCATTAATCCATCGTGCACCATCTGCAAAACATGACGTCCTGCCCTGTCGACATGCACTGAAGGAACCGGCGTCAGCAGCGGGCGATAAAAAGAGATGACGTAACGGTAACCATCTTCAGAAGCCTGCGTTCCAACCGTCGCAGGGGCGTTTTTCGTCTCCGACGCCGGATACTCTCCGGCGATCAAGGTTTCCATCGCCGCCGTTGTCATCCGGCACTGCAAAACGCCCAGCGCGCCGCGTCCCGGCCGGGAACTCCAGGCAAGCCAACCCTCTTCCTGCATCTCATTCAGTAGCGAGCGCGCATAACGTGACGTGCAGGCCAGGGTTTCAGCAATCTGCGCCAGTGATAATTCGTTAGGATAAGTGCTGTACTTATTAAGCAGACGGTTATATCGACGAAGCAAACCACTTTTTTTGGCGGCGGAATTAAAAATCATTGACTTTTACCATAATGACGCGACACAACCAGAGGGGATCAGTGCTTCTGAAAAGAAACAATTTTAATTATAGCCTATTTTTCACACATTAAGACTATTCTCAATTAAAGCAATGAATAATTGCTATGTTAATTATTCCTAATAGTTAACATAATGAATTAGAAGCATTTTTTAAAAAGTAACTTTTAGTGAAAGAAAAGGATTCCAACGCGAGCGAAACACCTTAACGAACGGTATTACTGACAGCATAGCGTTTTTCTTTTTTGCCGGTTAATTGATTAGGAATTATCACATCATAAATGCCTTACTTATATTTAGCAGTCGTGAAATACACGCAATGAATAAATGAAACCAGGCTAAAGCACAACAAGTGAGCAAGTGCGGAGAAAATTTTCTGCCCGGCGAAACTTTTCCCTCTGTAGCGGCGAACTATCTATGAGCGTTAACGTTCTTCACACTTATGGAGCGCAACATGACCCCGATAAAAAAACTCGTGCTTAGCCTTACTGCCGCAGCCCTGCTCAACATCGCCAATGCCCACGCCGCCCTGCCCGCCGGAGCACAGGCACCGGATTTTCAACTGCAAGGTGCGCTGGCCGGGAAACCGCTGACCTTCTCCTTACAGCAGGCGCTGAAAAAAGGGCCGGTGGTACTCTACTTCTTCCCGGCGGCGTTTAGTAAAGGCTGTACCATTGAAGCGCATGCCTTTGCCGAAGCCACTGACGATTTCAAAAAGCTCGGCGCCACGGTGATTGGCGTCACCGCCGGGAATACCGATCAAGTGGATGAGTTCTCGAAGCTGGAGTGTCGCGATAAATTCACCGTCACCGCCGATCCGGGAGCCAAAGTGGCCGCCCGCTACGACACGCTGATGCAGATGAATGGCAAAACCCTTTCCGATCGCACCTCGTTTGTCATCGCCCCGGATGGCAAGATCCTGCTGAGCTACACTGACAGAAATCCGGAAACGCATATTCAGAAAACAATGGAAGCGGTGAAACAGTACGCCAGTGCGCATTCCTGATGCGCAGTAACCCTCCAACTTGCAGAGAATCGCTATGTTGACCGCTATGCTCGCCGCCTTCGCAGGCGGCATTATTCTCAACTTTATGCCCTGCGTCTTTCCGATTATCTCGCTGAAAGCGCTGGGCCTAATCCGTCACGTCGGGGGACCGGCGCAAACCCGTCAGGAAGGTTTCGGTTTCCTGCTCGGCACCGTGGTGACGATGATGATACTGGCCGGGGTTCTGCTTGCATTACGTGCGGGCGGCACAGCGGTCGGCTGGGGGTTTCAGCTCCAGTCGCCGCTGGTGATCGCCTTTCTGGCGCTGGTGATCCTCGGCGCGGCGCTCAATTTGCTCGGCGTGTTTGAAGTTGGCCTCAGCCTGCAACGCGCCGGAGAGATCGAGGTTGAACGCGGCGCATTTATCCGCGCGGCGCTGACCGGCGCGCTGGCGATCATTGTCGCAACCCCTTGCGCTGCGCCGTTTATGGCGGGCGCGATTGGTTATGCGTTAGTGCAGCCGCCCGCCGTTGCGCTGGCGGTATTTTTCGCGCTGGCGCTCGGGTTTGCCGCGCCGTTCAGCCTGATTTCGCTGTTTCCGTCGCTCGGTAAATGGCTGCCGCGCCCCGGCGCATGGATGAATACGCTCAAACGCGGGCTGGCGTTTCCGATGTTCGGCGCTTTCGGCTGGCTGGTGTGGGTGCTGGCGCAGCAGGCGGGCACCACGGCGCTGGCGGCGATTCTTGCTGCATCTGTGGTGGTGAGTTTTGCCGCCTGGCTGTACGGTATGGCGCAACAACGCCGCTTTGCCGGACGCGGTCATAAAGTGTTGTTCGCGACTACCGCCGTGCTGCTGCTTGCCGCCATTGTGCCGCTACCGTCGGTGGTGAAAAGCGGTAGCGCGCTGCCCGCAGCGCACATTGCCGAGGTGAAATGGTCACCGCAAACGGTGGCGGAGAATCGCGGGCATGGCAAAGCCATCTTTGTCAATTTCACCGCCTCGTGGTGCATCACCTGCCAGGTTAATGAGCGTACATCGCTCTCCACTCAGGCAGTGAAAACCGCGCTGGCGCAGACCGGTACACTCTATATGGTGGCCGACTCCACGAAATTTAACGCGGATATTGATGACGCGCTCAACGACCTGGGCCAGGGTAGCCTGCCGCTCTATGTGGTCTACCCTGCAGACGGCAGCGCGCCGAAGATCCTGCCGCAAGTGCTGACGCCCTCGATCGTGGTGAATGCGCTGAATCAGGCGAGCGGGAAAAAAACCTAAAGGCGGATTATGCAAAAAAGTGAGGCAGCGCGTGACGAATGGCCACGCCTGATGGCGCTTGCGCAGGCAGGCGACCAGCAGGCTTACACGCGGCTGCTGAAAGCGCTGGTGCCCGTTATCCGCACGCTTGCCCGCAGGCAGATTGCCGACGAGGTGCTGGTGGATGATGTGATTCAGGATGTGCTGCTCACCGTGCACCGGGTGCGTCATACCTACGATCCCAGCGCCCCTTTCCTGCCGTGGCTGATGGCGATTGCTCATGCCCGCACCGTCGATGCACTGCGCAAACGCGGTCGCCACTGGCAGCGGGAAGTGGAAAGCGAGGACGCATCACTGCTGATTGCCAGCAGCGAGCCATCGCAGGCGCCGGAAGAGCTGTCGGCGCTGCTGAATCAGTTACCGGACCGCCAGCGGCAGGTGATTGAGCATGTTCATCTGCGGGAGATGAGCCTTGCGGAAACCGCGACGCACAATAACCTGACGGTCTCCGCCGTGAAGTCATTGCTGCATCGCGCCCTGAATAATCTTCGTCGGTTGGGAGCACATCATGGCCGATCATGACCTGTTAATTGAGAAGTTAAGCCGCTCCATCGCGCCGGTAAAACGCCCCTGGCAACCTGGCTTGCGCGTGATGGCCTGGCTGGCGACGGCGTTACCGTGCGGTATTGCCGCCAGCTTATTGCTGAACAGAACCCTGACCGACTGGTCGCAGAGCGGCGCGGCGTGGGTTATCGTGCAGTTGCTGTTGACCTTTGTTGCCGGAACGCTGGCGATTCGTAATGCTTTTTTGCTGAGCATTGCCGGGCAGCAGCCGCTTGGCTGGAAGTGGTTTGCGCCGCTGTTTAGCATCTGGTTCGCCAGCACGCTGAGTAATCTGCACCTGCACTACTTGCAGGCTTCTGCTACCAGCGTTGAAGGGCCGAATTGCTATCTGTTTATGCTGGTGGTCAGCGCGCCAATGATGGCGATTGTGATTGGTTATCTGCACCGCACCCGATCGCTGTTCCCGGCGCGGAGCCTGGCAGTGGCGGGCGCGGGCGTGGCCTGTATGGCGCTGACGTTGCTGGCGTTTTGCCATCCGGCGCACCTCAGCGCGCCGGATCTGTTAATGCATTTCGCCGCCATTTTCACCATTATCGCCGGCACCATTGCGCTGGGTTACCGCTGGGTGGCGTTACCCTGGTGAACCGCTTTTCGGGAAGATCCATAGCTGTTCGGCGGGCAGCACCAGGCGGTAATTCTGCTCGCTGCGCGGCTGAGTACCGTAAACGCGCAGCACAAAATCATCCCCCTGCGTGCGGAACAGATATTCCCAGCGGTCGCCAAGATACATGCTGGTAAGCATCGGCAGCTCCAGCGAGTTGTCCTGCGGTTGATCGCTTAACCGCAGGCTTTCCACGCGGATCACTGCCGTCGCTGGTTGGCCCACCTCGACGCCCGGCCCGGCCACGCCCCACAGCGCCCAGCGCGCGCCTTCAATACGCGCCTTGCCGTTCACCACCTCGGTAATGTTGCCATGCAGGCGGTTATTGCTGCCCATAAATTCAGCGGTAAACAGCGTTGAGGGCGTGCTGTACATCTCCTGCGGTGTGCCCTGCTGTTCGATAACGCCATTGTTCAGCAGCAGGATGCGATCCGAAATCGCCATCGCTTCATTCTGATCGTGCGTTACCATCAGCGCCGATAAACCGAGTTTGACGATCAGCTCGCGCAGGAATACCCGCGCCTCTTCGCGCAGTTTGGCATCGAGGTTTGACAGCGGCTCATCCAGCAAAATAACCGGCGGGTTATAGACCAGCGCCCGGCCAATCGCCACGCGCTGCTGCTGGCCGCCGGAGAGTTGATGCGGGTGGCGTTTGCCCAGCGTTCCCAGCCCGAGTTGATCCAGCACCGTTTGCACCCGCTGAGCGATCTCCGCCGACGCCACTTTACGCAGTTTCAGCGGATACGCCACATTCTCGAATACCGTTTTATGCGGCCACAAGGCGTAAGACTGGAACACCAGCCCCAGATTGCGCTCCTCGGCGGGCACTTCACTGCGCGGATTGCCGTCGTACACCACATTGCTGCCAATGGTGATGCGCCCCTGGCTCGGTTTTTCCAGCCCGGCGACGGCGCGCAGCAGCGTGGTTTTACCGCTTCCGGAAGGGCCAAGCAGCGAAACAACTTCGCCCCGTTTCAGTTGCATGGAGACGCCTTTCAGTACCGGATTGTCGCCATAGGTCAGATGCAGATTATCTACAGCCAGCTCAATCATGTAATTTCACTCCAAAGCGCAGGGCCACGCCAAGACCGATGACCACCAGCAGAATATTGATAAACGACAGGGCAGCGACGATATCGATCGCGCCCGCCGCCCACAGCGACACCAGCATCGAGCCGATGGTTTCCGTCCCCGGAGAAAGCAGGTAAACGCCGGTTGAGTATTCACGCTCAAAAATCAGGAACATCAGTAGCCAGGAGCCGATCAAACCGTAGCGCGACAGTGGCACCGTGACGTGACGGGTTACCTGCCCGCGCGACGCACCAGTGCTGCGCGCCGCCTCTTCCAGCTCCGGCCCGACCTGCAACAGCGTGGAGGAGATCAAGCGCAGACCGTACGCCATCCACACCACGGTATAGGCCAGCCAGACGCTGAAGATGGTGGTGCGCAATGAACGTAGCCAGACGATCAGGTTGTCGCGCAGCCACTGCGCCACCGGCAGCCCCGAGAGCCAGCCGTTTTTCAGCGACTGATCCAGCCACATCGGCAGGAAAAGGAACACCCATAAGAACGCCAGCCCCGCCAGCAGCCCAGGCACAGCGCGCGGCACCAGCACGCTATAGTCGAGAAAGCGCGTGACGTTATCCTGCTTGCGGTGCATCGCAATGCCGACGAACAGATAGCAGACCACCGCCAGCACGCCGCCAATCACGCCAATAGCCATTGAGTTGACGATGGCGCGCAGCAGGTTCGGCTGCTGCCAGATACTGCGAAACGTGGAGAGCGAAAACTCGTCCCACAACGAAACGCCGACGCCCCAGTTGGCAATAAACGCCCGCAGCACCACGCCTATCAATGGCACGCCGATGGTCACGGTGAGCCACGCCACCACCACCATTCCTGCCACCCAGCGCCATTTGCCGAGCGGCAGCGCGCGCGCCTGCGAGGCTTTGCCCTTCATGGTGACGAAACGGTTGGCGGTGCGCATCAACCTGCGCTGCAACATCACCAGCGGAATGGTGATGCAAATCAGCACCACGGCCACCGCCGCCATCAGGTGGTACGACGGCGTACCCAGTTTATTGGTCAACTTATACAGATATGTTGCCAGCACCATGTTGCCTTCGGGATCGCCGAGCACCAGCATCAGGCCGAACACTTCAAGACCGAGGAAAAAGAGCAGCACGCAGGCATACAGAATCGAGGGGCGAACCATCGGCAGGCTGACGGCAGTCATCACCTGAAGTGGCGATGCGCCGACGGTACGCGCCGCCTCTTCAACATCCGAACCGACGCTGCGTAATGCTGACGAAATATAGAGATAAGCGTGCGGCACATGGGTTAAACCGGCAATCACCACAATGCTGAACATCGAGTAGATGTTCCACGGCACAAAACCGATAAGCTCCTCCGCCCAGCGCGAGAAAAAGCCCACTGGCCCGGCGGCAACCACATAGCCAAAGCCGAGTACCATCGGCGAGACGAAAATTGGCACCAGAATCAACGGTTCGATAAAACGGCGGCCCGGCAAATCAGTGCGTACCATCAGAAAGGCGAGAATACCACCGAGTGGAATCGCAATAATCACCAGCCCGAAAGCCAGAATGAAGCCGGATTTCAGCGCCAGATAAAAATCAGGATCGGTAAAAATAAAGGCAAAGGATTCAAGGCTGAACTCTTTGCTGCGGGCGAAAAAGGGTGCGGAAAGGAAGCTCTGCACCACAATAAATAACAGCGGGATATAAATAACCAGTGCGGTAATTAATACGGTTACGCCACGCGGCAACCCCTGCCATTTTCTGCGCACGATATTCATAAATCATCCCTTTACGCTCTGTCATGCCAACAAAACGTTGTGCATCGCAGCGATGCACAACGGTGATGGAGATTATTTGGCGGCGGCTGCACGCCACTGCTTAATAAATTCCAGACGTTTTTTCGGCTCCAGATATTCCAGCAATGATTCATCCACCGGGATCGGCTTCAGCGCCTGCCCCAGCAGTTTGGTCATGCCATCAATATCGTTTTTGCCTTCAATATCCTGGCGCAGGGAAGGAATATCCGCCTGGTTGGCGAGAATACTCTGCCCTTTTTCCGACAGCACATAGTCAAACCACAGTTTCGCCGCATTGCTGTGCTCCGCTTCCGCACTGATAAACGACACGCGCGACAGCACCAGCACATAATCTTTCGGGTAAGAGATGCCCAGCGATTTATCCCCTTTAATGCGCGCTTCGGCATACGAGCCAAGGATGTTGTAACCGATCAGGTTTTCACCCGACGAGACACGCTCCATCATGGTGCCGGTAGAGGATTGCACCGTCAGGCCGCCTTTGGCGATATCCCCCAGATGCGCGAAATAGTCTTTGTCGCTTTTGCTGTCCTGCACGGCGAGCATAAAACCGAGACCGGACTTTTCAATATCGTAGGTGGTGACTTTATTTTTGAATTTATCGCTCTGCGCGGCGATTAATTTCGCCAGCGCGCTGTGAGAATCGGGAACATCGCCTGCGGGGATCAGCCGTTTATTATAAATAAACACCACCGGTTCATAGGTGGTGCCATAGGCTTTTTGCTGCCACACCGCCCACTTCGGTAATTTCTCTTTTTCTGGTGAAGCATATTCGGCGGCATAATCCGTCGCCAGCTTCAGCGCGGTATCCATCGATGAACTCCAGACCACATCGCCGCTGCCGCTGCCGGAGGCCTGCTCGCTGAGATAGCGGTTATACAGCTCGGTGCTGTTCATATCGTTATATTCGACTTTAATTCCCGGATATTGCTCCTCAAAGCCTTTAATCAGCGGGCCTGCAGCTTTGGTATCCGTTGTCGAATAGATAACGACTTTGCCCTCTTTCGTCCCGGCATCGACGATTTTCTGATACTCCGCCGGATAGCCCGCAGGCACCGCCGCCAGCGCAGAGCCAGCAAATACGGTGGCCAGAACGGCGGCCAGCGTTGCAATCTTCCCTTCCATACAACCCCCTGGTATTGTTTTTGAAACACAAAATTAACATATAGACCGTGCGCCAACCGATGCAATAAAGTTGCTTGTTTTTTCTGACTTTTGTGACGGTGACGTGATTTAAATATATGCTGTTTCCGCGCGGAAAATAGCAGGCAAAAAAAACCGTAAATATCCGCTTAATATCATGCTCTGTCCGCCTTCTCGTGCCGAAAAATAGCCAGAAAGAAGAAAATAACGTCGTGTGAAATAACGTAAAAATACCCCGTTTAGTGTCTTATATCGCCCCATCGATATACCGATACAAGCGTATGCTGATCGCAAACTTTCAGGAGATCACAACGCAATGGCAGCAGTGGCAACGGACGTTATCAGCGGCGCAATCATTTCCGGGATTGAGAAAGCGCATGAAGATTACCGGAAAATGTCAGGTGGATACTGGGTGTGGACAGCCGCGGAGTACATGCTGACCACCTATATCGCCAAAGAGTTGAGCGAAATGGAAGGGGCGAAATTCGTTACCATCGAGAGTAATGGCAGCAGTTCGATGGAACATGCGCAGGCTATCGCGCCTGGCCCCAAACCTCTTAAAGCGCGGCTGAATGGGCGCTTTGATATTCTGCTGTGGTGGGGAAAATCCCAGCCGCGCGCCGTTATTGAAGTGAAAAACCAGCCCGGCGGCCCCTCCACCTGGTATCACGATATCGAGCGTATTACCTCAGTGCTGAAAATCAGCCGCGAAACCTCTTCCATTAAATTTGGCGCCTTCGCCTATTACTACTCCGCCGCCGACGGTGAGTTGCTTAGCGGTGCGGAGAAAGTGTCGCAGAAATTTGCGCGCGTGGAAGACTACGTACGGAAACAGATCGCTGACCGTTATCACGTTTACCAGGTCACTTCGGAAATTCATGACGAAGGGGTAGAAGGCGCCTGGGGCGCAGCGTGTCTGATTATCCGCATGATATAAACATCGCCTCAGCTACCTGCCACCGCAGCCTGCGGTGGCCTGCCCAACCTTAAGCGAAACCTTCGCGTTCATTATTTGTTCGCCTGTTCGTCATAAAACGATCATCTGTTGTGCCGTTAATGGTCGCCAGTTGAATGACAAAAACCGGAAGACTTATGAACAGCGCGTTGGCAGAACTTTCTGAACACCCCTATTCGCCTCTGCATCAATTAAACACCGTGCCGAAACAAAAGGTGCTGAGCGTCAGGAACTTGCGCAAATCATATAACGAGCATCAGACCGTGCTGGACGATATCAGTTTCGATCTGCACAGCGGCGAGATGGTCGGCGTGATTGGCCGTTCCGGCGCGGGTAAATCAACGCTTTTACATGTACTGAATGGCACGCACAGCGCCAGCGCTGGCGAGATCTTAAGTTACACCGATGATGAAGGCGAGCCGCGTGATGTCTCACGTCTGAAAGGCCGTGCGCTCAATCAGTGGCGCAGCCAGTGCGGCATGATTTTCCAGGACTTCTGCCTCGTTCCGCGCCTGGATGTGCTGACCAACGTGTTGCTTGGGCGTCTGAGCCAGACATCAACGCTAAAATCGCTGTTTAAAGTTTTCACCGACGAAGACCGCGCGAAAGCCATCGCCCTGCTCGAATGGCTGAACATGCTGCCGCATGCGTTACAGCGTGCAGAGACGCTCTCCGGCGGGCAGATGCAGCGCGTGGCGATTTGCCGGGCGCTGATCCAGAACCCCTCGTTATTACTGGCGGACGAACCTGTCGCTTCGCTGGATCCGAAAAATACCCAGCGCATCATGGACGTGCTGCGCGAAGTGAGCCAGCAGGGCATCAGCGTGATGGTCAACCTGCACTCTGTTGAGCTGGTGAAAGAGTACTGCACGCGGGTTATCGGCGTGGCGCAGGGACGCATTATTTTCGATGACCACCCTTCCCGGCTGACACAGGATGTTCTGCACGTGCTGTACGGCGATGAAATCAGCCAATTGCATTAATTATTCCTTCCAATGAGACAACACAGGCAATGACAATGAAAAACCCTATTTCTGGCGCATTACGTTTATCTGCATTGATGACAGGTCTTCTGTTGGCATGGCAGGCCTCTGCCGCTGAGCAGCCGAAGGAATTGAATCTGGGGATTCTGGGCGGGCAGAACGCGACCCAGCAAATCGGCGATAACCAGTGTGTGAAAGAGTTTCTCGATAAAGAGCTGAACGTCGATACCAAACTGCGCAACTCCTCTGACTACTCCGGTGTGATCCAGGGGCTGCTGGGCGGGAAAGTTGACGTGGTACTGAGCATGTCGCCTTCCTCTTACGCCTCGGTGTATATCAACAACCCGAAAGCGGTCGATATCGTGGGCATCGCCGTTGACGATAAAGATCAATCGCGCGGTTACCACTCCGTGGTGATCGTGAAAGCCGACAGCCCGTACAAAAAGCTGGAAGATCTGAAAGGCAAAGCGTTCGGCTTTGCGGACCCGGATTCCACCTCCGGCTACCTGATCCCGAACTACGCGTTCAAACAGAAGTTCGGCGGCAATGCCGACAACAAATACAACAACTACTTCTCCAGCGTTACCTTCTCTGGCGGTCATGAGCAGGACATCCTCGGCGTGCTGAACGGCCAGTTCGCGGGCGCGGTCACCTGGACGTCAATGGTTGGCGATTATAATACCGGCTACAGCACGGGCGCCTTTAACCGCCTGATCCGCATGGATCACCCGAATCTGATGAAAGAGATCCGCATCATCTGGGAATCGACGCTGATCCCGAACGGCCCGATTCTGGTGAGCAACAGCCTGCCGGCGGATTTCAAAGCCAAAGTCATTACCGCCGTGAAGAAACTGGATACCGATAATCACGCCTGCTTCGTGAAAGCGATGGGCGGCACGCAGCATATCGGCCCGGGCAGCGTGGACGATTTCAAACAGATTATCGAGATGAAACGCGAGCTGGTAACTGCACGTTAATCGGCACGCCATGAAATAAGCCCCTGCGTCGCACCAGGGGCTTTTATTCGATTGTCATACAGGACGCTATTGCAACGCATGAACACGTCGAATACGCAGTTTGAGCACTATTACCAGCAGGTCAGAGCGCGCCAGAAGCGCGACACTGTGGCCTGGTCGTTACTACTGCTGGCGCTCTGGTTTGCCGCCGGGAACGCCGCCGAATTTAATATTTTTACCATCTGGCACTCACTGCCCAACTTCCTCGATTACATGCTGGAAACCGTGCCGACGCTGCACTGGTCTGTGCTTTTTGCCGACAGCCACACCAAAGGCTCGCTGGCGTATTGGGGTTATCGCCTGCCGATTCAGTTACCGCTGATTTGGGAGACTCTGCAACTGGCGCTGGCCTCAACGCTATTCTCTTTTGTCATCGCTGGCGTGCTGGCTTTTCTGGCAGCGGGCAACACCTGGTCGCCACCGCCGGTACGTTTTGCCATTCGCGCGCTGGTGGCGTTTTTGCGCACCATGCCGGAGCTGGCGTGGGCGGTCATTTTCGTGATGGCATTTGGCATTGGCGCGATTCCCGGTTTCCTCGCGCTAGCGCTGCACACCGTCGGCAGCCTGACCAAAATGTTTTATGAAGCGGTGGAAAGCACGCAGGATCGCCCGGTACGCGGGCTGGCCGCCTGCGGCGCCACGCATCTGCAACGCATCCGCTTCGCGCTGTGGCCGCAGGTCAAACCGATTTTTCTCTCCTACGGTTTTATGCGCCTGGAGATTAACTTCCGCTCCTCCACCATTCTCGGTCTGGTTGGCGCAGGCGGCATCGGCCAGGAGCTGATGACCAATATCAAACTCGACCGCTACGATCAGGTCAGCATTACACTGCTGCTGATCATCATTGTGGTTTCGGCGCTCGATACCCTCTCTGGCCGTTTGCGTCAGTGGGTGCTGGAGGGGACAAAATGACAAGCTGGCAAGCCGTACCGAATGTGACCTTAAGCCGGAAACTGCACAGTGATTTGTTCAAGGCGCAGGGGCGCTATCTGCGCCGTCTCGGCCTGATCGCGCTGGCCGCTGCGCTCTATTATCTGTGGTTTTTTATGCAGTTCGGCATTCCGCTCGATCAGGCACTTAACGGCATGCAGCAGATTGGCCGCTATCTGCTGCGCATGTTTGTCTGGCACGATTTCCTCAACTGGCCATTTGGCTACTATTTCTCGCAGATTGGCATCACGCTGGCGATTGTTTTCGCCGGTACGCTCACCGCCACCATGCTGGCGTTACTGCTCTCATTCCTTGCCGCACGCAACATCATGCGCGGCGGGTTTCTCGGTGCGGTGGCGTTTTGTATGCGTCGCCTGTTCGATATTCTGCGCGGCATCGATATGGCGATCTGGGGGCTGATTTTTGTGCGTGCCGTTGGTCTCGGGCCGCTGGCCGGGGTACTGGCAATCATCATGCAGGATACCGGTCTGCTTGGCCGTCTGTATGCGGAAAGCCATGAAGCGGTGGATCGTTCGCCGGGACGCGGTATGACGGCTGTCGGCGCGAGCGGCCTGCAAAAGCACCGTTTCAGCACCTTTACCCAGTCATTCCCGACCTTCCTCGCGCTGAGCCTTTATCAGATCGAGTCCAACACCCGTTCGGCGGCGGTGCTGGGGTTTGTCGGCGCGGGCGGTATCGGTCTGATTTATGCCGAAAACATGCGGCTATGGAACTGGGATGTGGTGATGTTTATCACTGTGATTCTGGTCGCGGTGGTGATGCTGATGGATATGGCATCGGCCTGGCTGCGCCGACGCTATATTATCGGTAAACCGGTGCCGCTGTTTAAGCCAGAGTAAGCTGCCAGTTAAGTTGCGGCCAGCGGCGCAGTTCTCCTTGCGCCGCCAGTTGCGGGCAGGGATTCACCATAAACACGTGGTTGGCGTATTCGCAGAGCGGCAAATCGTTAATCGAGTCGGTGTAAAACGTCACCTCCCCACGATGCTGCGGGTGATGAACAAGGAAGTTTTCCAGGCAGGTAATTTTGCCCTGCTGATAGCTCGGCGTACCGTCGATGACCCCCGTGTAGCGCCCGTTATCGGTTTTCACCTCCACGCCAATCGCGTGCTCAATGCCCAGCACTGGCGCAATCGCCTTCACCAGTAAACTGACCGACGCGGAGATAATCAGCATCGCCTGGTTGCTGGCCTGCAATTCCCTGATTAACGCCAGCGCCTGCGGGTAGATGCGCGGCACAATCTCCGTTTCCACACACCGCGCCACCATGCTATCCACCAGCGCCACCGGGAAATCGCGCAGCGGCGACATGGTCAGCGCCACATACTCGTGCAGATTCATTTCGCCACGCGCGTAATCCTGCATCATCCGCTCTTCATGGTGCAAATATTCCGCGCCATCGGCAAAACCTTCACGCACCAGGTAGCGGCTCCATAGCGTGCTACTGTCACCAGAAATCAAGGTGTTATCGAGATCGAAAACGTACAGCGGTTGCGACATTGTTGCGTCCAGAGTAAGGAAACCCGCCCTGCACCTTAGCAAAAAAAGATGACAACTTAACGATGCAGTTGATTTGCTAAACCGGTTTAGTTAAGTTTTAGCGATTATTTTAAAGCGGGAGAGAGTTATGTCAGCACGAGTCTGGTGTCTGGGCGACGCCGTGGTCGATTTACTGCCGGAAGGCGCAGGGCGCTTGTTGCAGTGTCCCGGCGGCGCACCAGCGAATGTGGCGGTCGGCATTGCGCGTTTGCAGGGAAACAGCGGTTTTATCGGCCGCGTCGGTGACGATCCTTTTGGTCATTTTATGCGTCAAACCCTCGACGCCGAACAGGTGAATACCGCGTTTATGTCTGCCGATCCGGCGCAGCGCACCTCCACGGTGGTAGTCGCGCTCGATGAAGGGGGTGAGCGCTCATTTACCTTTATGGTACGACCGGGCGCCGATCTGTTTCTCGCTGTGGATGATTTACCCCCCTTTCAGCGCGGCGAATGGTTGCACTGCTGCTCGATTGCGCTCTCTGCTGAACCATCGCGCAGCACCACGTTTACGGCGATGACGCGCATCCGTGAGGCCGGGGGATTTGTTAGCTTCGACCCGAATATCCGCCACGATCTGTGGGCCGATCCGCAGCAGTTGCACGATGCCCTGAGCCAGGCCTTCACGCTGGCGGACGTGGTAAAACTCTCGGAAGAAGAGCTGGCCTTTTTTAGTGGCCAGGCGGATATCGACTCCAGCATGCAGCAATTGGCCGAACGCTTCGCCATCCCGCTGTTGCTGGTGACGCAGGGTAAAGCAGGCGTCAAAGCCTGCCTGCGCGGCGCGCTCAGCGCCTGGCCGACACAGCCGGTTATCAGCATCGATACCACCGGCGCGGGAGATGCGTTTGTTGCCGGATTACTGTGGGAGCTGGCGCAGCACGGGCTACCGGATAACCAGGCGCAACTTGGCGAACGTCTTGCCACCGCGCAGCGCTGCGGAGCACTCGCCACCACGGCGAAAGGCGCGATGACCGCCTTGCCCTATCGTCATCAACTGGAAGAACAACCCGTCTGAGTGCCGCTTCGTTTTGCGAGCCGTCTCACAATCACTAAACCGGTTTAGCAAATTTGATTGCGTGATGAAATTAGCCGTGCGTATGATTCATCACCTAAACCGGTTTAGCAAAAAAAACAATCCTGTGATGATAGCTCTTCCTTAGGGATGCAAAATGATGAAAAAAAGCACGCTTGCTGTAACCCTTGGTTTGATATTCAGCTCTGGCGCTGCACTGGCAGCCGATCCCAGCATGAGCAGTATAGAAGCCCGTCTTGCCGCGCTGGAACAGCGTTTACAGGCGGCAGAACAACGCGCAAATGCCGCAGAAACCCGCGCCAAAGCGGCGGAAAAAAAGGCGCAGCAACTGGCAGCCGCGCAGCAGCAGACGCAAACCACGACCAGCCAGGTTGAGCAGCGCACTGCCAAACTGGAGCAAAAAGCCACCGATGAAGGCGGGTTTGAGTTCCACGGCTACGCCCGCTCCGGCCTGCTGATGAACAACTCCGCTGCTAAAACGCAGGGCGGACCAACGGTGACCCCGGCAGGTGAAACCGGTGGTCATGTCGGCCGCCTGGGTAACGAACCGGATACCTATGTCGAGATGAACCTCGAACATAAACAGACGCTGGCAAACGGCGCAACCACGCGCTTTAAGGTAATGCTGGCCGACGGGCAAAAAACCTATAACGACTGGACAGCCTCCAGCAGCGATCTCAACCTACGCCAGGCGTTTACCGAAATCGGCCATCTGCCGAGCTTCACCGGCGCATTTAAAGACTCCACCGTCTGGGCCGGTAAACGTTTTGACCGCGATAACTTTGATATCCACTGGATCGACTCCGATGTGGTGTTCCTCGCCGGGACCGGCGCAGGGATCTACGACATGAAGTGGAATGATGACACACACAGCAACCTGTCAATTTACGGCCGCACCTTCGGCGACATTGAGAACAGTGAAAACACGGCGCAGAACTATATTCTGTCGCTGAACAACTTCTACGGCCCGCTGCAACTGATGGTCAGTGGCATGCGCGCCAAAGATAACGACGATCGTGTCGATCTCGACGGCAATAAAGTGAAGGGCGATGCCGCGAATACTGGCGTACATGCGCTGCTCGGCCTGCATAACGACAGCTTCTATGGGCTGCGGGAAGGCTCGGCGAAAACCGCCCTGCTCTACGGCCACGGGCTGGGCGCAGAGGTGAAATCAATCGGTTCCGACGGCGCGCTGCTGCCGGAAGCGAACACCTGGCGCCTCGCCAGCTACGGCATCACACCGCTGGGCGGCGGCTGGCATATCGCACCGGCCGTACTGGCGCAAAGCAGTAAAGATCGCTACGTCAAAGGCGACAGTTACCAGTGGGCGACCGCCAACTTGCGCCTGATTCAGGGGATCACCGAAAACTTCGAAATGCAGTACGAAGGCAGCTACCAGTACATGGATCTGCGCCCGGAAGGCTATAACAGCCGTAACGCAGTGAGCGGTAGCTTCTATAAACTGACCGTCGCCCCAACGCTGAAAGCCAGCGACGTCGGCGAATTCCTCAAACGCCCGGAAATCCGCCTGTTCGCCACCTGGATGGACTGGGATCACCGTCTGGATAAGTACGCCAGCGATGATGCCTTTGGCAGCAACGGCTTTAAATCCGGCGGCGAGTGGAACTTCGGCGTCCAAATGGAGACCTGGTTCTAATGAGTTCGGCCCCTGCGGGGTGCGGGGGTCGTCTCAACCGGGTTAACACCACAATAACGAGAAGACAGAGGTTGTTATGGATTTTGCACAAATTGCCCGCGCGCTGCTGCCGCTGCTGGGCGGTAAGGATAATATCGCCAGCGCCGCGCACTGCGCCACGCGCCTGCGCTTAGTGCTGGTGGAAGACGCGAAAGCCGATACCGCGGCGATCGGCAAAATTGACGGCGTGAAAGGCTGTTTTCGTAACGCCGGGCAGTTGCAGATTATTTTCGGCACTGGCGTGGTGAATAAAGTCTACGCCGCGTTTATCGCTGAGGCCGGGATCAACGAATCGAGCAAGTCAGAAGCCGCCGATATTGCTGCGCGCAAGCTTAATCCGTTTCAGCGTATTGCCCGCCTGCTGTCGAACATTTTCGTGCCAATTATCCCGGCGATCGTTGCCTCCGGCTTGCTGATGGGGCTGCTGGGAATGGTGAAAACCTACGGCTGGGTGAACCCGGACAACGCTCTGTACATCATGCTCGACATGTTCAGTTCGGCGGCGTTTATCATTCTGCCAATCCTGATTGGCTTTACCGCCGCCCGCGAGTTTGGCGGTAACCCCTATCTTGGCGCGACACTGGGCGGCATTCTGACGCACCCGGCGCTGACCAACGCCTGGGGCGTGGCGGCGGGCTTCCATACCATGAACTTTTTCGGTATCGAAGTGGCGATGATCGGCTACCAGGGGACCGTTTTCCCGGTGCTGCTGGCCGTGTGGTTTATGAGCCTGCTGGAGAAGCAACTGCGCCGGGTGATCCCGGATGCGCTGGATCTGATCCTGACGCCGTTCCTGACGGTGATTATCTCTGGTTTTATCGCCATGCTGGTTATCGGCCCGGCGGGGCGCGCACTGGGCGACGGCATCTCTTTTGTCCTCAGCACATTGATTAGCCATGCAGGCTGGCTGGCCGGTATGCTGTTCGGCGGGCTCTATTCGGTGATTGTGATTACCGGCGTGCATCACAGTTTTCACGCGATTGAAGCCGGGCTGCTGGGCAATCCATCTATCGGCGTCAACTTCCTGCTGCCGATCTGGGCGATGGCTAACGTCGCGCAGGGCGGTGCCTGTCTGGCGGTATGGTTTAAAACGAAAGATGCGAAGATCAAAGCCATTACCCTGCCTTCGGCGTTCTCGGCGCTGCTCGGCATCACCGAGGCGGCGATTTTCGGTATTAACCTGCGCTTTGTAAAACCCTTTATCGCCGCGCTTATCGGCGGGGCTGCGGGCGGCGCGTGGGTGGTTTCAGTGCATGTGTATATGACGGCGGTCGGCCTGACGGGCATCCCTGGTATGGCGATTGTGCAGGCCAGCTCGCTGCTCAACTATGTTATTGGGATGGTGATTGCATTTAGCGCCGCGTTTGTTATCTCTTACCTGCTGAAATACAAAACGGACTCCGAATAATGGCTTCAACAACCCTGCTGCCTGCCATGTTGCAGGCAGTAATGAAAGGCCAGCCGAAAGCGCTGGCCGACCCGCACTACCCCGCCTGGCATCTTGCGCCGGTGACCGGGCTGCTTAACGATCCGAACGGTTTTATCCAGTTCGCCGGGCGTTATCATCTGTTCTACCAGTGGAATGCGCTGGGGTGTCAGCACCTGCACAAATGCTGGGCGCACTGGAGTTCGGCGGATTTAGTCCACTGGCAGCATGAACCGATCGCGCTGATGCCCGACGAAGAGTATGACCGCAATGGGTGCTACTCCGGCAGCGCCATTGATAACAATGGCGTGCTGACGCTGTGCTACACCGGCAACGTGAAGTTTGACGATGGTTCCCGCACCGCGTGGCAGTGCCTGGCGGTACAAAACAGCGACGGCGGTTTCGACAAGCTCGGCCCGGCCATTCCGTTGCCGCACGGCTACACCGGCCATGTGCGCGACCCGAAAGTGTGGCGGCACGACGGGCAATGGTACATGGTGCTGGGCGCGCAGGATTTACAGTTGCAGGGCAAGGTGCTGCTGCTGCGCTCAGAGAATTTGTGGAACTGGCAAAACCTCGGTGAAATCGCCGGTAGCGACCTGAACGGGCTGGGCGATGCGGGCTATATGTGGGAGTGCCCGGATATGTTCACCCTCGGCGACCGCACCTTTCTGATCTGCTGCCCGCAGGGCGTAGCGCGTGAGGAGAAACGCTACCTCAATACCTACCCGAGCGCCTATCTCAGCGGTACGCTGGATTACGCCAGCGCGCAGTATCAGCACGGTGAGTTTACCGAACTGGATGCCGGGTTTGAGTTTTACGCCCCGCAAACCACGCTCGCCGATGATGGCCGCCGCCTGCTGGTCGGCTGGATGGGCGTACCGGATGGCGAAGAGATGTTACAGCCAACCGTGGCGAATGGCTGGATCCACCAGATGACCTGCCTGCGTGAACTGACTGAACATAACGGTAAGCTCTATCAGCAGCCGGTTGCTGAGCTACAGGCGCTGCGCGGTGAAGAACAGCGCTATCGCGGTACGGCAGAAGCGATGACTGCGCTGGAGGCAGAGCAACTTGAGCTGGTGCTGGAAAGCGAGGGCGGGTTAACGCTGAATTTCGCCGATACGCTCATTCTCGAATGGCGCGGCGACGAACTGCGTCTGGCCCGTCGCAGCCTGCAAACCGGCGAGTGGCTGTACCGTTACTGGCGCGGCAGCGCGCAGAAGTTGCAGATCCTCTGCGATCGCTCAAGCGTGGAGATCTTTATCAACGAGGGCGAAGGGGTGATGAGCAGCCGCTATTTCCCGACGCATCCGGCGCAATTAACCCTGCGCGGAGGCGCAGAAGTACAGGCCCACTACTGGTCGTTACGTTCTTGCATGGTAGAATAAGTGCTTGTTTCCTTAAACGATGCAAAACCGTGCGAAAAACAAAACGCGTTACCATCAGTGATATCGCTGCGCTGGCCGGGGTGTCGAAAGCCACTGCCAGCCTGGTGCTTAACGGCCGCGGCAAAGAGCTACGCGTGGCGCAGGAGACGCGCGACCGCGTGCTGGCGATCGCCCAACAGCATCACTACCAGCCGAGCCTTTATGCCCGTCTGCTGCGCGAAAACCGCAGCCACACGCTGGGGCTGGTGGTGCCGGAAATCACCAACTACGGTTTTGCCGTTTTTTCCCATGAGCTGGAAAACCTCTGCCGCGAAGCCGGTCTGCAACTGCTGATCGCCTGTACCGACGAAAATGCCAGCCAGGAGACAGTGGTGGTCAATAACCTGGTCGCGCGCCAGGTGGATGGCCTGATTGTCGCCTCCAGCATGCAGAGCGACAGCGACTACGTGAAGCTCAGCGAACAGTTGCCGGTGGTACTGTTTGACCGCCACATCAATGACACTCAGTTGCCGCTGGTGATCACCGATTCGCTGACGCCGACGGCGGATTTAGTCGAACGCCTGGCACGGGCAAACCCCGATGAAATCTACTTTCTTGGCGGCCAGCCACGGCTTTCTCCCACCAAAGATCGGCTCGCCGGGTTTATGCAGGGGCTGGAGCGTGCGGGCGTAACGCCGCGCCCGGAGTGGATTATTCACGGTAACTACCACCCGAGCAGCGGTTACGAGATGTTCGCCGCGCTGTGCGCCAGGCTGGGTCGCCCGCCGAAGGCGCTGTTTACCGCCGCCTGCGGGCTGCTCGAAGGGGTGCTGCGCTATATGAGCCAGCACCATTTGCTGGAGAGCGACATCCATATCGCCAGCTTTGACGATCATTACCTGTATGATTCGCTGTCGCTGCACATCGACACCGTCGAGCAGAACGTGCCGCGTCTGGCGCAGGATTGCTTCGAGATAATCACCCAAATGATTGAGGGCAACGAACCGGCAATGCCGCAGCGCGTACTGCCCGCGACATTGCGCTGGCGTCATGCACAGTAATGGCGGCCCGGAATTCAGATATTTAGCCAGGTAACAGAACAACAGCCCCGATGGGGCTGTTGTTTAATGGGCGGCAAGTTCACGAAAGAAATCGGGATTTGCCTGAATTGTTGCCAGTACCTTGGCTGCCAGGCCTGTCGGGTTACGCCGTTTGGATTCCCAACTTTTAATGGTATCAACGCTGGTTCCCATCGCTTTCGCCATCTCACTTTGTGAAACGTTGAGTTGCTCTCTAATCGCTTTTACATCAGCTATTTCATAGCGGGTGACATTTGCCGGCGCTTTAACCCCATTTTTGATGTCTACCGCCTCTTCCAGAGAGGTTTTTAGCTCGTCAAAAAAATGCATGTCACACCTCATTTTTCAGTAATTTCGTCAGTTTTTTCAATTCACTCTTTTCCACATCAGTCAGGTTATCTTTGATGTTTTTCGGATAAGCCATAATCAAATAGATAACCTCTTTGGTCGCCAAAAAGTAAATGACTCTGGCGCTACCGCTTTTCCCCAGCGAACCCGTAGCCATTCTGATTTTTCGCCGCTCACCTCTTTTCGGTATAAAGCTGACTTTTGTGCGACTAATTAAACGCAACGCCCTTTGTGGGCTGCTGCAATTTCCCGGGCGGCTGCAACGAGCCGCAACTGTTGGGCTGCGGAGCGTTTTCCATCACGCCGCGGACAAACTTCAGTTCATCGGCAAAAGCGACGTTGACGGTGCCGTTATGGGTAATGCCGGGATAGGTTTTCCACTCCACCGCATTACCGCCGGCGCACAGCGCGGCCACTGCGGCATATTGGTGGTGCGGCGATAAGGTGTGATCGGCGAGCCCCGTGGCGGCAAATAGCGGCGCCGGGAAGGCTTTGACCGGCATATCGGTGACCGGCAATAGCGCATTAGTGACCTGCGCGGAACCGCCGATAAATGCCGCACTGCCGTCGAGTTTTTCGTGGCGCTCATAGCGGCCCAGCTCGCTCATACAGGCGGTTTTCGCCAATGCCAGCAACTTCGCCCCCTTTTCTGTTACCCACTTTTCAGCGGGCGGCGCGCCATCCGGCAACGAGCCGCCAATCAATCGTAACATCGTAAAGCGTGATGGATCGCGATTGCCCGGACGCGCATTGCCGGGTTTCACTGGCCCATCCGGAAACGTTGCCACCACCCCCGTGGCAAGGGTGGCGCGCAGTTTCAATTCCGGGGCGTAATCCGGCGCAATCAGGCTGGCGCCAAGCGACGCGCCCGATCCCTGCGACTGGCCGCTGATCACCAGGTTATTCGCGAGCTGCTGCGGATAGGCCTGTAACGCCGCGCGTACGCTGTCGAGCACCGAACGTCCTTCCGCTTCCCAGTTCATATACGGATGCGGCCCCGGCCCGCCGAGCCCCTGATAATCGGTGGCGACAACCGCAAAACCCTGCTGGAGCCACTGGTTAATATAGTGCGCATCCCGTGCTGTCGGGTTAGTCCACGACGGCGCACAGCTATCGGCAACGCCCAGCGTACCGTGCGCCCAGGCGAGAACCGGCCAGCCTCCGTCCGGTGGATTGCCTTTCGGGAACCAAAGCGCACCGCTGACCGGCACAATTCCGGCGTTCCAGCGTTTATCGCGCGAGGTATACAGAATGCGTTGCGCCTTGCTGGCTGCGGTGATTTCCGGCTGTGCGGGAAGCGGCTCTTCGCGCAGCATCATGCCGGGGTTCGCAGGTAAAGAACCGTCCCAGATATAAAAAGGTGAAAGCGATTGATCGCCTGCCGCAGGCCCGACGGGCAAGGCATTACTCCAGGCGCTCGCGCCATGAACCCAGACGCTGACAGCGCAGAGCGCATATTTCAAAACCTTCACATTCTTCTCCGGAAATATCGCCACACATAACCCTCAGTAAACGAAGGTGTTGAAGAGAATTCAAACCAAAAATGTTAAGGATTTATTCAGTGCTTGAATTCTTTAGCTCTTTATTTTAGATTTATCTAAATTTAGAAAAAACTAAACAATCATGACCAAACCCGATATCCCGTTACTTCAGAAACAGGCTGAGCAGGCATCCGGCATACTGAAAGCGATGAGCAACCCGCACCGGCTGCTGATCCTCTGCATGCTGTGCGACGCGCCGGGCACCTCTGCGGGTGAACTGAGCGCCATCACGGGCCTTAGCCCTTCAGCGACATCGCAACATCTGGCGCGGATGAAAGAGGAAGGTCTGGTTGAAAGCCTGCGCCAGGCGCAGAGGGTCAACTACTTCATTAAAGATGAAGCGGTTGGCAAAATCATCAGCACACTCAAGGGGCTCTACTGCCCGCAGGAGTAACTATGTCTTATACCCGGATCTCCGCGGCTGACGCCCGCTCACAGCAAGCGGCAGGCGCACTGCTTATCGATATTCGCCAGCCTGATGAATTTCGCCGCGAGCACCTGCCTGGTGCCGTCTCATTGCCGCTGGAAGCATTGCTGAACGGTGCGCCAATTACTACCGACTCGCCCACACAAACAGTGATTTTTCACTGCCAGTCCGGCAGACGTACGCAGGAGAATGCCGATGCGCTGGTACGTGTCGCAGGGCAAGCGCCGGTGGCCATTCTCGAAGGCGGGCTAAATGGCTGGAAGCAGGCGCACCTGCCAACGGTGGAAGATAAACGCCAGCCGCGTCCGCTGATGCAGCAGGTGCAAATGGTGGCGGGCAGCCTGATCCTGCTCGGCGTGATACTCGGTTACGCGGCGCATCCGGGCTTTTTCCTGCTCTCCGGTTTTGTCGGCGCAGGCCTGCTGTTCGCCGGAGTCAGCGGCTGGTGCGGCATGGCGCTGCTGCTGGCGAAAATGCCATGGAACAAAGTGTGAAAATATGTGCATTTATCTGCCGATGAGGTGACCGCAACCGCCGTCGGCCAGCGCCACGGCAAACCGGTGGTGCTCACCGTTGAAGCGGGGCGGATGCACGCGCAAGGCTTTGTTTTCTATCAGGCCGATAACGGCGTGTGGTTGACGGAAAGCGTACCGGTTGCGTTTATCCGCCAATAACAGCTTGTCTGGCGTTTCTCCTCTGGGTCAAATGAGTGATATATTTCAGAGCGTCAATCCAAGGAGACGCCATGGCGGAATTTGATTCACTCGCACAGGAACTGCTGGCGCAGGCAGAGACTGAACAACAGCGACAGCAGGAACGCGACCGGGCATTACTCGATCAGGTGCTTGAAATTTACGGACAAAAGTACGTGGCCGAGCAGCTGAAAAAGGCGGGTAAAGCGGAATGGAGCCGTGAATCGCTCAACCGTTGGATAAACGGTAAAGGCAGCGTAAAAACGCTGACCGCCGCCGAAGAGGCGCAACTGCGTGCGCTGCTCCCCTCGCCCCCCGCTCATCACCCCAACTATCGTTTCCGTTTTATCGATCTCTTTGCCGGTATTGGCGGTATTCGCAGCGGGTTTGAAGCTATCGGCGGGCAGTGCGTGTTTACCAGTGAATGGAACAAAAACGCGGTGCGCACCTATAAAGCCAACTGGTACAACGATAAGTCCACGCACACCTTTAATCAGGATATCCGCGAAGTGACGCTGAGCGGCAATCCTGCCGTCTCTGAAGCCCAGGCTTACGCCCATATCAAACAGCAGATCCCCGAGCACGACGTGCTGCTGGCGGGCTTTCCCTGTCAGCCTTTTAGCCTCGCCGGGGTAAGTAAAAAGAATGCGCTCGGTCGCGCCCACGGTTTTGAGTGCGAAGCGCAGGGAACGCTGTTTTTCGACGTTGCGCGCATTATCAAAGCGCGGCGTCCGGCAATCTTCGTGCTGGAGAACGTCAAAAACCTCAAAAGCCACGACAAAGGCAAAACCTTCAGCGTGATCATGAATACGCTGGATGAACTGGGCTATGACGTGGCCGATGCCGATGCTTCCGGCAAAGACGATCCGAAAATCATTGATGGCCGCCACTTTTTACCGCAGCACCGCGAACGCATTGTGCTGGTTGGTTTTCGCCGCGATTTACACCTCAATGAAGGTTTTACCCTGCGCGATATCGACCGCTTTTACCCCACGCAGCGCCCGACCTTCGGCCAACTACTCGACCCGACGGTCGACAGCAAATATGTGCTGTCGCCCAAGCTCTGGGAGTACCTCTATCGCTATGCGCAAAAACATGCGGCAAAAGGGAATGGCTTCGGTTTCGGGCTGGTGGATCCCACCAATGCCGCAAGCGTGGCCCGCACGCTGTCGGCGCGCTATCACAAAGACGGTTCAGAGATCCTTGTCGATCGTGGCTGGGATAAAGCGCTGGGTGAAGCCGATTTCGGCAATGCAGAGAACCAGACGCGCCGCCCGCGTCGCCTGACGCCGCGCGAATGCGCGCGTCTGATGGGTTTTGAAAAAGTCGGCGAACAGCCGTTTCGCATCCCGGTTTCCGACACGCAGGCTTACCGCCAGTTTGGCAACTCGGTGGTGGTGCCGGTATTCGCCGCCGTGGCGAAATTGCTGGAGCCGCGTATTGCGCTGGCAGTAAAAAAACACCTCAACGACCTGTAACGCACTTCCCGGCATGTGATATGCCGGGCACTTATTTAAGTCTTATTTAAGTGTTTAAAAAGCGATCATAAAGTTAACTTTGGCCAGGCCGATATTAACAGAGCAATCCCGACTCTCTCACGGACTATGGCCATGCTCAAAAATATACGGGTTATTACCGGCATCATTATTGCTCTTTCGGTATTTTGTCTTCTCCAGTTGGTCACCGGGGGACTTTTCTACTCTGCAGTCAATAATGACAGGCTGAACTTCCAGAACACCGGGGTTCTTAACGCACAGCAAGAAAACTTAGGCGACAGCGTTAACACGCTGATCAAAACACGCGTCACCGTTACACGCGTGGCGATTCGCTTTTTGAAAAACCAACGCGATCCGGCCTCCCTTGCCAGCATCGATAAACTCCTCACCACGGCAACCGACTCACTCGGCAAAGCAGAAGGTTATTTTAATAACTACAAAAACACGCCGCGCGTGGCGGGCCAGGACAGTGCATTAGCCGACGAAGTTTCGCAAAACATCAGCAAAATGCATGACGTTTTGCAGCAGTCGATCACCTTCCTGCGGGCCAATAATTACGAGGCTTACGGTAACCTGGATGCGCAACAGGCGCAGGATGATATGGACGCCAGTTATACGAAGTGGCGGGCGGAAAACAACACCTTCCTGCAAGCGGCGGCACAGCAAAACCAGAACAGCTTTACCAGTATGCAATGGACGCTGGGCGTAATTTTGCTGGTAGTGATTGCCGTAATGGTCATGATCTGGCTGGGTCTGCAACACCTGCTGCTGCGACCGCTGCACAGCATTATGGGACATATTCGCGCCATTGCCGGAGGCGATCTGACACAATCGATCGCTGCCGAAGGCCGCAACGAGATGAGCCAACTGGCAACCGGCCTGCATGAGATGCAATCAGCGCTGGTGCAAACCGTCAGCGCGGTGCGTAACAGTTCTGATTCGATCTACACCGGCGCCAGCGAGATCTCCACCGGCAACAACGATCTCTCCTCCCGTACCGAGCAACAGGCGGCTTCGCTGGAAGAGACCGCGGCCAGCATGGAGCAACTCACCGCTACCGTGAAGCAGAACACCGATAACGCCCGCCAGGCATCGCTGCTGGCGAAAAATGCCTCCGATACGGCGGCTCGCGGAGGCGAAGTGGTCAGCAATGTGGTGCGTACCATGAGCGAAATTTCCGATAGCTCCCAACAAATCGCACATATCACCAGTGTGATTGACGGTATCGCCTTCCAGACCAATATTCTGGCGCTGAACGCTGCGGTGGAAGCCGCCCGCGCAGGCGAACAGGGACGCGGCTTTGCCGTGGTGGCCGGTGAGGTACGTACGCTGGCAAGCCGCAGCGCACAGGCAGCAAAAGAGATTAAAACGCTGATTGAAAACTCGGTGAACCGCGTAAACTCTGGCACCACGCTGGTTGCCGAAGCGGGCGATACCATGAAAGAGATCGTCAACGCGGTGACGCGCGTGACCGACATTATGGGTGAAATCGCCTCCGCTTCCGATGAGCAGAGCAAAGGGATTGAGCAGGTCAGCCTTGCGGTATCGCAGATGGACAGCGTCACGCAGCAGAACGCCTCGCTGGTGCAGGAATCGGCGGCGGCTTCTGCGGCGCTGGAAGAGCAGGCCGAGCAGTTGCGTCAGGCAGTGGCGGTGTTCCGCGTGAATGGACACAGCACGCTGCTGAGCAAAAAATCCGGTACGCCAAAACCGACAGCGCTGCGCCCGGCCACGCCGACGGCAGCCTCCGGGGACAGCAACTGGGAAACGTTCTGATAACTTCGCAAAGGCGCGATACTTGTTATCGCGCCGCTGCGTTAATCGCGGGTCTGCACCCAGAAAGCGTGAATCAGGCCGGGAACGTAGCCCAGCAGGGTGAGCAGGATATTGATAATAAATGCCCAGCCAAAGCCTTTGCCCAGCAGCACGCCGAGCGGCGGAAGAATAATCGTCAGGACAATGCGCCAGAAACCCATGTTGCCTCCCATGCAGAAAAAATTCAGGTAATTGAAATAAAAGACTTTCTCTTTAAGAATAGCCACTCTGCAATGTACCGCCACCTCCGTCGCGCGCTTTTACCCTCTTTTACGCTGTACCCCCTACGACCTCCAGGCTAAGGTTAGAGACACAACAAATGAGAAAGGAGGAAGGTATGTTTTCTGTCGGCGATATTGTGCAACCGCGCGTTGGCGGGCCAAAACTTAAAGTGCTTGAAGTTCATCAGGATCAAATCGTTGCAGTTCCCGTTCACGATGAGACGGCAGACAAAATTACGCTGAAAGCGGAAGATGTCTCGCCATATAAAGAAGACGGCGATTTCGGCGTCTGTTAATCCCTCAGCGGTGGGCGTTCCCCACCGCCCTGACTATTATTTTATGCAAAACATAAGCATAAATAATCACGCACCACATCAGAATTAAACTCCACAAAAACACCCTTATCAGCATAAAAAATGCTGTTGGCTGTTTTATCTGCACGGCGGAAGCAGAGTACGCTAAAACGCGCTGCGTCTTCCCCTTCAGAGTGCTGCATTTATTCTCACATCATCCATAAGCTTTTGATATTGAATAAATTTAACAACCAGTCCAGTTAAAATAATGAAATGAGCATAAAACGCACAAACACAGAGCACTTTATCCAACAAAGAAAAGAAAATAAAAATTTATCCCTAGTTGTTAGTTTCAAACCAGATGGATACTCTATCCGCATTAATTCAGCCACTTCAAAACGCTAAAAGACCTGTTTATTCGCCTTTTCGTTGATTCTCAAGGAGCAGCACCATGTTCTCTTCGCAGTCTCGCCTGCGTCACGCCGCAGCAGACACCTTTGCGATGGTTGTCTATTGTTCGGTCGTGAACATGCTGATTGAAATATTTCTCTCCGGAATGAGCTTCGAACAGTCACTTTCATCGCGCCTGGTCGCCATCCCGGTAAACATTATTATTGCCTGGCCTTATGGTTTGTACCGCGATGCCTTTATGCGTTATGCGCGCCGTATTAGCCCTTCCGGCTGGATGAAAAATCTGGCGGATGTGCTGGCATATGTCACCTTCCAGTCGCCGGTTTACGTGGCGATCCTCTGGTCGGTAGGTGCGGACTGGCATCAGATTGTCGCTGCGGTCAGTTCCAATATCGTGCTGTCGATGATGATGGGCGCCGTTTACGGCTACTTCCTCGATTACTGCCGCCGTCTGTTCCGGGTGAGCAGTTACCACCAGGCTAAAGCCTGATAGCGGATGGCAGGCAACGCCTGCCATCGTTTAGTGCTGTTCGCCAAATAATCCTTTCAGAAAACGTTCCAGCGCCACGCGCGAACTGAATCCGTGCGGAATGCCGTAATGCTCCTGGGAATCGCCGCCAAAATAGAGCGGGAAATTCTGGTAGTGATCGCACAACTTGATGTCCGAGGCGGGATCCGCGAGCGACGAACTGCGTTCTTTCAGCGTGGGGTGGATCACCAGCGCCGTACGGCCCATTCGCGCTTCGCGATTCACATAAACATAATTTTCACCGCGACGATAACCATAGGTTTTTGGCGTCGCCACATCCATTGTAAATCCCACGTTTTCCAGAACGCGTGCCACTTCATCGGGTCTTAAGTACATAGATTTTCCTCGTCATCTCTCTACAGCCTCGCCACCTTACATGACTAAGCATTGACCGTGATTCAGAAAATTCCACAAACGGGCGTGAAAGAGGTGATTGCCGTCAGGCCTTAAAAATTATGGTCTAAACTAAAATTCACATCAAAAACGAGGGAGGATCCTATGTTTAACAGACCGAATCGCCGTGATGTTGATGAAGGCGTCGAGGATATCAACAACGATGTCAGCCAATTAGCCGATAGTCTCGAAGAGGTACTTAAATCATGGGGCAGCGACGCCAAAGACGAAGCTGAAAGCGCACGTCGTAAAGCACAGGCGCTGTTAAAAGAGACCCGCGCACGTCTGCATGGCCGCAACCGTGTGCAACAAGCCGCGAGCGACGTTGTGAGCTGCGCAGATACCTTTGTGAAAGACAAACCCTGGTGCAGCGTTGGTGCTGCCGCCGCCATTGGTATTTTCGTCGGCGCGCTACTCAGTTTGCGTCGCTAAACCCGCTCTTTTCGCAAAAACCCCTGCCCGGTTAACTCGCGCAGGGGTTTTTATTTGCCGCCACATCGCTGTATGCCTGTGTAAAATGTGTACAAACCCCCCTTACCCATTGTGTCCATCCTTTGGGCAAAGTCTATGATAATTTCCTATATATTGTGTGGTTGCATCTTTCAATGACTACATCTAGTATTCTTCTTAGTAGCACACATACTAACTGACGCGAACCTTCGCGCCGTTTCTTAATTTTAAACGGAAATACGAATTATGCGCATTACCATTTACACTCGAAATGATTGTGTTCAGTGCCACGCCACGAAACGCGCCATGGAAAGCCGTGGCCTGGCGTTCGAAATGGTGAACGTTGACCATGTGCCCGAAGCGGCCGATGAGCTTCGCGCGATGGGCTTTCGTCAGTTACCGGTGGTTGTCGCCGGGGAAACGCGCTGGTCCGGCTTTCGCCCGGATATGATCAACCGCCTGCACAGCGCTCCCAACGTGGCCAGCGCATGAGTACCCTCGTCTACTTCTCCAGCAGCTCCGAAAATACGCAGCGCTTTATTACGCGTCTTGGGCTGCCGGCAGTGCGTATACCGCTCAATGAGCGGGAGCGCCTCCGGGTAGACGAACCTTATATCCTTGTTGTGCCTAGTTATGGCGGCGGCGGAACGGCAGGCGCGGTTCCTCGCCAGGTGATCCGCTTTTTAAACGATCCGCACAACCGGTCGTTGATTCGCGGCGTGATCGCCTCCGGTAACCGGAATTTTGGCGAAGCGTACGGTCGCGCAGGCGATGTGGTCTCGCAAAAATGCGGCGTGCCATATCTCTACCGTTTTGAGCTGATGGGTACGCAGCAGGACATCGACAATGTGCGTAAAGGAGTGAGCGAATTTTGGCAACGACAACCGCAGAGCGCGTGAAACACGAAACGCCGGATTACCATGCGCTGAATGCGATGCTGAATCTTTATGATAAAGATGGCCGCATTCAGTTTGATAAAGACCGTGAGGCGGTTGATGCCTTTATGGCGAATCACGTGCGCCCCAATACCGTCACCTTCAGCAGCCAGGATGAACGGCTGAACTGGCTGGTGAGCGAAGGTTATTACGATGCTACCGTGCTGTCGCGCTACGATCGTGCTTTCGTCGTCGATCTGATTGCACACGCGCACGCCAGTGGTTTTCGTTTTCAGACCTTCCTTGGCGCATGGAAGTTTTACACCAGCTACACGCTAAAAACCTTCGACGGCAAACGCTATCTTGAGCACTTTGAAGATCGCGCCAGCCTGGTCGCGCTGACGCTGGCGCAGGGCGACGAAGCGCTGGCGCGGCAGCTGGCGGAAGAGATCCTCTCTGGTCGTTTCCAGCCCGCGACGCCAACCTTCCTTAACTGCGGTAAACAGCAGCGCGGCGAACTGGTTTCCTGCTTCCTGCTGCGCATTGAAGACAATATGGAATCGATTGGCCGCGCGGTGAACTCGGCGTTGCAGCTTTCCAAACGTGGCGGCGGCGTGGCGTTTCTGCTCTCTAACCTGCGCGAAGCGGGCGCGCCGATTAAGCGTATTGAAAACCAGTCTTCCGGCGTGATCCCGGTAATGAAGATGCTGGAAGATGCCTTTTCCTACGCCAACCAGCTTGGCGCGCGTCAGGGCGCGGGCGCGGTTTATCTGCATGCGCATCACCCGGACATTCTGCGTTTCCTCGATACCAAACGTGAAAACGCCGACGAGAAGATCCGCATTAAAACCCTGTCGCTGGGCGTGGTGATCCCGGATGTCACCTTCCGGCTGGCCAAAGAGAACGCGCAAATGGCGCTGTTCTCGCCTTATGATGTCGAGCGCCTGTACGGCAAACCATTCGGCGATGTGGCGATTAGCGAGCTGTACGATGAACTGCTGGCCGACGATCGCGTGCGCAAAAGCTACATTAACGCCCGCGATTTCTTCCAGACACTGGCGGAGATCCAGTTTGAGTCCGGCTATCCGTACATTATGTTTGAAGACACGGTGAACCGCGCGAACCCGATTGCCGGGCGCATCAATATGAGCAACCTGTGCTCGGAGATTTTGCAGGTCAACAGCGCTTCGACGTTTGATGAAAACCTCGATTACGCCACGACCGGCCACGATATCTCCTGCAACCTGGGTTCGCTGAATATCGCGCACACCATGGATTCACCGAATTTTGGCCGCACGGTGGAAACCGCGATTCGCGGGCTGACGGCAGTGTCCGATATGAGCCATATCCGCTCTGTACCGTCTGTTGAGACCGGCAATGCCGCCTCGCACGCCATTGGCCTGGGCCAGATGAATCTGCACGGTTATCTGGCGCGCGAAGGTATTGCCTATGGCAGCCCGGAAGGGCTCGATTTCACCAACTTCTATTTCTACACCATCACCTGGCATGCGCTGCATACCTCGATGATGATCGCCCGCGAGCGCGGCCAGCATTTTGCCGGTTTCCCGGCATCGCGCTACGCCAGCGGCGAATACTTCAACCAGTACCTGGAAGGCAACTGGCAACCGAAAACGGAGAAAGTCCGTGCGCTGTTTGCCCGTTCCGGCATCACCCTCCCGACGCGCGAGATGTGGCAGCAACTGCGTGAAGATGTGATGCGTTACGGCATTTATAACCAGAACTTACAGGCGGTTCCGCCGACCGGCTCCATCTCGTACATCAACCATGCGACATCGAGTATTCACCCGATTGTGTCGAAAATTGAGATCCGCAAGGAAGGCAAAACCGGGCGCGTTTACTACCCGGCCCCGTTTATGACCAATGAAAACCTGGCGCTGTACGAAGATGCGTATGAGATTGGCCCGGAGAAGATCATTGATACCTACGCCGAAGCCACGCGCCATGTCGATCAGGGGCTGTCGCTGACGCTGTTCTTCAAAGACACCGCCACCACGCGCGATATCAACAAAGCGCAGATCTACGCCTGGAAAAAAGGCATCAAAACGCTGTACTACATTCGCCTGCGCCAGCTTGCGCTGGAAGGCACTGAGATCCAGGGCTGCGTGTCCTGCGCGTTATAAGGAGAAAAGGATGAGCCAATTAACACGTATCAGCGCGGTGAACTGGAACAAAATCCAGGACGATAAAGATCTGGAAGTGTGGAACCGGCTGACCAGCAACTTCTGGCTACCAGAAAAGGTGCCGCTGTCGAACGATATTCCCGCCTGGCAGACGTTAAGCCCGGCGGAGCAACAGCTTACCATCCGCGTTTTTACCGGTCTGACGCTGCTCGACACCATCCAGAATACCGTTGGCGCACCGGCGTTAATGAGCGACGCGCTGACGCCGCATGAAGAGGCGGTTTTGTCGAACGTCAGCTTTATGGAAGCGGTGCATGCCCGCTCCTACAGTTCGATTTTCTCCACGCTATGCCAGACCAAGGATGTCGATGCCGCGTATAGCTGGAGCGAAGAAAACCCGGCGTTGCAGCGCAAGGCGCAGATCGTCCTGCAACACTATCGCGCCGATGAGCCGCTGAAGAAGAAGATCGCCAGCGTTTTTCTGGAATCTTTCCTCTTCTATTCCGGTTTCTGGTTGCCGATGTACTGGTCAAGCCGCGGCAAACTGACCAACACGGCAGACCTGATCCGGTTGATCATTCGCGATGAAGCGGTACACGGTTACTACATTGGTTATAAGTACCAGAAAGGGCTGGAGAAAGTCAGCGCAGAAAAACGCGAGGAACTGAAGAATTTCGCGCTGGATCTGCTGATGGATCTCTACGATAACGAACTGCAATACACCGAAGATGTATACGCGCAGAGCGGCTGGGCCGAAGAGGTGAAAGCGTTCCTCTGCTATAACGCCAACAAAGCGCTGATGAACCTCGGTTATGAAGCGCTCTTCCCGGCGGAAATGGCGGACGTGAACCCGGCCATTCTTGCCGCACTTTCGCCAAATGCCGACGAAAACCACGACTTTTTCTCCGGCTCTGGTTCCTCCTACGTGATGGGGAAAGCCGTCGAAACCGAAGACGAAGACTGGAATTTTTAACCACCTGCCCCTCTCCCTTTCCGGGAGAGGAATATTCCCGCTAATATTCTTTTTAAAAAACCCGCCTGTGAAAAAGGTTATTATTATTACGAGAATATCTGCGTATTTTTCCGGCATAATATTCAAACAGGCACTACACTGTAATTTCCTTGTCATTTTCACCTGAAGCGCTCCATTTCAGGTGCGATTTCGCGACGAATACGAAAAAATTATCATCCGCCGTCAGCCCTTATCTCATGGGAAATAGGGACGATTCTGCAAACGTCAAATTGTGCAGGCCCGGCAATTGAGGGTTGCCTCAGATTCTGAGTATGTTAGGGTATAGCCAGTCAATTATTCTCATCAGGTATTATATCGACACAATAAATAATAGGAACTCTTTTATTGCATGGCAATTAAATTAGAAGTGAAGAATCTCTATAAAATATTTGGCGAGCATCCGCAGCGGGCTTTCAAATATATTGAGAAAGGACTTTCAAAAGAAGCGATTCTGGAAAAAACGGGTCTGTCGCTTGGCGTTAAAGACGCCAGTCTGGCCATTGAAGAAGGCGAGATATTTGTCATCATGGGGTTATCCGGTTCGGGTAAATCCACTATGGTACGCCTTCTCAATCGCCTGATTGAACCCACCCGCGGACAGGTGCTGATTGATGGTGTGGATATCGCCAGAATATCAGACGCCGAGTTACGCGAGGTGCGCAGGAAAAAAATTGCGATGGTCTTCCAGTCGTTTGCGTTAATGCCCCATATGACGGTGCTGGATAATACCGCATTTGGTATGGAATTAGCGGGAACTGCTCCACAGGCGCGACAGGAAAAAGCGCTCGACGCCCTGCGTCAGGTCGGACTGGAAAATTATGCACACGCGTATCCGGATGAACTCTCCGGCGGTATGCGCCAGCGTGTTGGTCTGGCGCGCGCATTAGCCATTAATCCGGACATTCTATTAATGGATGAAGCCTTCTCGGCGCTCGATCCATTAATTCGTACGGAAATGCAGGATGAGCTGGTAAAACTGCAAGCGAAACATCAGCGCACCATCGTGTTTATTTCCCACGATCTGGATGAAGCCATGCGTATTGGCGACCGGATTGCCATTATGCAAAATGGCGAAGTGGTACAGGTCGGTACGCCGGATGAAATATTGAATAATCCGGCCAATGATTATGTGCGCACCTTCTTCCGCGGTGTGGATATTAGCCAGGTGTTTAGCGCGAAAGATATTGCGCGTCGAACACCGGTGGGTTTGATCCGTAAAACGCCTGGTTTCGGCCCGCGATCGGCGCTGAAACTGTTGCAGGATGAAGACCGTGAATACGGTTATGTGATTGAACGCGGCAATAAATTTGTCGGCATTGTCTCCATCGACTCCCTGAAAGCGGCGCTCAGCCAGAACCAGGGCATTGAGGCGGCGTTAATTGACTCCCCGCTTGCGGTGGAGGCGGAAACGCCGCTCAGCGAGTTGCTCTCCCATGTCGGACAGGCGCCCTGCGCCGTGCCAGTCGTCGGTGAAGAACAACAGTACGTGGGCATCATCTCGAAACGGATGCTGCTACAGGCTTTAGATCGCGAGGGGGCAAACAATGGCTGATCAAAATAACCCGTGGGATAGCGCGCCAGCGACCGATAGCGCGGCGCAGTCCGCAGATGCCTGGGGCGGCGGTTCTGCCACGCCCACCGACGGCAGCGGTGCCGACTGGCTGCACAGCGCGCCAGCACCCGCGCCGGAACATTTCAATATTATGGATCCGTTCCATAAAACGCTGATCCCGCTGGATAGCTGGGTAACACAGGGGATCGACTGGGTAGTAATGCATTTCCGCCCGGTATTCCAGGGGATCCGTATCCCTATCGACTATATCCTGAGCACTTTCCAGCAACTGCTGCTGGGGATGCCCGCGCCGGTTGCGATCATCGTGTTCTCGCTGATCGCCTGGCAGATGAGCAGCGCCGGAATGGGGATTGCCACGCTGGTATCGCTGATTGCCATTGGCGCGATTGGCGCCTGGTCGCAGGCGATGGTCACGCTGGCGCTGGTGCTGACCGCGCTGCTGTTCTGCGTGGTGATCGGTTTGCCGCTGGGGATCTGGCTGGCGCGTAGCCCACGGGCGTCGAAAATCATTCGCCCGCTGCTGGATGCCATGCAGACCACGCCGGCGTTTGTTTACCTGGTGCCGATTGTGATGCTGTTTGGTATCGGCAACGTGCCGGGCGTGGTGGTAACGATTATCTTCGCCCTGCCGCCGGTGGTGCGTCTGACGATCCTCGGTATTAATCAGGTTCCGGCGGATTTGATTGAAGCTTCACGCTCATTTGGCGCCAGCCCGCGTCAGATGTTGTTCAAAGTACAGTTACCATTGGCCATGCCTACCATTATGGCGGGAATTAACCAGACGCTGATGCTTGCCCTCTCCATGGTAGTGATCGCCTCGATGATCGCCGTTGGCGGGCTTGGCCAGATGGTACTGCGCGGTATTGGCCGCCTCGATATGGGGCTGGCGACCGTCGGCGGCGTTGGGATTGTCATCCTCGCCATCATTCTCGACCGCCTGACGCAGGCTGTCGGCCGCGATTCCCGCAGCCGTGGAAATCGTCGCTGGTATCAAACCGGCCCGCTGGGTCTGCTGACCCGTCCATTCGCCAAATAAACCGGTTTCCCGGCGCTCAGCGCCGGGCCAACACGTCCCACCTGAACAATAAGGAACAACGATGCGACATAGCGTACTTTTTGCCACAGCGTTTGCCACCCTTGTCTCTACCAGCACATTTGCTGCAGACCTGCCCGGCAAAGGCATCACCGTACAGCCCTTCCAGAGCACCATTTCTGAAGAAACCTTCCAGACGCTGCTGGTCAGCCGCGGGCTGGAAAAACTCGGTTATACGGTGAATAAACCGAGCGAAGTGGATTACAACGTCGGTTACACCTCTCTTGCCGCTGGCGACGTCACCTTTACCGCCGTCAACTGGCAGCCGCTGCATGACGATATGTATGCCGCTGCGGGCGGTGACAGCAAGTTTTACCGTTCCGGGGTGTTTGTCACCGGCGCGGCGCAGGGTTACCTGATCGATAAGAAAACCGCCGAGCAGTACCACATTAAAAGCATCGATCAGCTTAAAGATCCGAAAATCGCCAAACTGTTCGACACCAATGGTGACGGCAAAGCCGATCTGACCGGCTGCACGCCCGGCTGGGGCTGTGAAGCGGTGATTAATCACCAGATCGACGCTTACGGCCTGAGCAACACCGTGGTGCATAATCAGGGCAACTATGCGGCGATGATGGCGGACACCATTACCCGTTTCAAAGAGGGTAAACCGGTGCTTTATTACACCTGGACGCCGTACTGGGTAAGCGATGTGCTGAAACCGGGTAAAGATGTGGTCTGGTTGCAGGTACCGTTCTCTTCCCTGCCGGGCAAGCAGAAGGATATCGACACCAAACTGCCGAACGGCATGAATTATGGATTCCCGGTGAACACCATGCACATTGTCGCCAACAAAGCCTGGGCGGAGAAAAACCCGGCAGCGGCGAAATTGTTCTCGCTGATGAAGCTGCCTATCGCCGATATCAATGCGCAGAATGCGATGATGCATGACGGCAAAGCCTCTGAAGCGGATATTCAAGGTCATGTTGACGGCTGGATCAAAGCCCACCAGCAGCAGTTTGACGGCTGGGTAAAAGAAGCGCTGGCCGCGCAGAAGTAATCCCTCCTGATAAAGCGCCATTCGGTTTATGCCGGATGGCGCTTTCGCTTATCCGGCCTGTGCGCCATATACCGCCAGCGTTGCAAATTCAGGCACCACCCGAAGGCCGGATAAGGCTGTACCACCATCCGGCAATTAAATCTCCCCCCGCGCTAACTGCACAGATAACAACACGCCCTCTCAAGTAATTGACTATGATAGGTTTCTGAAAAAACCATTACTGATTACGCATTCCTATGACACAAGCAAACCACGGCCTTAGCCCGGCGCTGATTGCGCTGATGTCTGTCGCCACGGGCCTTGCGGTCGCCAGCAATTACTATGCGCAACCGCTGCTCGATACCATCGCTCATGCCTTTTCGCTGTCGCCTAATCAGGCGGGCTTTATTGTCACCGCCGCCCAACTTGGCTATGCCGCTGGCCTGCTTTTTCTGGTGCCGCTCGGCGATATGTTTGAGCGGCGCACGCTCATTGTAGTGATGACGCTGCTGTCGGCGGGCGGCATGTTGATTACCGCCAGTAGTTCGTCGCTGAGCTTCATGATCCTCGGCACCGCACTGACCGGGCTATTTTCCGTCGTCGCGCAAATCCTCGTGCCGCTGGCCGCAACATTAGCCACGCCGGATAAACGCGGCAAAGTGGTCGGCACCATCATGAGCGGGTTGCTGCTGGGGATTTTACTGGCGCGCACCGTTGCCGGGTTGCTCGCCAGTCTCGGCGGCTGGCGCACGGTGTATTGGGTCGCCAGCGTACTCATGGTGCTGATGGCGCTGGCGCTATGGCGTGGTCTGCCGAAGCTCAAACAGGAAACGCACCTCAATTATCCGCAACTACTGGGCTCTGTTTTTACGTTATTCGCCGGTGATAAAGTGCTGCGCACCCGCGCCCTGCTCGGCTGCCTGAGCTTCGCCAACTTCAGTATTCTGTGGACGTCGATGGCGTTCCTGCTGGCCTCGCCGCCGTTCAACTTCTCCGAAGCGGTCATCGGTTTGTTCGGTCTGGTCGGTGCGGCGGGCGCATTAGGCGCGCGTCAGGCCGGTGGTCTGGCGGATCGCGGTAAATCGCACCTCACCACCACGGGCGGTCTGCTCTTGCTGCTGCTTTCATGGCTGGCCATTTGGCTCGGTCACAGCTCGGTTATCGCGCTGATTATTGGCATCATCGTGCTGGATCTTACTGTGCAGGGCGTGCATATCACCAACCAGACGGTGATTTACCGTATCAAACCGGATGCGCGTAACCGCCTGACCGCCGGTTATATGACCAGCTACTTTATTGGCGGCGCGGCGGGTTCGTTGATCTCTGCCTCCGCCTGGCAGCATGCGGGCTGGACGGGCGTCTGTGCGGCGGGCAGTACGCTGGCGCTGCTGAATCTGCTGGTCTGGTGGCGAGGATTTCACCGCCAGCAAGTGGCGAGGTAAGCAAGCGCTCACATTTACATCATTCCACTAAAAACCGGGTGTTAACGAGTCCTTCAGTCTGTTAAGGTTATAGGACTTGTTTATCCCGGTTATATTAACGTGGGTGATATATAACAAACACTATGGATAGTTCAGCAATACCTCCAGACGCCGAGCCAGTGAGAGTAGCCACGCTACAGGAAGGCATCAAAGACAGTCTTCCTATCGTTTTAAGCTACATCCCCGTTGCATTTGCCTTTGGCATGAATGCCAGCAAGCTCGGTTTTTCTCCTCTCGAAAGCCTCTTTTTTTCCTGCATTATCTACGCGGGCGCCAGCCAGTTTGTGATCACCACCCTGCTTGCTGCGGGCAGCACCTTATGGGTTGCCGCGCTGACCGTTATGGCGATGGATGTTCGCCACGTGCTGTATGGCCCGTCGTTACGCAGCCGTATTCTGCAACCGCTTAAAAATCCGAAAACCGCGATCTGGGCCTTTGGCCTGACGGATGAAGTATTTGCCGCCGCGACCACCAAACTGGTGCGCGATAACCGTCGCTGGAGCGAAAACTGGATGATCGGCATCGCGTTATTCTCATGGCTCTCCTGGGTTGCGGGAACGGTGCTGGGCGCATTTTCCGGCAGCGGCCTGCTGGAGGGGTATCCGGCGGTTGAATCGGCGTTAGGTTTTATGTTACCCGCCCTGTTTATGAGCTTCCTGCTGGCATCATTCCAGCGTCGCCAGACGCCGAGCGTCACTGCCGCGCTGCTTGGCGCGCTGGCCGGTTTAACGCTGTTCTCTATCCCTGCGGCAATCCTTGCCGGGATCGGTTCTGGCTGCGTTGCCGCGCTGGTACAGGCGTTTTATCAGGGTGTTCCCGATGAGGCATGAAATTTTACTGCTCGGTCTGCTGGTGGGCGGCGTTAATTTTTTATTTCGCTATCTTCCTCTGCGCGTTCGCGTCGGGCGGCCAAATCCGACAAAACGCGGGGTTGCCGGCATCCTGCTTGACACCATCGGCATCGCCTCTATTTGTTCATTGCTGGTGGTGTCATGCGTACCAGAGATTATTCATGACGGCCGCCGCCTGTTACCAACGCTGATTGGCTTCGCGGTACTGGGCCTGAGTTTCTGGAAAACTCGCAGCATTATTCTCCCCACGCTACTGAGCGCACTTGCGTACGGAATCGCATGGAAACTGCTGACGGATGCATAGATGAGGCAAATTTATTAGCAGCAATAATACATTTACTTTATTTGTCACTGTCGTTACTATATCGACTGCAATTAATGAGGTCATACACAAATGGATAGTTCGTTTACGCCCATAGAGCAAATGCTTAAGTTTCGTGCCAGCCGCTATGAGGATTTTCCGTTTCAGGAGATTTTGCTCACCCGTCTTTGCATGCACATGCAGGGTAAGCTGCTGGAAAACCGCAACAAAATGCTGAAAGCGCAGGGTATTAACGAGACGTTGTTTATGGCATTGATCACGCTGGAGTCGCAGGAAAACCACAGCATTCAGCCGTCTGAATTGAGCAGCGCGCTGGGTTCTTCACGTACCAATGCCACACGTATCGCCGATGAACTGGAAAAACGCGGCTGGATCGAGCGTCGCGAAAGCGATAACGATCGCCGCTGCCTGCATCTGCAACTGACCGATAAAGGTCACGAATTCCTGCGTCAGGTTCTGCCCCCGCAGCACAACTGCCTGCATCAACTGTGGTCTTCCCTGAGCGAAGCGGAGAAAGACCAGCTTGAGCAGATCACACGCAAGTTACTTACGCGTCTCGACCAGATGGACGAAGACGACGTCATTCTTGAGGCGCTGCGCTAACGCGACAAGCCGCTCGAATATCCAGGATATAAGAATATAAGGGCCAGCCTGATGCTGGCCTTTCTAACGGAAGGTCGGCTGTGCCGACATCAAAAAATAAGATCGTGGAGAAAAGCATGAGCGCAAATGCGGAGAGTCAAACCCCGCAGCAACCGGTCAAAAAGAAAGGCAAACGTAAAGGCGCCCTTCTGATGCTGACCTTGCTCTTTGTTGTTATTGCCGTGGCATATGGGATTTATTGGTTTTTGGTACTGCGTCATTATGAAGAAACCGATGATGCTTACGTAGCAGGGAACCAGGTGCAAATCATGGCGCAGGTATCCGGCAGCGTGACGAAAGTCTGGGCTGACAATACCGATTTTGTAAAACAGGGAGATGTACTGGTTACGCTGGATGCCACCGATGCGCAGCAGGCGTTTGAAAAAGCGCAGACCGGTCTGGCAAGTAGCGTTCGTCAAACCCGCCAGTCGATGATCAACAGCAAGCAGTTGCTGGCGAGCATCGAAGTGAAAAAAACCGCCCTCGCCCAGGCGCAGAGTGATTTAAACCGTCGTATTCCACTCGGTACTGCCAATTTGATTGGCCGCGAAGAGCTGCAACACGCCCGTGATGCCGTGACCAGCGCGCAGGCCGATCTGGATGTTGCTATTCAGCAATACAACGCCAACCAGGCGATCGTGCTTGATACGCCGCTGGAAGATCAACCGGCCGTTAAGCAAGCGGCCACCGAAGTCCGCAATAGCTGGCTGGCGCTGCAACGTACGAAAATCGTCAGCCCAATCACCGGCTACGTTTCGCGTCGCGCGGTACAGCCTGGCGCGCAAATCAGCCCAACCACCGCATTAATGGCCGTTGTTCCTGCCACCAATTTGTGGGTGGACGCTAACTTCAAAGAGACACAGCTTGCGCATATGCGTATTGGTCAGACGGCAACCGTGGTCAGCGACATCTATGGCGATGAAGTAACCTACAGCGGGAAAGTGGTCGGCCTCGATATGGGCACCGGCAGCGCGTTCTCACTGTTGCCTGCGCAAAACGCGACCGGTAACTGGATCAAAGTGGTTCAGCGCCTGCCGGTACGTATTGAGCTGGATGCCAAACAACTTGCCGATCATCCGCTGCGTATCGGTCTCTCTACGCTGGTGAAGGTCGATACCGCCGATCGTGAAGGTCAGGTACTGGCAAGCCAGGTGCGTAGCAGCCCGGCATATGAAAGCAACGCCCGGGAGATTAGCCTTGAGCCGGTCAACACGCTGATCGAAAACATCGTGAAAGCCAACGCCGGTTAATCTGAGGTGAGTGCAATGCAACAGAAACCGCTGGAAGGCGCGCAACTGGTCATTATGACCATTGCGCTGTCGCTTGCGACCTTCATGCAGGTGCTGGACTCCACCATCGCTAACGTGGCGATTCCCACGATCGCTGGCAACCTTGGCTCGTCACTGAGCCAGGGGACATGGGTGATCACCTCTTTCGGGGTAGCAAACGCCATCTCGATTCCGATCACCGGCTGGCTGGCAAAGCGTGTCGGGGAGGTAAAGCTGTTCCTGTGGTCAACGGTGGCCTTCGCTATCGCCTCCTGGGCGTGTGGCGTCTCCAACAGCCTGACGATGCTGATCTTCTTCCGCGTGATCCAGGGGATTGTCGCCGGGCCGTTGATCCCGCTCTCCCAGAGTTTGTTGCTGAGCAACTACCCGCCCGCTAAACGCTCCGTCGCGCTGGCGCTGTGGTCAATGACGGTGATCGTCGCGCCGATTTGCGGGCCGATCCTTGGCGGTTATATCAGCGATAACTACCACTGGGGCTGGATCTTCTTTATCAACGTGCCGATCGGCGCGCTGGTGGTGTTGCTGACGCTGCAAAGCCTGCGCGGCCGTGAGACGCGAACCGAACAGCGACGCATTGACGGTATTGGTCTGGCGCTGCTGATTATCGGTATCGGCAGTTTGCAGGTAATGCTCGATCAGGGCAAAGAGCTGGACTGGTTTAACTCGACGGAGATCATCGTGCTGACGATTGTCGCCGTGGTGTCGATCAGCTTCCTGGTGATCTGGGAGTTGACCGATGAAAACCCGATAGTCGATCTGTCGCTGTTTAAGTCGCGTAACTTTACCATCGGCTGCCTCTGTATCAGCCTTGCTTATATGCTCTACTTCGGCGCGATTGTTCTGCTGCCGCAGCTATTGCAGGAAGTCTATGGCTATACGGCAACGTGGGCGGGCCTGGCCTCCGCGCCTGTCGGGGTAATCCCGGTACTGCTGTCGCCAATTATTGGCCGCTTCGCCCATAAGCTGGATATGCGCCGTCTGGTGACCTTCAGCTTTATTATGTATGCGGTCTGCTTCTACTGGCGTGCGTACACCTTCGAACCGGGAATGGATTTTGGCGCTTCTGCGTGGCCGCAGTTTATTCAGGGTTTCGCCGTGGCCTGTTTCTTTATGCCGCTCACTACCATTACGCTCTCCGGCCTGCCGCCTGAGCGACTGGCGGCGGCGTCCAGCCTGTCGAACTTCACCCGTACGCTGGCCGGTTCGATTGGGACATCGATCACCACCACATTGTGGACTAACCGGGAATCGCTGCACCACGCGCAGCTCACCGAGTCGGTCACCCCGTACAACCCCAATGCGCAGGAGATGTATAACCAACTGCAAGGCATGGGGATGTCGCAACAGCAGGCGTCCGGCTGGATAGCGCAGCAGATCACTAACCAGGGGCTGATCATTTCCGCCAATGAGATTTTCTGGTTCTCGGCGGGCATATTCCTGATCCTGCTCAGCCTGGTGTGGTTTGCCAAACCCCCTTTCGGCGCCGGTGGCGGCGGAGGCGGCGCGCACTGATTTTTACCGCTCCTTGTCCAGAACGCGACAGTGGTTGTCAGTTCCGATAAAGCAGCGCTCCTGAAATCGCTTCACGATGGTGAAAAGACAACAGGAGCGCATCACATGCTGAAAAACCCCGCAGAAAAATATTCCCCGTTTATCCCTTTCGCCCTGCCCGATCGCCGCTGGCCGGAACAGCGCATTACCCATGCGCCGCGCTGGCTTTCCACCGATCTGCGCGACGGTAACCAGGCGCTGGCGGAACCGATGGACAGCGCACGCAAGCTGCAATTCTGGGAACTGCTGCTGGCGTGCGGCTTTAAAGAGATTGAGGTAGCTTTCCCTTCGGCCTCGCAAACGGATTTCAACTTTGTTCGCCAGTTGATTGAAGAGCAGCGCATTCCCGATGATGTGACGATTCAGGTATTAACCCAGGCGCGGGAGGATTTAATTCACCGAACCTTTGCTTCGCTGCACGGAGCCAGACAGGCGACAATTCATTTGTACAACGCCACGGCACCGCTGTTTCGCCGCCTGGTATTTGGCATGGAGAAAGCGCAAATTGTCGAGCTGGCGACGCGCTCCACGCAGCTGATTCGCCGGCTGTGCGAAGAGAATCCGCAAACACGCTGGCAGTATGAATACTCGCCGGAGACGTTTTGCTTTACCGAAGCCGATTTCGCGCTGGAGATTTGCGAAGCGGTGGCCGATGTCTGGCAACCATGCGCCGAACGCCCGATGATCATTAACCTGCCGGCGACCGTTGAAGTCAGTACGCCGAATGTTTATGCCGATCAGATTGAACATTTCTGCCGCCACTTCAGCCGCCGTAGCGACGTGTGCATTAGTGTGCATCCGCATAACGATCGCGGTACCGGCATTGCGTGCGCAGAACTGGCGGTGATGGCCGGAGCCGATCGCGTTGAAGGCTGTCTGTTTGGTAACGGTGAGCGTACCGGTAATGTCTGTCTGGTAACACTGGCGATGAATCTCTACAGCCAGGGGATCAGCCCGCAACTCGATTTCAGCGATATGCAGCGCGTGGTGGAAGTGGTGGAAAGCTGTAACCAACTGCCGGTACACCCGCGTCATCCGTGGGCTGGCAGCCTGGCCTATACTGCGTTTTCCGGCTCACACCAGGATGCGATCAAAAAAGGGTTCGATGCCCGTAAAGCGGGCAGCCGCTGGGAGATGCCCTACCTGCCGGTCGATCCGCAGGATATTGGCTGTAGTTATGAAGCGGTGATCCGTGTGAACAGCCAGTCCGGAAAAAGCGGTAGCGCCTGGCTGATTGAACAGAACCATGGCCTGAAACTGCCACGCGCCCTGCAACAGGATTTTAGCCAGCATGTGCAGCAGGAGACGGATAAACACGGCAAAGAGATGACGCAAAATGCGCTGTGGCAACTGTTCCGCAATCGCTACGGTCTTATACCTTCGCCGCCGCTGGCGCTGCAACGCTATCGCAGCGACAGCCAGCAGGATGGTCAGTTGCGCCTGACGGCGACGGTCATGCGGGAAGGTAAAACGCGCGAGCTGACCGGCAGCGGCAATGGCTTACTTTCGGCGGCGGCCAGCGCCATCGCTCCGTGGCTGGGCAAACCGTTTGTCATCAAGGATTACCACGAGCATACGCTTGGCGCGCGCAGCGACAGCCGTTCAGTGGCATATATTCGCTGCCTGTACCAGGACGGCAGCAGCCGCTGGGGCGTGGGGATCGATAATGATGTCGCGCGCGCCTCATTACAGGCGTTGCTGAACGCGGTGGGCTAAAGGGAAGGTTCGCGGAAGTAATCGCTGGGTGAGACGCCCATCACCCGGCGGAACATCGCCGTAAAAGCGCTGTGGCTGCCGTATCCCAGATCCAGCGCCACGCGCAGTACCGACTGCCCTTGCGCCAGGCGCAACAGCGCCGCCAATAAACGGGCGCGTCGCACCCATTCGCCGTAACTTAGCCCCGTTTGCTGCTGAAAATGCCGGTTCAGCGTGCGCTCGCTCATGTTCGTCAGGCTGGCTGACTGCGCGCTGCTCCAGCTTACTCCCGGTTCGGCGCGGATCTGTTCGCAGAGCTGGCGCAACGCTGCGCTTTGCGGCTCCGGCAGGTGAAATGGCAACACCGGCATGGCGCGGATTTCATCCAGAATCAGTTCATAGATGCGTTCATCACGGCTGCCGGGCGCATACTCCTGGGCCAGATCGAAAGCGGCGACGATGAGTTCGCGCAGCAGCGGCGTGATCTGCACGATTTGGCAGGACGCAGGCAGATCGGCGCGGGCCAGCGGATCGATAAACAGCGTGCGGGCTGCGACGCTGCCGGTAATGCGGATAGCATGCTGTGTTCCGGCGGGCAACCACACGCCGCGACCTGGCGGAACGACCCAGCACCCGGCAGCGGTATCCACGCGTACCACGCCGCTCAGGCTATGCAATAGCTGCGCGCAGTCGTGCTGATGCCACGGTTCGCTGTCGCCGTGCTGATAATCATGGGCGAAGGGATGCAGAGGGCGGTGCGTAAAGGAGAAGGTTAAAGTGGTCGTCATCGGGTTGCCGCTGGTGGCGAGAGAGCAGGCCCGGTAAGCTAGCTACCGGGCGCTACAATGACAGCACTAGATGTGCAGTTCCTGCAATTTTTCTTTCGGCAGGGCCAGCTCTTCGTTGCTGTTAACGCGGACATCGCGGTCGAGAATGTGACGAGCGATTTCCTGCGCTTCTTCCAGCGAGTGCATGGTATAGGTGCCGCACTGGTAGACGTTCAGTTCCGGGATCTGGCTCTGTTCTTTCACCTTCAGCACATCGGCCATCGCCGCTTTCCACGCATCCGCAACGCGCTGCTCATCCGGCGTGCCAATCAGGCTCATGTAGAAGCCCGTGCGACAACCCATCGGCGAAATATCGATGATCTCAACGCCGTTTCCGTTGAGGTGGTTACGCATGAAACCAGCAAACAGATGCTCAAGCGTGTGGATCCCTTTTTCCGGCATGACTTCTTTGTTAGGCACGCAGAAACGCAGGTCGAATACGGTGATGGTGTCGCCATGCGGCGTGTCCATGGTCTTGGCTACACGGACAGCAGGGGCTTCCATACGGGTATGATCGACAGTGAAGCTATCCAACAATGGCATTTAGTCACCTCCGACAGTGATTTTTTTTAAATAAAAATGAACTCTTCTTTTTCATGCGAGTCTGAGTATATGAAAGACGCGCATTTGTTATCATCATCCCTGATTTTCAGAGATGAAATTTTGGCCACAGCGATGTGGCCTTTTTCTTTTCTGTCAGACGTGACGCGCGAGTAACGCTTCAAATGACTCGGTATCCCGGGCTTCAACCTCTGCCTGACGCGCCAGCGATGCTTTGCACTCGGCGATAAAATCTTCCTCATGCAGGATTTCCAGCGGCTCTTCGCGAAGCTGTGAACGATACTGATCGCCCAGCGCTTTGCCGGTGCCGCCAATTCCGTTATCGATCATCGAACGCAGGATGCGCGCCGAGAAGGTAAGCTCCGGATCGTCGAAGCTGGCGACCAGTTGTTCACACACCTGTTCGTATTCGTTGCCACCGTACACGCCATCGAGCGTCTGCGCCACTCGTTTCAAATCCCGGAACAGATCCTTGCCGACGTTCGCCAGCGGGAATTGCGCGGTTTCACAGCCAATACCCAGCGTCAGCCCAGGTTTACGGCCTTCAAGAATCACGCGATTCCAGTTTGTACGCGTACACAGCAGTTCGTCGCTGCTCATCTCCGGCGCATCGGCCAGCACGCACCAGACCATAAACAGATCGAGGAAACGAACCTGCTGCTCGTCAACGCCAATCGCCGTGAAGGGGTTGATGTCCAGCGAGCGCACTTCAATATATTCAATGCCGCCGCGCAGCAGCGCGTCCGACGGTGTTTCACCGCTACGGGTCACGCGTTTCGGGCGAATCGGCGCATACAGTTCGTTCTCGATCTGCAAAATATTGGTATTGATTTGCAGATACTTATCGTCTTTCTTCAGACCAATTTTAGCGTACTCTTCCGAAGGCGTTTTTATCGCCCGCTTCAGCGCCACCACATAATCGTGCAGATTGTTAAAGGTGATGCCCAGATTGTTCTGCGATTTATTGGTATAGCCCAGATCGCTTAAGCGCAGCGATGTGGCATACGGCAGGTAATACATACCGTTCGGCGTTTTCTCAAACGGCAGCGTGGTCGGTTTCCCTTGCAGGAACGACGAACAGATTGCCGGAGACGCACCGAACAGATACGGGATCACCCAGCCAAAACGGTAATAGTTACGGATCAGGCGGAAATAGCCGTCGGATACTGTTTCTTTATCGGTACCGCCGCTTTTCGCTTCCCAGAATGCCATCGGCAACGAGAAGTTATAATGCACGCCGGAAATGGTTTGCATCAGCGCGCCATAGCGGTTTTTCAACCCTTCGCGATAGAGCGTTTTCAGGCGACCGATGTTGGAGGTGCCGTACTGCGCCAGCTCAATCTGCTGACCGTCTTTGATATAGCACGGCATACTCAGCGGCCACATCCGCTCGTCACCAATCTGGCGCGCGGTGTAGCGATGAATATCGCGCATGATCGTCAACATATGGTCGATATCGCTATCGACCGGCGTAATAAACTCCAGAAGTGCTTCCGCAAAATCAGTGGTGATCCACTGATGAGTTAAGGCAGAGCCGAGCGTCGCCGCATGACCGGTGGTCGCCAGTGAGCCGTCTGCGTTTACGCGCAGCGTCTCACGTTCAAGACCGCGTTGGATCCCCTTTACTGCCTGAGGATGTTTTTCCAGCCAGGACAATGCCTGTGATACGTCCGGGATCAAGTTGACCTCCCGCCTGTAATAATCATTTTATTAAGCATAATTGTAATGGTTGACGATTAAAGGTCACTCACTCAGTCCAATTAGTGCCACCACGTCATACCTTGTAGCGTTACCAGGGCTATCGCCATATAGCGTAACGCCTTGCCAAGGCATAAAAAAAACAGCACTGGTCCCCATGAAAGGCGCATCCAGCCCGCCAGCAGACACAGCACATCGCCTATAACAGGCATCCAGCTCAGAAGCAGCGCTGCCGCGCCGTAACGTCTGAGCCAGTGAGTCGCTTTTTCCTGCCAGCGCGATGTTTTACGCTGCGGAAAGAAACGCCCAAGAATAACGTTAGTCAGCCCTCCAAGGCTATTACCCATTGTTGCTATTACTACGAGCAGCCAGGGCTGACTGACACCAGAGAGCAGCATCGCAATCAGCACAACCTCAGAATTGCCGGGCAACAGCGTGGCGCTGAGGAAGCTACTGGCAAACAATGACAGGAGCGACAGGCTGTCACTCACAATAAGCGTACATCAACTGCATCCATACCGGCGGCCTGCGCTGCCTGGATACCAAAATCTGCATCTTCAAATACTACGCATTGCGTCGGCTCCACGCCCATTTGTTGGGCGCAAAGCAGGAAAGTATCCGGTGCAGGTTTGTGATTTTTAACATGATCGGCGGCAACAACCGCATTGAAATAGTGACGCAGGCCAAGGTGCGCCAATAGCGCTTCTGCAATAGCGCTTTCACTGCCGGTTCCCACCGACATGGGACGACGGCCGTGCCACTCTTTTACAACTTCGATTAATGGCAAAGGGCGCACTGAATCCAGCAGCATTGCTTTGACCGCTGCGGTTTTCTCCTGCGCCAGCGCATGCGGATCGAGATCGCCCTGATTAGCTTCAATGATGAACTGCGCGATACGCCAGGTCGGTGAGCCGTTTAGCCCGACCATTGACTGCTCGTCAAAACGCATCCCGTAACGCCCCAGCACTTCATGCCAGGCTTTACGGTGGGTCGGCTCGGTGTCCAGAATAGTGCCATCCATATCAAAAATCAGACCAGCGTAACGTTCGTACATCATGTTCTCACAAAGCGGATAACAAACAGTTACTTTAACGTAAACAGCGTTTTTTGTCGCTGCTGGCAAGAGAAAGCTGAGATGCCTTTACTGGAAGGGGGTTCGCAGAATACGTTTTTTCAGAAGAGGTGGAGCTTGTAGAACATGAGTGGAGATTTTGCAGAGAGATGGTGCATCCGGGAGGATGACTCGTCTTTCGACTCGCCCTGCGGGCCGTTGCTAAAGCAACGTTATCCGTCCTGGTGCCAACGGTTTTATCCGCGACGCCAGAAACATCCGGCTGGCTGTTATTTTATAAGAAGATGGTGCATCCGGGAGGATTCGAACCTCCGACCGCTCGGTTCGTAGCCGAGTACTCTATCCAGCTGAGCTACGGATGCATCGGGAATACTTGTTTACTACGCTGATTCAGTGCTGCGTTCCTCGCCACACTGACAAAGATGATGCATCCGGGAGGATGACTCGTCTTTCGACTCGCACTGCGGGCCGTTGCTAAAGCAACGTTATCCACCCTGGTGCAGGCGGTTTTATCCACCGTTATGGAAACGACAAACTCGCTGTCACTTCTTCACAATATGGTGCATCCGGGAGGATTCGAACCTCCGACCGCTCGGTTCGTAGCCGAGTACTCTATCCAGCTGAGCTACGGATGCATCGGGAATACTTGTTTACTACGCTGATTTAGTGCTGCCTTCCTTGCGACACTAATAAAAATGGTGCATCCGGGAGGATGACTCGTCTTTCGACTCGCCCTGTGGGCCGTTGCTAAAGCAACGTTATCCACCCTGGTGCAGGCGGTTTTATCCACCGTTATGGAAACGACAAACTCGCTGTCACTTCTTCACAATATGGTGCATCCGGGAGGATTCGAACCTCCGACCGCTCGGTTCGTAGCCGAGTACTCTATCCAGCTGAGCTACGGATGCATCGGGAATACTTATTTACTACGCTGATTCAGTGCTGCATTCCTCGCCACACTGACAAAGATGGTGCATCCGGGAGGATGACTCGTCTTTCGACTCGCCCTGCGGGCCGTTGCTAAAGCAACGTTATCCACCCTGGTGCATGCGGTTTTATCCGCCGTTTCGGAAACAACAAATTCGCTGTCATTCCCTCAAAATATGGTGCATCCGGGAGGATTCGAACCTCCGACCGCTCGGTTCGTAGCCGAGTACTCTATCCAGCTGAGCTACGGATGCAAAATGGCGGTGAGGCGGGGATTCGAACCCCGGATGCAGCTTTTGACCGCATACTCCCTTAGCAGGGGAGCGCCTTCAGCCTCTCGGCCACCTCACCACACGCCTCTTACGAGTGCTTCGAAGAGTTCGTTAAGAGCTCATCGTCGCTGCGTGGCGCACATATTACTTTCTGGGACTTATAAGTCAAACAATTTTTCCCAGCCCTGAATCGTTTGCACACTTCGCAGGCAATTAGGCGCTAAAAAGGGCAAAAAGGATGTTTTCTCAGCAAAAATTCGCTGCCCAACAGGCATGACATTACAGATGTGTGATAAACAAAATTGGCGCGAGAATGTATCAGATGCAGGAAATCTGCAATAAAAGTGAGACAGAGAAGCGGGAGAATCGACAGGAGGGTTGCGTCTCGCCGAACAACCGCGAGACGCATAATGGCATCAGAAATTGGACTGCTGGGATTTTTCAGCCTGGATACGCTGGTAGATCTCTTCACGGTGTACCGATACTTCTTTGGGGGCGTTTACGCCAATGCGCACCTGGTTACCCTTAACCCCTAATACAGTCACAGTGACCTCATCCCCAATCATGAGGGTTTCACCAACTCGACGAGTCAGAATCAGCATTCTTTGCTCCTTGAAAGATTAAAAGAGTCGGGTCTCTCTGTATCCCGGCATTATCCGTCATACAACGCCAAAACATAAGCGATGACAAACTCATAACATGCAAGTAGCCATGGCATTACATTCTGTAGACGTAAGTTTAGCCGATATACACAACTTCAACCTGACTTTCTCGTTATCAATAGCGTAGTGGCAACAAAGCCATAACCTCAAGGTTATGGCTTGTGCGTTCGCTTTGTAATTATGACAGTTTAGCGCTTACCCAATCTTTAACACTGGCAAGAGCAGCAGGCAGCGCGGCCGCATCGGTACCACCGGCTTGCGCCATGTCCGGACGTCCACCGCCTTTGCCCCCAACCTGTTGGGCGACCATTCCTACCAGTTCCCCTGCTTTGACGCGGTCAGTCACATCCTTAGAGACGCCCGCGATGAGAGAAACTTTACCTTCAACAACTGTGGCAAGAACGATAACCGAAGCGCCGAGTTGGTTCTTCAGGTCGTCCACCATGGTACGCAGCATCTTCGGCTCGACACCTTCCAGCTCGCTCACCAGCAGCTTAACGCCGTTGATCTCCATCGCGTTACCGGAGAGGTTTGCGCTCTCTTGCGCTGCCGCCTGTGCTTTAAGCTGCTGCAACTCTTTTTCCAGCTGACGCGTACGTTCAATCACTGAACGCACTTTGTCGCCGAGATTCTGGCTGTCGCCTTTCAGCAACTGAGCAATATCCTGCAACTGATCGTTCTGCGCATGCAGGCTGGCAATCGCCGCTTCGCCGGTAACGGCTTCGATACGACGCACGCCCGCCGCGGTGCCGGATTCAGACACAATGCGGAACAGACCAATATCACCGGTGCGCGAAGCGTGTGTACCGCCGCAAAGCTCGGTGGAGAAATCCCCCATCTGCAGCACGCGGACGCGATCTTCATACTTCTCGCCGAACAGGGCCATCGCGCCGTTCGCTTTTGCCGCTTCGAGATCCATGATGTTGGTTTCGATAGGCAGGTTGCGACGAATTTGCGCATTCACCATATCTTCCACCGCGCGGATTTCCGCGGGCTTCATGGCTTCGAAATGGGAGAAGTCAAAACGCAGCGCTTTGTCATTCACCAACGACCCTTTCTGCGCAACGTGCGTACCGAGTACGCTACGCAGCGCGGCGTGCATCAGGTGGGTAGCAGAGTGGTTAAGGCGGATACGCGCGCGGCGCGCTTCGTCAACTTCCGCTTTCACGCCGTCGCCCACTTTCAGCGAACCGCTGCTGAGCTTGCCAACATGACCGATCGCCTGACCATACTTCTGCGTATCCTGGACGGTGAACGTAAAGTTGTTGCCTTTCAGCTCGCCTTTATCGCCAACCTGACCGCCCGACTCGGCATAGAACGGGGTCTCATCAAGCACGACAACCGCGTCCTGACCGGCAGCAATGGACTCAACCTGTTTGCCATCGACAAACAGCGCAGTCACTTTGCCGTTCAGCTCAAGCTGGTCGTAACCTTTAAATTCTGTTGCGCTATCAACGCGGATCATTGCGTTGTAGTCTGCGCCAAAGCCGCTGGACTCGCGCGCACGGCGGCGCTGCTCTTCCATTGCCGCTTCAAAGCCCGCTTCATCAACTTTCAGATTGCGCTCACGGCAGACGTCCGCAGTCAGATCGACCGGAAAACCGTAGGTGTCGTACAGGCGGAAGGCGGTTTCGCCATCCAGCGTGTCGCCCTGCAGTTTGGAGAGCTCTTCATCCAGCAGGGCCAGACCACGCTCCAGCGTACGTGCAAACTGCTCTTCTTCGGTTTTCAGAACCTGCTCAACCTGCGCCTGCTGGCGCTGCAGCTCTTCCCCGGCGGAACCCATCACTTCAATCAGCGGGCCAACCAGTTTATAGAAGAAGGTCTCTTTCGCGCCGAGCATGTTGCCGTGGCGAATCGCGCGGCGAATGATGCGGCGCAGCACATAGCCACGGTTCTCATTCGACGGGATCACACCGTCCGCAATCAGAAAAGCGCAAGAGCGGATGTGGTCAGCGATAACGCGCAGGGATTTATTGCTCAAATCCGCTGCGCCGGTCACTTTCGCCACCTGCTGGATCAGCTTCGCGAAGAGATCGATTTCATAGTTGGAGTTAACATGCTGCAGCACGGCTGCAATACGCTCCAGGCCCATACCGGTGTCCACGGATGGCTTCGGCAGCGGCTCCATGGTGCCATCAGCCTGGCGGTTGAACTGCATAAAGACGATGTTCCAGATCTCAATATAGCGATCGCCATCCTCTTCCGGGCTGCCCGGCGGGCCACCCCAGATGTGGTCGCCGTGATCGTAGAAGATCTCGGTGCAGGGGCCGCACGGACCGGTGTCGCCCATCTGCCAGAAGTTGTCAGACGCATAGGCTGCGCCTTTGTTATCACCGATACGAATAATACGTTCGCGCGGGATACCGACCTCTTTTTCCCAAATTTCGTACGCTTCATCGTCGGTTTCGTACACCGTCACCCACAGACGCTCTTTCGGCAGGTTGAACCAGTTTTCACCGGTCAGCAGTTCCCACGCGTATTGAATAGCATCATGTTTGAAGTAGTCGCCGAAGCTGAAGTTGCCCAGCATTTCAAAAAAGGTGTGATGACGTGCGGTGTAACCGACGTTTTCCAGGTCGTTGTGTTTACCACCTGCACGCACGCAGCGCTGCGACGTGGTTGCGCGGGAATAATTACGTTTGTCGAGCCCAAGGAAAACGTCCTTGAACTGGTTCATCCCGGCGTTAGTAAACAGCAGAGTGGGGTCGTTATTCGGTACCAGGGAGCTGCTGGCAACTACCTGGTGTCCCTTACTATGGAAAAAATCGAGAAACGCCTGACGGATCTCAGCGGTGCTCTTGCTCATAATTATCCTGAAATCAAGCTAACGAAATGTGGTAGCGGGCCATCACCATCGCATGGCAGAGGCACCCACTACTGGAAAAAGTGGGAATAAGATAAGTTTTCTTTAGTGGGAAGTAAAATCCCGTATGCGCTCAGTCGGCAAAATTTCGCCATATTTCCTGAATATCTTCTTGCATAAAGCCGCGATAGAGCAGAAAGCGTTGCACTTTCACTTTTGCAGCAAATTCAGTGGGCAACGGCTCGCCATATTTGCGCTGCGCCTGATCGCGGGCGCTGCTCACCCAGTCAACTTCACATTCGCGCATGGCGGTTTCGCTGGTTTCCCGGGCGATACCTTTCTGGTTCAGCTCCTGGCGAATCCGCACCGGGCCATACCCCTTGCGCGCGCGGCTGGCGATAAACTGGCGGACAAAACGGCTATCGTCGAGAAAGCTGTGTTCTATGCACCATGCCACAACCTGATCGATCTCTTCCGGCGTCGCGTCGACCGCTTCCGGGCCCTTCTTTGTCATGATGGGCGCTGCGAGCTTGCGGCGAAACTCAAGTTCGCTGTGGTCGCGCATCGCCAGAATACGCATAGCGCGATCGCGTAAGCGCGCCATGGCGCTGCGGCGGGAGCTGTTATCGGAGGAGGTGTTATCTGACATCGTAAAATCCTGTCACCATAAAAACAAAAAGGGCTGCATCAGCAGCCCTTGATTACGGATAACGTTATCAGAAATCTTCGTTAGTTTCTTCAACGCCCGCGTCTTTGTCGTCAACGGTGAACTCCGGCGTGGAGGTCTGGTTGCTGAGCAGAATTTCGCGCAGCTTCTTCTCGATCTCTTTTGCAGCAGCCGGGTTCTCTTTCAGCCAGGAGGTCGCGTTCGCTTTACCCTGACCAATCTTGTCGCCGTTGTAGCTGTACCAGGCACCCGCTTTCTCAATCAGCTTCTCTTTCACGCCCAGGTCAACCAGCTCGCCGTAGAAGTTGATGCCTTCGCCGTAGAGGATCTGGAATTCAGCCTGCTTAAACGGTGCCGCGATTTTGTTTTTCACAACCTTCACGCGGGTTTCGCTACCGACAACCACATCCCCCTCTTTCACCGCGCCGATACGGCGGATGTCGAGACGAACGGAAGCGTAGAACTTCAGCGCGTTACCACCGGTGGTGGTTTCCGGGTTACCGAACATCACACCGATCTTCATACGGATCTGGTTGATGAAGATAAGCAGCGTGTTGGACTGCTTCAGGTTACCGGCCAGCTTACGCATCGCCTGGCTCATCATACGTGCCGCGAGGCCCATGTGAGAATCACCGATTTCGCCTTCGATTTCCGCTTTCGGCGTCAGCGCCGCAACGGAGTCGACAACCAGCACGTCAACGGCGCCAGAGCGCGCCAGCGCGTCACAGATTTCCAGCGCCTGCTCGCCGGTGTCCGGCTGGGAGCAGAGCAAGTTATCGATATCAACGCCCAGTTTGCGGGCATAGACCGGATCCAGCGCGTGTTCCGCATCGATAAACGCACAGGTTTTACCTTCGCGCTGCGCCGCAGCGATAACCTGCAGAGTCAGGGTGGTTTTACCGGACGACTCAGGCCCGTAAATTTCGACGATACGGCCCATTGGCAGGCCGCCCGCGCCCAGCGCGATGTCGAGAGAGAGTGAGCCGGTAGAGATAGTCTCTACATCCATGGAGCGGTCTTCACCCAGACGCATGATGGAGCCTTTACCGAATTGCTTTTCGATCTGACCCAGTGCAGCTGCAAGCGCCTTTTGTTTGTTTTCGTCGATAGCCATTATTACTCCTGTCATGCAGAGTGAAGCGCGTTACGCCCCGCGGTGAATTACTGTTCTGTTGTCGCAATTATACTGTATGGTCATACAGTATCAAGTCTTTTGTAGAAAATGTTGCCAGAGGGTTTGCAGCGCATAAGCCGTCGCCTGCCTGCGCACCGCTTCGCGATCGCCAGGAAAGCATTCGCGCCGCGTAATCCCTTCCCCACTGACGCTGGCAATGCCAAACCAGACGGTGCCGACCGGCTTCGCTTCACTGCCGCCATCCGGCCCGGCGATACCGCTGATCGAAATAGCATAATCGGCACGCGCCGCTTTCAGCGCGCCAATCGCCATTTCCACCACCACCGGCTCGCTCACAGCACCGTGCGCATCCAGCGTGTCGGGCTGCACGCCAATCATTTGCGCTTTTGCTTCATTACTGTAGGTAACAAACCCACGTTCAAACCAGGCGGAACTGCCGGCAATGTCAGTGATGACCTTTGCAACCCAGCCGCCGGTGCAGGATTCCGCCGTCGTTAGCGTTGCGCCGCGCGCTTTTAACGCCTGCCCGATACGCTCACTCAGTTGCATTAATTCAGTGTCCGTCATGATGGCTCCCGTGCACAAAAATCGTGGCGGAAAAGATACCACTTTCCGGGCAAATATGGGGATGGGTTAATGAATTTACGAGGAGGCTTCCGAAAAAAGCGCGGTAGAGAAAATGGCGGCCCTAACCACAGACCCGGCCGCCGGGTAATTCGCCGGATAGCGGTTGCCGCTTATCCGGCTTATTGGGAGTTATTTCATGCTGTTTGCGATGGTGTCAACGTTATGGCGAAACGCTTTCTGATAAGTATCCGCCACGCCGCCTTTCGCGCTGAGCGCTTCCGGATAGAGTTCACCGCCCGGCTGCGCGCCGGTCGCGCTGGCAATCTGTTTTACCAGACGCGGATCGAGCTGGTTCTCCATAAACCAGACGTGAACGCCATCGGCTTTAATCTGTTTAATCAACGACGCTACCTGTGCTGCGCTGGCTTCACTCTCCGAGGAGATCCCCTGCGGCGCCATAAACTCAACATTGTAGGCACGGGCGAAATAGCCGAAGGCATCATGGCTGGTCAGCACTTTACGTTTCGCCTGCGGGATAGCGCTGAAGCGCTCTTTCGCCCAGCTATCCATTTGTTTTAACTCGGCGATATAGCGCTGGCCAGAAGCATTAAGCGCGGCTTCATCTGCCGGATCGGCTTTCACCAGCGCGGCCAGAATATTTTGTGCATACAGCGCACCGTTGGCGGCGCTGTTCCAGGCGTGAGGATCGGTCACGGTTTTACCATCCTCTTCCAGAGTATGCGTGGATACGCCAGTTGAAGCCACCACCAGTTGGCCTTTAAAACCGGAGGCTTTCACCAGCCTGTCGAGCCAGCCTTCCAGCCCTAAACCATTAACCACCACTACATCGGCTTTATTCAGCAGCGCGCTGTCTTTTGCCGAGGGTTCAAAGGTATGCGGATCGCCATCCGGCCCGACCAGCGCCGTCACCTTTACATGATCGCCGCCAACTTCTTGTGCGATATCACCGAGAATAGAAAAACTGGCCACCACATTTAATGTTTTTGCCATCGCGCCCTGCGCCATCAAGCCCAGCGCAAGCGCCAGCATCACCCCTGTACGTTTCATCATTTCCCCTTGCTATGTTAAAAGCGCACGCAGGCTTTGAGCCAGCCCGCTGCGCGTGCCAAATAAAATGGAAAAAAAGAACACCGCGCTGGCGGTCAGCACAATGGCGGGGCCAGCAGGCAGGCCCGCCATCCACGATAAACTTAAGCCCAGCCAGGCGCAGAGCGCGCCGGTTATCGCCGCCAGCAGTAACAACGCCGGTAGCGTGCGCACCCAACAGCGCGCCGCCACTGCGGGCAGCATCATGACGCCCACCGCCATCAACGTGCCGAGGACCTGAAACCCGGCCACCAGGTTTAATACCAGTAACGCCAGAAACAGCCCGTGCAGCAATCCCGGCAAGCGGGATGCATTCACCTGCAAAAACGCACTGTCGAACGCTTCGCTGACCAGCCCGCGATACCCCACCGCCAGCACGATCAGCGTCAGGCTGGCGACACCCGCGACAAACAGCGCCGCATCACTATCCACCGCCAGAATCGAACCAAACAGTAGGTGCAACAGGTCAACGTTCGAACCGCGTAACGACACCAGCGTGACGCCCAGCGCCAGCGAGCCGAGATAAAAACCGGCAAAGCTGGCGTCCTCTTTCAGCGGCGTACGGCGGCTGACCCAGCCAGCGACCAGCGCCACGGTGATGCCTGCAATGAAACCACCAATACTCATCGCCAGCAGCGACATGCCGTTCAGCAAGTAACCGACTGCCACACCCGGCAAAATGGCGTGCGAAAGCGCATCACCCATCAGGCTCATACGACGCAGCAGCAAAAAGACCCCCAGCACCGTGGTGCTAACCGAAAGCGCCATGCAAACCACCAGTGCGCGGCGCATAAAACCAAATTCAATAAACGGCTGGAAAAAGAGATGCCAGATCATGCGCTGCACACCTCAGCCGTCGCCTGAGACTGAGCGGATGCGCCCCACTGCGCGGCTTTTTCGCCAAGGCGCAAGGTTTGCGGAAAGTAACGCGCCACGCGTTCACTATCATGTAGCACCGCCAGAATGGTCTGCCCTTCGTGATGCATATCAACGATTTGTTCCATCAATATCTGCGAGGTAATTTCATCAATGCCAGTGAAGGGTTCATCCAGCATGACCAGCGGCGCGTTTTGTACCCAGACGCGGGCAAATAACATGCGCTGGAATTGCCCTCCGGAGAGCGTATCAATGGTTTCACGCGCCATGGCCGTTAAGCCCACGCGTTCCAGCCCTTGTGCAACCCGCATACGCGCATCACGATTCAGGCCGCGAAACAGGGAGATACGCGGCCAACAGCCCATGCAAACCACATCCTGAACGGTAAGCGGAAATTGTGATTCCAGCGCGTGACGCTGCGCCAGCCAGCCAATTGTCGGGCGTGATGGTTGCCAGCGCAGCACGCCGCTCACCGGAGGTAAAAATCCGGCCAGCGTTTTTAATAATGTCGATTTGCCGCAGCCGTTAGCGCCGACAATAGCGGTCATACTTCCGCGCTCCAGCGTGCCGCAGAGCGAAGGGGTAATTGCCAGCCGGTCATATCCCGCCACTAAATGGTCAAGTTCAATCATGGCAACGTGACCGCCCAATCAGTCAGGAGCCAGAGCACCAGCAATAACGCGACGGCCAGCAGCAACCGGGTCGCACCAGACAGAGAAAACAGAGTTACGGGGATCATCGATACGCCTCAAATATGTTATAACGTAACAATAAACATTCACGGCGTTGATGTAAATGCAGAGGCGAAACGGGAGTGCATCGAAATGTTTCAGATTCCCCTCCAGTAGGCTATCTCTTGATCAGATCGTCTGATCAAGAGGCTTCGCTGGGTGATATTCTTCAACGATATTCTGAAGCCTGAACCAGGCCGTGCCATATCACTACCCATCTGTCATCCATCGCCCCATCTTCGCAAGAGCCATTTACACTCATGTTTTTCCCATGGATGGGAAAAAGGCTCAAAAAAATCCCCGACGACCACATCAGGGATTTGAGTATAAGAAACAGAAAAGGGAAAGGGGGGAAAACGCGCTGTCCACATAAGATACCGTTCGTGTCACGTCACATTCAAACGATCATATTCTTTGCATAACAACCACTTCACGGGGACATCCTCCTCAATGGTCGGAAAACGCCCGCCAGGTTCGAGGAAATAGTTATCGCGCTTATCGTCATTCACCATCGAAATCTCCCAACCGAGCACAAGCGTTTTCTCGGCCCAGAAACGGTGATACAAACGCGGCGGCAGACACACCCCCTGCCCCGGTTTTAACACCAGCGTCTCGCCGGGCTTAAACGTACGTTGCCGCCCGTCCACGCTCACTTCAACCATGCGCCGCTCGTCAAACAGCGCCTCATCCGTCGCCCAGCCGAGCTGCATACACAAATCGCCGCGGCCCCGGTTCAGAATGTCTTTCATCTTATGGGTATGAAAATGCCACGGCGTCTGCTGCTCCTGCTGAATTTGCAGCATCTTTTCGGCATACGGCTTTGGGTACGCTCTCGAATTCAGCGCGCCGTTACGCAACGTCAGCAGCGTCAGGCCAATCTTGTCGAAATCACCCCGGCCAAAATCGGTGATATCCCAGCCCAACTGCAGATCCAGTACTTCGCCCCACTCCCCCAGCGGCTGCTTTCGCCAGGCATCGGCGGTAAAAAATGCAAACTCCGGCAGGCACACCCCGAACGTCTCGGCGATGGCATGAGCTTTATCAATGGCATAGTTAATCTGTGAACGTTTCATTCTGTTCTCCCGGTTCGAATGGCAAGCCAGGCAGCGCCACGCATGCCGCTGCTGTCGCCGTGATGGGCTTTCACGATGGGGGTGGAGAAATGATCGGTAAAAACGAAGTGGGCCACTTCGGTGTCCAGGTTCGCGATAAGCAACGCCGCATTCGACAGCCCGCCGCCAATCACAATCACACCTGGATCGAGAAGATTCACTACCGTCGCCAAAGTGCGGGCAAGCTGCTGGCGAAACCGCGCTACCTGCCGCACGGCATCGGGCTCCCCCTGCTGCGCCAGCGCCACAATCGCATCGCCCGTAAGATGCTGTCCGTTAAGCCATTGATAGCGTTCGCTCAACCCCGTCCCGGAGACAAACGACTCCACGCAGTTATCTTTACCGCAGTAACAGCGCACTGGCGGCCCATCGAGTTGCTCGCTGTAGCCAGGCAGGGTGATATGTCCGCACTCGGCGGCATTCCCCCACGCGCCAACAAACGGCTGGCGGTGAATGGCTATCCCGCCACCGCAGCCGGTACCGAGCGTGATACCGAACACGACTTCATGCTGCTGCCCCGCACCGTCACAGGCTTCCGACAAAGCAAAACAGTTTCCGTCGTTTGCCATCACCATTGTCTGCCCCAGCAACTGCTGGAGATCCGTCTGCAACGCGCGACCATTAATTACCTGGATATTAGAGTTCTTAATCAGACCGCTCAGCGGCGAGACGCTGCCCGGCAGGGCAATCCCCGTCATCATCGGCAGTTGTATGTCATGGCTAATCCGGTCGATAAAGGCGACCACCGATTCCACAAACTGCGGATAACTCGCTTTCTGCGTCGGACAACGGTAACGGGCTATTTCCTGCCCCTGTGCGTCCATCACCACCGCCGCCATTTTCGTGCCGCCGATATCCAGCCCCAGGTAGTACATATCTCTTTCCTTATTGCGAAAGAGGCGGGCGAACCCGCCTCAATGGCCTTAGTAGAGTGACGCTTTCCCGGTTGATCCAAACAGCTTCATTTTGTGGCGGATCACATCTCGCGCAGCGTTGATCGCATCCGGATAGATCACGTTCGGATCCCACCAGGTTTCTCTGGCAAGGATCTCACGCACTTTCTGGAAGTAGGCGTACTTCATGTCGCTGGAGATATTGATTTTGCCCACCCCCAGGGTCACGGACTCGGCGATTTCTACATCCGGGTTGGCCGAACCTCCGTGTAGCACCAGCGGAATATCCAGACGCCCGGCAATGTCGCGCAGAATGTTCATTTGCAGCTTCGGCTGCATCCCTTTCGGGTAGATACCATGTGCCGTCCCGATCGCCACCGCCAGAGTATCTGCCCCGGTGCGGGCAATAAAATCCTCTGCCTGTGCCGGGTCGGTATAGGTCACTTCCGACACGCCGCCTTCCACAGACGTGCCCGTCTGGCCGATGGTGCCCAGTTCCCCTTCCACCGAAACGCCCACCGCATGCGCCAGACGCACCACTTCTTTGGTCAGCGCCACGTTCTCCTCATAGGGCAGTAGCGAGCCGTCGATCATTACCGAGGTGAAGCCGCACTGGATTGCCCGAAGCACATGCTCGACCGATGCGCCGTGATCCAGGTGCAGGGTGAACGGCACCGGGCTGCGCATGGTGATATCGCGGACATAGCCGAAAAAGCTATCCCCGACAAAATCGTGTTCGCTGGGGTGGATAGAGATAATTGCAGGCGTGTTGGTGGCTTCCGCTTCTTCCACCACCGCGCGAATGAAGCAGCTGTCCGCCACGTTGAACGCACCAATAGCGAAACCGTGTTGGCGGGTGGGTTTCAGTAACTCTTTCATCGAAATTAACATGTTAATTCTCCAGTTTCAGGGTGTAGCAAGCCCTGCCGGTGCATCGTTGCAGAGGCATAGAAGGCGTTACAGAAAAATGAATCAGGCTTTGCCGATGGCGCCGCTAGCCTGTAGATACGGGATAATGGCTTCCTCGCTGGCCTGCTCCATGGCCATCAGCACATCCACCAGTTCGCGAGAATGGTCATGACACAGGGTATGCAGCAGCGCGGCTTTCCCGGCTTCGAACACCGCAGCGCCGACGTTGATCTTGGCGACACCAAAGGACGGACAGCGCTGCATCTGGTCAAACGGGGTTCCGCTGCCGCCGTGCAATGCCAGGGGCACCGTCGATTTACGCGCCACCTCTTCCAGGCGTTGAAAATCGATGGCGGGCGTGATGCCGGGGGCGTACATGCCGTGCGCGGTTCCGACTGACACTGCCAGAAGGTCAATCCCAGTCTGCTGGATAAACGGCCCGACGTCGGCGGCCTGGGTCATCAGATCCGCATTGGTGGCGTGGTCGTAGCGCGGTGCATCGGCCAGATGGCCTAACTCCCCCTCCACACACAGCCCGGCGCTGGCAGCCAGCTCAACCACCGCGCGGGTCTGACGGACGTTCTCTTCCAGCGGGAAGGCGGACGCATCAATCATCAGCCCGCTAAACCCGGCGCGAAACGCCTGGCAAATGCGCACGGGATCTTTCCCGTGGTCCAGCGCCAGTGTGACCGGCACCGTGGCCTCCTCGGCCAACGCTTTTACCACCGCCACGGCAACCGGTGCCGGGAAATGGGCAAGATGCTCCTGATACAGGTTCAGGATGATCGGTGCGCGGTGTTTCTCGGCAACCCGAACCGCCGCACGGGCGCTTTCCAGGTTCATACAGTTGATAGCGAGCAACGCATAGTGTTCACACCAGGCTTTGGTCACCATGCTTTTCATATCGGCAAACATAGGGTCTCCGTTTATTCCAGGGTGAAGGTGATCTCTTCGTCTTTCAGTTTCTTATCGCTGAGCTCGTCAAACTCTTCGTCGCGTTCGGTCACCGGTTTCTTCCACAGCGACAGCATCACGCCGCAGATAACCGTGCCGATCCCCAGCGCCAGGCAGAACAGCAGCGGATGGGTAAACAGCGGGACCACGAACATGCCACCGTGCGGCACCGGGCTTTCCACGCCCCACACCATGATCAGGCCACCCGCAATAGCCGAGGCCACCACACAGGAGCCGACCACGCGCAGCAGGTCACGCGCCGCAATCGGGATAACTCCTTCGGTAATCATGCAGATCCCCATCGGGAAGGCGGCTTTCAGCGCTTCACGTTCAGCGCGGGTGTATTTGTGGCGTGTCAGCAGGAACGAGAGGGTGATGCCGAACGGCGGAATAATAGAGCCGACAAACTTCACCGCTTCCGGCCCGTACACACCACTCACCAGCAGCCCATCGGCGAACAGCGACATGGTTTTGTTCACCGGGCCGCCGAAGTCGAACGTCGCCATTGCACCGAGGATGGCCCCCATCAGGAAGCGTGAACCACCCTGCATCGACTCCAGCATGTGGATCAGCGCTTCCTGCAGCCAGGCGATGGGTTTGCCGATCAGCGTCATCATCAGCAGGCCGCCGATAATGGTGCTCAGCACTGGCAGCACCATGATAGGCATCAGACCCTGCATTGATTTCGGCAGGCGAATATAGTGTTTAAGCAGCAGGACGGTGTAACCCACCAGGAAACCACCCAGCATCCCACCAATAAACCCGGTATGAATCTGTCCGCAGATAAAGCCAACAATCAGGCCCGGTGCGAATCCGGGACGGTCAGCAATGGAGTAGGCAATGGCGGCGCTGATCAGGGGTACAATCAATCCCATTCCCCAGCCGCCAATCTGATTGAGCATCCAGGGGATGGTGCCCGTTTTTTCTCCAACGTTTGTGCCGCCGAGTACCTGGCCGAGGGCAATACAAATGCCCGCTGCCACAATTAACGGAATCATCCACGAGATGCCCGTCAAAAGATGTCTTTTTATTTCCTGCGAAACAGGAACTTTATTTTCACTCATGTGACCTCCAGATAAGGATCACGCATTAGCTAATGATTTCTCGACCTTTTCAAGAAACTGAACGGGTGATTTAATGACAATTTCGGTTTTAACTCGCACGATGCGTTTATTAATGAAGCGCTCTTCTCCTTTTATTTTGACATCGACCGCAAGAATAACGACGTCGGCTGCGGAAATATCTTCCGCCAGCAACTCATTTTCAGTACCGATAGTGCCCTGAGTTTCAATTTTAATATTATGCCCAAGCGCTTTCGCGCCTTTAATTAACTTCTCGCGGGCAATATACGTATGTGCAATTCCTGCCGTACAGGCAGCGACACAAACAATATTCATAACATACCCCACTTTTTATTTAGCAAACATCGGATTCAGCATATTGACTAAACAAGTCAATAATCTTTTGTGGACTGCTCTCTTCAAGTAATTGCTCGATGATGTCTTCATCCGCCAGTGCACCTGCCACCTGAGAAAGCAGGCGAATATGCGTCGTATTTTGATCTTCAAGCCGTACAGCAAATAAAATAATGCAGCGCACGTTACTGCCATCCAGTGTTTCCCAGGGAATATCGTGGTGTGTGCGTCCAATCGCCAGGGTGGTATTAACTACCGCCGAGGATTTACCATGGGGTATCGCGATATGATTTTCGAAGCCGGTCGATCCTTCTGATTCACGTTGCCAGACATCCTGAATAAACGTTTCCCGGCAACTAATAGCGCCATCTTTTTGTAAAAGATCGGTTAATTCCTCAATCGCCTCCGTTTTATTCGTAGCTTTCATATTCAAAATAACGCGATTTGTATTCAGGATTTTTGTTATGTCCATTAAACATACCTCATGGATTCAGATATTAATGTTCGACGACCAGAGACGTCGCACGATGCAATTTTTCCGTAATAACCGTTTCCGTCACGCGCTTAATATCGGCGTCATTAAAAAAAGCGGTGACGTATACCACTGGCAGAGCAATGGTCGGCAGATTGATCGTCGAGACAACCAGTTCAATATCTTCCGTCAGTACCGACGGCAAGCTCCCCGCAGAGACCACGCCAACGATGGTCCAGTCCGGGAAGGCGCGCAGAATGCGGCTTTTCAGCAGATGCGAGGTTCCGACACCCGTCGAACAGACCAGCAGTACGCGCTTACGGGCAATCTGTCGCTCCATCGCCGCCTGGAAATGCACGGTTAAATAGCCGACTTCATCTTCCGATACCGCCTGCTCGCCCCAGCCGCTGAACACCCGGTTCACCGCACACTGGGTCAGCCGCCAGACGTCCTGTAACTCGCCTTTGATATCGTCCAGCAGCGGGTTACGAATGCAAATCTGGTAATTGAGACGGTTAATCAATGGCTTAATGTGAATCAGTAGCCCGTCGTACAGCGCGATGTCCTGGCTAAAATCGCTGTCGACCATATCGGCGAAGGTTGCGATAAGCCGGCAGGTAATCAGCCGGGCCTCATCGCTGGAGTGCATATGGCCAATCACGCTGACGTCGTTATGCTCTTCGATGACCACACCGGAAGAGATAATATATTGATAAATAAACCAAACTTCGTCTTCCGGCAGCGGATGGGCAATGCGTGTTTCGATACGCTGAATCATGCGACTGGCAACAGAAAAGATGTTTTCATCGAAGACGCTGGCGTTATCGTCCTTTTTCGGCAGCGCATTGCCGCGCGTAATACGGTACATCATGATCAGGATATGAGTAAAAATATTGACGTAATACGGCTCGCCGAGCGACCAGCAGAGATCGTTTTCCATCTCCTGTAATAATGACTGAACGAATAAAACGTCTTCTTCGCCAAAATAATGGACCAGCGCGTTATAACTTCCCGGGTCGAGGCGGGAATAGATCACGCTGCCCGGTTCGTTATGGTTAATGATGCCATTAATCAGCGATGCCATCGCCTGACGCACACTACTTTCGCTGCCTTCGATATGCGTTCCGCTCTGGCTACGAATCAACGTCAATCCCAGCGGAGCAATCCAGGATTCAATCACTTTCAGATCGTTAACGATTGAAGCATTGCTGATAAAATAGCGTTCCGACAATTTGCTGATGGACGTTTCATGTGGCGTTTCGCTTAATAATTGTGAGGCTATTTTCACTCGCCGGGAATTGTTCATCATGCCATCGGTATCGTCACCTTCCACACTAAGTAGCTGCTCAAGATGCAACAGGTCCGTTATATTATCTGCGCTTAACATGACCCCGGCACCGGCACGTTTATTTATGCGAATACTCCATTCTGCTAGCCACGGCTCCAGTATTCGGAAATCGCGTTGAATGGTTTTTTCCGAAACATTTAAGTATTCAGCGATTTTTAACAAGGTAATAAATTCCCTTCGTGGAAGAAGGAATTTCAATAATCTGTTTTGTCGCGAGGTAATCATTTGCATTATTTACCCTTACGCAGATTAAAAATAATTAAGAAGCTCTCAACACATAAGCTCCACTTGCAATCCGTGATGATAAATATAAGAGGGCATTGAAATAACGACAATACTAAATCGTGTCCTGCCTTCCGGACAGAGAATAAGACAAGAAGGGGAATCTAAGAGATATTTCCAGCGCAGATCACACTTTTCACGCTAATTAACGTGATAGCGCTCGCAAATATGGGGAGGATAAAATTTTAAATCAGATAATTCTTTTGCGGATGTCCGGCGTTGCCCGTGTCAGGTTCAAAAAAAATCCCCGACGACCACATCAGGGATTTGTGTATAAGAGACAGCCCGCAGAAGGGGAAGGGATCAGCGCACGCGCGCTAACGCTACAGCCTGGCCGAGCTGCCAGACCGCCATCGCGTAGTGGGTGCTGTGGTTATAGCGGGTGATGGTGTAGAAGTTCGGCAACCCGTACCAGTATTCATAACCAGTACCAATATCCAGGCGCAGCAGGCTGGCCTGTTGATGATTGCCCAGCGGCTGCTGCGGCGTTAAACCTGCCGCCGCCAGTTGTCCGACGCTGTAGTTGGTTTTAAAGCCATTCTCCAGCCCCGGCGCCTGGCCGTTGGCCGGAACGGCCACCAGATCGCCTTTCACCCAGCCGTGCTGTTTGAAGTAGTTCGCCACGCTGCCGATGGCATCGACCGGATCCCACAGGTTGATGTGACCATCACCATTAAAATCAACGGCAAACTCTTTATAGGAGGAAGGCATAAACTGGCCGTAACCCATTGCTCCGGCGAAAGAACCTTTCAAATCGAGCGGATCATCACTCTCATCGCGCGCCATCAGCAGGAAGGTTTCCAGTTCGCTGGCAAAGTATTGCGCGCGGCGCGGATAAGCAAAGGCCAGCGTCGCCAGACCATCCAGAATACGGGTTTTGCCCATCACCCGGCCCCAGCGCGTTTCCACGCCAATAATGCCGACGATGATTTCCGGCGGTACGCCATAGACCATCCACGCGCGATTGAGCGCATCTTCGTACTGGTTCCAGAACGCCACGCCGTTTTGCACGTTATCCGGGGTAATGAACTGTTTGCGATAGCGCAGCCAGGCGCCATTCGGCCCCGTCGGCCCGGTGTATATCGGCGCCTGTTTATCCATCAGGCGCAGCACGTAGTCCAGACGTTTCGCCTGCGACAGAATTTCGTGCAGTTGCTGGCGGTCAAAACCGTGCTTACTCACCATCATATCGATGAATTGTTCAGCGGCCGGATTATTGGCGAAGTCGCCGCCGGTCATCACTACCGAATGCTGCGGCTCCAGCAGAAAACCGCCGGAAGGCTTAGGTGATACGGTTTGAGGGGTTTCGGCAAGCTGGGGTTTACTGCTACAGGCACAGAGCACAACAAACGCAGGCAGCAACGCTGCGTAATAACGCTTCAACATGGGACATCCATTTTAAACGAATTCAGCCAGGAGCAAGTATGGTAAAGCATCTGGCTATCCACAAGGAAGCGACATCAGGCCTGCGCGCACGATCGCACCCCACTTTTTCTCTTCTCATTGCGTGTTCATTTAAAAGCGTCGCTCTTCGCACAAACTTTCACAATGATCATTTTTTCTTTCATATCGAGATCTAAATAACACATTTCAACCTTTCATCATGATTATGATAGAGCACGGTTAAACAACAAAACGACAACCCTACAGGAGAGAACAATGGAAACCATCACGCATGGTGCCGAATGGTTCATCGGGCTGTTTCAGAAAGGCGGAGAAGTTTTTACCGGCATGGTGACCGGTATTCTGCCGCTGCTGATAAGCCTGCTGGTAATCATGAATGCGCTGATTAACTTTATTGGTCAGCAGCGAATTGAAAAGCTCGCGCAGCGCTGCGCGGGCAATCCGCTGACCCGTTACTTACTGCTGCCGTGCGTCGGCACTTTTGTCTTCTGCAACCCGATGACATTAAGCCTTGGGCGCTTTATGCCGGAGCGCTACAAACCCAGTTATTACGCTGCGGCGTCTTACAGTTGCCACTCAATGAACGGCCTGTTTCCGCACATTAATCCCGGCGAGCTGTTTGTCTATCTCGGCATTGCCAACGGCCTGACCACGCTCGGTTTACCGTTAGGCCCGCTGGCAGTGAGCTATCTGCTGGTTGGCCTGGTCACTAACTTCTTCCGTGGCTGGATTACCGATCTCACAACGGCCATTTTCGAGAAGAAAATGGGGATTCAACTTGAACAGGATGTCCAACTCGCCGGAGCAACATCATGACCCACATTGTGATTGAAAAAGGCGCTGGCGGTTGGGGCGGCCCGCTGGAAATCGACGCCAGCGTTGAGAAGAAAATCGTCTATATCACTGCCGGAACGCGTCCGGCCATCGTTGACAAGCTGGCGCAACTTACCGGCTGGCAGGCGGTGGACGGTTTTAAAGAGGGAGAACCACCGGAAACAGAGATCGGCGTGGCGGTGATTGACTGCGGCGGCACGCTGCGCTGTGGCATCTACCCGAAACGGCGCATCCCGACGGTGAACATCCACGCAACGGGGAAATCCGGACCGCTGGCGCAATACATCCTCGAAGATATCTATGTCTCTGGCGTGAAAGAGGAAAACATTCATCTGCAAGGCGAAGCGGCCACGGCCAGACCGGCCGCCCGGCGGGAGTACGACAGCAGTAAAAAAATCACCGAGCAGAGCGACGGGCTGTTGGCAAAAGTCGGTATGGGCATGGGCTCGGCAGTGGCGGTGCTATTCCAGGCCGGGCGCGACACCATCGATACGGTGCTGAAAACCATCCTGCCGTTTATGGCCTTCGTCTCAGCGTTAATCGGCATCATTATCGCCTCCGGTCTCGGCGACTGGATAGCCCACGGTCTGGCGCCGCTGGCCAGCCATCCGCTGGGTCTGGTGACGCTGGCGCTGATCTGCTCTTTCCCGTTGTTGTCGCCGTTTCTCGGCCCAGGCGCCGTGATCGCGCAGGTAATTGGTGTACTGATCGGCGTGCAAATTGGCCAGGGGAATATCCCACCGCATCTCGCCCTGCCCGCGCTGTTTGCCATTAACGCACAGGCGGCTTGCGACTTTATCCCGGTCGGTTTGTCGCTGGCGGAAGCCCGCCAGGATACGGTTCGCGTCGGGGTGCCCTCAGTGCTGGTCAGCCGCTTTTTGACTGGTGCGCCAACGGTGCTGATTGCCTGGTTTGTTTCCGGTTTCATTTATCAGTAAGGAGCTGTCATGAGCGTTATTTATCAAACCACCATTACCCGCATTGGCGACAGCGCAGCGGATGCGCTCAGTGACAACATGCTGATTACCTTCAGGGAAGGCGCGCCCGCCGATGTTGCCGAGTTCTGTTTTATCCATAACCACGGTGCGCTTAGCGGCGCACTGCTACCCGGCGCGCAATTCGAGCTTGGCGAACAGCATTACCCGGTCACCGCCGTTGGCGACGTCGCCGAACAGAATTTACGTGAGCTTGGCCATATCACCCTGCGTTTTGATGGGCAAACGCAGGCGGAATACCCCGGAACGGTACATGTCGCAGGCCCGGTGCCGGACACTATCGCCCCCGGCTGCATTTTGAAATTTGTCGCTTAAGTCGTAAGGAGAAGAGTATGAAACAGGTTGCCGTAGTCATTGGCGGAGGACAAACCCTCGGGGCGTTCCTGTGCCGTGGGCTTGCCGCAGAAGGATACCGCGTGGCGGTAGTGGATATTCAGAGTGATAAAGCGGCGAATGTCGCCCAGGAGATCAACAGCGAGTTTGGCGAAGGGATGGCCTACGGCTTTGGCGCGGATGCCACCAGCGAACACAGCGTGCTGGCTCTGGCGCGCGGCGTGGACGAAATTTTTGGCCGTGCAGATCTGCTGGTCTACAGCGCCGGCATCGCCAAGGCGGCTTTTATCAGCGATTTTGCGCTGGGGGATTTTGACCGCTCGCTACAGGTCAACCTGGTTGGCTATTTCCTCTGCGCACGCGAATTCGCCAAATTGATGATTCGCGACGGTATTCAGGGGCGCATTATCCAGATCAACTCAAAATCCGGCAAAGTGGGCAGCAAACACAATTCCGGCTACAGCGCGGCAAAATTCGGCGGCGTCGGCTTAACCCAGTCGCTGGCGCTGGATCTGGCGGAATATGGCATTACGGTACATTCGCTGATGCTGGGCAACCTGTTGAAATCGCCGATGTTCCAGTCACTTATCCCGCAATACGCCAGCAAACTGGGCATTGCGGCTAACGAGGTCGAGCAGTACTACATCGACAAAGTGCCGCTGAAACGCGGCTGCGACTATCAGGACGTGCTGAATGTGCTGATGTTTTACGCCAGCCCAAAAGCCTCTTACTGCACCGGGCAGTCGATTAACGTGACCGGCGGACAGGTGATGTTCTGACAATGCATGCGCCATCATCTGATGGCGCTTTGCTTACAGGCCTGTGCGTACTGTCTGAAAGCGGAACGTCACAGGCCGGATAAGACGTAACCCTGACGCAGCAATAAAGGAGGACAGAATGGTTTCAGCCCTGATTACCGTCGCCGCCATCGCCTGGCTCAGCCAGTTGGCGCTTGGCGGCTGGCAAATCCGCCAGTTCAACCGGGCGTTCGACGCGCTGTGCCAGCGCGGACGCGTCGGCGTTGGCCGCTCCGGCGGGCGCTTTAAACCCCGCGTCGTTCTGGCCGTCGCTTTTGATAAGCAGGACTGTGTTTGCGATACGCTGCTGATGCGCGGCATTACGGTTTTCGCCCGCCCGGCAAAAATCAACCATTTAATCGGTGTGAAAAGAGAGGAATTAGAGCCTGATGTGATCTTTCCCCATGATCCGGCCTGTCAGAATGCTCTATCATTAGCGCTTAAAATGAAACATTGATAATTTCGTTGTGAACGCTATTAGCTTGCGAAATTATCATTTCGCAACGTAACGCAGGATATCAGCGCCTATGAAACCACGTCAGCGTCAGGCGGCTATTCTTGAGCATCTGCAAAAGCAGGGAAAGTGTTCTGTTGAAGAGCTGTCAGCATACTTCGACACCACAGGGACGACCATACGTAAGGATTTGGTCGCACTGGAGCATTCCGGCGCGGTGATCCGCACCTATGGCGGCGTGGTGCTCAATAAAGACGAAGCCGATCCCCCTATCGATCACAAAACGCTGATCAACACCGTACAAAAGGGGCTGATTGCCGAAAAAGCGGTCACCTATATTCATGACGGCGACTCGATCATCCTTGATGCAGGCAGCACCGTTTTGCAGATGGTGCCGCTGCTCAGCCACTTCAATAACATCACGGTGATGACCAACAGCCTGCACATCGTTAATGCGTTATCGGAACTGGATAACGAGCAGACCATCCTGATGCCCGGCGGCACCTTCCGCAAAAAATCCGCCTCGTTTCACGGCCAACTGGCGGAAAACGCCTTTGACCATTTCAGCTTCGACAAGCTGTTTATGGGCACGGACGGCATAGATCTGAACGCGGGCGTCACCACCTTCAACGAAGTGTTCACCGTCAGCAAAGCGATGTGCAACGCCGCGCGGGAAGTGATTCTGATGGCCGACTCATCGAAGTTTGGCCGCAAAAGCCCGAACGTGGTGTGCAGCCTGGAAAGCGTCAATAAATTGATCACCGACGCCGGGATCCCGTCAGACGTTCGCGCCGCGCTGGAAGCCAAAGGCGTCGAGGTGATCATTGCCGGAGAAGATCATGAGTGAGTCGTTAATTAATGCCGGGCGTCAGACCCTGTTACTGGAGCTTCAGGAAGCAAGCCGCCTGCCGGAGAGGCTCGGAGAGGCTTTCGTGCGAGCCGCCGAAACGGTGCTGAAGTGCGAAGGTAAAGTGATTGTTTCCGGCATTGGCAAGTCTGGTCATATCGGCAAAAAAATCGCCGCCACCTTTGCCAGCACCGGCACTCCGGCTTTTTTTGTTCATCCGGCGGAAGCGCTACATGGCGATCTGGGCATGATTGAAAGCCGCGACGTGATGCTGTTTATCTCCTACTCCGGTTCGGCAAAGGAGTTGGATCTGATCCTGCCGCGGCTGGCGGAGAAATCCGTCGCCCTGCTGGCGATGACCGGCAAACCGCGCTCGCCGTTGGCGCTCGCCGCTGACGCAGTGCTGGATATCTCCGTTGAACGTGAAGCCTGCCCGATGCATCTGGCGCCGACCTCCAGTACCGTCACGACGCTGATGATGGGTGACGCGCTGGCGATGTCGGTGATGCAGGCGCGCGGCTTTGACGAAGAGGATTTTGCCCGCTCGCATCCGGCAGGCGCGCTCGGCGCGCGGCTGCTGAATAAAGTGCATCATCTGATGCGCAAAGAGGAGCAGATCCCGCAGGTGCAACTGACGACCAGCGTGATGGAGGCGATGCTGGAGCTAAGCCGCACCGGTTTAGGCCTGGTTGCCGTTTGCGATGGACAACGCCAGGTTAAAGGCGTCTTTACCGATGGCGATCTGCGTCGCTGGCTGGTGGCAGGCGGCGCGTTAACCACCGCCGTCAGTGAAGCGATGACGCACGGCGGCATCACCTTAGACGCCAACAGCCGCGCAGTGGATGCCAAAGAGCGCCTGATGCAGCGTAAAATCGCCGCCGCCCCGGTGGTGGATGACGCGGGAATTCTGGTGGGCGCCATCAACCTGCAGGATTTCTATCAGGCCGGTATTCTTTAACGCTTCAGCCCCAGACGTTTCGCCAGCCGGTGCAGGTTGGCGACGTCCATTTCCAGCGTCCTGGCGCAGGCCGCCCAGTTTCTCCCACACTCTTCAAGCGTTCTGGCAATCAGCGCCCGCTGGAAATCCTCAGTGGCATCGCGCAGATTCTGCCCCGCCGGTAACGCCGAAGCGGTTTGTGCCACCGGCGTCTGTTCATCGCTGAGGGCAAAATGTCGCGCCTCCAGCACCACATCGTCGCTGTTGCGCGTCCCGCGCGCCAGAATCACCGCGCGGTGAATGGCATGTTCCAGCTCGCGCACATTGCCCGGCCAGCCGTAGCTGAGTAAATGCGTTCGTGCGCCAGGGCTGAGTGCCACCCGGCCAAGACCCAGACGCAGGCGGCACTGCTCGCAGAAGTAACCCGCCAGCAGCACCACATCGTCGCCCCGTTCACGCAGCGGCGGCACCGACAACGGAAACACGCTAAGACGATGATAGAGATCGGCGCGAAAACGGCCAGCCAGTACCTCTTCTCGCAGATCGCGGTTCGTCGCCGCCAGCACGCGCACATCCACGCGCAGGCTGCGATCGTCGCCGACACGTTGCAGATCGCCATACTGCAAGACCCGCAGCAGCTTGGCCTGCAATGAGAGGGACAATTCACCGATCTCATCAAGAAACAGCGTGCCGTTATCTGCCATCTCAAACTTGCCGCTGCGATTGCTGATGGCTCCGGTAAAAGCACCTTTCACGTGGCCGAACAGTTCACTCTCGGCCACGCTTTCCGGCAGCGCTGCACAATTGAGGTAAACCAGCGGGCTGGCTGCCCGCGCGGAACCTTCATGAATCGCCTTAGCCACCAGCTCTTTCCCGGTGCCGGTTTCGCCGCTGATCAGCACGTTAAGATCGGACGCGGCGACAATATCGATCTCTTTTTTCAGCGCCACCATACCGGGCGATAAACCAATCATTTCGCTGTGCGCCACCGGCTCAAACGCGGCAGGCGCGCCGGGCAGCATATTCTGGCTCTCCAGTTGCTCAATCAGCAGCGCGTTGTTCAACGCCCCTGCCGCCAGCGCTGCAATCAGTCGCAGCTCTTCGTCGCTGAAGGTGTCGAACTGATCCGGTGACATACCATCCAGCGTCAGCGCGCCAATCAGGTTCTGCCCGGCAAACAGCGGCAGCCCGACGCAGGCGTGCACTTTCAGGCTCTCCTGGCCGGGGATCAGCCCATCATAAGGATCGGGCAAATCACTGTCGGCCGGAAAACGCACCACATCCCCCGCGCGGGCAATCGCTTCGAGCCTTGGGTGCCCTTCCAGCGTAAAACGCCTGCCGAGTACGTCCTGCGCCAGCCCGTCGATAGCCAGCGGAATAAACTGCCGCGCCTCGTAACGCAGCAGCGCAGAGGCATCGCACGCCAGCACATGGCGCAGCGTGGCGATCAGCCGCTGGAAACGATCCGCATGGCCGATACCGCTCTGCAATTCAATGGCGATTCCTGCCAGCACATTCAGCGAAAAACTCATGCTTACCTCACTGTCTTTTTGACAATGCATAGTGTCATATTGACTGTAAATATAATAGTCATAATGACAACTATCTTTTCAGTTAACCCATTAAAAAAATATAAAAATCAATTAATTAAAAAGTTGGCACAGCCTTTGATATTAGCCATACATCGAACTGAAAAAAGTACAGGACATTTGATATGGCTATTCATGTAAAAAACAACATTCACTGGGTTGGGCAACGTGACTGGGAAGTGCGCGATTTTCACGGTACTGAATACAAAACGCTGAAAGGCAGCAGCTACAACAGCTATTTGATCCGCGAAGGCAAAAACGTGCTGATCGATACCGTCGATCACAAATTCAGCCGCGAGTTTGTGCAGAACCTGAGCGCAGAGATCGATCTGCAAAGCATCGACTACATCGTGATTAACCATGCCGAAGAAGATCACGCCGGTGCGCTGACCGAGTTGATGTCGCGCATCCCGCATACGCCGATCTACTGCACGGCGAATGCGATCGACTCGATCACCGGCCATCACCATCACCCGGAGTGGAACTTTAACGTCGTGAAAACCGGCGACACGCTGGATATCGGCAACGGCAAGCAGCTGATTTTCGTTGAAACGCCGATGCTGCACTGGCCGGACAGCATGATGACCTACCTGACCGGCGATGCCGTACTGTTCAGCAATGACGCTTTCGGCCAGCACTACTGCGACGAACGCCTGTTTAACGATGAAGTGGATCAGGCGGAGCTGTTCGAACAGTGCCAGCGCTACTACGCGAATATCCTGACGCCATTCAGCCGCCTGGTGACGCCGAAAATCACCGAGATCCTCGGCTTTAACCTGCCGGTAGATATGATTGCCACCTCGCACGGCGTGGTGTGGCGCGATAACCCAACGCAAATTGTCGAACTGTACCTGAAATGGGCGGCCGATTATCAGGAAGATCGCATCACCCTTTTCTACGACACCATGTCCAACAACACCCGCATGATGGCCGACGCCATTGCGCAGGGCATTAACGAAGTTGACCCACGCGTGGCGGTGAAAATCTTTAACGTCGCCCGCAGCGATAAAAACGACATTCTCACCAATGTGTTCCGCTCGAAAGGCGTGCTGGTTGGCACCTCGACCATGAATAACGTGATGATGCCGAAAATCGCCGGGCTGGTCGAAGAGATCACTGGCCTGCGTTTTCGCAACAAACGCGCCAGCGCGTTTGGCTCCCACGGGTGGAGCGGCGGCGCGGTAGACCGTCTCTCCACCCGCTTACAGGATGCCGGGTTTGAAATGTCCGTCAGCCTGAAGGCCAAATGGCGACCGGACATCGACGCGCTGGAAGTGTGCCGCCAGCACGGGCGCGATATCGCCCGCCAGTGGGCGTTCTCTCCTTTGCCGGAAGCGGTAAAACCGGCCTCCTCAGCAGCTCAGGAAGCCTGTGCCTGTGCCGCAGCCGCCGCTGCGGAACTCGGCCCGCGCATGCAGTGCAGCGTCTGCCAGTGGATCTACGATCCAGCAAAAGGCGAGCCAATGCAGGATGTTGCGCCAGGAACGCCGTGGAGCGAGGTACCGGATAACTTCCTCTGCCCGGAATGTTCTTTAGGCAAAGAGGTGTTTGACGAACTGGCAACGGAGGCAAAATGAGCGCAGGCATTGTGATTATCGGATCGGGCTTCGCCGCCCGGTCGCTGGTGAAAAACATCCGTAAACTCGACAGCGCCGTACCGCTGACGCTGATTGCCGCCGACAGCATCGATGAGTACAACAAACCGGATCTCAGCCATGTCATCAGCGAAGCGCAAAGTGCCGATGATTTGCTGCGCCAACCGGCGGGAGAATTTGCCGGGCAATTTAACCTGCGACTGTTCCCGCACACGGTTATCACCGCCATTGATGCTGAAGCGCAGGTGGTGAAAAGCGTCGATAAACAGTGGCAGTACGACAAACTGGTACTGGCGACGGGGGCAAAAGCCTTCGTTCCGCCGCTGCCGGGGCGCGAGCACATGCTGACGCTCAACAGCCTGCAAGAGTATCGCGCCTGTGAAAACAGGCTGCGCGATGCCGCCAGCGTGCTGATTGTCGGTGCCGGGTTGATTGGCTGCGAGCTGGCAATGGATTTTCGCCGTACCGGGAAAACCGTCACGCTGCTGGATAACGCCGCCAGTATTCTGCCTTCGCTGATGCCGCCGGAAGTCAGTAGCCGCCTGCAACATAGCCTGACGTCGCTGGGTGTGCGCCTGCTGCTCTCCTCCCGTTTGCAACACCTAACGGCGAGCGCGAATGGCATTTGTGCGCAGCTTGATGACGAACGCTGCGTAGAGGCGGATGTGGTGATTGCCGCCACGGGCCTGTCGCCGGAAGTGTCGCTGGCACAAGCCGCCGGGGTGGAAACCCGCCGTGGCATCGTGGTTAATGCGGCGCTGCAAACCAGCAACCCACAGATCTATGCACTCGGCGACTGCGCCGAGATCAACGGCAGGGTGCTGCCTTTCCTGCAACCCGCCCAGCTCAGCGCCATTACGCTGGCGAAAAACCTGCTCGGCAACAACGCGCAACTGGCGCTGCCTGCCATGCTGGTGAAGGTAAAAACGCCGCTGATGCCGCTGCATCTGGCCGGAGAAACCGCCCGCCGCGATCTGAACTGGCAGATTACAACCCACCCCCAGGGCATGGTGGCGAAAGGGTTCGATGCCGATGAGAAACTGCGCGCCTTTGTGATCAGCGAAGAACGCATGAAAGAGGCTTTCGCCCTGCTTAAAGCGCTGGCGCTATAGTCCGCGCAGCAGCAACCAGCCCCTGGCCGAAGGCAATTCCGCCATCACCGGCCGGGAGCTGGTGCGGGAACAGCAAGGTAAAGTCAGGAAGCCAGGCTTGCAGGCGCGCCTTCAGCAGGCGGTTATGCAGTACACCGCCGCTGAATACCAGTGTCTGAATATCGCGTCGCTCTACCTGTTCGCGGGCAAGGCTTGCCAGCCCCTGCGCCAGCGCGTCGTGAAACGCCCATGCACGCTGTGCGGGTGATGCCTGCCAGCCCAGCCACTGCCGCCAGAAGGCGGCGAGATCAAGCTGGTTTCCGCGTAGCGGCAACGTGACGGGGTGCTCCACCGCAGAAGTGGACGCCGCCAGCGCTTCAAGCTGGCAGGCGGCTTCGCCTTCATAACTCAGTTGCAGCGGCGCGCAGCCCAGCGCACAAGCTACCGCATCAAATAAACGTCCGCAGGAAGAGGCCAGCGGCGCGTTGATGCCGCGCTCAATGGCGCGTGCCAGCAACGGCCAGTTTTGCTGCCGGAGAACCGCGGTTTCCGGGTAATGTTGCCACTCAGGCACAAACGCCAGCATCTGCGCCAGCAGGTTGCGCCACGGCTGCCGCGCGGCCAGATCGCCGCCCGGTAACGCCACCGCCGGTAAGCCGCCAAGGTGCTCGCATTCGCGATAATTGACGCGCAAACATTCGCCGCCCCACAGTGCGCCGCCCTCCCCCATGCCAATCCCGTCCAGGGTCAGCGCAATCACATCACCGCCGTCAAGCGGCCAGTTGTGCTCGCCGAGACACGCTGCGGCATGCGCATGGTGATGCAGCACCGTTTGCAGTGGCAATCCACTGCAATGAGCCCACTGGCTGGTGCGATAAGCGGGATGCGCATCGATGACCAGTTGCTGCGGAGTGAAGTCGTAAATCGTCTGCATCAGGCGCAGCGCGTTGCGCCACTGCGTTTCCACACCTTCATCGGTGAGATCGCCAAAGTGCTGACCCGGCACCGCCGCTTCACCGCGCAGCAGGCAAAAGGTGTTTTTCATATCCGCGCCAAGACACAGCAGCGGCGGTATGGCGTTGAACCCTTCCGGCAGGCTCAGCGCATCCGGCACGTAGCCGCGCGAGCGGCGCAGCATCTCGCCATTTGCCCGCAGCACGGAATCATCCATGCGTTGCACTATGTCACGATTGTGCAGTAAAAACCCACCGGCAATTCCCGCCAGATCGACCAGCGCCTGTTCATTCGTGAGGGCGGGCGGTTTGCCGCTGAGGTTGCCGGAGGTCATCACCAGCGGGCGCTGCAAACCCTGCGCCAACAGATGCTGCAACGGATTGGACGGTAACATAACGCCCACTTCATCCAGGCCCGGCGCCACGGCGTCGCATAAACCGTCAACGGTGGATTTCGCTACCAGCACAATCGGCGCGGCTGGCGTGGCGAGTAAACGCTGCGCATCGGCGGGTAACCCAGCGGCATCCGGCAGCATCACCGCCAGCGGTTTTGCCGGGCGGCGTTTACAGGCGCGCAGATGCTGCACCGCCGCCTGGTTATGCGCATCGCAAGCGAGATGAAAACCGCCCACGCCTTTGACAGCCACCACGCCTCCGCTTTTCAGGAGTGAAATCGCGGCCTGCAATGCCGCTTCGCCAGTGGTTTGCCAGACATCGCTGCGCCACTCAAGCTGCGGGCCGCACTGCGGGCAGGCGACGGGCTGAGCGTGAAAACGACGATCGAAGGGGCTGCGATACTCCGCTTCGCAGTCCGCGCAGAGCGGGAACGCCGCCATCACCGTATAAGGCCGGTCATAAGGCATGGCGTTGATAATGGTAAAGCGCGGCCCGCAATGGGTGCAGTTGATAAACGGATAACGGTAGCGGCGTTCGCGGGGATCGTTCATCTCCGCGAGGCAGGCGGGACACGTCGCCGCATCGGGAACAATTTGCGTATTCATGGCACCACCCGCGCTCTGGCGGATGGTGAAATCTTGTGGAGGTGAAGGCCAGTGGAACGGTGAACTGACGACGCGATCGATGCGCGCCAATGGCGGGCAGTGTTGCTGCAACAGGGTGACGAAATCACCGGCATCGCCGAGCAGGCGAACTTCGACACCCTGTGCATCATTACAGACATCGCCTTTGCAACGGTGCTGCTGCGCCAGTTGCCAGACAAAGGGGCGAAAACCCACCCCCTGAACTTTACCGTATACGCGTAAGCAAACACCGTTGCTGGTTGTCATCGCATCACTGCATCGCCGCGTTGAGCAAGCGATTCTTCATCTGTTGATAAGTGCTCTGAGTGTACTCCTCGGCCCAGCGCTGATCGTTGATCGCACTCACCCGAACGGCGCAGTATTTGGTTTCCGGCGTTTTGGAAATCGGATCCAGATTATCCTGCGTCAGTTCGTTACAGGCGCCAATCCACCACTGGTACGTCATATAAACGCTACCGTTGTTGATGCGTTCGTTGACATCCGCGCGGGTGATCACTTTGCCACGGCGTGATTCCACCCACACCAGTTGCCGGTCTTTCACACCCAGCGCTTCGGCGTCGGCCGGGCTGATCTGCACAAAGCCCGGTTCGTCGGCAAGGGTTTGCAACGCGGCACAGTTGCCTGTCATAGAACGGCAAGAGTAGTGGCCTACTTCACGCACGGTACAAAGCACCAGCGGGAATTCAGCATCCGGGCGCTCTGCGGGCGCGCGCCACGGCGCGGCAAAAAGATGGCCTTTGCCGTCCGGAGTATCGAACTTATTGTTCTGATACAGGTACGGCGTACCAGGGTGATCGAGGGTCGGGCACGGCCACTGAACGTGTCCCATGTCGCCCATTTTCTCGTAGGTGACGCCGTAGAACAGCGGGCACAACTCGCGCAGTTCGTCCCAGATCTGCTGGTTATTGTCATAGTGCATCGGATAGCCCATCTCGGTGGCGATCAGGCTGATGATCTCCCAGTCACGTTTGACGTTATACTTCGGTTCGATGGCTTTTTCGAAACGCTGGAAGCCACGATCGGCGCAGGTGAAGACGCCGCCGTGTTCGCCCCAGGAAGTGGCGGGCAGCAGCACATCAGCTTGTTCGGCGGTTTTGGTCATAAAGATATCCTGCACCACCACAAAATCGAGCGCTTCGAAACCTTTACGCACCAGCCCCAGATCCGCTTCGGTCTGCAACGGATCTTCACCCATGATGTAATAGGCTTTCACCTTGCCTTCCAGCGCCAGATGCGGCACTTCGGTAATGCGGACGCCGACTTTGTCATCCATCACTGCCGGATCGATGCCCCAGGCTTTGGCAAATTTTGCCCGCACCTCCGGGTTCACCACATCCTGATAACCTGGAAACTGGTTGGGGATCACGCCCATATCGCACGCGCCCTGCACGTTGTTCTGGCCGCGCACCGGGCCGACGCCGACATTTTCGCGCCCAAGATTCCCGGTCAGCAGCGCCAGGCTGGAGAGCCCTTTCACCACATCCACCGCCTGGCCGAACTGCGTCACGCCCATGCCCCACATAATGGTGGCGGATGGCGCTGCCGCGTAGGTGCGCATTGCCTGGCGAACCTGTTTTGCCGGCACGCCAGTCAGATGCTCTACCGCCTCCGGCGCATAGTCTTTAACCGTTTCACGATAGTCATCCAGCCCGGTGGTAAAGCTGGCGACATAATCTTTGTCGTACAGCTCTTCTTCCAGCAGCACATAGCCGAAAGCGTTGACCAGCGCCATATTGCAACCGTTTTTGAGTTGCAGATGCTGATCGGCAATACGCGCGGTCTCAATGCGGCGCGGATCGCAAACAATAATTTTGGCCCCTTTCTGTTTGGCTTTGATCACCCGGCGCGCGACGATCGGGTGCGAATCGGCGCAGTTATAACCAAATACCAGCAGGCAACTGGAGTTTTCGATATCGCCGATAGAGTTACTCATCGCACCGTTGCCAAGGGTTTCCTGCAAACCGGCCACCGATGGACCGTGGCAGACACGGGCGCAACAGTCGACGTTATTGGTGTTAAGCACGCCACGGGCGAATTTCTGCATCACATAGTTGGTTTCATTGCCCGTACCGCGAGATGAACCGGTAGTCATAATGGCGCGCGGGCCATATTTGGCTTTGATTTCACTGAGGCGCTTTGCGGTATAACGGATCGCTTCATCCCAACTGACGGGGGTCAATTTGCCGCCTTTTTCGTAACGGATCATCGGCTGCGTAAGACGCGGTGTCAGCAGTTTGGTGTCGTTGAGGAAATCCCAGCCGTAGTAGCCTTTCAGGCAGAGTTCATTCTGGTTGGTGTGGCCGTCGGCCGCTTCTGCGCGGATGATTTTTCCGTCGTCGACAACCAGTTTCAGTTTGCAGCCCGCGCCGCAGTATGGGCATACACTTGTGATTTTTTTCATCAGTAACAGACCTGTTAAAAGTGAAAGTCAGATTGTTTAGAACACCAGAGAAACAGCGCTGTCCAGCGCGGCGCGACGACGTTTCTCCGCGCTCATCTGTTCCAGTAAATTACGATCGACACAGACCAGCGCTTTCGTCGGACATGCCTGCATACAGGCGGGACCGCTTTCACTGTGGTGGCACAAATCGCATTTGTTGGCTTCGGCTTTTTCTGCGCGAACATTCAGCCCTGCGCCGCTATGGCGAATAACCGGACGCACAACCACTTCCATCGCACCGTACGGGCAGGCCACGACGCAGGTTTTGCAGCCAATGCAGCGTTCCTGCATCACATGCACAAACCCTTCGTCACGGCTAATGGCACCGTTCGGGCAGACGTTGGCACACGGCGCGTCTTCGCACTGACGACAGAGTGTCGCTGTCGAGACGTTGACGCCTTTGACGACATGGATACGCGGTAAAAAGCTCTCAGGCGTGAGCGCCGCGCAGTCCTGGTTTTCCTGATGAGACACCACACAGGCGACCTCGCAGGTGCGGCAGCCAATGCATTTTGCAGCGTCCGCCATGATAAATCGGTTCATTATCTTCTCCGGCAATGTGCTTTATCCCGCCGGAATATTCATAAACCGTGCCAGTTTTTAACTTGCTGTTATTTAAGGAAATTTAAAGAAGCATTCGGTAAGGATGGCTGTCATCGACACTTCTGTCGATGACAGATGTCGAGGTCAGGCGTGCGGGCCGGAAATCAGTGAGTCACGTAACATTAATTCGCCGGGAAAGGTTTGCTGATAAGTAAAGTCGCCGCCATCGAGCATAAAGATTAAGCGGTTGATCGTCTCTTTGATCATTTCGGTGACCGGTATTTTCACGCTGGAAAGTGCCGGAACGGTAAATGGCGCCATCGCAATATCATCGAAGCCAATCACCGAAACCTGCTGCGGCACCGTTATTTTGCTGTCGTGTAACTGTTTAATTGCGCCAATCGCCATGTCGTCATTACTTGCCACCAGTGCGCTAAATTCAACGTTCCGGGATAAGAGTGTCTGTACGCCCTGCGCGCCACTAACTGGCGTCCATTTCCCTTCAACAATCAACTCATTACGCAGCGCAATACCCTGCTGCGCCAGCGCATCTTTATACCCGGATAAACGTTCAATACCGGTCGGAGAATCGAGTGAACCGGTAATAAACGCAATATCACGATGACCATGAGAAATTAATTGTGACACCGCGCTAAAGCTTGAGGCTTTTTGATCGGAATAAACACAGTGGCTGCTGTTTTTACGTAAACGACGGTTAAGCACCATTATTGGCTGCGAATGACTGTCGATAATTTTATCCATTTCATCGACGCTCAAAAAACGCGGATAAATAATGATCGCATCACAGCGTAAATCGAGCAGATATTGAATCGCCTGACGCTCCTCTTCCGCGCTGTGTTTTCCGTCGGCCAGCAGTAACTGACGGCCTTTGTCTTCGGTCATTCGCGCAGCATGGAACAGCAATTCACTAAAATAAACGCCGTGGTAGAGGGTGTTAGTTACCACCAGCCCCAGCGTCTGGGTTTTACTGCTCGCCAGGCTACGGGCCAGTAAATTCGGGCGATAGCCACTTTCGGCAATGGCCTGAAATACACGGTCTTTCGTCTCTTCGCTGACATATCCTTTGCCCGTCAGAACGCGGGAAACCGTCGCTTTCGACACGCCTGCCCGCTTCGCCACCTCCAGCATTGTCGCCATCTTTTCCCCCTGAAAATGTTATGAGCCGAAGTGTACTTCAGGCGTTGCGTTTAATGGAACTCTTTACGCCGCACAACGATTTCACATCCCGCGATCTTATAAGTGATCGTTATCACGATTTCAAAAATTGGCGCTTTTTAGGCCTTGTTAACCACAAATAAACTCTTCATGATTTTGTGGAACCGGTTACCTATTTCATGTTTCACAGCCGCCAGGCGCGGCTGTGAGCTAGTACCTTATTGATAAAACAGGATAATAACTCCATGGCAAAGAATTATGCGGCGCTGGCCCACTCGGTGGTCGATGCGCTGGGCGGCACGGAAAATATCGCGGCCGTCACGCACTGCATGACGCGCCTGCGCTTTGTGGTGAAAGATGAAACGCGCGTGGACAGTCCGACGCTGAAAAGCATCAGCGGCGTGATGGGCGTGGTGCGTAACGACAAACAGTGCCAGGTGATTATCGGCAATACCGTCTCCCAGGCCTTCCGCGAAGTGGTCAGCCTGCTGCCGCAAGATATGCAGACAGTTGAAGAACCTTCCACGCAAAAACTGACGCTGAAGCGCATTGGCGCGGGCATTCTCGATGCGCTGATCGGTACCATGTCGCCGCTTATTCCGGCGATCATCGGCGGCTCGATGGTGAAACTGCTGGCCATGGTGCTGGAGATGACCGGCGCACTGCCGAAAGGCTCCTCGACGCTGACCATTTTGACGGTGATCGGCGATGGCGCCTTCTTCTTCCTGCCGCTGATGGTTGCCGCATCTGCGGCGGTGAAATTCAAAACCAATATGTCGCTGGCGATTGCCATTGCGGGCGTGCTGGTGCATCCGAGCTTTATTGAATTGATGGCGAAAGCCGCGCAGGGTGAGCACGTTGAGTTCGCGCTGGTGCCGGTAACGGCGGTGAAATACACCTACACGGTGATTCCGGCGCTGGTGATGACCTGGTGTCTGTCGTATATCGAGCGCTGGGTCGATCGCATCACTCCGGCGGTAACGAAAAACTTCCTTAAACCGATGCTGATTGTGCTGATTGCCGCGCCGCTGGCGATTGTGCTGATTGGCCCGCTGGGCATCTGGATCGGTAGTGCCATCTCCGCGCTGGTGTATACCATTCACGGTTACCTCGGCTGGCTCTCCGTCGCCATCATGGGCGCGCTGTGGCCGCTGCTGGTGATGACCGGGATGCACCGCGTCTTTACGCCGACCATCATTCAGACCATTGCCGAAACCGGCAAAGAGGGCATGGTCATGCCGTCTGAAATTGGCGCGAACCTGTCGCTTGGCGGCTCTTCGCTCGCCGTGGCGTGGAAAACGAAAAACCCGGAACTGCGCCAGACAGCAATGGCGGCAGCGGCTTCCGCCATTCTGGCGGGGATTTCCGAACCAGCGCTCTACGGTGTGGCCGTTCGTCTGAAACGTCCGCTGATCGCCAGCCTGATTAGCGGCTTTATCTGCGGCGCGGTTGCCGGTATTGCCGGGCTGGCCAGCCACTCAATGGCCGCGCCGGGCTTATTTACCAGCGTGCAGTTCTTCGACCCGGCCAACCCAATGTCCATCGTCTGGGTGTTTGGTGTGATGGCGCTGGCCGTGGTGCTGTCGTTTGTGCTGACGTTACTGTTGGGCTTTGAAGATATTCCGGTGGAAACCGCGAGCAAACCGCAGGCAGCACAGCCGGTCAATGTTAAAGAAGCACGCGCCTGATTAACAAAAAAGAGGTTACGCATGTCAGTATTTCCGCAAGGATTTTTATGGGGCGGCGCACTTGCCGCCAACCAGTCGGAAGGGGGTTATCTGGAGGGCGGTAAGGGGCTGACCACCGTCGATATGATCCCGCACGGCGTCAACCGCCTGCCTGTGAAACTGGGCCAGGAAAAGCGCTTTCAGCTGCGTGACGATGAGTATTATCCGAGCCATCAGGCGATCGATTTTTACCATCGTTATAAAGAAGATATCGCGCTGATGGCAGAGATGGGCTTTACGGTATTTCGCACCTCTATCGCGTGGAGCCGTTTATACCCGAAAGGCGATGAGCTGACACCAAATCCAGAAGGCATCGCCTTCTATCGCGCGGTGTTTGAAGAGTGCAAAAAGTACAATATCGAGCCACTGGTGACGCTTTGCCACTTTGATGTGCCGATGCATCTGGTGATTGAGTACGGCTCCTGGCGCAACCGTAAAATGGTGGAATTTTTCACCCGCTACGCGCGCACCTGCTTTGAGGCGTTCGACGGGCTGGTGAAATACTGGCTGACCTTCAATGAGATCAACATCATGCTGCACAGCCCGTTCTCCGGCGCGGGCCTGGTATTCGAAGAGGGTGAAAATCAGGATCAGGTGAAGTACCAGGCGGCGCATCATGAGCTGATTGCCAGCGCGCTGGCGACCAAAATTGCTCATGAAGTGAACCCGCAAAACCAGGTGGGCTGCATGCTGGCGGGCGGTAATTTCTACCCTTACTCCTGCAAACCGGCCGATGTGTGGACCGCGCTGGAAAAAGATCGCGAAAACCTGTTCTTTATTGATGTACAGGCGCGCGGCAGCTACCCGGCCTACTCTGCACGCGTGTTCCGCGAAAAAGGCGTCAGCATTGTCAAAGAAGCGGGCGATGACGAAATCCTGAAGAATACCGTCGATTTCGTCTCCTTCAGCTACTACGCCTCACGCTGCGCCTCGGCGGATATGAATGCCAACAACACCAGCGCCGCCAATATCGTGAAATCCCTGCGTAACCCGCATATTGAAGTGAGCGAATGGGGTTGGGGCATCGATCCGCTGGGTCTGCGCATCACCATGAACATGATGTATGACCGTTACCAGAAACCGCTGTTCCTGGTGGAAAACGGCCTCGGCGCGAAAGATGAGTTTAATGCCGACGGCGAAATCGTCGACGATTACCGCATCAGCTATCTGCGCGAACATATCCGCGCAATGGGCGATGCCATTGAAGACGGCATCCCGGTTATCGGTTACACCACCTGGGGCTGTATCGATCTGGTGGCAGCTTCCACCGGCGAGATGAGCAAGCGCTACGGTTTTGTCTATGTCGATCGTGACGATGCAGGCAACGGCACGCTGGCGCGCAGCCGGAAAAAGTCATTCAGGTGGTATAAAAAAGTGATCGCCAGCAACGGCGAAGATCTCGACTGAGTTTGTCACGCAACCGGCCTGCGGACTCTGCAGGCCGGATAAACGCCAGCCCTACCTGCCAGACACCCGATATCCCGCTTGTTGTGCCGCCCGCGCGCCGGTGCCATCCCGGACATTGGCCAGTAGGATTGATGATAAAGCGTTATGAAATCCATGGTCGTCTCCGGTTGTGTTGTGCGATGAGTGTGGCGTTTGCCGCCTCTCCCTCACAACCGAAAATCGGACGACCATTTTTTACAGCCAAAGGCAGCATTACAGCCCGACAGCAAATAATCTTAAAAACGCCGTCTTGCCTTCCCCGGTAATGGTCACTTCACGGTAGCCGGGCGTTCTGCGCAGCCAGCCCTGCTGCTCGAAGGCGATAAGTAGCGCGGCACCCGCATCGCCGCCAAGATGGAAACGCCTTTCGCTCCAGTCCAGGCACGCGCAACAGGGCTTGCGGCGAGTATGCGGATCGAGCGTCACGCCGATCTTTTCCAGTTGCCGTTTACCGACATTCGTTACCACGCTGCCATCGTCAGTGATCCAGCCTTCACGCTGCAAAAACGCGTAGATGTCCACCGCGATTTCACCGGCAAGATGATCGTAACAGGTGCGTGCCTGCCGCAGTTCCGGCGGCGTTCGGCTGGTCAGCGTACGTCCTGTGCGCATCGACACGCCCATCATATTTTCCAGCAGCGCAGCGACATCACTGCCCGCCAGCCGGTAGTAGCGGTGCCGCCCCTGCGAAACGCAGACCAGCAGGCCATGATTTAACAGCCGGTTCAGGTGGGCACTGGCGGTCGAAGGGGCAATATCCGCCACGGTGCTTAGCTCCGTCGCCGTCCACGCCCGTCCATCCATCAGCGCACAAAGCATCCGCGAGCGCGAAGGATCGGCCATCGCACTGGCAATACCGGCAAGCGCCTCTTCCAGCGCCAGCGTGTTGCCGTGTGCCGCAGATAAACCGGGTAAACTCATGTCGCCCCCTTCCAGGGTTGCGTGACCTCATGGGTCAGCGGATCGTTGTCGGTCAGCAGAATCAGGCGATTATCATGATCGCTGTACTGCACAAGAATAGTGATGCCATGTTGCGCGATCGTGCGGGCAATCGCGCCTAGCTCACCGGGTTTTTCCTGCTTTAGTTTGCGGATCACCGGCTGCGCTACATTGCACACTGTAAATCCGGCAGACTCCAGAACCTGACGGGCGCGTTCGCCGTCGGCCACCAGAAAATGGGCATGGCTTTCCCTCCCGATGCTGAAAACGCCGCCGCCTTCCAGACCAATACCGTTTTTACCCAGCGTTTCACCCAGTTCTGCCAGCCCGCCGGGCGCCTCATTAAGCATAACGTGAATATCATACATGGTCGGTCTTCCCTGCTGCGGATGAATAATCGCGAAAAACCTGCGCGACACGGATACGGTAAAACGAGAAAATCGATCGCCGTCCTTCCGCCTGCGCTGCCTGGTGCAGGACGTTGCTCTTCCATGCCAGTACCGCCTCTTCATCCCGCCACCAGGATAAGGACAAGATCTTCCCTTCCGTGCTCAGGCTCTGAAAGCGTTCAATGGCGATAAAACCCTCGATTTCTGCCAGTTGCGGCTTGAGCTCCGCGGCTAATTGCAGGTAGCGATCCTGCTTGCCAGCGGCGACATCGGCTTCAAACAGTACAGCGATCATAAGCGCTCTCCATCAGTGAATGTGCCGCCAGTTTACGTAGCCCGGCACACCATGCTTCGGCCTGCAACGAAATATAAATGCCAAATATTATGGCGTGATTTCCTTCGCAGTTTTCCATGAAACCGGTTGCACGGCGATCTGACCAGGTTAGCATGAAACCGGTTTCACCTAGATACACCTACTCAGTCACCGATAATAAAAGGTAAACAAAAATGGCCGTTATCAGGGATTACAATAAGTTAGCGAGTGATATCCTGCGCGAGGTGGGTGGCGAAGAGAACATCAACAACTTCTCCCGCTGCGCGACCCGCCTGCGTCTGGTATTAAACGAAACGCCCGCCACGGCGAAAGCCAGCATCCAGATCCTGCCCGGCGTTATCGCCGTGGTGGAGAGCGGCGGTCAGTTCCAGGTGGTCATTGGTACCCATGTCGCCGATGTGTTTAACGCCCTGAGCGGTATGGTGAAAGAGAAAGACGGCAGCGCCACGCAGCCGAAAACACGCTGGCTGGATGCGGTCATCGCCACCATGTCAGCGGTGTTTGCCCCGATTGTCTATATTCTTGCCGCCGCCGGGATTTTGCAGGGGCTGCTGATTCTGCTGGGCCTCGCGGATGCGGATATCAAAACCACCGGCACCTTCGCCATTCTTAACTTTATGTCCTGGACACCGTTTGCCTTTCTGCCGGTGTTTATCGCCATTACCGCGGCGCGCCATTTCAAATGTAATCCGTTTATTGCCGTGCTCTGCTGCTGTGCGCTGATCAACCCGGAGTGGACGGCACTGGCCGGGAAAATCGCCGCCGGTAGCGAAGTGAAATTCCTCTTCTTCCCGCTGGCGGAAACGGTTTATACCTCATCGGTACTGCCGCCACTGTTCCTTGTCTGGGCGCTCTCCTGGTTTGAACGCCGCGTCGAAAAATGGCTGCCGGAAGTGATAAGCCCGCTGTTTACGCCGCTTCTCTGTTTTGTGGTGATTGTGCCGCTGACGCTGGTGGTGATTGGGCCGATTACCAGTTGGGCCGCGCTGGGCGTTGCTCATGGCTATAACACGTTGTTCCATGCCGCTCCGGCCGTTGCCGCTGCGATCATTGGCGGCGTATGGCAGGTGATCGTCATTTTTGGCGTTCACTGGGGGATCACGCCGGTGATCATGGCGAACTTCGATACCCAGGGTTATGACTCATTCCAGGCTTACCAGACCATCGCGGTGATTGGCCAGATGGCCGCCGTGTTTGGCGTGTTTATCAAAAGCCGCAATAAAGCGCTAAAAGCCACCTCGCTTTCTGCGGGGGTTACCGCCATTTTCGGCATCACTGAACCCGCCATTTACGGCGTGACGCTGCGCTTTAAAAAACCGTTTATCTGCGGCTGTATCGGCGGAGCGATTGGTGCGGTGGTCGCCAGCCTGTTTGGCAGCCTCTACTACGCTTATGCGGCGCTGCCCGGCCTGTTCACGCTGGTGAATGCCATTAGCCCGGATGCGCCAATGTCGTTTATTGGCGAACTGGTTGGCGCAGGCACCGCGATTGTGCTGACCATTGTGATGGTGCAGTTTGTCGGTTTTGAAGATCCGCAGGAAAGCGCTGACCCCGCGCCGCTGAAGGTTGGTTCATTACAGATGCTCAGCCCGATTAAAGGCGAAGTGATCGCACTGGAAAACGTGCCAGATGAAGCCCTTGCCGGGAAAGTGCTCGGCGACGGTGTGGCGATCGTTCCTCACGAAGGCAAAGTGGTCGCCCCGTGTGACGCGCAGGTCGCCACATTAATTGACACGCATCACGCTATCGGCCTGATATGTGATAATGGCGCAGAATTACTGATCCATGTTGGTCTGAATACCGTTAACCTTCAGGGTCAATACTTTACGCCGCTGGTAAAAGAGGGCGACAGAGTCACCGCTGGCACGCCGCTGCTGGAGTTTGATAAAGCGCGTATTGAGCAGGCGGGTTACGATCTGACCACGCCGGTGCTGGTGGTGAACAGTGATGAATTTACGCTGACTCGCCATCAGTCGCAGGGTGCCGTCAGCCCCGGTATGCCGCTGATGTCACTGGAGACAGGAGCGCAGCCAGCATAATAACAAGAGTGAGGTCGAAAAATGGTAACGATACTGGATGTCGCCAGGCTGGCTGGCGTATCGAAAGCGACGGTATCGCGCGCGCTAAATGGCAAAGTTTTTGTCCGTGAGGAAGTGAAGGAACGCATTTTCCAGGCCATTGCCGAGACGGGGTATCGCCCCAACCAGCTGGCGCGCAATCTTGCCAATAATAAGACCAACTCAGTGGGGCTGGTGATCACTAACGGGCTGTATAACGGCCCGTTTTTCGCCAGCCTGACTTACCACGCGGCGACCAACAGTGAAATGCATGGCCGACAATTGGTGCTGGCAGACGGTAAACACAGCGCGCAGGAAGAGCGCGACGCCATCGATCTGCTGATGTCGTTGCGCTGTGAAGCGATCATGATTTACCCCAAATACCTGACGGTCGATGAGCTGGACGCAATTATCGATAACAGCCAGACGCCCATCGTCGTCATCAACCGTGAACTCTCCCGCCACCGCAATCAGTGCGTGTTTGTCGATCATCAACAAAGTTGTGAAACGATGATGGCCCACCTGTTAGCGCAGGGGCATACGCGTATTGCTTTTGTTGCCGGTGCTGAAGGTTCGCCAACCGGGGAAAAACGCCTGGCGGGCTACCGGCAGGCGCTGCGCCGCGCCGGTATTGAGCCAGACCCGCAACTGCTGGTACATGGCGCATGGTCTACCGACAGTGGTTATGCCGCAGGGCGTGAACTGTTAGCGCGCAAGGTGCCGTTTACCTGCATCCTCGCGGGCAATGACGATATGGCGATTGGCGTGGCGAAAGCCTGTCTGGAAGCGGGGCTGCGCCTGCCGCAGGATGTGTCGCTGGCCGGGTTTGACGATTCGGTGCTCGGCAAGTATTACAACCCGTCGCTCACCACCATTCATGTGCCGATGGAAGCGATGATCCGTCACGCCATCGACATTCTGTTGACGCCAGGCGAGCACGCGGCCCGTTCACACGAAGGTGAACTGGTGCGCCGAGAGTCGGTGGCGCCCCCCAAATAATGGCTCTGTGGCGGCTGATTGCCGGATGGCGGCGATGCTTTATCGGGCCTATGAACCGATGCGATCCCACAGGCCCGATCGGGGCAACCATCCGGCGCAGAAGCTACGCGCCAATGCCGTTGAGTTTTTCCAGCGCTTCCGGCGGCAGCACGAGGTTCGCGCTCGCCATGTTTTCCTGTAAATGCTGCGGCGACGACGTACCGGGGATCAGCAGGATATTCGGCGAACGCTGCAACAGCCACGCCAGCGCCACCTGCATCGGCGTGGCGTTAAGCGATTGCGCCACCTCGTTCAGCTCACCGGATTGCAACGGCGTGAAACCGCCCAGCGGGAAGAACGGCACGAAGGCAATGCCCTGCGCGTTCAGGCTATCCACCAGCGCATCATCCTTACGGATCGCCACGTTATACAGGTTCTGCACGCAGACAATGGGCGTCATTTTCTGCGCGTCGGCCACCTGCTTCGCTGTAACGTTGCTCAGCCCGATATGGCGGATCAGCCCGCGCTCTTTCAGTTTGATCAACGCCTCCAGCGGCGCTTCGAGCGGCCCCTCTTCCGGCTCGTGCACACCAAACATCGAACGCAGGTTGACCACCTCTATCGTCTCCAGACCGAGATGACGCAGGTTATCTTCCACCGCACGGGTCAACTCTTCGGCGCTGAATGCGGGCAGCCAGTTGGCTTTATCATCACGACGCGCGCCGACTTTGGTGACGATGCATAAGTCGTCCGGATAAGGATGCAGCGCCTGTTTAATCAATTTATTGGTGACATGCGGACCATAAAAATCACTGGTGTCGATATGATTCACCCCGGCAGCAATGGCATCGCGCAATACCGCCAGCGCCTTTGCTTCGTCCGCGGGCGGACCAAACACGCCAGGGCCAGCCAGTTGCATCGCACCGTAACCCAGACGACCAACCTGACGATCGCCAAGACGATAAGTAAGTGTGGATTGAGACATGGAAAACCTCCTGTGCGTTAAGTAACCCGATTGTAGGAGCTGTACGGCTGTGCAACAATCCAGCAAAATTAATACACACTGTACGGTTAACCGAACAATGAAGCTGGATTTCGCCCTGTTAAATGCCATTGTCGCGGTCGCCAACGCCGGAGGCTTCCGTGAAGCCGCGCGCGTGACCGGTTCCAACCCCTCCCGCCTGAGCGACGCGGTGCGCCGCGCCGAGCAGCAACTCGGCGTACGGCTGTTTAACCGCACCACCCGTACCGTGGCGCTGACCGAGGCAGGCAGAGCGCTGATGGAGCGCCTGCAACCGGCAATGAGCGAAGTGAATGCCGCGCTGGACGCCATCAACCGCTATCGCACCACGCCGAGCGGCACGCTGCGTTTGAATGTCCCGGTCAGCGCGGCACGGCTGGTTCTGCCCACCATCGTCCCCCCTTTTCTGGCGCAATACCCGGACATTCGCCTGGAGATCGTCGCCGAAAGCAACGTACAGGATGTGTTTCGCGACAATTGCGATGCGGGGATCCGTTACGACGAAAGCCTGGAACAGGATATGGTGGCGCTGCCCATCGGCCCGCGCCGTCAGCGTTTTGCCGCAGCGGCGGCACCGGCCTATTTGCAGCGTTACGGCCTGCCGCAGCACCCGCGCGATCTGATTAGCCATAACTGCATTCGCGGGCGCTATGCCAGCGGCGTGATGCCAGAGTGGGAATTTACCCGCGAGGGTGAAACCCTGCGCATTCAGGTGAATGGTTCACTGGTGGTCAGCGTCGGCAGCGCGGTGGATCTGGCGGTGCAGGCAGCGATTGCCGGTAGCGGCATCATCTATCTGTTTGAAGAGTGGCTGCGCCCGTCGTTCGAAAGCGGCGCGCTGACGCCGTTGCTGGAACCCTGGTGGCAATCATTTAGCGGCCCGTGGCTCTATTACAATTCGCGGCGCTTAATCCCTGCGCCATTACAGGCATTTATCAATTTTATCCGCGCGCAGGGGCAAACCACGGATATATAACGCAATGATGGGAAGATCTGTCTACACTTGAGAAAACAAAGAAAATCGAGGATGCCCTATGATCTTCCCGGCCATGCCAGTCAATGAAAGAGAGCGGCTTAAGTCTTTGTATATGATGGATCTTCTGGATAAAAAGGATGATGAACGTTTTGACCGGCTCACCCGCACGGCAAAGACTACCTTTGATGTCCCCATCGCGGTGATAAGTCTGCTCGATCGCGATCGTCAGTGGTTGCTGTCACGCAGCGGCATCGATACCCACGAAACGCCGCGCAATCTGTCGTTCTGCGCGCACGCGATCCTCGAAGAGGGCGTGTTTATTGTCAAAGATACCCTTGCCGATCCGCGCTTTGCCGAAAACCCGTTTGTCGTTGGCGAGCCGTGGGTGCGATTTTATGCGGGTTGCCCGGTGCGACTGCCGGACGGCGCAATTGCCGGAACCATCTGCGTCATCGATACCTATCCGCGCCCGTTTTCCAGTGCGGAAATCAATACCCTGCTCGATTTCGCCGCCATTGTGGAAGATGAGTTTCTGATCCTCAGCATGGCAATGACCGATTTGCTGACCGGCATGCCCAACAGCCGTGGCTTTTACCGCTCCGGCGAAAAACGTTTTGCCTGGCTCAAAGAGCATAAAAAAGATCTCAGTCTGCTCTATTTCAGCATCGACAATCTGAAATCGATCAATGAATTGCTGGGGAATAAAGAGGGCGACGAGGTGGTAAAAATCTTCGCCAGCAATATGACAAAATGCCTGAAAGATCAGGATATCGCCGCCCGGCTTAGCGGAGGTGAGTTTGCGGTACTACTGGCGAACACGCCGACTCACAATGCTGATGCGTTTCTCTTCGATCTGCAATCACGCATCGATGCCATCGACCATCTTTCCGGCAAGAATTATCACATCAACTACTCGCACGGGATTATTGAAAACGGCGGCGATAAGTACACCACGCTGCGCGGCATGCTGGAAGATTGCGATAAGGTGATGTACTCGGAAAAACGCCGTCGTTAATACAGCGCCGGAAACCCGGCGCTGTTTATAGCGGCTCGAACCCGCCGTTGCCTTCCCAGCCAGCCAGCCGCTGGTAAATTGTTTCTACCGCCGCTTTCACTGGCGGCGTCATCGGGTAGTAAAAGCCGACAATATCGGGCTGAATGCCAAGAAAAATCACCTCGCCAATATCCTCTTTCAACTGATCGATCAGATAGTTGAGCGGCATATTGTGAGTGGTCATCAGGAACATCTCCGCGATGTCATCGGGATCGACAATGCGCATCTCGCCGGGGTTCAGCCCCATATCGGTAGCATCCACAATCAGCAACCGCGTCGGGCGCAGCTCGCGGATCGCCACCACGTCGTTTTCCGGTGCGCTGCCGCCGTCGATCACGCGCCAGTTTCCCTGCGGGTTTTCCGCGCACATCTGCGCCAGCAACGGGCCTGCGCCATCGTCGCCCATCATGCTGTTGCCCACGCAAAGTAATACGTCAGTCACGTAATCTCCTTACCATCAAATAGATAGCGCTTTCCTGATGAATGTCGTGCAACATCGACAGCAGCGCCCTGCTCCAGGCCTGCTGCTGTTCATTCTGCCCGGCCAACGCCCGGTCAAAGGCGTTGGCCAGCATCATCACGTGCGTGCTGTCGATAACAATCTCGCCGTAACGCGGCACGCCTTCCATTTTTCGCCGCGCTTCACTGCCGCTCTCCAGCGTGCCGATCCACGCCAGATAAGCCTCCCAAGGGCAGGAAAGCGCCGTTTCCAGGCAATCGATCACGCCAAGATGGTGACCAATCGCCAGAGAGTAATAGACCACCTGCTGCGCCTGCGGCGGCGTGGCATCATTCTCATCGACAAATTTCCGCCGCAGCTGGCTAAAGGCCACCGTCTCGCTCATCAGATTTTCGCCTCCTGCACCACCTGATTAAGGTGGCTGACAATTTCGGTCAGACGCGGATCGTTCTCCTGCGCTAACCAGCGCACCACTTCATGTTCGCCGACGCTGCGCAAGCGCAGGTAATCATCGGCAATCTGGCGGCCATAGCGGTAACCCGCGAGGCGACGCGCGGTACGATCCACTTTCACCCGCAGCGGCTGCACCATAGTCGGATGCAGGATCTCTGCCGGTTGATCGTCCTGTTCGCCGGGCAGACGGGCATGAATTTTCTGCTCCAGCAGCCCCAGCGCCATGGCAAAACCATACAGCGTGGCGGCAGGCGTCGGCGGGCAGCCGGGAATATAGACATCCACCGGAACGATTTTATCCGTGCCGCCCCAGACACAGTACAGGTCGTGGAAGATACCACCGCTGTTACCGCACGCGCCGTAGGAGATACAGATTTTGGGATCCGGCGCAGATTGCCAGGCGCGCAGCGCCGGTGAACGCATCGCGCGGGTGACGGCGCCGGTAAACAGCAGAATGTCGGCGTGGCGCGGTGAAGGTACGACTTTAATGCCGAAGCGTTCTGCATCGAACAGCGGCGAAAGCGTCGCGAAAATCTCGATCTCACAGCCATTGCAGCCGCCGCAATCCACACGATAAACGTAAGCGGAGCGTTTGATTTTATTCAACAGCGAGGCTTTCATACTGGCGATGGATTCCTCCACCGTCATCGGCACCGGAATACCGTCCGCATCACGCGGACCTATTAGCTGGCTCATTAGCTGGCCTCTCTCATATGGCGGGTCAATTCGATGCGGTCGGACGACACCAGGCATTTCTGGCGTTTGCAATCCGGGCAGGTCTCAAAGCTGGCGCGGTGCTGCTCGGCGCGGGTATCGCCGTTATGCGCCAGCAGCGCAATGGCGTAATCGATCTCTTTCTGCACCGCGAAAGGCCGCGCGCATTCGCGGCACTGGCACAGCTCGTAGCGCGACTGTTGCAGAAAATCGGCTTTGCTCCACACCGCCAGTTCGTACTCCTGAGAGAGCGTAATCGCCGCCGTTGGGCACACTTCTTCGCAGCGGGCGCAGAAAATGCAGCGCCCGAGATTAAACTGCCAGGCCAGTTCGCCGGTCGCAAGATCGGTTTCCACCGTCAGCGCGTTCGACGGGCAGGCATTGACGCACGCCGCGCAGCCAATGCACTGCTGCGGATTGTGCTGCGGTTTGCCGCGGAAGTTTTTATCCACCGGCATCGGCGCAAGCGGATACGCGCTGGTTGCCGTCCCGGTTTTGATCACTTTTTTGATAAAGGTAAACATCGCTAGCGTTCTCCCACTATTTCAACGGCGAGTTTTTACGCTCGATCCCGTAACGCTCCAGCTCTTTGTACGGCACGACCTTGCTTTTCTTCTTGCGCACATCCACCACCGTCATGCGGTCGGTGCAGGAGTAGCAAGGATCGAGGCTGCCAATAATCAGCGGCGCATCAGAAACGGTGTTGCCGCGCAGCATATAGCGCAGCGTTGGCCAGTTGGCGTAGGTCGCTGCACGGCAACGCCAGCGATAGAGCTTCTGGTTATCGCCGGTCATACTCCAGTGAATATCATCCCCGCGCGGCGCTTCGGCAAAACCAAGGGCAAAGCGGTGCGGAATGTAGGTAAAGCCTTCAACCATCAGCGGGCCGCCGGGCAGATTATCCAGACCGAAATCGATCATGTTCAGCGCGGTCAGCACTTCGTTGATACGCACTTTCAGGCGGGAAATGACATCGCAACCCTGCTCGCTGTGCACGGTCATTGGCAACAGGCCGTAACCGGCAAACGGGTGATCGGCGCGGGTATCGCGGGCGTGACCGCTGGCGCGCACCATCGGGCCGACGTTACTGAAATCGCGGGCGATTTGCGGATCAAGACGGCCAATACCCACGGTGCGCTGCTCGATATTCGGCGTGCTCATCAGCACATCAACCAGCTCCATCACATCGCGGCGCATCTGCTGCGCCAGCGCGCGCGTCTGCACCATATCGTCTTTCAGCATGTCGCGGCGAATGCCGCCAATCAGGTTCAGACCGTAGGTTTTACGCGCCCCGGTAAGAATTTCCGCCATCTTCATTGACGTTTCACGCACGCGGAAAAACTGCATAAACCCGGAGTCAAAACCGACAAAGTGGCAAGCCAGACCGAGGTTTAACAGGTGCGAGTGCAGACGTTCCACTTCCAGCAGAATGGCGCGGATCATCTGCGCGCGTTCCGGCACCACGATGCCCATCGCGTTCTCTACCGAGGTGGTGTAAGCGGTACTGTGGGCAAACCCGCAGATGCCGCACACGCGATCCGAGAGAAAGGTGACTTCGTTATAACCCATGCGGGTTTCCGCCAGTTTCTCCATCCCGCGATGCACATAGAACATGCGGTAGTCGGCATCGACAATATTCTCGCCATCCACAAACAGGCGGAAGTGGCCCGGTTCATCCGACGTAACGTGCAGCGGGCCAATTGGCACCACATTGTTTTTCTTGTCGCCCAGCTCGTTGATGAATTCATAAGTTTCCGCGTCGGTGGTCGGTGCGGGGCGCTGGCGATAATCCATGCTGTCTTTACGCAGCGGATAGAGTTCGTCCGGCCAGTCATCCGGCAGCACCAGGCGGCGCTCATCCGGCAAACCGACCGGCACCAGGCCATACATATCACGCACTTCGCGCTCGCCCCACACGGCCGCAGGCACGCGCGGCGTCACGGATGGATACTCCGGTTTCAGCGCATCGACTTCAACGCGCACCGTTATCCAGCATTTGACGCCCTGCTCCATCGACAGCACGTAGTAAACGGCAAAGTGACCGTTCAGCTTGCGTTCGTCGTTACCAAACAGCACCGACAGCCAGCCGCCCTGCTGGTAGTAGAGAAACTCCACCACCTCCGGCAGATAGTTCACTTTCACGGTAAGGGTGATTTGGTCTTTGGTCTGCCACGCTTCATCCAGTACTACGCCGGGAAATTTCTCGTGCAGCGCAGCCAGATAGTGTTGACCGATTTTTTCTTCAGACATGCATAAACTCTCTTAATACGTCGCCAGTAAGGAGACGAACGCTAAAAAGGCAACGCCGAACCCGGCCCAGGTGACACGTGACGTGGCAGCAAAACGCAGGCGCGCCATGCTGTTTTCAAACAGGGCAATCACCAGTACGCCAACGATTAATTTCACTACCGCCACCACCAGCGCCAGCAGCAGACCCGCCGCGCTGAAGCTGCTCATCTGCCCCCACGGCAGAAAGACGCCGACAAACATTTGCAGCACCACCAGCTGTTTTAAGCTGATCCCCCACTTCAGCAGCGCAAAGCCGCTGCCGCTGTACTCCGACAGCGGCCCTTCCTGCAACTCCTGCTCCGCTTCCGCAAGATCAAACGGCAGTTTGCCCATTTCGATAAAGGTGGCGAACGCGCAGGCGCAGAGCGCCAGAAACAGCGGGATTGAAGCCGCGCGCGGCCAGTGGTAAACGGTGTCCGTGATATGGCTGATATGGGTGGAACCCGCGACCAGCGCCGCCACCCACAAACCGAGCAGCAAAATCGGCTCAACCAGCACGCCCAGCATCGCTTCGCGGCTGGCGCCGATGCCGGTAAACGGGCTACCGGTATCCAGCCCGGCAATGGCAAAGAAGAAGCGGGCAATGGCGAACAGATAGATCAGGGTGATCAAATCGCCCAGCAAAGGCAGCGGCGAGTTAATGGTGATCACCGGCAAAGCCGTCGCAATGGTCAGCATCACGCCCACCATCACAAACGGCATCAGGCGAAACACCCAGCCGGACGCTGCAGGCGCAATACTCTGGCGGCCCAGCAATTTGACCAGGTCGCGGTACTCTTGCAGCACGCCAGGCCCACGGCGATTGTGCAACCGGGCGCGCGCCACGCGGCTGATACCGGACAGCAGCGGCGCAAAGGCAAACAGCACCAGCGCCTGCAATAACGCATACAGAAAATTCATCATCAGGCTCCTCGGGAAATCACCACAACCACCAGCACCGCCAGCTCAATCAGTGCCAGCCGACGAAACAGCAGCGGCGCCGCGTCGGTACGCCAGCCGGGCAGAATCAGCGTGGGCTCCAGCCATTTGCGCAGCTTCAACACCGGGGCAAATGCGGCTTTTACCGGCATGGCAAAACCGTGGGCGGTGATCACCATTGAGCCTTCATGATCGTAGCCGCAGACCCAGGCGCTTCCGCGGCTGCGGGACGGAAGACGATCGCCTTTAAACAGCACCATCAACAGCAGCGGCAGCAGTGGCATGGCAATCAGCAGCAGCGTGATCATCGGTTGCGACACCACCGTGTTCGCGGTGTGCAGCGGCAGCGGTACGGCGGCATACAGACGCGGCAGCAGCCACGGCGCAGCAACGCCGCCAATAACGCAGCAGAGTGCCAGTACGGCCACGCTTGCGGTCATCAGCCAGGGAATGGATTGCGGGTTTTCCGCCTGCGGGGTGCGCGGCGCGCCAAGGAAGGTGACGCCATAGACTTTCGCCATACACATCACCGCCAGCGCACCGGTTATCGCCAGGCCAACGGCCAGCAGCGGCCCAATCAGTTGCAGGACAAAGTGGCCGCTACCGCTCAGGCTGAAGAAGGATTGATAAATCACCCACTCACCGGCAAAGCCATTGAGCGGCGGCAGCGCCGCCATCGCCATCAGCCCGACCAGCATCGCCAGCGAGATAAGCGGCATTTTTTTGCCGATACCGCCCAGTTTTTCGATATCGCGATAGCCGGTGCCAAACCACAGCGCACCCGCGCCAAGAAACAGCGTGCTCTTAAACAGGCTGTGGTTGAAAAGGTGATACAGACCGCCAACCAGCCCCAGCGCCATCAGCGCCGGTTGCTGCAATGCCAGCCCGGTTACGCCCGCGCCAAGGCCAAGCAAAATGATGCCGATGTTTTCCAGCGTGTGATACGCCAGCAGGCGCTGAATATTGTGCTCCATCAGCGCATACAAACCGCCGACAAAGGCGGTGATCATGCCGAATACCAGCAGCACAACGCCCCACCACAGCGGCGGCTGGCCGCCCAGCAAGGAGAAACTGAGAATGCCGAACAGCCCGACTTTCATCACCACCGTAGAAAAGAGCGCGGCGGCCGGCGCTTGCGCGCTGGCATGCGCCTGCGGCGCCCAGGCGTGCAGCGGAATAATCCCCGCCAGCAAACCAAAACCAATCACCCCCAGCAGCCAGACGCCACTGCTCAGTTGTTGCCCGCTAAGCTGAACAAAATCGAGCGTCTGATAACGCTGCCAGATAAACCAGCAGGCCAGCACCAGCAGCACCGTGCCAAGACGCCCCATGGCAAACCACAGCTTGCCAGAGGCGCTGCACCCGGTAAGAAACACCGCGCTCAGCGCCATGATTTCGCTCATCACGACCAGCTCGCCCAGATTCGCGGCGCAGACGGCGCACAGCGCGGCGGCCAGTAGCAAATTGATCAACAACCCGTTGGCTTTCACCGCGTCATGGCGGTGCCAGTGGATGTTATAGAGGCTGATAAGCAGGCCGCAGAGGCCGAAGGTGATCACCCACACGGCACGCAGGGGTGTGACCAGTAACGGGTACTGCAACAGCGTCAGGCTGCCGGAAACGGCATCAGCGCCCAGCAGCGACAACAACCCGGCGGCTGTCGCCATGGCGCTGCCGATTGCGCCGCCAAGACCGGCCAGCCAGCCGCTGAGAATTTTCGCCCGCGTAAACAGGTACGCCAGCGCAGCAGCGCAGATAAACACCGCCACCGCGCCGTTGAGCAAAGAGAGGATCGTCATTTTGCACTCCGGTTAAGCTGGGTAAACAGCGACAAATCGCCGTAGTCCGTATTCAGGGTCTGCTCGCGTTTGCGACGGCTGGCGCGGGCGATGTCGAGGTTATTGACCAGATGCAGCGCCTTGGTCGGGCACATCCGCACGCAGGCCGGGCCTTGATCATCGAAATGGCAGAGATCGCACTTCACGGCGATAGCCCGCACGCCAGGCACCCAGTCCAGCAGCGTACTGACGCGCGCAGGCGCAGGCGGCGCGGCGGGCGCGAGCGGCGAGTTAACGTTGGCCGGAATATCCAGCGGACGGCTACCGGCAAATTCGATAGCGCCAAACGGGCAGGCAATCGCGCACAGTTTGCAGCTTACGCACAGGCTTTCATTTAACTGCACCGCGCCATCGACGCGATTAATGGCATTTACCGGACAAACGCCCGCACAGGGCGCGTCTTCGCAGTGGTGGCACTGCTGCGGCGCGGATTCATGTTCATTACGCATCACGCGCAGCCGCGGCATCGACTGCAAGCCATACGCGCGGTGCGTCTCCGCGCAGGCCGCCTCGCAGGTGTGGCAGCCGATACAGAGCGCCGGGTCGGCAATTACAAAACGGTTCACCAGCTAATCCTCAGGTGATTCACCCAGTCCGGGCGGTCATTTTTGACGAAATCAGTCGCACGACGTGTCACTTCGACACATCTCGACACCCAAACTCAGGCCAGCGCAGACGCGTGCGCGCTGCTGGCAAGAAGAGAGAGATTGATGGGGGTATCGTTTTCCACCGCCGCGTACAGGCTGTCGTAAACCGTGGCGATTTTTTCCAGATAGTGCTCCAGCACTTTTTCACGATCGTGGGTGCTGATAACGCCGTCCACTTTGCCGTCGCTGGTGAGCTGCGCCTTTGCAATCAAGCGTTTATCGCTGCCATCTTTATTGGCAATCGCATATTCGATGGTATGACCATTAAAGCCGCCGGTCAGAGAGACGGTGACCGTGAAGTGGCCGAACAGCTCAAAACAGAGCTGCTGCTCTGGCGCGCAACCTATGGCATGGTGCAGGCGCGCTTTTGACAGCGTGATCCCCTGAACCAGCGCGTTGCAGTAACTGCGCCACTCCTCCTGCAGGAGATGGTGTCGCCCGGCAATGTAATCTGCCTTTTCGCTAATTTCCCAAATCGTCATGTCTGCTTACCTGATTAATTGAAACAACGGCGGTAAAGCATCATCCATGCCAACATTTAATTTATTGATTATTAAAGGAATAAATAAAAATATTCGTTAATTTCGACGTGTCATCTCGACAGGTTCGACATCGTCACAGTGTCAAAATCACTCATGGCACTCTTATTGCATTAACGCGGCAACTCATAAGGAGGGATTATGCATGAGATCACTTTGTGCCAGCGGGCGCTGGAAATTATTGAACAACAGGCCACCGCGAGCGGCGCGCGTCGGGTTACCGGCGTCTGGTTAAAAGTGGGCGCATTTTCCTGTGTCGAAACCGAAGCTTTAACGTTTTGTTTTGATCTGGTGTGCCGTGGCAGCCTGGCTGAAGGTTGTACACTGCACATCGAACAACAGCAAGCGGAGTGCTGGTGCGAGTCTTGTCGGCAGTACGTCACGCTGCTCACCCAGCGTGTTCACCGCTGCCCACAATGCCACAGCGACCAGTTGCAGATCGTTGCCGACGATGGAATGCAAATTCAGCGCCTGGAAATTGAGGAGTAAACAATGTGTACAACATGTGGTTGTCAGGACGGTAACCTTTATATCGAGGGTGACGAACATAACCCGCACTCTGCGTTTCGCAGCGCACCGTTCGCCCCTGCTGCGCGCCCTGCGCTAACTATAACCCGCGTCAATACCCGAGAGTTCACCCCAACCCAATCGGGTAACGGCGATTTGCATTACGGTCACGGCGAAGCCGGCACCCACGCGCCGGGCATGAGCCAGCGCCGGATGCTGGAAGTGGAGATCGACGTACTGGATAAAAATAACCAGATCGCCGCCCGCAACCGCGCCCGCTTTGCCGCCCGCCAGCAACTGGTGCTGAACCTGGTCTCCAGCCCTGGCTCCGGCAAAACCACCCTGCTTACCGAAACCCTGCAGCGCCTGAATGCGCGCGTACCCTGCGCGGTGATCGAAGGGGATCAGCAAACCGTCAATGACGCCGCGCGTATTCGCGCCACCGGTACCCCGGCGATTCAGGTGAACACCGGCAAGGGTTGCCACCTGGATGCGCAGATGATTGCCGATGCTGCGCCGCGTCTGCCGCTCGACGATCGCGGCATTCTGTTTATTGAAAACGTTGGTAACCTGGTATGCCCGGCGGGCTTCGATCTGGGCGAACGCCATAAAGTGGCGGTACTGTCAGTGACTGAAGGGGAAGACAAGCCGCTGAAATATCCGCACATGTTCGCTGCCGCCTCGCTGATGCTGCTGAACAAAGTGGATCTGCTGCCGTACCTCAATTTCGATGTCGAACGCTGCATCGCCTACGCCCGTGAAGTGAACCCGCAGATTGAGATCCTGCTGGTTTCCGCCACCAAAGGCGACGGGATGGACGCCTGGCTCGACTGGCTGGAGACGCAACGATGTGCATAGGCGTACCGGGGCAAATTTGCGCCATTGACGGCCTGCAAGCCAAAGTGGACGTCTGCGGCATTCAGCGAGACGTGGATTTAACCCTGGTCGGCAGCCATGATGAACACGGCCAGCCGCGTCTCGGCCAGTGGGTGCTGGTGCATGTCGGTTTTGCCATGAGCGTGATTAACGAAGCGGAGGCGCTGGATACGCTGGCGGCGCTGCAAAACATGTTCGATGTCGAGCCGGATGTCGGCGCGCTGCTCTACGGCGAGGAGAAATAATGCGTTTTGTCGACGAATATCGCGCCCCGGAACAGGTGATGCAACTGATTGCCCATCTGCGCGAACGGGCCTCTCATCTTAGCTATACCGCCGCGCGTCCGCTGCGCATTATGGAAGTGTGCGGCGGCCATACGCACGCCATCTTTAAATTCGGCCTCGATCAGTTGCTGCCGGAAAACATCGAGTTTATCCACGGGCCGGGCTGCCCGGTGTGCGTGTTACCAATGGGGCGTATTGATACCTGCGTGGAGATCGCCAGCCATCCGGAAGTGATCTTCTGTACTTTCGGCGACGCCATTCGTGTACCGGGGAAAAAAGGCTCGCTGTTACAGGCGAAAGCGCGCGGTGCCGATGTGCGCATCGTCTATTCACCGATGGATGCGCTGGCGCTGGCGGAAAAAAATCCGCAGCGCAAAGTGGTGTTCTTCGGCCTCGGTTTCGAAACCACCATGCCCGCCACGGCCATTACGCTGCAACAGGCGAAAGCCCGCAACATCAATAACTTCTGGTTTTTCTGCCAGCACATTACGCTGATCCCAACGCTGCGCAGCCTGCTGGAGCAGCCGGATAACGGCATCGACGCTTTCCTTGCGCCCGGCCATGTCAGCATGGTGATCGGTACCGACGCGTACACCTTTATTGCCGAAGAATTTCGCCGCCCGCTGGTGGTTGCCGGGTTTGAACCACTGGATCTGTTGCAGGGCGTGGTGATGCTGGTGGAACAGAAAATCGCCGCGCAGAGCCGGGTGGAAAACCAGTACCGCCGCGTCGTACCGGATGAAGGCAACCGGCTGGCGCAGGCCGCCATTGCCGATGTGTTTGCCGTCAGCGGCGACAGCGAGTGGCGCGGGCTGGGGGTGATTGGCGAATCCGGTGTACATCTGACGCAGGCTTATCAGCAGTTTGATGCCGAAGCGCACTTTCGCCCGGCAGCGCAGCAGGTGTATGACGATCCGCGCGCCCGCTGCGGCGATGTGCTGACCGGCCGCTGCAAACCGCACCAGTGCCCGCTGTTTGGCAACACCTGTAATCCGCAAAGCGCCTTTGGTGCGCTGATGGTCTCCTCAGAAGGAGCCTGCGCAGCCTGGTATCAGTATCGCGCTCAGGAGTGTGAAGTATGAATGAAGTCCAACTCGCCCACGGCAGCGGCGGCCAGGCGATGCAACAGCTTATCAGCCAGCTCTTTATGGAGGCGTTTGCCAACCCGTGGCTGGCCGAGCAGGAAGATCAGGCGCGGCTGGATCTGGCCGCACTGGCCGCCAGCGGTGACAGGCTGGCGTTCTCCACCGACAGCTATGTGATCGATCCGCTGTTCTTTCCCGGCGGCAATATTGGCAAGCTGGCGGTGTGCGGCACCGCCAACGACATCGCCGTCAGCGGCGCGACACCGCGTTATCTCTCTTGCGGGTTTATCCTTGAAGAAGGCCTGCCGATGGCGACGCTGAAAACCGTCGTCGATAGCATGGCCGCCACCGCCCGCGCGGCCGATATCGCGATTGTGACCGGCGATACCAAAGTGGTGCAGCGCGGCGCGGCAGATAAGCTATTTATTAACACTGCCGGGATTGGCGCGATTCCACGTTCGATTCGCTGGGCGGCGCAGTCGCTGCAACCGGGCGATGTACTGCTGGCAAGCGGCACGCTGGGCGATCACGGCGCAACGATTCTTAACTTGCGCGAAGGGCTGGGGCTGGATGGGGAGTTGTCCAGCGATTGCGCGGTGCTGACGCCGTTAATCGCCACCCTGCACGATCTTCCCGGCGTGAAAGCGCTGCGCGATGCCACGCGCGGCGGCGTGAATGCGGTGGTACATGAGTTTGCCGCAGCCTGCGGCTTCGGTGTCGAGCTCAACGAAGCCGCGTTACCGGTGAAACCGGCGGTACGCGGCGTTTGCGAGTTACTGGGGCTGGAAGCGCTGAACTTTGCCAACGAAGGCAAACTGGTGATTGCCGTACAGCGCGAGGCCGCAGAGCAGGCGCTGTCACGTTTACGCGCCCACCCGCTTGGCGCGGATGCCGCTATCATTGGTGAAGTTGTTGAACGTCAGGGCGTACGCCTGGCGGGGCTGTACGGCGTTAAACGCCTGTTAGATTTACCCCACGCGGAACCGTTGCCGCGTATTTGCTAATTTTTTGTTTTTTATTATTTTTTTCACACCTGCGAGTGTGTTCCTGGATGAGCAATATGTCGTATACACCGATGAGCGATCTCGGACAACAGGGGTTGTTCGATATCACCCGTGTTTTGTTACAACAGCCGGATATGGCGTCACTCAGCGAAACGCTGGCCCGGCTGACCCGCCAGGCGGCACTCGCGGATAGCGCGGCGATTGTGCTGTGGCATGCAGACAGCCACAGCGCCAGCCGCTACGCCGTCAACGCCCCTGCAAACAACGCAACTTATGAGGATCATTTACTGCTGGCGAGTGGGCCGGTCAGGCACATTCTTTCCCACCCGCAGGCGCTCTATTGCAGCGCAGCCACGTTTGCGGAAACCTGGCCGGCGCTGACGCAGAACCGGCTCTATCCGCCGTTTGCACACTACTGCCTGCTGCCGCTGGCGGCGGAGGGGCAAATTTTCGGCGGCTGCGAATTTTTTCGCCACGACGGGCAACCGTGGAGCGATAAAGAGAGCGAACGCCTGCACACCCTGGCGCAAATCGTCGCCGTGGTCGCCGAGCAGCTCCAGAGCCGCGACAGTCAGACGCCGGATTACCAGCTATTGTGCCAGGAGCGGGACGATTTTCGCATTCTGGTGGCCATTACCAATGCGGTGCTCTCGCGGCTGCATATGGACGAGCTGGTCAGCGAAGTGGCGAAAGAGATCCACTACTATTTCGGCATCGATGCTATCAGCCTGGTGCTGCGCGGTAGCCGCAAAGGCAAGCTGACTATCTATTCGACGCACTACAAAGATGAACTGAATCCAAAGCATGAGATTCAGGAAGCCGACGAAGAGGGAACGCTGACCGAACGGGTGTTCCGCAGTAAAGAGATGCTGCTGCTCAATCTGCACGAGCGCGACAAACTCGCGCCCTACGAGCGAATGTTGTTTGAAACCTGGGGCAACCAGATCCAGACGCTGTGCCTGCTGCCGCTGATGTCCGGCAAAAATCTGCTCGGCGTGCTGAAACTGGCGCAGTGCCAGAAAGAGGTGTTTACCCAGGCGAATCTCAAGCTGCTGCGCCAGATTGCCGAACGCATCGCCATTGCCGTGGATAACGCGCTGGCGTACCAGGAAATTCACCGCCTGAAGGAGCGGCTGGTGGATGAAAACCTGGCGCTGACCGAGCAGCTAAATAATGTCGATAGCGAGTTTGGCGAGATCATCGGCCGCAGCCAGGCGATGTTCAGCGTGCTGAAACAGGTTGAGATGGTGGCGCAAAGTAACAGCACGGTGCTGATCCTCGGCGAAACGGGCACCGGCAAGGAGCTGATTGCCCGTGCGATCCATAACCTCAGCGATCGCAACAGCCGCAGAATGGTGAAGATGAACTGCGCCGCCATGCCTGCCGGGCTGCTGGAAAGCGATCTCTTTGGCCATGAGCGCGGCGCGTTTACCGGTGCCAGTACCCAGCGAATTGGCCGCTTCGAGCTGGCGGATAAAAGCTCGCTGTTTCTTGATGAAGTGGGCGATATGCCGCTGGAGCTACAACCGAAGCTGCTGCGCGTATTGCAGGAGCAGGAGTTCGAGCGGCTCGGCAGTAATAAACTGATCCAGACCGATGTGCGGCTGATCGCCGCCACCAACCGCGATCTGAAACAGATGGTCGCCGATCGGGAGTTCCGCAGCGATCTTTACTACCGGCTCAATGTCTTCCCTATTCATCTGCCGCCGCTGCGCGAACGGCCGGAAGACATTCCGCTGCTGGTGAAAGCCTTCACCTTCAAAATTGCCCGCAAAATGGGCCGCAGCATCGACAGTATTCCGGCGGAAACCTTACGCGTGCTGAGCTCCATGGAGTGGCCGGGCAACGTGCGCGAGCTGGAGAACGTCATCGAACGGGCGGTACTGCTGACGCACGGTAATGTGCTGCAACTTTCGCTGCCGGAAATCACCGTTCCGCCTCAGCCCGTAGCGGAGCCTGCTGAAGTGGCTCGCGAAGGCGAAGATGAGTACCAGCTGATTGTTCGTGTGCTGCGCGAAACCAACGGTGTGGTCGCCGGGCCAAAAGGCGCAGCGCAGCGGCTGGGACTTAAACGCACCACCCTGCTTTCGCGCATGAAACGTTTAGGTATCAATAAAGACGCACTATGTTAAGCTGGAAAAATATTCAACATATCCATACATAATGGAGGGTCTATGGCAGTTTCAGCGCGAAATCAATTAACAGGCAAGGTCAGTGCAACCTCTCACGGTGCCGTGAATGATGAAGTGGAACTCACTCTCGACGGCGGCGCAACGCTGGTGGCGATTGTCACCAGCAGCAGCCAGGCGGCGCTGGGGCTGACACCAGGCAAAGAGGCTATCGCGCTGATCAAAGCGCCGTGGGTGACGCTAGCGACCGAAGATAGCGGGTTGAAGTTCTCCGCCCGCAATCAGTTCGCCGGGAAAGTCACTTCGGTGACCGAAGGCGCGGTCAATGCCACGGTGCATGTGCAGACCGATGCCGGGTTTGAGCTGGTGGCGGTGGTGACCAATGAAAGTGTGCAGGATTTGCCGCTGGACAGCGGTAAACGCGTGATTGCGCTGATTAAGGCGTCGGCGATTTTGATCGCTACGCGCGCCTGAGTGCAGCCGCAGTTGCAGGCCGGATAAGGCGAAGCTGCCATCCGGCCTGCGCCGCTGGTGAACGAAATAATTCCACGATCTTCCAAAAACGCCGGACGGCAACTCAACCTATTTCCGCCGATACTTCTCCGGCAGCTCTGGCACCGGGCGTTTATCGTCAATCAAATGGCGTACCGTCAGCACCGGATGCCGCCATAACATACGCGGCCCCGCCCAGCGCATAATCTGCTTCATCTCTTCACGCTTTGCGGGCTGGTAACAGTGCACCGGGCACTGCTTACAGGCCGGTTTTTCTTCGCCGAACACGCACTTATCCAGCCGTTTTTCCGCATAAGCGTACAAATTCACATAGTGCGACTCGCTGCTAACCGCATCCGCGCAGGCACGCTGATAGAGCGCGATCATTTTGCGGATGGTCAGTTTCTCCCGCAGGATCCGTGGACCAGACATACACAATACCCATCAATTAAGATGCATTAATAATACATCTTAATATTACTCCGTTGCACCTCATTAGTGCACTTTCTGCGCAATCATGGGGGCCTCTTCCCCGGCCCTGCGCTGCAGTGCGCGTGAACGCCCGCCTGCAAGAGTGGCGCGTTTCTTGCGTAACTGACTGTTTACCCGAGGAGACGTTTTCCCATTCATTTCACAAGGTATCGCTATGGAATTGAAATGGTTCGAAGATTTTCTCAGTGTCGCCCGCAGTCTTAGCTTCACGCGCGCCGCCGATGAGCGGCACATCACCCAGTCCGCCCTTAGCCGTCGCATCCGCCAACTGGAAGAGTGGCTTGGCGTCCCGCTGTTCGATCGCAAAACCTATCCGGTCACGCTGACGCCGGAGGGAGAAGCCTTTCACGCCACCGCCAGCGAAACCGTGTTCGCCATGACCCATCTGCGTAACGATCTCAACCAGCGCTTTCGTTCCCGCACGGCGGTGTTGCGCTTTGCCATGCTCAATACCCTGTCGCTGACCTTTTTCCCGGACTGGATCCAGCGCCTGAACCTGCAACACCAGCTTGGATATATCCGCATGTGCAACTCCAAGCCGAGCTTTGTCGAGCACATCGCCACTCTGCACAGCGGCGAAACCGATTTTCTGCTTACCTACGCCCACGATGCAGTGTCGCTGATCCGCCAGCTTGCGCCTTACCCGATGATCCATTTAGGCCGCGAATGGGCGATTCCGGTCTGCCGACCGGACAGCGGCGGGCAGCCGCTTTACCCCATCAACCCCAATGGACGTCCGATTCCGTGGCTGAGCTACGGCAGCCACTCCTTTTTCGCCCATGCGTTGGCGCAAATGCTGAGCGAACGCCCGTTGCCGCTGGAAGCCGTGTATGAAAACGGCATGTCGGCCAACCTGAAAGCGATGACGCTGGCGGGCGGCGGCGTCGCCTGGCTGCCGCTGAGCCTTGTTCATGAGGAGTTGTCAAACGGCACGCTGGTGCGCGCCGGCAGCAGCGACCAGGAGATCAAACTGGCGATCCGTCTCTATCGCCAGCCGGTGCTGCGCAACCCGCAAGCGGAACAACTTTGGCAGTTGATCCAGCAGAGCGAAACCGCCCATGCCGCCTGATGGCGGCAGACTATGCAAGAACGGAATAGCCAGTGTGAATTGCTCATTGGCCTTTTACGAACCGTTGCCCTAATTCTGGTGGTACAGCGACGTTAACGCGTGCGCATTATGCCGACCAACCAAACTGGGGAGTATCATGGAAAACAAAGCGTTAGTCTGGAAGTGGGTAGAGAACTATCAGCACGATTTCTGCGATCTCAGCGATCGTGTATGGGGTACACCAGAGATCTGCTACACCGAATACCGCTCGGTGGCCGAACATACCGCCATGCTAAAAACGCAAGGTTTCCGCGTCACTGAAAACGTCGCCGGTATTCCTACCGCCGTAATGGGCGAAGCGGGAAGCGGCGGGCCGATCATCGCTTTCCTAGGTGAATACGATGCATTGCCTGGTCTGAGCCAGGCCTCCGGCGTCGCGCACTACTCGCCGCTGCCGGGCAACGGTCATGGACACGGTTGCGGGCATAATCTGCTCGGCTCCGGCGCCATGCTGGCAGCCACCGCGCTGAAAGCCTGGCTGGAAGAGACCGGCACGCCGGGCCGAGTACGTTACTACGGTTGTCCGGCGGAAGAAGGCGGCGCGGCGAAATCCTTTATGGCGCGCGCCGGAGCTTTCGATGGTGTTGATGTGGCGATCACCTGGCATCCCAGCGCACATCATGAAGTGGCGAAACCGCTGTCGCTGGCCAATACCCGCATGGATTTCTTCTTCACTGGCCGCTCCTCCCACGCCGCCGCCTCCCCACATTTAGGCCGCAGCGCGCTCGACGCCGCAGAATTGATGAACGTGGGCGTCCAGTTTCTGCGTGAGCATGTACCGCAGGATTCCCGCATCCATTACGCGATGCTCGATTCCGGCGGCATTGCGCCAAACGTGGTGCAGGCGAAAGCAGCGGTGCGCTACGCCATTCGCGCGCGCGATGTCCACGCCATGTTTGAACTGAACGAACGCGTAAAACGTGTGGCGCAGGGCGCTGCGCTGATGACCGACACCAAAGTGGAGATCAGCATCATGAGCGCCGTCTCTAACCTGCTCGGCAACCGTCCGCTGGAAGAGGCGATGCAGCGCAATCTGGAAAGCCTTGGTACGGTGCCGTTCGACGATGCCGACATGGCCTTTGCCGCTGAAATCCAGGGCACGCTCTCCGAAGAGGAGATTGCCAGTTGCTATCGCAAAACCGGGATTAAACCCGCAAACCCGAAACCGCTCAGCGACTACATCATCCCGCTGGATACCCACGGCGAAGTGATGATTGGCTCCACCGACGTCGGCGATGTCAGTTGGGTGCTGCCGACCGTGCAGGCGCATATTCCCACCATGGCGATTGGCACGCCGGGCCACTCCTGGCAACTCACCGCACAGGGCAAGATGCCTGCCGCCCATAAAGGCCTTTCCCATGTGGCGAAAGTGATGGCTGCCACTGCCGTCGATGTGTTGACCGACAAGGTACTACTGGCGCAAGTGAAAAAAGCGCACTTCGAGCAGGTGAGCGAAAAACCGTATCACTGCCCTATCCCGGAAGAGGTGATGCCGCCCATCCAGCCACGCCCGGCCACGTTATAAGGATATCCGACATGAAATTCACCCCGATTGCCGTAGCCGTGGCGCTGACCAGCGCCGTCAGCCTTCATGCTCAGGCCGCCACGCCGCCGGATTCACTGGTGATGGCATGGAATATTGACGCCATCAGCACCTGGGACCCGGCGCAGATTGGCGAAGTGGTGACCAGCGAAATCTACGCCAACACCTGCGATGCGCTGGTCGATTTTGATGTGAAAGATGAGAAGAAACTGACCCCGGCCATGGCGAAAAGCTGGGATGTCTCGCCGGACCGCAAGACCCTCACTTTCCATTTGCAGGACAACCTGAAGTTCCCGGACGGCACGCCCGCCAGCGCAGGCGATCTGGCGTGGTCCATGCAGCGGGTGGTGAAACTCGGTTACGGTAACGCCGCGCAAATCACCGAATATGGCTTTAACAAAGAGAATGTCGACAGCCGCATTATCGCGCCGGACGACAAAACGCTGGTGATGACGCTGGATAAACCCTACCCCACCAGCCTCGTTTTACAGGCAATCGCCGCCAATAACGTCTCGTCGCTGCTCAACCGCAAAGTGGTGGAAAAAGAGGCCGTGGAGGGCGATTTCGGCCACAAATACCTCACCACGCATACTGCCTGCGTTGGCCCGTATCAACTGGTGCGCTGGAACGCCGGTGAAGGCGTGATGTTGCAGGCCACCGATCACTACTGGGGCAAAGCGCCGGTACTGAAACGTGTACTGATCCGCCACGTTGCCGAAACCGGCACGCAGCGCCTGCTGTTGACGCAGGGTGATGTGGATATTGCCCGCGATCTGTCGGCTGATGATCTGAAAACCCTGGATCAAGGCGGCAAAGTCAGGGTGGACAAAGTCCTGAAACCGCAGCTCTTTTTCTGGACCTTCAACAACGAAGATCCAATCTTCAAAAATGAAAAAGTGCGCCTCGCCATGCGCTATCTGATCGACTACGACGGCTTAGGCAAAAGCGTGATGCCTTACCTCGGTGTACCGCGCGCGAGCTTTGTGCAGCTTGGCGCGTTCGGCGCGCTGGACGAAAAGGAGGGCCAGCCGTTCAAACTCGATCTGGCGAAAGCCAAACAGCTACTCACCGAAGCCGGTTACCCAAATGGTTTTAGCGCGTCGGTCATTTTCGGCACCCTTGCCCACTCCGCGCCCATCGCGCAAAGCATTCAGCAGAATGCCTCGAAAATCGGCGTCAAGCTGACGCTGGAGCGCATGGCGAACGCTCAGTTGTTTAGCCGGGCGCGCGGACGCGAATTCCAGAGCGCGATGATGGCCTGGCAAACCTCCGTGCCGGATGCCTACGGCAACGCCTCAAGGCTGGTGTTTAACCCGGATAACCGCAAAGAGGCTCGCGCCACGCAGTATCCGAGCTGGCGCGCCGCTTACTACGACGCACAGATGAACCAGAAAGTGGAAGCCGCCCTGCTGGAGCCGGATGACGCCAAACGCAGTGAGATGTATGCCGCATTGCAGAAAGAGGTCATGGAAAAAGGACCGATGGCGATCATGTTCCAGATGTACAACAGCGCGGGCATTAGCCCGGCGGTGAAGAACTGGACGTGGAATGGTTTTCGCGTCTGGTACGGTGACGCAAGTAAGTAATGGAGGTTGCTGATGTCTCAGGTTATTGCACCGACCACAACCGATAACGCTCCACCGCCGTGGATGCGCCTGACAGGCCGTATCTTCCGGGGAGCCCTTTCCATCTGCTGTACGCTGCTGGGGCTGGCGGCGCTGACCTTCTTTATCGGTCGGCTGCTGCCTATCGACCCGGTAGTGGCGGTGATTGGCGATAACGCCAGCCACGAAGCCTACGAGAAGATGTATGCACAACTCGGGCTGAATCAGCCGCTGTGGAAACAGTTTGTCGATTATGTCTGGCAGTTGCTGCACCTGGATTTCGGCACCGCGCTGACCACCAGCCAGCCTGTGGCGCAGGATATCGCCCGCGTCTTTCCGGCAACGCTGGAACTGGCCACGGTGGCGGCGATAATTGGCGTCGGCCTCGGCATTCCCGCCGGGGTTTTCGCCGCAATGTATCGCAACTCGTGGTTTGATCACCTGATCCGTTTTGTCGGTTTGCTGAGTTACTCCACGCCGCACTTCTGGCTGGGGTTAATGGGGCTGCTGCTGTTTTACGCCACCCTTGGCTGGATCGGTGGTCCGGGGCGCATCGACTTTATCTACGAATTCGAGCTACACCCGGTCACCGGATTCTGGCTGCTGGATAGCGCCCTGAGCGGCAACTGGGCGGTATTCAAAAACGTCTTCAGCCACATCATTCTGCCCGCCTCGATCCTTGGGCTGAGCGCGCTGGCGTATATCAGCCGCATGACCCGCAGTTTTATGATCGAGCAGCTTTCCCAGGAGTACATCATCACTGCCCGCGTCAAAGGTTTGTCCTGGGCGCGCTGCGTCTGGGTACATGCGTTTCGCAATATTGCCGTACCGGTGCTGACCGTGGTGGCGCTCTCCTGGGCGTGGCTGCTGGAAGGGGCGGTATTGACGGAAACCGTCTTTGCCTGGCCCGGTTTTGGCCGCTACCTGACCAACGCTCTGCTGGCGGGCGATATGAATGCCGTGGTCGGCTGCACTCTGCTGACCGGCGCGATTTTTGTCGCCCTTAACCTGCTGTGCGATCTGCTGTACCGCATCTTCGATCCGCGCACGCGACGGGAGGAGCAATGACCGATTCGACCAAATACCTGCGCGCCCATCCGCGCCAGGGGGTGCGCGCGTGGCTGCGCGATCCGGCGCCGCAAACCCCGTTGCAAGCCAGAGTGCAGCTTAGCTGGATCCAGTGGCGACGTTTTTGCGCCAACCACTCCGCGCTGTTTGGCCTGCTGGTGCTGCTGATCATTGTTGCCGCCGCGCTGTTTGCGCCGTGGCTGGCAAACCACGATATCTACGCGCAAAACCTGGCGCTGCGCCTGCAGCCCCCGAGTGCGGAGCACTGGCTCGGCACCGATGAACTGGGGCGCGACATCTTCAGCCGCCTGCTTTATGGCGCGCGCATCACGCTCTATATCACCGGGTTGACGGCGCTGATTATCACCCCGCTCGGGCTGGTGATTGGCGCCACGGCGGGCTATCTCGGCGGGCGCGTCGATACGCTGCTGATGCGGCTGGTGGATATCTTTCTTGCCTTCCCCAGCCTGATCCTCGCACTGGCGTTTGTCGCTGCCCTCGGCCCCGGCATTGAGAACGCGATTATCGCCATTTCCCTCTCCGCCTGGCCACCGATTGCCCGCCTGGCACGCGCTGAAACGCTGGCTATCCGCAAGATGGATTACATCGCCGCGGTGCGCTTACAGGGCGCATCGGCGTGGCACATCATTTTGCGCCACGTGATGCCAATGTGCCTGCCGTCGGTGGTAGTGCGCGTCACGCTCAATATGGCGGCGATTATTCTCACCGCCGCCGGGCTTGGCTTTCTTGGCCTTGGTGCGCAAGCACCCAGCCCGGAATGGGGCGCGATGCTGGCCTCCGGGCGCGAATTTATGCTGAACAATGGCTGGATTGCCGCCATTCCCGGTTTAGCGATTTTGTTTACCAGCCTGGCCTTTAACCTGCTCGGCGACGGCCTGCGCGATGTAATGGATATCCGCCATGAATAATCCACTGCTGGAAGTAGAAAACCTCAGCATCCTGTTTAAAGGGGCGCACGAAGATAACCTCGCGGTGCGCGACGTGAGCTTTCAGGTAGGGCGGGAAAAGGTTGCGATTGTCGGCGAATCCGGTTCGGGGAAATCACAGACCTGCCGTGCCCTGCTGAAGCTGACGCCGAAAATCGGCCAGGTGCGGGCCGCTAAAATGCGTTTCGGTGAGTTCGATCTGCTGAACGCCAGCGAACGGCAAATGCGCACTATTCGCGGCAACCGCATTTCGATGATCCTGCAAGACCCGCGCTTTTCGCTGAATCCGTTAATGCGCATTGGCGATCAGGTGGCGGAAGCCTGGCGTTTACACCGTCGCGTCAGCAAAGAGGAAGCCCGCGCCCGCGCGCTGGAGATGCTGGAGTCAGTGCATATTCGCGAGGTGGCGAAAGTCGCCCGCCTCTACCCGCACGAAATCTCTGGCGGTATGGGGCAGCGGGTGATGATCGCCATGATGCTGATCCCGGAACCGGATCTGATCATCGCCGACGAACCAACCTCGGCGCTGGATGTCACTGTGCGCCGCCAGGTGCTCAGCATTCTTGATGAGCAACTGCAACGCCGCCAGACCGGGCTGCTGTTTATCACTCATGATTTAAACCTGGTGTCGCGTTTCTGCGACCGGGTGCTGGTGATGTACGCCGGGCGCATTGTCGAAGAGATCCGTGCCAGCGAACTTGACCAGGCCTGCCATCCCTATACTCAGGCGCTGCTCGCCAGCCAGCCCCGGCTGCGCGAACCGGTAGAAACGCTGCGCGTGCCGACGCGCGATCCCGCCTGGCTCAACGGCCCCAGTTACCGCAATGGAGTAGCCCAATGAACCCGATCCCGACAACCGAACGCGCCGTTGAAATGGTCAATCTCGCCATCGCTTTTGGTCAGGGCAACCAGCACCGCCAGGTGGTGAACGATGTCAGCCTGATGCTGGCGCGCGGTGAAAGTTACGGCCTGATTGGAGAATCCGGCTGTGGAAAATCCACCATTCTGCGGGCGCTGGCCGGGCTAAACCCGGACTATCACGGCCATATTTTGTTTAATAACCGTGAACAACAGCCGCACCGCGACAAAGCCTTTTACCGTCAGGTGCAGATGGTTTTTCAGGATCCGTATGCCTCGCTGCACCCGCGAAAAATGGTGTGGGCCAGCCTGCGCGAGCCGCTAAAACTGCACGATATGGATCGGCAGGAAGCGCGGATCAGCGAGGTGCTGCATGCAGTCGGCCTCTCTGACGCTTTTCGCTACCGCTATCCGCACCAGCTCTCCGGCGGCCAGCGCCAGCGCGTGGCGATTGCCCGCGCGTTGATCCTCGAACCGTCGGTTCTGCTGCTTGATGAGCCTACTTCCGCGCTGGATGTTTCTGTCCAGGCGGAGATCCTCAACTTACTCAGCCGCATGCGCCAGCAGCGCAACCTGACCTACCTTTTGGTCACCCACGATTTGGCGGTGGTTACCCACCTTTGCGAACGCATTGGCGTGATGTATCAGGGGAAATTGCTGGAAGAGATTAGTGCGGCGCGTTTACGAAAGGGCGACACGCAAGAAACCTATACCCGTGAGTTTCTCGCGGCGAGTGAAGCATAAGCGCCATCTGGCGTCGGAAGGAGTTGGCATCATGACACTGATCGAAACGCTGGCGCGCTGGTGCGCCGCACCGCAGCCCTTTAGCGAGCGGGCAAAAACGCTGGCGCGCGAAGCCATTACCGATACGCTGGCCTGCATGGTCGCCGGGCAGAATGACTTTTCCACCCGCGCGGTAAGCGAGGCGTGGCACGATTCGCCGCGCAGTGCCGCACAGGCGGCGCTGGTGAACGCCACCGCTGCGCACGCCATCGACTATGACGATAATTTTACGCCGGGCATGAGCCACGCTTCCGCCGTACTGCTTCCGGCTCTGTTACCGGTGGCGCTGGCGCAGAACAGCAGCGGCGCGGAGCTGATTGCCGCTTATCTGGTGGGTTTGCAGGCGCAGGCGTTTATTGGTGAAGCGACCGGTTACGGCCATTACACCGCCGGATGGCACGGCACATCGACCATTGGCTGCATCGGTAGCGCCGCAGGCGTGGCAGCGCTGATGGGGCAAGATGCGCCAGGCATTGCCCGCACGCTGAGCATAGCGGTCAGCATGGCCAGCGGCGTAAAAGGCCAGTTCGGCACGCCGCTCAAACCGTTTCATGCTGGTATGGCCGCGCGTAACGCCGTTGAAGCCGCAACCCTTGCCCGCACGGGGATGCACGGCAGGCTGGATATTTTTGAATGCCCGCAGGGTTTTGCCGAACTCTATGCCGGAACGTTAAGCCAGCCGGGCTGGCTTAACGACCGCCAGCATGTGATTGAGCGCGTCGGCGTCATGCCGAAAAAACACCCCTGTTGCGGCTCGACGCACCGCATTCTGGATGCAATTGCCGATTTGCAGGCGCAACAGCTCTTCCATACCGATGAAGTTGAACAGGTGCACTGCCAGGTGGGCATTGCCAACTGGCGCAACCTGGCGTACCCGCAACCCGCTGACGAAATGCAGGCGCGGTTTTCCATGCCTTACTGCGTGGCGGTGATGCTGGAAAAAGGGGCGCTCAGCGTTTCGGATTTCACGCCGCAGGCCGTTGCTGCGCAGAGCGATGCGCAGAAACTGGCGCGTATTACCATGAGCCACTGGACAGCAGAGCAGGAAAACGAAAACGCCGCACTGCCGCATACGCTGACGGTAACGCTTAAAGATGGCCGCACGCTTCGCCACTCGCGCTGGCAGGCAAAAGGTGTGCTGGAGGAACCGTTCAGCGAGGCGGAACGGCAGACGAAATTCCTCGATTGCTGCGCGTATCTGCCCGATGCGCAGGCGCTTTACCAGCAATTAGCGGATCTGGAACAAACGCGCGATATCGGTTTTCTGCGCCGGATGATGGTCACCTGCCGCCCTTCGCTACCGGTTGATGCATAAGCCAGCATCGCCCTGCGGTTGCCGGGTTCCGCAGAGCTTTGCCAGACTGCTGGTGATGATAAACCGCCGCCGTAAACCACTAATAGACATCCCGCAGGTAGCGTTTCTCGCGCGCCAGTGCCGCCACCCAGTCGCTGGCCTCATCGGCGCGCATGCCGCCAAAGGTTTGCACCACCTGTTTTAACGCCGCGTCGACATCTTTCGCCATCTGGCTGGCATCGCCGCAGACATAAAAACAGGCGCCGTCGCACAGCCAGCGCCACAGCTCAGCCCCCTCTTCCACCATGCGATGCTGCACGTAGATTTTTTCCGCCTGATCGCGGGAAAACGCCGTGCTCAGGCGGTGCAGAATGCCGCCGCGCTGCCAGGCTTCCAGCTCCTCCTGATACCAGAAATCCGTCGCTGCATGCTGCTCGCCAAAGAACAGCCAGTTGCGGCCCGGCGCAGCAGTGGCCTGCCGTTCCTGTAAGAAGCCGCGAAACGGCGCGATACCGGTGCCCGCGCCAACCATAATCACCGGCGCTTGCGGGTTGGCGGGCAGACGGAAGTGCGGCGACGAGTGAATAAATACCGCCGCACTGGTCGCCCGGTCGGCGAGAAACGTTGAGCAGACGCCACCGCGCTGATTCCCTTCGCCATAACGCACCGTCGCGACCGTCAGCGCTACCTGCTGCGGCGAAACCTTTGGGCTGGAAGAAATGGAGTAGAAGCGCGGCTGTAAACGGCGCAGCACCGACAACCACGCCTGCGCCGACGCGCGAACCGGGGACATCTGCAGCAGATCGCTAAGCTGGCGTCCCCACAGCCACTGCGATAATTCCCCGGTGTTGTCGAGCTGCGTTTTTAACGCCGCGTTGCCGGTCTGTTCGCAGACAAACCGCATGATGTCCGGGGTAATGCGCGTGATATCCATCTCGTTGGTCAGCGCTTCACGCAACGTCATTTCGCCTTTATCGCTCAGTTGTACCGGCGTTTGCGCATCCAGTTCCAGCAGACGCAACACCTTATCAACCTGTTGCGGGCAGTTGATCGGCCAGACGCCGAGCGCATCGCCCGCCTCATAATGCATGCCGCTGCCTTGCAGATCAAAAACCACCTGGCGGATCTCTTTTTGCGCCACCGACGCGTTCAGCCGCTGATTGACTACCAGCGGAACGGTTAATGGCTGATGGCGGCTAAAGCCGGGCTTTGGTTGCGTTTCGCTGGTTTCCGCGATGACCTCACCGAGCAGCGCGCGCTGCACCGCATTCAGCCACTGCTGCGCTGGCGCATTATCGCCAGCATCACATTCATGGCGCGCCACCAGCCGCTGCGCACCCAGCGCTGCCAGCCGGGCATCAAGCTTGCGGCCAAAGCCGCAAAACCGATCGTAGCTGGCATCGCCAAAGGCCAGCACGGAAAAGGCGATACCGGTGAGTTCAGGCGCGCTGTCGCTTTCCAGCGCTGTCCAGAGCGCCGCGCCATTGTCCGGCGGATCGCCATCGCCGAAGGTACTGGCAACCAGTAATACGTGCGAGGCGGCGGCAATATCGGCCACGCCGACGCTCTCCATTCCCCGCAGTTTTACCGCCTGCCCGGCATCGAGAAAATGCCCGGCGCAGCGGCGGGCAAAGGCCTGCGCATTGCCGGTCATTGACGCCCACAGCACCAGCAGCACGCCCGGCGTGGCTTGCGCGGTTACGGCGTTTTTTTCGCTCATCACCGGCTGCTGCGCGCTGCGCGTCAGCGCGACGGCGGCATGTTTCAGTTCCGGTTGCAGTGAAATGGGATCGACGGCGTCGCTGGTCACCGCGTTGATCGCCAGCCTGTCGCCAAACAGATCGTTCCAGTGAAACGGCGCGAAACAGGTGCCGGGGCTGACCCGATCGGTGATCACCGCAGGCAGCGTCGCCAGCCCGCGCCGGGAGCGAATATCCACATGATCATTTTCTCGAATGCCGAGCCGTTCGGCATCCTGTGGTGCGATTTCAACAAACGGACCAGGGTTGAGCTGATTGAGCATCGGGATCTTCCCGGTTTTCGTCAGGGTATGCCACTGGTGCTGGACGCGCCCGGTATTCAGCACCAGCGGAAATTCGTCATCCGGCATCTCCACGGGTGCCAGATCCGGGCGGGCGAAGAATTGCGCCTTGCCGCTGGCGGTGGCGAAACGCACCCGCGCCGTGGCGCAGTGCTGCAGATAACGAATCGGGTGGCGTTGCTGTGTGTCATCCGGCGGGCACGGCCATTGCAACGGCATCTCGCGCAGCCGCGCATGGCTGGCACCGCGAATGTCATAGCCGGTTTCCGGGTTATACGACTGGCGGATCTCGTCGAAGACTTCGGCAGCGCTGGCATAGGTAAAACCCTCGGCATAGCCCATTTCGCAGGCCACGCGGGCGATAATTTGCCAGTCGGCCAGCGCCTCGCCCGGCGGCAACACCGCCTGCCGCATCAGCGTCATGGTGCGTTCGGAGTTGATCATCACCCCTTCCGCTTCCGCCCACAGCGCGCCCGGCAGCAAAATATCGGCATAGCGGTTGGTTTCGGTATCGAGAAACGCATCCTGGGTGATCACCAGTTCCGCCTGCTGTAGCGCGGCAATCACCTGCTGGCGATTGGGGACCGTGGCAACCGGGTTAGTGCAGATTATCCAGCAGGCTTTAATTTTCCCGGCGCGCATCTCATCGAACATCGACACCGTGCCGTGGCCGCTATCGCTGCGCAATGAACCCGGCGGTCGCTGCCAGAGTTGCTCGACAAAGGCTCTGTCTTTTTCCACCAGCAGCGAGCGCTGGCCGGGCAATCCTGCGCCCATATAGCCCACTTCGCGCCCGCCCATCGCGTTTGGCTGCCCGGTCAGCGAGAACGGGCCGCTGCCGGGACGGCAAATCGCCCCTGTCGCCAGATGCAGATTGCACAGCGCATTGGTGCTCCAGGTGCCGTGGGTGCTCTGGTTCAGCCCCATCGTCCAGCAACTCATCCACTCGGTGGCTTCGCCAATCCACTGCGCCGCCTGGCGAATGTCCGCCTCCGCCAGCCCGGTACGTTCGGCCACCTGCTGCGGTAAATAGTCCTGCAAGAAATCCGGCATCGCCTGCCAGCCTTCGGTGCAATGTTCAATAAACGCCTCGTCGATCTGGCCGTTCTGCACCAGCAACCCGAGCAGACCGTTCAGCAAAGCGAGGTCGGTGCCGGGTTTGATCTGCAAAAACAGCGAGGCTTTCTCCGCCGTGGCGGTACGCCGGGGATCGACGACAATCAGCTTTGCCCCAGCTTTGACTCTGTCCATCATGCGCAGAAACAGGATCGGGTGGCAGTCGGCCATGTTTGCGCCGATCACCAGAAAGAGATCGGCGCGATCGAAATCATCATAAGATCCCGGTGGCCCGTCAGCCCCCAGCGACAGCTTATAGCCGCTGGCGGCGCTGGCCATGCACAGCCGCGAGTTGGACTCGATATGTTGCGTGCCGATAAACCCCTTTGCCAGCTTGTTCGCCAGATACTGCGCTTCCAGCGACATCTGCCCGGACACATACAGCGCCAGCGCATCAGGGCCATGATTATCGATAATGGCGCGCAACCGTTGTGCGGTTTGCGTGATGGCGCTGTCGATGCCGACCGGCACTGGCTCCTGCTGGCGCGAAGTGCGCAGCCATGCGCGATCCAGCCTGCCCGCTGCGGTAAGCGCCTGCGCACAGCTTTTACCTTTGGTGCATAAACGCCCCTGATTGGTGGGGTGCGTTTTATCCCCTACTACGTTGATAATGCACTGGTTTTCCACTTTCATAACCAGCCCGCAGCCTACCCCGCAATAAGGGCATACACTTTTTAGATCCATTTTTGCCCCCGTTGCGGCTTATGACGCTTCGGCAATCGCCGGGAAAGTGCTCTCTGCCAGCGGCTGGCGATGAACCCAGATATGCCCGTCGATAATGTTGACCGGCCAGACGCGCACCCGCAGCGTGGCATCGTCGAGGCTGACGCCGTCGCACAGCCGGAAACGCTGTTTATAGAGCGGTGAAATCACCATCGGCTCGCCTTCCTTATCGCCCACCAGACCGCGCGCCAGCACATTGGCTTCGCTGCCCGGTTCGCGATTGTCCAGCGCGAAAATCTGCGCCTCGCTTGCGGGCAGATGGAACAGCGCAATCTGCTGCTGACCCAGACGCGCGGCGACCCCGCTGTTGGCCGGAATATCCGCCACCGCGCCAACATGCACCCATTCGGCTTCGACGCCAGGCAGCGTTGTCGCCTGCGCGGTTTTTTCCTCGCTTCTGGCCGGGCGGATCTGCCCGCGCTCCGGCACCATCACCACCGCTTCATCCGGGCGATCGCTGTTGAGGAAGCCGCGGAACAGCAGACGGTTTTCCGCGCTATCGAGCGTGGTTTTCCATTCGCACTGGTAAGCGTCCACCACCTGCTGCATTTCACGCTCCAGCTCAGCGCCAATCTCCAGACTGTCGTGCAGGATCACCTGTTGTAAGTACGCAAGCCCGCCTTCCATATTGTCGAGCCAGGTGCTGGTGCGCTGCAGGCGATCGGCGGTGCGGATATAGAACATCAACACGCGATCGATGGTGCGGATCAGCGCTTCGCTGTCGAGATCGCTGGCGAACAGGTCCGCATGGCGCGGCTTCATGCCGCCATTGCCGCAGACATAGAGGTTCCAGCCTTTATCGGTGGCGATCACGCCAATGTCTTTGCCCTGCGCTTCGGCGCATTCGCGGGTACAACCGGAAACGGCCATTTTGATTTTGTGCGGCGAGCGCAGCCCCTTGTAGCGGTTCTCCAGGGTGATCGCCATGCCGGTCGAGTCCTGCACACCGTAGCGGCACCAGGTAGAACCGACGCAGGATTTCACCGTGCGCAGGGATTTGCCGTAAGCATGGCCGGTTTCAAACCCGGCGGCGATCAGCCTCTCCCAGATCGCAGGCAGTTGCTCCAGCCGCGCGCCAAACAGATCCACCCGCTGGCCGCCGGTAATTTTGGTGTAGAGGTTGTAGCGCTGCGCCACTTCGCCAATGGCGATCAAGCCCTGCGGCGTGATTTCGCCAGCCGGAATGCGCGGCACCACCGAGTAAGTGCCATCTTTCTGGATATTGGCGAAGAAACGGTCGTTAGTATCCTGCAACGGCAGATGCTGCGGTTTGAGCAGGTAATCATTCCAGCAGGAAGCCAGCAAAGAGCCGACCAGTGGCTTGCACACTTCACAACCGTGGCCTTTGCCGAAGCGGCTAATCAATTCATCGAAGCTGCGAATTTCATGCAGGCGGATCAGGTGATACAGCTCCTGGCGCGACCAGGCAAAATGCTCGCAGAGATCTTTTTTCACTTCCACGCCAAGCTGTTGCAGCTCATGCTCCATCACCTGCTTCAGCAACGGCACGCAGCCGCCGCAGCCAGTTCCGGCTTTGGTGCAGCTTTTTATCGCCCCCAGTTCGCTGCAGCCGCTGGCGACCGCTGCGGCAATGTCGCCTTTGCTGACATTGTGACAGGAGCAGATTTGCGCGCTGGCCGCCAGCGCCGCCACGCCGAGGCCTTTCGGCGCATCACCGGAACGGGCGGGTAAAATCAGCGTTTCCGGCTGCGCGGGCAGCGCCATGCCGTTGAGCATCATTTGCAGCAGCATGCTGTAATCGGCGCTGTCGCCAATCAATACCGCGCCGAGCAGCCGTTTGCCGTCGGCAGAGACGACAATTTTCTTGTAGATTTCGCGCGGGCCATCGGTCCACTGATAGCTCTGGCAACCTTCCGTTTTACCGTGTGCATCGCCGAGCGACGCCACTTCAACGCCGAGCAGCTTCAGTTTGGTGCTCATGTCCGCGCCGGTAAACGGCGTATCGCGCGCCGCCAGTGTGTCCGCCACGCTGCGCGCCATCTGGTAACCGGGCGCCACAAGGCCGAAAATCTGCCCGTTCCACAATGCACACTCGCCAATGGCGAAAATCGCCGCATCGGAAGTGCGGCATTGATCATCAATCACGATGCCGCCGCGCGGCCCTTTTTGCAGTTGCGCGCTCTCCGCCAGCTCATCGCGCGGGCGAATACCGGCTGAAAAGAGCAGCAGATCGGTCTCCAGCCAGCTACCGTCGGCAAAGCAGAGGCGATGCAGTGCCTGTTCGCCATCAACGATTTCCCGCGTCTCTTTGCGGGTGTGCACCTGCACGCCCAGGGCTTCAATTTTGCGTTGCAGCATCATCGCGCCGCCTTCATCAAGCTGTACCGCCATCAGGCGCGGAGCAAACTCCACCACGTGGGTTTCCAGCCCTAACTGACGCAGCGCGTTGGCCGCTTCCAGCCCCAGCAACCCGCCGCCGATCACCACGCCGCGTTTGGCGTTTTTCGCCTGCGCGGCGATAGCGTCCAGATCGTCAAGCGTGCGGTAAACCAGGCACCCAGGGCGGTTATTGCCACTGATCGGCGGCACGAAGGCGTAAGAACCGGTGGCGAGCACCAGTATGTCGTAATGCGTTTCTGTGCCCTGTTCGTCGCGTAAACAGTGACGTTCGCGGTCGATCGCGACAATTTTGCAGCCGCTGCGCAGAGTGATGCCGCTGTCGGCAAAAAAACCATCGCTGACCAGCGAGAGCGATTCGGCGCTGCGCCCGGCGAAGTATTCCGAGAGGTGGACGCGGTCATAAGCGGGCAGACGCTCTTCGCCGAACACCACGATGTCGTAATGCTGGTGCAGCTCGCGTTCCACCAGCTGTTGCAAAAAATAGTGGCTGACCATGCCGTGCCCAATGACGGCTAAAACCGGCTTTTTCATCATCTGAATCCTTATCGAACAAGTGACAGAGACATCAGGCCGCTTTCGGCTGTTTCTCGTACAGAAATTGCAGAACCTGCTGGCGATAGCGCTGATACTGCGCGTCGTCGGCCAGCGCCACGCGCGAACGCGGACGCTCCAGCGACACGTCCATGATTTCGCCAACCGTTGCCGCCGGGCCGTTGGTCATCATCATCACCCGATCGGAGAGCAGTACCGCTTCGTCAACGTCATGGGTGATCAGCACAATGGTGGTGCGCAGGCGCTGCTGGATCTCCATTACTGCATCCTGCAAATGGGCGCGGGTTAAGGCGTCCAGCGCGCCAAAGGGTTCGTCCATCAGCAATACGGCAGGTTTCATCGCCAGCGCGCGGGCAATGCCGACGCGCTGCTTCATGCCACCGGAGATTTCGTGCGGGCGCTTGTTCCAGGCGTGGCTCATCTGTACCAGATCGAGGTTGTGCATAATCCACTCGTGCATCTCTGCTTTGCTCATTTCGCCGCGAAAAACCTGGCGAACGGCCAGCGCCACGTTGTCATAGGTGGTGAGCCACGGCAGCAGCGAGTGGTTCTGGAACACCACGCCGCGCTCCGGCCCTGGACCGTCGATTTCGCGGTTATTGCACAGCAAGCCGCCGCTGGTTGGCCGCGTCAGACCGGCAATCAGGTTTAACAGCGTTGATTTGCCGCAGCCGGAGTGGCCAATCAGGCTTAGAGTTTCACCGGCGTGGATATCAAAGCTGACGTTATCCAGCGCGAGAAACTCGCCGCTGCGGGTGTTGAAACGCTGGCTGACCTGCTGAACCTGAATAATCGGATGGGTACGCATCGTGGCCTCCTTAGCGGCTGGTGTAGTTAAAACGGCTGGCAATCCACATCAGCCCCTGCTCCAGCAGCAGCCCGATCACGCCAATCACCACGATGGCGATAATGATGTTTTGCACATTGAGGTTGTTCCATTCATTCCAGATCCAGAAGCCGATACCGATGCCGCCGGTCAGCATTTCTGCCGCCACAATCACCAGCCAGGCAATGCCAATGGATAAGCGCATGCCGGTGAGAATGCCGGGCAGCGCGGCGGGCAGCAGGATTTTGCGCATGATGGCGAATTCCGAAAGCTTCAGCACCCGCGCCACGTTCAGGTAATCCTGCGGGATCTGCCGCACGCCTTCGGCGGTGTTGAGGATCATCGGCCAGATCGAGCAGATAAAAATCGTCCAACTGGAGGCCGGTTCAGCGCGCTGAAACAGCAGCAAACCAATCGGCAGCCAGGCCAACGGGCTGACCGGGCGCAGCAGCGAGATCAGCGGGTTGAGCATATTGGCGACAAACCGGAAGCGGCCAATCAAAAAGCCCGCCGGAATGCCGACCAGCGCCGCGAGGCCAAAACCGACCGCCACGCGCTGCAACGAGGCCAGCACGTTCCAGCCAATGCCCTGATCGTTCGGCCCGGCGATATAAAACGGGTCGGCAAAGATCTCCAGCGCCGCCTGCCAGGTTTGCCACGGCGTGGGGAAGTTTTTACTGTTGAGCGCCGCTACCTGCCACAGGCAGATCAGCAGGCCAATCCCGAGCAACCCCGGCAGTACGCGCTCCATCAGCGGGCGTAACAGCGGTGAACGGCGCGCTACCGGTTTGCTGGGCAGCGTCACAATTTCGGCGGCCATACGCGGCTGCGCCGTCTCTTCGCGAGGAAGGGGGATAATCTGCGCCTGGTTTTTCATAAGCGACCTCCTATTTCTTTACGCTAAAGCCGCTGGCATAGGCGGCAGGGTTGCTGCCATCCCAGCGAATGCCATCGATCAGGACACTGCTGCGCATGTCGCTGCCCGGCAGCGGGACGTTACTGACCGCCGCAGCAGCCTGTTTGTAGATGTCGATGCGGTTAACCTTGCGGGCGACGCCGAGGTAATCCGGATCGCTGGTAAGCAGCCCCCAGCGTTTATGCTGGGTGAGGAACCACATGCCGTCGGAGAGCCACGGATAGTTGACGGAGCCGTCGTGGAAGAAGCGCATCGCGTGCTCATCCTTCCAGCTTTTGCCCAGGCCGTTTTCATACTGGCCGAGCATGCGCCCGAGAATGGTTTCCTCTTTGGTGTTGAGGTAAGCGCGCCCGGCAATGACCCGCGCCGTTTCGCGGCGGTTATCGTCGGAGGCGTCAATCCAGCGTGAAGCCTCAAGAATGGCGGCAGTCAGCGCACGGGCGCTGTTGGGATTTTTGGCTACCCAGTCCGCACGGGTACCGAGCACTTTTTCCGGATGATCCGGCCAGATATCCTGCGTGGTGGCGGCGGTAAAGCCGATGCCATCGCTGATGGCGCGTTGGTTCCACGGTTCGCCCACGCAGTAGCCGACCATGTTGCCGATCTTCATGTTCATCACCATTTGCGGCGGCGGCACCACCACGCTGCGAATGTCAGTGAGCGGGTTGATGCCTGCGCTTGCCAGCCAGTAGTTGAGCCACATGGCGTGCGTGCCGGTGGGAAAGGTCTGGGCAAAGGTATAAGTGCCTGCCGGGCTGGCGGCGATATGTTTTTGCAGCGAGGCTAAGTCATTAACGCCCGCCTCGTGCAACTGGTTCGCCAGCGTGATCCCCTGCCCGTTCTGGTTGATGGTCATCAGCGCCGCCATCTCGGTTTGCGGCCCGGAAAGCCCCATTTGCAGGCCGTAAAGCTGGCCGTAGAGAATGTGCGACGCGTTCAGTTCGCCGGAAACCAGCTTGTCGCGCACCGCGGCCCAACTGGCTTCTTTGCTCGGCACAATGGTGATGCCATATTTTTTGTCGAAGCCTTTAACAGCGGCCATCACCACCGAGGCACAATCCGTCAGCGGGATAAAACCGACGCGGATTTCGCTCAGTTCCGGCGCATCCGAGCCTGCGGCCCATGCGCGATTGATCACCCCAGGCAATAGCAGGCTGCTGCCCAGCGCCGCGCTGCCCAGTAAAAACTGCCGACGGGAAACCGTCATACCTTTGTTGCCATCGCTCATTGCCACACTCTTGCTCACCGTTGCGGATGCAAAAAAAACGGCGTCCATAAGCCTGTGCAAAGCTGCACGCTTATGGACGCCGTTGTCCGGTTGACGCGGCACCGACCGCCATTGGCCGATAGTGCGTCTTAATTAATTTCTCAATGGATAAAGCAAGGGCTGTGCCAGAATGCGTGATCACGCTGCAACAGGCGAAATTTCACGCGTTGCGCAAAATTCACCCGTTTGCCGGGCACGTTTTCGCACTGCCGGAGAGCACATTTCGCACCCCGGATGTGCAGCTACTCCTTAGGGGGTAGAGGAAAAACATCCGCGACCGCCAGCATCGCGCCGGCGATCTCCACCAGCTTTTTGTTCTGATTCATCGCCATGCTGCGCAGGGTTTTATAGGCCTCTTCTTCGCTGAGCTGGCGATGCTGCATCAGCAGACTTTTGGCGCGCTCAATCTGTTTGCGTTCGTTGAGCGTTTCCCGCAGCGCCGCCAGTTCGGTATCCAGCGCCTGTAAGCGGCGTGACTGCTGCTGCACCAGCGTTAACAGTGAACGCCCGAGCTGTGGGCGCACGCCGCCGCTCTCCAGCCAGCCGTGATTGTCGATAAACACCGAATAGCGGCTCTCCTCCTCTTCCGGCTGCGGCATCAGGCTTTCGATATCAGCCTGCTGCTGATGGCTGGCCTGTTCAGCGGCGGCAATGCGCGCGCGGCAGTGCGCCATCAGCGTTTGTGCCAGCGCATCTTCCTCGATTTTCATCGCATCAATGCGCTGCGTGGCGAGCGCGAACCAGCGCAAACCGCTGTCCGCCGCAAATCCTTCACGCCCGGTACAGGCAATACGCCGCAGTCGCTCAAACTGGCTGTCGGTCTGCATCTGCTGCCAGCGCAGCCGGTGCGGCTCATCAGCAAAATCGGCAAAGGTGGCGAAGCAGCGCTCCTGTCGCTCAATCAGATCGAGCAGCTTTTGCCGGGTTTCTTCGCTGAATTGCCCGGCGGCAAAGGCGGCAGCGGCAATGGCCCGCTCCTGCCCGGCAAACTCTTTCCCCTGCATAAAGCTGAACATGGCGATCAGCGCACGGGAGATGTCCGGTTCGGCGGCGGTATCAGTGAGTTCAAACACCAGCGACAACAAATGGCGAATGATGTCGTTAAAGAAGCTCATCGCCTGCGGCAGCGGCAGTTTGCGCTGGCGGATTTGCTGGCGCAGCGCGGGCAGCAGGCTGAGCGCGTAAATAACGCTGGCAACGTGGCTGAAGAGGCGGCTGGCCTGCGGGCTGGCGGCAATCTGGCTCTCCAGCGTGTCGAGTTGCGCCAGCAGCGGCGCCTGCGCCCCGGCAACGTCGCGCGCGCGTTGGGATAGCTCATCGGCAAACTGCCCTTCAGCCGCGCAAAGAAACATATTCGAGGTGCCGCGCTCGCGTTGCAGCATATGCACCAGTTGGCTGATTTTGCCTACCAGTTCACCGCGTTGCAGCAGATAACGCAGGCTGTTCAGCTCACACTGGCGTGATGCCAGTAAAAAACGGATGGTGGTTGATGAGTTGGCAATCATGCGCGTGCTCCCCGGAAGTCATGCCGGGTTAATGCAAGCAACGCGCCAGGACGAAAAACCCGCGTTATACGCTGGCCTGCACCATCGCCATAATCACCGCTTTCAGCTCCTCTTTGGCTTGCGCCTCGGTGATGGCGCCCTGCACCGCCGCCCATGACAGCCCTTCCGCCGCGCCGAGCATGGCCCACAAGGCAGCATCACGTAACGGTTTTACGCAAAATGGCGAGAACAGCGCGCGGCACTTCTCAATGAAATCGGCGGCATACTCCTGGCGGATTTTTTCCAGCTCCGGCGTGCCCGCCAGCGCTGCCAGTACGCTGGGCATTTCACGCCCTTGCAGCAGTACGCATTCGATATAGGCGGTGGCGATCACCGTCGCCCGCGGCGCCAGTTCGGCTTTGGTAGTGCGCAGCGCATCATCCATTTTTTGGTTCTGCCGCTGATCGTATTCACGATACAGCGCAGCCAGCAGACCGGAGCGGCTGGTGAAATGGTCGTAAACCACGGGTTTGGTGACACCGGCGAGTTCAGCAAGATGGCTGAGCGTCAGCGCTTCCGTGCCTTCATCACGAATGATTTGCCAGGCCACCGCCACCAGTTGAGTAAAACGCGCTTCCCGCGTGAGTCGCTGCCGTGTACCTGCTGCGGTCATCCTCTTTCTCCGTTGACAAGGTTATATACCAAAGGTAACTTACTATTGGTAAGTTACTAATGGTATATAAGATTACGTCCGTTCATCGCGGATGGCAACCGAGGAGGTTTCATATGCACGCTTTGATCGTGGTATCGCACCCGCTAGAGAGTTCATTAACGCACGCTCTGGCGCAGGCAGTCGCGGAAGGTATTCGCCAGCAGGGGCAACACAGCGCGGAAATCGCCGACCTGGCGCGGGAAGGGTTTGACCCACGCTTTTCAGCAGCGGATGTCGCCGCCTTCAATCAAACCGCGCCGCTGCCCGCCGATGTACTCGCCGAACAGGCGCGTATCGCTAACGCCGATGCACTGGTGCTGGTGTTTCCTATTTACTGGTGGACAATGCCGGGGCTGTTAAAGGGCTGGATCGATCGCGTCTTTAGTAACGGCTGGGCCTATGCGGATAGTGGTGAAGGTAAAGTGATTAAAAAGCTCGGCCATTTGCCAATCCATCTTGTGGCGCTGGGCGGTGCCGACCGCCGCACCTTCGAAAAGCATGGTTATGCGCAATCGTGGAACACGCAAATCGCGCACGGTATTTTTGATTACTGCGGCGCGCCGGTGCTGACCAATGCCACGCTGATGCTGCCGGATCTCGGCAGCGCGGAAGCGGCGTTACAACAGGCCGTTGAAATTGGCCGTAACGTCTTTAACCACTGAGTTTTAGCCGCCGCTCTCCGGCGGCTAAATATTTATTTGGGAGATTTAACAGATCGCTGCGCAATAAACGGGGCTGAATAACTATTTTCCCCGTCCCACTGCGAAACATTTCAGGCAAAAAAAACCGAACATGGCTGTTCGGTAAGATATTTCAAGCGCGTTAGTACTACCAGATCTCATTATTGTCCGCACGTTTTACTCTCTGTCAGCAACAAAACGCTTAACAATCTGTGCCTTTATTATGGGCACATATCATTATTAGCAAAACGAGCTTTTTTTCTTTAAAGCGAGAAAAATTACCGCCAGACATGTATTCAGACAAATATAAAAAACAGAAACCAGACGTTACGTTTATATACATTTAAATAAATTAAACGCACGAATCTCTAATTTTGGAAACAGAACTGTCATATTCGTAAATTACTATGCCCGCGCTAATAGTGAGTAGCATTCCCGAGGAAAAATAAATGAATACTAAATTAAAAATGCTGACAGCCTCGATCGGTGCAGCAGTGGCATTGATGTCTTTCGCAGCGCAGGCAGAAATTACTCTGCTGAAACAGGATCCACAGGCCGACGACCCGCTGAGCCGTCTGAACTTTACCGTCGGGGGGTCTATCCGCCCGCAGTTCGATAACGCGATGGGCAACAGCGACAAAGGCTCGTACAAACGTAACGGCTACGATGGCGGTACCCGTTTTCGTTTCTCCTCCGACTACTATCTGTTTGATGATATTAGCTGGATTAACTATTACGAACTCGGCGTGAACATTCCGGCACTTTTTGACTGGGATAATCACTATGCCGAAGGCACACGAAATACGACCCGCCGTATGCTCTACACCGGGCTGAAAAGTAAAACCTGGGGGACGCTCACCTACGGTCAGCAGAACAGTATTTATTACGATGTCGTGGGTGCGAAAACTGATATCTGGGATTACGACATGAAGGCCCAGGCGCCGGGCAACGGTATCAACGGCGACTACGACGGCTCTTATCGCTCACGTAATATGCTCAAATATAAGAAAACCGTTGGCGACGCGGATATTTATGTCTCTTACCTGTTCAATGATTCCGACTATCTGCCGGGCAACGGCACGCGTTACAAACGTAAAGGCGGCGGTTCACTGGGTGTCGATTATCACCTGACCGATACCCTGACATGGGGTACGGCGTGGAACTACACCCGTGCGGAAATGCGCCTGCCATCAACGGACGACAGCAAAAACTACGATCAGAACATCCTCGGTACCGCGCTGAGCTGGGCGCCGGATAACTGGACCTTCTCCTTCGGCGGCGGCTGGTATCAGAACTTCCTGCTGACCAAAAAATCCGACGTGCAAAACTACTTCGCGGGCGATGCGTGGGGGATTGAATACTTTGCCGGTTATAAAATCCCGGTGGGCCAGTACGCGCTTAAATATGTTCAGCCGTACGTGATGGGCGACCGTCTGCAATACACCACTGGTCGCGATTATCAGCGTATTGATAACGGCGTCGGTGTGACTTTCCAGCTGGATTATGGTTTCCGTGTCGATTACGAACACGTGTTTACCTCCAGCAGCGACAACCTGAGCGACATGAATATCGTGCGCCTGCGCTACGACTTCTGATGCACGCCTGCCCCCGGCCTGGGGGCATTTCCTCTCCTGCCACCGCCCCTCTCATCACCAAAGCACAATTTTTAACGATCTATTTACGAAAATGTGAAGATGAACATAGCGTCAGGTCAACCACAGACAATTTTGGCAAGTTGAGAAATATCCTAAGCCGGAAGCGTGCCGTATACTTGTTTCGGACGCAGAAAAAAGTTCTCCCGCTTCGCGGGGCAGCCATTGCAGGAAGCCCTAACGCAGCCTGCATAGGATCTGGCCGACAGAAAATCGCATATTGAGGGACGCATAATGGAAAAAAAACGTATTTATCTGTTTTGTTCAGCGGGTATGTCAACGTCGCTGCTGGTGTCAAAGATGCGTGCGCAGGCGGAAAAATATGAAGTACCGGTCATTATTGAAGCATTTTCTGAGTCTCTGGCCGCAGAAAAGGGGCCGCAGGCGGATGTGGTATTGCTCGGCCCGCAAATTGCGTGGAAGTTAGCGGACATTCAACAATTGCTGCCGAATAAACCAGTCGAAGTGATTGACTCGCTGCTGTACGGCAAAGTTGATGGTCTGGGCGTGCTGAAAGCGGCCGTCGCTGCCATTAAACAGGCCGCCGCCAATAATTAACGTCTCTTATTACTGAGTTATTCCCTCACACTGCGCCGCAATAACCTGTTGCGGTATTTAAGGGTATTTTTCTATGAGTAATGCGATTGCTTCACTTGAAAAGATACTTCTTCCTTTTGCGGTTAAATTAGGAAAACAGCCTCACGTTAATGCGATTAAAAATGGCTTTATTCGTTTAATGCCATTAACGCTCGCGGGTGCGATGTTTGTTTTAATTAATAACGTATTTTTAAGTTTTGGCGAAGGATCGTTTTTCTATTCGTTAGGCATCCGCCTGGATGCCTCGGCCATTGAAACGCTCAACGGTTTAAAAGGTATTGGCGGCAACGTCTATAACGGCACGCTGGGCATTATGTCGTTAATGGCGCCGTTCTTTATTGGTATGGCGCTGGCGGAAGAACGCAAAGTTGATGCGCTGGCCGCCGGGTTATTATCCATTGCCGCTTTTATGACCGTCACACCTTATAGCGTCGGCGAAGCTTATGCCGTTGGCGCAAACTGGTTAGGCGGGGCGAATATTATTTCCGGGATGATTATTGGCCTGGTAGTCGCCGAATTGTTTACCTTTATTGTGCGGCGCAACTGGGTGATTACGTTGCCGGAGAGCGTGCCCGCTTCGGTGGCGCGTTCGTTTTCCGCGCTGATCCCCGGCTTTATTATTCTGTCGCTGATGGGCATTGTCGCCTGGGCGCTGACGCATTTCGGCACCAACTTCCACCAGCTGATTATGGATACCATCTCCACGCCGCTGGCCTCGCTCGGCAGTATTGTCGGCTGGGTGTACGTGCTGTTTGTGCCGCTGCTGTGGTTCTTTGGTATTCACGGTTCGCTGGCGCTGACCGCGCTGGACAGCGGCATTATGACGCCGTGGGCGCTGGAAAATATCGCCGTTTATCAGCAGTACGGCTCCGTTGATGCGGCGCTGGCCGCTGGCAAAACGTTCCATGTCTGGGCCAAGCCGATGCTGGATTCGTACATTTTTCTGGGCGGCAGCGGCGCGACGCTCGGGCTGATTATCGCCATCTTCTTCGCCTCCCGGCGGGCGGATTATCGCCAGGTGGCGAAACTGGCGCTGCCTTCCGGCCTGTTCCAGATTAACGAACCGATTCTGTTCGGCCTGCCGATTATCATGAACCCGGTGATGTTTATCCCGTTTATTCTGGTGCAACCGATCCTCGCCGCCATCACCCTGCTGGCCTATTACAGCGGCATTATTCCACCGATCACCAACATCGCACCGTGGACGATGCCAACCGGGCTGGGCGCTTTCTTTAATACCAACGGCAGTATCGCCGCGCTACTGCTCGCACTCTTCAACTTAGTGATTGCCACGCTGGTGTACCTGCCTTTTGTGGTGGTCGCCAACAAAGCGCAGAACGTGATTGATCAGGAAGAGAGCGAAGAAGATATCGCCGCGGCGCTGAAGTTCTGAAGCCTGGGCGGTGGCTTGAGGTAAGTGCGCTTATCCTTAAGCCACCGCCCGATGTAAAACGCGTAAGGAGTTAACCATGCAGCCACAGATCAACACGCAGGGAATTAAAACGGTTCGCGAGCAGCAGCTCTTCAACGGTAAAAATTTCCACGTGTTTATCTACAACAAAACCGAGAGCGCGAGCGGGCTGCATCAGCATGATTACTATGAATTTACGCTGGTTCTCACCGGCCGTTACTACCAGGTGATCAACGGAAAACGTGTGCTGCTGGAGCGCGGCGATTTTGTGTTTATCCCGCTCGGCTCGCACCATCAGAGTTTTTACGCGTTCGGCGCGACGCGCATTCTGAATGTCGGCATCAGCAAGCCGTTCTTTGAACAGCACTATCTGGCGCTGCTGCCCTTCTGCTTTGTCGCTTCGCAGGCCTATCGCACCAGCAATGCCTTTATGGCCTATGTCGAAACGGTCATCGCTTCGCTGAATTTCCGCGAAAACGGGCTGGATGAGTTTATCGAAGCCGTCACGTTCTACGTGATTAACCGGCTGCGCCACTACCGGGAAGAGCCGGTCATGGATGACGTTCCGCAATGGCTGAAAACCACCGTCGAAACGATGCACGATAAAACGCAGTTTGGCGAAAATGCGCTGGAAAATATGATCCAGCTGGCGGGCAAATCCCAGGAGTATCTGACCCGCGCCACCCGCCGCTATTACCGCAAAACACCGATGCAGATTATTAATGAAATCCGCATCGATTTTGCGAAAAAGCAGCTGGAAATGACCAACTATTCGGTGACGGATATTGCCTGGGAGGCTGGCTACAGCAGCCCCAGCTTATTTATCAAAACTTTCAAAAAAATGACCTCATTTACGCCCAATAACTATCGCAAGCGATTAACGGAAATCAATCAGTAAGGTGACGGGCGCGTTTCATTGCCCGCTGTCATTCATGACCGAATTCAAGGGAGAATTTATGAGCCAGAAATTAAAAGTCGTCACCATTGGCGGCGGGAGTAGCTACACCCCGGAATTACTGGAAGGTTTTATTAAGCGCTACCATGAATTACCGGTTTCTGAATTATGGCTGGTCGATGTCGAAGAGGGGCAAGAGAAGCTGGATATTATTTTTGCGCTCTGCCAGCGCATGGTGGAAAAAGCAGGTGTACCGCTGAAAGTCTATAAAACGCTGAACCGCAGGGAAGCATTGCAGGGCGCAGATTTTGTCACCACACAACTGCGCGTCGGTCAGTTGAAAGCGCGCGAACTCGATGAGCGGATTCCGCTCAGCCACGGTTATCTGGGGCAGGAGACCAACGGCGCGGGCGGTTTGTTTAAAGGGCTGCGCACCATTCCGGTGATTTTCGACATTATTAAAGATGTGGAAGCGATTTGCCCGAACGCGTGGGTTATCAATTTCACCAACCCGGCCGGAATGGTCACCGAAGCCGTTTATCGCCATACCGGTTTTAAGCGTTTTATTGGCGTCTGCAATATTCCCATCGGCATGAAAATGTTTATCCGCGATGTGCTGAACCTTGCCGACAGCGACGAACTGGCGATCGATCTGTTTGGCCTCAACCATATGGTGTTTATCAAAGATGTGCTAGTCAACGGCACGTCGCGCTTTGCCGAACTGCTCGACGGCGTCGCGTCCGGCAGGCTGAAAGCCTCGACGGTGAAGAACATTTTCGACCTGCCGTTTAGCGAAGGGTTAATCCGCGCGCTCAATCTGCTGCCCTGCTCTTACCTGCTCTATTACTTCAAGCAAAAAGAGATGCTGGCGATAGAGATAGGCGAATATTACAAAGGCGGCGCGCGGGCGCAGGTGGTGCAGCAGGTTGAGAAGCAACTGTTTGAGCTTTATAAAGATCCGGCGCTCAAAGAGAAGCCGAAGGAACTGGAGCAGCGCGGTGGCGCGTACTACTCCGATGCCGCCTGCGAAGTGATCAACGCCATCTATAACGATAAGCAGGCCGAACACTATGTGAACATCCCGCATCACGGACACGTAGAAAATATCCCGGCGCACTGGGCGGTCGAGATGACCTGCATTCTCGGGCGCAACGGCGCGACGCCCCATCCGCGCGTGACGCAGTTTGACGAAAAAGTGCTTGGGCTGATTCACACCATTAAAGGTTTCGAAGTGGCCGCCAGCAAGGCGGCGCTGAGCGGTGAATTTAACGATGTGCTGCTGGCGCTCAATCTCAGCCCGCTGGTGCATTCGGATCATGATGCGGAACTGCTGGCGCGTGAAATGCTGCTGGCGCATGAAAAGTGGCTGCCCAACTTTGCTGAGTGCATCGGCAAACTGAAAGCGTCACCGTGTTAAGGAACGGCTATGGAACGCTTATTGATTGTTAACGCGGACGATTTTGGTCTCAGCAAAGGGCAAAACTACGGCATCGTCGAGAGCTTTCGTCACGGCGTGGTGACGTCCACGACCGCGCTGGTCAACGGCGCGGCGATTGAGCATGCGGCGCAGCTGAGCCGTGAACTGCCCGCTCTTGCGGTAGGTATGCACTTTGTACTGACGCTGGGCCAGCCTTTAACGCCTATGCCCGGCCTTGCCCGGCACGGCGAACTGGGAAAATGGATCTGGCAAATGGCCGAAGCCGATACATTACCGCACGCAGAAATCGCCGAAGAACTGGCGAGCCAGTACCAGCGCTTTGTTGCGCTTTTTGGCCGCGAACCGACGCATCTGGACAGCCATCACCATGTGCATATGATCCCGCAGATCTTGCCGATTGTGGCGCAGTTTGCCGCCGTGCGCGGGTTGCCGCTGCGCCTCGATCGCCCGGCAGGATTACCCGCCAGCGATTTGCCAGATGGGCTTCGCAGTACAGAGGGTTTCAGTAGCGGCTTTTATGGCGAGGCGATTTCTGACGCGCTCTTTTTACAGGAGCTGGATGCCTCAGCCGCGCGCGGCGAGGATTCGCTGGAGATGATGTGTCACCCGGCGTTTGTCGATAACACCATCCGCCAGAGCAGCTATTGCTACCCGCGTTTAACCGAGCTGGAGGTACTGACCTCGCTGTCGCTGAAATACGCCATTGCTGAACGCGGCTACCGGCTCGGCAACTTCCGCGATCTGACATAGCGCCTTTTGCGGCGCGCGCTGCGCCGCATTTCCCCGCTGGCCGCGACCTTGGCTCAGCCTTTCATTCGAAATTTCACGCACTCTTTTCATGGATTTAGCACCTTAAACGTATCCGCCTGTAAGCAAATATCCTTTATATCTTCACTTTTCCTCGTATATTTTTTCGCCTTCATTTTGCTATCCTCCCGCATGAGAATGAACGTTCATTACTGAGGTTTGCAAATGGCATTGAAAAGAATAATGGTGGCCGTACTGGCATGTCTGATTGTCGCCTGCGACCAAAAACCGGAAACGAATGCAGGTGCGATGGCAATGCAAGTTGGCGTGGTCACGCTGAAGGCCGAACCGGTAACACTATTCAGTGACCTGACAGGACGTGTCACTGGCACCATGGTTTCTGATGTTCGCCCGCAAGTCGAAGGCATCATCAAGAAACGGTTATTTAAAGAAGGAGACGATGTTGTCGCGGGCCAGGTGCTATACGAAATTGACCCGGCAACGTATCAGGCAAGCTACGATGAAGCCGTCGCCCAGTTGCAGAATGCAGTGGCGATTGTTAACAGCAGCAAACTGAAAGCCGAGCGTTATGCCGCATTGGTGAAAGAGAATGGCGTATCTCGTCAGGATGCGGACGACGCCATGGCCACCTACAAACAAAACGTGGCTTCCGTCGCGCAGTATCGCGCCGCCGTGGAGAGCGCCAAAATCAACCTCGGTTACACCAAAGTCAGAGCGCCGATTTCCGGTCGCATTGGTATTTCCTCCGTTACGCCTGGCGCGCTGGTCACCGCCAGCCAGACCACGGCGCTGGCAACCATCCGTACCCTTGATCCGATTTACGTCGATTTAACACAATCGAGCACGCAACTGCTGAAACTGAAAAAACAGCAGTTGCAGAACAGCGATAACACGGTTCCCGTTACCGTGACGCTGGATGACGGCAGCCAGTATCAGCATCCTGGTAAACTGGAGCTGACCGAAGTCTCTGTTGATGAGTCCACCGGCAGCGTGACGCTGCGCGCCGTCTTCCCGAACCCGGAACACGATTTGCTGCCGGGCATGTTTGTGCGCGCTACCGTCAGTAACGGCGTGCGCAGCGAAGCGATCCTTGCGCCGCAGCAAGGGATCACGCGCGATGCCAAAGGCAACGGCACTGCGCTGGTGGTGAATAAAGAGAATAAAGTGGAAAGTCGCGAGGTGGTTACCGACCGGGTGATCGGCAATAAATGGCTGATAACTCAAGGGTTACAGAGCGGTGACCGGTTAATTACCGAAGGCACCAGCAAAGTGCAGGCTGGCATGACAGTGAAAGCGGTGGAAGTCGGCGCTACCGAATCCAGTGATGGAAACGGAGGGAAGTAATTATGCTGGCTCAGTTTTTCATCCGTCGCCCGGTCTTTGCCTGGGTTATCTCGATCGTCATTATGCTGCTTGGCATTATCAGCATTAATAATCTGCCGATCGCGCAGTACCCCGATGTTGCGCCGCCGCAGGTCAGGATCTCCGCCACCTATACCGGTGCGTCTGCGGAAACCCTGGAAAGCAGCGTAACGCAGGTGATTGAACAGCAGCTGACCGGCCTGGACGGCATGCTCTATTTCTCCTCCTCCAGTACCGCGTCCACGGGCCAGGTCAAAATCACCGTTACCTTCCAGCAGGGTACCGACCCGGATATTGCGCAGGTGCAGGTGCAGAACAAAGTCCAGCAGGCGGAAAGCCGCTTACCGGATGCGGTCACCTCGCAAGGCGTGACCGTGGAGAAAGCGCAAAGCGACTTCCTGCTGGTCATGGCGCTGTATGACAAGACCAACAAAAGTACCTCTTCGGATGTCTCTGACTACCTGGTCAGCAACATGGAAGATGTGCTGGCGCGCGTTAATGGCGTGGGCCGCGTGCAGGTGTTTGGTTCGGAATATGCGATGCGTATCTGGATGGACCCGAACAAGCTGGCCGCTTACTCGCTGATGCCTTCCGATGTGGAAAGCGCGCTGGAAAACCAGAACACCCAGGTCTCATCCGGGCAGTTAGGGGCACAACCGGCCAGCGGCGAGCAGCAACTGGTTGCCACCGTGCGTTCGCGTTCGCGTCTGCAAACGCCGGAACAGTTCCGCAATATTGTGCTGAAAACCAAAACCGATGGTTCCGTTGTCCGCTTAAGCGATGTCGCCCGGGTTGAAATGGGCAGCGAAGATTACAGCGCCAACGTACTGGCCAACGGCCACCCGGCAGCGGGTATCGCCATTCAGTTGGCCTCCGGCGCGAACGCCTTATCCACCGCAGAACGGGTTAAAAACACCGTCGATGAGTTCCGCAGTACCATGCCTGCCGGTTACGCCATTGACTATCCGCTCGACAGCACCGACTTCGTCAAAATTTCCATTGAGGAAGTGGTGAAAACCCTCGCCGAAGCGATCGCCCTTGTGGTGGTGGTGATGTTCCTGTTCCTGCAAAACCTGCGCACCACCTTGATCCCGACGATTGCCGTGCCGGTGGTGCTACTGGGAACCTTCGGCGTGCTGGCGGCCTTCGGCTACTCCATCAACACCCTGACGATGTTCGGGATAGTGCTCGCCATCGGTTTGCTGGTCGATGACGCCATCGTGGTGGTGGAAAACGTCGAGCGTGTGATGCGGGAAGAAGGGCTGCCGCCACGGCAAGCGACAGAAAAATCGATGAAGGAGATCACCGCAGCGCTGATCGGTATCGCCATGGTGCTTTCCGCCGTGTTCCTGCCGATGACCTTCTTCAGCGGTTCCACGGGGGTGATTTACCGCCAGTTCTCCATCACCATCGTCTCGTCAATGGTGCTGTCGGTGATCATCGCGTTAACACTCACCCCTGCCCTGTGCGCCACGCTGCTGAAGCCGCACGATCATGAAAATGCCGGTAAAGGTTTCTTCGGCTGGTTCAACCGCAGCTACGAGAAAATACAGGAGCGTTACCACCAGCGCGTGGCGAAAGTCCTGCATGGTCCGGGCCGTTATCTGGCGCTGTACAGCGTGCTGTTAATCGGCTGCGCAGTGATGTATATGCGCCTGCCGACCGGCTTCCTGCCGACCGAAGACCAGGGTTACATCATGGTGCAGTACACGCTGGCGCCAGGTGCCACGGAAAACCGCACTCTCGAAGTGCGTAAACAGATCCAGAACTACTTCCAGACCAAAGAGAAAGATAACGTCAACGTCAGCATGCTGGTCGATGGCTTCAGCTTTGCGGGTAGCGGGCAGAACGCCGGGGTGGGATTTATCTCGCTGAAAAACTGGGATCTGCGTAAAGGTACAGAGAACAGCGCCGATGCGATCGCGAAGCGGGCAATGATGAACCTCTCCTCGATCCGTGATGCGCAGATCTTCGTGCTGACGCCGCCGTCGGTCAGCGGCCTGGGCCAGTCGAACGGCTTCACCTTTGAGTTGCAGGCGCGCGGCGGCACCGACCGCGATACGCTGCTGAAACTGCGTAACCAGTTGTTGGCCGAAGCAGCGAAGGATCCGACGCTCTCCAGCGTGCGCCCGAACTCACTGCCGGACTTACCGCAAGTGCAGGTCGATGTGGATGACGTGAAAGCGCAGTCGCTGGGAGTCTCCGTCAGCGATGTCAACAGTACCCTCAGTTCAGCTATCGGCGGAACGTATGTGAATGACTTCTCGGATCGTGGACGGGTGAAAAAAGTCTACATCCAGGGGGATTCAGCCTTCCGCAGCAAGCCGGAGGATATCGATAGCTGGTTCGTTCGCGGTACCGACAGCGATGGCAACAGCACCATGGTGCCGTTCTCGTCGTTCGCTTCTGCGCACTGGATTTATGGCGCGGATGCGCTCTCCCGTTATAACGGCCTCTCTTCCTATGAGATTCAGGGGCAGTCCGCGCCCGGCAGCAGTTCCGGGGAAGCGATGAACACCATGGAGAAACTGGCAAAAGCCCTGCCTGGTGGAGCCACCACCTATGCGTGGAGCGACCTCTCCTACCAGGAGCGCCTGGCCGGGAACCAGGCCATGTCGCTGTATGGTATTTCGCTGATTGTTGTCTTCCTCTGCCTGGCGGCGCTGTATGAAAGCTGGTCAGTGCCCTTCTCGGTCATGATGGTGGTTCCGCTCGGGGTATTTGGTTCCCTGTTAGCCATTACGCTGCGCGGGCTGGAGAACGATGTCTACTTCCAGGTGGCGCTGCTGACCATCATCGGCCTGTCGGCGAAGAACGCGATCCTGATTGTGGAATTCGCCGAGGAAAACTACCGGCGAGGCGAAAACCTGGTGGCGGCGGCGATTCACGCGGCCAGCACGCGTTTACGCCCGATCATCATGACATCGCTGGCGTTCACCGCCGGTGTACTGCCGCTGGCTATCTCAACCGGCGCGGGCGCTAACAGTCGAATCGCCATCGGGACGGGGATTATCGGGGGGACAATCGCCGCCACCTTGTTGGCCATTTTCCTTGTTCCTCTGTTCTTCGTGCTGGTCAGACGCGTATTCCCTTCCGTGCCGGAGGAGTACAAAGCAGTGCGCGAAACGACAGAAAAATCAGGAGAATAAGATGTCAGCAAGACTTTTAGCAGCATGCGTACCGTTTCTGTTAGCGGGCTGTATTTCGCTGGATCCCCACTATGACAGGCCAACCTCGCCGGTCAGTGGCCAGCTTCCTGCCGGGGAGGCCTATGCCTCCCTGAAAGGCACTCAGGGGAATAACTATCGCGATATCGACTGGCAGCAGTACATTCTCGATGACCGCCTGCGCCAGGTGGTGGCGATGGCGCTCGACAGCAGCCGCGACCTGCGGGAAGCAGTCGCCAGCGTGAAATCCGCGCGGGCGCAGTATGGCGAAGAGCGTTCGAACCTCTTCCCGACCGTTAACGCGGAGCTGACCGGCACCCGTTCCCGCTCGCTCAACAACACCGGCAGCGGGACGTCTGTCAGTTCCAGCTATGAAGGCGATGCCAGCACCAGCTCGTTTGAGCTGGATCTGTTTGGCAAAAACCAGAGCCTGACGCGCGAGCAGTATGAAACCTGGCTGGGTACCGTCGAAGGGGCGCGCAGTACGCGTCTGACGGTGCTCTACAACACGGTGGATTACTGGCTGACGCTGGCGGCGGATAAAAGCAATCTGACCATTGCGAAAGAGACTGCCGAAAGCGCGCGGCAATCGATGGAAGTCACCCAGGCGCAGCTTCGTCACGGCACTGCGTCAATGGTAGATGTCTCTTCCGCCGCCACAACGTACCATTCGGCGCTCGCCGATGTGGCGAAATACCAGACCAGCGTGGCGCAGGATAAAAACGCCCTCGATCTGGTGGTTGGGCGGGCCGTGCCGGATAACCTGATCCCGGAAAACATTGATGCGGTGGCAAATGCGTTCAAAGAGATCCCGGCGGGCATCTCTTCCGACGTGCTGCTGAATCGTCCGGATGTGCTGGAAGCCGAGCATAATCTGAAATCGGCCAATGCCAGCATTGGGGCAGCGCGGGCGAATTTCTTCCCAAGCATCTCGCTGACCGCCAGCGGCGGCGCGGCAAGCAGCGACCTGTCGTCACTGTTTAAACACGGCGCCGGGGTGTGGTCCTTCTCGCCAAGTATTTCGCTGCCCATCTTCACTGGTGGCTATAACATTTCGCAGTTGAACTACACCAAGGCGCAGAAGGAGTACTACGTAGCGGCCTATGAGAAATCGGTGCAGACGGCCTTCCAGGAAGTGGCCGATGCGCTGGCGCGGCGCGGTACGATTAACGATCAACTCACCGCGCAGAAAAACTATACCAAAGCGGCCGAAGAGTATTACCGGCTGGCGTATCTGCGTTACCGCAATGGTGTGGATACCTGGTTGAACGCGCTTGATGCCCAGCGCACGTTATACACGGCCAGAACCTCGCTGGTCAGCGTGCAGCAGGAGTATTACACCAACCTGATAACGCTGTATAAAGTGATGGGTGGCGGTACCGCGCTGAAGGAGAAAACGGCGGAACTGCAACAGTAAAAACCTCCCCCGTCAGGCTAAACTGTCGGGGGCATTTTCTTAACCGGAGCAGGAAGATGAATCAGGAGACGAATCAACAACGCAACTGCGCGCGTAAGCAGCAGATCATTGAAGCGGCAAAAGCCTGTTTTAGCGAGCACGGCTTTCACGGGTGCAGTATGGCCGAGTTATTCAGCCGGTCGGGTTATGGCGCGGGCCAGCTTTATCGTGATTTTCACAGTAAAGAGGCGCTGATTAATGAGGTAGTAAAAAGTGTCGCGGCCCAATGGCGAGCGTTTTTATTTCGCCAGCTACGATCTGATACGACGCTGAGCGATCTTCTTAATATTGAATCCGCTTTCTGGTCCGGCTGGAGTCAGCGCGAACACGCGTTATTACTGGAAAGCTATTCGGAAGCCTCAAGAAATGAACAGGTGCGCAAAATATTAACTGATGAAGAAGAACGAACCATTAGTTATCTTGCCGGAAACGCCGAACTCCTGAATAGAGAAACGCAGCAACCGTTTAGCCGGGCACAAATTCGTCTGCTACTGACTATTATCGATGGCTTTATTTGTCGGGTGGTTTACGATCAGCAACTCAATGAAAATGAGCTGCTGCGTCTTAATACGTTGATTTTTAGCAACCCGAACGCCTGAAGGAGACTAAATTATTTCGCATGCACCAGATTATGCAAAATCGCATTAATCATCTGGCGTAATTCGTCGTCGATGACATAGCCTTTTCTGCCGCACTGCACAATGACGCCATCCAGCAGCATGGTGATGACATAATGGCGGGTACGAATAATCGACTCATCCATTGCCGGGTGTCGCTGTTTCTCGCGCCGAACGATATCATCCTGCAAGGCGTTGTGCGCCTCCGTCACCAGCTTTTTATAGCGCTCGTTGCGGATCGCAGCGGAGGCGATATCCATCAGCATAAAGATATTATCCTGCAAATCCGCCCAGAAAGCCGATTCCTGGAATATATCTAACGGCTGATTCTCATCATGCCGGGGTTTGTCATTTATGTGACTTCGCATATTATTAACAATGTCGGTCACCAGCGCTTCAATGATGCTGTCTTTATTTGCAAAATAGCGATAGATAAGCCCGGCGCTGACATTAGCACAGGCCGCGATATTTTTAATAGAGGCATTATGAAAGCCTTTTTCTATCATGCAGGTTCTGGCGGCGCGGAGTATAAGTTCGTGACGATTCATTGTCTGGCTCCGAAAATAAATACCATCATATAATGAAATGTTAATATCACCAAGTCAGCTCAAAACAGAATAAAGAATTTACGACCGTCATCACGCAAATAATCGGAAGCGGGAAAATGTATTAACGAAGCGCAACGCGCTCCGTATCATTATTCAAAATCAGCGTGCCGTTTAAACATGCTGTTGCTGGATTCGCCAAGCTGCGCCATCAGTTCAAGAATAATCGCGTCACAGGTAATAAAACAGAGCTGCTCGAAAGCAGAACCCATCGGCTGGGAAAACGCACCTTCAATGCGCGCATTCTCTGTTTTTGCTGTGCCCGGCAAGACCAGTACGCAGTTTGCCATGCGGCCTATAGAAGAGTCGGCGTTCAGGGTAATCAGCGCCACATCCACCCCGCTTTCCACCGCTTTTTGCGCCAGGCTTTTCAGGCTGCCGGTTTCGCCGCTGCCGGAACCGATAATCAATAAATCCCCCGGTTTACTGTGCGGCGAAGAAATTTCCCCCACCACGCTGACGGAAAAACCAAGGTGCAAAAGCCGGTTGGCGAAACCACGGATAGCAATGCCGCTCCGCCCGGCGCCCTGCAAAAAGATATGGCCCGCTTTTCTGATATGCGCGATAAGCTGCCCGGCTTGCGCGTTATCAATGTTCTGCGCATTTTGCGCCAGTTCATTTAAAATACTGCGGATGTTTTGCTGCACGCCCATTTTCTTTCCTCCTGAAGCCGTTGCCATACCTCAACCAGACACAAGAGCATAGCGGGATCTGCGCAGAAGATAAGCGACAGAGCGTAAAATCTTCCGCTACCGTGATGCCGCTGCGGTTATCTTTTTGCCTCCGCCCAATGAAACAGAGAGGGAAATATCTTCATTAAAAATAGAAAATACGCTTAATCTTTAAAAAAACACGCATCCACAAATACAAAAAACCTCTTCAAAAAAAGTCACCACCTATATTCCAGGCACCAGACAAGAAAAACATATAATAATTTATCGTGATAACACAAAATTATTTATCAGCGATCCACGCCATTTTTAGGATTCTATCTTCTTAATTCAATCCGGAGATGGTGTAAATTCCAGAGCCGTTAGAAAAATAACCGGGAAATAGAGTACAAACTGGATGATTACTGCGCCTGTTACTACCGGGATGAATAATTATTTCTTAGGGACACCTGCCGCAAGGAATGGAGTCATTATTGATGGATATTAAAAAAACCACCTCGGGATTACTGATACTGACGCAGCTATTACCTGTCTGGCATCCGCTGGCACACGCTGCTCTGCCCACTCCCTCTTTAACCACCGACAGCCAAAACAACACGGAAAACCGTTTTTCTGTTGCCACGATGGCCACTGGCGCAGCACTGCAAGCAGATGACCAGTCCGGGGCATTGAAAAACCTGGCGCTGGGCCATTTTTCCGGCGCAGCTAACAGTGAAGTGCAGGCCTGGCTCTCACAGTTCGGCACCGCTCGCGTACAACTGAACGTTGATACCAAAGGGAACCTGGGCAATAGCGCGTTAGATTTCTTGCTGCCACTTTATGATGGCCCGAAGAATATCCTGTTTGCGCAGCTCGGATATCGTGCGCCAGAGGGGCGGCAGACCGGCAACCTGGGGCTCGGATGGCGAACGCTCTACGGCAGCTGGATGTACGGCGCTAATCTGTTCCTGGATAACGACTTCACCGGCAGCAACCGCCGCGCGGGTTTCGGGGCTGAAGCCTGGACCGACTACCTCAAACTCAGCGCGAACAGCTATTTCGGCCTCACGGGCTGGCATCAGTCCAGGGATTTCGCCAATTACGATGAACGCCCGGCGGACGGCTGGGACATTCGCGCCGAAGCCTGGCTGCCTGATTATCCGCAGTTGGGCGGCCGTCTGGTGTATGAGCAGTACCGGGGAAGTCACGTGGCGCTGGCTGATAAGAACAACCGGCAAAATAACCCGCGGGCGATTACAGCAGGGCTGAGTTGGACGCCCGTTCCACTGTTGACGACGGGGGTGGATTATCAGACTGGCAGCGGCATCAACGATACCCGCTTCTCGCTGATGTTACGTTATCAGCCGGGCGTTTCGCTGCGCGAGCAGCTTAATCCGGATGCGGTTCGTATCATGCGTAGCCTGGCCGGAAGCCGTCACGATCTGGTCGAACGTAACAATACGATTGTGCTTGATTACCGTAAGCAGGAGATGATTACGCTGGCGTTACCGGCCAGGCAAAGCGGCAACGCCGGCGAAACGATCGCGCTGAACGCCATTGTTACCGCAAAATACGGGGTGAAACGCGTCGAGTGGGATGCGCCAGAGCTGCTGGCCGCTGGCGGTAAAATTAATGTGACGGGCACGACCACGGCCACCGTTGTTCTCCCACCGTGGCAGAGCGGCAACAACACCTGGCCTATTCGCGCCGTGGCCTGGGATAACCAGGACAACAAATCAAACCGTGCCAGCACAGAGGTGACGGTGAACCCGCCGGTCGCCACCATCCAGGGCAGCGATCTTATCGTTACCCGTGATAATGCGCTGGCCGATGGCGCCGCCGCCAACGCCGTGAAGGCAAAAGTGACCGATGGTAACGGCAACCCGCTTGCCGGGCAGACCGTCAATTTTAGCGCCAGTAACGGGGCGAAAATCGTCACGCGCAGCGGAACAACTGACGCAGACGGGGTTGTAGAGACGACGCTGACCAGTACCCTGCCGGGAAGCGCCATCGTCACCGCTTCGCTGGCCAGTGGTGCAGCAACGTCAGTAAAAACTACCTTCACGTCGTCAACCAGCGCGATGCTGAACAACATGATGGTCACGCGCAATAATGCGCTGGCCGATGGTAATTCTGCCAACGCCGTACAGGTGGAAGTGACCGACGGTAACGGCAATGCCCTTGCCGGAGAAAGCGTGACCTTCACCGCCAACAAGGGCGCGCAGGTTACGACGGTGACCGGAACGACGGGGGCAGACGGGCTGGCCTGGGCCACGCTGACCAATACCGCCGCAGGAACCACGACGGTAACGGCGGCATTAAGCAATGGCACCACAACGTCGGTGGATACCCACTTTACGCCGGTTATCAGCTATATCGTGAGTAGCATGACCGTCACGCGCAATAATGCGCTGGCCGATGGCAGCGACAAAAACAGCGTGCGAATAGTGGTCACCGACAACAACGGTAAGCCACAGGCTGGACAGAACGTTACCATCACGGCGAATAATGGCGCAGTGGCTTCAGCATCAACCGTGACGACAGACAGCAATGGCGCTGTAACGGTCGACCTGACCAATATTCAGGACGGCCCCAGTACGGTAACGGCAACGCTGGACAACGGCACCCGCCGCCAGGTTGATGTGGAGTTCGAATCCCGTGTGGCGCGGGCGCAGGTTAACCTGATGACCACCAAAGACAATGCATTGAGAGACGGCGTGGATCAGGATGAAGTGGAAGCCACCGTGCTGGATATCAAAGGAAATCCAATCGCTGGCGTTAACATCACTTTTAAAACCCAGGATACGCTCAGCCAGGTGCTGGGCACCCAGGCGACGACCGATGCCAATGGTAAAGCCAGAACAGAAGTGGTATCGCTTGCGGCGATAAAAAATACGGTTATCGCTTCTCTGGATAATGGTAACGAAGCGACAAGCCCGGTGAATTTCCTCATGCTGCAAAGCATGTTCAGGATGATCACGGATTATTCTCCGGCTAACGGCGTGGATCAGAACATCTTCGCGGTGAAGTTGATTCGCCCCGATAACGGGCAACCTGTCGCCGGTCAGACGCTAACCCTGAGCACAACGGATCCGATGACCTTGTCGACAACCCAGACCACGACGGATGCTAACGGAACGGCAACCATCAGCGCGACCAGTACGGTTGCTTCCGGTACAGCGGGCTTCAGCGTCCGGGTCAGCAATGTTGCCTGTTGCAGCATCACTTATGACGGTATTCACTTCAACTAACCGCAGCGCATCCGATAAGGGCGGAAATCGCCTTACCGGTTAACGCTCCTCCTGGTGACGGACAACATGGCGTTTGTCCGTCATTTTTTTGCGCCTGATACTGTCATTTTGACCGGATATGGACGCCAATTGACTGGATATGTTGCTGTCTGAAATCCGCCACGGGGTAACATATCGCTTTCCCGCGACGTGAGATAAGGATGCAGAGATGAAACTGTTCAGCCAGAACTTCAGTAATGGTGATGTTATTCCCGGAAAAAACGCCTTCGCCGTGCCCGCCAGCGAGGGGCATATTACGTTTTCACAGAATGCCAGCCCGCATCTTGCATGGGATCAGATCCCACCAGGGACGAAATCACTGGCATTGCTATGCCACGATCCGGATGTTCCTTCCCGCGGCGATGATGTTAATCAGGAGGGGCGCGTGGTTTCCAGCACGCTGCCACGCATCGATTTTTATCACTGGGTTTTGCTGGATATTCCCGTCACGCAGCAGGAACTGGCAGAATCGGCTTTCTCTTCCGGCGTGACGCCAAAAGGAAAAACGCTCGCCAGCTTGCCAACAGGTTATCGCCACGGCATAAACGACTATTCGCTGTGGTTTGCCAGCGATGCGCAGATGAGCGGCGACTATTATGGCTACGATGGCCCGTGCCCGCCGTGGAATGATGAAATCGTCCATCGTTATGTGTTTACGCTGTATGCGCTGGATGTGGCCAGCCTGCCGGTTGATGGCGCATTGACAGGACAAAATGTCCGTAAAGCCATAGAATCGGTGAATGTCCTGGCGCAAGCTGAATTGACCGGACTCTACTCGCTTAACCCGACGGTTCGTTAATCAAGGTTCCACTATGCTTCAGCCCCCGATGGTAAAAAAAGAATCACATGAGCTGCTGAATATCCAGCCCGCCGGGGGCAGCTTCTTTTCCGCACCGCGTTTAATCCATCGGGATAATCTCTGTTCACTCTCCCGACCGCTGCTGCGCAATAGCCAGAGCACAAAGGATTTTTATTTTCCGCAGGCCACCCTGATTATTATTTTGTCAGGTTCGCTGGTTCTGCATACAGGTCATTCAGCGCAAATTCTGACGCCATCAACGCGCGCATGTCTTATCGCACAAGATACCTGTATCGATATTGAAAAATATCCTGACGGTGATGGTCAGCCTTTCCAGTCATTATTTCTGACGATCTCAGCAAACGTTATTCGCGAGTTTGCCAAACGCTATACCGACGTTATTTCCCGCACCAGTTCTGTTACTGAAATCGCCGTTATTCCGTTGAAGAAAGAACTTATCGATTCGCTTTTTACTTTACAGGCGAGCCTAAACCGACCGGAACTTGATGATAACCGCCTGGCGTTACGGCTGCTGGATCTGCTGTTGGTGCTGGCGGAGCACGGCCACTGTTTTTTACCGCTGGCGAAACGCTCTGTCACCCTGCAACTCCGGGAATTATTGCAAAAAGCGCCGGAGCAACACTGGACGGTGAAAGAGGCGGGAAAACGGCTGGCGATGAGTGAATCAACATTAAGACGCCGACTGTCGGATGAACATTCCCGCTTCGAAACACTGCTGCTGGAAACGCGTATGATGCATGCGATGTTCCTGCTGCAAACCACCTCCTTCACCCTGCAATGGGTCGCAGAACAGTGCGGCTATCTCTCTTATGCACGATTTGCGGAGCAGTTTAAAAAACGCTTTTCGACGCGGCCTTCCCGGGTCCGCTAACGTTTTTTTTCACCCACGCGAATTATTTGTAAGAGATATACCGGGCAGAAAGGCGCTTTATTCCTCTTTTTTTGCCGCCGGGTTGAGGGTTATTTCGGCACGGCTTACGCAAAGTCATTCACTAAAAATAGCAAATGAAAATACTGTGAAGCTAATTTTGTGCTGACGATCATATTTTTTTGGCAAGATAATTTTACTCGCACAAATTTATAAAACTCAGAATTTGCAGTTATTACACTCAAAATTCCGAACAACTCCCCTTGCCTAAGAATAAACATTATGAAACATATAAAAACAGTGGTGAAACAACCTGTAATATCTGCTTTAGCCGGAGCCTTATTCCTTTGTCTGCAACCCAGCCTTGCCCATGCGGCGGACGCCTTCAGCGCCGATTCCCCGTGGATGTTTGGTGACTGGGGCGGAACCCGCACCGAGCTACAGAAAGAGGGTGTCGATTTCCAGGTGAATTACACCATGGAAGCCGCATCAAACCTGGCTGGCGGCTATAACACCTCAACGACGGCGCGCTACAGCGATCAGCAGGTGTTCGGCGTTAATCTCGATCTGCAAAAACTGCTCAACTGGCAGGATGCCGAGTTCCAGTTAACCATCACTAACCGTGACGGGCAGAATGTCGCCGATCAAGTGGCCGATCCGCGTACCGGCATGCTCTCTTCCCCGCAGGAGGTGTATGGCCGCGGGCAGACCTGGCGTCTGACACAGTTCTGGCTACGTAAAGGCTTCTTTGACGATGTGCTGGATGTGAAAGCCGGGCGTGTGACCGTAGGCGAAGATTTCGATAATTTCGACAGTAAGTTCCAGAACCTGGCGTTCGGCAGCGGCCAGGCGGGTAACTGGCGCGGCGATCACTGGTACAACTGGCCGGTTTCCCAGTGGGGCGGTCGCGTGCGTATTAACTTCACGCCGGAAGTCTTTATGCAGGTCGGTTTCTACAACCAGAACCCGTATAACTATGATCGCGGTGACGGTTTCCGTTTTGAATTCAACCCGACCGAAGGTAACCTGGTTCCGGTAGAACTGGGCTGGAAACCGCTGCTCGGCGCGGACAAACTGCCGGGGAATTATCGTCTTGGTTACTACTACTCCTCGACCAACGATAATGTTTACGGCTCATGGCGCGATGGCAGTTATCAGGATACCGCCCACTCTTACGGCGGCTATATCCTCGCCCAGCAACAACTGACCGCGCAGGGCGGATCCAGCGATCGCGGTATTACGCTGACCGTTCAGGCGGTGATGAACGATCACAAAACGTCAAAAACCGACAACTATCAGTCGATTGCGCTGACGTGGAAAGGGCCGTTTGACGCGCGTCCGCAGGATGAAATTGGTATCGGCGCAGGCCGTATCCATATCAACTCCTCCTACACCCGCCTGCTGGGCGACGAGAACCGCTTCAACGGTGAGACAGACTACAACAGCCTGGCCTATCTGCCGATTCAGGACGGTTCCGAGTACAACTACGAAATCTATTACAACATTCAGGCGACGAAATGGCTGCAAATTCGCCCGAACCTGCAATACATTTCCGCACCGGGCGCAGTCAGCCAGGTTGATGACGCCTTTGTCGGCGGCGTGACGGCGAACATCAACTTCTGATCCCCATAAAAGCAAAAATCCACGCTACGGCGTGGATTTTTTTGCGCTTAAGGCAGAGAAGGCGTCTTGCCCAACTGCATAAACAGCCCGAGCCAGTCTTCCATATGCCAGGTTTTTATCACGCGCTCACCGTTAAGTTCGTGCATCTCATGCAAACGGATGCGCACAAATTTCCCCGTCGCTTCCATCCCCATAAACGTTCCCTGATGCGTCCCGGTAATCTCCGCGCGAACGGCAATCTTACCGGGAAGCTGCATCAAATCCTGAATGACAATCTGCACATCGGGAAAAGCCGCGATAAAGCTTCTGATGATGGGTTTTAGCCCTTGCGGCCCGGCTGCCTGGCCGGGAGCCAGCGGAATATCCTGCCAGTCTGGCGTCACCGCTTCATCGAGCAGATCCGGGTTTTGCAGGCTAAACGCCTGATAGATTTTTTCTACGGCCTCGCGCTCGCGCACAAGACGATTCGCTATTTCATTATGGTCTGACATCACTACCTACCTCGCAGGCTGACGGTTTTGCATTGGTTTATTTGCCGTACGCCGCTAGTATCACATTCGCGATATCAATAAATAAAACAAATATAAGATATAGAGGAGTATCCGTTTTATGGATTTTAGAGGGCTTGATCTGAATCTTCTCGTCGCCTTTAACGCGCTGATGGAAGAGCAGAATGTCACCCGCGCTGCCGGTAAGGCGTCAGTCAGCCAGCCAGCAATGAGCGCCGCGCTTGCACGTCTGCGTAGCCATTTTGCCGATCCGCTGTTTATTCGCAGCGCCAGCGGATTACTGCCCACGGCGAGAGCGAAAGAGATCCATGTGCATGTCGGCCGCGCGCTGGACGAAATAACCCACCTGCTGGCACCGGAAGAGGCGTTCAGCCCGCAGAATCGAAGCATGGCCTTCACACTTGGCATGTCGGAATACCCGCTGATGGTGTTCATGCCGACGATTATGCGCGCGGTCAGCCAGCAGGCGCCGGACGTAACGATCCATGTGCGCACCTTTGTCGATCGCGATCAGTCCGTGGCGATGCTTGATAGCGGCGAGGTCGATCTGGTCATCGGTATCGTGCCAACCCAGGCGGAAAAACGCATCCTGTCGCAGCCTTTGATCCGCGATGAGTTTGTCACTCTCGTACGTCGCGACAGCGATGCCGCCCGTGACGGCATGACGCTGGAACGCTATCTCGCCATGAAGCACATTCTGGTCTCGCCCGAAGGCAATCACTACGGCCTGGTGGATGAGCAGCTCCGCGAGCAGAGGCTCAGCAGAATGGTGCGCCTGACGCTGCCCACGATGTCGGCCGTCTCGCGGATTATTGCGCGGACCAATTATGTCGCGACGGTACTTCGCCGCAGCGTGCTGGTGGATGAAGCCCATGACGATATTGTGCTGCTCAAGCCGCCGCTGGCACTGCCGGAGATTGCGTTTCACCTGCTGTGGCACCGCCGCTCGGATGGCGGTAACGCGCACCAATGGCTGCGGAAATTAATCCATGCGCAATTCAGCACGTACGCTGAATGAATTGCCGCCGGTCACAACATATCCCATAACGGCTGGCGCAGAAGAGATTCTCTGCGCTGCAACATCTACCACACGAGTTGAGCAACAGGAATAAAAACGCTCGCCCGAGAAAATCATCGCCTGTCACCATAAGACAAAACGCATTATTTATATTTCTTGTGATAACAACTGATATTTATTTTCGGGATTTTAATTTCTGATATTCAGCAAAGCAGTAACAGCAATGCTGGCAGGCAATAATATCAGATTTACTCTGATATATAATCAAAAGATATATAAAGGCAAAAATTATCATTTAAAAGCAGGCCAAAAAACTGTCATAAAAAATACACACTCACTTGCTCGCAACTCTGGCGCTGCTTCGCCCCACAGCATTAAGTATTGAAGGCCTTATCGCCGCTCCCGTGGCCTTATTTATCTACCGGGCGGTGGGGAATTTACTCTTCCGCCGGGCAAGCGCGCCGCTTTATGAACGTCTGCTGACAGGTTTTATTGCCATTTACGGTCTGCTGGTACTGACGAAAGGATACATTTGAGAAATGATGACGACGCTGTCTTCGCTTGCACCGGTGATGTTCCTGATTGTTATGGGATTTGTACTGCGGGCTAAAAACCTGCTTGATCATCAGTTCTGGTTGCCCTGCGAAAAGCTCAACTATTTCTGGCTGTTTCCGGCGCTGATGTTTTCTCAGGTGGCGACGGCGAGCCTGAATGATTTTCCGGTCAGGCCAATAGCATGGTCGATTCTGGGCGCCGTGGTGATTGGCGCAGTGTCACTCTGGTTGTGGCGAATATGGCGAAGCCAGCCGGGAACCGTCTTTTCTTCCGTTATTCAGGGCGCGCTGCGCCCTAACACCTATATTGGCGTTGCGGCTGCGGCGGCCACTTACGGCACTACCGGGTTGACGGTCACGTCTATCAGTATCGCGGTGGCAATTCCCCTGCTGAATGTCGCGTCTATCATCATCCTGATGCATTACGGGCAGGGCAAAAGGCCTGGCGTATGGCAGATAGTCAGAGCACTGGTACGTAACCCGGTGATTATCTCAGTGGTCGCGGGGCTGGCGTTTAATGTCAGTACGCTCAAACTTCCGGATATGATCGGCAATATTCTGCATATTCTCGGCGGCGCATCGCTGCCGCTGGGCTTGCTGGCGGTTGGCGCAGGGCTCGATCTTAAAGCCGCGCGCTCGGCGCACGGGCCGGTATTACAGTCGTCGTTTGTGAAATTATTACTGGTACCGCTTATCACGCTGTTTATTGGCGTTGAATTGGGTATTTCCGGGCCGGTACTGGCCACCGTCGTCCTGTTTAATGCCCTGCCCTGTACGCCTTCCGCCTATATCATGACCAAACTTCTCGGCGGCGATCATCGGCTTTCTGCCGGGATTATCTCCGTGCAAACGGTGCTGGCGGCGGTGACCATTCCCTTTATTCTGATGCTGACCCAACTGTCACCGAACTGAGGGATAAATCCGCTTCATATCTGGCCCAGATCTCTTCCTGCCACCGGGTAGAATTAAAACGTGCACAGATTCCGCCGGTTTTCCCTCTGCGTCATTCCACAATAAATAGGATGAAATTAGCGGCTGAATAGCTATCAGCAAATAAAATCGCCCGTTAAAAAACCGGGATTGCTTATGCAAAACAAACATAACAACACGCTGTTTTCCCTGCCCGGTTTAGTGTGAATATAGCCATTAATAGCGCAGGAGGAAGAATGAGCGTGGATTCAGGTTCCATTGAGAAAGAAAATTCGCCGACCGTCGAGAAACCGCAGAGCCGCAAAGTGCTGGGTGCAACCGGCCTTGCTCACCTTTTCCATGATGGTGCGACGGATATGCACTATGTGCTTTTTGCCCTCTGGCAGCAGCAATTTGGGCTTTCAATGGCGCAGATCGGTTTACTGAAGATGCTGTTTTCTGGTGCGATGTCGGCGTTTCAGATCCCATCGGGAGAACTGGGCAGAAAATACGGCGAGCGGAAAGTGTTAATCGGCGGCACGCTGCTTTTAACCGTCGCGCTGCTGCTGTATGGAACGTCAGAAACGCTGATACAGCTCATGATATTGATTGTGATCGGCGGCCTTGGCGCCAGCGTTCAGCATCCGCTCTCCTCCAGCTTTATTACGCGGTTTTATCCCCCTCAGCGCGCCCGTATCGCACTCAGCACCTACAACTTTTTCGGCGATGTGGGTAAAGGGATCATCCCCAGTGCGCTTTCTGCCTGCCTGTTGGTTATCACGTGGGGAACCGCACTGCAGTTGATTGCGCTTTTGGGTTTCCTCGTTACTCTCGGTCTCTATGTGTTATTGCCTGCGGATGGCAAAAAAGCGCCACAGGTGGCTACGCTGGCGGGCAAAGAGGCGACGCAGCAGAAGCAACAGGCCTCCTCCTGCGTAAAACTCCCCGAACCGCTTCGTAAACGTGCTTTCACTGCGCTGTGCGTGATTGGCAGTATCGACAACGCCACGCGTACCGGCACGCTGACATTCCTTCCCTTTTTAATGGCCGCAAGGGGAGCTTCTGCAACGCAAATTGGCTTTGCGCTGACCTTAATTTTTATTGGCGGGGCATTTGGCAAACTGGTTTGCGGGGTGCTGGCAACAAAACTCGGCGTAATTAAAACCGTCGCAGCCAGTGAGATCATTACGTCGGCCATTGTACTGGGAATGACGGTTGCCCCTTTACAGGTAAGCTGGCTGCTGTTGGTTCCGCTGGGTATCGCGCTGAACGGAACGTCGTCCATTCTGTATGGCAGCGTAGCCGAACTCGCCAGACCGCATCAGCAAACCCGCGCATTTGCTATTTTCTATACCGCATCGTTGGGATGTGGCGCGCTTATGCCGCTTATCTATGGCCTGGCGGGCGATGCGATTGGGGTGAAACAGACATTAACCGTTGTTGCACTGCTGGTACTTTGCATATTGCCTTTGCTCATTCCCGTCAGGAGCGCGACAAAAATGACCGGACATCCGCCGCGCTAATGAAAGCCATCGAGAGATACGCTGAGAGCAGGAAGAAAGCGCAATCGGGTATAGAAAAGGTGACTCAATACACCAATTGCATAGCAACCCGGCGCAGCGGTGCCAGCCCGGAGATCGTTTCTGCTGCCAGTAAGTCTTTTAGCCGTGGCGAGAGGGCCTCTTCTTGCACAATTTCGAACCCCAAAGAGGCATAAAAAGGGGCGTTAAAGGGAGCATAACGATCGGTCGTCAACGAGGCGCCGGTTAAACCGCGAGCCTTACCTTCAGCCAGAAGCGCATTTATCAGCCGCCGACCAATTCCCTGCCGCTGCCAGTCTGGATGCACATCTGCTTCGGCGATATGCAGCCAGTTCGCCGTAATATAGGCCCCGGCGAAACCAACCGGGATCTCCTCTGCTGCGAATGCCGCGAAGAGAATTCCTTCCTTGCTCAACCTGCTGAAATCATCCAGGCTGCCCGCAACCGGCTCACCTGTCACCGCGCCGGTGACACGCAATGTTTCAAACGAGGCGAGTTCAATCGCCCTTAATGCCGCCAGATGCTCGCGTTGTGCCGGTTTGATAGTGATATCTGTCATCGGGTTATCCTTATGAACATGGCAGGTAATGTTGCCGTCTCCTTTCAGTGATGGAGACTTAAGCGTCGCCACGTAGAATCTTGCGACCTCTCCAGGCCGACCGGTTTCAACACGGTGCTTGCCCTTTCCTGACTTACCGGCCGACGGGCGATAAAAATAAGTCGCGCTGCCGGATACGCTGTGTCTTCGGATGCGGAGCCATTCGGATTTTATAGCAAATGGGTAACTGACCGGTGGCCCGCAAACAAGGTTAAAGCGGTGAAATGGCTTCCACGTCATGCTGGAAAACGTAAGGGTCGGAAAGCAGCTCAAATTCTTCATCATCCGGATAAGTTACCGCCACATGATAGTTTTCTCCGGCAAACTCCCGCACCGACTGCAGATCCTGCCAGTAAGTGGCCAGAAAGAAATGCGCCCACTCTCCCTGCACTTCCATGCGCACGAACGCGCCTCGATTACCCTCTATGCTCCTTGCGTGCTCGACTCCGGTTTTCTCAAGGTGTTTCGCGAAACCTTCTGCATGTTTAAGTGGAACACAGCCGTGCCAGGTTCTTACAATCATGAGCTTTCCTCTCTTATGCTAAAAATATAACGCGAAGACCGGTTAGTTCCGAAGAACAGTAATTTAACGTGATCGCCAACAGGTCATTTTGGTAAACGACATGAGTGTATATTGTTGGGGGAATCACTCTGGAAATACAAATGAGTTCAGGACATGATCCTGCCAGACACCGTTTATTTTCAAATAGGATTCGGCATATCCCTCTTTTACAAACCCCAAACGTCTTAATGTATTGCTACTGCGTTCGTTATCCGGGAGATGATTGGCCATTATCCTGTGCATGCCATAGTTTTCACGCACATAACGAAGAGACTTCTCAAGGGATTCATGCATTAAGCCTTTACCCTGACAATCATGATCCAGTGAAAAACCTAAGTAACATGCCTGAAAAACACCAAAGATGAAATTAGTGAAGTTAATACTGGCGATAATGCGATCTTCATTTTTTAACGTCACTACAAGGTTCAGACACTTTCTATTCTCGTAATCGTTTAGTGAGTTTATTATTCTTTGCGATATATTTTCGAGTGTAAAATAGCCTTCATCACGTAATGGTTCGAACGGCGCTAAATGGGACCTGTTATTAAGCAGATAACGCTGAAAACTTTCTGCAAGATCGGTGACAAGCAAATGCACATCAGTTCGCTTGGTAGAAAATAACTTCATAATTTATCCATACACGAAAAGGTGGGGGGAATAGTATTAACAAAAATAACGGGATATTTACAGCGATTCGCAATGGGATATCTTCGATTATCGATCATGCACGCTTGCTGTGGCGATAAACAAAAAGGCCGCACTGGCGGCCAGGCGATAAGTTAGTTTGCCGGAAGATAAGTGGCGCTGAATGCATGAATATCAAAATTCACGGCTATGGGTTCAGAGCCACCGATGGACATAACTTTTTCCACAAAATTGTTGCGGTAAGTTTCGCCACCTTCCAGTTCAATAAAACGGCTGACATAGCTTGTTGAGAGGAAAAACAGCGCCACTTCTTCTGCGCTCAGAAACAGGATATTTGCAAAGGCTTCACGTCTTGCATCCTGCAAATGTGGGCAATCACGCATCAGCTCAAGCGTGTCATCGTATTGTATTAAACGGGGATCGCGATGGGCAGCCCAGTGTGTTACCAGTTCTTTTTCAATGTAGTCCCGTAACGGGCCATAGATTATCGGGACATCATATCGGTAAGCGCAAAAAAGCCCCTCCGGGCGCAACCAGCTTTTCAGGTTGGCCAACACCGCTTTACGATCCATCCAGTAAAAAGAGGTGGCGCTGGTAATCAGATCAAAGGCCCGTCCGGGAGAAAACGTTTCTGCCGGGGAAACGGTGAAGCTCAGTTCCGGATAGTTAACCCGCGCCCGTTCAATTAACGCCTCCCCTAAATCGCATCCTTCCACATAACTGAAATAGTCTTTAAGGCGAATGCTGGAGACCCCGTTACCACAGCCAATATCCAGTGCGGCACTGGTCGCGGGAGCCCGTTCGGCAAGATAACGATACAGAGCCTGTGGATAGGTAATCTTGCTTCTGATTTTATCGTAAGCATTTGCATTCTTGTTGAACTGTTTCACGAGATATTCTCCAGTTACTCTCTTCACACCGCCCTGCCAGTATATTCAGTGCAGGGGAGATAATGCCCTCCATATTATGGCACGTGCTATTAGCGATATAACGCTTCCGACAGGCTGCGCTTAACAGGCCCGCTTCATGCTTGAGGTGAATGTACAATACGGCTATTTTTTCAGTTTATTTCTGTGCACCGGTAATTTTTTTCGCATGACGATCAGTATTAACGCGAAAGGTGCCAGTGAATATCATCAGCCAGCGGACGCATTAATTTTGTACATAAACGTTGTGCCGTGTAAGGTGTTTTCTATCGACCTCGCATAACAAGGTATTACCCCGGCTATCTGCCACCCCAGGGAAAGATATAAGTCGCTGGCCACATCTCCGGTTCGTGTATCAAGTACGAGTAAAGAGATGCCTTTTTTCCAGGCCATATCTTCTGCCCGATTCATTAATTCTCTGGCAATCCCCTGACGACGAGCCTGCGGATGAACGAGGAGTTTGGATATTTCAGCACGATGGCGACCGTTAGGAATGCCGCAATAGTTAATGATGACGGTTGCAGCTAAAAAACCCTTATCGCGGGCGACTAATAACTCGCAATCGTGGCTGGCAAGACTATAAATTTTATCTTTCCAGAAACGGTCAATAGCCTGCCGATCATCGGGATCGGTAAAACCGACACTGGCTCCATCTCTTACACAAGACTGCAATACGTCACCTAATTCTGGTAAAAATTGATGCGCCTGTATAGCACTGAGAAGTTCATATTCAATCATGATTTACATACCACCAAAATATAATGTGCACCGAGGCTCTGATGAGCGCTGAATGATGAATAACCTGATAAATGGAAACGCAAACTGTCGCCTTCTTTCAAACTCCATTTTTCAGTGTTCATCGTAATAGTTAATTCACCTGCATATAACCATAGATATTGCTCAAGCCCCTGAACGGGAGGGCTTGAATATTCAATGAAAGCGCCAGGGCGCAATTTTCCCTCGATCATCTCGCATTTGAACTGACTGGAAGGCGGTAATAACATGCGTCGCTCAAATCCATTGAGTTCATCCTGCCACAGAGGTTGCTGCTCTGCTCTGAACAGATTATCTGCTGCCTGTTCAATCTCGCTTATCAGCCGGGACATCGTCATTCCGTATACAATACAGAGTTGGTTGAGAACCTCCGCTGTCGGGCTGACTTCACCCCGTTCAATCCGTGATAAGGATGCCCGGCTGATGCCCGACGCAGTGGAAAGCTCGTCAAGTGACCAATTGTGTTGTAAGCGCAGCGCAGCCAGACGGGCGGCTAACCTTGCTCGGTAATCCTGGTTGTTCATGTCTTTTCTCTTATTTGAGATATTATTCCCATAAAAGAGAGATTACTGATTACTGAAACCCTGTCAAGCGCTATTGCAAAAGGGGCATGTCATGCTGCGGGTTGATGTTAACTGCGTTCATCAAAGGCAAATGTCCTGGTATTTCTGTTAATTCTTGACCCTATGGGGTGGGTCATTATGGCGATATATTGCAGCCTTAACACCGCCGGACAAATTGATGGCGCCCGGTTGAAGGCGATCAACACTCTGTGATTTCCGTCTGTAACGCTAGTTACGGCATTTCGTCATGAGGTTCCCGTGTTTACACAGCCTGATTCATCCTTCTCGCAGAGAAAGACACTTTTGCATTTCAGCCCTTTCAGGCGGCTTATCATCATCGCCGCTGCAGGTGCGGCATTGCTTTTCGCGGGTGATATTGCATTTGTATATCATTCGGGCGCTTCAGCGCCGGCCATGCATCATAATGACCAACACGCTTTGACGGGTTTACAGATGTCCGGTATGTCCGGTGCCATGGATACCGCGCGCCCTGAAACGAGTATCAGGCCCGTTTCCTGTGAAACTTTGCAGGACATTCCCGGCAAATCCATCACCGTAGCGGTGGTTGACTTTCCGCCAGACGCTTATACACCGCGGCATCGTCATCCGGGTTCGGTTTTGGTGTTTGTCCTGAAAGGCACGTTGCGCTCGCAAATGGAAGGAGGTGCGGCTGAAACTTATACAACAGGGCAAACCTGGTTCGAGCCGCCTGGCGCATTACACCTTTTTGCCGAAAACGTCAGTAAAACGGAACCTGCCGAATTACTGGCTACCTTCATTACCGACAGTGATTGTGGTGCGCTGGTGATACCTGACTGAATATTTCCTGAGTCAGAAACATCCCAGTCTGGAATATAAAAATAATCCCCGCTCACAGGTGGTTGTCAGCCGTGTATTCTGACCCATGTGTGAATACGTTATCCCGAATGCAGGAACGGTAAAATACAGGTGATATTATGACTGAGCATATAACAAATCAGCCGGGTGGAAATTATGTTCCCGTCATCATCCATGACGGGCTGGCTTATGTGAGCGGGCAACTCCCGCGCAAAGGTGAAACGCTACTTTATTCAGGAAAAGTGGGACAGGACATTGATCTTCCCGCCGCCCAACAGGCCGCTGCTTTTTGTGCAGACCTCTGTATTGCGGCAGTGAGTGAGGCCGTAGGCGGCGAGGCTAATATTATCCAGGTGATTAAAGTCGTAGGGTATATTGCTTCTGCCCCCGGTTTTATCCAGCAAAGTCAGGTAATGAACGGAGCATCCGATCGGCTCGTCGCGAGGCTTGGAGCAAGGGGCACGCATGCCCGCACTTCGGTAGGCGTAGCTGAATTACCGCGCGGCGCGCCTGTTGAGCTGGAAATGATAGTCGCAGTGCGAAAGTGAGAAAGGCCTGCCGGAAAAGTCTCACCTGCAACTTTTATATCGCAGAGACATTTCTGATTGGGGGCAGATAATCGCGCTGCCCCGCTCTATTTCCGTCGTGACGGCATTTATTTAGAAGATGATGATGAAAGAAAAGTCCGTTTATATACCCGTCCTCGAATTTTTACAGCGCCAGTTGCAAGGCACACTGGACGATACGATGACAACATATATGAATTATCCCACAGCCATCTCAGGGCTGCTGGGTTTCAGCATTGTGGATATTGGCGAAGCAAAGGCGACGCTGATGCTTGATGCCGATTCGGCACGTCATGGAAATCAGCAGGGCACTGTCCATGGCGGCTTATTATGCGAACTGGCAGACGCTGCAATAGGAACCGCGCACTCCACTTTAATGCAGAAGAATGAAAGTTTTACAACGATAGACCTTAATGCCACTTTTCTGCGTCCTGTCTGGCGTTCGCGTTTATTAGCTACCGCACATGCTGAGCATCGTGGCAAAACGATCAGTCATTACCGATGTGAAATATCTCGCGAAGATGGTAAGGCCGTCGCCATTATAACCAGTACGGTATTAACGCTAACGGGTGAAAAAGCCCGGGGAAGATAAGTTCTCCGTTATGACAGATAAAATATGAGACGCTGTGTCGTTAATAATTAACGTACAGGTGTTTATATTTTGAAAAATTGGCGAAAAGTGGATACAGGGGTTATTAACAGCGATCTTCATGCGGTTGGGACATCTCCACCGCCGATATTTCTTGCAAAGGAGTACCACATGTATCCGATACCGTCGGCCAGACCCATTGCCGCTGTCCTGGCTGTGGTGGTGCGTGAAAAACACGTTCTGCTGGTAAAACGGAATAACCCGCCGGACGCCGGTATGTGGGGCTTTCCCGGTGGGAAAACGGAGATCGGCGAAACATCACTCGCCGCCGCTCAACGTGAGCTTTATGAAGAAACGGGTATCGTGGCAGACCCGGAGCGGATACTCACGGTGGTGGACGCGATTGCTAAAGATGATAACGGCGATGTGAGCACGCACTACGTTATGGTTGCAATACAATGCCGGTACGTGAGTGGCGAGCCAGTTGCAGCCGATGACGTAAGTGAAGCCCGCTGGGTGAATATTCAACATCTTCTGCAGGACAGCGACATAATGAGTGAAGGCGTGTCGGAGCTGGCCATACTCGCCTCCGGGGGAGCAGCCTGAATTCCTGCGAACAGGCGCGGGGCATAAGCAATATGCTGAATATTCACCGTTCCGGCGCATCCCTGAGCCGGACGTCATGATTACTGACGCATGCCGATCGCCAGACGGTTAAAGGCGCTCATCAGCGCGATCGCAAAGGTCAGGTCGGAAATTTCAGCTTCGCTGAAATGCGCCTGCAGAGGAATATAATCATCATCAGGCGCATGCGTTTTATCTACGTGCGTCAGAGACTCCGCCCACGCAAGGGCGACACGCTCACGTTCGCTGAATAATTCGCTGACGCGCCATCCCGCCAGGCTATCCAGTCGTGCAGCGCTTTCACCGTCGGCGCGCAGGGCTTTGGCGTGCATTTCAAGACAAAATGCGCAGCCGTTAATCTGCGAGATCCGCAGCCAGACCAACTCTATCAGCGCTTTCCCGAGACTGCTTTTACTCAGCGCTTTTTTGGTCGCAGCAAACCCGTTATAGGCCTCCGGGGAAAGGGTGAAATAGGGTAAACGTTGTGGGGTGCTCATCAGGTTATCTCCGGTTATTAAAAAACGTCATGCCAGGGTCTGACGAAAGTGCATGCCTGCCGCCAGCAATCCCTGTCGATAGTAAAAACGTTGTCCCAGCGCATTGCCTAAAGCGGTATCCAGCACCAGGTGAGTACAATTCTGATCGCGCGCCTCTGCGCGCAGGGCATCGATTAATTTCGCCCCCAGTCCGTGGCTGCGGGCACAGGGTGCAGTCACAAGGTCATCAACGTACAGAAAGCGCCCGTACAGCAGATTTTCCGCAACCCGATAGCCCGCCAGGGCCAGGAGCTGTTGATCCTGCCAGACGCCTTGCAAGCAATACCCTTGTTCAGCCTGACGATGGACGCGCGCGATAAAGCTCGCGGCATCGGTCAGGTGCGGTCGCAACTCGCGCATTAATGTGTACGCAGCATGGAGCGCCAGTTCGCTTTCAACCTTGTATAGTTCAAATGTCGCCATTCGTTCCCCCTGTCTGATGGCTGCAATATATCGCCGACATGACCCATGCTACAGTGACAAGAATTATCTAAATCACCAGGACAAATGACGTGAAAGCACAGATGCTGAAATCCAGTTGGCAGCCTGACACACCGCTCTATTTGCAGCTTTATCAGCGCTATCGCGACGCGATCACGACCGGCCGGCTGAGCCCGGGGGAGCGTGTTCCATCAATACGCAATCTCGCCAGCGAGCTTCACGTCGCGCGGGGAACGGTGGAAATGGCTTATCAGATGCTGGTTAGCGAGGGCTACCTGGTGACGAAAGGCGCGGCGGGCACCCGGGTCTCGCCCCAACTGGCGAGGCTGCCGAACGCCGGAAACCCGCCACCGCAGCACAGAACCTCAGGTGAGCAGCCTTATCAGGTGCGCCAGACGGGGGATATTTTACCGTTTCAGCCAGGTGTACCGGCGCTTGATGCATTCCCGCGTAAAATATGGTCTCGCCTGTCGGGGCAAACGCTGCGGATGATTGAGGCTACGATGATGAATTATCCCGATCCTGCCGGATACGCACCGCTACGGGAAGCCATCGCTACCTATCTGGGCATTTCCCGTGGGATCGCCTGCGCGCCGGAACAGGTCTTTATTACCACCGGCTATCAGGGAGCGCTGGAACTGCTGTGTCGTACCGTTTTACGGACAGGCGACAGCGGTTGGTATGAAAATCCCGGTTATTTTCCTGGTCGATACGCTCTGCAACAAATGGGCATGACGCTGACCCCCGTTCCGGTGGATGAAGAGGGGCTACAGGTCGCTGCCGGGCAGCAGATGGCACCCAATGCACGGTTTGCGGTCGTCACACCTTCACACCAAAGCCCCACTGGCGTCGCACTGTCTCTCCCCCGACGTCTGGCGTTGCTGGCGTGGGCGAACCAAAAAGATGCCTGGATCATTGAGGATGACTACGACAGTGAATTCCGTTACCACGGGCATCCGCTACCGGCCCTGAAAAGTCTCGATCATGAGCAGCGTGTGCTTTATACCGGAACCTTCAGTAAGGTCCTGTTTCCCGGCTTGCGTCTGGCCTACCTGGTGGTGCCCCCCGCTTTGCAACAGACCTTTCACGAGGCGGTTAATCACTGGCCTGGACCGGGATCAATTCTGCCGCAAGCGATGGTGGCGGCGTTCATGCAACAGGGGCATTTTGTCCGCCATTTGCGCAAAATGCGCCAGTTGTACGCCGTCAGACGCGGTTATCTTGTGGAGGCACTTGAAAGCATTATCGGCTCCTCTCTGCGCATCCAGCCGCAGGCCGGGGGAATCCAGATTCTGGCCTGGCTGAACGAACATCAGTGCGATAAAACGCTGGCGACAGCGGCTCAGGCCGCAGGGCTTGGTGTCAGGGCGCTCAGTGACTGGGATGCCGGCACCCGGCAGCAGAACGGGCTATTGATGGGATTTACCAGTTTTACCAGCGCGGAAGAAGCACAAGCTGCAGTGAAACGTTTGGCAGCACTATTAGCGCCATAAGGTCGCCTGCTGGCACGCCTGCACGTGCATAAATCACATTACGCATTAACCTTGCCGCCGATCATCCCCCTCTGCGCAGCCCTTTCAGTAATGCCTGCGTCGCGGCAGAAGATTTTCCTGATGGCGAACAAACCAGACCAAACTCGCGCTGAACAGTAGGTGTCACCGGCACCACGCACAAGCCGCGTAATTCAACCGGCAGGGCAGATTCAGGGACCAGCGCGACACCCATACCTTCCCGCACCAGCAGGCAGGCGCTGCTCCAGTCGCGCACTTTCACGCGTACGTCAGAGAGCTGCAAACCTGCCTGTTCCATCAGACTTTTTCCATTGACGACACATCCGCCTGTGGCGAGAACAAAGGGTTGGTCTGCCAGTTTTTCCAGCGTTATGCCGCTCGTACCGGCATGACGTCCCAGCGGATGACTGGCTGGCATTACTGCTACCCATACATCCTGCCCTAATATGACGTCGGCTCGTCCTGGTAACGGGTTCATTACCACGCCCAGCTCAACGGTGTCTGCGGCAAGCCACTCCTCGACTTCCTCGTCCGTACCTTCCAGCACCACCACTTCCATGCCCGGGTGCAGGCGCTTAAAGTCGCGCAGCAGTCCAGGCAACAATGTCGATGTCACGGAAGGAAAGCTGGCAAGGCGAATGCGGCCGCCCTGTAAACCCCGGCTCTCATCCGCCAATACGCGGATCGCGTTAAGCCGCGCCAGCATGCTCCTTGCATGCCCGACAACCTGCTCACCCAGCGCAGTGACACCGATATGCCGACGCTCACGCGTAAATACCGCGAATCCAAGTGAAGCTTCCAACTGGGCGATAGCCTGGCTGGCACCGGACTGAGTCATTCCAACCTCCTCAGCGGCACGCGAGATATTGCTGGCATCTGCCACTGCGACCAGTAAGCGCCAGTGCAAAAGATTCATCATAAGTATCAGTAGCTCAGCTAATAGCTAATTTATGAAACATTAATTTTACAGCGCGAGACGCTTTAATCACAGTGTATTGAGGATCGCGCTGAATGTTACGCGACAGCTTTTCAATTTACCGGAGAGAGAGCATGAAATTGTATTACGCCCCGAACACCTGTTCACTTTCACCACACATTGTGCTGCGTGAACTCGGGCTGGCGTTTGAGCTGGTCAAAGTGGACAACAGGAGCAAACTCACTGCGGACGGACGCGATTTCCGGACCATTAACCCTAAAGGCTATGTCGCTGCACTGGAACTGGATAACGGGCAGATACTCACCGAAGGCCCGGCCATTGTGCAGTACCTCGCCGACATGAAACCGGAAAGCGGGCTGGCGCCGCGAGCGGACAGCTGGGCGCGGGTGCGTCTGCAGGAGTGGCTGAACTTTATCACCAGTGAAATACACGCAGGCTCAGCACCGCTATTCAACACCACGCTGCCGGAAGAGGTCAGAACGGTTTTTCGTGAGAAGCTCTTCCGGCGCTTCGATTTCCTTGAGGATACACTCAACGATAAACCCTATCTGACCGGTTCGTCGTTCAGCGTCGCTGATGCCTACCTTTTCACCGTGCTGGGCTGGTGTAAATTCTTCTCCTTCGAACTGAATCGCTGGCCCGCCCTGTTAGCGTATAAGAGAAAGATCGATGCGCGTCCTGCTGTGCAGGTGGCATTACTTGCAGAAGCGTCGCAATAAGTTCGCAGAGGTTTCGGTGAGCGCGTGCGTTGCATTCTCAGCGAACCTTGATGATCAGTTTGCCGGTGACGTGCCCTTCTGCGCTCACCCGATGTGCTTCTGCCGTCTGCTCCAGGGGGTATACGCCCTGAACAGGAAGTTGAAAAAGGCCATGCGCACAGAGACGGGCAACTTCTGCAAAGGCAATTTCCGGTTGCTCTGGCGGCCCATGGGAAAATTTCGCGCCATATTGCTCTGCTGAAAAATCCGCGACGGAAAGCACATGAGCAGGGTTTCCCACGATGGCAATCAACTCGGCGATAACCCCGGATCCCGCAACGTCAATAGCGGCATCGACGCCCATGGGGGCTAACTGAGCTATTCGTGCCTTCAAGCCAGGAGCGTAAGTCGTAGGCACTGCGCCTAATGAAGCGAGATAAACATGCTTAGGAGAACTTGCGGTGCCAATAACGTTAATGCCGCGCAGACGTGCCAGCTGGACTATCGCAGTGCCTACGCCCCCTGCCGCCCCGCTAACCAGCAGAGTCTGCCCGGCTTCGATGTTCACTTCATCCAGTGCCCGGGTGGCAGTATCAACAATAACAGGCAAGCCGGCAGCCACTTCAAAAGAGACGGCGGCGGGTTTGACCGCCCAGTGGGTAAGAATGGCTTTCTCCGCGACGGTGCCATCGCCAAAGCCAAATACCGCATTGCCAATGGCAACGTCACAAACGCCATCGCCAATCTCATCCACAATGCCACTGGCTTCCACACCGACCGTGAGCGGAAACGTAATCTCTTCGAATGCCCGATACAGGCCTTCTCTTCGTTTCCAGTCAGAGGGGTTCACACCCGCACAATGCACCGTAATGCGGATCTCCCCGGTTCCAGGATGTGGAACCGCTATTTCCTCGACTTTCAATTCGTCAGGCCCGCCGAAAGCGTGATAACGGATTGCCTTCATCTTGTGACTGTCGCCGGAGCGCAAAGGATGAGAAAAACCCGGAAGTGAACTGACAGATAAAGCGGGTTTAGAACTTGAATTTGACATAGATGCGCTCCGTTTATCGTATCGCTACGCAAGGGTAACGATAAGTGCTCCCGCCATTTCATGGCAGTAAAGCCGTTGATTTCGAAGACGCTGGTCAAACTGTGAGGACACAGACTCGATGTATGCGCGATCACTCCAGAAATAAAAATGATCGTTTTTCGCGACGTTGTGTAAGCCTATTCAGGCCAAAGTTTGCTGTCAAGTGTACCTGCGCGGCGGCGCTTTTCTATCGTCAATCGGGGTTATTGTTGATAAGTCCTGACGTTTGTACTTCGCTGTGAGTTCAACAGTTCAATGCAACGCTATCCTTAATCAAGAGGGACGTTGATAACATTGTGATATGTTACTTTATGGGGAGCAGGCCAAATTAGCTATCAAGCGCTGTTATCTGAACATTTTTAGGATCAACAATCTTACCGCCTGCGGTGACAAAGGCGCTATACAGCACTTCTCCACTTTCTTTATCCGTTAAGGCGATATGCGGTGAGTCGTGCAGTATGTTTTTGTGACCCCACTCCATCATGGAGAAAAGAATTGGCGCAAGGCTGCGACTTTTGGCTGTGAGAACATATTCATACCGTTCACGTACCCCTTCTTCTTGATAGGGGATTTTGCATAGTAGATCGAGTTCAGTCATTTTTTTTAATCGGTTTGCCAATGTCTGCTTCGTGATTTTTGTATGAGCACGTATAGTTTCAAAGCGGGTGACCCCATAAAATGCCTCCCTTAGAATCAACAAAACCCATTGATCTCCAAGTAGTTCTGCTGACGCAGCAAGCCCGCAAAGCTCAGGTAGCAGGTATGGTAATGATTTATCTTTTGACATGTATGCATTTGCCTCTTAACCTGGGTATGATTTTAATACCCAGATATTTAAGGAGAATACAATGCCCTTCGTAAAAGTGCAAACCATTAAAGGAATTATGAATTCGGAGCAAAAAAATGAACTGCTACGTCGAATGACTGATCTTATTGTTGAAATTGAGGGGAAAGGCGATCCTGAATTCCGGCGATCGGTATGGATCCTGATTGACGAGCATGAACCGGAGCAGTGGAGTCTTGGGGGAATACAGCCCACATCTGAAATGATTGCTGCAAAATTCGCATCACCACAGCAGTCCTGACTTGTTTGTAGTAATTCACATTTAGTCATGAATAATCGGCGGACAGTATGAATATCCGCCCCTTGCTCTGAGCGGACATATCTCCCCACCAGGCCGACGCCTTCAAGCCAGCAGCGGATGTTACCTGCACCTGGGTGCGCTAATCACAGCACCACGGCTAAATACCTGAAGAACTCCAACAGTGAATAACGCTTTATGCAGGCTGTTTTCCCGAAAGAGATGAAGTGGCTTGAAAATGCTGTTCAAAACCAGCCACAGCAGCGTCCTGAAGTTGTGTCAAAGGACTTTCCCGGCGATGAAAACGATGGAGCTACTGGCCAGGGCATTACCAACTGGGTTTACCGGAGAGTGGGTTGGCAGTTCATTGCAGGAAGCGGCATTATCAGCGGCACGTTATTCGCGGTTTTCTTTGTTCCACTATTTTTATCGTGGTAACAACTTTTTTGACAGGCGTTTAAGGTTGTTAAAGGGACGAAAAGAGTAACGCCAATCTGATAAGTGTTTGTTTAAAAGCCCCGCAAGGGGCTGAACAAACGTTAACTATGGTGCCGGGGGAACTGGCGGCGTGGGCACGGGTGCCAGTTCCCTCACTTCCAGCCGGACTTCATAACGCTTCCCATTTTCCAGCGCCGGAAGATTTTTAACCACATTGTTTAACGCCTCGACCGGGGTGGTGGTTTGCTGGACAACACCATACACGAGTGGCGCAGGGCCCTGCATGGGCGGGCTATCCCTTTGTAAAGGCGGCGGTTTTATATCGCCCTCTGTTGCAGCATTAACGGAAAAAGTGCAAACCATAAAGGCAGTGGCAAATAATGTCTTCGTTAATTCTCTCATGCTGTTCTCCACGTTTTGGTTAAAAAAGCTTCACCAGAGGGAAAATAGCCCGCCAACAAGAAGGGAATGTGAACGCGTTTCGCAAGAAAGGAAAATAGCCAGACAACATCGCGATGTCATTGCCAAAAGCGGCGTCGTGGCAGGCGTTTGTATCACCTGCGTCACGCTTTTGGCTTCCCAAACGGTGGTGAGCGTCGCATAGAGGCCGTAGTTGCTTGTATCCGATGCGTTAATCGGCGTGTACTAATCAACGGGGAGCATGTTACAAGCCTGAAAATTACCTTTTAGCCACAATTCGCATTTCCACAAGCGCATTTTCTGGAATGAATTCTGATACGCCAATGGCGGACCATGCCGGGTATGGCGCCTTTATATACTCATCTTTTACTTTAGAAAAAACGTCTATATGTTTTTTGAGATCGACGTGAAAAGTGGTCATCTCAAGTATATTTTCATAGCCCAAACCGGCCGCTTTCAAATAAACACCCAGCTTATAAAACGCATCATGGAATTGTTCTTCAGGATGCTTACTTATCGGTTTGTCCTTGCGTGCTGCGGTAACACCTGAAAGATATACTGTGCCATCTGCTTCGATGACGGGGGAAAAATGCCAGTCATTGAAATAATGCTGAAACTCTTCAGGAACTATCGATTTTTTCATGGTTTTCTCAAATGGATGACTGAATAAATGCCAGCATGTACCAAACCATTATGCCTGGCCAGGACCACAGACTTACCAGATAGTTTGACATAATAAAGTGCCTGATCTCACCTGTCAGCATATCGCACATGCCAGCCCTTAATGTTGGCCGCTTTGTACCGAAAATTTATGCTGTGCAGAATACAACAGGGCCAGGCTTATCGGCCCTCAGCACATTCCTGTTATCTGCGGCAGTAACTGCTTTATCACTTCCACAACGCTTCTTACCCGTTGAGGTATAAAACGGGCATCCGGGAAAACCGCGTAGAGGAATCGGTCTGGCAGTCGCCATTCAGGCAGAACGGGAACCAGCAGGCCTGACTGCACCGCTTCAGCAGCAAGGGGGAGCTGCATACCACCGACACCGATGCCTGCCTGGATCGCCTGCAGCAGCCCTTCGCTGGTATTGGCCCGAAACACGGTATTCACCATCAGATTTATTGTTTCATCACCTGAAACTAACCGTAGCGGCGCATCAGGCGCGATACCACTAAACCGGATATGTGGCTTCTGAGCCAGCTCATCCACTGAATCGATGTGTTCAAATTCCGGGGCAGCGTAAAGCGCCGTCGCAATGCGGCCCAGTACGCGCACGGCATGTGACTCTGGCGGCTCGCTCGCCAGCCGCAGCGCAACGTCAACCCCTTCGCTGACCAGATCGGCAATGCGATCATCAAATGAAAGCTCAAGATGTAACTCTGGGTGCGCCTTTTGCAGGGCCAGAAGATGAGGAAGAAAAAGCCGACCTAAACCGCTCGGCAACTGCACATGGACGCGGCCCTGCCAGTGCTGGCCCGCAGGATTGAGGTTGATTTCTGCTTCCCGCATCGCGTCCAGCAAAGGCTTCATTTCACGCCTGTACTTCTCTCCCTGCTCAGTAAGCGCCATTGCACGCGTCGTACGGCGCAGTAAAACCACACCAAGCTCTGCCTCCAGTGCGGCAATTTGCTGGCTTACGGCAGATTGCTTCACGCCAATCTGGCGTGCGGCGGCTGAAAATGAGCCAGCTTCGGCCACACGCAAAAAGGTGACGATCGCATTGAGCTTGTTATTCATTTAATGATTTCACTTATAAGTGCCATCAGTTACAGGGGATATGAGCGGAAAAATTAATATATCACACTCTCTCCGTCACTTTATCTGGAGAAACCATGAATATGACTCACACAAACAACGTCGCGCTGGTCGCCGGTGCCAAAGGGATTGTCGGTAGCCAGCTCGTTAAAACGCTGCTGCACTATGGCTGGGAAGTGATTGGCCTGAGCCGCAACGCATTACCGCATCCGCAGAATATCCCACTCGTCACCGCTGATTTGCTGGATGCAAAGCATACTGCGCAGGCACTGCAGCCCTTAAGCAAGGTCACTCATATCTTTTACAGCGCCTGGATAAACGCGGAAAACTGGACGGAAATGGTGGAGCCCAACGTCACGATGCTGCGTAACCTGGTCTGCCACACGGCGATGATTTCATCGTTAAAAACAGTGAGCCTGATACAAGGGTATAAAGTCTATGGCGCCCATCTTGGGCCTTTTAAAACCCCTGCGCGTGAAAGCGATCCCGGCGTTGCGGGAGCGGAATTTAACGCGGCACAACTCGCCTGGCTCAGCGATTATCAGCGAGGACGAGCATGGCACTGGAATGCCATCAGACCGGGCGTGGTGGGTAGCGCCTTGCCGGGCAATACCATGAATCTTGCGTTAAGCATCGCTCTGTACGCTTCGCTTTGTAAGTCACTCAATCTACCGCTCCGTTTTCCGGGTTCGGAACAGACCTGGCGCAGTATTGTTGACTATACGGACGCCGAGTTGCTCGCCGATGCCACCCTGTGGGCCGCCACCTCATCATCCGCAGAAAATCAGGCCTTTAATGTGAATAACGGTGATGTCTGGAGGTGGAGCGAACTCTGGCCTCTCATTGCTCGCTGGTTCGGGCTTGAATGCGCGCCGCCCGTCAGACTTTCATTTCAGCAGATGTTCAAAGATTATCAGCCAGCCTGGCGCGAACTGGCCCGGCACCACCGTCTGGTAGAGACGGACATTTTGCAGGTGAACGACGGGGAGTTTGCCGACTTTGTTTTCAGTTGGGATTACGACATGTTTGGCGATGGCAGCAAGCTGCGCCGCGCAGGGTTCTGGCGCATGCAGGCTACGGATGAGATGTTCTTCAGTCTGTTCAGGCAATTCAGAGCCGCGCGCATTATCCCTTAACGCACCGGCATTTCCCGGACAGGGCCGGAGTTCAGATAGGTACATTCTCAGGCCCTGAACAACTCGCCTTCGTATAAGAAACAGCCCAGACCCGGAAGCATCAAGCTCAGGGAATTGGGACCAGCCCTTTTCGCGCCTTCAGGAACATTGCCACTTTCAATCATTCCGGGGTCGTTGTCGAAGAAAAGCATGGATCTTCCATCATTAAAGCGCCCTTAATGTTATTAGGGCGCTTTTCATTAGGTATGTCTGAACGCATCAAATTTATGGCATGGACGTCGCGTCGTCGGATTCATTATTCTCAGATAAAACATCCTTCAGGAAACGCATCGCGTTACGTAGAGCCTGGTCGGCTTCGGGCAGTGTGCCGGCCAGCAAATGCCAGACATGGAACATACCCGGCCAGACTTCGAGTGTCGTGCGTACACGCGCTTCCCCTAAGTTTGAAGCGAGTTTCATCGCACCACTCAGCATGACCTCATTCTCGCCGATCTGTATAAGCGTCGGGGAAAGCCCCTGCACATCTGCATAAACGGGTGAAGCATCAGGATGTGTTGGTAGCTCACCGGCAAGAAATTCCCTCGCTAATCTGGTGAGAAAATCGATGCTACAAAGGGGATCGATGCCATCACGGACGGTAGCAGACAGACCGCTATGGGTCAGATCTGCCCAGGGTGAAAAAGCCACTCCCGCAGCCGGGAGCGGAATACCCGCGTCACGGGCCTTACGCATCATTGTAATAACCATTGCACCACCCGCTGAATCACCAACGAGAACCAGATTTTTAGGGTTGATACCCCTGTCGAGTAGCGCACGATAAGCTGAAAAGACATCCTCTATCGGCGTCGGGAAAGGAAAATCAGGGGCCTGCCGGTAGTCCGGGACATAGACTGTGGCGTTTAACGCTGTGGCAATACGGCCCGTTAACCCCCGATACGCCTCCACACCACCATGCACATAGCCGCCGCCATGAATGTAAAGCACCACACTGCTTCCAGCATGTTCATGTCTCTCGCCGACCATTGCCGACATATTACCTAGTGTGAGTGTTTTCCAGGAGACGCCACTGACAGCAGGAAAGATTTTCTCCAGGCCCTGCATATATTGTTTACGCACATTCGGCCAGCAATCTTCAGACTGACCATAGAGCTTCTGAACTACCGGTCCAGCAGCCGTGATCCATCCATCCAGAACATTTTGCGCATTTTTCGACAACATTGTTGTGCCCTTATTTAATGGAAATTCTACAATAAAAATTTAACCAATTTATTGACGAAAAAGGTTCCCCAATGACGGGTAGAAAAATCGCTTCGACAAAGCTTGCTGGCTCTGCTCTGGATATTGGTGCACTGCGGGTCTTTGTTGCTGTTGCTGAGGCGGGAAGTTTTGTCGCCGGGGGTAAGGCCATGGGGTTAACGCGCTCTGCTGCAGGTAAAGCATTAGCGCGGTTAGAAGCCTATCTCGATACAAGGCTTTTTCAGCGCACAACGCGTCGCTTATCTCTCACCACAGAGGGACATGAATTCTTTAACCGTTGCTGCAGGCTACTGGAAGACTTAGAAGAAGCTGAAGCCAGTATCCGCCAGAATTCACCATTGCCAAAAGGCCTCCTCAGACTCACCGTGTCAGAGGGATATGGAAAAATGGTGATATTGCCTTTTATCCAGGCATTTATAGATAACTCACCGGGTATTAGCATTGAAGTCAGCTTCAGCGATCGGGTTGTAGATCTTATAGAGGAAGGCTTTGATCTTGCTATTCGGGTAGGCGATGGCGCTACGAGTCATCAATATATAACACAGGTTATCGACAGAACGCGGCCGCAATTGTTTGTATCACCTGACTATCTAAAACAAAGGGGTAAACCGGAATCACTTGCTGATCTTAAAGATCATCGCCGTCTTGTCTATGGTTTGGGAACGGCTTCTACTGGATGGAACTTAGTGGATAAGGAGCATGGGCGAATAACGCTGAACGGCAGTAACCATGTCAGGTTTGACAGCGGAGATGCAATACGCACAGCGGCCATAGCTGGATTGGGTATCGGGTATTTGCCCTCCTTCATGATTGACAGGGATATTGTGGAAGGCCGATTAGTACAACTGCTGCCTGCAACACAAGGTGAAGAAATTGCTATCCATGCTATTTATCCCAGCCGTAGACATCTCTCTCTTCGCGTGCGGGCTTTCATTGATGGTCTTAAAATTTTCCTGAGTAACATTAAAAATTGACTGTTTTTGCCCTTAGAAAGCAATGCCCTGGCTGAGCGCTATGTCCTGACAAGACTGCCCGCAGATACAAAGGATTTACGCGTCAGGAAAGGACTGCGCCGTGCCACTTGAAATGCTCTTTGCGGATATCGGCCAGCGTGTCAGTCCGCTTTGTGCAAAGCGGACATGAATTAATGCGCAGGTTTATTTAAATCACTCAAAAATTCAGGCCCGGACGGAAGGAAGCAGACCCGCAAGCCTGTATCCCTCGATGAGTTCATCAAAGAGCTTAATATCGTTCCGGCTTCTGGCCATCAGCTGAGCGCCAGCGATAGCGGAAAAAATCGCACCTGCCCGGGTTTTGCTGCCTTCTGACTCTGTGATACCCGCCTCCAGCAGTTGCCCTGCCAGCCAGTCGATGTTGACGTCGGCAAACTTCTGAACTTCCACCTTCACCGCCTCAGGCAGGTCATCGTATTCGGCAGACATAAAACTGCCCATGCAGAGCCGGTTTCCACTCTCCAGCGATCGGCGGAATATATGCGGGTAGCGGTTCAGACTGCTTAACGCGTCGCCTGCTGATTCCCTGAGCATTTCAAGGTCACGCGCCGTGTCTTCCCAGTAGCGCTGAGCCACCGCCGCACCGAGCTCGGCCTTGCTGGGAAAGTGATAGTAGATGCTGGCCGCCTTGATCCCTACCTCATCCGCCAGTCCGCGAATGTTCAGACCGGTGTAACCATGAGCCTGGGCCGCCAGACGGGCTGCGTTAAGAATTTCATCCCGGGATGTTTTGCTCATCGTTTTATTCCTCGCAGAGTGTGATGCAGTAATTCTAACATTTGTTAGGTAGATATTGACAGTCTTGTTGTGAGGGGGTTACGCTCAACCTACCAACTGTTAGGTAGTTTTTTTTACTGAGAGGATTTACCATGAGCAAAGACATTTTTTATTCAGATGCCACCCGCCTGGCGGACCTGATACGTAACCGCGACCTTTCCCCTGTCGAAGTTATGCAGGCGCATATCGACCGTATTGCCGCCACTAATCCGAACATCAACGCTGTCGTGTCGCTTGCAGAGGACGCCATGAAACAGGCTGCGGCTGCAGAATCAGCCGTCATGAAAGGTAAAGAACTTGGTCCCCTGCACGGAGTCCCTTTTACCGTCAAGGATTCCATTGATACCGCAGGTGTACTGACACAGCGCGGCTCACCCATTTTTAAAGGTCGACGTCCGGATAAGGATGCAACCAGCGTGGCGCGTCTTAAAAAGGCGGGCGCTATCCTGCTTGCAAAAACCAACCTGCCGGAGTTTTCGTACTGGATTGAAAGCGATAATCTTCTGTCCGGCCGCTCGAATAACCCCTGGGATCTGACCCGTACGCCCGGCGGTTCAAGTGGCGGCGAGTCTGCCGCTATCGCCGCTGGCATGTCCCCTCTGGGGCTGGGCACTGACCTGGCCATCTCAGTACGTGGGCCGGCTGCACAGACCGGCATAACCTCCATGAAAGCTACGCACGGTAGCGTGCCTATGACGGGCATCTGGCCGCGCGCACCTCGCCGGTTCTGGCACGTAGGCCCTATGGCCCGTTCAGTGCGCGATATTGCCCTGGCTTTTTCTCAGCTTGCAGGACCAGACGGCCATGACGCTTTCTCCAGCAATGCGCCAGCTTATTCTGATGGGCTGCCGCTGATGACATCCCGTCCGCTGCGCATTGGCTGGATGACCGGTCCTGGCTTTGGTCCGGTTGATCTGGAAGTGGCAGCGGTGGTGAAGTCAGCAGCGGATTCACTGAAGGGACCGGGCGTGGTCGTAGAGCACGTCGGTATTCCTGCGCTGGAGCGGGATTTTGCGCTGGACGTGTTTAACCGAATCCACGTTATGGAGATGAAGCCTGCATTTGCTGCGGCAACGGCTGGTCGAAGCGCTGATGAACTTTACAAGATGGCAAAAACGATGCTGTCACTGCCAGATACATCCATGTCTGAATTTATTGATGCAGAGCAGGCTGCTGAAAGGTTGCGTGACGGGTTTGCGGAATACTTTTCACAGTATGATGCGCTTATCACGCATGTTCTCCCCATTCCGGCTCACAAACACGGCGTGGAGAAATTTATCATCGACGGTCAGGAAGTGGATGCCACTTATCTGCAGGGTGCCACGGTACCGCTAAACGTGACGGGCCTGCCTGGCGTGGCGCTGCCGTTCGGTAAAAGTCATGAAGGATTGCCCATCAACGTGCAAATTGTGGGTAAATGGCACGATGAGCGAACCATTCTTCACATTGCTTCCCTGCTGGAAGCCGTCAGCCCTGTAAAAGGCTCTCATCCGTCACTGTAGGAATGAAAAAGTCCCGCGGATACTGCGGGGCTTAGCTCTGAGGGCAGCCAAATTGCGCTCAGGACGAAGTGTCAAATCTTTCGCCGCGATGGTTGACTTTGGCAGTGCTGAGGCATTTTCTCGCACATTTTTGCGTAAATTCGGCTATTCGCCGGACAGTGCAAATTGCGCGGAGGCAATAACGAGGAAAGCGATCGTGCGGCAGATCTGGAGTGATGGCATGCTTAATGAAGCCGGGTCTGTTGTCACCTGCCATGCAAGCCGTTTTACATTGGCACGATACAATATGATTCAGCGATTATTCTCGCTGGCTTGTTGTAACCGAAGCTTCACCAATGCCTGATGGAATTCGCCGACTGTCAGGTCCCGGACCGTCGAATCCGGGATCCCTCGCAGCCTTGCAAAAAAACGGGAAATCCCGAAAAGATCTAAGCCCTCCGAGGAAAAGAGAAACTCATTATCTTTCATAGAAAAGAGAGTCCTTAAATTATGCTCATCCGTTTCAAAACAGACGCCAAAAACCTTCTCTGCTTCCTGTAAAAGCGCCACACCGTCATCACCAGTAATATGGAGATCGTTCTCAATGTACGAATTCTCATCGATAGGGTGTTTTCGCAATCCTGCATACTCACGGATAAAGCTGATAACGTCTGGAAGCGTTGGACTCATTGGTATGGCTCGTAATGAAAGATACCTTGAGAATAGCCGTAAGATAGGACGGGATTCAATCTGTGAATCGCCCAGAATCTACCGTGCCCCACTTCTGCTCCTGGCTCAAAGTTCCTGCACCTGAATGGCCGCTCTGTGCCACGAGCAGACATTGAACATGTCTGCTTCTATTAAAGTAATGGGGTGGCTCATAACAAACTTAGCTTGAAAGGAGTGAACCGGCTTAGCGAACAGGGGCTCACTACCTGGAATGGGAGCATAGCTGCGTGTCCGCTCTCTGTGGATAGATCGTGTGGCTTAAGCATAGCGGCTTAAAAACGTCCTGACCGCTTCCTGTACCACCCGCTCGCGTTGAGTGATATTCGCTTCATCCTTAAGCCCTAACACACGAAACCACACCAGAGGCTCATTAATCATTCCTACGAACTGGCGGGCTGCCAGATCCGTATCTTCCATTTTCAGATGACCGGCGGCGTTCTGCTGGGCAAGGTAACGAATGAGCGAACCCAGGGCGGGCACTTTACCTAACTCCAGATAGTTTTTGGCCAGAGAGGGAAAACGTTCGCTCTCGCGAACAATCATCCGGGCGAGTTTTATGGAGGTATCCGCCGCCCAGAAATCCGCGATGGCCAGGCCAATTTGCATCAATCCCGTTTGCGGATCGGCCATGGCTTCCTGCGTGGTAGAGAGTTGTACAACGGGTAAACGTGACCAGAAATACTCAATAGCCTGTTCGAACAACACTTCCTTCGTTGAAAACTGATTGAACAAAGTGCGGCGGGATACCCCGGCGCCCGCAGCGATGTCATCCATGCTTGCCGCGTCGTAGCCCTGCGTCAGCAGGACGTTCACGGCCGAATCCAGAATTTTTTCAGCAGACGGTGTTGCCATAGTGTTTTTTTTCACCATTGTATTTGACTTTTTATCAATTGCACTGCACAGTGCAGTGCATTGGCAGTTGCACTGCGCAGTGCAACTATAGAACTAAACCAGGGATAATCCAATAGCGTCACCGCATTCCGTCTCCTGTTGGGTTGTTCTGGTGAGAAATGGAGAGCAGTAATGAAACAGCGCATCATCGATCTTTCCGTCACTCTGCAAAACGGCATCCCCTCCGATCCGCCGCCGTTTTTACCTGCCATTGATTACCATAACCATGCGGCAGGCGCGCTTCAGCTTGCCGCGATGTTTCCGGGGCTCAGTCCGGATGACTTGCCGGAAAAAGAGGGCTGGGCGGTGGAGTTCGTCAATATGAGCACCCACGCGGGCACACATATGGATGCGCCATGGCACTACCATTCCCACATGAAGGATGGCGATCGATCTCTGACCATTGATGAAATCCCCCTGAGCTGGTGTATCGGTCCGGGGGTGAAGCTTGATTTTCGCCACTACCCCGACGGCTATGTCATTGGTCCGGCGGATCTGGATAAAGAATTCGCCCGCATCGGCCATACCCTCTCTGCGGGAGACATCGTCTTGATCAACACGACGGCGGGCGATCGCTACGGCCATGAGGATTACCTTGAACGCGGCTGCGGCGTGGGGCGAAGCGGCACGCTTTATCTGACGCAAAAAGGTGTACGTCTGGTTGGCACCGACGCCTGGAGTTGGGATGCGCCGTTCGCTTATACCCGTGCGCGTTATCAGCAAACGGGCGACTCCTCCCTGATCTGGGAAGGGCACTATGCCGGAAACGAAACGCCCTACTGCCAGATTGAAAAACTCTCCGCGCTGGATTCATTACCGGATAACGGATTTACGGTCATCAGCCTGCCGATAAAAGTCCATCGGGCCTCGGCCGGTTGGTGCAGAACCATCGCATTAGTCGATGAATAACCCTTCACTCTCTTCATCACGCTCAAGCCGACACCGGCGAGAGATCGCCATCATTGAAAATAGAGGTGCTCCATGCATACAGAAACTCGTTCCCCCATCGTCACTACCCGGCAGGGCCGGATTCAGGGTCTGCGCGAAAACGCGCTGGATATTTTCCGTGGTATCCCTTATGCCCGGCCCCCGGTCGGTTCGCTACGGTTTCGCAACCCACAGCCCCTTTCTCCCTGGGAGGGGATCAGAAACGCGGTGGTTTCGGGACCGGCGTCCTTTCAGATGAACCTGAACAACACACACACCGTTATGGAGCAGGTTAAGCGCATCGACCCCGGCGTGCCGGGCGTCCCTGCCTGGCCCGCTTACGTGGGGAAAACCTACCATCACGAAAATATCAGCGAGGACTGCCTGTACCTTGATGTCTGGGTCCCGGAGAATGCGGGCAGAAAAAAAATGCCGGTCTATGTGTATTATCACGGCGGCGCCAACGCGGTCAGTTCGGGATCGTTTCATCTGGAAGACGGCGCCAATCTTGCCCGGCAGGAAAATATCATTGTCGTCCGGCCCAATTACCGTTTAGGGGCGCTGGGCTGGGTGCATTTTGGTTTAATCAGCGATGCGTTTCCCGAAGCCATCAACCTGGGTTTGAAAGATCAATTCGCCGCCTTGCAATGGGTGCATGAGAATATCGCCGCGTTCGGAGGAGATCCGGATAATGTCACTATCGGCGGCGAATCCTGCGGCGCGACCGCCGTCTCGCATCTGCTGACTTATGCGCCAGCCCGGAAATTTTTCCGTCGGGCCATTATCCAGTCATTATCGCCTTTCAATGTCTGGTGTACCCAAAATCAGGCGCAGGCGGTCCGGGTGGCGGAGAAATATCTCTCCTTACTGGATATCTCGTCCCCTGAAGCGCTCGCCGACATCGATCCCGAACGCTTTCTGGCGGTGCAGAATGTTTTAACGCGCTTTTTCCATCCGGACAAAAATATCGCCTGGCGCCCTTTGGGTGGCGTGGTTGACGGCGAATGGATCCCGGAACACCCTGCTGAATATCTCTCCAGCCACGCGGCTGCCGATACGGTCAACGAGTTGATGATTGGTTTCGCCAAAGATGAATGGCAGTTTTTCCGCGGTCATACCGAAACCCTACGTCATGGCAGCGTACAGGATGTTCTCGACGTCCTGACGCCGATTTATGGCAGTGACGGCGCTCAGCAACTGTACGAAGGGTATAAAGAACTCTATCCGGAACATCGGGAGCCGGGACATATTCTCTCCGACATTATGTCTTTTGAGTTCTTTAAGTTTTCATCGTTAAAAATAGCCAGACACTTCACCCGGTTAGGTGTGCCGACCTGGCTTTTCCAGTTCAGCTACGATCTCCCGGGATGGAATGGGGAGCTACGGGCGGTCCACACCGGCGATATGCCGTTTTTGTGGCGTAATTACGACCCGGAGCGACTGTCGCAATGGCCAGCATTCGATGGGATCGATATCGATGAACTCAAACACAGTGCCGGGGCCATGGGGAACTACTATGCCGCCTTTATTCGGCATGGGGGCGAAGATCTCTGGCCGAAATTTGATGAGGAAAATCAGGCCATCCTTCGTTTCGGCAAAGAGGTGATTCCGCAGAAGCGACTGCTTGAGCAAGAGGAAAAGCTCTTTTCTGCTGTAGGTATCGATAGCGTACGCCAGCTTGAAGAAAGGCTGAGTCAGCATCTGGAACAAGCGTTTAAAGAATAAAGGCCGAAAAACTGGCCATCGCCAGTCTTTCCCTCCAAAAGGGGCACAATCATGGCACGTATTACCTTACCCGAAGTCGATTCCCTCACACCTGAACAACAGGATCTCTATCAGCGTTTTCCTGCCAACCTCACTCGCGCCTTATTGCGCACCGGCGCGTGTACGGACGGCTATCTGACGCTAGGCGCCTCATTCCGACAGGGGCATCTTTGTGCCAAATACAGAGAGTTGGTGATTTTACGGGTCGCCGCGCTTAGCCACAGCGCGTATGAGCGTATGCAGCACGTCGAAATAGCCAGACAGAGCGGCTGGCGTGAAAGCGATATCGACGCCATTGAAGATGGCGATATTCAGAAACTGGACGGTAAAACACAGGCTGTGGTCCGTTTTATCGACGAATGTGTGAATCATGTCAAAGTGACGGGCGTAGTGTTTCATGCGCTCAGGTGTTATTGCAGCGAGGAGGAAATAGCCGAAATCACGCTATTGATCGGGCATTACATGATGACGGCACGCTTCCTTGAAACGCTGGAAGTTGAACTGGATGAGAGACCGACATCATGGGAAAAAATGGCCTGAGGCATTGAAAATAAAACCGGGCATAGAACAGGATCCCATAGACTGTAGAGCCTGGCGGGCTTCTGGGCGGCGGATAACATCGTGAAATCGCCCCTGGGCTGCTGAGACCAGCACTATAAATATCCTGAGGAGCGGACAGCGAAGCATGTTCGCTTCTCGCTCTAAGCGGGCTTCAGACTGTCCGCTCTGTGCCTGGAGCGGACGTTTCACACTTCTGCTTATGTAGCCAAAATCGGTAGGCTTCTAATCTTTATAGTATTTAAATCAATAGGTAAGATAAAATGAAGGTTGATTGGAGTTTCATTTAGTTACATAGACCCAACGTTCAATTGATAATGGACTCAGAAATTATCACTGCCAGGGTTCATGTTAAAACTCAGGAAAGGGAATACTAGATGCCATCTGTATACACGCTCAATGAGCTGCTCGGGTTGCTTGTATTTTCAGGAAAATATCAATTTCTTCACAATGATCTGGACTGCATGATCATTGCATGGGCTGAAGATCAAATTATCGAAGGAAATGATTCGGAGACTCTTTTAATCCTCGCTTCACTGGGGCTTGATAATCAACCTGAATGGGCCGAGGTTGAATTATATATGTCACGGTACATGGCAGAGCAGCAGATAAACCTGCCACCGCTAAAAACAGCAGCATTGGTCTGGATCAAGCTATTTATGAGTCAACTTTCCCAGTGCGCTTCCATCCATGATGCAGAGCAGAAAATGTATTTTCTGGTGTGTCATTGGCTTGAACCTGACGTAAAGATTTTCACTGCAGTGGTTGACACCTTGAAATCGCTTTACTGGCATCTCTTTGATGAATGGGAAGGACCAGGCACAAGCGAAGCCGTAAGGATGGAGGAGTCAGAATTCTTTGAGTTGATTAATCGTGCAATGTTGCCCTATTCACGTAAAATTGAGAACCCAGATTGGTTGGATCTGCTTGTTCGGTAATTTTTTCCAGTATCCTGAAAGGTGTGACCTTAACCCAGTTAATTGATGCATCGTGATGTTAGCAATGCCTTAACCAGTTGTGAGAACAATTGCGAACTTCCGCTTCTCGCTCTAAGCGAGCTTTCAGACTGTCCGCTTCATGCCAGAAGTAGACCTTATCGCTTCTGGAAATTTCAGTGGATGTGCTTTGGCTCTTTAAAAAAGCTCTAAAAACAGCGATACCGAAAGTGATGACACGACGTCGATGGCGGGCAGTTTGTTGTTGAGTGTCGCGGGCTGGCAGGAAGGGTGAGTATTGAGCCAGAAACCGTGTGGCACGTGTCTAAGTGCGCGATAAATCAACAAAACGGGAGGCCGCGAAGCCTCCCGGCGATTTAAAAGTCGTATTGCAGGCTTAAACGGTTCTGCCAGAAATGCGAATCATATAGCGGTGATGTCTGCACCCCAGCGAAATCGGTCAGGCTCAACCCTTTCAGCATGCCACTGAAACTCCAGGTGAAATACACCAGATATTCCGACTGATTAATGCTGGCCGAAGCCGGTGACGGTTTCAGATCCATAAACGAATACTGCGTCCCCAGAGACAGGTTTTCATTCATCACGTAATTCAGATTGGTCATATATGCATTGCCGCTTCCCAGATCCTGAGTACTGGTGAAGAACGGTTGCGCAAAGTAAGGACCCGACGAAGTGTTGTGCGCGTAAGGCGTCACCAGCGAACCGTTGTTCCAGCTATTGCCGCTGGCGGCGATGTGGTCATAGCCCAGCTTCCAGCTCAGGGCTGGAGTCAGGGTCAGCGCCAGTTGGGCACCGTAAGAGGTACTGTTCACTTCACCAGCCAGCGCTTTGCCCAGGCTGGTGCCGCGAATAAATTGCACGCCAAAATCCGGCTGGAACAGCGCATCCTGCCATTGTAAATGGCTCTCGCCATACACCAGGCGGGTATAATCGGCATACTCCTGATACCACAACTGGCCGGTGAGTTTTTTGCCGTCCCACTGCGTACCGCGACCACCACCCAACGCCCACATGCCGTTAGTGCGTTCATCCACATCGGTATAGGCCGTGGTATTCAGGAATTGATCGTCACCCCACGGTTTATAACGCCAGACTTTGGTGGCATGCAGATAATTGGTGCTGTCGCCGTAATTCGCATCTACACCACGGAACAAAATAGGCGTAATACGCCAGTCGTAATCACCGACAAAAGGAATATTGATTCGTTGATCACCGGCAGTAATTTTAAAATCATCCAGCTGCCAGCTTAAATAAGCCTCACCAACGTTAGTTTGATTATCACCAATATCGCTGATGGTATGAGCTTCATCCGGATGGTCAATCCCGCGCAGGAAAATACCGCTGACACCGGCACGGAAACCATAAAACGGCGCGGTTTCATATTTTATATCACCACCGTAGCTCAGGGTGTCCTGATTAAAACCTTTAGAAAAATACGCGTTGTGCGTTGAATAATACAACGTGCGCAAACTGCCGCTCACGGTACCGCAGGTGAAAATATCGGTGAAGCTATTTACACCACTCGCACCGTACTGACAATCGCTGATATTGCTCTGTGTCGCCGCCAGTGCAGCTGGAACAAGCGGGAAAAACAGCGCAGCAAGACACGCACCACTTAGTGTTTTTAATTGCATAATCCCAAGCCTCGTCACTTTTTGAAAAGAGCAAAGCAGTGCCACCCGCACAATAAATGTACGGTCGATGGCATGCTTTGCCGTAAAAATTTTTTATTATTGATTAATTATTTATGCCGGTTATTTTCACATCCGGCAATGTATCGCGAACTTCCCAGCCACGTAATTTTCCAGGATTCAGTAAATTATACGGATCGCAGGCACGTTTCATTGCCACAACATCTGCCCGCACCATGCCTTGTTTACCATCTTCAATATGAATAACGTGCGGGTTATTAATTTTCACCCCGTTATCACGATAAATATCCATAATGGCGTTCAGACGTTCTTCATCGCTATATCGCACCAGCGGCAACCCGCTACAGGTCAGCGTGCCGTTCATATCGCGCAGAAACTCAATATGCGACATCACCTCATCTGATAATTGTGCTTCCATCGCCAGCGCCTGCTGATGATAATTTTCCGGCGCATAGGCAGTTTGCAAATAGGTCAGGGTCTTATCGACCTTCAGTGCCTGCAACGTGGTGTGGTTCCAGCAATATTCAATCAACGAATGACCGTGATTCTCACCCTCAGCAAAATGCAGCGCGTTGCGGCCATCATGCTGCGTCAGCAATGATGGCATTAGTCGGTCGCTCTCCACCCCGACCACCGAAATCACGCCATGCTGCCCCGCTATGCCCGCATCGGCGAGATCGGTGAAGTAATCCAGCACCGGCGCCGCCATCACCGCCACCTGACGCTTCACCAGCCCTGGCGATTTCGCCAGCGCATCGGCAAAGGCCATCGCTGCCGGGAAGCTGGCAAAGGTGTCGAGACGTTCAATCCAGTCGTGACGCGGAGCCAGCGCCAGCTCAATCTCCAGCACAATACCGTTGCTGCCGTAAGCATGATGCAGCAGTAAGGCGTCAGGCGCCTGCAGAGTCAGGATGCATGGCGTCTTTTCCATCGTCATCAGCTTCACTGACAACACATTGCCGGGGGCCGCCAGCGGGCCATAGTTGATGGAACCCACGCCACCAAAACCACCGCCAAACAGACCGCCGAGCGTCGCCAGCTTCCAGGTGGAGGGCATACAACGCAGCTCCCAGCCGAGTGGTCGGGTATGGGCTTCCAGGTCACCGAGACGAATCCCGGCCTGCGCGCGCACCGTGCCTTGCCCCATGCTCACCACAGCGTTCAGTCTGGTCATATCGACCATCACCCCGCCCTCCAGCGGGATCAACTGACCATAGTTACCGGTGCCGCCCCCGCGCAGATTGAGCGGGATGCGACGGGCCGCACAGGCAGCCACCACTGACACCAGTTCCTGTTCATCACGCGGGCGCACTGCCAGCTCAGCAAATTTCTCTTCCAGTTGCGGTTTCAACACCGGGCTGAACCAGTGAAAATCGCGCGACAGGCGTTTGACCTTAGGCGCATCTTTAATCCAGTCCAGCTCAGGCAGCGCTGCGACCAGCGCCGCCAGTACAGACTGACGATCGGAATCAGACATCTTTCTTTCCTGTTGTTGAGGTATCAGGTCGGGGTAAGTTCGCTCTCGTGCCAGGCCGCCAATACGCGGCGCGTTAGCCACGACATCAGGGCAAACAGCAGGAACCCCGCCAGGGAAATCAGTAACAGCGCGGCAAACATCAGCGGAATATTGAGCTGATAACCGGCCTGTAAAATCTGGTAGGCCAGCCCGGTGTCGGTACCACCCGTACCGGCGACGAACTCCGCCACCACTGCGCCAATCAGCGACAAGCCGCTGGAGATACGCAGCGCACCGAAAAAGTACGGCAATGCCGAAGGAATGCGCAGGCGCAGTAAAATCTGCAACCGCGACGCATGGTTAAGTTTGAAGTAACTTAACAGGCCCGGCGAGACACTGCGCAGCCCCTGAGTGGTATTGGAGATGATGGGAAACACCGCCATCAGCGTGGCACACACCACCAGCGACATAGTGGTATCTTTCACCCAGATGATGATCAGCGGGGCAATCGCCACAATCGGCGTCACCTGCAAAAACACGATGTAGGGAAACAACGCACTTTCGATAAAGCGGTTCTGCACCAGCAAAAACGCCATGACCGAGCCAATCACAATCGCCACCAGAAAGGAGATCACAGTGATTTTCAGGGTGTAGAGCAGCGACATAAACAGCGTCGGGAAGTTCTGCACCAGGCTTTGTGCCACCACCTGCGGCGACGGCACCAGGAAGGCGGGCACCTTCAGCGCCGTCACCAGGAACTGCCACAGCAACAGCAGCACAATGGCAAACAGCGCCGGGAACAGACACTGCTGAAATTTACGCTGCGCGGCTAAGGGCTTTTTCATCATTTGCTCTCCTGACTGGCAGCAAACAGACCGCGCTGCAACTGCTGGGCATACTGGGTAAATTGCTGGCTGACGCGAAACTCATCATCACGCGGGAATGGCGCATCAATGCTGATGTCATCCACCACGCGGCCCGGCCGTGCCGCCATCATGATCACGCGCTGCGACAGGAATACCGCTTCCTGAATCGAGTGGGTGACAAACACCACCGTCAGCTTCTGCTCCTGCCACAGCTGCAGCAGATCGCTATCCAGTTTGTTACGGGTGATCTCATCCAGTGCACCGAAGGGTTCATCCATCAGCAGCACTTTCGGGCGCGTCACCAGGCCACGGGCAATCGACACACGCATCTGCATTCCCCCGGACAGCTCACGTGGCAGCACATGGCCAAACTGCCCCAGCCCCACCAGATCAAGGATTTCGCGCACGCGGGTATCGGCTTCGGCCCGCGGCACACCGGACAAGTCGAGGGGCAGGCGCACATTTTTATGTACGTTGCTCCACGGCATCAGCGTCGCCTCCTGAAAAACGAACGATAACGGCAGATCACGCTGTTTTTCCCGACGATCGCGCCGGAAAAGCATCAGTTTTCCATCGCTCGACTCTATCAGCCCGGCGATCATTTTTAACAAGGTACTTTTGCCACAGCCGGACGGACCGAGCAGCGAGACAAATTCGCCCTGGCGAATCGTCAGGTCCACCGGCAGCAACGCACGCGTACCATTCGGATAAATTTTCTCCGCAGAGAGCACTTCAATCGCCGGGGGTGCCGCATGCAGCGGCACCGCTTGCACATCATTGCTCATCAGGGTCAGTCGGCTGGCGACATTCATGGCATGACCTTCACGTCTTCAATGAATTTCAGGGTGTAGCTGCCGTCAAACGGTACTTTCACCGGATCGATCAGCTTGTTGTCCACCAGCAACTGCCAGGTCTGCTTCAGACGCGGTACGGTCATAATCCCGATACCGCCTGTCTGCGCATCGCCGCCTGTCAGCATCTGATACTTTTTCATCTGGGCGATGCCGAAGGCGATCTGTTCGTCGGTCATCTGCGGGTTTTCTTTCTTAATCAGCGTGTTGCCCGGTGCCGGATTCTCCAGGTAGTTTTTCCAGCCCTGCATCGAGGCTTTAACAAAAGCCGCGACCGCCTGCGGACGTTTCTCGATGGTCGATTTCATGCACACGATGCTGTTGCCGTATGGTGGGTAGCCCCAGTCGCTGATCGGGTAGACGTTGGCCTGCGCCCCGGCTTTCTGCACCGCAAAAGGTTCGGAGGTCACGTAGCCCTGCTGTACCAGGGTTTTATCCGCGAGGAACGGCTGCACGCTGAAGGTATACGGGCGCACGCGGGCGTTTTTCAGGTTGAGAACGCTCTGCGCCCACGGCCAGTAGGAGGTATAGGCTTCGGCGGCTAACAGGAAGGTTTTACCCTGCAAATCGGCCTGGCTTTTCACATCCGGGTGGGTGATAAACACAATCGCCGAATGCTGGAAGGTGGTGGCAACCGGTACAGCTTCCACGCCCTGCTGCCAGGATTCCAGCGCCTGCATGTTATCGCTGATGATGCAGTCGGCCTGGCCTGCCGCCATCAACTGCATGGTGTGCACCTGCGGACCTCCCATTTTGATGGTGACGTCCAGACCGGCATCACGGTACAGATTCTGTGCCTGGGCCTGATAAAAACCGCCATGCTCGGCCTGAGCATACCAGTTGGTCATAAATGTAAATTTCTCGGCAGCCATTCCCTGGGCCGACAGGGCCATGGAAAGCGCGGCGACAATGCTCAATGTTTGTTTCATAGCCGATCCCCGAATTAGCGCGGTGGTAATAATGATGCTGCGTCGTTTTGGTCTAATACTTTGCCCTGCCACTGCCCTGTGCCCCACGCCGGTTCAGCGCGTGTTACCCATGTCATCTGATGCACTTCGGTAATCACCTGCGCCCAGCTGGTCGCCAGTGAATCCAGAATCGCATCCCCCTGCTCTTTGGTTGACGGGCGCGGATCGCCGATCACACCGCTCGGGCCAAAGTCATATGACGCCCATGCCGCCATCGGACGGGTGCGGGAGAGCGTCGGGCACGGGAATGCCGGTGGATAGTTGGCGACTGCTTTGTCCATCTGCACAGTATCCGGTGCCAACGCCAGCATTAGCGCGGTTTCGGCATGACCGGCGTGCATCGCCATCTGACGTTCCTGCTCGTCCATAAAACTTTCGGCGCAGTTCGGCACTTTGAAGGTGTCCTGCATGATGATGATCATGTCGCCGTGACGCAGGCGCAGTTCGCGCGCTGCCATCTGCAACGGCTGCGGCTGACCACCATGGCCGTTGACCATCAGGAACTTACGGAAACCGGCGCGGTACAGCGATTCGCCAATCTCCAGAATGGTGTGCAGCAGCGTCTCACCAGTTAGCGTCAGAGTGCCGGGGAAATGCAGATGCTCGTCCGATTTGCCATAGGTGATGGGCGGAATGGCGTAGGCCGGGATCGTTGCCGGTAAACGTGCCAGCGCATGGCCGACTACCCCGGAGGAGATCACGCTATCCACCGCACACGGCAGATGCGGGCCATGCTGCTCAATCGCCCCGGTCGGCAGCACAATCACCGTGTTGGTTTTGTCGTCCAACGTGGCGATATCGGTCCAGCTCAGATACGGCAAAAAGCGGTTTGCCGGAATATAACCATGTAACATCTTGCTTCCTCGTGTTATTGCGGCAACCACGCCGTCGCTTCAACTTCAATTAAGACATCCGGGCTGGGCAGCATTTCACTCACCTGAACCACGGTAGAAACCGGTGGCGTATCGGGGTAAAACAACTTGCGCACCCGGCTGTAGTGCGGAAAGTGATCCAGATTGCGGAAGTACTGCACCAGTTTGATCACGTCGCTCATCTGGCCGCCCGCGCTCTCAATGGTGGTGCGGATGCTCTCCAACACATACCAGCTTTGCGCCAGGATCGGCCCTTCTTTGATATCGGTGGAGAACTCGCCGGTGCGCCCCAGCAGTTGCTGCGCTCCGGCGGGGATATCGTCGTAACCGCGCACAATCAGCGCGGTTTGTGGGTTCACCGGGATAATGCCGGAGAGAAAGATAAAATCGCCCGCGCGTCGCCACGCGGCATACTTCGCCAGCGGTTTACCCGCCCCAGCTTCAAGTGTCATTGCGGAATTCCCCATAACAGATCCCCTGTTTCAACCGATAGCGACTGCGGCTACGCAGTGGCCAGCTTGCCGCCTCGGCTGCAGGGAAAATGACAAAATCGTTAGCCAACACATTTGCACCATCATGCAACGCCGTACGCTGACAAATCAGTGCCGATGCTTCATCAAAGGCCATACCCAACTGCGCACTCAGCAGGCCGCTGAACAGCGTGTCGAGCGGGTCGTAGCTGCCGACCGGACAGAACGCGTCCTGCACGTTATCCGCCCCTAACAGCAAGGGGATGCCGCGCGCCTGCGCCTCTTTAATCAGCGTTAAACCGCGCTGACGTGGGGTACGTCCCGGCACTGCGTCCTGTAACAGCAGGTTGGTCAGCGGCAGCGCAATCAGGGTGACGCGATGTTGCGCCAGCACCTCAAGGATGGCCTCGCCGTCTTCCTGCTGCGCCAGGGCACAACCGTGGCTACAGGTAATGCGTCCGTTAAACGAATGCTGCCGCAAATAGCACGCCAGCCAGCGCAAGCCCTGCGCATCGTGGCTCAGTTCTTCGTCGATATGCAGATCGATATCCAGCTGCCAGCGTTCCGCCGCCTGCAATAAATGGGTAAACGCCTGGGCATCCCAGTTGCTGCTGTGAATAAAGCCCCCGAGCAGCGCACCACTGGCGGCCACCTGGGCGGCGATATGATCCGCCTGGGCGGCATCAGCAAAAAAGGTCACCGGGGCCAGCGCGACACGTTCAATGGTGCACAGCGGATGCTGCAACTCACCCACAACCTGCCATGCCAGCGGGGCATCGGCAGCAAACCAGTCGATATGGGTACGCAGCAGACCCACACCGGCCTCCACCGCCCAGCTCAGTGCCTGGCTGGCACGCTGCCGCAGGTCGTCCGCACTCCAGCGCACCCGGTCCTGATGCATGGCGGCGATGGCTGCCAGCAGGCCCGGCTGTTGGGGCGGACTGCGCTGCGCGGTGAAGGTTTTATCGAGATGCGCGTGGGGTTCAATCAGCGCTGGCAGCACCAGTGCACCATTGAGCGCCAGATAGCCGCTAACATTCTGATCCGGCTCGATCCGGGTGCCCTCTTCGCGGAAATGCAAGGTTGCCAGCGCCGGTTGATCGCCATCCATCGGCCACTCCTGCGGCAGCAACCAGCGAGGTAAACGCGCACCTGTTGCGCCCGGATACGCGCTCACAGGTCGAGTACCAGGACTGGGGAACGGGCACGCGAACAGCACAGCACGATGCAATCATTGGCTGTGCGCTCTGTCTGGCTCAACACTGCATCGCGATGATCTGGCTCACCATGCAGCACACCGGTAATGCAGGCTCCGCACATCCCCTGTTCGCAGGAGAGTTCAATGTCGATCCCGGCACGCTCCAGCACCTCCGCAATACTTTCATCAGCATTGATGGTGTAACGCGCCCCGCTCGAGGCGATTTCTACCGTGAACGTGTCGCCAGCAACCGATTGCGTGGCAGCACTGGCTTTGAATTTTTCACTGTACAATTGATCAGCGCGCCAGCCGTATTTCAGCGCTAACTGATGCAGATGGTCCATAAAACCCGCCGGGCCACAGCTCACCAACACGCTGTCGTGCGACTGTTTAAGATCGGCCGGGACATGCTGACGCAGACTGTCACCTTCGCTGCTGTAATGCAGCACCACGCTCGCGCCAAGTTGCTCCAGCCGCGCGCTGAACGGCAGTTCATCATGGCGTTTGAGAAACAGATGCAGCGTGAAATCGGCACCCTGCACCGCCAGCTGTTCCGCCATTACCAGCAGCGGCGTCAGGCCAATACCGGCGGCAAACAGCAGCGTGCGCGGTGCCTGCGGCAAGGGAAAATGGTTGCGTGGAGCGGAGATGGTTAAGCTCGCCCCGGTCTGCACCTGATGGTGCAGCCAGCGAGAGCCGCCGCCCGATGCCTGATCGAGACGGACGCAAATTTGGTAGTGCCCCGCCCCGGCAACGGAGCAGAGCGAATACTGCCGCTTGCCGCAGTCGGGAATGGTCACATCAATATGAGCACCGGGAGTGAACGCCGGTAGTGGATGACCACTGGCAGACGCCAGGGTCAGTAGTACATTGCCAGCACCGTTGAACTGCTTTGCGATGACGGTGACAGCCAGATTCTCTGCCTGCTTCATGATAATCCTGCATACCACGGACACGTCATCAGCCGGAAGGCCGCGCGTAGTCTCGTTTTTATCGTGATTGTGATTATTATGTTGCCCGCGTGTAAACGTCCATCCGTTTAATTCGCACGAAGTGTTGCAAAAAAGAGAACGCCATTATGTTTGCCTTCTCCCGGTAGCTGATCTATTTCACCGAGGTGGTCCCCAGGGTTCACTGCGAAAGGCTTCCGGGACGCTGCATGTGTCGACATCCTCTATCGACCGACAGATTTTATGAGTGGAACAGCCGCTGGATATGCCGCTGTTTGAATGTCTTCCATAAAAATTACGTATGACGGCGGGCGGGAGAAATCCTGCAAAACGCGGAGAAGAACTGGCAGCGTAAGTTTGGTCGCGCCTGCTCAGGATGACGGATCTTGTGCTTCAGTCGCCGACAGACCGGGGAACATTGAATGACCGGGCACAACGACCCTGTTTCGCAAATTTATCTCAAGGGCGCTACATGGCCGAACGTCACAGGGAAGGACGGCCAATGAAACGCTGAACAACGATGCTGCACAGGCCTTTCCTGCGCAGATTCAGGCTTCACGACACTCAATACGACGCGTTTTTGGTCGTGCAATCAGACATGATTCCCGCTCTCATCCTTGAGGGGTGTGAAAAATCACATAAACCGCTCTGCTCCGCCTGAAGCTTCAATTGTCTGCCCGGTAACAAACTGATTTCTATCTGAAAGCAGAAAAGCAGTAATCGATGCAATGTCTTCGGGAAGCCCAAAGCGGCCTACCGGGGTCTTCTCTTTACCCAGTAAAGCCATAACCTCGTCGTCCGTTTTGTCAGCCAGTTCAGGACGCCGAGTGCGGACATTCGGTAGCATATTCTGCGCCCAGTTATCCGTCGCGACAGCGCCTACACCAATAGCATTAACCAGAATGCCATCCGCGGCCACGCTCAGCGCTATGCTACGGGTCAGGTTGTTGATGGCAGCGCTCAGTGCATGTGAGACGGTAAGTTGCGGGTTGGGATAGATGCCGCCAATAGATGAAATATTGACAATCCGTCCCCAGCCTCGTCTTTGCATTCCGGGTATTACAGCCTTGCAAAAGCGTCGCATGGCGGAGAATTTGGTCTCCGTCATTAACTGCCACTCCTCTTCCGGGGTGGTTAACAGCGTGCCCGCATGTGCTCTTCCGGCATTATTCACCAGCAAATCAATGTGCTGAAAAACCTTTTCTGCTTGTTCAACCACCCGCGAAGGCAGATCCGGATCCGTTACATCCCCGGCGACAGGCAGCGCTGAAACACCATATTTATCGGTGATTTTTTTTGCCGCCAGGATCAGCTCAGGTTCTCGTCTGGAAACCATCACTAAATGCACACCATTGGCGGCCAGTTCTTCACAAATACTGAGACCAATCCCGCTTCGCGCTCCGGTTACCAGAGCCACTTTTCCTGTCAGTTTTAAATCCATGGGTTGCTCCTCAAATTAAGCACTGTTAACAACATAAGAAGGATTAGTAACCGATCTTAATTTCAGAATCTTGTGCAACAGAATTCAGACGTCTGAAAAAAACGGCCAAAGCGTTGAGAGCCGACTGTGCTTATTCTGCAAAAAAAGAGTGAGCTTAGAGCGAGGAGTGGCCAGTGCGTACGGACAACAACGAGCTTTCTTCTGCCAGGGTTCTGATGCTGGCGATGATTTGCTGCATTGTTGTGGCAAGTATTTATTTTAACCAATCTGTTCTTAATCTGATCGCGGGTGCCTTTCCCAATGAATGGGAAGCGGTTTCGTTAATCCCCATGGCCACCCAGTTAGGCTATGCGGCGGGTTTGTTATTTCTGATCCCTCTGGGCGATTATATTGAACGTCAATGGCTTATCCTGCGTCAGGCTCAGGTGCTTTTGCTGGCGCTGATCGGCATGATGCTATCCCCAACGGCGACTGTACTGGTGTTCTTCTCGTTCCTTGCGGGTATGGCTGCAACCGTTGCCCAACAAATAGTGCCGCTTGCTGCCTCTCTCTCCAGGCCGTCTTCCCGGGGCAAAACAGTAGGTACCGTGATGAGCGGTGTCCTCGCAGGTATTCTTGCTGGCCGGGCTATCGGATGCCTCATCGGTCAGTATTTCGACTGGCGTGGCGTCTTTTTGTCCGGCGCGCTCATGACATTGCTGGCGCTATTTTTCATCGCCCGCCTTTTGCCTTCTCAGACGTTGCCCACGCCAACATTTCACTATCTGGCGGTATTACGTTCATTAGGTGATCTGTGGAAAAGCGAGCCGCAAGTACGTAATGCGACGCTGACACAAGCCATGCTGTTTGCCTCCTTCAGCGTGCTGTGGACCGTGCTCCCTTTCTGGTTAGCCCATCGCTACCATTACGGTGCAGGCATAACCGGAACCCTGGCGATTTTGGGACTCATCGGTATTCTGTGTGCGCCTCTGGCGGGAAGTTTCAGTGACCGCCAGGGATCATTTCGAATGGTTGTTTTTGGTGTGTTACTGATGCTGTTCGCCTGGATTGTTTTTTGGGGCTGGAACAGTATGGCGGGTATGGTGGCGGGCATTTTACTCCTGGATGCGGGTGAACAATGTGTACTGATAGCTAACCAGAACACGATTTATTCTTTGCGTCCGGATGCCAGAAACCGGCTTAATACTCTCTTTATGAGCGTTATGTTTATTGGCGGGGCATGCGGTTCATTGGTGGCTACCGGGTTATGGGAGGCAACGCATAGCTGGACACTGATCTCCTCAGCGGGAGCCGGGCTGGTGATTATGGGATTATTAACAGCCGTGAGACGTCAAACTTCAGGTCGCCATTCGGGCACATAGCGCCAGAGCGTGTCTGACATCCGTCGCGCTGTCTGAGCCATCGACATCATGTAAAACGTTTTCTATTAACTGGTTAGCCGCCAATTGTTCTCCGGCTTCCACCAGCAACGTTGCCAGTGAATAAGCAATACGCAGGGACCAACCATGTGCCTGTTGCTGTCGTGCCTTGTTCAGCGCCAGCTCTAACAACGGGCGTTGCTGCTGCGGAGGTAACTGCGCGGCGGAAAGACGCATCAACTCAGGCGCGCACCAGTTTTCATGATCCAGCCTGGCGGTTTGCTGCGATATCCCGATATCAATTTCTGAGAGCAACGGGGAATATTGCCAGTCTAATCCCATCGCACGCAGCGAACTAAACAGTGTACTTTGACCCACGTCGGCATGGCTGAACCGTTTTGCCCAGACAAGAAACAACTCGCCATAGGTCTTCCAGAAATACAAATCATGCTTTTCTGCCAGAAAAATAAGCCAGTTTGCGGCCTTTACAACCCAACGCGGATGGCGATCAAGCGCCGCTGTCATACAGGCACCTTCAGCCAGCGCGCAGCAAAGCGAGCAGGCATGCTGTAAACGCGCGGCTTTTTTCACACCGCGCCATGCCATCTGTTTCGCGGCCTGATACTCACCCTGTACCCAGAGCAAGCGAGACAGAAAAGCCATACCGGCACTCTGTTGATCAAGACCGAAACGAAAAGAGTGGCTTACGCTCTCCCGATCATACCAGGCCAGCGATTGCAGCAGGTAATTGCGCCCGACAGCATGCTGCCCTAAAAAATGCAGTGAAACGCCGAGAAGACGTAGCCCGGTAGCCTGCGCCTCCGCGTCTTTGATGGCGAGCGCGAGATCATACAGCGACTGCGCATGCAGAAGCGATGTATTCAGCTCGCCCGTGCGCAAGCAATACAGCCATAACCCGTAATGCGCCTGCAAACGTATCTCTTTGTCGTCGAGCTTTTCTGCCAGCGTCAGTGCGGTTTGCCAGGCTGAATGGGTTTCAGATGTCGGGCCTTTTGCCCAGGTTGATGCCTTACCCGCTGCGGCACAGAGATGCATTCTCTGGCGTAACGTTAAAACGACCCGCGAGCTATTTTCATATAACAGAGGAGAGATATGACGCTGACATTCATCATAGAGGGAATATTCAATCCAGAAAGGCGTCATAGCCTGTAAGATCGCCAGCCCTGTAGAGGAATCACGCCCCTCGGTTAATGTTTGCTGTAAAACACTGCGCAAATCATTAAGGATGTGACGATAACGCTCCCGCCACTGTTCCGTCGGCAGCACCAGCCAGTCAGCCTGGGCCTGTTCCACCAGGGCTTTATAATAATCGGCGAAACGGAGAGAAAGTTCTTCATATTCATCATGTTGCCTGAGTTTATTGCAGGCGAACTGGCGCATGGTTTCCAGCAGACGAAAACGGGTTACCGGCACCTGGCTACTGACCTGAATCAGTGAAAGTGCGAGCAACCGCTGCACATCGTCAATCACCTGCCAGTAATGCTTGTCCCTGGACACCAGAAAATCAGTGACGGATTGCATACTGAACGTGTCGGTGAAGATGCCCAGCGTTCTGAATAACCGCTGTTCGCGCGCGTTGAGTAACTGATAAGTCCATTCCAGCGTGGTCACTATTTTCTGGTGTCTGGGAACCAGTGCGCTGTGCGTATTGCTCAATAGCTGGAAACGGTCCTCCAGACGGCTATAGATCTCGCTGACGCTCATTACTGGCAGACGGGAGGCTGCAAGTTCAATTGCCAACGGCAATCCATCAAGATGGCGGCATAATTTGCCAATCAGCGACAATTCACTGTCAGAGGGATGAAAATCATGTCGGTTGGCCTGTACACGCTCGATAAAGAGACGGACGCTGGCAAAAGAGAGTAGCGTTTGCTTATCGCTGTCTGTCTGTTCAGGAATTTGTAATGGCGGTAATAAATATTGTTGCTCGCCAGCAATCTGTAATGCTACCTGACTGGTCAACAACAGCCTGCTATGGGGAGCCACGTGCAACAGCGAGGTTATCACCGGTTCCAGTTCATTAATTAAATGTTCGCAGTTATCAACCAGCAGTAAACAGCGGCGTCGCGCAAGCTGTTGCCGTAAATCGGCATCATGATGCAGGCTAACTAATGGAAGATGTAGCGCCTGAGAAAACACAGATAACAAGCTGGAGGCTTCAGTGATATGCGCCAGTTCAACCACACAAGTTCCCTCCGGAAAATGCGTGCGCATAAGATTGACGACTTCCCACGCCAGACGCGTTTTCCCCACGCCCCCGGAACCTGTAATCGTGACCAGAGGGTGGTGATTTAATAACGTACAGACGTCCTGCACAGCCTGGTCCCGCCCTAAAATCGACGTCAGAAAAGGGGTAACAACAGGCTCGGGTAGCTCTGGTTTCGCAGGCGTTTGCAGCGGTGCACTATTGATATTTAAGCGGTAACCACAACCAAATTCGGTGACAAGTAGATGCCGATCGTGACCCAGAATGCGGCGTATAGCGGAGATTTGCGCCTGAAGATTATTTTCTTCGACAATTTCATTTCCCCACACCTGAACAAGTAAAGCCTCTTTACTTACCGCTTTACCTCCAGCCCGCAGCAGCACAACCAGGACATCAAACGCTCTGGCAGAAATTCTTACAGGCTTACCCCGGTGCAACAAAATTCTCAGCTGGGGCCAGATTTGCCATTCGGCAAAGTGCATCTCATCGGTTGTTATCATGGTGTTGAGATCTTCTGTTTTTGACCATCCGGATGCACTGCGCGCAGAGAAAGCCATCTTTAACGGAAGTCATTATCAGCATCGGGTTATGCAGTGAGTGTGCTCTTCGGCCTGTATTTCACCGGCGCCATCCGGAACCGCGTATAAAAAGAACCACGGCCTCACTGTAACATAGCCTTCAATCGCTATGGGTCTAACAGGCACCTCAGAGACATTTTAGAGGGCGTATCTTCAGCAACACCCCGGAGAGTTTTATTGAGTATTACACTGGGATAATTGATAACAGTAGGCGCCGACACCACTCCGGTTACCTGATGCCACCGGCAGAATATGAACGCCGGGCTCCGGGGAAGTCCAGGTTTTCAAAAACTGAAACCGAGCAATTTAGGACGTGCTGTAATTACATCTTTCTGAAAGAGTGAGTCTATCTGTTTTAGTTTCGCGTACCTCGTTTTCGTTTCCCAAACAGAACTCATTCAAGAGCCTTAAGGAATATCTGAGGTGATAATTGTTTCAGTGATACTGCCACTGTAACGCCTGAAAGCGGCAGGTTGACGGCTATTCTCAAGAAAGTAAATTAAGCCCAATAATATTCAGCAGCAACTCATCTCCGGCACCTTTATTTGATGAAATTCAGGTGACCATCTTCAGAAAACACACCGATAAAGATCCAGTCTGCTATGTAATAAAATAGTCGATAATGTCACAACATTTCTGACACACCCATTGACTGAAACCCTGCAACACTCTATATAATTCTGGAACAGAACAAGAGCAATAAATATAAAACATAATTCTTTATTTTGTATGCTTACAACCTAACCCTAAAGAGTACAAATATGTTTTACATATCAGAACTTCCTCTTTCTGAAATTTGAGTACATCATGAAGTATCTTTTAAAATTTCGTACAGTCATTAACCTCATTAAAGTCTTAAGGGACATTTTTTTGTTTCTGATATAATACAAAGTAAATAATTGATATTTTACACTGGAAGTGTCAAATTTGGATTTGTGTTTCCTGTAGAAATTTAAATAACCGGAAAATTTTCTACCAGAACACGTTATACGAACCTCACCATGATTGACGTAAAGGATTTGTGTAATATTTTCCAATTTAAACGGAGAGCCATATACTTCTGCGAGGCGATAAAAAGCATCATAATCTTGAGCCGCAGTCAATTCTGTATCGAATAGCACTTTCTGCATACGACTTGTTACTGTAAATACCTGATTACCAATAACATTCTTCTTATCAAATAGACTTTTTTTGTAATTGGGTTTGGGGTAGATCTTTAGATCATCAATGCTGTCATAGCTGGCACTTTCACACAAATAGTCTCCTGCATATAAAAAACCGTGATAGTTAAGTTTATATCGGTATGAAAGAAAAGATGACAATCGCGATGAAAGCCACTCGTCATCGTCGTCAAGACCGGTTATAAAGTCCCCTTTAGCAAGACGGATTGCCTGGTTTCTTACAGCACATGCTCCCGAGTTGTATTCATTTCTAATATAAATAATACGTGGATCATTAAGGTCGGATATAAACTTTTGCAGCAACTTAAACGATGATGAGAAATCATCAACGATAATGAGTTCCCAGTGTTCATAGTCCTGCTTTAACACAGAGTAAATAGCTCTAATGGTCAGTTTTTCCCGGTTCCATGTCGGCATATAGATAGAGATCAGTGGTCGTGCTGAAAGAGTATCAGATGCAAGATCATCTCGCTCAGAGATGGCGCCAGTGAAACTTGCTTTATCAAAATCACTCCCGGAAAAATCCACGCATGTACAGTCTGAATAATTAAAGTTAGCGCCCTGCATTTTACAGTTACTCAGATTCACACCCCTTAGATTACTGTAAGAAAAGTCAGTATCACGAATATCACTAAAAGATAAATCACTACCTGATAAATTAATATCCCGCAAATTAAGCCTCCGTAAGTCCATAAACCGAAGATCTGCGCCTGGCAGATCTGATTTATTATGTAGTTTTTTAATTGCAGCATGCTGATGTTTAAGAAATTTTCTTTCGATATTCGTTTTACTGTTCATTCTAAATAGTGACTTCTAAGATAAACACGTCTTAAGTTAATCACCCTGTTATTCCCCCGGCAATCCCAAATTTTCACTTTCAGAAATATATCAATACATTTATTAACGATACGTAATTTTTGTTTATGTTTTCCTGAAAATCTGGCTACCTGACCCCCACATATCCTTTAGCTTGAGAAGCGCAACGACTCAGTCAGTAGAGTACTGTCCAGAGCAGTGAGCTCGTCCTGATGTAAGTAGACCATTCTTAGTTCCATGCACTTTTTGAGATCCCGAACCTTTGATGTTCCAGGCGGTATTCCTCCAGTGTCATGTTATTCAGTGATTCGTGCGGGCTTTCATTGTTGTATTCTGTCCCCCCATTCCGTCATCTCCCGCACTTCATTCAGGGTTCTGAACAGATAAAAATCGAGTATTTCTATACTGATATGTTCGGTTAAAGCGTTCTATAAAAGCATTCAGAGTGGATTTCTCCAGCCGAATAAATTCCAGCTTTACCGCATATGCATCTCTGCTCATTCAGCCAGCGTCGGAGAAATAAACTCCGGGTCATTATCCATACGAAGCGATGACGAAATATCCATGGTTGGCCGCGCTGCTGTCGAGTACTCGGACCACTGGTTTCAGATCCAGCTTCGACCGACAACGCCTCTCGATTAAGGTCAGCGATGATCTGATGCTCAGTAAAACGGGCTTTACGCATAGCGATCTCCTTCGCTGGCAAATTGAATATGTCGGAAGATCTCTGAAAGTGAATGGTTCGTTTTAGCGGGATACTTACAGTTACTCCGGGTGACAATCTGATTTGTTGTCACAGCATCTCGCGCGAAGAGCTGATGCGTCTTCTTGAAACAGGCCGAACTGGGTACGCCGGTAAGCCCTTGATAAAAGAAGAATGCGTCAGGTTTGAGGACGATTAACCCTGCACAGATATCATCTTCTGGAGCCCTGGGCCTCCCAGGCTGGCAGAAAAATAACCGTTCAGGTACCGGAGCCACACGATTATCACATCAGAGTGATAACTATTAGACTTCCGTTATTTCTATTGATGCATTATCGCTACGGGCGGTAAGGGGTTTTGATTGAAGAAGATATATTAATCTCGCTGTCCATCAATGTTGCAGTGCAACCTGGAAATATATGTATTACGTAGCGGCTCATTTGAGCCGCATTACAAATTAAAACCCTTTTAAAAGGCTTCTAGTTAATACTCCAGTAATCTACAACATCATTGCGGTTAAAGGTTATATAAAGGCGGTTTCCGTGTATCTCAGTATTTCCACTGCGTTTGTCTGAAAGCTTACCGGCTGTTGATGATGCTTCGCTGGCTGTGTTGGCCATGCCCAGTGCACTGCTAACAGCCCCCGCTCCCGGTATGTAGCCCGCCAGAGAAGATACACTGCTGTAGTCAGCATTTTTATGATAAACCCACGTAGTGCCATTTGAAGATTTTTCATTATCATCAGGAACGCCATAAAGTTGCTGTACCTGAGCTTTTGTCGTTTTACCCTCAACAATATGTGATTGAACATATGAAGCACTGAATTTATCTTCTCCTCCCCCCATAGATGAGCATGCGCTCAACAAAATAGCGGAAACAACAACAAGACATTTTAGGCTGCTATTCATTTGTAACCTCATTGTTAGTTTTGTGTAAAGTTTCTGCTTTCTATTACCATGAGTTTCAAAGACAGGCAACAAATTCTGTTGAATAACAATAGAAATGAAGGGGAAATAAATATCCCTGAAATCTTCCCTGGCAACTTAATTCTTTGTTTTATTTGGAAACCCATGCTCATTAAGTCTTAATTTCTCAATTAAGAATAGTTAAAGGTAACTAAACTATAAGCGATTAAAATTATCAGGGTTTGTTGAAAGACATTTGCAATAGCATCCCTCGGGTAGAGTGCTTGAGACTCAACGACAACCTGCAATCAGTAGTGCTGGAATTTCAGGAGCCGGGGGAGGGGCACTGGCGCACCTGTATGCGTGGTTATTGGTGCTTTTGTTGGCAGTCGCATGGGACATCAATGGGTTCCGGGACTAACCATGTTTAAGCTGCCGGACAACGTTACACTTCAACTCAGGGAAGAACCTATACCGACATCAATGGGAAAATATGAAGTCCTGATTGCTGGAAAAGGTGCGGGCATTATGGTTCCTGTACAGGTGCCAGAAGCTGCTGTTCAGGTGGATGATAAACGGCTGCTGTTATTTCTTACTGATGACGTTCTCTATGAAGAAGCGCTTAAAATCGCACTGCTCGATCCGAAAGATGGAGCGAAAGAAATACTGAAGCTGGGTAGCGCATACCTGACAGGATCGTTTACTGACCTGAACATATTGCGGTAACTGCTCCAGAATTCCAGTTAGGCTGGTCGTTGTAAGAGCAACCTTGCCGTTGCGCTGAATATGGTTAAGCAATGCATTCCTGGCCTCTTTCGCGCGGATGGCTTTATCTACCGCTGCCGTGACGTGTATCTCCCGGTATTTACGCCCCCTTCCCCTGCCTGGCTGTAAGAATGCCATTGTCATAGTCCCAGCGATCAAGGCTGACTCCTTCCCCGGCCCGTAAGCCCGCACCGCAAAGGATCATTACAATAGCGGTATCACGATCATAGCGGAATATCAGCTTTATCTTTGTCACCCGGCTTTATCATTTCTACCGCTTTAAACGTCAGTGGCTTTGCCTCTTGTTTTCCTGCCATAAAGACTCCGTTATCATGCTTACTCCGCATTCCTGGGAAAACCTTCAGAATGCTTGTGAATGAGGCAAGGCGATACGCAACAAGAATGATAAAAATCGCCGGCTCGTTAAAATTTAAGCACATGGACATCATAAACTGATGAGTACACTAGAGAATTTCGACGCGCATACGCCAATGATGCAGCAGTACCTGAAGCTGAAAGCACAGCATCCGGACATTCTGCTGTTCTACCGGATGGGCGACTTTTACGAACTATTTTATGACGATGCGAAACGCGCTTCGCAGCTTATGGATATTTCACTGACCAAACGTGGCGCATCGGCAGGTGAGCCGATCCCGATGGCCGGGGTTCCGCATCATGCGGTGGAAAACTATCTGGCGAAGCTGGTGAGTCTTGGCGAATCCGTGGCGATTTGCGAGCAAATCGGCGATCCGGCAACCAGCAAGGGGCCGGTTGAGCGCAAAGTGGTGCGCATCGTAACGCCAGGCACCATCAGCGATGAAGCGCTGTTGCAGGAGCGTCAGGATAATCTGCTGGCCGCCATCTGGCAGGACAGCAAAGGTTTTGGCTACGCCACGCTGGATATCAGCTCCGGGCGTTTTCGTGTCAGCGAACCGGCCGATCGCGACACCATGGCCGCCGAGTTACAGCGCACCAATCCCGCCGAGTTGCTCTATGCCGAAGACTTTGCCGAAACGGCGCTGATTGAAGGCCGCCGCGGTCTGCGGCGCCGTCCGCTGTGGGAGTTCGAAATTGATACCGCCCGCCAGCAACTGAACCTGCAATTTGGCACCCGCGATCTGGTCGGTTTTGGGGTGGAAAACGCACCTCGGGGCCTGTGCGCAGCCGGCTGTCTGCTGCAGTATGTCAAAGACACGCAGCGCACTGCCCTGCCGCATATTCGCTCCATCACCATGGAGCGCCAGCAGGACACCATCATTATGGATGCCGCGACGCGCCGGAATCTGGAGATCACGCAGAACCTGGCGGGCGGTGTCGAAAATACGCTGGCCTCGGTACTTGATTGTACCGTAACGCCAATGGGCAGCCGCATGCTGAAACGCTGGCTGCATATGCCGGTTCGCGATACAAAAGTGCTGACGGAACGCCAGCAAACCATCGGCGCATTGCAGGATCACTGCGGCGAGCTACAACCGGTGCTGCGTCAGGTGGGCGATCTGGAGCGTATTCTGGCACGTCTGGCGCTGCGCACTGCGCGTCCGCGCGACCTGGCGCGTATGCGTCACGCTTTCCAGCAACTGCCGGAACTGCGCGCGCAACTGGCGGAAGTGAAAAGCGCGCCGGTGCAGGCGCTGCGCGAAAAGATGGGCGAGTTCAGCGAACTGCGCGAACTGCTGGAGCGCGCAATTATCGATGCGCCGCCGGTGCTGGTGCGCGATGGCGGCGTGATTGCGCCGGGTTATAACGCCGAACTGGACGAATGGCGCGGTCTGGCGGATGGCGCGACTGACTATCTTGATCGGCTGGAGATCCGCGAGCGCGAACGCCTCGGGCTGGATACGCTGAAAGTGGGTTATAACGCGGTACACGGTTACTACATCCAGATTAGCCGCGGGCAAAGCCATCTGGCGCCGATCCATTACGTACGTCGCCAGACGCTGAAAAATGCCGAACGCTACATTATTCCGGAACTGAAAGAGTACGAAGACAAAGTTCTGACCTCGAAAGGCAAAGCGCTGGCGCTGGAAAAACAGCTTTATGAGGAGCTGTTCGATCTGCTGATGCCGCATCTGGGCGACCTGCAACAGAGCGCCTCTGCGCTGGCGGAACTGGATGTGCTGGTGAACCTGGCGGAACGCGCTTACACTCTGAATTACAGTTGCCCAACCTTCACTGATAAACCAGGCATCCGCATTACCGAAGGGCGTCATCCGGTGGTCGAGCAGGTGCTGAAAGAGCCGTTTATTGCTAACCCGCTGAATTTATCGCCGCAGCGCCGGATGTTAATCATCACCGGGCCGAACATGGGCGGTAAAAGTACCTATATGCGCCAGACTGCGCTGATTGCGCTGCTGGCCTATATCGGCAGCTATGTGCCCGCGCAAAAAGTCGAAATCGGCCCAATCGACCGCATCTTTACCCGCGTCGGCGCGGCAGACGATCTGGCCAGCGGCCGTTCGACCTTTATGGTGGAGATGACCGAAACCGCCAACATCCTGCATAACGCCACAGAAAACAGTCTGGTGCTGATGGATGAAATTGGTCGCGGAACATCGACCTATGATGGTCTGTCGCTGGCATGGGCGTGTGCGGAAAACCTGGCGAATAAAATCAAGGCATTGACGCTGTTCGCGACTCACTACTTTGAGCTGACGCAACTGCCGGAAAAAATGGAAGGCGTGGCAAACGTGCATCTCGACGCGCTGGAGCATGGCGATACCATCGCCTTTATGCACAGCGTGCAGGACGGCGCAGCCAGTAAGAGTTACGGTCTGGCGGTCGCTGCGCTGGCGGGCGTGCCGAAAGAGGTGATTAAACGTGCACGCAGCAAATTGCGCGAGCTGGAAAGCCTGTCGCCGAATGCGGCGGCCACGCAAATAGACGGCACGCAGATGTCGCTGTTGGCTCCGGCAGAAGAGACCAGCCCGGCGGTGGAAGCGCTGGAAAACCTCGATCCGGACAGCTTAACGCCGCGTCAGGCACTGGAATGGATTTACCGCCTGAAGAGCCTGGTGTAAGGCGCTGATTGCCGGTTGGCGCTTATCCAGCCTGGAAGTTTTCCGCGCAGTGATCAAATCCGGCCAGCAATTCTGTGCAGGCCGGGCTTCCATGCGGTTACCGTTGATTTTCTGCCAGCAGCGGCGGAATCGTCGGCACCTGCGGTGCGTCATCAATATCTTTCTGCGTTATACGAAACGCCTGTGGATAGTGCTCGCGGCTGGTACGACGCAGTGGTTCGGTATCACGCCAGGTGTATAAACAGTGCTGGCACTGGTACACCGTCCAGACCCCTTTTACCGGCGACGTCGCCATGATTTCAATGTGCTCATCGGCACAACGTGGACAGATCATTTTTCGCTCCTTATTTTTGGCGGCTCGCCAGCATGGCGGTCAGTTTTTCAGCCCATTCTTTGGTTTCCGGCAAATCACGTACCGGCTGGCTGTAGTGGCCACGGTTATCCGGCGCAACCGGCGTGGTGGCATCAATAATCAGTTTGTCGGTGATACCGGCCGGGCTTGAACCCGGATCGAGTTCCAGTACCGACATATTCGGCAACTGCACCAGATCGCCTGCCGGGTTTACTTTCGACGACAGCGCCCACATCACCTGCGGCAAATTAAACGGATCGACGTCTTCATCGACCATGATCACCATCTTCACGTAACCGAGGCCGTGCGGCGTGGTCATGGAGCGCAAACCCACCGCGCGGGCAAAGCCGCCGTAACGTTTTTTGGTGGAGATAATCGCCAACAGACCGTGGGTATACATGGCGTTTACCGCCTGCACTTCCGGGAACTCGGCTTTCAGTTGCTGGTACAGCGGCACACAGGTTGCTGGCCCTATCAGATAATCGATTTCCGTCCATGGCATGCCAAGGTAAAGGGATTCAAAAATCGGTTTCGTGCGATAAGAGACTTTATCGATGCGTACCACTGTCATGTTGCGCCCGCCGGAATAGTGGCCGGTGAACTCACCGAACGGCCCTTCGATCTCGCGCTTACGTCCTTCGATCACCCCTTCGAGGATCACTTCCGATCCCCATGGCACATCGAAACCGGTCAGCGGCGCGGTAGCAATCGGATACGGGCTTTCACGCAACGCGCCCGCCATCTCATATTCCGACTGATCGTATTTCAGCGGCGTGGCGCCCATCAGGGTAATAATCGGATCGTTGCCGAGCGTAATCGCGATGGGCAGATCCTCGCCGCGCTCTTCCGCTTTATGCAGATGCAGCGCAATATCGTGCATCGGTACCGGTTGCAGGCCGAGTTTGCGTTTGCCCTTCACTTCCATGCGGTAGATGCCAACGTTCTGCTTGCCAAAATGATCGGGATCGAGCGGATCGCGGGAAACAACGCAGGCTTTATCAAGGTAGAAACCGCCATCGCCATCGTTCAGGCGGAACAGCGGTAGAATATCGAACAGATTGATGTCATCCCCATCGACACTGTTCTCCGCCCACGGCGGATTGTCGCGACGTTCCGGGGCGACCGGGAACTTATCCCAGCGACGGATAAATTCGTCAATCTGCTGCTTAACCGGCGTGTTCGGCGGTAATCCCAGCGAAATCGCGTGGTTCTGCCACGAACCGATAGTGTTCATCGTGACGCGGGCATCAACAAAGCCGCGGATATTATCGAACCACAGTGCGGGAGCGCCTTCGCCAATGCGGCCGGTCGCGTTCGCGGCAGCGGCCAAATCCGGCTCGGCATTCACCTCTTCACTGATTTTCAGCAACTGTCCTTGCTCGTCCAGCGCCTGTAAAAAACTGCGTAAATCATCAAAAGCCATTATGCATTCTCCTGTGAATAATTCTGTGCCGCCTGCAAACCACCCCAGCGCTTCGCCTGCGGTAGCGAAAGACCGAACTGATCCAGCACGCGGGCGACAATATGCAGCGTGACGTCGTCAATCGTTTGTGGATGGTTGTACCAGGCGGGCATCGGCGGAACCATGGCGACGCCCAGGCGGGATAATGCGAGCATATTTTCCAGATGGATGGCGCTCAGCGGCATTTCGCGCGGCACCAGCACCAACTTGCGCCCCTCTTTCAGCACCACATCGGCGGCGCGTCCAACCAGCCCTTCGGCATAACCCGCGCGAATACCTGCAAGCGTTTTCATACTGCATGGAACGATGATCATGCCGTCGGTATGAAACGATCCGGAGGAGATTGTCGCCGCTTGATCCGCCGGGTTATGGCAATGATCCGCCAACGCAGCAACTTCACGCGGGCTAAAAGGGGTTTCCAGTTCAATGGTCGTTTTTGCCCATTTCGACATCACCAGATGCGTTTCTACCTGCGGCATCTGCTGCAATGCCTGCAACAGTGCAACCGCCAATGGCGCGCCCGTCGCACCGGTCATTCCGACAATTAGCTTCATTCTCCACCTCAATATTGTTCGTATACGAACGTTATGAGATACACTACGCCTGCAAAACGATCCTGACAAGGCATCCCAAAACGTTGCGGCACGAAAAGTGAAATTGAGGATCGTTATAAAGCAGCGCAGAAGCCGCTATGATAAGAAGAAGATCATGATGGAGAGCGCTAATGAAATTAAGGAATGAAGCATTTCACCTGTTGCGCCAGCTTTTTCAACAGCATACCTCACAGTGGCAGCAGGCGCTGCCCGAGTTGACTAAGCCACAATACGCGGTGATGCGCTCAATTGCAGAAAACCCGGGCATTGAGCAGGTTGCGTTAACGGAGGTGGCTGTCAGCACCAAGGCGACGCTGGCGGAGATGCTGAGCCGTATGGAGAGTCGGGGATTAGTGCGGCGGGAAAACGATCCGGCGGATAAGCGTCGGCGGTTTATCTATCTGACGCCGGAAGGAGAAAGGCTGCTGGCAAGCAGTATTCCCGTCGGCAACGGCGTGGATCAGGCGTTTCTTGGCCGTCTGAGCGCCGAAGAGCAAACCGCTTTTTCAGCGCTAATCAGAAAGATGATGGATAAAGCGTAACCGCAGAAAAGAAAAAGGCCGCGTCATCTGCGACCGGCCTTTTTGGCTTGAAAGGATGCTTATTCGCGGAACAGCGCTTCGATATTCAGCCCTTGCGTTTGCAGGATTTCACGCAAACGACGCAGACCTTCCACCTGAATCTGACGAACACGTTCACGGGTGAGACCAATTTCACGGCCCACATCTTCCAGTGTCGCAGCTTCATAGCCCAGCAGACCGAAACGACGCGCCAGCACTTCACGCTGTTTGGCGTTCAGTTCGAACAGCCATTTGACGATACTTTGTTTCATATCATCATCTTGCGTGGTGTCTTCCGGACCGTTGTCTTTTTCATCGGCCAGGATATCCAGCAGCGCTTTTTCAGAATCGCCGCCTAACGGCGTATCAACTGAGGTAATGCGCTCGTTGAGACGCAGCATACGGCTCACGTCATCAACCGGTTTGTCCAGCCGTTCAGCTATCTCTTCCGCACTCGGTTCGTGGTCCAGCTTATGGGACAACTCACGCGCGGTACGCAGATAGACGTTCAGCTCTTTAACAATGTGAATTGGCAGACGAATGGTGCGGGTTTGGTTCATAATCGCCCGCTCAATAGTCTGACGAATCCACCAGGTTGCATACGTTGAAAAACGGAACCCACGTTCAGGGTCAAATTTCTCAACGGCACGGATCAGCCCCAGGTTACCCTCTTCAATCAGATCCAGCAGCGCCAGACCACGATTACTGTAACGACGGGCAATCTTAACCACCAGACGCAGGTTGCTCTCGATCATGCGACGGCGGGAAGCGACGTCACCGCGTAGTGCGCGGCGTGCAAAATAGACCTCTTCTTCGGCCGTTAATAGTGGGGAGTACCCAATTTCCCCAAGGTACAGCTGAGTAGCATCTAATACACGCTGGGTTGCCCCCTGCGATAACAGCTCCTCTTCAGCCAGGTCATTATCACTGGGTTCCTCTTCTACTAAGGCTTTTTCGTCAAAAACCTCTGCTCCGTTTTCATCAAATTCCGCGTCTTCATTTAAATCATGAACTTTCAGCGTATTCTGATTCATAAGGTGGCTCCTACCCGTGATCCCTGGGCAACGCTCCTGAAAACGCCTCATTGCGCCCGTTGCAGCGGCATCTGCGCGCACTGCAACGGCTCAGATGGGGGGTCTTCAACAACCTTGCACCGATTTATCGCTGCGGCAAATAGCGCAGCGGGTTTACGGATTTCCCCTTGTAACGAATTTCAAAATGCAAGCGTGTAGAACTGGTTCCGGTGCTACCCATGGTAGCTATTTTTTGCCCCGCCTTAACTTCTTGTTGTTCCCGGACCAGCATTGTGTCGTTATGGGCGTAGGCACTCAGGTAATCATCGTTATGTTTTATGATGATCAGATTACCGTAACCGCGCAGCGCGTTACCGGCATATACAACGCGCCCATCTGCGGTCGCGACAATAGCCTGTCCTTTGCTGCCGGAGATATCGACGCCTTTATTGCCACCTTCGGTAGCAGAGAAGTTGTCGATAACTTTGCCCTCAGTCGGCCAGCGCCATGAAGCAATAGGCGCGCTGGTAGATGTACTGCTGGCAGTCGGTTCGGTTGAGCTTACAGAAGGTGCCATAACAGGCGCTGTGATGGTTGTCGCAGGCTTGTTGTTTGGCAACATTTTGTTAGCACTTTGTTCACCTGAATCCTCAGAATACGTAATTGTCGGTTTCGAAGCAACCACTACGCTGGAATTTTGTGCAGGTTTTGAGACTATTCCTTGTGCTGAATCATCAGCCCGAGTAATGGCATTTCCACCCGTAATTGGTGTGCCGGATGCATTACCCACTTGCAACGTTTGCCCGACTTCAAGGTTATAAGGCGCGGCGACATTATTACGCTGCGCCAGATCACGGAAATCGTTCCCGGTAATCCACGCAATATAAAATAGTGTATCGCCACGCTTCACCGTATAGGTACTACCGCCGGTATAGCTGCCTTTGGGAATATTGCCGTACTGGCGGTTATAGACGATGCGCCCGTTAACAGTTTCAACAGGCGTCTGCGCCACCGGCTGAATCTGCGTTGGCTGCGCGGGCTGAATTTTCTGCTGCGATGATGTACCAAGTTTTGGCGGCGGCGTGATCAACATTCCGGAGCTGCCGGAACTGGAATTTGAACTGGCGTTGCCGCCAACAGAACTGACCGGGGCTGGAGCATTAGTGGAATTTGAACACCCTGCCAGCCACAGCGAAACCAGTGACAATGCCGCAATACGGCTTACGGTGAATTTCGGGCTTCCCGCGCTCATTTATCCCCCAACAATATTTAGATAACCAATGACTTAAAGATAACCGCGACGCCTGGCGGCAAATGTGCCTACCATACGCTGTTACGGCCTGAAAATCCCAGGGAAAACTCTGTAACTCAGGCCAGTTCGCCTCTTATCAGCGGAACAAAGCGCACCGCTTCCACAGTATCAATAATAAATTCGCTTCCCCGCCGACGAACGCGCTTCAACTGCTGCATTTCGTCGCCTACGGGTAAAACAAGAAGGCCGCCATCGTCCAGTTGCGACATCAATGCGGCAGGGATCTCCGGCGGTGCGGCGGTCACAATAATGGCGTCAAACGGAGCGCGGGCCTGCCACCCCTGCCAGCCATCACCGTGACGAGTAGAAACATTGTGTAGATCGAGCTGTTTCAGGCGGCGGCGCGCCTGCCATTGCAGGCTTTTAATGCGTTCAACAGAACAGACATGGTGTACCAGACGCGCCAGAATCGCCGTTTGATAGCCGGAGCCGGTGCCGATTTCCAGCACCCGCGACGCAGGTGTCAGATCCAGCAGCTCGGTCATTCGCGCCACCATATACGGCTGCGAAATGGTTTGCCCCTGACCAATAGGTAACGCGACGTTATCCCACGCTTTGTGTTCAAACGCCTCATCGATAAATTTCTCGCGCGGCACTTGCGATAACGCCTCAAGCACCCGCTCATTTTTAATGCCCTGCGCGCGTAATTGATTGAGAAGATCCTGTACGCGTTTACTCACCATTGCGAATTCACCCCGACACGATCCAGCCAGCCCGACACCACATCATGCGCGCTGTATGCTGTTAAATCTACATGCAACGGCGTGACAGAGACGTAGCCTTCATCCACGGCTGCAAAATCCGTATCCGGCCCGGCATCGCATTTTTCCCCGGGCGGACCAATCCAGTACAGTGTGTTGCCGCGAGGATCCTGCTGCGGAATAACCTGATCGGCCGGGTGACGGCTACCGCAACGGGTAACGCGAATACCCTTGATCTGATCGAGCGGCAGATCCGGCACGTTGATATTGAGGATCCGCCCGGTACGCAGCGGCTCGCGGCTGAGCGCACGCAGAAGAGAGCAGGTGATGGCGGCAGCCGTTTCATAATGGGTATGCCCGTTGAGCGAGACGGCCAGCGCCGGAAAACCGAGATGACGCCCTTCCATCGCAGCGGCAACGGTGCCGGAGTAGATCACATCGTCGCCGAGATTCGGCCCGGCATTAATGCCGGAAACCACCACATCCGGGCGCGGACGCATCAGCGCGTTCACCCCAAGGAAAACGCAGTCGGTCGGCGTGCCCATCTGTACAGCGATATCACCGTTTTCAAAGGTAAAAGTACGGAGCGAAGATTCGAGCGTCAGTGAATTAGACGCACCGCTGCGGTTACGATCGGGCGCGACCACCTGAACATCGGCAAACTCGCGCAGCGCTTTTGCCAGCGTCTGGATTCCCGGCGCGTGGATCCCGTCATCGTTACTCAGCAATATTCGCATAATCACCCGATGTGTTAATAAGTTCCCTGACCACGCTGGTGGCAAAACTTCCCGCCGGGAGCCAGAAACGTAACTCGACGGTGACATCATCCCACCAGTTCCAGCAAAGCTTCTGCGGATAGAGCAGCATTGCGCGGCGCGCAGCTTCTACTTTTTCCCGCACCAGCAACGCCTGTAACTCCGGCGCATCGGCAACCGCCTGTTGCTCAAACGCCAGCGCTGCGCGCTGCGCGCCCCAATCGCCGCTACCCGGCAGCGCGGCGGTAATCATTAAGGTTTTCGCATCGACGCGCGCCTGCAATTCCGCGCGCTCTTCCTCGCTGGCGACAAACCAGCTACCACGCCCCGCTAATTGTAGCGCATCGCCGTCAACAACTTGATTAAAGTCTGTTTTTTTCAATCGTTCGTTGACGATTTGATTAAACAACGCGCTGCGCGCCGCCGACAGCCAGAAGCTGCGTTTATTACGATCGCGAACCGGCGCAGCGCTTTGCGCCCAGCGCAACGCGCCCTGCAAATTGCTGCCGCCAATACCAAAACGCTGCGCACCGAAATAATTCGGCACACCTTTTTCACTGATGGTCTGCAAACGGGCTTCCACATCCGCCCGATCGCTCACTTCACGCAGCACCAGCGTAAATGCGTTGCCCTGCAATGCACCCAGCCGCAGCTTGCGCTTATGGCGGGCATACTCCAGCACTTTACAGCCTTCAAGCTCAAACGTGCTGAGATCCGGCATCGTATTGCCAGGCACGCGGGCGCAGAGCCATTGCTCGGTCACCGCATGTTTATCTTTTTGCCCGGCGAAGCTCACTTCGCGTGCATGAATTTTTAGGAATTTTGCCAGCGCATCTGCCACAAAACGGGTGTTGCAGCCACTTTTCAGAATACGCACCAGAATATGTTCGCCTTCGCCATCCGGTTCAAAGCCGAGATCTTCCACAACGACGAAATCTTCCGGGTTGGCTTTGAGGATCCCGCTACCTGCTGGTTTGCCATGCAGCCAGGTCAGGTTTTCGAATTCTGTCATTTTGCCGCCTTCACCAGCAGCGCTACCGCTTCACAGGCAATGCCTTCGCCACGCCCGGTAAAACCAAGTTTCTCGGTGGTGGTGGCTTTGACGTTGACATCATCCATATGGCAGCCGAGATCTTCGGCGATGAAGACGCGCATCTGCGGAATGTGCGGCAGCATTTTCGGCGCCTGGGCAATGATGGTCACATCAACGTTACTCAGCGTATAGCCCTTCGCCTGAATGCGTCGCCAGGCCTCGCGCAGCAGCGCGCGGCTATCGGCGCCTTTAAATGCCGGATCGGTATCCGGGAACAGTTTGCCGATGTCGCCCAGCGCCGCCGCGCCCAGCAGAGCATCTGTCAGCGCATGCAGTGCCACATCGCCATCAGAGTGCGCCAGCAGCCCTTTCTCGTAAGGAATGCGTACGCCGCCGATAATAATCGGGCCTTCACCGCCAAAGGCGTGTACGTCAAAACCGTGTCCAATGCGCATTATACTTTCTCCTGAAGGTCAGAAAGGGTCAGATAGAATTCTGCCAGCCGTAAATCTTCCGGTCGGGTCACTTTAATATTATCCGCGCGTCCGGCAACCAACTCCGGGTGGAATCCGCAATACTCCAGCGCCGACGCTTCGTCGGTGATCGTCGCGCCTTCATTCAGCGCGCGGGTCAGGCAATCGTGCAGCAGTTGCAGCGGGAAAAATTGCGGCGTTAGCGCATGCCATAAATCATTACGCTCGACGGTATGGGCAATCGCTGTTTTTCCCGGCTCCGCGCGTTTCATGGTGTCGCGCACCGGCGCGGCAAGAATACCGCCGACGCGGCTGGTTTCGCTGAGCTGTAACAGCCGGTTTAAATCATCCTGATGCAGACAAGGACGCGCGGCATCATGCACCAGCACCCACTGTGCGTCGCCAGCGGCTTTTAAGCCCGCCAGCACCGAATCAGCGCGTTCTGCGCCGCCGTTCACCACGGTAATCTGCGGATGTTGCGCCAGCGGCAGACGGGCAAAGCGCTCGTCGCCTGGACTGACGGCAATAATCACCCGGCTGACGCGCGGGTGGGCAAGCAGCGCGTCTACGGCGTGCTCAAGAATGGTTTTTTGGCCAATGGAGAGATACTGCTTAGGACATTCCGTTTGCATGCGGCGGCCGAATCCGGCGGCCGGCACCACGGCACAGACGTCCGGAATTAGTGCTGACATGTCGTAAACCCGGGACTGTTTATCGATTATTTTGTGTGTTTTGATTCTGATTCTGGTTTTGCGCTGACCCCGGCGTACGCTTTGACGAGTCCGGCACCAGACGATAAAACGTTTCGCCCGGCTTAGTCATGGTTAATTCATTGCGTGCGCGTTCCTCAATCGCTTCCTGACCGCCATTGAGGTCGTCAATTTCGGCGAAAAGCTGATCGTTACGCGATTTTAATTTGGCGTTCGTCGCCTGCTGTGTCGCCACATCTTCGCTGACGCGGCCGTAGTCATGCAGACCATTCTTGCCAAACCACAGCGAGTACTGTAGCCAGACCAGTAAAGCCAGCAATAGCAGCGTTAGTTTACCCATCCTGCCCCCTGAAAAACGGCACCATCATCCCATAACTTTTCGTCAGACTCCACTCCGGGGCCGGGCGATGCCGCGCAAGCGCCAGACTTTATCATAAATGTCTTCCGAACCGTAGCCGGACACATTGCCTTAATGAGGGTTACGCTTTGACGTAATGCCGCTAGCCCAGCAACCACATAAACAGCACGCCAAACATGGCGGCGACCGTCAACAGCGTCGCCACGCTGCTGTAAAGCAACCGGCCACCGAGCAGCGAATGCAATGCAATGCCGACCACCACGGAGACGGGCATCAGCGCGAGGAAAAACGGCCAGGTATAGAGAAAGAAAAATAGCGTGTTGGAACCGTAAATCATAAACGGGATCGCCAGCGCCAGCAGCCATGCAACGAACCCCACCACGGCCCCGGGAAAAGACCATGTGGTTTCGTCGGGGGTCGCAGGGAGTGATGGCGACCGTGTGAGGGTGATGTTCTGACTGTTACGCATATCGGATCCTGTTGCCTGTACGACCGGTAAACAGGAGATACGCGCGCCAATTCAGGAAGCGTAATCTCAACGCCGTAATGCCTGAAGAAGGCGCGTATCGCCAGTACCGTCTCAGGATCTGATAATATCGCTCTCCCGGAGGAGGTCTAATAATTGGCTGACCAAATTTGTTACCAATTGTTCACCTTGCAGGTGAACTTCCGGCGATTTGGGCGCTTCGTAAACCGAATCAATCCCGGTGAAATTACGCAGTTCACCGGCGCGCGCTTTCTTGTACAACCCTTTAGGATCGCGCGCTTCACAAATCGTCAGCGGCGTATCGACAAACACTTCGATAAAATGCCCTTCCCCAAGGCGTTCACGCACCATCTGGCGCTCAGCGCGGTGCGGCGAAATAAATGCCGTCAGCACCACCAGCCCGGATTCCACCATCAGTTTGGCTACTTCGCCGACGCGGCGGATATTCTCTTTGCGATCGTCATCACTAAAGCCGAGATCGCTGCACAAACCGTGGCGCACATTGTCGCCATCCAGCAGATAAGTACTGACACCTGCCTTATGCAGCGCCTCTTCCAGCGCGCCAGCGACCGTCGATTTGCCGGAGCCGGAGAGCCCGGTAAACCACAGCACAACCCCACGGTGACCGTGGAGTTGTTCGCGCTGCTCAGGCGTTACCGGATGGGCATGCCAGACGACATTTTCGTCATGCAGAGCCATTATTTGCCTCCCAGCAGATCGCGCGCGCCCCAGTGCGGGAAGTGCTTACGGATAAGCTGGTTCAGCTCCAGTTCAAACGCGCTGAACTCCGAAGCGCTGGTCGTCTGTTCAATATGAACATCACGCACCATACCCGCGCCCACGGTCACGTTGCTCAGCCGATCGATAAAGATAATGCCGCCGGTGACCGGGTTTTGCTGATACGCGTCCAGCGTCAGCGGTTCATCAAAGGTCAAATCAACCAGACCAATGCCGTTCAGCGGCAGGCTCTCGACCTGGCGCTGCGTCAGATTGTTGATGTCCACCTGATACTGAATGGCATCGACGCGTGCGCGCGACTTTTTGCCCGCCACTTTGATGTCAAAGCTCTGGCCCGGTTGCAACGGCTGTTCCGCCATCCACACCACGTCAAGCGACGCGCGCTGCACGGCTGGCAGGGTTTCCTGTGCATCAAGAATCAGGTCACCGCGGCTGATGTCGATCTCATCTTTCAGCACCAGCGTAATGGCTTCGCCCGCTCCCGCTTCCTGTAAATCGCCATCAAACGTGACGATGCGGGTAATGGTCGATTCCACGCCTGATGGCAGCACTTTAATGCGTTGACCCACGCTCACCACGCCGGACGCCAGCGTACCGGAGAAACCACGGAAGTCGAGGTTCGGGCGGTTAACATACTGCACCGGGAAACGCATCGGCTGGGTATCGACTACGCGCTGGATCTCGACGATTTCCAGCACTTCCAGCAGCGTCGGGCCGCTGTACCACGGCATTTTTTCGCTCTGGCTGGCAACGTTATCGCCTTCCAGCGCCGACAGCGGCACGAAACGGATATCCAGGTTGCCCGGCAGTTGTTCAGCAAAGGTCAGGTAGTCCTGGCGGATGTTTTCGAAGGTCTCTTCGCTAAATTCCACCAGATCCATTTTATTCACCGCCACCACCAGGTGCTTGATACCCAGCAGCGTGGAGATAAAGCTGTGGCGACGGGTTTGATCCAGCACGCCTTTACGCGCATCGATCAACAAAATCGCCAGATCGCAGGTGGACGCGCCAGTGGCCATATTGCGGGTGTACTGCTCGTGCCCTGGCGTATCGGCGATGATAAATTTGCGCTTCTCCGTGGAGAAATAGCGATAGGCCACATCAATGGTAATGCCCTGCTCACGCTCCGCTTGCAGGCCGTCCACCAGCAGCGCCAGGTCGAGTTTTTCGCCCTGCGTGCCGTGGCGTTTACTGTCGTTATGCAACGTAGAGAGCTGATCTTCATAGATCTGGCGGGTATCGTGCAGCAGACGGCCGATCAGGGTGCTTTTCCCGTCATCGACGCTGCCGCAGGTCAGAAAGCGCAGCAGGCTTTTGTGCTGCTGAGCGTGCAGATACGCTTCAACGCCGCCTTCGTTGGCAATTTGTTGGGCAATAGTGGTATTCATGGCGGCTCCTTAGAAGTATCCCTGACGTTTTTTCAGCTCCATCGAGCCGGCCTGGTCGCGGTCAATCACGCGGCCCTGACGTTCACTGGTGGTGGAAACCAGCATCTCTTCAATGATCTCCGGCAGCGTCTGCGCGGAAGATTCCACCGCGCCGGTCAGCGGCCAGCAGCCGAGCGTACGGAAACGCACCATCCGCTGCTCGATCACTTCGCCAGGTTGCAGATCGATACGGTCGTCATCGATCATCATCAGCATACCGTCGCGCTCCAGTACCGGGCGCTCTGCCGCCAGGTACAGCGGAACGATTTCAATATTTTCCAGGAAGATGTACTGCCAGATATCCAGCTCGGTCCAGTTCGAGAGCGGGAAAACGCGAATGCTTTCACCCTTGTTGATCTGGCCGTTGTAGTTGTGCCACAGCTCCGGACGCTGGTTCTTCGGATCCCAGCGGTGGAAACGGTCGCGGAAGGAGTAAATACGCTCTTTGGCGCGTGATTTCTCTTCGTCGCGGCGCGCGCCGCCGAAAGCCGCGTCAAAACCGTATTTGTTCAGAGCCTGCTTCAGCCCTTCGGTTTTCATAATGTCGGTATGTTTCGCGCTGCCGTGCACGAACGGGTTAATCCCCATCGCCACCCCTTCCGGGTTTTTGTGCACCAGCAGTTCGCAACCATATGCTTTGGCGGTACGGTCGCGGAATTCATACATCTCACGGAATTTCCAGCCGGTATCGACGTGCAGCAGCGGAAACGGCAGCGTGCCCGGATAGAAGGCTTTACGCGCCAGATGCAACATCACGCTGGAATCTTTGCCGATGGAGTACATCATCACCGGGTTGGAAAATTCGGCGGCCACTTCGCGGATGATATGGATGCTTTCCGCCTCCAGTTGTCGCAGGTGAGTGAGTCGTTTTTGATCCATAACCATTCCTTAAGCCAGTTTAATCACGGAGGCGTCAAAGGCGTCCGTTGCTGTCGTATGCCGGAACCAGGCGAGCTCGCGATGAAGCTGCACCACTTCGCCCACCACCAGCAGGGCGGGCATCGGCGCAGCATGCGCCAGTTCCTCGAGTTGTTCTAGTGTGCCGGTAGTAACCTGTTGCTCCGCGCGCGTACCGCGAGAGATCACCGCCACCGGCGTGGTTTTATCGCGCCCGTGAGCAATCAGTTGTTCGCTGATCTCTGCCGCTTTCATGGTGCCCATATAAATCGCCAGCGTCTGTCGGCTTTGCGCCAGTTGCGCCCAGTCGAACGGTACGCTGTCGGCTTTATAGTGGCCGGTGACAAATGTTACCGACTGGGCAAAATCCCGGTGCGTCAGGGGAATGCCTGCATAAGCCGTCGCGCCGGAGGCCGCCGTGACGCCCGGCACCACCTGAAAAGGAATGCCGGCTTCTGCCGCCGCCTGTAACTCTTCACCGCCGCGGCCAAAAATAAACGGGTCGCCGCCTTTCAGCCGCACCACCGTTTTACCTTCGCGCGCCGCATCCACCAGCATGCGGTTGGTCTCATGCTGCGCCACCGAATGGGAACCGGCGCGTTTACCGACGCAGATTTTCTCTGCATCGCGGCGGGTCAGCTCCAGCACTTCATCGCTGACCAGATGATCGTAAAACACCACGTCGGCCTGCTGGATCACCTGCAAACCGCGCAACGTCAGCAGCCCCGCGTCGCCCGGCCCGGCACCAACCAGGATAATTTCTCCGCTACCCGAACCCGGCTGTTTCAGTTCGGCTTCGAGCGCTTTTTCGGCGGCGGGTTCATCTCCGGCAGCCATCAGGCTGGCAAAACGCCCGCGAAAAGCGCTTTCCCAGAAGCGGCGACGTTCATCCGTGGTGCGGCGAAAGGCTTTAATCCGCGAACGCCAGCGCCCGGCCACTTCCGCCATACGGCCCAGATTGCCCGGCAGCAGCGCTTCTATCTTTTCACGCAGCAGACGCGCCAGCACCGGCGCGGTTCCGCCAGAGGAAATCGCCACCAGCAGCGGCGAGCGATCAACAATCGACGGGAAAATAAAGGAACACAGCGGCTGGTTATCCACGACGTTGACCAGCTTGTGACGCGCATTTGCTGCCGCAAAGACGCGCTGATTCAGCGCCGTGTCATCGGTTGCCGCAATCACCAGGAAAACGGCATCCAGCTGTGCTTCGTCAAATTCGGTCGCCAGCCAGTGAATCGCCTGGCTGTCGGCAAGCTGTTGCAGTTGCGGTTCCAGCCGTTGCGCGACAACCTGCACGCGTGCGCCAGCGCGACGCAAAAAGGTGATCTTGCGCGCGGCGATTTCGCCGCCGCCAATCACCAGTACGGGGCGGTCTTTTACTTCAGCAAATAATGGCAGGTAATCCACAAAGCAACTCACTTACAGCCAGCAATAGTGCGACTATAGGGGGCGGTTCCGGGCGAATGAAATTACGAATTGGAATGAGTAGTTCCGCAAAGGAATAACGCAGTGGCAATACAAATATCAAAAAGTGCTTAAGGCGAGCATTTTCGGCAGGTTAAGAACAAATGAAATTGTGTAAACCTGGTCACAGTTTCATACTAAGCGCGTCAAAAAAATTGCTGCATAAAGGACTCTCTATGTTTTCCGCATTGCGCCTCCGTACCGCTGCCCTGGCGCTCGGCGTATGCTTTATCCTTCCGGCTCATGCCCGTACGTCCCAACCCGGTGAATTTGCCAACGAGCAGGCTCGCCACATTGCCACCCTCTTTCCTGGACGCATGACCGGCACACCGGCTGAAATGCTCTCCGCAGACTATTTGCAGCAGCAGTTTGAACAGATGGGATACCAGAGCGATATCCGCAAGTTCAAAACCCGCTACCGCTACACCACCAAAGATAACCGGCAGAACTGGCAAAATGTCACCGGCAGTACGGTGATCGCCGCCCATGAAGGCACGCTGCCGCAGCAGATCATGATTATGGCGCATCTTGATACGTATGCGCCGCATAGCGATGCCGATGTCGATAACAATCTGGGCGGCCTGACGCTTCAGGGCCTGGATGACAACGCGGCCGCGCTGGGCGTGATGCTGGAACTGGCGCAGGTGCTGAAATCCGTGCCAACGCAGTACAGCATCCGCTTTGTCGCCACCAGCGGTGAGGAAGAGGGCCATCTTGGCGCGGCAAACGTGCTCGCGCGGATGAGCGAGCAAGAGAAGAAAAATACCCTGCTGGTGATCAACCTTAATAACCTGATTGTCGGCGACAAGCTCTACTTTAATAGTGGCAAAAATACGCCAGCATCGGTCCGTAAACTGACGCGGGATCGTGCGCTGGCTATCGCCCGCGCCCACGGTATCAGCGCGATGATAAATCCCGGCCTTAACCCTGATTACCCGAAAGGCACCAGTTGCTGCAACGATGCCGAGGTGTTTGATAAAGCGGGGATCCCGGTTCTGTCGGTGGAAGCCACCAACTGGTCGCTCGGCAAGAAAGACGGCATGCAACAGCGGGCGAAATCAAAAAGTTTCCCTGATGGCATCAGCTACCACAACGCGCGCATCGATAACCAGCAGTTTCTCGATCAAGCCCTGCCCGGCCGTATTGCGCACCGTAGCCGCGACGTGATGCGGATTATGTTGCCGTTAACCAAAGAGCTGGCCAAAGCCAGTAACCCGTAAGCGCTCAGGCGTCCTGAAATCAGGGCTCCTTTTCTTCTGTGGCAACATCTCACCCGTTTCTTTCGCAAAAAACCTTTGCGATCGGTATCACAGGAGAGCGCGCTAAGTAACGGAATGTTCTTTTAAAGAAAGGGGTAACGCCGTAATCTTTTTGCCCGTAGCGCCCGCATGATGCAGGCCTTCATCGGATGACGGAAGAAGAGCAAATGAAAGCGGCACGCCAACAAACCATCATCGATCTGTTGAGGCATCACCAGAGCCTGACAACCGAAGCATTGTCAGTGCAGCTCAACGTCAGCAAAGAGACGATTCGCCGCGATCTCAGTGAATTGCAGGCGCAGGGAAAAGTGCTGCGCAATCACGGGCGCGCCAGGACGCTCCACCAGGCAAATCAGGACAGCGGCGATCCCTTCCATATCCGCCTGAAAAGCCATTATGCCCACAAGGCGGATATCGCCCGCAAAGCGCTTGGCTGGATAGAAGAAGGCATGGTGATCGCGCTGGACGCCAGCTCCACCTGCTGGTATCTCGCTCGCCAGTTGCCGGACTGCAATCTCCATGTCTTTACCAACAGCCACCCAATTTGCCAGGAGCTGGGCAAGCGTGAACATCTGCAACTGATCAGTTCCGGCGGCACGCTGGAGCGCAAATATGGCTGCTACGTCAATCCGTCGCTCATCTCCCAGCTCAAATCGCTCGATATCGACCTGTTTATTTTTTCCTGCGAAGGGATCGACAGCAGCGGCACGCTCTGGGATTCAAACACCTACAATGCCGGGTTCAAATCCATTCTGCTGAAACGCGCGGCGCAGTCGTTACTGCTGATCGATAAGAGTAAATTCAACCGTTCGGGAGAGGCGCGGATTGGGCACCTGGATGATGTGACGCATATTGTCTCTGACAGCGAACTCGCCTGAGCCGGACATTGCCCGGCTCAGCTGGTTTTAACGCTCGTCGCGACGACCGCCGACGGCCGCCCACATACGACGCACATGTACCGTGACTTCTTCGCGATCGTGGTACAGCTGGCGCGCCTGAATTTGCGCAGCGATATTATGTTCATCCAGCTGCTGCTGGATAAAGGCGAGGTTATTTGACACCTCTTCATAGCGCTTTTTCATCGGCAGCTTCAGGTTGAAAATAGTTTCGCGGCACCAGCCCTGCACCAGCCACTGCGCCATCAGCGCGGCGACTTTCGCCGGTTTTTCCACCATATCGCACACCATCCATGAGATGTTATTGCGGTTCGGCCGGTAACGGAAACCATCTTCCCGCAGCCAGGTGACCTGCCCGGTATCCATCAGGCTTTGCGCCATCGGGCCGTTATCCACAGAAGACACCCACATATTGCGTTTCACCAGTTGATAGGTCCAGCCGCCCGGGCAGGCACCGAGATCTACCGCGTACATGCCGTTGGCCAGGCGCTCATCCCATTCGTCCGCCGGAATAAAGACGTGGAACGCCTCTTCCAGTTTGAGGGTTGAACGGCTCGGCGCATCCGACGGGAACTTCAGGCGCGGGATGCCCATATAGAACGGAGAATTGTTATACGAATACGAATAACCGGTATAACAGCAGCCAGGAGCAATAAAGAAGATATGCACCACCGGACGTTTCGGCGAATCATTGCGCGCCAGCACGCCTGCTTCACGCAGCGCACCGCGCAGCGGCACGGTGAACTTGCGGCAGAACTTCATCAGTTCTTTGCTTTCGTTGGTATCGGCCACCTCGACGCGCAAATCCCCGGCTTTCTCCACCACGCCCTGCAACATACCGACGATCGGCGTAATACGATCTTCTGGCGGCAGATCGCGCAACAGTTCGCCCACGACAAACATCTGACGGGCGAAAATCAGCGAACTGAACGGCAGCTCGCGCGCCACTTTGTCCGCGTCGTTTTCCTGATAGCACTCGAACACGACATAGCCCGAATTCTCTTTCACCCGGGCAAAACCGAACACCTCAAGGCGGCCAGCTTTATCGGTAATTTCGGCTGCGCACTCTTTCTCAAAACCCGGGCGGCACAGCAATACCACTTTATTCATGAACAACGCCCCTACGTTTCAGACGAATTGCGCCAATCAACATCAATGCCCAGCCGATTAAGAAACAAACCCCACCGACTGGCGTAACAAACGCCCACAAGCGTAAATGCGAAAGTGCCAGGCAATAGAGGCTGCCGCTAAACAGCACGGTGCCCAGCGCAAGAAAAACACTACTCCAGTAAAACCAGATGCTGATGCGACGCTGCATCGCCACCGCCAGGCCCAGCACGGCCAGCGTGTGGAATGCCTGATATTCGAGGCCGGTCTGGATCCAGCTCATCTCCGGCACACCCAAAGTTTTACGTAAAACATGCGCGCCGAATGCGCCGAGCGCGACAAATACAAAACCGCTCACCGCGGCGAAAATCAACATAAAACGGCTGGTCATGTGAGTACCCTAAAAAGTCATACGCGCCACGCGCGCGCATTAATGTTCATAACGGAAACGGAATTTTTCCTGTTCGCTTGCCGCTTTGGCCAGGATCCACTGACGAAAGGCGGCTATTTTACCCAGTTCTGCCTGACTGTCATGACAAACCAGATAAAACGCATTCTTACTGACCAGAACATCATTAAACGGGCAGACCAGGCGACCTGCCTCGATTTCGGACTGTGCCATTACATTGTTGGCCAGTGCGATCCCCTGTCCGTGGATGGCCGCCTGAAGCACCATAGAGCTGTGGCTGAAGATGGGTCCCTGCTGAACGTTGAGGTTAAGACCTAATTGCCGCGTATAAGTTTGCCAGTCGCGACGCGATGCGTCGTGCAATAAAGTGTGGTGCGCTAAATCTTCCGGCGTTTTCAGCGCTTTATCGCCCGTCAGCAACAGCGGCGAACAGACCGGCAGCAAATATTCGGCGTACAATTTTTCGACGCGCATTCCCGGCCAGTTACCGCGCCCGTAAAAAATCGCCACGTCGACATCGTCCGCTAGTTTATCTTCCTGACGGTCAACGGCCTGGATACGAACGTCAATTCCCGGATAAGTTGAGTTAAAGTCGGAGAGCCTTGGCACCATCCACTGGATGGCAAAACTGGGGAGCAAACTGACGGTTAGCGCGCCTTTTGCACTGCGCGCCTGCAACTTACGGGTGGCTTCCGTCAGTTGGGAAAATATTTCTTTAATATCCTGAAAATAGCTCTGCCCCTCTTCGGTCAGCAGCAGTGAACGGTTGCGTCGGCGAAAGAGTTTGAGCCCGAGGAAATCCTCAAGAGACTTGATTTGGTGGCTTACTGCGGCCTGCGTCACAAAAAGCTCATCAGCTGCGCGCGTGAAACTTAAATGGCGTGCGGCAGCATCAAAAACGCGTAATGCATTCAGTGGTGGTAATCGCTTGGACATGGTTTTCAGGCTTAGATGTAAAGGCAATTTAACAAACAGGAAACAGTGATTAACCTATTAGTTTTTTTTATCTGAGCCATTATAAATTGTCCGTTGAGCTTCTACCAGCAAATACCTATAGTGGCGGCACTTCCTGAGCCGGAACGAAGAGCTTTTTTCGGAATGCGTGTTCTGAAGGGCTTTTGGCTTACGGTTGTGATGTTGTGTTGTTGTGTTTGCAATTGGTCTGCGATTCAGACCACGGTAGCGACGCTACCCCTTTTTCACTTCCTGTACATTTACCCTGTCTGTCCATAGTGATTAATGTAGCACCGCAAGATTGCGGTGCTTTTTTTTACCTCACGTTCAGCGCTTACTTATCCAGCGCGACCATCTCTTTCACGTCGCTACGGTTGATCTGCTGTTCGTTGCCGTTAGCGTCTTTATACGAAATCAGGCCGGTCTGATCGTCAGTTTTCGGTTTCCCTTCCGAGACGATCGTGCGTCCATCATTGGTATGTAACGCGTAATTCGGACCGGAACAGGCGCTCAGGGCAAAAGTAAACATACATGCAGAAATAATTGCGGCAGTCTTCTTCATCTTCTTCTCCTTCTGGCAATTAATGCTGTGAAATACTCTTAGTGGAAGAGTCTTAAACATTTACCTAACACTATTTAGCATAACCTGCTTACATCTCCCTGCCAGGACAAACAGACAATTCCGATGGAGTGCAACGTTCTTGCTCCGACAGAAAAATTGCGCGACGATCGCGCTATTGATACGAGGAATCGCATGAACGCATTTAACCCATCGCAATTTCGCGCGCAGTTCCCGGCGCTGGCCGACGCGGGTGTCTATCTGGATAGCGCCGCCACCGCCCTGAAACCGCAGGCGGTAATTGATGCCACACAACAGTTTTACAGCCTCAGCGCAGGTAATGTGCACCGCAGCCAGTTTGCCCAGGCGCAGCAGTTAACCGCACGCTACGAAGCCGCGCGTGACCAGGTCGCCGCGCTGCTCAATGCGCCCTCCGGCAAAAATATCGTCTGGACGCGCGGTACCACCGAAGCCATCAACATGGTCGCCCAATGCTATGCACGCCCGCGCCTGCAAGCGGGCGATGAAATCATTGTCAGCGAGGCGGAACATCATGCCAACCTGGTGCCGTGGCTGATGGTGGCGCAACAAACCGGCGCGCGGGTGGTGAAACTGCCGCTCGGCGCCGATCACCTGCCGGATATCAACCAACTATCGTCGCTTATCACCTCGCGTAGCCGCATCCTGGCGCTGGGGCAGATGTCCAATGTCACCGGCGGTTGCCCGGATCTGGCGCAGGCGATTACGCTGGCGCATGCGGCAGGCATGGTGGTGATGGTCGATGGTGCGCAGGGCGTCGTGCATTTCCCGGCCAACGTGCAGCGGCTGGATATCGATTTCTATGCATTTTCCGGCCATAAACTCTACGGTCCTAACGGCATCGGCGCGCTGTATGGGAAAGCGGAATTGCTGGATGAGATGACGCCGTGGCTGGGCGGCGGCAAGATGATCAGCGAAGTGACATTTGACGGCTTCACCACTCAGCCTGTGCCGTACAAGCTGGAGGCTGGTACGCCAAACGTGGCGGGCGTGATTGGCCTCAGCGCGGCGCTGGAGTGGCTGAAAACGCTGGATACCGCCCAGGCGGAGAGCTACAGCCGCGGGCTGGCGACGCTGGCAGAAGATCAACTGGCTAAACGTCCGGGTTTCCGCTCCTTTCGCTGCCAGGACTCAAGCCTGCTGGCCTTCGATTTTGACGGCGTACATCACGGCGATATGGTGACACTGCTTGCAGGTTATGGTATTGCGCTGCGCGCCGGTCAGCACTGCGCCCAGCCGCTGCTGGCCGCGCTTGGCGTCAGCGGCACCCTGCGCGCCTCATTTGCACCCTATAATACACAACAGGATGTAGATGCGCTGGCACAGGCTGTGGACCGCGCCCTGGAAATATTGGTGGATTAATGACAAGCCCGACTTTCGCCGGACACCCGTTCGGCACAACCGTTACCGAAGAGACTCTGCGCCAGACGTTTGGCGCACTGAACCAATGGGAAGATAAATACCGTCAGTTGATTATGCTTGGTAAGCAACTGCCTGCAGCATCGGAAGCGCTGAAGGCGCAGGCGCGGGAAATTCCCGGCTGCGAAAATCGCGTCTGGCTCGGTTCAACGCTGAGCACGGAGGGAACGATGCATTTCTTCGGCGAGAGCGAAGGGCGAATTGTACGCGGATTGCTGGCCGTGCTGTTGACGGCAGTAGAAGGCAAGCGCCCGGAGGATCTCATTCAGCACGATCCGCTGGCGCTGTTCGCTGAACTGGGGTTACGCGCCCAGTTGAGCGCGTCGCGTAGCCAGGGGCTGGCGGCGCTGGCCGCCGCCGTGCAGGATGCGGCCCGTCAGGCGCTGACCTGACGCTCTGCTTTCGCCATCAGTTTTTTCAGCGCATGGGAAACCGCGATAAAACCAAAGGTTGCGGTTACCATCGTTGCAGCACCAAAACCGGCTGCGCAATCCATACGTTTCGGCCCTTCCGCCGTACTTTTCATCGCACAGACTGAACCGTCCGCCTGCGGGTAAACCAGCGCTTCGGTAGAGAATACGCAGTCGACGCCGAGCTTCCCTTTGCTGTTCTTCACCACGCCAAAATCACTTTTCAATCGCTCGCGCAATTTTGCCGCCAGCGGATCCTGAATGGTTTTCGCCAGATCGCTGACCTGGATCTGCGTTGGATCGATCTGCCCACCGGCACCGCCCGTGGTCACCAGCGGGATCTTATTGCGACGGCAATATGCAATGAGCGCGGCTTTCGGGCGTACGCTGTCGATCGCATCGATCACATAGCTGTAGCCCTGGCTCATCAGTTGCGCAACGTTGTCGGCAGTCACAAAGTCATCCACCACCGTCACCCGGCACTCCGGGTTGATCTGGCGAATGCGATCCGCCATCACCTCAGCTTTTGCCAGGCCAACGTTATCGCGCAGGGCGTGGATCTGCCGGTTGGTGTTGGTCACGCACACGTCGTCCATATCAATCAGCGTGATCGCGCCGATGCCCGTTCGCGCCAGCGCTTCAGCCGCCCAGGAACCCACGCCGCCGATACCGACCACGCAGATATGCGCATCGGCAAACCACTGCAACGCTTTCTCGCCATATAAACGCGCCGTGCCGCCAAAACGCTGACGCCAGGCATCGCTGATTACTGCTGACATAAAACAGACCTCAAAGAAAACAGAAAACCCTCTTCCGCAGGCGAAAGAGGGTTGCAGAGTGTATCACACTCAGCCGCTGAACACGCCGCCGCTGGTGCCCGCGCCCGGAGCGTTTTTCAGCACCCAGACCCGGCCATAATGGTTATACCAGCCTGCGCGGTGACCGGCATCCGGGCCAATGCCCTGATAGATATCGAAGTGCTGGCCTTTGATAGCGCCGCCAACATCCAGCGCCACCATCAGGCGCAGCTCATACTGACCGTTGAATTTGCCTTTATTGTCCAGTTGCGGTACTTCCGCCAGCAGCGTGGTGCCCGGCGGAATAATGCTGCGATCGGAAGCAACAGAAGCGCGTCCAATCAGTGGCACTGCGCTGGCACCTTTCACTGGCGCCCAGGATTGCGGTTTAAAGAAGACAAACGACGCATTCTCTTCCAGCAGCGCGCGCACTTCCGCTTCACTGTGTTTTTCACCCCATTCGCGGATGGCCTGCATCGACATATCTTCTTTCTTCACTTCGCCGCGATCGATCAGCACTTTGCCGATACTGCGGTAAGCATGGCCATTTTTTCCGGCGTAACTGAAGAAGTTAAGCGGGCTGCCATCGCCAAAATCAATATAGCCGCTGCCCTGCACATCCATAATAAAGTTGTCCATCAGCGAGTTGCTGTACGCCAGCACATAGTTGTCGCTGAGCGCGCCGGCATAGATTTCCGCGCGCGTTGGCAAGCGGCCGCGTTTGGGCGGCATGCGATAAATCGGGTACTGGAACTCACCCTGGCGCGTGTGGCGCGCCTGTACTACCGGCGTATAGTACCCGGTAAATTGCACGTTTCCGTAATTATCCGTTCCTTCCATCTGCCACGCATCAAGACCGTACTGGCGCAGGGTGCGCGTATCGCCGCCCGACATCAGCCATGACTGAATCGCATTGTAAAGGCCGCTCTGGCTGCTATAGAGGCGCGGAGAAGCGGAACGAATTTGATTAACCTGCTCGGAGAAGTCTCCGGCGTTGATTGGCGCACCGACGGCGTCAGGTTGATTGACCAGGGAAAAAGGCTGGGAAAACTTTCCGTCTTTATACTGTTGACCGCGATCGGTCGGTTTGGAGGAACAGGCGGCAAGGATTGCGACCATGGCACCTGTGAGTACGAACTTAGCCCAACGTCCTTTCATTATATCTCGTCTTCTGATTAACCTGCAGCGGGGTGAAGATAACAAACCCTATTCACTAAAGAAATGCGTCAGCACAACCCATCGCCAATTTCGCATAAAAAATAAGCTAATTGTATTGTTTTTACACATAATCCCGGCAATTCGTCGAATTAGTCAAAAAAAAGGTTGCATCGCTAAGTTTGCAGAGTATAGTGCGCATCCACGGACGCGGGGTGGAGCAGCCTGGTAGCTCGTCGGGCTCATAACCCGAAGGTCGTCGGTTCAAATCCGGCCCCCGCAACCAATTAAAATGTGAAGAAAAAAGTTTACATGATGGAAGTGTAAACAGACGGACGCGGGGTGGAGCAGCCTGGTAGCTCGTCGGGCTCATAACCCGAAGGTCGTCGGTTCAAATCCGGCCCCCGCAACCAATCACAATAAACACCTTAACGGGTGTTTTTTTGTTTCTGCGGTCCGTAAAAAATGGCGCCTTTCAGCGCCACTCTGTTATCCCCTTCTCGCCAGCGTCGCGCCATCCGAGAAATAAGCTTTAATCCCCGCCAGAATCGACTCCGCCACTTCCTGCTGGAATTTGGCCGTCTTCAGCTTACGTTCCTCTTCCACATTACTGATAAACGCGGTCTCGACCAGAATCGACGGAATATCCGGCGCTTTCAGCACCGCAAAACCGGCCTGTTCAACCTGATTTTTATGCAGATTGTTAACGTTGCCAAGCTTGTTGAGTACGGCTTTACCGAACTTCAGGCTGTCATTGATGGTCAGCGACTGCACCATATCGAACATGGTGTGATCGAGATAACGGTCGCCGCTTTTACTGACGCCACCAATAAGGTCAGAAGCGTTCTGCGTCTCCGCCAGATACTTCGCCGCCGTGCTGGTCGCCCCTTTGGTCGAAAGGGCAAATACTGAAGAACCGCTCGGCTGACGGCTGGTGAAAGCATCGGCGTGAATCGACACAAACAGATCCGCACGCTGTTTTTGCGCTTTGGCAACGCGCACTTTCAACGGGATAAAAACATCCTCGTTACGCGTCATATAGGCTTTCATATTGCCTTCTTTCTCGATCAGCGCGTACAGACGGCGGGCGATTTGCAGCACCACGTCTTTCTCGCGGGTACGGTATTTCCCCATCGCCCCCGGATCTTCGCCGCCGTGACCAGGATCCAGCATAATAACGATTGGCCGATCGCGCCCCGCTTTCCCCGGCTGTGGGCCGCTATCCTGCTTCGGTACCTGCTGTTCAAGATCGCCTCTGTTGTACTCTTCCAGCAGCGCCAGCAGCGGATCCTGCACATCTTTCGCATTCACCGGATAGAGATCCATCACCAGCCGCTCTTTGAAGCCAGCTACCGGCGCCAGCGCGAACAGTTGCGGCGCAACATCCTGTTTCAGCTCAAACACCATGCGCACGGTTTGCGGATCAAACTGACCAACGCGCGCAGACTTGATAAAGGGATCATCGCCACGAATCTGCGTCCCCATACCTTTCAGCACGGAGTTAAGGTGCACACCTTCGAGATCCACCACCAGCCGGTCAGGGTTACTCAACGTGAACTGCTTGTATTTAATGACCTGGTTAGATTCCACCGTCACGCGCGTATAGGTAGACGCTGGCCAGACGCGAACCGCCACTACGTGGCTTACCGCTGCCAGGCCCATTTGGCTTACGCTTAATAACCACATGGCCCCCGCCCCTTTTAATAACCTGCGGCGGCTCACCGATGATTGACTTCCCGACATGCCTCTCCCGAGCAATTTTTCGCTAAATAATGCTATTCGTCAGAATTGACCGAAAACTTTAACGAATGATGCATAAACTGTCATCCATTAAAGGGTAAACATATGTCTGCCCAATGGCTTCGCCGGGGCAACTTTATTGAATGACGACAAAATTTGCACTTGCGCCGGACGGCAGAAAAGAATAAAAATACAGAATTTACGAATAATCATGCATTGAGGGCAGGCCGTGGTAAGAGAGCGCAGAACCGAACTGGTACAAGGATTCCGCCATTCTGTTCCCTATATTAACGCCCATCGGGGAAAGACATTTGTCATTATGCTCGGCGGCGAAGCCATTGAACACGAGAATTTTTCCAGTATTGTCAATGATATCGGCCTGTTACACAGCCTCGGCATCCGGCTGGTGGTGGTGTACGGCGCGCGTCCGCAAATCGACGCCAACCTTGCCGAACATCATCATGAACCGATTTACCACAAACACACCCGCGTGACCGATGCAAAAACCCTTGAACTGGTTAAGCAGGCGGCAGGCCTGTTGCAGCTCGACATCACGGCGCGGCTGTCGATGAGCCTCAACAATACGCCATTGCAGGGCGCGCATATTAACGTGGTCAGCGGCAACTTTATTATTTCCCAGCCGCTGGGCGTCGATGACGGCGTGGATTATTGCCACAGCGGACGTATTCGCCGTATTGATGAAGAAGCGATCCATCGCCAGCTCGACAGCGGTGCGATTGTGCTGATGGGGCCGGTCGCGGTGTCTGTCACTGGCGAAAGCTTTAACCTCACCTCCGAAGAGATCGCCACACAACTTGCCATCAAGTTGAAAGCCGAAAAAATGATCGGTTTTTGCTCGTCGCAAGGGGTAATGAACGACGAGGGCGATATTGTTTCCGAACTGTTCCCGAACGAAGCGCAGGCGCGCGTCGAGGCGCTGGAAGCAAAAGGAGATTACCACTCCGGTACGGTGCGTTTCCTGCGTGGCGCGGTCAAAGCCTGTCGCAGCGGCGTGCGTCGCAGCCACTTGATCAGCTATCAGGAAGACGGCGCGCTGTTGCAGGAGCTGTTCTCCCGCGACGGTATTGGTACGCAGATTGTGATGGAGAGCGCCGAGCAGATCCGCCGTGCCACCATCAACGATATTGGCGGCATTCTCGAACTTATCCGCCCGCTTGAACAACAGGGCATTCTGGTGCGCCGCTCCCGCGAGCAACTGGAGATGGAGATCGACAAATTCACCATTATCGAACGCGATAATCTGACCATTGCCTGTGCGGCGCTTTATCCCTTCCCGGAAGAGAAAATCGGCGAGATGGCCTGCGTGGCGGTACACCCGGACTATCGCAGCTCATCGCGCGGTGAAGTCCTGCTGGAGCGTATTGCCGCGCAAGCGAGACAGATTGGCCTGAGCAAACTGTTTGTGCTGACCACGCGTAGCATTCACTGGTTCCAGGAGCGCGGCTTTACCCCGGTGGATATTGATTCGCTGCCGGAAACCAAAAAGCAGATGTACAACTATCAGCGCCGTTCCAAAGTGCTGATGGCCGACCTTACCTGAAAGCTTGCCCCCGCGCGCTGCGGGGGCGTTACTCTGCTTCGCTGAAAAACGCATCCAGCCCGCTGCGCCGCTCTGTGCGGGTGGCAATGGCCTGCGCCAGAATACGCTCGTCGGCATAGAGTGACAGCCGCCTGCGTGCACGGGTGATGGCGGTATAAACCAGCTCACGCGTGACTACCGGTACAAACTGCCCCGGCAGGATCAGCGCCGTATGATCGAACTCCGAACCCTGAGATTTATGCACGGTCATGGCCCACGCCGTTTCATGCTCCGGCAGGCGACTGGGCTGCACGGATTTGATGCTGCCGTCCGGCAGCGGAAACCAGACGCGGATCCCCTGCCCCTGCTCCAGCGCGATGCCAATATCGCCGTTAAATAAACCCAGCGCTGAATCATTACGAGAGATCATGATCGGACGGCCGTGATACCAGCGCGAATGCGCCGGGCGTGAGATCTGCCGTTTACGCAGCAGAGCCAGCTCCAGACGCTCATTCAGCCCGCTCACCCCAAACGGCCCCTCGCGTAATGCGCACAGCAACTGGTACTCGCTAAACGCCGCGATAATCTCCTCCGGCGCGGCGTTGTCATGCACCCGCGACAGATAATGGCCATAGCCGGCGAGCGCGTCGTCGATCATCGCCTGATACTCTTCTGCGCTCTGCAGCGGTTTACGCTCGATATCGCCAAAGCCCTGACTAAACACTGCTCTGGTGGCATTTTTATCACCCCGGTTGACCGCCGCCGCCAGTTGGCCAATCCCGGAATCACTGCCAAAACGATAGCTTTTTTGCAGCAAACACAGGCTGTCGCGCAGCGTGCTGGCACAGTGCCCTTCCCCGGCGGGAACCGTTGAGCCGGTTAAACGTGAGAGCTGCGCCGCACGCTCCGGGGTATAACCAGCGTTCACCCACGCACAGATATCGCCCAGCACAGCCCCGGCCTCCACCGAAGCTAACTGATCGCGATCGCCAAGAAAGATCACCCGGGCCTGCGGCGGCAGCGCATCGATCAGGCGCGACATCATCGGCAAATCAATCATTGAGGCTTCATCGACCACCAGCACATCAAGATGCAGCGGGTTATCGGCATGATGCCGCAGGCGCTGGCTGCCCGGCTGCGCGCCAAGCAGACGGTGCAGCGTGCTGGCTTCGTCCGGCAGCATCGCTTTCTGTTGTTCCGTCAGATCCAGCTGACGCAGCGCATTGCCCAGCGACTCGGTCAACCGCGCGGCGGCTTTGCCGGTCGGCGCGGCCAGACAAATGCGGCATTTGCCGCCGTCCACCATCTGTACCAGTGCCGCAAGCAGTTTTGCTACGGTAGTGGTTTTGCCGGTTCCCGGTCCGCCGGAAATCACCGAAATACGCCGGGTGAGCGCCACGGCTGCCGCCACTTTCTGCCAGTTTATTTCGCCCGTGGTCGGAAAAAATGTCTCCAGTACCTGCGTCAGCCGGGCTTCATCCACCTCGGGTTGGCTCTGCCGTTCGGCAAAAAATGCTGCCACCTGTCGTTCGTTTTGCCACATGCGGTTCAGGTAGAGGCGATCCCCCCTCAGCACCAGCGGCGCTGGCGTTTCGCCTTCGCTGACGGCATGCGATGCCAGCAGCGTTTGCCGCCAGTCTTCAGGGTTTCCGGCCTGCTCAAACAGCGGGCTAAAGATCGTTCCTGCACTGGCATAGGCTTCTGGCGTCAGGCGCGAAAGTGGCAAACAGACGTGACCTTCACCGGCGTCGTGGCTGAGCAGCGCCGCAGCCAGCATCACCGCCGGTTCATCTTCTGTTGCCACCGTCAGAGCGAACTGCACATCCAGCGGGCGCAGCAGCTTCAGCTCTGCAGCTTCACGTAATTTTGTTGTCATACTCATGGCGTCGCCTCCTGCGTCTCTCCGGCAAATAACGCATCCATCTGTTCGATCAGTGCCGCGTCAGGACGCGTGGTGAAGATACCCTGCTGCGGGTTTTGCGCCTCAACGCCACGTAAAAAGAGGTAGATTACGCCGCCGAAATGCTGTTCATAGCGGTAATCCGCGATGCGGTGGCGCAAGTAACGATGCAGCGCCAGGCTATATAATTGATACTGCAAGTCGTAGCGGTGCGACTGCATTGCCGTCGCCATCGCCTCCTGCGTATAGGCCTCCGCGCTTTCGCCCAGCCAGTTGGATTTGTAATCCAGCAGGTAGTAGCGCCCGTCGTGGCGAAAGACGAGATCGATAAAGCCTTTCAGCATGCCGCGCACATCGCGGAAATCGAGCGGCGGGCACCCTGCCGACAGCGGATCGTAGCGCCGGATTAGCGCATCCAGTGCCTGAGCGCTCATCGTCTTCGTCACAGGCAAGTAGAACTCCATCTCCACCTGTTTCTCCTTCGCCGTAAGCTGGCTCAGCGAAATGCCCGTTCCTGCCAGCGGTGCATGCAGCACGCTCTCCAGCCAGCGCCTCAGTACCGGCTCCCAGTGCTCTTCGTAACCCCCTGCCAGCACTCTTTCTGCCACCCATTGCGGCGAGATTGGCTGGGTAAAATCCAGATCTTCAAACAGGCTGTGTAAAAAGGTTCCCGGCGCTGCGCCACGCGGAAACTGGTGCGGCGTTAGCATCGGTTCAGGCACAACCTCACGCTCACCGGCTGCATCGATATCCAGACGCGGCAGTAGATCCTGGGCGATGCCGTGAGCACGCTGCTGCAAGCCGGAATAGCTGGTCACGCGCCAGTCGTCGGCAATTTTACGCGTCACTTCCCGTGCGCTCAGAGCAGGCAACGCCGTTTGCGGCAGCTGCCAGCGGTCGCTATCAGCGGCTGACGGCGTGCAAAGGGCGATATCGTCATTGCACAGCGCCTGTAATGCACGCTGCAAACCGGCAGCATCGAGCGCTTCACCTTTCTGAATCAGCCGCCCAAGCGCGCTCTGATGGAAATCAGTTTCGCCCGTTTTGCCACCGCGACGGCGAATCAGCGGCGCAATCCCCAGGCTGCAGTGCCAGACCGAGCGCGTTAATGCCACATAGAGCAGGCGCAAATCTTCCGCCAGGCGCTCGGTTTCCGCCAGTTCGACACTCTCGTCGCCGTGGCTTAAATCGAGCATCGCCGCAAACGATTCGCGGTCATGATAGAAACCCTGATCCTGAACGCGGAAATTCGCAATAAACGGCAGCCAGACCAGCGGGTACTCAAGGCCTTTGGATTTGTGGATGGTGACAATCTGCACCAGATGTTTGTCGCTCTCCAGACGCAACTGCTCGCTGGAGGCATTGGCATTCGGTTCGGCGATGCGCTGCGCCAGCCAGCGGGTAAGTGCATGCTCACTTTCAAGCTGCGTTCCGGCTTCCTGCAACAGCTCGCTGATATGCAGAATATCGGTTAACCGCCGCTCACCGCCAGGCGTCGCCAGTAAATTCTCTGCCACATTGCGCGCACTCATCAACGTGCGCAGCATCGCCATCACACCGCGTTTTTGCCATAGTTCGCGGTAGTGAGAGAACTCCTCAACTTTCTCATCCCACGCCTGTTCATCGAGATTCAGCGCTTCAATATCCTGTGCGGTCAACCCCAGCATGGAGGTGGCTAATGCGCTACGCAACGTACTCTCTCGCTCCGGCGCCAGCACGGCATGCAACAGCCACAACATCTCCTGCGCTTCCGGCGTGTCGAACACGCTGTCGCGGTTAGAAAGATAGACGGAGGGGATATCCAGCAGCATCAGGGCATCACGAATAAGCGACGCTTCGTGGCGGCTACGCACCAGCACGGTGATATCCGAGGCTCTGACCGGACGCACTTTCTCATGCTCGCCCTCACCTTCGTACAGCAGCGCCTCGCCCTGCTGGCCAGCACTCAGCCAGTCGCGGATCTGCGAGGCGCAGAGCTGCGCCATAAACCCCTGGTAATCGCCGACGCCGACGCCTTCGCCGTCCATCAGCCACATTTTCATGGCTGGCTGCATTTCCCCACGAAAGGTAAAGCGCAGGCCCGCATTTTTAGCGGCGGATTTAACCGGCAGGAATGGGATCTGGCGAAACATAAAGGCGTCTTCCATCTGCATAAACAGGCGGTTAACGCTGGCAATCATTCCCGGCGACGAGCGCCAGTTGGTATCAAGGGTATAGCGAGCGCTCACTTCATCGCGCGCTTTCATATAGGTAAAAATATCGGCGCCGCGAAACGCATAGATGGCCTGCTTCGGGTCGCCAATCAACAACAGACCGCACTCTGGCTGCTCATGCCAGATACGGCTGAAAATACGGTATTGCTGCGGATCGGTATCCTGAAATTCATCGATCATCGCCACCGGGAAGCGTCCGCGGATCGCAGCGGCCAGCGCCTCGCCGTTCGGGCTGCGCAATGCGCTATCCAGACGGCTGAGCATATCGTCAAAGCCCAGTTCGCCGCGACGACGCTTCTCTTTCGCCACCGCCTCGCGGATTTCACGCATTGCGCTGGTCAGCACCAGATCGTCAAGCGTTAACGGCTGAGCCAGTAGTTCCTCGATTGCGACAAAAAGCGGATGTTCCGGCACCACGCCATCCGCTTTGGTGCGTTCAGCAAGGAAAGACTGGGCAAACTTCTCCAGTGCCTCCGGCAGCAGGTAACTGCGCGTCTCCTCCTGCGCCCAGGCGGACACTCGCTCAATATACTTTGCCTGGTTGCCGCGGTTGAATTTTCGCCGGTCGATGCCGGACGCTTCAATCACCGGTTCCACTTCGGCCACCGCGGCGTTCCACTGCTGCTTGATAGCTTCAATCCGGGCGATAATGCTCTGATGGCGGGAAACCAGCGTTTCATCTGCCGGCGGTGGGGATTTGATTTGCGGCGCTTCGCCCTGCAGATAGCGATCGATCGCCTTCAGCAGTTCCTGCGGCCCTTTCCACGAGGCATGAATCGCCTGGGCAATCTCGCGCGGCAGCGGGTAGCAGTGACGCCGCCAGAAATCCGCGCAGGCCTGATAGCGCAATAGGGATTCATCTTCCACCAGTTGCTGTTCAAACAGCATGCCGGATTCGAACGCGTTCAGGCTGAGCATGCGCTGGCAGAAGCCATGAATGGTAAAGACTGCCGCTTCATCCATTTGCCGCTCGGCCAGCATCAGCCAGTACGCCGCCTGCTGCTTATCGGCGATCTCCTCCAGCAAACGGGCATATAAGGGGTTGCTGCTGCTTTCCCGCAGGCAGGCAATACGTAACTCATGGATATTACTGCGGATACGGCCACGCAGCTCTTCGGTCGCGGCCTCGGTGAAAGTCACCACCAGCAGCTCTTCAACGCTGAGTGGTCGAGGGAAGGCGGCATTGCCGCCCAGCCCTAATAGCAGCCGCAAATAGAGTGCGGCGATGGTGAATGTCTTGCCGGTGCCCGCCGAGGCTTCAATCAGGCGCTCGCCGGTAAGCGGCAAGCGCAGGGGATCAAGGGTCTCAGCAGTGGTTTCACTCATCTTTCTCGGTCATCTTCGGTAAGGATTGCTGCAGGGCGCTGACGCTGTCCCAGACCTTCCAGCCTTGCGGTTGAGCATATTCCGCTTTCCCGCTCTGGCTACCGGAGATCTGCGACAATATCGCCATGCCTTGCGGCTCTACCACCGCCTGATGGAAGAAGTCGGCAAGTTTCTGCGGCGTCAGCAGTTTTATCTGAGCGACTACTTTATCACGTGAATCGAAGCGCATATTGCCGCGATCGAAATCTTTGCTGAGTTTGGAAGCCTCTTCACCTAACGTTTGCGGCGCTTGCACTATTTGCGCAATCACCCCCTGCTGAATTTGGGCAAACTCTTCCGGTTTCATCGCCCGCAGCTTCGCTTCCGCTGTCGGGAAGAAGGCCTTATAGCGCTCCCAGAGATACGCCGGTTGCTTATCATTGCTCTGTAGCAGGAAACCCATGCCCCACTGACGGCCAACGCTCATCGGGAAAGCAAACACGGCGTATCCAAGCTGTTCCTCAGTACGTAACTGGTTATAGAACCACGGCTGTACAATTTGCCCCAGCATCGCACTGTAGGCCGAGCTGCTGTACTCATCAAAATCCGGTGGTACGAACACCGCGGCCAGCGCGGAATCCGTGCTGTTGCCCGCCTTTTCAAAGCTCACATTCTGCTGTTTATCAACCACGACGTCCTGGTTACGGCACCACACTGTGCCATTGGCACCCAGCTGTTTTTGTACCGCATGAGCAAGGTCTTTCGCCTGCTGCTCGCCAAGGTTACCAACCACGAGAAATTCCGGACGCGCATTGCTCTTCAGTGCATCGCGATAGTGCAAAATGTCCTGCAGAGAGATTGATGGCAACAGTGCACGACGATCTTCACGCAGGAAGTACGGGACCTGCGACAGCATCTGCACTGGCATAATCGCCTGATCGAAGGCTTTACCCTTCTCTGCCGAATCCATCATTTGCGCGTACCAGGATTTGGCCTGCGCAAGCTGTTCTTCCGTCGGTGTATAGCTGAAATATCCGCTCAACAGCGCCTGGAAAAGCTGTGGCAGGCGCTGTGTGTAACCATTGGCGTTAAGCATCAAGCCATTGTTGGCATTCGTAGAGAAGGTGATGCCCCCGACAGCCGCCTGGTTGCTCAGTTGATCGAGCGCAAGCCCCGCCAGATAGTCATTCAGCGCAAACATCACCTGGCTCTTCGCAGTATCCATCGCCTGTGGATTACGCAGCACCACGCTGACATCCGCCTTCGGTTCGCTGGCAAAATAGCGGCTCGGCATATACACCACGCGTAGCGTCGGCTCATCGACAATCAGCTCGGGATGCTCGTACTGCTTCTGCGGTTTGATCAGCGTGAAATCGTCCGGAATATAGGGGTTCAGCTCGGGGAATTTCAGCGTAATGCCGCTCTCCCGCTTCTGCCAGTCGGCAAAGGTTTCCGGGGAAATTTTATCAACCTGATAAGGCGCATCGACAAAATAGGCAGTTTTATTGTGCGGCTCATCCGGGCTGATATACCAGATGCGGGCATTTTGCGGCGTCATTTCGTTAAGACGCGTCTGCACCGCTTTGGCATCAAACTGGTCGGCGATATTTACCGAATCCAGCGTATGCGCAACCGGTACGCGGATCATGGTATCCGCCAGCCACTCAACATAATCCATATCGCGGGTAATGGAGGGGTAGCGAAAATCAAGGTCAAGAATATGGGAAAGCTCGTCGAAATAACGCTTATCGATGCCTTTTTCACGCAGCAGTTGCAGGTAGCTGAAAATCGCCGCCACCACCTGATCGCGATTCGCCTGGCCTTTATCTGTCAGAGTAGCGGAAATCGCCAGCACGCCGCTGTTGCCGTTGACCACTGGATCGGAGTCGCCACGGATCCCTTCAACCAGCCCCTGGCTTTGTAGCCAGTCAGAGAGCGTGCCCGGACTGCGATTGCCAATCAGATAGGTGATCAACTCGTCCGTTTTACTGCGAAACGCAGCGGTGTTGTTATCGATACGGAACTCAACACGCAGCACTTTGCGCGGCACAGCCGGAACATAGTGAATGATGACACCTTTCTGCGCGTCGGTGACGACGGGAACGGTGATTTCCGGCTTCGTGATGTTTTTATTCGGCACACGGCCATAGGTCTGTACCGCAAGCGTCGCCAGTTCGTTCAGCGGACGGTTGCTGTAGATGACCGCTTTCATCAGGTTCGCAGAGTAGAATTTATCGCGAAACGCCAGCAGCGCCTGGTGTACCGGGCTGCCCGGTTTGTCGCTCAGCGTTTCGAGGTTGCCGCCGGAGAAGCGCGCTCCCGGATGCGCCGGGTTAATGGTCTCAGCGCTGACCTGCGCCATCCGCATCCCGTCACGGGTACGCGCCATGGTCAGCTCGGCGTTGACCGCGTTGCGTTCGCGCTCGCCATATTTTTTATCCAGCATCGGGGCGGCAATCGCATCCGCCAGACGATCAACGGCGCCGTCCAGCGCGTTATTTTCCACTTCCAGGTAGTAAGCGGTGCGGTAAGGCGCAGTACTGGCGTTATGGCTGCCACCATGCAACTTGAGGTATTCGGCAAGGCTGTCCGGTTGCGGGTATTTTTTGGAACCCATCAGGGTCATGTGTTCCAGGTAATGCGCAAGGCCAGGATGGGAATCAGGATCCTCCAGCGAACCGATCGGTACGACCAGCGCGGAGAGAGATTTCACCGCCTGCGGATCGGATACCAACAGCACAACCATGCCATTATCCAGACGAATCGCCTGATACTGGCGGGTATCTTTATCGCTCTTGTGGATCGTTTCCTGAACCGGTTGCCAACCATTGTCGGCCTGACTGAATGGCGCCCAGAGGGCAAAAAACAGGACGAAAACTTTTAACCAGGTGCTGCGGGGCATTCACGAACCTCATCATTAACGTTTCTGGCGGCTCCAGTAACTGTGGAACTGCCAGATATACTCGCGCTGGCTTTGCCAGCACTCTTGTTATATCAGTCCGTGACCGTCGCGCATAATAATGGATGCTTACGGCTTGCGCAATTTTTATACAATCAGTCGGACTGATTATGTCGATAAAGCGGTAACAGGAAACGGCGCGCCTGTTCGGTGATTTCAGCGTAACACTCTGGCTCAAGGGTACGCCACAACCGCTGATACCATATATCTTCACCTTCACCGCGAACCATCATATTGCCCTCCCAGGCTTGCAGAAATTTGCTTTGCGCTTTCTGTAGCGTTTCCTCGTCCATTAACATGGCATCATTTGCAGCGTCATAACAGGCTTTTATCCACGCGCCGCCGCTTTCCGACACCAGTAGCAGCGGTTTCGTCATCCCTTCCCGGTAGCCGTCGATCATCAGTGCCAGAGAGTCCATCGCCTGCTCTGGTTTCAGCGGCGGGAATCGCCACTCACCTTCTTTACGCACAAACAATCGGCTTTCGCCGGTACCACCGCTGGCACAGTAGACAAGATGCTCAAGCCAAAGTTGCAGCCCCTGAGAAACGCTCAATAAAGAGGGTCGCCAGCGTAGCAGGCCATCCGGCTGCACACGTGACAACCAGCCCGTCAAATGAACGCCTGCACAGTGAAGATCGATCTCCTGGCTTACGGCAGGTTGACGATGCTCGATGACGCGACCGGCAAGTTCCTGCATCTCCTGGCACTGTGTTTCCCAGATAATTTCGCCAAAAGCGCCATAAGGCAGCAGGCCCGCAGCGCGATAACGGCGGAATAATTTATCTTCGTCCTGCTGCTCCACTAATGTGTTGAGCAGTTCAAGATTCAACTGGTACCGGTCTAAACCATCGAGGATAAACGGCTCGGCATCAGGGATCTCACTCTCTTCCGGACGGAAGTTGACCCGTAAACGCATCTGGAAAAAAGCCCTTACCGGATGCGCCCAGAAGCGCTGAAGCTGATCGAAGGAGAGCGTTTCCAGCGGCTGACTTTCCAGCGTCTGGATAAACGGTGAATGCGCTTCACCCTGCGAACTCGCCGCAGGCAGCCATTCACGGGCATAACTCTGCCACTCGTCAGCAGTAAAGTTCGCCGGATCGAACGGCATACGGGTATGTAAATGCGTGATATGCGCTTTCACCCGACGCTCGCTGTCATCGCAGTTCAGCGCTTCATCCCCCACCAGGCAGTGGCTTTGGCCAATGTAATCGACCAGTTCCTGCACCAACACGGAAGGGAAACGCTCTTTGTTATCCTGGATAGAACGGCCGATATAGCTGATGTAGAGCTGCTGCTGCGCCGAAATTAGCGCTTCCAGGAAGAGATAACGGTCGTCGTCGCGGCGGCTGCGATCGCCGCGCTGCGGCTTCTGGCTCATCAAATCAAACCCCAGCGGCGGGAGCGTGCGCGGGTAAACGCCGTCATTCATGCCTAACAGACAAACAACTTTAAAGGGAATGGAACGCATCGGCATCAGGGTACAGATATTGACCGGACCGGCGAGAAAGCGCTGGCTGATACGCTCCTGATCCAGGCGCTGGGCCAGCTCATCGCGGAGTAAAGAAAGCGGGATCGCTTCGCCATACTTCGCGCCAACACCCTGAGCGATGATCGCCTGCCACTCCTGCTCGATCAGCGCCAGCGCCGCTTCGGTATCCTGATCGGGCAGGAAAAAGTCGTTGAGCATATCACGGCAAACCGGAAGCCACTCCTCCAGCGGACGCGCTTCAGAAAGCCCACGACGCCAGATATTCAATTGCATCAGCAGCGTTGCCAGATGCCCCACCAGTTCAGCAATCAGCCCACTTGATTCATCGTAAGGCAGAACGGATTGCCATTCGCCGTGGCGGCTCTCCATAGCATAACCGATGAGCATACGCGTGAGGCCAAACTGCCAGGTGTGCTGCCCGGTCGGCGGCAACTCAAGCTCGCGCACGTTGTCATCATCCATCCCCCAGCGAATACCGGACTCATTAACCCACAACCGCAGGTAACGCAGCCCCTCTTCATCGATGTTAAAACGCGCAGCCAGCACCGGAACATCCAGCAGCGCCAGCACATCTTCAGAAACAAAGCGGCTGTCCGGCAGCGATAGCAGGCTAATAAAAGCCTGCAGCGCCGGATGCGCCTGCCGGGCGCGGCGGTCGGAAATAGCATAGGGAAGATAGCGCTCGCCGCTGGCACTGCCGAAAACGGCCTGGATGTAGGGGCTATAACTGTCGATATCCGCCACCATCACCACAATATCGCGCGGCGTCAGTTCCGGATCGGCTTCCAGCATCGCCAGTAAACGATCGTGCAGGATCTCCACTTCACGCTGCGGGCTATGGCAGACATGTACCGTCACGCTGCGATCGTCGAGTGATAGCGTTCGCTTTTTGTCGCTGTGGGCAAACTCTTCCGCAGTCACGCCAGCCACGGCGCTGTTTTGCAACTCAAGGATGTCGTACTTCAGGTTTTGCAGCAGGGAACCGGGCGTGATATCAACAAAAGCATCCAGTTCCTCGTAACGATCCATGCCTGCCAGCAGAAAAATGTTATCGCGCCCCAGCTTTCCCCACGAGGCCAACAACGGGTTTCCTACATCCTGTTCACCGTCGTCATTAAACAGACCACCTGCGTTTTGCGTATCGCGAAACAGCGGAAACAGACGATCTTCCCGGTGATGGCGGCGCTGGCGGGTAACCAGCCTTGCCAGAAATGCGGGATCTTTGATATCTCCCCAGTAGTAACGACAGGGATTGGTAAACAGCAGATGAACATCAATGTGCTTACCCAGCGCCTGCAGAGCCTGTAAATAGACTGGCGGCAGAGCAGAAATACCGCAGATGAAGACGCGGGACGGCAGACCTGCGGGCGGCGTCTGTGCCGATTCGAGTGTGTTGATAAAACGTTGATAGAGGTTGGCGCGGTGCCAGTGAGGCTGACCAAGCGCAGCGGTATGTTCCACCAGAGCACGCCAGAGCGGAGCCTGCCACTGTTGCGCCTCGCCCAACCCATCAACGGTTTCGCCCGCTTCCCAGCGTGTCAGCCATTCCGGACGGTAGACAAGGTACTGGTCGTAAAGATCCGCTACCCGCGACGAAAGCTGAAACAGTTTGCGCTTGTCGTCATCGTCATTCAGGTAGTGACGCAACATGGCGAACTCTTCGCGCTCCAGCATGTCCGGCAACAGCGACATGAGCTTCCAGCCCATGCTCTGCTTGCTAAAAGCGCTCTCTTTGGGAATGTCATCGAGCACGCTGACAAACATGTCCCAGATGAAACTAGCCGGGAGCGGAAAGGTGATATTGGCGGCGATGCCAAACTTTTGCGCCAGCGTCATCTGAAGCCATTGCGCCATGCCGGTGCTTTGCACCAGAACCACTTCCGGTTCAAAGGGATCGTCGAGTCTGTCTCGCTCAACGATAAACTCCATCAATGCTTCCAGCACATCCAGGCGATTGGAGTGGTAAACCCTTAACATAAGCGCTCCTGACTACTGACTGTTCGGACAAAATAATCGCGTCATCTGCCCCTGCCTGCCCACTGGTGAGGTGACGGTGACGTTGATGCTGACACATCCCTCTGCCGTTGTCTGCCCCCGGTTTACCTGCCAGCCAGGCGGCAAAGGCGGTGCGTCGGGTTGCGCCTGTTGCCATGCATATCGCCACAACTGCCGCCACTGGCTGGCAGACCAGAACCCTGATGCCAGTGCCCGATGATAACCGCCCAGTGCGGTAACCACCATCACCATCAGCAGCATCGCCAGCAATACCTCCGTCAGGCTGAAACCCCGTTGCTTGTTCAGGGAAGCAGACATAGCGCCACCTCGTTTAGCGGACAAAAATCACTCCAGCCATGCGGCAAAAAGCGGATATTACCACCGCTTACTGCCCCCAGATGCCACAGTACATCCTCTTCGTTCGCAACGATCAGCAACGCGGAACCATCGCTGAAAATGCGCAGACAACTGCGCCAACCCGCGCCAGAAGGTTGCCGACACTGTAACAAGGGTTGCGATGGCCATACCTGATGTTGCGCCCACGCCATCGCCGAGTGGATTTCAGCAATATTGCGTAATCCGTGAATCTCACGATTTACGCGCCACAAATGGCTGGAAAGTTGCTGATTCAGGCCATTCAGCATCAGGCTTCCGAGCACCAGTAGCAGCAATACCAGTGCCAGCGATGACATTCCCCGTTGACGATTCATAAGTTATATCCGATGACGTCCAGCACAGCGTTCGCCGTCGTTCCTGCATCACCGGGAAGAGAGGCGGTGAGCGCGACACTAAGCTGTGGGGCATATCCTGTCGTCTCGCGCCTGGTCACGTTAAAACGCGAGACAGACATCTGGGCAGGATCGGTCGTTTTTTCCCAGCCCCGTCCGGTACAGGACGTTGCGCCACGCAATGTCTCCAGCGCACCATTTTGCAGACGAAACCCCGTTTGCTCCGGTTCGCTGCTCGCAGAAGATTCCCAGCGTCCGTTGCTGTTGGCATCCCACTGCATTATCACGCACTCTCCGCTACTGCTGATAACCAGCGGCTGGCCAGTGCAACTGCCGTTGCAGTAGCCCGCCCGCTGTAACTGTTTTGCTACCGCCCAGAGTCGTTGCCAGAGATCGTCCTCCAGCGTCTGGATACGAGTCTGTTGCAAAACGGCGGCTTGCAGTGCCGGTAAAAAGCGGGCAGAAGCCAGCAGTAATATGCTGCCAATAGCCATTGCCAGTACGGTTTCCAGCAATGAAAAACCCCGTTGACTGTTCAACATTGATCGTCCTTCGCGTTCTGACACATTCTGATGCGCCCCCAGGCTGAAACCACGATCCGCCACTCTCCGGCACTGCTGCGAACGCGAATATGCCCGGGCCATGCGGTGTTGCGCAAACCAAAGAAGCCGAGCGACGGCGTCACATCCAGGAGCGTCACCTCAGGCCAGGCGGGCATAACGGCGAGCGGGCCTGGCGTGGCGCATCCCGCAGAGGGCGTATTGAGCAGGCACCAGCCTTCGCTCCCCCGTGCCGAATAAACCCGTTGCGCCTGATTATGCCAGTTCGCCTCCTCGCGTAACCGTTCCAGAAAGTGGCGAACTTGTAGCGCGGTCTGCCATAACCGCTGCTGCGCCTGCCAGTGCTGCCAGCCCGAGAGCCCCATACCGCTCAGGATCGCGATCAGCGCAACGGCAATAAGCGTTTCAATAAGGGTAAAACCCGCTTCGTTTTTCATGGCGGCAGTGTGCAAGCGGTGGATGTTCAGAGCGAGGCAGAAAAGGGAAAATTACGAGGTGTTACGAGAGAAAAAAATGCATTTGCAGTGGCTTGCACAGCGGCTGCGAGCAACGCCGAAAAACCGTTTTTTGATGAAAAAAAACCGGCGCATTACTGCACCGGTTGTGTAATGTTCAGCCTGGTCAGACAGCGACCGGCGCTTTAATTGCCGGGTGCGGATCGTAACCTTCAATGTCGAAATCTTCGAAGCGGTAATCAAACAGCGACTCTGGCTTACGTTTGATCACCAGTTTCGGCAGCGCGCGGGGTTCGCGGCTGAGTTGCAGATGCGTCTGCTCAAGGTGGTTGCTGTAGAGGTGCGTATCGCCCCCCGTCCAGACAAAATCACCCGGCTCCAAATCGCACTGCTGCGCCATCATATGTACCAGCAATGCATAGCTGGCGATATTGAACGGCAGCCCAAGGAACACATCGCAGGAACGCTGATAGAGCTGGCAGGAGAGCTTGCCGTCCGCTACATAGAACTGGAAGAACGCATGGCAAGGCGCCAGCGCCATTTTGTCCAGTTCGCCGACGTTCCAGGCAGAAACGATAATACGGCGAGAGTCCGGATCGTTTTTCAACTGGTTGATAACCGTTGAAATCTGATCGATATGGCGGCCATCCGGTGTTGGCCATGCGCGCCACTGTTTACCGTATACCGGTCCGAGATCGCCCCGCTCGTTGGCCCATTCATCCCAGATGGTGACGTTGTTTTCGCGCAGATAAGCGATATTGGTATCGCCCTGCAGGAACCACAGCAGTTCATGGATAATTGAACGCAAATGGCAGCGCTTGGTGGTCACCAGCGGGAAACCGTCCTGCAGATTAAAACGCATCTGATGGCCAAAAATAGACAGCGTGCCTGTCCCGGTGCGGTCATTTTTCGGGGTGCCTTCGGTCAGCACCTTTTGCATCAATTCTAAATACTGTTTCATGGTTCCTCAGGAAACGTGTTGCGGCGAACGATGGCGGTACGCCCAGATCATCATAATAGCGCCTGCGACAATCATTGGAATGGAGAGGATCTGCCCCATGCTGATGTACTGCACCCATTCGCCGGTAAACTGCGCATCGGGCTGGCGGAAAAATTCAACAATGATACGGAACGCACCGTAGCCAATCAGGAACAAGCCGGAGACCGCGCCGGTCGGGCGTGGTTTACGGATAAACAGGTTAAGGATGATAAACAGGACAACGCCTTCCAGCGCCAGCTCATAGAGCTGTGACATATGACGTGGCAGCACGCCGTATGTATCAAAAATCGACTGCCATTCCGGATGCGCTGGCAGCAACGCGACATCTTCCGCACGCGAGCCGGGGAACAACATAGTAAAAGGGAATGAGGGATCAACGCGGCCCCATAATTCACCATTGATAAAGTTGCCCAGACGTCCGGCACCCAGACCAAATGGGATCAGCGGCGCAATAAAATCAGAGACCTGGAAGAAGCTGCGTTTAGTACGACGCGCGAAAATCACCATCACGACGATAACGCCAATCAGGCCGCCGTGGAAGGACATACCGCCATCCCACACGCGGAACAGATAGAGCGGATCGGCAAGGAATAGAGGGAAATTGTAGAACAACACGTAGCCGAGGCGGCCCCCCAGAAATACCCCCAGGAAACCTGCATAGAGCAGATTTTCCACTTCGTTTTTCGTCCAGCCGCTGCCCGGACGGTTCGCCCGACGCGTAGCCAGCCACATTGCAAAAACGAACCCTACGAGGTACATCAACCCGTACCAGTGCAGGGAGACGGGTCCAATGGAAAAAATCACCGGATCAAAATCGGGAAAACGCAGATAGCCACTGTTCATCTGTCACCACAACTTGTTGTTCTTCCGCCGAAAGTGGACAGCGGTTTACATATGCGGTCGCAACCGGCGGCCGCTCCAAAGGGGCGAATCATAGCATAAGGGGGATGCATGAGTTGCGCCGAAGTTGTAAAAGATATGTATAGTCAAACAGCCACGCGCTTATTTTACCTCTGAACAAGCAGACGCTTAAATCCCGCCGCGGATCAGGCCGCCCAACCCGCGCCGCTCCATAAAAGCGGCAATCTGATGGCGAACTTCGGCAGTTAATTGCGCTTCAAGCGTGCGATTTGCCAGCACCTGCGCCTCTTCAGCATCAATACGCCGCAGCAAATATTTGATGCGCGCGACCGAACGCCCATTCATCGACAAATGGCGATAACCAAGGCCTATCAGCACAGCGACACACATCGGATCCCCGGCCATTTCACCGCACAGGCAAAGGTCGATGCCTAACCGTTCCGCCTCAGTAGCCACCATCGACAGCGCACGCAGCACGGCCGGATGCAGACTGTCATACATTGTCGCTACGCGGGTATTGTTGCGATCCACCGCCAGAATATACTGTGTCAGATCGTTAGTGCCGATGGAGATAAAATCAACGCGGCTTGCCAGATGCGACAACATAAACACCATTGAGGGCACTTCCAGCATCACGCCAATACGCGGGCGTGGAATGGCGTAGCCGATCATCTCTTCGACTTCACGTCCGGCGCGTTCAATGAGCCGTTTTGCCTCATCCACCTCGTCAATGCTGGTGATCATCGGCAGCAGAATACTGAGGTTGCCGGTCGCCGCATTAGCGCGCAGCATGGCGCGCACCTGCACGAGGAAAATTTCCGGCTGATCGAGCGTAATACGAATGCCTCGCCAGCCAAGACAGGGATTTTCCTCGCTGATGGGCATATAGGGCAGTTGTTTATCGGCGCCAATATCCAGCGTACGCAGCGTTACAGGCTTGTCGTTGAACATTTGCAGCATGCCCTGATATTGCGCCACCTGCTCCTCTTCCGACGGAAAGCCGCTTTGCAGCATAAAGGGAATTTCAGTGCGGTACAGCCCGATACCGTCGATGCGGCTGCCGAGTTTCTCTTCATGCTCCGGGCTTAAGCCAGCATTCAGCATCACTTTCACCCGCTCGCCGCTTTTAAGCTGCGCCGCCAGATTGACATCATCTTCGGCGAGACGGCTGAGCTCATTTTCCTCAGTGATGAGACGCTGGTATTCCTGTAGCAGAACCGGTTCCGGATCCACCAGCAATTCGCCGCGGTAACCATCGACAATCAGCGTACGGCGATGCAGCGCAGAAGGCTGGATATCCGCCCCCATCACCGTCGGAATGCCGAGCGCGCGCACCATAATCGCGGCATGGGAGTTGGCGGCACCGTCGCGCACCACCACGCCCACCAGCCGATCGTGCGGCAACTCTGCCAGCGTTGTCGCCGAAAGCTCATCGGCGACCAGCACAAAGCGCTCCGGCCAGGTATTCGGCCCCTGAATATTGTCATCAAGGTGGAACAGCAGACGCTGGCCGAGGGTCCGGAGATCGCCGGCCCGTTCTTTCAGATAACCATCGCTGAGCGCGGCAAACTGTTCGGCGAAACTTTCAATCACCGTTTTCACCGCCCATTCGGCCACCACGCCTCTGTCCACTTCTTCGAACAGCTCACGGCGCAAACGCGCATCGGAGAGCAGGTGGGAATAGAGATCGAAAATCGCCGCCGTCTCTTTTTGCGCACCGGCGGAAAAACGCTTGCTGTAACGGCGGAATTCGTTGGCAGCCTCTTCCAGCGCGCTGGTCAGCCTTTCACGCTCAAGCGAGGTATCCAGCGTCGATGCCGGATAAACCTGCTCCATCAACGGCAGGGTTTGATCCATCCAACCTTCGGCAATGGCAACCCCCGGCGAAGCAGGCAGCGCGCGAATACGAGTCTGCCGATACTGACCAAACAAGGCATTTAATTGTGACTGGGAAAGGATCCCGGCGACCTGGGTAGCCAGTGTGACCAGAAAGGACTCTTCGCTTTCATTGTACTGGCGCAGCTCACGCTGCTGCACAACCAGTACGCCAAGCAACTGACGACGCTGGATAATTGGTACGCCGAGAAACGCGCGAAAACGCTCCTCTTTTACCGCAGGAATATATTTAAAGCTGGGATGTTTCTGCGCATCGGCAAGGTTGATAGGCTCCGCCAGTCGGCCAACCAGGCCCACGATCCCCTGATCGAATGCGAGCGTGACAGTGCGGCCACGCGGCTTTTTTAAGCCGCGCGTCGCCATCAGATAAAAACAGCGCCTGTCGTGATCTGCAAGATAGACCGAGCATACTTCGGTTTCCATCGCCAGACACACGTCGGTAACCAGTATCTCCAGCGCTTCGTTAAGACGCGGCGCGCTGGCAACTTTCTCAACTATTTCTCGCAGTCGGGTGAGCATAATGTGGGTGGCTTAACCTCGTTTACGTCGCCAGGCAGGTGCGTTTTGTGGCTTAGGAGGCGTTTCCTGAAGCGATAACACCGCACTTGCAAACTCTTTCATCACCCGTCGGTAGACGTCGCGTTTAAACGAGACTACCTGACGAACAGGATACCAGTAGCTTACCCAACGCCAGCCATCAAACTCAGGAGTGCTACTGGTTTGCATATTGATTTCTGCATCATTACCAATCAACTGCAAAAGAAACCATTTTTGTTTCTGGCCGATACAAACCGGCTTTGTGTCCCAACGCACCAAACGTTTCGGTAACTTGTAACGCAACCAGTTACGGGTAGAAGCAAGGATACGAACATCTTTACGACTTAAGCCCACTTCCTCGAACAGTTCCCGGTACATCGCCTGCTCCGGGGTCTCGCCTGGGTTGATTCCCCCCTGGGGAAATTGCCATGAGTGCTGCCCGAAGCGTCTGGCCCACATCACCTGGCCCTGTCGATTGCAGATTACGATTCCCACATTTGGGCGGTAGCCATCGTCATCAATCACCGGACTACCTCAAAATAAACCTGAATGACGAGATTGTTTCACACTCCCGGAAAACGGTAAACCACTCTATGACAGGGATACGAACGGATAACGATTGAATAACTCACAGTTTGCATAAGAGTTATAAACATCACCCCCTGCCTCAGACGGGTTTTATTCACCTTTTCTGTGGATAGAGTTGTGAAAAAGTATGGAATTACCCAGGGAAAACCCAGAACAGTCTGAATAACCCATTTATCGGGTAAAAAAATAAAACTCGGTGATTCATTTAGTTAAGTGACTTATCACCGGGTTTTTGCAGCATTATGTGACGATCATCACTCTTAGGATCCTGGCGCTGATGAAAGATCGAACAGAGCCGTTTTTATCCACAGATTATGCCAATAAGTTAGGCATATTTTGTGCAGAAACTCGATTTTCATCGCACGTCAAGGCTGTAAATGGAAACAGTAGTGAGGGTTTTCATCAGTTATCCCATTTTTCTGTGGATAACATGGTGTAAGATCCTGTTCATTGTCAGTGACCAGATTTGGAAAACCTGGCAGGCTGTTGCGCAACACATTACAAACACAAATAAATTATCTTTTAAATCATTGCGTTGCCTATATTCCACTGAAAACGGTAAACTACCAGACTACAGTGGAAAACTACTGCCTGTTTTTTAATCAAAAGGTTAGTGACATGTTCGCGTTGTCTCCCTTCACTTCGCCACCAGAATCCGAGGCTCAGTTACTCGCTCAGGCACAGCGCCTGGCAGGCTATTCGCTTGGCGAACTGGCGGCATTGGTGGGACTGCCGGTGCCGCGCGATCTGAAACGGGATAAAGGCTGGATCGGTGTGTTGCTTGAGCTATGGCTGGGCGCCAGCGCCGGAAGCAAACCCGAACAGGACTTCGCCGCGCTGGGCGTCGAGTTAAAAACCATTCCGGTGGATAACCAGGGCCGCCCGCTGGAAACCACCTTTGTTTGCGTCGCGCCACTCACCGGGAATAGCGGCGTGGTGTGGGAAACCAGCCATGTCCGGCACAAGCTGAAACGCGTGTTATGGATCCCGATAGAGGGTTCACGCGAGATCCCGGTAGCCGATCGCCGTGTCGGATCGCCGTTGCTCTGGAGCCCCAATGAGGAAGAAGAGCAGCAGTTGCGCCAGGACTGGGAAGAGTTGATGGATCTGATTGTGTTGGGCCAGGTCACGCGTATTACCGCCCGTCACGGCGAAGTCCTGCAATTACGTCCCAAGGCCGCCAACAGCAAAGCGTTAACGGAAGCGATTGGCGAACATGGGGAGCCTATTCTCACGCTACCTCGCGGTTTCTACCTGAAAAAGAACTTCACCCGCTCGCTGCTGGCTCGCCACTTTTTTCTATCCGGCTATTAATTTTTTGCCACAGCCTCACCGACGCTTATAATTAGCGCTTCTTTTTTTGCAGGACTTTTATTGATGTTATTTGCATGGATCACCGACCCTAACGCCTGGCTTGCGCTCGGTACGCTGACGCTGCTGGAGATCGTGTTAGGGATCGATAATATTATTTTCCTCTCTCTGGTTGTTGCAAAGTTACCTACCGCGCAACGTAATCACGCCCGTCGGCTTGGGCTGGCAGCGGCAATGCTGATGCGACTGCTGCTGCTGGCTTCTATTGCCTGGGTAACAAGACTGACGCATCCGTTATTCACCCTTTTTGATCACAGCGTTTCGGCGCGTGACATGATCCTTTTTCTCGGCGGATTGTTCCTGATCTGGAAAGCGAGCAAAGAGATCCACGAGTCGATCGAAGGTGAAGAAGAAGGGCTGAAAACTAACGTTCACTCTTTCCTCGGCGCTATCGTGCAGATCATGCTGCTGGATATCATTTTCAGTCTCGATTCGGTGATTACCGCAGTGGGTCTCTCCGATCATCTGTTCATCATGATGGCCGCCGTCGTGATCGCTGTTGGCGTGATGATGTTTGCCGCGCGTCCGATTGGCGAATTTGTCGATCGCCATCCGTCGGTCAAAATGCTGGCGCTGTCGTTTTTGATTCTGGTCGGCTTTACGCTGATCCTCGAAAGCGTTTCGATTCATGTGCCGAAAGGTTATATCTACTTCGCGATGTTCTTCTCTATCGCTGTCGAGTGGCTTAACCTGTTGCGCAACAAAAAAAATCCACTGTAAGCAAAGCGCTTCCCCGGTCGGGGAAGCGCTTTTCACTTCCTTACCTGCTCTAACCGCTATTTTCAGAAAATCTCCCTTTTCCATCGCGAAACAGCGGGTTATTACTAGACTGTGTGTGACGCATGCAATGAGAGGGTCTGAGTGATGAAAAAATGGGCGGTGATTATTTCCGCAGTAGGTTTAGCTTTTGCGGTTTCCGGATGCAGTAGCGATTACGTAATGGCAACAAAAGACGGCAGAATGATCCTGACGGATGGTAAGCCGGAAATTGATGATGATACCGGGCTGGTCAGCTATCGCGATCAGCAAGGCAACAAAATGCAGATTAACCGTGATGATGTCTCCCAGATTATCGAACGCTAAGAAATATCTTTAAAGGTCAGTGACCTGCTGACCTTTTTGTGAATTTTCCCTTTCCCTTTTGCTTCCCCTCTGCCATGTTTATAGTCCTTTGTCAGGACTACTGACGTTGTATTTTTAAGGAAGCCGGCTATGCAGTATCACCGTATCCCCCACAGTTCGCTGGAAATCAGCACCCTGGGGCTGGGCACAATGACGTTTGGTGAACAAAACAGCGAAGCCGACGCCCATGCACAGCTCGATTACGCCGTCAGCCAGGGAATCAACCTGATTGATGTCGCAGAGATGTACCCTGTTCCGCCACGCCCGGAAACGCAGGGTTTAACCGAAACCTATGTCGGCAACTGGCTGGCAAAACGCGGCAACCGCGAAAAGCTGGTTATCGCCTCTAAAGTCAGCGGCCCAAGCCGCAACAATGACAGCGGGATCCGTCCGGATCAGGCGCTCGATCGTAAAAACATCCGCAGCGCGCTGGATGAAAGTTTAAAACGTCTGCAAACCGATTATCTCGATCTCTACCAGGTTCACTGGCCGCAGCGCGCCACTAACTGCTTCGGCAAGCTGGGTTATAGCTGGGTAGAGAGCGCGCCGGTCATAACGCTGCTGGAAACGCTGGAAGCGCTGACTGAGTTTCAGCGCGCGGGCAAAATTCGTTATATCGGCGTCTCGAACGAAACCGCCTTTGGCGTGATGCGCTATCTGCATCTGGCGGAAAAGCATGAACTGCCGCGCATTGTCACCATCCAGAACCCGTACAGTCTGCTAAACCGCAGCTTTGAAGTGGGCCTTGCGGAAGTGAGCCAGTATGAAGGTGTAGAACTGCTGGCCTACTCCTGCCTCGCCTTCGGCACGCTGACCGGGAAATACCTCAACGGGGCGAAACCCGCAGGCGCGCGCAACACGCTGTTCAGCCGCTTTACGCGTTACAGCGGTGAGCAGGCGCAAAAAGCGGTGGCGGCTTATGTGGATATTGCGAAGCGACACAATCTCGATCCGGCGCAGATGGCGCTGGCGTTTGTCCGTCGCCAGCCCTTCGTCGCCAGCACCCTGCTGGGCGCGACGACGATGGAACAGTTGAAAACCAATGTGGAAAGCCTGCATCTGGATCTGAGCCAGGATGTGCTGGCGGAGATTGAAGCGGCGCACCAGATATATACCTACCCGGCGCCGTAAACTTACCGGCGGCGCTGCCAGAACCACAGCGCCGCTATCGCCAGCGCAAAGATCACGCCAAAGCCGACGCCCGTTCCCACTACCGGAGCGCCGGCTTTTACCGCCAGCGAGTACAGCCCCAGCATTACCAGCATTGCCATGTTTTCGCCGAGATTCTGCACGGCAATCGCATTGCCCGCCCCGACCGACGCTTTACCAATCGCCTGTAGCAACGCATTCAGTGGCACGACAAAAAAGCCGCCCAGCATGCCGATCAGCATCAGAACGCCATAAGCAGGCAGCAAAGCATGTTGTAACGAAAACAGCACCACCGCGACGCCAATCAAAACCCCCGCAGGCATACAGCGCGCGACAGTTTCCAGCGTGACCAGCTTCGCCGCCAGCCCGGCACCGACCACAATCCCGACCGCCACCATCGCGTTCAGATAGGTCGGCGTGGCGTTGTCAGTAATACCCAGCGCTACCGGCACCCACAGCACCAGCAGGAAGCGCAGTGTCACACCCGCCCCCCAGAACAGGCTGGTGCCAACCAGCGAAAAGCGGGTTTCACCGTTGCGCCACAAACTTTTGCAGGCGCTAAAGAAGCTGTACGTCATCGGCGTAAAACGCCAGGACTGCCCCGGCCGCGCAGCGGGCAGCTTTGGGATCAGTAAATTTGCGACGACCGCGCCCGCATAAACCAGCGTACAAACGCCCAGCGCAGCAAGCACATGCCAGTCGGCCAGCACGCCACCCGCCACAGAACCGAGCAGAATGGCGGCAATAGTTGATGACTCCATCAGCCCATTGGCTTTAACCAGCTTATCCCCGGAAGTGATCTCGCCGAGGATGCCGTACTTCGCCGGAGAGTAAGCCGCCGCGCCAATGCCCACCAGCAGATAGCCGACAAAGGGATTCACGCCAAAGCAAATGCTCGCAGCGCCCAGCAGCTTTAAGCCGTTCGCCATCATCATTACCCGGCCTTTGGCGAAACTATCCGCCACCTGACCGACAAATGGGGCAAACAGGATGTAAGCGCCCACAAACACCATTTGCAGGATCGGCTGGCTCCAGTCCGGGTAAAACTCAGCCTTCAGCAGCGCCAGCGTGGCAAACAGCAGCGCATTGTCGCCAAATGCCGAAAGGAACTGGGCGGCGATCACCGCCATCATTCCGCGCGACCACAGCGAGGCGTTGATCTCAGGTTTAAGCATGTTGGGTTTCCGCCTCGTCAACCATCGTTTTGAGCGTGACAAAATCTGGCTTGCCGCTGCCCAGCACCGGCAGTTGCTTGAGATAACGAATGTCACGCGGTACCGCCAGTTCAGGGATACCCTGCGCACGCGCATACTGCAGAAGTTTATCGCGCGTCAGCGATTCATCGTTCGTAAACATCACCAGCGCTTCACCTTTGCTGGCATCACTTTTAATCACCGTGGCATGCATTTTCTCCGGCGACACCGCCAGCGCCAGCTGTTCCACCGTCTCCAGCGAGATCATCTCACCGGCAATTTTGGCAAAACGCTTCGCGCGCCCCTGAATCTGCACAAATCCTTGCTCATCAAAACGCACAATATCGCCGGTGTCGTACCAGCCAGCTTCCTGCTCGCCATGAATATTCTCCGCCGACGGCGCTTCCAGCACGCCGGGGTTTTCTACCCGCAGATAGCCGGTCATCACGTTCGGCCCTTTCAGTTGCAGGCGTCCGCCCTCTTCAATACCCGGCACTGCCATCAGACGCGCATCCATTCCCGGCAGAATACGGCCAACCGTGCCCGGTTTCGCCGCCATCGGTACGTTAATCGAAACCACCGGCGCACATTCGGTCACGCCATAACCTTCCAGAATGCGCAGGCCGAATTTGTCCTGCCACAACTGGCGCGTGCTCTCCTGTAACTTCTCGGCGCCAGCCACAACATACCGCAGGCGGAAAAAGTCGTAAGGATTGGCGAAACGCGCATAGTTGCCGAGGAAGGTCGGGGTGCCAAACAGCACGGTACAGTTGCGGTCATAGACCAGTTCCGGCACCACGCGATAGTGCAGCGGGCTGGGATAGAGAAACACTTCCGCCCCGGTCAGCAGCGGCGTAAACAACCCTACCGTCAGGCCAAACGAGTGGAACAGCGGTAGCGCCGACATAAAGCGGTCGTTGGCGGTAAAGTCAGCGATGGTTTTGATCTGCTCAACGTTAGCCAGAATGCTCTTGTGGCTATGCACCACGCCTTTCGGGTTGCCTTCAGAACCGGAGGTAAAGAGCACCAGCGCTGGATCCTCCGGTTTCTGCGCCACTTGCGCTTTTAGCGGCGTCAGCAAATGGCGGAAAATCCAAACCTTATCTTGCAGCGTAACATCGCCCTTCAGATCTTCCAGATAGACCCAGCGCACCTGGGTAAGCTGCTCCGGCAGATGCCAGAGCTTGCCTTTATCTATAAAGGTTCGCGAGGTGAAGATGGTTTTGATTTGCGCTGCCGTGATGGCGCTGCCAAGCCCTTTCACCCCGGCAGTGTAGTTCATCATCGCCGGAATTCGGCCACGGGCAATCGCCCCAAAAATGACCGCCGCGCTGATGCCTGCATTGGGCAGCATCAGGCCAATTTTCTCCCCCTGCTCACTGTATTTTTCCAGGATGCGCGCAACGAACAGCGTCTTGGTCAGCAGCTTGCGGTAGCTGTCGGGAGTAAAGTTAATGTCTTCGACGCAGGGCTTGTTGGCACCGAAACGGTACTGCGCGGCGAGAAATGCTTCAAACAGCGTTTCGCGCGGGCGCACGGCCATGCGCGCTTCCATCATGATTTGGTGCAGCATCTCACCGGCGATTTTGCGGCGATCGCGCGCGCGCGGTGCTTCCGGCATCGGTAAAGATGTCGGCGGCAGAATATGCAGCGTAATGCGCGGAAACAGACGCTGTTTAACCAGCCCTTTCAGGCGGCTGAAATAAGTCAGCTCGGCGCCATCAATACGCAGCGGTATTACCGTTGCGCCCGATTTGGCGGCGACAAAACCCGCGCCGTCATAGATTTTCATCAGCGACCCCGAGAGCGAAATGCGCCCTTCAGGGAAAATCACCACCGGGCGGCCCTGCTCGATCAGGCGCACCAGATATTTAATCGACATCGGTTTGGTGGGGTCGAGAGGGACAAAGTCAACGATAGAGCGGATCCAGCGCATATACCACTGGCTGCTGATCGAGGAATAAACCGCAAAAACCGGGCGTACAGGCAGGAACAGCGCCAGCAGAATGCCATCAATAAAGGAGACATGGTTAGGGGTAATCAACACACGTTCGCCGTGTAGTGCTTCAGTGCTGCCGGTCAACTGCACCCGGAACAAAACGCGAAACAGTTCGCGAAAAAAGCCCAGTAGCATCTCAACTCCTTTTGCCAGAGAAATAAGCAAGTTTGCAAATTGTGGCAGATTACACGAGAAGTGCTGGAGGAGAAATTCAGGGCAAAAAAAAACCTGCGCGTCCGCGCAGGTTGGTGCAAGAAATGAGTACGAAGAGCGTACCGAATAAATCACCAATCAATACCTCTGGGTATCTTGATTGTGGCGTTGGCGCGGGCGTACCGCCAGCGGGAAAAAGCAAGGGAATAAGCCGAAGTGAAACGAGGTGTGTCGATTCGCTTTGCTTGTAACAACGCGGGCAAAAAAAAACCTGCGCATCTGCGCAGGTTGGTGTAATTCGAGTATGCAACCCGGGGGCTGCGCTCACCTATCAATACCTCTGGGATAACCACTCTGTCATGGGGGAGAACGCGCCACCAGCAGACAATCGAAACAGCTTTGCGCAAAGTGTAACTAAAGGTTTTACCTGTATTAATCGGCAAAACTTTTTTGTGTAACGGTTCCACGGCTTTCCAACGCGTCACTTCACGTTTGCACACTACCAGCAGGTAACTGCCTTGATTAGCCATTCCTTTTCCGTAACACTACACAGTGTGTAAACGCTTACCCCTAAGGAAGGTACGCCATGGCGACCATTAAAGATGTAGCACGGCTGGCAGGCGTCTCCGTTGCTACGGTTTCCCGTGTGATTAACGACTCGCCAAAAGCGAGCGAATCTTCACGGCTGGCGGTGCAAAGTGCAATGGATGCGCTGAATTATCATCCGAACGCCAACGCCCGCGCGCTGGCGCAGCAATCGACGGAAACCGTCGGTCTGGTGGTCGGCGATGTTTCAGATCCTTTTTTCGGCGCGATGGTGAAAGCCGTTGAGCAAGTCGCTTCCGCCACCGGTAATTTTCTGCTGATTGGCAACGGCTACCACAACGAAGAGAAAGAGCGCAAAGCCATCGAGCAGTTGATCCGCCATCGCTGCGGCGCGCTGGTGGTACACGCCAAAACTATCCCCGATGAAGAGCTGGCTTCGCTGATGAAGCAAATTCCTGGCATGGTACTGATCAACCGTATTCTGCCGGGTTTTGAACAGCGCTGCGTGGCGCTCGACGACCGCTACGGCGCGTGGCTGGCAACCCGCCACCTGATCCAGCAAGGCCATACGCGCATTGGCTACCTTTGCTCCAACCACGCCATTTCCGACGCGGAAGATCGTTTGCAGGGTTATTACGATGCGCTGAAAGAGAATGGCCTGCCCTGCAATGACCGACTGGTGACCTTCGCCGAGCCGGATGAAAGCGGCGGCGAACAGGCGATGACTGAACTGCTAGGTCGCGGCAGAAACTTTACCGCCGTTGCCTGTTACAACGATTCGATGGCGGCGGGCGCAATGGGCGTACTGAATGATAATGGCATTGATGTGCCGGGCGAGATTTCACTGATTGGTTTCGATGATGTGCTGGTGTCGCGCTATGTGCGTCCCCGGCTGACCACCGTCCGTTACCCGATTGTCACCATGGCGACACAGGCCGCCGAGCTGGCGCTGGCGCTGGCGGAAAACCGTCCACTGCCGGAGATAACGCATCTGTTTAACCCGACGCTGGTGCGCCGCCATTCAGTGATTGCCCCGCAGGAGAGTTAACGCGGGTTGCCCTGAGCCTGATTGCTTGCCGGAAGGCGTTAATGCTTATCCGGCCTGCATATTCTTCTGCGTTTAGCCGAAAAACTCACAGCGCAATGCGATACAAATGCACATGCGTGTTCGGGTAATCCAGCCCGTCGCCAATATACTCCCAGCCGTAGCGCTCATAAAAATCGCGGCAGGCGGAATAGAGATGTAACTGGCTAAATCCCATTGCTTTTGCCTGCGCCATCACATGATGCTGTAGCTGCCCGGCCAGCCCCTGCCCGCGCGCGCTTTCTTTTACATACAACGCGGCCAGCCACGGGAAAAGATCCTGACGGCTGATCAAATCGCAGCGCCACAGCCCGACAGTCGCCAGCAGTTCATCGCCGTCAACCAGCACAAACGTCAACGGTAACGCGCCCGGCGTCTGGCTGTGATCAATAATGCTGGCAAAGAAATCGCGCGGCAGGGAATCGCCAAACTCATGCCACAGCCACTCGATAACCTGCGGCGCAAAGCGCGGCGCTTCGTAGAGAGGAAGGATTTTCACATCAATTTTCCCTGGAAGATGGGGACGGATTCAAACAGATAGCCGTCGAAATCCGGCGCATCTTCATCAGATAGCTCCAGCAGGCTTTTTTTGACATTTTCCAGATGCTGCCACATCGCCTGCCATGCGCCCATCACATCGCGGCGACGCACCGCTGCCAGCAGCGTTTGCCGGTCGCCCAGCCATTTCAGGCGATACGGACGGCTGGCGATATGCACATTAAACTGTTGCCACAGCGGGCTACTGTCCATCTGGTGCCAGATGCTCTCTACCGTTGCCAGCAGCATCTGGTTTTGCGAAGCCCCGGCCAGCACCAGATGAAACATCTTGCTGTTGTCCTGGGTGGTGTCATTCAGGGCGATGGCGCGCTGCTCTTGTTCGAGAATCCGCCGCAGGTTGTCAACATCCGCCCGCGTCGCCATGGTCGCCGCAAAGGCAGCAATATTGCTCTCCAGCAACTGACGCGCTTGCAGGATCTCGAACGGGCCAACATCGCTACTGAGAAAGCGCTCTTCCTCGTTTTCATGGGCCTGCGGAATACGCATCACATAGACGCCCGACCCCTGGCGAATATCAACCGTGCCCTGCAATTCCAGCATCAGCAGCGCTTCGCGCACAATGGTGCGGCTGACGCCATATTTTTCGGCGATATTGCGCTCCGGCGGCAGGCGGGAGCCAACGGGATAGTGCCCCTGGATGATTTGCTCGCGTAAATCCTCGCCAATCTCCTGGTACTGTTTTTTTTCCGGCGGAACGACGGCCTTCTCCACAATATCACCTGCACTTATTAGTTATTGCGCGCTATCTTACTTCATCATCGAGGGTAAGGGTCAACCGGCGCTCATCGCTCAGCACGCGGAACCAGCGCAGCGACTTTTTCGCCCGCCGATCGCGGTTGTGCTGCAGATCGATCTCCACCAGCCCATAGCGGTTTTTAAAGGCGTTCATCGGCGAAACGTTGTCGGTAAACGCCCACAGCATATAGCCGTGGCAGTTCGCACCTTCTTCCCGCGCCCGCAGCGTCTGATACAGATGCGCGGCGATGAACTCAATGCGGTAATCATCCTCAATGGTTCCCTCAGCATTGCGGAACTGCCCTTCGTTCTCCACGCCCATGCCGCTTTCCGCAACAAACCACGGAATATTGCCGTACTCGTTTTTGATGCGCATCGCCATGTCATAGATGATCTCAGGCAGGATCTCCCAGCCGCGCGATTTGTTCATCTTTCTGCCCGGCAGCTCAAACGGCTCATAGTAATACGCCGGGTGGAACGGTGTCTCCGGGTGCCAGGCGCGCGATGGCGCTTTCACACGGTGCGGATAGTAAAGATTGATGCCCAGTTCATCGACGGTGTTGTCGCGAATGATCGCCAGTTCCTCTGCGTTGTAATCCCATTTAACGTTGTGTTTTTCCAGCAGATCCACCAGCTCCTGCGGATAGTGGCCTTTCACCAGCGGATCGAGGAACACGCGGTTATAGAACAGATCGTAACGCTGTGCCGCCTGTACATCGTGCGGAGCGCTGGAACGTGGGTAAGTCACTTCCGGGTTGAGAATGCAACCGACAGTTCCGGCGTACCCCTTCTCGCGAAACAGCTTCACCACTTTTGCCGTCGCCAGGTTTTTGTGGTGGTTCCACTGCATCCAGGTGCTGGTGTTCTGCTCATACGGCCAGCGCAGCGCATCAAGATAGACGCGGGTTTGCACCACAATCGGCTCATTAAAGGTAAACCAGCGCGTCACTTTATGGTGGAAGCGCTCAAACACTTTCTCAACGTACAGCAGATAGAGTTCGACCACTCTCTTTGAGGCCCAGCCGCCGTAGGTTTCCAGCAGATAACCGGGCAGCTCGTAGTGCTCCAGACAGATCATCGGCGTTATGCCATGGCGCTGCATCTCATCAAAAAGCTGGTCGTAATAGCTGGCGTAAGTCTCATCCACCACGCCCTGCTCGTAATCGGTCAGAAAGCGCGACCAGTTGATCGAGGTGCGGTAGTGGGTTAACCCCGCCTGCTTCATCAGTTGCACATCTTCGCGAAAACGCTGGTAGAAATTCGTGGCCACCGCCGGGCCATAACCCTCATGCCAGACGTGGCGATCGTTTTTGTACCAGAGATCAGGCCACGAATCCTGGCCCGCCTTTTTCCCTTCCCAGCCTTCGGTTTGCCAGGCCGATGCCGCCGCGCCCAGAATAAACGACGGCGGAATGGTAATGGTTTTTGTACTCATAACATCCTCAGGCATTGTTGGCGGCTTGCGCCTGTAATTGCGCCTGTTCCGCGCGGCGGGAGGCGATCTTCACAAACGGCAGATAGATAACGACGGCGGTAACAATGCAGATTAACTGGGTAACCACCGCCCCCATTGAGCCTGCGGTAGAGAGCCAGGCATTGATCAACGGCGGCGTCGTCCAGGGCACCATCACCACGGCTTTCCCGGCAAAACCGGTTACCGTCGCGAAGTAGCCGATCGAGCCGGTCACCAGCGGGGTGATAATGAACGGAATGGCGAGGATCGGGTTCAGCATGATCGGCATACCGAAGATCACCGGCTCGTTAATATTGAAGATCCCAGGACCTATCGACAGCTTGGCGATCTCTTTCATCTCTTTGCGTTTCGTGGCGATCATTACCGCAATCAGCAGGCCGATGGTCAGGCCGGAACCGCCGATGCTCATGTACACATCCCAGAACGGCATGGTGATGATGTTCGGCACCTCTTTCCCTTGCTCAAAGGCGCTCATATTGACGGTGATCGCCCCCAGCAGCAGCGGTTCGCGGATCGGTTTGATCATTTGGTTGCCGTGAATACCGATCACCCAGAACAATTGCGCGACAAACATCAGCAGCAGAATGCCGGGCAGGCTTTGTACCACGCGCTCCAGCGGTTGCTGCACCACCTGATACACGGCGTCATACAGATACATGCCGGTCACCTGATGGAAGACGAAGCCGAAAGTGGCGATCAGCGTGGTGGTAATGATCGCCGGGATCAGCGCCGAGAACGAAGCAGAAACGTTCGGCGGTACGGTATCCGGCATTTTGATCTTCAGGCTCTCGCGGTTTTCCAGCCAGCAGTAGACTTCCACCGACAAAATAGCGATAAACATGCCGAGGAACAGGCTGCGGGTATCGGAGAACTGGCGCAGCAGCACATCTTTCACCACGTGCATCTGGCCATCCACCATCATCTCGACAGTAGTGGGTGTCACGCAGATAAAGCAGATCACCGCCAGCAGACCGGGAAACAGCGACTTGATGCCGTTAATACGCCCCAGTTCAATACCAATTAAAAACACCGCGCCAATGTTGAGGAAGTTCAGCGTGGCATAGTTAATGGCGCTGGTAATCGGTTTGAGCGCAGCGAGAAACGACAGCGCCTGGAAGCTGGCGAGACCGTTTTTCGGGTCCAGTACCATGTTGGAAATTAATACCGAGAACGCGCCGACAATAATGACCGGCATCAGCGTAATAAACGAAGATTTGATCGCCATGATATAGCGATAGCTGTTGAACTTGGTGGCGAAACTACCCAGAGAATCAATGAGTTTTTCTTGTAGGGCCATAGGGTCACACCTCAGTTAAGGGGGGCTTTTTTTATCGGTACAGGTATACAGCCGGATTCCATTTGGCATACCAAAAATAGCCACAGCGTTAGAAAAGTTCTGTGACCCGGCTCGCAAGCCCTCTACTGGTATTCCAAAACGAAGCGATTACTCACATTGGCATGCCACCTTAGCTTTTTCAGGGATATTTCCGTACTTAAGCCAAACCCACCCGCTACGCCTTAACCCGCGAAATGAGTGTGTTAAACTGCCTCTCATTAATGCGGAGAGCTTGTCATGGTCACAATGCTGGATGTTTCACTGCGCGCAGGCGTGTCGAAAGCGACGGTTTCCCGGGTGCTCAACAAAACGGGGCAAGTCAAAGAGAGCACCCGCGCTCAGGTTTTTAAAGCGATGGAAGAGCTGGGGTACCGCCCCAATTTTCTGGCGCAATCGCTGGCGAATCGCACCAGTAATAGCATTGGCCTGGTGGTTTCCAGCTTTGACGGTTTCTATTTTGGCCGCCTGCTACAACAGGCTTCCCGCCGGACGGAATTTCACGGTAAGCAACTGATTGTCACCGACGGTCACGACACGCCGGAGCGGGAAACGCTGGCGGTGCAGATGCTGGCGGACCGGCGCTGCGACGCCATCATTCTCTATACCCGTTTTATGAGTGAAAAGAGCATCCTGCGTTTGATCGATGAAACGCCGATGCCGCTGATCGTGATCAACCGCGAATTATCCCAGGCGCATGACAAATGTGTCTTCTTCGAGCAGCAGGACGCTGCCTTCCAGGTGGTGGATTATCTGGCGGGCCTTGGCCACCGCGAGATCGCCTGCATCACCGTGCCGATTCATACCCCCACCGGCAAAGCGCGACTAATGGGGTATCGCAAGGCGCTGGAAAAACACGGAATTAGCTGGGATGCGGGAAGAGTAAAATACGGCGACGCCACCATGACGCGCGGCTATGAGTTGTGCCGTGAGATGTTGCAGGAAGGGGCGCATTTCAGTGCCTTGTTCGCCTGTAACGATGATATGGCGCTCGGCGCATCGAAGGCGCTCTACCAGGCCAGTTTGCGCATTCCGCAGGATATTTCGCTGTTTGGTTTTGATGATGCGCCCAGCGCTCGCTGGCTGGAGCCTGGGCTGTCAACGGTCTATCTGCCGATCGATACCATGATCGCCACGGCTATCGATCAGGCAATCAAACTGGCGAATGCCGACGAGATTGAACCGATCCCCCCGTTTACCGGCACGCTGGTATTACGCGATTCGGTGGCGGCGGGACCGTATCAGGATTAGAACTGCTCCAGCGCCAGCAGCTCGTCGATGGTCTGACGGCGGCGGATCAGGCGCGCAACGCCATGATCAAACAGCACTTCCGGCAACAGCGGGCGGCTGTTGTAGTTTGACGACATCGATGCGCCGTACGCGCCGGTATCATGCAGCACCAGATAATCCCCCGCTTTTACCGCAGGAAGCGCGCGGGTTTCCACTTTCCCGCCCTCTTGTTGGGTAAAGACATCGCCGGATTCACACAGCGGCCCCGCAACCACGGTGTCGATAAGTTCAGCCTGATGCAGATCGCGGCCATCGCCAGCCAGCGCGGTAATGTGATGATAGCTGCCGTACATCGCCGGGCGCATCAGATCGTTAAAACCGGCGTCAATCAGCACAAAGTGGCGGCTACCCATATTCTTCACGCTGCGCACCTGCGATACCAGTACGCCGGATTCCGCCACCAGGAAGCGTCCCGGTTCGATCTCCAGTTTCACCGCATGGCCGAGATGTTTGGCGATTTGCTCGCGAGCGGCATTCCACAAACCAAAATAGTGAGCCGTATCAACCTGATCTTCCCCTTCATGGTAGGGAATGGAAAGCCCGCCACCGGCGGAGATAGCCGGCAGATCCTGGCCGAAATCCACCACCTGGCGCACCATTGCGCCGCACACCTGCTCAAGATGGCCGTAATCAACGCCGGAACCGATGTGCATGTGAATGCCCGCCAGTTTTAGCTGATAGCGCTGCATCACCGCCAGAGCCGCATTGAGATCGCTGTACCAGATACCGTGTTTGCTATTTTCACCGCCGGTATTGGTTTTCTGGCTGTGGCCGTGGCCAAAACCCGGATTGACGCGCAGCCAGACGCGATGGCCCGGCGACACAGCGCCGAGCTGTTCCAGCATATCGACGGAACCGGCGTTCACCGCAATGCCCAGCTCGCTGACGCGCGCCAGCGTGGCGTCATCAATCACATCGGCAGTGAAAACAATATCGTCCGGATGCGTTTGCGGATCGTAACCCGCTGCTAACGCACGCTCGATCTCACCCAGCGACACCGAATCAACTTTCACGCCCTGCTCGCGCATCAGGCGCAGAATATGAATATTTGAGCACGCCTTTTGCGCGAAACGCACCACATCAAACGCGCTGAGTTTGGCGATTTGCGCGCGAATAATTTGCGCATCATAAACCCATACCGGGCAGCCAAATTCAGCAGGCAGCCGCAGCAGGTTTTCGGCATTCAGGTCGGTATCAGTCTGGTGTAGTGAGCGTGGCATGGTGAACTCCGTCAGCAATTTTTACTGATTACGCCACAGCGCGAAGGGAATAAAAAATATCGTTTTATCGCGACTCTATGCAAAAATGATATGGATAACCCACAGCAACGAGATCCCGCGATGCCAGCTGTTAACTTGCGCCATATCGAAATTTTTCACGCGGTGATGACCACCGGCAATCTGACTGAAGCCGCAGCCTTGCTGCATACCTCGCAGCCGACGGTCAGCCGCGAGCTGGCGCGCTGTGAAAAGGTGCTGGGGCTGAAGCTGTTTGAACGTTCGCGCGGGCGTTTGCATCCTACGGTACAAGGGCTGCGGCTGTTTGAAGAGGTGCAGCGCTCATGGTACGGGCTGGACCGCATTGTCAGCGTCGCCGAGAGCCTGCGCGAGTTTCGCCAGGGGGAACTCTCCGTCGCCTGTTTGCCCGTCTTCTCGCAGTCTTTTTTACCGCTGCTGTTACAACCTTTTCTCGCCCGCTATCCGGATGTCAGCCTGAACATTGTGCCGCAGGAGTCGCCGTTGCTGGAGGAGTGGCTGTCGGCACAGCGCCATGATTTAGGCCTGACCGAAACGCTGAGCACCCCGGCGGGCACCGAACGAACGCCGTTGCTGACCTGTAATGAAGTGTGCGTGATGCCGCAGGATCACCCGCTGGCCAGCAAAACAGTGCTGACGCCAGCCGATTTTCAGGGGGAGAATTACATCAGCCTGTCGCGTACCGATAGCTACCGGCAACTGCTGGATGCGCTGTTTACGGAACATCAGGTGAAACGGCGAATGGTGCTGGAAACCCACAGCGCCGCCTCGGTTTGTGCAATGGTGCGCGCGGGCGTTGGGCTTTCTGTGGTTAACCCGCTGACAGCGCTGGATTACGCCGCCAGCGGTATCGCCGTGCGCCGTTTTAGTATCGACGTCCCCTTTACCGTCAGTCTGATCCGCCCACTGCATCGTCCGGCGTCGGCGCTGGTGGATGCTTTCGCGCGCCATTTACAGGCAGCCATGCCGCTGATCGCCCAGCCGCTGGCCGCCATGCTGGGCGAGTCCTAAGAGAGCATAAAATTCACTGCATCGGCCGCGTGCAGCGCGGCGGTGTCAAACACCTTAATCGGGCTGCTCTTTTCCGGTATCAGCAGGCCAATCTCGGTACAGCCGAAAATCACCCCTTCGGCGCCTTCACTCGCCATTTGTTTGATCAGATTGATAAAATAGTAACGCGACTCATCGCTGAATGTGCCAAGGCACAGCTCTTCAAAGATGATTTCATTCACGCGTTCGCGATCTTCCGGGCCGGGTACGCAGGTTTCGATACCAAACTGTTTTTCCAGCCGCCCGCGATAAAAATCCTGCTCCATGGTGTAACGCGTGCCCAGCAGCGCGACGTTGCGCATGCCCGCGCTTTCAATGGCGCGCCCGGTGGCATCGGCAATATGCAGGAACGGAATATGGCAACGCTCTTCAATTTGCCCGGCCACTTTGTGCATGGTGTTGGTACAAAGCACAATGGCTTGCGCGCCAGCCTGCTCCAGACCCGCAGCGGCCTGCGCGAGGATCTCACCCGCTTTATGCCACTGTGCCGTTGCCTGGCAGGCTTCGATTTCGTGAAAATCCAGGCTGTGCAGCAACAAACTGGCGGAGTGCAGACCTCCCATCCGGGCCTTCACACCCTCGTTAATCAGGCGATAGTAAGGGATGGTCGATTCCCAGCTCATCCCACCCAGCAGCCCTATCGTTTTCATAGCGTTTCTCCGTCAGGTTTTGCAATCAGTCAATCAAAGTTGTGATCGACTTTCAACTTCTCTGGTCTCGCGTTTATTTTTGCGGAACGCTGAGATAAATTATTTTGAAACAACGTTTCACTAACTCTTTTCTTCACTACAGGACAGCCCGATGTTTATCTTCCATAAAGACACTCAGCTTGACGATCTGGGCAACGGCGTAACGCGTCGTATCCTCGCCCATGGCGGCAAAATGATGGCGGTCGAAGTCATGTTCGAACAAGGTGCCATCGGCCCGATGCACAACCATCCTCACGAACAGCTCACGTATGTCTTATCCGGTGAATTCGAATTTACCATCGGTGATGAGAAACATATCGTCACCGCAGGCGATACTCTTTATAAGCAACCGCACATTATGCACGGCTGCGTCTGCCTGAAGGCGGGAACCCTGCTTGATACCTTCACCCCGGTGCGCGAAGATTTCTTAAAATAATGATAGTAAGCACCCTAATTAACGCCCCATTATTGGGGGCGTTTTTTATTTCCCACAGACAGTAAAATAATTCGCCAGATCATCGTTTTCATTTTGAATGGTTTCATTCTGCGATACTTAATCCGCGGCAACATTAGGTGTTTATTTCCCCTGGATGATTCTGTAAACCCCGTGTTTTTCGGGCGAAAAACGCTACCACCTCACTTTATTGAAACATCGTTTCGACTTTGATCACATTTCGCGAATTAATCGAATGACGCGAATTTAAAACCCAATAAAATATTTTAAAACGATGTTTTACAAATCAAGAATGCATGTTCAGACGTTATTAAAACCAGGTGTTTTACTAATAATTTCTGGTAGTTAGACCTACATTGCGCTGGCTACGGCAAATATTGTGAGCGAGCGCACATACAGACGCTGTTTTTATCCCCGCGGCTACGGCGGCGGGAGAAAGTAACTCTCCGAATCCGTATTACACATTGTTCGCCAGGTAGGTATGTATGAATGAAAACAGACTACTGGGATTGGCCTGGATATCGCCCTACATTATTGGGTTGATAGTCTTTACGGCCTTCCCATTCATTTCATCATTCTTTCTCAGTTTTACTGAGTACGATTTGATGAGCCCGCCGGTATTTAACGGCATCGAAAACTATCGCTACATGTTTACGGAAGATACCCTCTTCTGGAAATCGATGGGCGTGACTTTTGCTTATGTCTTTTTGACCATCCCGCTGAAACTGGCCTTTGCGCTGGGTATTGCCTTTGTGCTGAATTTTAAACTTCGCGGCATCGGCTTTTTCCGTACGGCTTACTACATTCCGTCCATTCTCGGCAGCTCTGTCGCCATTGCCGTACTGTGGCGCGCGCTGTTCGCCATTGATGGCCTGCTGAACAGCTTTATCGGCGTGTTCGGCCTGGATCCGGTGAACTGGCTGGGCGAACCGTCGCTGGCGCTGATGTCGGTGACGCTGCTGCGCGTGTGGCAATTTGGCTCTGCAATGGTGATCTTCCTTGCCGCACTGCAAAACGTCCCGCAATCCCAGTACGAAGCGGCAATGATCGACGGTGCCAGCAAGTGGCAGATGTTCATGAAAGTGACCGTACCGCTGATTACGCCGGTGATTTTCTTCAACTTTATTATGCAGACCACGCAGGCGTTCCAGGAGTTTACCGGCCCGTATGTCATCACCGGCGGCGGCCCGACCTATTACACCTATCTGTTCTCGCTCTACATCTACGATACCGCCTTCAAATATTTCGATATGGGCTACGGTGCGGCGCTGGCCTGGGTTCTGTTCCTGGTCGTGGCTGTCTTTGCCTCCATCGCCTTTAAATCCTCGAAATATTGGGTGTTCTACTCTGCCGATAAGGGAGGCAAAAATGGCTGATATCCAACATCTCACGCCGGGCATGAAGGAAGCCGAACGTGAAGTGGCACGCACCCTGCGCCGCGAGAAAATCAGCGCCTGGATCCGCTATACGATCCTGCTCTTTGTCGGCCTGTTAATGCTTTACCCGCTGGCGTGGATGTTCTCTGCGTCGTTCAAACCGAACCATGAAATCTTCACCACGCTGGGGCTGTGGCCGACGCACGCAACGTGGGACGGTTTTATCAACGGCTGGAAAACCGGGACGGAGTACACCTTCGGCCATTACATGCTGAACACCTTCAAGTATGTGATCCCGAAAGTGATCCTGACGATCATCTCTTCAACGGTGGTGGCTTACGGTTTCGCCCGCTTTGAAATCCCGTGGAAGAACTTCTGGTTCGGTACGCTGATCGCCACCATGCTGCTGCCAAGCACCGTGCTGCTGATCCCGCAGTACCTGATGTTCCGTGAAATGGGCATGCTCAACAGCTATATGCCGCTCTATCTGCCACTGGCTTTCGCCACACAAGGTTTCTTCGTCTTTATGTTGATTCAGTTCTTACGCGGCGTGCCGCGCGACATGGAAGAAGCGGCGCAGATCGACGGGTGTAACTCCTGGCAGGTGCTGTGGTACGTGGTGGTGCCGATCCTGAAACCGGCCATTATCTCTGTCGCGCTGTTCCAGTTCATGTGGTCAATGAACGACTTTATCGGGCCGCTGATTTACGTCTATAGCGTGGACAAATACCCGATCGCACTGGCGCTGAAAATGTCCATCGACGTGACCGAAGGTGCGCCGTGGAACGAAATTCTGGCAATGGCGAGTATCTCCATTCTGCCGTCCATCATTGTCTTCTTCCTGGCACAACGCTACTTCGTACAGGGCGTAACCAGCAGCGGAATTAAAGGTTAAGAGGGAAGTATCATGGCTGAAGTGATTTTCAACAAACTGGAAAAGGTCTACTCCAACGGCTTCAAAGCGGTACATGGTATCGACCTGAAAATTGCCGACGGTGAATTTATGGTCATTGTCGGACCAAGCGGCTGCGCCAAATCCACCACCCTGCGTATGCTGGCAGGCCTTGAAACCATCAGCGGCGGCGAAGTGCGCATCGGCGAGAAGATCGTCAATAACCTCGCACCGAAGGCGCGCGGTATTGCCATGGTGTTCCAGAACTACGCGCTCTACCCGCATATGACCGTGCGGGAAAACCTCGCCTTCGGCCTGAAGCTGAGCAAGCTGCCGAAAGATGAGATCACCAAACAGGTGGATGAAGCGGCGAAAATCCTCGAACTGGAAGAGCTGATGGACCGGCTGCCGCGTCAGCTTTCCGGCGGCCAGGCGCAGCGTGTAGCGGTCGGCCGCGCGATTGTGAAAAAGCCGGATGTGTTCCTGTTCGACGAACCGCTGTCGAACCTCGATGCCAAACTGCGTGCTTCCATGCGCATCCGTATTTCCGACCTGCACAAGCAGTTGAAGAAATCCGGTAAACCGGCAACCACTGTGTATGTCACCCACGATCAGACCGAAGCGATGACCATGGGCGATCGCATCTGCGTGATGAAGCTCGGTCATATCATGCAGGTCGATACCCCGGACAACCTCTATCACTACCCGAAAAACATGTTCGTGGCGGGCTTTATCGGCGCGCCGGAAATGAACATCAAACCGGCGAAAATTGTGAAAAAGGGTGAGCAACTGCATATCACCCTCGGCCACGAAACGCTGGCGCTGAATGCGCGTCAGCAGGAGAAAGTGGTGGGCTATGCCGACAAAGAGGTGTTCTTCGGCGTACGTCCGGAATTTGTCTCCGTTGCCGATGAGCCGTTCGATGAAGACTGCGGCAGCGGCGATCTGGTGCGTGTCGAAAACATGGGGCACGAGTTCTTTATTTACCTGAAAGTCGCTGACTACGAGTTAACGGCACGAATTCCTTCCGATGAAGCTAAGCCAATGATTGCAAAGGGACTTCATCGTAAGGTGTATTTTAAGTTTGATATGAATAAGTGTCATATTTTTGACGCAAAAACAGAACAGAACATTTCCCTATAAAAAACGAAATCCTTCGGGATGCGTCGAGGCGGCAAGCCGGTGCATCCCCGGGAGCTTATATCAGTAAGTGACCGGGGTGCGCAGGCGCAGTCAACAACGCAGCAGCCTGAAGAATAAAGTTTAAACAAACTCTGGAGTATAAAAATGAAAAAAGTGCTTATAGGCGCCGTTATCTCCGCAACTCTGGGCATGTGCGCTGTACCCGCAACTGCTGCTGATAATGTTGACCTGCGTATGTCCTGGTGGGGGGGCAACGGTCGTCATCAGGTCACATTAAAAGCGCTGGAAGAGTTTCACAAACAGCATCCGAACATTAACGTTAAATCCGAATATACCGGCTGGGACGGCCACCTCTCCCGTCTGACCACACAAATCGCAGGCGGTACCGAACCGGATGTAATGCAAACCAACTGGAACTGGCTGCCGATTTTCTCGAAAAATGGCGAAGGCTTCTACGACCTGAACCAGGTGAAAGACATCATCGATTTGAGCCAGTTCGACGCCAAAGAGCTGCAATCCACCACCGTTGACGGCAAGCTGAACGGCATTCCGATCTCCGTTACCGCGCGCGTCTTCTACTTTAACGATGAGCAGTGGAAAAAAGCGGGTGTCGCCTTCCCGAAAACCTGGGATGAGCTGTTAGCCGCAGGCAAAACTTTCGAAAGCAAGCTCGGCAAACAGTATTACCCGGTGGTGCTGGAGCATCAGGATACGCTGGCGCTGCTGAACTCTTACATGGTGCAGAAGTACAACATTCCGGCCGTTGACGAAAAAGCGAAGAAATTCAGCTACAGCAGTGAGCAGTGGGTGGAATTCTTCCAGATGTATAAAAAACTGGTCGATAGCCATGTGATGCCGGATGCCAAATATTATGCGTCGTTCGGTAAGAGCAACATGTATGAGATGAAGCCGTGGATCGAAGGTGAATGGGCCGGTACTTATATGTGGAACTCCACCATCACCAAATACTCCGACAACCTGAAGCCGCCAGCCAAACTGGTGCTGGGTGATTACCCGATGTTGCCGGGTGCAACGGACGCGGGTCTGTTCTTCAAACCGGCGCAGATGCTGTCGATTGGTAAATCCACCAAACATCCGAAAGAAGCGGCAGAAGTGATTAACTTCCTGCTCAACAGCAAAGAGGGTGTGGAAACGCTGGGTCTGGAGCGTGGCGTGCCGCTGAGCAAAGCCGCAGTGCAAACGCTGACCGCCAACGGTGCGATCAAAGAGAACGATCCCTCGGTGGCGGGTCTGCGCCTGGCGCAGTCTCTGCCGACCAAACTCTCTGTGTCGCCGTACTTTGACGATCCGCAGATTGTTGCCCAGTTCGGCACGGCGATTCAGTACATCGATTATGGTCAGAAATCCGTGGAAGAAACAGCCGCTGATTTCCAGCGCCAGGCTGAACGAATCCTGAAACGCGCGATGCGCTAACGTTTTTCCGTCACGACATACCCTGCCTGCCCGCGGCAGGGTATTTTTTTATCTAAGGAGCCGCAGATGGCAAAGGGGAAAATTGTTCCACTCACCTTCCGTCACCAGCACGATGAAAAAACGGGGCACGAGGTTATTCGTCTGACGCCGCCGCACATTATTTGTCACCGTAATTACTTCTACCAAAAATGCTTTACCCGCGACGGCGGGAAACTCCTTTTCGGCGGCGCATTTGAAGGCCACTGGAATTACTATTTACTGGATCTCGCCCGTCACGAAGCAACACAGTTAACCGAAGGCGCCGGGGATAATACTTTCGGCGGCTTTTTATCGGCGGACGATCGTTCACTGTGGTATGTAAAAAACACCCGCGAATTACGGCGCGTTGATCTGCACACACTGGAAGAGCATATCGTTTATCAGGTCGATGACGACTGGGTGGCTTACGGCACCTGGGTGGCGAATTCAACCTGCACAAAACTGGTGGGTATCGAAATCAAGAAAAGCGACTGGCAACCGCTGACCGACTGGCAAAAATTCCGCGACTTCTACTTTACGCAGCCGGAATGCCGGTTGATCCGCATCGATTTACACAGCGGCGAACGCGACACGTTGTTGCAGGAAAAACGCTGGCTGGGGCACCCGATTTACCGTCCGTTTGATGATTCCACCGTGGCATTTTGTCATGAAGGGCCGCGCGATGTGATTGATGCGCGTATGTGGTTGATTAATGAAGATGGCAGCAACCTGCGCAAAGTCCGCCAGCACCAGCCGGGAGAGAACTTTACCCATGAATTCTGGGTACCGGACGGCTCCGCGCTCTATTACGTGGCACATCAGGAGAACGATCCGTGGCGCTACCTGTTCAGCGCCGATCCGCAGACGCTGGAAAACCGTCAGTTAATGGCGATCCCACCCTGCTCGCATTTGATGAGTAACGAAGATGGCAGTTTAGTGGTGGGCGACGGCGCACCGCACCATACCGGCGATATTCATCTTAACGATCCGTTTATCTGGGTTTTCGATATCAACAGCGGCGAGCAGACTGCGATTTGCCAGCATAACAGTAGCTGGAAAGTGCTGGACGGCGACCGCCAGGTGACGCATCCGCATCCGTCGTTTACGCCGGATAATCAATGGGTGCTCTACACCTCGGATGCCGAAGGAATGCCAGCGCTCTATCTGGCGCGGGTGTAATGGTTATTGCGGGTGTAATGGTTATTGCCCGGTGGCGCTGCGCTTACCGGGCCTACGCGCTGCAACACCTTCAGCGATGAGACAATTTTTGGTTACACCTGGCTCACAGCCGGGGTTGTGTCCCCCGCGGGGATTGAGAAGGGGTGCGCGGCAGCATCCCTTCTCCCGTTCACGAGCCACAGAGCTTACGCGTCTGCTAAACATATGATGAACGGAACAATTCCACATACGTCAAACCGTTAAACCCCAATATCCCGCAGCTTCTCGCCGGACATCAGACGACGCTCGATATGCTCCAGCGTGACGTTTTTGGTTTCCGGTACCAGCCAGAACGTGACGCCGACAAACACCAGATTCAGCGCCGTATAGAGCCAGAACGTCCCGGCCGCGCCAATCGCATCCAGCAACGTCAGGAAACTCGCGCCAATAATCATGTTCGACACCCAGTTAGTGGTGGTTGAACAGGTGATACCAAAGTCACGGCATTTCAGCGGCTGGATCTCCGAGCAGAGGATCCACACGACCGGCGCGGCGCTCATCGCATATCCGGCGATGCACATCATAGTCATGCCGACCGACAGCCAGGACAAACCGCTGGACGCCGTGCCGTTATCAAACTGCATCAGACAGTAACCGAGGATCAGCGTGCCAATCGCCATCACGCTGAAACCAATTTTCAGCGCCGGTTTACGCCCTGCTTTATCCACCGTAAATACCGCGATAAAGGTGGCGAACATAAAGGTCAACCCGACCACCAGCGTGGCGATCATCTGCTCCTCAGTGGTCGTAAACCCGGCCATTTTAAAGATGCGCGGCGCGTAATACATGATGATGTTCATCCCGGTAAACTGCTGCATCGCCTGCAACAACATGCCAAGGAACACCGCGCGGCGCACATTGCGGTTGGTTTTAAACAACTGAAAACCGCCCTGTTTCAGTTTCAGGCTTTCGCGGATCTCGTTCAGCTCCTCGCGGGCTTTTTCCGAGGTATCGCGCAGCATCCGCAGCACCTCTTCCGCTTCGATATGACGCCCTTTTTGCGCCAGCCAGCGCGGGCTGTTGGGGAGGAAAATCACCAGAATAATCAAAAGCACCGCCGGCAACGCCAGCACGCCGAGCATCGCCCGCCAGTTACCGCTGTAGCTGAACGCCGTATCGGAGAGGAATGCCAGCACAATCCCCAGCGTTACCATCAACTGGTACATGCTGATCATCTTGCCGCGTACGTTTTCGCTGGCCATTTCTGAGAGATAGAGCGGTGCAGTGTATGAAGCAATCCCCACCGCAATGCCCAACAGCACGCGAGAAAGGAGCAGCATTTCCACGCTACCGGCAAACGCCGAACCGAGTGAACCGGCAACAAACAGCACCGCACCGGCCATCAGGCTGTATTTACGCCCCAGGCGGAACGAGAGCCAGCCGTTAAACAGTGCGCCCAGCGCTGCGCCAAGCATCATGCTGCTCACCACCCACTCCTGCAGGCGGCTGCTCAACACAAAATGATCGGTAATAAACGGCAGCGCACCGGCGATCACGCCGATATCAAGGCCAAACAACAGCCCGGCGACCGCTGCCGAAACAGAAACAAACAGGTTCATCCGCCGGGTGTCACGCAACGCGCGCGGAAGTGTTACAGAGTCATTACTGATAGAAGTCATTTTTTCCCTGCCTGCACAAAGTAAGGTGTTCTATGAAAGTAAGTCAGCAACCGCAGGGAGCGTCAGTGAGGAACTCGCGAAGATATGGATTAATTCGCTATGGCATAGTGTTTTGTGATGGAGTTTACAATTTTGAAAATATAGTTTAAGCACTAAACTAATTTTAAATATCTAATTTTTATAAAATTTATAAAGAAGAGTGTGATTTCACGAGAAATAGATATGGATTTTTCAATTAAACACATATGGACAAACATTATACAGATATAAAAAAGCCTGCCCGCAGGCAGGCTTTTTCAGGCGCCGGCAGGCGAGTTAGCGTGCCAGCCAGCCGCCATCAACGGCCACGGTGTAACCGTTGATATAGTCAGATGCTTTCGACGCGAGGAACACCACCGGCCCTTTCAGATCGCTCGGCAGACCCCAACGCGCAGCCGGGATACGATCGAGGATCTCGGCGCTGCGCTGTTCGTCGGCGCGCAGTTGCTGGGTGTTGTTGGTCGCCATGTAGCCCGGCGCAATCGCATTGACGTTGATATTGTGCTTCGCCCATTCGTTAGCCAGCAGACGGGTGATGCCCATTACGCCGCTTTTTGACGCGGTGTAAGACGGAACGCGGATGCCGCCCTGGAAGGAGAGCATGGAAGCGATGTTGATGATCTTGCCGCCGTTACCCTGAGCGATAAAGTGTTTCGCCGCCGCCTGAGACATAAAGAATACGCTCTTGATGTTCAGGTTCATGACGTCATCCCAGTCCCGCTCGCTGAAGTTGATCGCGTCTTCACGGCGGATCAAACCGGCGTTATTTACCAGAATATCGATCTTACCGAACTCTGCGACCGCACGTTCCAGCAGTGCCGGAATGCCGTCGATCTTACGCAGATCGGCGGTCAGGCTGAGAAAACGACGGCCCAGCGCGGTCACGCGCTCGATGGTTTCTGTTGGTTCAACGATGTTGATGCCAACGATGTCGCAGCCTGCTTCCGCCAGACCCAGCGCCATCCCCTGACCGAGACCGGTATCGCAACCGCTCACCACCGCAACCTTACCTTGAAGAGAAAATGCATCCAGAATCATGTTAGTTCCTTAATCTATCAGCGCCTGTACCGGACAGGCATGGTTTTATGCTGCCCGCAATTAGCGCAGATCTTTTACAGCGACGTGATCCATGTCATCAAAGACCTGGTTCTCACCCACCATTCCCCAGATGAAGGTGTACGCACGCGTACCGACACCCGAGTGAATGGACCAGCTTGGAGAAATGACGGCTTGCTCGTTGTGCATCACGATATGACGCGTTTGCTGCGGTTCTCCCATCATGTGGAAAACGCAGGCATCCTCTTCCATGTTGAAGTAGAAATAGACTTCCATGCGGCGTTCATGGGTATGGCACGGCATGGTGTTCCACAAGTTGCCCGGCGCAAGCTCGGTCAGCCCCATGCTTAACTGGCAGGTTTCCAGCACATCCGGCACGAAATATTTATTGATGGTGCGGCGGTTACTGGTGAGCGGATCGCCAAGGGTGACCGGCGCGACATCCGCAGGGGTCACTTTTTTCGTTGGGAAGGTCATGTGCGCCGGCGCGCAGTTGTAGTAGAACTTGGCCGGTTTTGCGCTATCGATGCTGGCGAAAACCACTTCTTTCGCGCCTTTGCCAACGTATAACGCATCGCGGTGACCAATTTCATAGCACTGGCCGTCAACGGTAATGGTACCCGGACCGCCAATGTTGATGACCCCCAGCTCGCGGCGTTCGAGGAAATAGGTCACGCCAAGTTGCTTACCCACTTCGCCGCCGACAGAAACGTTTTTCTGTACCGGCTTAATGCCGCCGACAATGATGCGGTCGATGTGGCTGTAGACCATGGTGTATTCGTCATCAACGAACACTTTTTCAACTAAAAACTCATTGCGCAGGCCCTGGGTATCCAGCGTTTTGGCGTGCGCACTGTGGATGCTTTGTCTGACTTCCACAATAACCTCCGACGTAAATTTGACCGAAACGGCGCAAAACGGAACTGGAAACGTCGTTCCGTTTCTTCTTTAGACGCATCTTATCCCGGCTAAAACATGTTTTCAATTATGAATAAAACAACGTTTCAATTTTTCTGCTGATTATTATGAAATCTGTAAGTGCGATCACGATTGTTTGGCGTTGACAGCGCCAGCGGAGGGGTTTCTTGACATCCTGAGCTTGAAATTAATAATATCAAACAATAAGTTAAGCTCATCTTTGAATTCCGGCAGCCGATCAGCACTTTTCCTGTTTAAAATCAAAGTTCGCTTTCACCCGGCTTCTTCTTCTCTCCACATACTGCGTAATAGCTGGAATTTTCTTATAAAGTGCGTCAGCAATCACACATACTGAAACAATGTTTTGATAATTTAATACCCTGTTTTTAAACTTATGAGAATCAGTGGTCATCATTGGGACGCACGCTTTCCCAGCAGACCCGAAAAAGGAGCGAAATAATGGCGAAAGGCATGCGGGTAAAACTCAATTATGCAATCAGCCGCGATCCGGATACCGGCGCGGAAGTCACCCGCTTAACCCCACCGGAAGTGACCTGTCACCGGAATTACTTTTATCAAAAGTGTTTCTTTAATGATGGCAGCCATCTGTTATTCGCCGGTGAATTTGACGGACACTGGAACTACTACCTGCTGGATATCGCCAAAGCCGAAGCCATTCAGTTAACGGAAGGCGCGGGCGACAACACCTTCGGTGGTTTTCTCTCTCCGGATGACAGCGCGCTCTACTATGTGAAAAACGATCGCACCCTGCGCGAAGTGAATTTGCAGACGCTGGCAGAGCGTGAAGTTTATCGCGTGCCGGATGAGTGGGTCGGTTACGGCACCTGGGTTGCCAATAGCGATTGCAGCAAACTGGTGGGGATCGAGATTGCCGCCAGCGACTGGACGCCGCTGAATGACTGGAAACTGTTCCATGATTTCTTCCACAAAGGGCCGCACTGCCGCCTGCTGCGTGTCGATCTGAAAAGCGGCGCAAGCAGCGTAATCCATGAAGAGAAAAACTGGCTCGGACATCCCATTTACCGTCCGTTCGATGACAATACCGTCGCGTTCTGCCATGAAGGCCCACACGATCTGGTGGATGCGCGGATGTGGCTGGTGAATGAAGACGGCAGCAACGTGCGCAAAGTGAAAGATCACGCTGAAGGCGAAAGCTGCACGCACGAATTCTGGGTGCCGAACGGTTCTGCGCTGGTGTATGTCTCGTATCTGAAGGGAGAACAGGGCCGCATGATTTACCGTTTCAACCCGGATACCGGCGTCAATGAAGCTGTAATGCCCATGCCTGCCTGCTCGCATCTGATGAGTAATTTCGACGGCACGCTGCTGGTTGGTGATGGTTCCGGTACGCCGGTAGATGTGAAAGATACCAGCGGTTACACCATCGATAACGATCCTTATTTGTACGTTTTCGACGTGGCGCAAAAAGGCTATTTCCGCGTGGCGCGCCACGACACCTCATGGGCGACGTTTGCCAACAGCCGCCAGGTAACCCACCCACATCCGTCGTTCACACCGGACGACAGCGCGATTTTGTTTAGTTCGGATAAAGACGGCAAACCGGCGCTCTATATCGCGAAACTTCCGGAACAACGCACCTTGTTGCAAGCATAGATTTTGAGTAAGTGTTTCTGTAACTGGCCTTGCCCTCCCCGGAGGGCTTTTTTTTTACCTCCCTATGCCCTATGCCCGTCATACTTCGCGTTGCAGATGCGTTGGCTTTCCTCGCGAACCCCAGTCACTTACTTCAGTAAGCTCCAGGGGATTCGCTGCGTCGCCGCCTTCCTGCAACGCGAATTATTTAAGGCATACATTCACGAGAACATAAAAAGACCGTCTTGTTGTAGGCCGGATACGCGTTCGCGCCATCCGGCATGCAACGCACCTGCAGCGTGAAGTATGACGGGCATATGACGGGCATAAAAATCCCCGGCCAAAAGCTCCGGGGAATTTATTGAGGGTAATGCAGACAATCAGAAAGAGTACGCGACACCGACGCGGAAACGGGTCTGGCGTTCGTCAGTGGTTTTCACGCCAACGTTGCCGACTTCCACATACGGAGACCAGTTTTTATCCAGTTTATAGGCCACTTTAGCGTTGTATTCGTTGGAATAGGTTTTGTTGTTTTCGCGAATAACATCTTCGGTGCTTTTGGCGTAAACATAGTTCAGCTCAACGCGATAATCGCCCATCGCCCAGCCGAGCCATGCATCGAATTTGTTGACCTTGTTATCAACAGTGCTGGAATCCGGGTTACGTGTGTATTCATAGCGGTAACGGCCGGCAATATAAACGCCGTTATCGAAGCTGTACTGCGCATGAATATAGGGTTTATAGATAGAGTTGGTATCTTTACTTTCGATATTAAAGCCTGGTGTTAACGCAATATTTTTGGTCGCTGCCCAGCGCCAGTTAATGGATTCTTCGTGACCGTTACCGACGATTTCCGTTAGCGGTTTATCCGCATCGTCGCCGCCCGATTTCCATTTCGCTTCCACACCAAAACCAACGCCATTTTCAAAGCGGTGAGAAACCGCAACGCGATCGGCGTTTGAACCGCTATCGATGTATTCATGACGTAAGTCTACAGTGACCGCTTGTGAAGCGAAGGATGCGCCAAGGAGTGAAGCAAGAGCCAGAGATTTTTTAAACATGAGTTACCCCAATAAATTAAAATTATGTTCCATTTTTATGGAATTCTATTTTATTTTTATGAGAACTTTATTTTAGTGATCGCGATCGTAAATATTTGCCTGCGGCGGAACTATGTGTAACGGCGTGATGAATATCAATAAATTGCAGTTAAAAGCAGTAACAAACAGGGTCAAGATCACACCGTTTTTCTATTAACGGTTATCTTACATAGTTAAATACAAATAAAAAACACAATGCAAAACATAGAGCTACAACCAAAACCGACTAATAATAAGCCAGCTTATCTTGATCATTTCAAATTGTAACGCGGGGGATAATATAGATATAGAGATTTAAATAAATGATTTAATTAAATCGAGCATGTTATTAGCGCGAGAAAGAGAAGTTTTATTTTAATTGAAACAACACTTGCGATGGGTGTCACAAATAATAAAGCCTTCCGGATGGAAGGCTTTATTCGCAATAAGGAAGAGATTAATCGCGTTCAACGGCCAACGCCACGCCCTGCCCGCCGCCGATACAAAGTGTCGCCAGCCCTTTGCGGACATTGCGCTTTTGCATCTCATGCAGCAACGAAACCAGAATTCGGCAACCGGAAGCGCCAATCGGATGGCCCAGCGCAATAGCGCCGCCGTTGACGTTAACGCGCTTCTCATCCCATTCGAGGATTTTCCCCACCGACAGCGCCTGCGCCGCATAAGCTTCGTTGGCTTCGATCAGATCGACATCGTCAAGCTGCCAGCCTGCGCGCTCCAGACAGCGACGCATGGCATAAACCGGCGCGATCCCCATCAACGCCGGATCGACGCCAACGCTGGCAAAGGCGCGAATTCGCGCCAGCACCGGTAAATTCAGTTCGGCCGCTTTGCCTTCGCTCATCATCAGCACGGCAGCAGCGCCATCGTTCAGCGGCGACGCATTTCCGGCAGTGACTGAACCCGTCTGTTCAAAGGCGGGCGTCAGTTTCGCCAGCGCTTCCGCACTGGGATCGGTGCGCGGCTGCTCATCGGTCTCCACCAGCAGCGGTTGCCCGTCCGCGCTCTGCGTCTTCACCGGGACTATTTCATCACGAAAACGGCCAGCATCAATCGCCGCACGCGCTTTATGCTGCGAACTTAACGCCCACTCATCCTGCCGCTCGCGGCTGATGCCATACTCGCGCGCCAGATTCTCGGCGGTAACGCCCATATGATAATCATTGAACGCATCCCACAGGCCATCATGCACCAGGCTGTCAATCAACTGGCTGTTACCCAGTCGCGCCCCGGTGCGGCTGTCGGTCAGAACATGCGGCGCGCGGCTCATATTTTCCTGACCGCCCGCGATCACCACATCCGCCTCGCCGCACTGAATCGCTTGCGATGCCAGATGCAGCGCCTTTAGCCCGGAACCGCACACGTCGTTGATGGTAATGGCGGAAACAGTGTTCGGCAGGCCGCCTTTGATGGCCGACTGGCGGGCAGGGTTTTGCCCGGCTCCGGCGGTCAGCACCTGGCCTAAAATCACTTCATCAATATCCTGTGGCTGTACGCCGCTGCGTTCCACCAGCGCCTGCACCACCAGGCTACCCAGTTCTACGGCAGAATGGCGCGACAGCACTCCCTGAAAACAGCCGATCGGCGTACGCACCGCCGCCACAATCACGACATCTTTCATTGCTGGCTCCCGCAGTCACTGAACCTGGCAATAGTAGTGCATTGTTAATGAGTGTTAACGCAGATGTTTAAAATTGGTGAGATTAATCACAAGGAATAAGAGAAGGGACAGAAGGAAATGGCGCGCGGCCAAGTAAAACCGCGCGCGAAGGGGATCAGTTGTTAACCGGGATCACCGCACCTTTATATTTGGTGCGGATCCAGTCCTGAATCTCTTTGGAGTGCAGCACGTTCACCAGCGCCACGATATCTTTTTTCTTCTCGTCGCCGCGGTGTACGGTAATGATGTTGGCATACGGGTTGTTTTCACCGCTCTCAACTGCGATCGGATCGTGTACCGGATCCAGGCCCGCATCGATGGCGTAGTTGGCGTTGATCACCACCGCATCGCCTTCATTGTTGTTATACATCTGCGGCAGCAGTGCGGCTTCCACGTTCGGCAGGAACTTCAGTTTTTTCGGGTTCTCAACGATATCGTCGATACGCGCCGTCACTTTATCCACGCCCGGTTTCAGCTTGATCACGCCCGCTTTTTCGAAGATGGAGAGAATACGCCCCTCTTCAGAAACGGCATCACGCATGATCACTTTGCCGCCTACCGGCAGGTCTTTCAGCGATTTGTATTTTTTAGAGTAGATACCAATCGGCTCGATATGAATCGCGCCGGCGCTGACGAAATCATAAGATTTGTCGCCCGCATGATCTTTGATAACGCTGTTCAGGTACGGAATGTGCTGGAAGTAGTTCGCATCCAGTTCGCGGCTTGCCAGCGCGGTGTTCGGCAGGATGTAATCCTGGAACGGTTTGATCTCAAGATCGATGCCCTGCTTCGCCAGAATCGGTTTCGCCTGCTCAAGGATTTCCGCGTGCGGCACGTTGGATGCGCCGACGGTCAGTGTATCCGCCCAGGAGGAGAAGCTCAGAACGCTAAGGGTTGCTGCGGCAATCAGTGTCAGTGTTTTTTTCATGATGGTGGTTTCCAATAATTATCGTTTATCTAACAGAGAAGTGATCACGTCGCCGCAGAACTGAATAATGAAGACGATGATAAGAATCGTCACCGTCGCCACCAGCGTGACGTCGTTGTGGTTGCGCTGGAATCCTTCCAGATAAGCAAGATTACCCAACCCGCCCGCGCCAATAACTCCGGCCATGGCGCTATAACTCACCAGCGCAATCAGCGTCACGGTAATACCGGACACCAGCGCAGGCGATGATTCAGGCAGTAATACCCGGAAGACCAGTGTGCTCAGCCGCGCGCCCATTGAACGCGTCGCCTCGATCACCCCTTTATCCACCTCGCGCAGCGCAATCTCGACTAAGCGCGCGTAAAACGGCGCCGCACCGACAATCAGCGCGGGCAGCGCGGCATTCGCGCCGAGAATGGTCCCGACGATGGTTTTGGTAAAAGGGATCAACAGCACAATCAAAATGATGAACGGGATAGAGCGGAAAACATTCACCACAATCGAAATCACGCTATACAGCGTGCGGTTCTGGAACAGCCCGCCGCGCGCCGTCAGAAACAGCGCCAGTCCCAGCAAAATACCCAGTACGAATGTTGCCGCGCCGGAGAGCGCCGTCATATATAACGTCTCTTGCGTCGCCGCCCAGAGTTGTTCCCATTTCAGATGCGGGAAGAAAGAGTCAGCCATGTGTTACGACCTCGCTTGCAATATCGGTGTTGCGCAAATCCGCAAGGATATTGTCCAGTTGTTCCGGGGTCGCCTTCACGTGCACCCATAATTGTCCAAAAACACCGTGTGCCGTCTGCGACATCTTGCCGTGCAGAATATTGAACGGCAGACCGTAACGCAGCGTCAGTTCGCCAACGATCGGCTGGTGCGTACTGTGGCCGGTAAACGTCAGCTTAATAACCGTGCCGTCGAGATCGCTGTTCAACTCCGGGTTGAACGTCTCTTCTTCTTTATATTTATACTGGCTTACCTGGCGCACAAACTGACGGGTAATCGGCTGCTGCGGATGGGTAAAGACGTTCAGCACGTCGCCCTCTTCCACTACTTTGCCGTTCTCCATTACCGCGACCCGATCGCAGATTTTGCGCACCACGTGCATTTCATGGGTGATCAGCACGATGGTCAGTTTGAAACGGCGATTAATATCCAGCAGCAGATCGAGGATCTGATCGGTGGTCTGCGGATCCAGTGCCGAGGTCGCTTCATCGCACAGCAGGACGTCCGGGTTATTCGCCAGCGCGCGCGCAATGCCAACGCGCTGTTTCTGCCCGCCGCTAAGCTGCGACGGATAGGCATTCTCGCGGCCTTTCAGCCCCACCAGCTCGATCAGTTCCGCCACGCGGGCCTGAATTTTCGCTTTTGGCGCACCGGCAATCTGCATTGAAAAGGCGATGTTTTCGCTGACCGTGCGCGACCACAATAAATTGAAGTGCTGGAAGACCATGCTGATCTTCAGACGCGCCTGACGCAGGGCTTCGCCCTTTGCTTGCGCAATGTCCTGACCGTTAATCACCACGCTGCCGCTGGTCGGCTTTTCCAGGCCATTCAGTAAACGGATCAGCGTACTTTTTCCAGCACCGCTGTAGCCAATAATTCCGTAAATTTGCCCCTGCTCAACCGTCAGATTGACGCTATCGACGGCGGTAATCGATGCCTTTCCCTGGTCGAAAATTTTGGAAATATTCCTTAGCACGATCATTCGTTGGTGTTTCCGTTTGGCGGTTTAGCAGTATGGATGTCCAGGTGATAATAATCAGCCGCAGTTATATTTCAAATAACTAAATGTCACTCGCTTATAACCAAAAGCGCTAAAAGCGGCAGAATGCGGAATTTGGCCATAAGGATTTTTTTCGCAATCTATTACCGAAAAACGCATAACTCCGGCAAAGAAGCGGCAAAAAGTGCATGAAATCAGCGCAAAAAGGCGTTTTTTAGCTATTAACACGTCCGGACGACTATACGGCTCTCCTTCCCGATGGCTAAACAGAGCTTTATATTTCCGTTTGTTCTAAACGCCGAATAAAGATTCTTTAAAAGCGAAAAATGACAGACCTATCATCCGTGCATCAGTTTTTTCCACGGGTGAATACACAATGTCTGTCTTCCATTCAGTAACCGAATTGATCGGCCAAACGCCGCTGTTGCAGTTGCATAAACTGGCAAGCGGCCCCTGCGAATTATTTCTCAAACTGGAAAACCAGAACCCCGGTGGTTCGATTAAAGACCGCGTGGCGTTGTCGATGATCAATGAAGCCGAGCGGCTGGGTCTGCTCGCGCCTGGCGGTACGATTATTGAAGCTACGGCTGGCAATACCGGGCTGGGGCTGGCGCTGATCGCCGCGCAAAAAGGCTATTCGCTGATCCTGGTGGTGCCGGACAAAATGAGCCGCGAGAAGATTTTCCACCTGCGCGCGCTGGGTGCAAAAGTGGTGCTGACGCGTTCCGACGTCAACAAAGGCCATCCGGCTTATTACCAGGATTACGCCCGTCGTCTGGCACAAGAAACGCCGGGAGCGTTTTACATCGATCAGTTCAATAACGAAGCCAACCCTCTGGCGCACGCGACCACGACCGCTCCAGAAATTTTTGCCCAGCTCGACGGGCGAATTGACGCCATCGTTGTCGGCGTTGGTTCCGGCGGCACGCTTGGCGGTTTACAGGCCTGGTTCGCGCAACACTCACCGCATACCGAGTTCGTCCTGGCGGATCCGGCAGGATCGATCCTCGCCGATCAGGTTGAAACCGGTCGTTATGGTGAGCCGGGTTCCTGGCTGGTTGAAGGTATCGGTGAGGATTTTATTCCGCCGCTGGCGCAGATCGACGGCGTGCATAAAGCCTTCCGCGTCACTGACCGTGAAGCCTTTGCCACCGCACGCGAATTGCTGCAACAGGAGGGTATTCTGGCGGGATCGTCTACCGGCACCCTGCTCAGCGCCGCACTGCGTTACTGCCAGGCGCAAACCTCGCCAAAACGGGTGGTCACTTTCGCCTGCGATAGCGGCAACAAATACCTGTCGAAAATGTTTAATGACGACTGGATGCGCCAGCAAGGTCTGCTGACCCGCCCGTCGAATGGCGATCTCACGGATTTTATCGCCCTGCGTCACGACGAAGGTGCCACCGTGACCGCCGCGCCGGAAGACAGCCTCGCCGCCGTGCTGGCGCGCATGCGGCTGTATGACATTTCGCAACTGCCGGTGCTGGAAAACGGCCAACTGGTCGGCATCGTCGATGAGTGGGATTTGATAAGCCACGTGCAGGGCGACAGCCAGCGCTTCTCCCTGCCGGTTCGCCAGGCGATGACACGTAACGTAGAAATTCTCGATAAGCATGCGCCGGAAAGCGCACTGCGCAACATTTTCGATCGCGGCCTGGTGGCGGTGATCGCCGATAACGGCCGCTTTGTCGGCCTGATAACCCGTAGCGATGTGCTGACGACCTGGCGCAACCGTCTTGAACAATAAGGAAAATAAAATGAAAAATCTGGCAACGCAAAGCGTCCATAGCGGCGTCTTCAACGACCAACACGGCGCGGTCATGCCGCCGATTTATGCCACCTCCACCTTTGCACAGCCTGCGCCGGGCCAGCACACCGGTTATGAATATTCGCGCAGCGGCAACCCGACGCGCCACGCGCTGGAAACAGCTATCGCCGAACTGGAAGGCGGTACACGCGGTTATGCTTTTGCCTCCGGCCTCGCCAGTATCTCCACGGTGCTGGAACTGCTGGATAAAGACAGCCATCTGGTGGCGATTGATGATGTCTATGGCGGCACGTATCGCCTGATTGAAAACGTGCGCCGCCGCAGCGCCGGGTTGCAGGTAAGCTGGGTGAAGCCGGACGATCTGGCCGGGCTGGAAGCGGCCATTCGCCCGGAGACTAAAATGATCTGGGTGGAAACGCCCACCAACCCGCTGTTGAAGCTGGCGGATCTGGCCGCTATCGCCGCCATCGCCAAACGTCACAACGTGCTGAGCGTGGCGGATAACACCTTCGCATCGCCGGTAATCCATCGCCCGCTGGAGCTGGGTTTCGATATTGTGGTGCACTCCGCCACCAAATACCTGAACGGCCATTCGGATGTGGTTGCCGGTCTGGCGGTCGTCGGTGATAACCCGCAACTGGCGGAAAAACTCGGTTATCTGCAAAACGCCGTCGGCGGCGTGCTCGATCCCTTCAGTAGTTTCCTGACGCTGCGCGGTATCCGCACCCTTTCCCTGCGCGTGGAGCGCCACAGCAGCAACGCGCTGGCGCTTGCACGCTGGCTGGAGCAGCAACCGCAGGTGGAAAAAGTGTGGTTTCCGTGGCTAGAATCCCACCCGCAATATCAACTGGCCCGCACGCAGATGGCGCTGCCGGGCGGCATGATTTCCGTGGTGGTGAAAGGCGACGATGCGCGGGCAAGCGAGATCATCAAAAAATTAACACTGTTTACGCTGGCTGAGAGCCTGGGCGGCGTCGAAAGCCTGGTCAGCCAGCCATTCAGCATGACCCACGCTTCAATCCCGCTGGAACAGCGGCTGGCGAACGGCATTACGCCACAGTTGATTCGCCTGTCGGTGGGTATTGAAGATGAAAAGGATCTGATTGCCGACTGGAAACAGGCGCTGGCCTGAGACGTTAAAAGGGAGCCTGATGGCTCCCTTTTAGCTGCAAGAGGTATCCCGCGCGGAAACAACCTGGTTGCGTCCCTGTCTTTTCGCCGCATAGAGCGCGGTATCAGCCCGATGGATCAGGCCGCTGGCAATCATATGCAGCGGTTTACCCTCACACTCCGGCTGCCCGGCCTGCAATGTCGCCACGCCAATGCTGATGGTAATAAAGCCGATGGGGCTGGCGTCATGCGGCATCTGTAGCGCGCTGACACGGCTGCGCACGCCTTCAGCCATCCCCATCGCCTGCGCCAAATCGGTGCCAGGTAAGATAATCAGAAACTCTTCGCCGCCATAGCGGCTGACATTATTGTCGCTGCGCAGTTGCGATGCGGTCAGGGTTTTGGCAACGATGCGCAGGCAGTCATCTCCGGCCTGATGCCCCTGGCTGTCGTTGTAATTTTTGAAGTAATCGATATCCGCCAGGCAAACCGACAGCGGAAAATCCTCCTGCAACGCGCGGGCAATCTCCGCCAGCAGACACTCATCCATATAGCGACGGTTAAACAAACCGGTCAGATGGTCGAGCTGGGCGTACTGTTGCAGCACTTTATTCGCGCTGGCGAGCTTATGTTCCGCATGACGACGCTCGGTGATATCCACCCAGGTCACCGATAAACCGACGACCGCATCCATCGCATCGCGCACCGGCACCGACTGAATATCGTAGCAGCGATCGCGCCAGCCGAGTTCGCGCGAAGGCAACTCTTCGCCATTGTCAGCAAGGGCAAAATCGGTAAGGAAAAAGGGCCAGTAGTCAGACATCAACTGCTGAACATGGCTTTCAAAGCCCTGCGGTACAGTGTTCCCCAACAACTTCGCCATCGCTTTGTTGGACATCACCATTCGCCCCTGGCGATCGATCATGCACAGCGCCACCGGCGTGGTTTCATAGATGGTTTCCAGTTGCAGAACCCGCTCGCCAAGGTTGGAGATATTGCGATCGATGCCGCGATAGCCTCGCAGTTCCCCCTGCTCATCAAACAGCGGAACGCCGCTGGTCTCAAGCACCACAATGCTGCCATCAGCACGCTGGTTACGGTTTACCAGGCCGGAGAAGGCCCGTTTTTCCATCACGATCGCGCCAAACGCGCCTGCCACGCGCTCAGCTTCCCCCGGCGGCATAAAATCGAAGGGCGTTTTGCCAATGACCTCTTTCGGCGACACGCCAAGCAGTTCCGTGACCACCTCGGAAGACCAGGTATAACGTCCCTGCGCATCCACTTCCCAAACCCAGTCCGAATTATTGTTCAGCAGCTCGAAGAGGTGCCTTGTATCTTCATCCTGGTGCTCGACTTTTTTTTCATTATTCATGATCTTGTTCCGCATGACTCGCGATGCGCTTAACGACTCTTTGGTGAGCGAGATAGCGTTTCTCGCCGATCCCTGCGTCCTGATATTCACCCTGCCAGAATGCGCCCAGGTCGCAAGAGAACCACCATAATATAACTACCTGTAATACATAAACTGCCGACTATGCACAGGAAAGTGAATCATATTCGCACGTATTTGCGTAATGGCGTGCGGCGATCCCCGATTCTGCAGGTCTATTGCGGCCCTACCTGCGCCGCCGTCCAGCAAGAGAAGTCATCATAGCCTCGTTGCGCAACATTGCGTCAGGCTTTTTCGTTATCGCCGCTCCGTATTCGCCGCTGGCAGTATTTATTTATGCAATCACTGTTATTAACGCTGAATAATAGAAAGTAGCTATCGCTATAAATTAATTTTCCCAAAGCTAAATTTACTCGTGGATTTTTCATTTTTTACAGGTAAGATAATTTATCTTTATTTATTCAGCATAGCTGCAAAAGAAATATTTTCGAACGGTATTTCTCTATATATAAGTGAATTAATAAACATCATCTATAAAACAAAAAAATGACGCCCAGCTTGCTGGCGCGCCATCGTTCATCGTTTTTCATACATGCCTGCCCGGCAAGGGATGGCATCGGTTTATTATCGATCAGGGTAATATTTCATTATGAACATCGACACGAGAAAAAATAAAACCACCAGTACCAATCCTGCACGGCAAGCGCATCGTCAAATGTCATGGGGAATGCTATTTTTCTGCTTATTTCTGGTGGCACTGAAATTCTTCAGTTAGACGGCAGGATAATATTATTAAAAAAGGAATAAAATAATCCCCCGGCACTGGACGCGCACCGGGGGTTATTCCGGCCTGATATTCCTTTCAGACCTGGGCCACTGCTACCTTGCGATTTCACTCATAACGCATTTCGGGTTGTAACCGGCTTTGCAACCATCCCGCCAGCGCAGAAGCATTCAGGGCGCGGGAGTAGAGATAGCCCTGGGCAATGTCGCACTGCAAATCACGCAGTTGATTACGCTGCTGCTCGGTTTCCACCCCTTCGGCAACCACGGTCTGATGCAGACTTTGGCCGATTTTCACCACCGTAGTGGCGATGGCTTTCATTTTGCTGCCTTCGCTGAGATCGCGCATAAAGCTCTGGTCGATTTTCAGCTCTGTCATCGGTAAATGCGCCAGACGCGACAGGCAGGAGAAACCGGTGCCAAAATCGTCCATCGACAGCCCGACGCCCAGTTCGCGCACCGCGCAGATCACTTCCATCGTTTCCGGGCGCTTGTCCATCATCACCCCTTCGGTGATCTCGATGGTCAGGCAGCTCGACGGAATGCGGTATTGCCGCAGCAGATAGGAGATGTAATGCGGCAGGCTGCTGTTATAAAAGTTGATCGGCGAAAGATTTACCGATACCACCGGCACATGAATGCCGTTACTGCGCCATTCCGCCATCTGACGGCAAGCTTCATGGAGTGTCCAGCGACCAATGGCTTCAATCTCGCCGGTCTCTTCGGCCAGGGTGATAAATTTTCCAGGGGGAATGTCGCCCAGTACCGGATCGGTCCAGCGCGCCAGCGCTTCTACACCATAAAGCTCACCATTCTTCAGCCATATTTGCGGTTGATAGTGCAAATGCAGCAAATTGCTGGCGATGGCGAGCTTCAACGCCGCCGCCAGTTTTAAACGTTCCTGATCGACCTGATTCATCTCGGTGCTGAAGAACAGGTAACCGCCGGACGCTGCCGCCTTCGCCAGATGCGAAGCGTGGTTGGCATGTTTGAGCAAACCATCGCGCGAAACACCGTGATCCGGGTACAGGCTGATACCGGTGCTGACCGTCACATTCAGCGCCAGATCGGCAACATTAAACGGCATACGGAACAGCGCCTGGATCTTCTGCGCAATGCTGGTGGCGCGGGTGTAATCGCAATCCGGGATCACCAGCACAAACGCATCGCTGTCGGCGTGGCTGACAAATCCCTGGCGGGAGAACTCCGTCATCAGACGTTGCGCAATCGCCACCAGCACGTTATCCCCTGCGGCGTAGCCCAGCGCATCATTGACGTCTTTAAAATGATCGAGATCGAGGAAGAAAAACGCCGCGCGATCGCACACGCTGCTGGCCAGCGTCTGATCAATATACTGGTGCAGCGCGCCACGATTCGGCAGGCCGGTAAGCCGATCAAAGGTCGAGAGCTTCGTGACACGCTCCTGATCGATGTGTACGACAATACGACAGGGAGAACCGATGCTGCCGCTACCTTCATAACTAATGGTCGCAGCCAGCGATGTCTCTTCACCGGTAGCGGAGATCACCGTTAACGCACGCTCACTTTCGGTGCCCGTCGGCATCACATCGAGTGAGCCAAACAACGGAATCGCAGAGGCTTTACATCCCAGCACAGAAATTCGCGGGTAGCCCCATAATTTCTCCGCCGCACGATTAAAGAAAAACACGGTTTCCATACTATCCAGTAGTACGACAGCATCGTGAACATTTTCGAGTGCGGCAAGCATATTATCAGAGCCGAAAATATCATTTTCAGAATGCATAATCTTTTTTCTTAAAGAAGAGTTCGTCGACATCCTAATTGAAAAAATAACCAGGTTCAATATCAACCAGCCGCAATATTAATAGACAACGACATTTATAGACAAACTCTATATATAAAATGCAATTTATCGTTAAAGAAACAACACAGGTGGCCGACAAATAAAAAGTGATTTAAAAAAGTGAATTATGGATAAATAATGAAGATTGCAACCTTTCGTAATTATCAATTAAAAGACTGACTCTCCGCACAGCGATAACTTTTCCCTCTACGCTGGCTATAATGCCCATGCAGGCTGGGTTTGCTTCACGATGCCGTTATAAATAAAGAAATCATTCATAGACACATTAAATAAGTTCATTACCATTTATCGATAACGTCACTTGACCTTAACTGACCGCCGCCGACAGTATATAAGGAAATTCTCATTTAAAGCGCATGACGGGAATTTTTATTGATGCCGTCTATTTAGCTTTAGCGCCCTGCACAGTCGCACGGTAATAGAGAAGGCGTATTGCTTATTATAGTTCGTATTCAACACATCGGGGTCAGGCAAACACTATGTACGATGATTTAGGTTCTTTGGCTGAAAAACTGAAAATGTCCGGTGTTTCTTTCCAGGAAATGACTGAAGATGGTGAAACAATGCAAGCAGTAACCACAACAGCAGTAGCACCCGGCATCAGCAATGAAGTGCAGGAATCGACGGTTGCCGTCAGCCCGGCAGCAAGCCGTAAGGAAACCAGGAATGCCAGCGCTCCGGCGGACATCCCGGCCAACACCCTCTCCTGGCCGAAAAGCAAACCGGTACCTGTTGCCGCGCCGGAGGCCTTCGCGACACCGGCCGGAGGTATTCTGGACAGCGTTGCGGCCATCAGCCGCCCGGCTGAGGTTGAAATTCGCGAACGCAATCCTGTTCGTCTGGATATGTTATTTACGGTCATTGGTAAATAAATGCCAACAGGTGAAATCGCCGTGTGGCAATAATAAAGCACGATTTATCATGTCCTGCCAGCCAATAATGCCGCTGCATTTCGTGCGACAAAGATGAGTCGGCCAGGTTGTGAATTTTAACAGGTCACCGGAACAGTTTTGTGCCGGTCTGCCTTTATTCTATTCTGTGCAAGATTATAAACATGAAAAAAATCATCAGATTTATTTTCACGCTGGTACTACTTTTATTATCGCTGCTGGTGGTCATCACACCGATGAACAGCGATAAACAATACCTCTTTGGCCTGAGCGTGATGGCTGTTGTATTAATTCTTGGGCGGGTGAAAGGAAAAAAAGCGGTGTTAGCAATGCTGACACTCTCGGTACTGATGTCCACGCGCTATATCTGGTGGCGCGCCACCACAACGTTGCATTTCGATTCAACGCTGGAAATGCTGCTCGGCAGCTTGCTGTTTGCGGCAGAAATATATTCGTGGACGATTCTGTTGCTCGGTTATATTCAAATGGCCTGGCCATTAGAACGCCCTATTGCGCCATTACCGCCGGATAAATCCACCTGGCCGACGGTCGATATTTATGTGCCGTCATATAATGAAAGTCTCGATGTCGTGCGCGATACCGTGCTGGCGGCGCAGTGTATTGAATATCCGCAGGACAAGGTCAAAGTCTATATTCTTGACGATGGAAAACGCGATGAATTCCGCGATTTCGCCGCCGAAGCGGGCGTCCATTACATCATCCGCCCGGATAACAGCCACGCGAAGGCGGGCAACCTGAACCACGCCATGACCCTCACCCAGGGTGAGCTGATTTGCGTGTTCGACTGCGACCACGTTGCCACCCGCGTCTTTTTGCAGGCTACCGTCGGCGAGTTTTTCCGCGATGAAAAACTGGCGCTGATCCAGACACCGCACCACTTCTACTCCCTCGATCCGTTTGAACGCAACCTGACGGCAGCAAAACGCGTTCCGCACGAAGGTGCGCTGTTCTACGGCCCGGTACAGAAAGGGAACGATAACTGGAATGCCACCTTCTTCTGCGGTTCCTGCGCGGTGATCCGTCGCAGCGCGTTAAATGAAGTGGGCGGTTTTGCGGTAGAAACGGTGACCGAAGATGCCCACACTGCGCTGAAATTACAGCGTCGCGGCTGGAACACAGCATTCCTTGATATCCCGCTGGCGGCCGGGCTGGCAACCGAACGACTGGCGCTGCATGTGAACCAGCGTATTCGCTGGGCGCGCGGCATGACGCAAATTTTCCGTATTGATAACCCGCTGCTCGGACGCGGCCTGAAGCTGACCCAGCGCATTTGTTACCTTAATGCAATGCTGCACTTCCAGTATGGCCTGCCGCGCGTGGTGTTCCTCACCTCGCCGTTGGTGTTTATGTTGTTCAACCTCAACATTATTTCCTCCTCAGCGACGCTGATTTTCGCCTACGTGCTGCCGCACCTGGTGCTCTCCACGATGGTGAACTCGCGCATCACCGGGCGTTATCGTTACGCGTTCTGGGGCGAAATTTACGAAACGGTGATGGCATTCCACCTGATCCTGCCGACGCTGCTGAGCCTGATTTCACCGCGGCTGGGGAAATTCAACGTGACCGACAAAGGCGATCTGACGGACCGCGACTACTTCGACTCTCACACCGTACGCCCGCTGATCATCACCACGCTACTGATGGTCGGCAGCATGATCTGGGTGGGCGTGCGCTACTTCATGCACGACTACGCCGGGATCGATCCGCGCGTCATTCTGTTCAATATCGCGTGGGGCACTTTCAGTACCATCATTTTGCTGGCCTCGATTGCCGTGGCGAAAGAGACCAAACAGATCCGCAAAACCATCCGTATTTACGCTCGCCTGCCGGTGACCGTGCTCTTTTCCGACGGCTCGCAAATGCAGACCCGTACCTTTGATATCTCGATGGGTGGCGCGCGCGTGGCGCTGGTGAAAGGGGAAGATCTGAGCAGCAAAACTCCGGTCCGTATCGAACTGGGTCTGGGCGGTGAGATTGCCCATGTGCCTATTCTCTCTGCGGGTACCGGCGTCGGCGATATTCGTCTGGAGTTTGACACGCTGCCGCTGAGCGAACGCCGCAAGCTGGTCCGCGTGGTGCTTTCCCGCGCCGATGCCTGGTATCGTCCGCCGCATGCGCCGGATCGCCCACTCGCTTCCTTTCTGGGGATTTTGCAGTGTGTGTTTGAGCTGTTTTTCGGTCGCAAAAAAATGGCGGGCGGTTTTAACAGCCAGATGAAGGTCGTCGCGAAAAAGCAGGAAGAGGTTAACAATGCGCTGTAAGCCTATCGCACTTGCCACCCTGCTTGCCTGTTCGGTGAATACCCCGGCGTTTGCGCTCTCAAGCGATAACGACGCGCCGCCGACGCTGCCGACACCGCTTTCGCTGCAAGGAACAACGCCTGCGCAGCCGCAGCAGATGGTTCCGGCGAATACCAGCAACCAGAATATCGCCAGCACCCTGAGCTTTGGCGATATGGGCGCAACCGGCGGGCTGACGCTCTCCGGTCAGCAGTTGCAAAACGGCGTGTCGTTCAACCTGCCGGGCGATCTGGTGATCACCGACGCACATATCAGTCTGAATGTGCAGGTCAACCGCAGCGATGTCAGCGGCGAAAACCTGCAACTGATGCTGAATGGTCAGCCGCTGGGCGCCATCCCGCTCGATCAGTTGCAGCAGGATAAAGGTTACTGGCAACTGGATGTCCCGGCCTCGATGGTCGCGTCCAGCAACAACCTCAGCTTCCAGCTGAAAACCGGCGACGACATTATTAATAATGTCTGGAGCTGCCAGCGCCCGCTGCCCGCAGATTATAAAGTGACGTTACAGCCAGAATCGTCGCTGAACTATCAGGGATTGTGGCTGAACGTTCGCAAAACGCTGGGCACATTCCCGCGCCCCTTCGTCGATATCAAACAGACAAAAGATCAGGCGATCAGCATAGCTTACCCGGCGACGCCGGATGCGGACGTGCTGACCGCATCAGCGATTGTCGCCTCGCAGTTTGGCGCATTAAGCAACGGCAAACCCAGCCGCTTTGACGTGCAGTACGATGCCCTGCCCGTCGGCAACGGCATTCTGATTGGCAAACCGGGCCAGACCATTGGCGGCATCACCCTGCCGGAAACCAACGGCGCAGCGTTGCAGGTGATTGATAACCCGCAAAACCCGGCCTGGAAATTGCTGATCATTAGCGGCCACAACGAGATGCAGCTACGCCAGGCGGCGTGGCGTCTGACATTACCGGCGCTGCCGGACAGCGACACGCTGGATATTCCGACGCTGAAAATCCCCCAGCGAGCCGCCTACGATGCGCCGCGCTGGATCAACACTGAACACCCGGTTGCCGTGCGCTCGCTGCTGACGGATGAGGGCGCGCTGATTGCCCACGGCGTCTGGCACGGCGAGAACCGTCTGCCGTTTCGTACCGCGCCGGATCTGTTCCTGTGGGATGGCTCCTCCGTACCGCTGCACCTCAACTACAGCTTTGCGCAGAAAAACTGGATTGACGATCAGGACTCCTTCCTCAACGTCAGCCTGAACGGCGAGTTCCTTAAACGTCTGCCGGTCAGCAAAGAGGGAATGCTGGCGCCGGTGCTGTCGATGCTCGGTTTATCGCAGCGCCAGCAGAGCGCAGTGGTCAACATCGATCCGCGCGCCATTCTCGGCAGCAATCAACTCGGTTTCTGGTTCGGCCTGAAAGCGCAGAAAAACGCTCCCTGCAACGCCATGGCGGATGAGAACATCCAGAGCCGGATTGACGGTGATTCAACGCTCGATTTCAGCCGCGCATGGCACTTCGGCAAGCTGCCGAACCTGGCGTGGTTCAGCGGCGCAATGTTCCCGTTCACGCGCCATGCTGACCTCGCGCAAACCACGGTACTGATGCCTGCGCACCCTACGGTTGATGACGCCACCGTGCTGCTGAACCTGATGGCACAATCCGGGCGCGACACGGGCGTTACCGCCAACTATCTACACCTCTATACCGGCCTGCCCGGACAGGAAGAGGCGCAACAGCAGCTGGCCGACAGCGATGTGCTGGCGATTGGCAGCCTGAGCAACGGCGAGATGCTGAATCCGCTGCTGCAAAACAGCGCCTTTGCGTTGAATGAAAATACGCTGGAAGTGAAAACCGCCAGTGCCGTAAGCCGCGTGTTATCGCTGCTGCGCGGCGATCAGGCGCGCACGGATATGGATGCGGCTGAGTATCTCAGCGACAACAATCAGTGGCGCGGCTTGCTGAGCATGCGCTCGCCGTGGAACGCGCAGCGCGTGGTGGTAGTCGCGACAGCGACCGACAACCACCAGCTTTCGCAACTGGCGGAAGACATGAACAAACCGGCCTTTCTCTCCATCGCCGGGGGCGATTTCACCGCCGTTAACAGCGCCGGGGAGATCAAAAGCTGGCGGGTGGGCGAGCAGTTCACCAGCGGCAACCTGCCCGGTTATATGAAAATTTTGTGGTTTGCCAGCGAGCATATTTTCTGGCTGGTCGCCCTTGCCTGCCTGATTGCTGCGGTTTCCGGCCCAATGCTGTTCACCCTACTTCAGCGCCACGCCCAACAACGCCTGCAGGATAAAACAAAAAAATGAATACGCGTAAACAACTGACGCAGGCTTTTTACCTGCTGTGCCTGGTGGGCGCCAGCCATCCTGCTGCTGCCGATACCGCTGACGCCAGCGCGAATGCGGCCGCAGTGAAAAAATTGCTGGCGCAGGCCAGCTACTGGCACAGCAAAGCGCACGACGATATGGCCATCGATGCGCTGCAAAAAGTGCTGGCTGCGGATGATAAGAATATCGATGCCATGTATCTGATGGCGCTTTATCAACTGCAACAAGGCAACGTGCAGCAATCGGAAGTGTGGCGCAAAAAAATCGCCGATATTTCGCCACAGGACCCGCGCCTGAGCGCGCTGACCAGCGCCAACACTCTGCGCAATATCCCGCAGGATAAACTCAACGCGGCGCGTCAGTTGGCAAGCCGTGGGCAGATTAAAGAGTCCATTGCCGCCTGGCGCGCGCTGTTTAATGGCAATCCGCCGCCGGATGATGTGGCGCTGGAGTATTACCAGACCATGGCCGGTGACAGCGCCAGTTGGGGCGAGGCGGTCGCCGCCATGCGTCAGCGTGCCAGCGTGATGCCGGACGATGAGCCAACGAAAAAGGCGCTGGCGATGGCGCTCACTTATCAGGAATCCACGCGCCGGGAAGGGATCGCCCTGCTCAGCACGCTGGCTGCCGATGATAAAAGCGCCGACAAAGCCTTGCAGCAAGCGCTGCTGTGGCTGGATGCCAAAGCCAGTGATCTGCCAGCGTATACCGCCTGGGCGCAGCGCCATCCGGAAGACAGTGCACCAATGGATCACTACCGTAAAAGCGTGGAAGGCGATGCCACTAAAGCGGGCTTTGATGCATTGAACGGCGGCGATCTCGGCAGCGCCAAAGATCGCTTCTCCGAAGCGCTGCAAACCCGCGCCAATAATGGCAACGCGCTGGCCGGGATGGGCTATGTCGCACTGCGGCAGAACAACTTTGCCGATGCCGAGAAATTCCTGCGTCGTGCGGCGCAAGAAGATGCCAGTAACCAGAACAGCGCGCAGTGGATAAAAGATGCCGATAACGCCCGTTTCTACGCCGCGCTGGGCCAGGCCCGTAGCCTGAGCCAGAAAGGCAGCTACGACCAGGCGCTGGCAAGTTTGCAGAGCGCCGACAGCCACGATGAAAACCAGCAGCAGGCGGCGGGTATGCTGCGGGCCGATATCCTGCGGCGTCAGGGCAAGCTGTCGCAATCCGAAGAGGAGTACCGCCAGTTGCTGGCGCAGCGTCCACAGAATACCGATATCAGAACGGGTTTGTGGTGGGTGCTGAAGCAGCAGAATAAACAGGCAGAAGCAGACGCCATGCTGCAAACCCTGCCCGCCAGTCTGCGTACCCGTTACGCCGCCGTTGGCGATAACGGCGACAACGAACGCAAAGCCGCGCAGGCCGCGTTGCAAGCCGGAAACAGCTCACGGGCGATGCAGATCCTGCAAAACGCCTCCGGCAAATACCCGCGCAATGTCTGGCTGCAACTCGATTACGCCCGCGCGCTGCGCAAAGCGGGCCAGAAACAGCAGGCCTCGGCGTTAATGTCTGGCGTGGCGCAACGCGACAGCAGCAATAAAGAAGCGCTGTATGCCGCTGCGGTCTATGCCGCCGAAGAGAGCGACTGGTCGCGCGCGCAAAGCCTGCTCGCCCGCGTGCCGCGCAGCAGTTACAGCGCCGATATGACCGCACTGTACACGCGCGTGCAGATCAACCAACAACTGGATATTGCCCGCAACTATCTGCGTCTTGGCAATGCGACCGCGGCGCGCAACTCGTTACTGGCTCTGCAACGTAATCCGCCGCAATCGCCGGTCGATGCGGGCCGTCTTGCTGAGTTATTGATGCAGAGCGGCGACAGCGCTGGCGCGCTGCAACTGGTACGCGACAGCCAGGCGCAGGGGTTACACGGTTCGGTACTGGATTATGCCGGGCAGATCCGCGTGCTGAACCAGGCCGGGCAGTTTGCTGAAGCCGAAAGCCTGCTGAATGCGCCGGTATTGCAGAACGGTGCCAGCGAGCAGGAGATGAGCGCGATCCGCTTAGGCGGTTTGATCGTTCGCGCCGATCGCCTGCGGGAAAAGGGGCAAATCGGCAAAGCCTGGTCACTGTTAATGCCGGAACTGCAAAACAATCCGACCAATACCGATCTGTTGCTGGCCGTGGCGCGCGTCTACCAGGCCGATCATATGGATGACAAAGCCACGGAAATCTATCAGTACGTGCTGCGAAAATCGCCACGGGATAAGCAAGCGCTGACCGGAATGGTGAATATGGCGCTGGCCCGCGGCGATAACGACGAAGCGCGGCGAACCTTTGCCGGGCTGGAGCCGAGCCAGGATGCCGATTATATGCTGCTGGCCGCGCGCGTGGCGGCGGCCAACGGTGAAAATCAGCGGGCGATGTCGCTGCTGCGCACTGCCCAGTGGCGTCTGCAACAGGGCGGCGATGACGATAGCGATGAACTGAGTTCGGTGATGTCGCTGCCGTCACCAACGCGTCAGGCGCAGCTCACTGCAATGAGCGGCATCAACACCATGATGCGCGATCTGCAAGAGAAAAGTGCCACCTGGACCAGCGGCGGCGTTTCATTGCGTAGCCGTAATGGTGAATCGGGTCTTGGCGCGCTGGATGAAGTGCAGGCACCGCTGATCCTTTCGGGCGCGGTGGGCGACAGCACGCGCCTGAGCCTGAACGTCACGCCAACATCGCTAAACGCTGGCGAGATGTCCGGTGAGGCGGCGAACCGCTTCGGTTCCGGGGCGCTGGAACATGCGGAGAAACTGGCAGAAGCGGCGGCCAGTACCAGCACAACGACCACTTCAACCAACGCCTCCAGCCAGGGTTCGCAGCAGGCAAACGGCGTGGCGGCAAGCCTCAGCCTGAGCGGTGACAGCTACAAACTGGATGTCGGCAGCACACCGACCGGCGGCGAGTTCACCCGTCTGGTGGGCGGCGTGGAGTGGAACCCGAAACTGACGCAGAACAGTTCGCTGAACCTGAAAGCAGAACGCCGTGCCGTCACCGACAGCCTGCTGTCGTATGTTGGGGTGAAGGATAAGAGCACCGGTGAAAGCTGGGGCGGCATCACCCGTAACGGTGTTTCGGCGCAGTACGCCTGGGATAACGACCTGATCGGGCTTTATACCCGTCTGGGCTTCGATACCTACGTCGGAACAAATGTGCCGACCAACCATGCCGTCACCGCGCAGGCGGGCAGCTATCTGCGGCCCTGGAAAACCAGCGACAGCGAGCTGAAAGTGGGGGTGAACGTCAACTATATGAACTTTGACCGCAACCTGAGCTACTACACCCTCGGCCAGGGCGGTTACTTCAGCCCGCAAGATTTTATGGCGGTATCGCTGCCGGTGACGCTGACGCGCCACATTAACGACTGGGATCTGACGCTCAATGGCGCAGTGGGTTATCAGTCTTATAAGCAGGATAAAAGCGATTACTTCCCGGGCCACAGTAGCCTGCAATCAGAATTAAACAGTTACGCCAGCGACGATGACGATGTGGACGCCGTCTACAAAGCCACTTCGAAAAACGGCATTGGCTATACGCTGGGCGTGGATGCGCGTTACCACCTCAGCGACAACCTGGCTCTCGGTGCGAACTTAGGGTACGACACCTTCGGCAGTTATAACGAAGGCAAGGCGTTGGTGTATTTCAAATATTACGTCGATCAAGACAAATAACCCGTGGGATAGATGATGTTTAGCAATCAGGACACTTATTTACAACGCAATTATCAGGCTGGCTGGCATGACCTGGTGTATCTGTTTTTTAACGAATACACCGAAGGCCGGGGTGATAAAGATCCCGAAGCCCTGAGACGTATCGGCCAGATGATGGCCCAGTGGTATCCCATTGATGGCGCCGCCACGGTGAACGAACTGGAAGCGAGCATTAACCGGGTGCTGGAGCTGTTCAACTGGGGCTTTGTCAAAATGGCGCCCGCTCAGCGCGAACTGATCCTGCTGCACTGCGCGTGGCCGCATGCGCCGGAATACCGTGACGAAGCGGGCTGGCGTCGCGCCAGCGCCTATGTGCTGGAAGGCGCGTATTCGCAGTGGCTGGTGTCACAGGGCGCGGGCAATCAGGTGCCGGTGCGCTGGAAGGATAACGCCACCGAAGATGTGCTGATTTTCCGCTACGCCATTAACGAATGACGTCGCAAAGGCATATCCACCCTATATCAACGATCAGGTGACCATCATGTTTAATGAAATCATGGTTTCAGGCAGGAAACTTGAAATCGAGGCAGTTAATTATATGGAGGATAATGCCTTTGTTTCGCTGGTTCTCGATACCTCCGGCCAGCTTATTCACGCCAGTCCGTTTTTCTATCAATTAACGGGTTTCAGTCGTGATGAGGTGCTGGGCAAAGTATTGTTTCAGTCGACGGATGAAACGGTTGCTATTTCACTGGCGATGGCGATTAGTATTGCGAAAAAAACCGGTGATAACTGGCAGGGCGAAATATCGCAGCAGAAAAAAAACGGCGAGATGCTTTGGCTTGATACCCGCTTAATGCCGCGTCGCGATGAAACGGGTGAAATATTTGCCTTTATCCTGTTGGGGTTTGATATTACCCGGCATATGGCGATCCGCGAGAAATTACATTTTCGTGCGCACAATGATGCATTAACCAAAACCCTGAATCGCCAGGGTTACTATATTCGTAGCCGCAAAAAAATCCGTGCCGCTAACGCGCGCGGCGCACAGATTGTGGTGGCGATACTGGATCTCGATAACTTTAAAAATATTAACGACGATCTGGGGCATGCGGCAGGCGATGAAGTGCTGCGCTGCTTTATCAGCCGGGTAAAACAGTGTATTTCCCGCACCACACTGCTTGGCCGGCTTGGCGGTGACGAATTCGCCCTCACCTATATTGATGGCGTTGACGAACCTGCCGGTCGCGGCGTGCTGCAATTAATTGTCGAAGCCACGCGCCAGCCGATGTATTTGCATTACCTGCAACAAACCGTGGAATTATCGGTGAGTATTGGTGTTGCCAGTTATCCGGAACACGGGCCGAACTTTTCCTCTATTTTAAAAGCCGCTGATACCGCCCTTTATAAAGTGAAGGCGCGAGGCGGTGATGATTTTATTAACTACCAGGTTCCAGGCGTAAATGAATCGGGTGGCATCATCAACAGCGTTGTGTGTTGATTTTTAAACAGCAAAATAAATAACAGGAAACAATTATGTTAAAGGCTGTAATCCCAGTGGCAGGGCTCGGTACGCGTATGCTTCCGGCAACCAAGGCTATCCCGAAAGAGATGTTACCGATCGTGGATAAGCCGCTTATTCAGTATATCGTGCAGGAGTGTTACGCCTGCGGGATCCGCGAAATCGTACTGGTTACGCACTCTTCCAAAAACGCCATCGAAAACCATTTCGATACCTCTTTTGAACTGGAGTCGCTGCTGGAATCGCGCGTGAAAAATCAGCTGCTGGAAGAGGTGCGGACTATCTGTCCGGCAGGCATGAACATTATGCATGTGCGCCAGGGACACTCCAAAGGTCTGGGCCATGCGGTGCTGTGCGCGGAACCGCTAATTGGCGATAACGACTTCGTGGTACTGCTGCCGGATGTGTTGATCGACGACAGCCGTTGCGATCTGTCGCAGGATAACCTGGCGGCAATGATCGATCGCTTCACCACGACGGGCGCCAGCCAGTTAATGATTGAAACCGTTAACCACGAAGATGTTTCCCGCTATGGCGTGGTGGATTGCGGCGGCATGAACCTCCCGGCAGGTGGTTTTGGTCTGGTAAAAGGCATGGTGGAAAAACCGGCCGTTGACGAAGCGCCGTCCGACATGGCGGTGGTTGGCCGCTATGTGCTTTCAAAAGCGATTTGGCCGCTGCTGCGTAAAACGCCGATCGGCGCAGGCGGTGAAATCCAGTTGACCGATGCTATCGCGATGCTGCTGGAGAACGCGCCTGTGGAAGCTTACGCCCTGACCGGTAAATCTCACGACTGCGGCGACAAGATTGGCTATATGAAAGCTTTTGTGGAGTACGGCTTACGTCACGGCGCGACCGGCCCGGCTTTCCGCCAGTGGTTGCAGCACGAATTGACGTTAAAACCCGTGGCTGACGCCGTTGAACGCATCGCCGAAGCGGTATAACGACTGAGCCGGTAACTGCCCTATTTTCACCACAGGATGTCTCATGTTAAGAACCACCTGGCTCATGCCGTGCCTGCTATTGTCGCTGGCCATGACCGCTTTTTCAGCCCGCTGTCAGGACAGCAACTGGGGGCTGTTTAAACAGAACTACCTGAGTCAGGATGGCCGCATTATCGACCATGAAAATGGCGATATTAGCCATTCGGAAGGTCAGGGATATGGCATGTTACTGGCCGTCGTTAACGACGATCCCGCCACATTTGAAAAAGTGTGGCGCTGGACGCGCAACACCTTATTACGCCCATCGCTGTGGCTGTTTGCCTGGCGCTACGATCCACGCGAACGCAAAGTGACGGACGATAATAACGCCAGCGACGGCGACACATTGATCGCCTGGGCGTTATTGCTGGCGGGCAATAAATGGCACGATGAGAGTTATCTCACCGCCTCGGAAAATATTCAGGATGCAATTATCAACTGCCTGGTGATTGAACAGGATTCCCGGACATTACTCCTGCCGGGCCTCACTGGGTTTACCAAAGACGATGGGTATATTCTCAACCCATCCTATTTTGTTTTTCCGGCCTGGGAGAGTTTCTGGCAGCAACGGCATAACAATATTTGGTTAAAACTGAAAAAATCGAGCCTCGAATTACTCAATAAAGCGCGTTTTGGTAAGAGCCAACTGCCCAGCGACTGGATTTTTGTTAAGAATAGTGGTGAAGTCATGCCAGCCGCGAACTGGCCGGCAAGATTCAGCTACGATGCGATTCGCATTCCGCTTTATTTAAGCCTCAGCGATGCGCAGCAACATTCGATGGAAAATTTCCGTCATTTTTGGGCGGGCTACACTCGCAATGACACGCCCGCGTGGGTGGATGTCTCAGACAACGAACGGGCTAGTTATCCGATGTCTGGCGGCATTCTGGCGGTGCGTGATTTAACCATGGGCGACTATCTACAGATGGAAACGTCTTTGCGTTCGGGTGAAGGTTATTATTTGTCCGCATTACATATGTTGTCGTTATTTGCGGCTTCGTTGAAGACGCATTAGTGGTATTACACGCAATGTCCGGCGCGGGAGTGCACCGGAGTCGGGCAGGATGCCGCTGAAAGTGAAAGCAATAATAAAAACCATCAAATCTCATGTACAGGCATGAGGGGGAAACCTGATGACAGAGTTGAAAATAATAAGACGTCATTTACACAACACGTTGCTACAGGTGGGCTCTCAACTACGCGGAAATTTGCGCCCCGGGGACCATAATGAACATCCGTAATCTTGAGTATCTTGTCGCGCTGGCGAAGCACCGACATTTTCAGCGCGCCGCTGAAGCCTGCAACGTCAGTCAACCGACGTTAAGCGCTCAGTTGCGTAAACTGGAAAACGAACTCGGTTTACAACTGCTGGAACGTACGACGCGCAAGATCCGCTTTACGCAAACCGGGCTGCGGCTGGTTGAGCAAACCCAGGTGGTGCTGCGGGAGATTGAAGCGCTGAAAAATATGGCCAGCAGCAGCCACTATCAGAGCCTGATGCAGACGCTGGATGTCGGCATTATTCCGACGCTGGCACCCTATATTTTTTCCCATTTGAATGCCGTTTGCCGCGAGAATTTCCCGGAAATTGAGCTGGAGATCCACGAAGCGCAGACCAACCAGTTGCTGTATATGCTGGAGTCCGACACCATCAAATGCGCGATCATGACTTCCAATAAAGACACCAGTAAATACGTTGAACTGCCGCTGTTCGACGAGCCGCTGGTGCTGGGCGTCAGCCATCAACACCCCTACTCGCGCATGAACGAAATCGATATGGGGCATTTGAAAAATAATAAGATTCTGATGATTGACGATGGCAACTGTCTGCACAGCCAGGTGCTGCGCTACTGTTATCAGTTCGAGCTGGAACCGGATTCACGTTTTGTGGCGATGCACCTGGAAACCCTGCGGCGCGGCGTGGCGTTTAATCGCGGCGTGTCCTTCTTCCCGTTGCTCTCGACCCAGCAAGGGAGCAACGAAAATATTCGTTATATCCGCTGTGTCAGCCCGGAACCGAAACGTAAAGTGGTGTTGATATTTCATCGCAGCGATCCAATGCGTAAGAAATATGAAATTCTGCGTAATGCGATCGCACGTTATATGGAGCGCTACCTGATCGACTATAACGCGATGGCGTAATGCTAACGGCGCGGCGCTGAAGCGGCGACGGAATCGCGATTATGACGGCAATCTTGCGCCTGCGAGGTTGCCGATTTTTTTATCAGCCCCTGCATTAATTCTTCCGGTAATAACGTCCCCCGGTGGTACATCTCTTCGATATTCAGCCACAGGCTCACCAGCATAATGGTGTAATCCGCCACCGAGGCGGGCGCATGCAGAGGGGCCATAAACGGAAAATGAACCAGCAGTTGCTGTTTATCCTCCTCCGTTACGACTCCCTGATACCAGGGCGCAGAGAGTTGGCGATAAACGTCGGCCTCCTCCAGCGAACAGGCCCAGCTCAGGCGCACTGCGATGGTTTTCACGAACGGCGGGATCGAGGTGTTTTCCTCCGCAAGCGGAGTCAGGCTCGACGTAAGATCGTGACCGTGCGATTCAGCGTTCATTTTTTTCCTCAATGCCTGGCGGGTAGCAAACTATATTCATCGACCCGTGCGGAAAATACTTTAGGCTTATTATTTAAAATAGAGAATAAAATGAAAATGATCCATGCGGATTGTCTTAAATCTTAAAAAAAATCATATAAAGCAATGGGTTATTTTACAACCAATTATTGATGGCATCGATCTAAAATAGCCTTTTTGATTTATTCCATAAATTAAACCACACCATTAATCGATTCACCTCCAGGGTTATTGCACTTATTTCATTATTTACGTGAAAATCTATCCCCGCCATCTGCAAGCTTGATGACGTTATCGGCAAACGGATTCCGCACGAGGCGTTTTTACCGACAAATACCGCGCTTTATTCCATCTATTTGCTGCATCAATGGGTGAGATCCTGTGCTCTGATAACCTGATATTTTTCCCTTTGCCGCTCACAACAGGAACAGTGACTCATGGATCCGTTTCAGCAAATTTTGAAGTCTACGCTCGCCCGCACAGAGAGCGTGCCGCAGACCACCACGCCGCCGACGCTGCCGGAAGCGGAGCGTGTTTCCTGGACTGCCAGTGTCGCGGCGGAAGATTTTCTGGCGCTGGCTAAAGCACGGCGCACCATTTATACGCTGGGCAAAGATCTGCCGGTCGCGGAAGAGACGGTGATCGATACCATTAAAGAGGCGATTCGCCAGGCGCCATCGGCGTTCAATTCGCAAAGTTCGCGCGCGCTGATCCTGCTGGGCAAGGAGCACGATCGCTTCTGGGGGCTGGTGCGCGAACAGTTGCGTAAAGTGATCCCGGCAGAAAGTTTCCACGCCACTTCCGACAAACTCGACGGCTTTACCGCCGCTGCCGGTTCGGTGCTGTTTTTTGAAGATCAGGAAATAGTGACCGCGCTGCAACGCCAGTACATCGCCTATGCGGATAACTTCCCTGTCTGGTCAGAACAGAGCAGCGGTATTGCCCAGTATGCCGTCTGGCTGGCGCTGGCAGAGAAAAGCATTGGCGCTAACCTGCAACACTACAACCCGCTGATCGATCAGGATGTGCGCGAGACATGGAATATTCCGCCGAGCTGGAAACTGCGCGCGGAGATGAACTTCGGCAGCATCATTGCGCCCGCCGATGAGAAAACCTGGATTGATGACGACAGGCGTTTTATCGTCGCCAGATAATTCGCTGTAAATAGCTGCCTGCGGGCAGCTATTTTGTTTTTAGGGTAAATATTCAGCACAGCCTATCGCACAAAGCGAAACCCTCTTTTTGTGGTTGCTGAGTTAATTTCGTCGGATAAGATATTTCTAATTTCATTATTCATTGCAGAAGGAAGAAACATGAACCTGCAAAGCATTTTGGGTAAACAGGTGCTGGGGGTACTGGCTTATTATTGCGGCGAAAAGATTACCGTTAATATTTGCGCCATTTACCCGAACAGCGATAATTCATTACGCGTTTTTTTCCATAACGGCCACCAGCTCTCCGTTGATGATTTTGCCACAGTCCATCTTGATAACCGTACCGGCGTTGACGAATTTGACGCCAACATCTCCGTATACCGTAGTTCTTACAAAGGACGGGTGATCGCCATTGATGGCGACTGGGTGGTGCTGGCGCCGCGGGAATGCCAGTTGCTGCACGGCTTTAAGAAGGTTATCGATATTAAAGAAACGGGCTATCGCTACCCGGACGATCCGCGCGCCGATACGCCGGTCCCGTTCACTACATTAACGTCATTACCGCCACTGGAAATAAAAGATCATCATAATAAAGTCGGCGTATTAATTACCCACGCGCAGGAACAACCGCATACGACGGTGCTGGCTTTTCTTTCGTCTTCAGATAACGACATATTTTTAATCACGTTCCCTGAGACATTTAAATCGAAAGTGCTGAAAAAAGATAACCGCTGCCTTTTCGCCATGGATGAGCGTGCAAATTATATTTTCGAGAACGCCATTCACTGGAATTACACCACCTTTGAAGGCCGCGCATTTTTAATTCCCAACGGCAGCCCATTATTTCTGCAAGTTCGTGAAGCGTTTATCGAGAAAAACCCGTGGGAGATGGCCTTTTTCCTGCGTGAAGATCTGGAGATGTACCACATCAAGAGCGACCATCTGGTCTGCTCCGGCGAAAGCGCCTGACAGAAAACCCTCCGCGGCCAGGCGCGGCGCGGAGGGCGTAGCTTACTCGTCGAAGAACCAGTAGCCCTGATTTACCAGCCAGGCCAGCTCTTCGGCAAAGTCCGGGTTGTCCAGCGCGTTACCCAGCTCTTTCTGCCCGATCACCGTATAACGGCACAGCGCGTCGGCGGCCTGCGTCTCGGTCGTTTCCAGGCATTCGCTGTTCACAAAGAAGCTGTCGCCGATATGGAGTACTCGCAGCCCGCTCAGGCGAGTCAGCACCTGCCCTTCCTGCAACGCCGCAACAATCTCGTCGGCGCTGTAGTCGTCCGGCTCCGGCGACACATCCAGTTCATGGCGCGGCGTGGTAATAAAGCTACCAAACCACTGTTTGAAATGAACCGGATCGTTGATCATGTCGATCATCATGCCGCGCAGGCGATCGAGTTCATACTCTTCCACCCGCCCCGGATGTTCACGACAGGTTAAATCCGGATCGCTGTAGTGCTCGTTACCGAGATCGTTTTCCAGTGCGTAGTCGGCAAAGCTGCTGATCAGATCGCGACCGTTCGGCCCGCGAAAACCGATCGAGTAGTTGAACGCCGCTTCGTGAGTGAAACCATCGTGAGGGAATCCAGGCGGAATGTAGAGGATATCGCCCGGCTCCAGATCTTCATCAATGATCGGCTCGAAAGGATCGACGTGCAGCAGCGCCGGATGCGGGCAAAACTGGCGCATCGGCAACTTATCGCCCACGCGCCAGCGGCGGCTGCCCATCCCCTGAATAATAAATACATCGTACTGGTCGATATGCGGACCAACGCCGCCGCCCGGTACGGAATAAGAGATCATCAGATCGTCAAAGCGCCACTCCGGCAACACGCGAAACGGCTTCACCAGTTCGGCGGAAGGTGCGTGCCAGTGGTTTACCGCCTGCGCCAACAGCGACCAGTCGGTTTCGCCCAGATGATCAAACTCCTCGAAGGGGCCATGCCACGCCTGCCATTGCCCATTTTTGTGGCTGACAATGCGGCTGTCGATTTCCGGTTCCATCGCCAGACCAGCCAGTTCATCAGGCGTGATCGGATCAACGAAGTCCGGGAAGGCGCGTTTCAGAACGACAGGTTTCTTTTGCCAGTATTTTTCAAGAAATTCCGGCCAGTTCAGGTTGAGTTGGTAAGCCATGGATTCACACCAGTAAGAAGGGACACCAGCAGATTATAAAGAGCGCGACGGGTTGCCCGCCTTGTCATTGGTCAAGCGCATGCAGGACTTATGATGGCGCAATATCCAGTTGGCCCAACACCGCAAGTAACGCATCCACCTTCGGCAGTAGCTGCTTGCGTCGCGGCCACACCAGGGTCAGCGCCAGCCCCTCCGGTTGATGCTGTGGCAGGATCACTACCAGCTCGCCGCGCTGCAATTGCGTATGCACCAGCCAGGTGGGCAACTGGCCGACGCCCAGCCCGGCGCAAATCGCCTGCACCTGCGCATCAACATCGCCCAGCGCCATGCGCCAGGGCACCGTGCGCCACTCCGGATAGCCGTCGGCGGTGGTGAAGATCCAGGGTTTGCTGCTGCCATCGACCCGCTCGTAAAGGATCGCTTTATGCCGCAACAGTTGTGCCTCATCCTGCGGCATGCCTTCACGTTGCAGGTAATCGGGCGATGCGCAAAACACCATCTTTTCGCGCCCAATGTGTCGGCACCCCAGCGAGGCGGGCAGTTCAGAGGTTTGGCCGATCCGCACGGCAACGTCGATGCCCTCTTCAAACAGATCGACGAAGCGATCGGAAAAGGTCAGGCTGAGTTCGATCTCCGGGTGCTGCTGGCAAAAAGGGATCAGCAGTGGCATCACGCCCAGCCGTCCGTAAGTATTCGGTACCGCCAGCCGCAAACGACCGGAAGGGATGGTGCGGTGCGCCGCCAGCACCGATTCGGCTTCCGCCAGGTCTTCCAGAATGCGCAGACAGGTCTGGTAATAAGCCTGCCCGGCGTCGGTTAACTCCAGCCGCCGGGTGGTGCGCTCCAGCAGCCGCGAACCCAGCCGGGCCTCCAGACGACCGACGCTTTTACTGATCGCCGACCCTGTCAGATACAGCCGTTCGGCGGCGGCGGTAAAGCTCCCTGCTTCGACGCAGGCGACAAAGGGGATGATATCTTTAAGACGTTGGTCGCGCATAGATTCGTGAATTCAGGTCAGTAATAGTGTGAATTAATACCAGAGATAAGAAATAAATTCTTCATTAGTCTGTACTCATCACGATAGAGGAGAACATTCATATGCAGAAGAAAGCATTAATTGTCGGCATCAGCGGCGTTATTGGCCGCGCACTGGCCGAACAACTGCTCAGCGAAGGGTGGCAGGTTTGCGGATTGTCACGCGGGCGCGGCGCTGTCCCCGCAGGCTGCATCAGCCTGACGGCGGATCTGACCGATGCGGCAGCCGTGGCTGCGGCGCTTCAAACGCAGCAGCCGGATGCGCTGTTTTTCAGTGTCTGGGCACGCCAGGAAAACGAAAAAGCCAATATTCGCGTCAATGGCGCGATGGTGAAAAATGTTATTGCAGCGCTGGGTGAACGGCTGGCCGGGAAACACGTGGCGCTGGTCACTGGCATGAAACACTACCTCGGCCCGTTCGAGGCCTATGGCAAGGGCAATGTTCCGGTCACGCCGTTTCACGAGGAACAGGGCCGCCAGGATGTGGAGAATTTCTATTATGCCCAGGAGGATGAAGTGTTCGCCGGGGCGCAAAAATATGGCTATCGCTGGAGTGTTCATCGCCCGCACAGCATCATTGGTTATGCCGTCGGCAATGCAATGAATATGGGGTTGACGCTGGCGGTTTACGCCACACTTTGTCGTGAAAAAGGCTGGCCGTTTATCTTCCCCGGCTCGCCGGAGCAGTGGAACGGCGTGTCGGACGTGACGGACGCTGGCCTGCTGGCAGAACAACTGAGCTGGGCGGCGCAAAGCGAAAACGCGGCAAATGAAGATTTTAACGCCGTTAATGGCGATGTTTTCCGCTGGAACTGGCTCTGGCCGCGGCTGGCTGCTTATTTTGCCATTGAATCTGCGCCCTACCCGGAAAGCATGCAACCGCTGGAAGGAAGAATGCAGGATGCGCAAGCCGCGTGGACAGAGATTGCAGCGAAGTATCATTTGCGCGAGGCGGATATCAGCAAACTTGCCTCCTGGTGGCATACCGACGCCGATCTTGGTCGTCCAATGGAGGCGTTCGCCGATATGAGCAAAAGCCGCAAAGCGGGCTTTACTGGTTATCGCAGCACGCTGGATGCGTTCACCGCGCTGTTCGATCGCCTGAAAGCGGAAAATATTATTCCGCGCTAAGACAATGCCCGGAGGCGCAACGCGCTCCGGGCGCAGTGTCGGCTAAGTTTGGCGAGTAAGCCGGGTTATTGATGCTGACCGTACACCTCAATATCAGCACGATTGCCGATGAAAAATTTGCTGGCTGGCTCTCAGCTTTTGGCGCGGAAACGGGCCACTTTCGCCCGGTTGCCGCACAGCGCCATGCTGCACCAGCGGCGGCGATGCGCTTTGGTGCGGTCGTAAAACCAGAGTATGCACTCCGGATGCTCACACTGGCGAACATACTCAAATTGCCCATGAGTGATTAGCTCTGCCGCCTGCTCGGCCACCGGTGCCAACGCCCGTAGCGGCGTATCCTGTTGATACAAACGCTGGATCTGTAACGCGCCTTCGGCGTCAGTATTCACCTGCAAATAGCTCTGCGCCTGCGCCAGATAATCGTTAAGCTGCGCCAGCGACGGCGTATGGCCGTTTTTTTTCTCTTCTACCAGTTGCAGGATCAACGCGCGCAACTTACGCGCTTCAGCCAGCAGCTCTCCCGGTTTAGCGATAAAGGTGTCTGACAGTGTTCCCTGCCCGCTCTGTTGCAGCCAGTTTTTGACATCCTCATCGGACTGCCAAAAGTCGTGCGTGCCTTGCTCCGCCCAGGCCTGCGTATTGATAAAGTCCAGCGCGCCTTGCTCGGCGATAAACCACGGGCCTTCGGTACCTGTTGTCGAGGGTGCTGCCATGTTGCGACTCCAGTGAGGTATTCATTTCGTCATTGTAACCGATAAAATTAATTTTACACAGTTACATTAATCCACCACACTCAATCCCGACGTAACCCCTTAAATTTAATTTAAACGGTTTCAAGTGAGGTATTGATATGGCTGGCAACACCCATTTCCCTGTTCGTTATCAGTTCGTTGACGCCGATGGCGTCCGGGTTTTCTACCGTGAAGCAGGTACGCCGGGTAACCCGGTACTTTTGCTGCTGCATGGTTTTCCCAGCTCATCACACCAGTATCGAGAGCTGATCCCGCTGCTGGCGGATCGGTTCCACATCATCGCTCCGGATCTGCCAGGTTTCGGTTTTACGGAAGTGCCCGCCGAACGGAATTATGTTTACCGTTTTGATACGCTGGCTGCGACGATGGTGGCTTTTGTCGATGCGCTGGATCTGCAACGTTTTGCGATGTATGTCTTTGATTACGGCGCGCCGACCGGCCTGCGTCTGGCGCTGCATTACCCCGAACGCATCAGCGGGCTCATTTCGCAAAACGGTAATGCCTATCTGGAAGGATTAGGGGATGCATGGGCGCCAGTACGCGCTTACTGGGATGCACCCACAGCCGAAAACCGCCAGGCGGTGAATGATGCGATTTTGCATTTAGAAGGCACGAAATGGCAGTATCTGCACGGCGTTAGCGATCCTGCGCAGGTTGCGCCAGAAGGTTACCAACTGGATGCCCTGTTGATGGAACGGCCCGGCAATAAAGCGATCCAGTTGGATCTGTTTCTGGATTATGCCAATAACCTGAAACGTTATCCGGAATTTCAGGCTTTCTTCCGCGCCTGGCAGCCACCAGCGCTGATTATCTGGGGCAAACACGATCCGTTCTTTATTCCGCCGGGGGCTGAAGCCTGGAAACGCGATAACCCAAACGCAGTGGTCGAACTGCTCGATACTGGCCACTTCGCGCTGGAAACCCATGCCGGTTACATCGCACAACGCATTCGCGAAGTCATCGGCGAGGCGCTGGGCTAAGGAAAGTGTGCGCCCACTTATCGTGGGCGCAGATTGTCAGGCCTGAGTCTGGAACATAATGGTGTCCGACGTAAACGAGCCATCTTCGCCGATCAGGAAGTGCTGCTTCACCTCTTCCGACGTTTGCTGTTGCAGAAAGCGAATTGCCGCACGCAATACTTCCGGCGTTTTCATGCGTTCAACCCATGAGTTGTATTCCAGCGCCAGGCGATCGGTTAACAGCTTATCGACCGTCATCCCGCTCTGCTGCGTCATTTGCAGCCACTCCGCCGCCGAGTAGTTGCGCACGTGAGACGGATCGCGCAGTACTTCGATAGTTTGCAGCCAGATATCCAGCACCGGACGGCCCGGCGAGGCGATATCCATTAAGATAAATTTACCACCGGGCTTCAGCACACGTTTCACCTCACGCAGCGCCAGCGCAACATCATGCCAGTGATGAGCAGAGTAACGGCTGATCACCACATCAAACGCGCCATCGGCAAAGGGCAATTGTTCCGCCGCGCCATGTACCGTGTTGATATTGCTCAGTTGACGATCGCGGGCCGCCTGGCGCACCACGTCGAGCATTTTTTCTGACAGATCGTAAGCCGTCACTTCACGGACGACGCCAGCCGCGACAAAACTGGCATGCCCGGCACCGCAGCCCAGATCCAGAACTGCGGCAGCAGGATTTTCACTGAGCCACTCCGCCAGCCGCACCAAATCTGCGCCCTGCGCGTGAACCTGGCTGGTGAGGTAGGCCTGCGCCTGGTCACCAAATTGTTGCTTCGTTAATTCATGATGATTGACCGCCATTCTCTTGTTCCTTTTTTAGCACGACAAAAATTTGCTCTTTGTCGACTATACGACCCTCTTTATAGGGGTACAATATGGCTACTTATACTGGTATTAATGAGTACCACCATGGAAAATACTCTCTTTGCCGGGCCAAAAACTCTCGGCGCTTTTTTACGTGCACAGCGGGAAAAAACCGCGCCGGCCGATATTGGCCTGCCAGCGCAAGGTCGGCGGCGCACCCGCGGATTACGCCGGGAAGAAGTGGCGCAGCTCAGCGGTATCAGCACCACCTGGTATACCTGGATTGAACAGGGGCGCGACATTGTCGTGTCACCGCAAACCTTGTCCAATATTGCTGGCGTATTAAAAATGACGCAGGCGGAGCGGAAGTATCTGTTCCACCTGGCGCTGCAAAACGATCCGCAGGAAGAGCATGTCATTACCGTGGAAGAATCGGTGCTGGCGACGGTGAATCAGGTGCAGTGCCCCTGTTATTTGCTGGATGTAACCTGGAATATGGTAGCGTGGAATACGCCCGCTGAAGCGCTATTTAGCGGCTGGCTGGATAAGGATACCCAGCCGAATATGATGAGTTTTATGTTTCGTCATCCCCTTGCGCAAACGCTGGTGGTTGACTGGGAGACGCGCGCCAGCCGGATTGTCGCAGAATTGCGTGCCGATGCGATGCACTATCCGCACGATCAGGGATTGAATCATTTAGTGCAGAGTCTGAGTAACGACAGCGAACTGTTTCGCACTTTCTGGTCGCGCCAGCAGGTGGTGGTGCGCGAAGGCGGCGAACGCGTTTTTCATCATCCGCAGCAGGGGGAGCTGCATTTCCGGCAGATGACCTGGCAATTAACCAGTAATCGCGCGATCAAAATGATTATGTTAATGGCGGAATAATGCAGAATAAAAAAAGCAGATCAGAAATCTGACCTGCTTTTTTTTATTTACGGAATTCGACAGTATTCGAACCGGCCTGGAAAAACGCGGCGATATTATCAAATGTGTTCATTGCAGATTTGCAAAAAATACATTTAGCACCGACCGGGTTTTTCTCAGTGACATCAAAACTGGAAATTCGGTATTGCGACCCGTGGCAGCACGGGCAGCGAAAATGGATACGATTCGTAATGGTAAATCCTTAGCGCGGAACCACGTTGGCCGCAGCCGGACCTTTCGGGCCGTTTTCGATAGTAAATTCAACCTCTTGATTTTCTTCAAGAGTACGGTACGCATTGCTCTGGATAGCAGAGAAATGTACGAATACATCTTTGCTGCCATCTTTCGGAGTAATGAAACCGAAGCCTTTCTCAGCGTTGAACCATTTAACGATACCGTTCATTTTAGTAGACATGCTTGTTACCTTCTTTTTTGTTCGCCGAATACGGCAGTAATGGTCTGAGACATTATTTTTTATCAGAGTGTAAAGCGAAGACCCAAAAAGAAGTAGCAAGGAGGTACTTAGAGATGAGAAAGACTTTAGTGAACTACTGGAGATAATGATTTATCAAACCGACGACGCATTAACTCATGGCCGCACTTATTTCGCAAGCGTTAATTTTAAAAAATTTGTCAGCGCCCTTTTTCACCAACATAACCAAACACATCGGGCACTCTCCTGCCAGCAACCGCAAACCAAACGGCTTATGTGTGAAGCAGATCGCAAAACCAGGCACAGGCAAACGTTACTATAAATACTAGTATGGTAGTTGAATATTTTCTTTTAGAGGTGGCAATGAGCATGCAAATGACAATGCGCTGGTTTGGGCCAGTTGAAGACAAAATCCCACTGGAATATATCCGCCAGGTACCGGGCGTCGAAGGAGTAGTAGGAGCGTTGTACGATGTGCCGGTAGGTGAAGTATGGCCAAAAGAGAAAATCAACGCGCTTGCCGGGCAAGTCCGTGATGCCGGGCTTAAGATGGAAGTCATTGAAAGCGTTAATATTCATGACGATATTAAGATCGGTCTCCCCAGCCGCGATCGGCTGATTGCCAATTACCAGCAAACCATCCGCAACCTTGCAGAAGTAGGGATAAAAGTCATCTGCTACAACTTTATGCCGGTTTTTGACTGGATGAAGACCGAGATGAATTACGTATTGCCGGACGGCTCGCTGACGATGGCGTTCGAAAAGAAAGGCATCGATAAAACGCTGGATGAAGTGGTTAAAGAGGTGCTGGAAAATTCCAACGGCTTTGCGCTTCCAGGTTGGGAACCAGAACGTCTGGCGAAAGTACAAGAGCTGTTTGCCAAATATAAAGATGTTGATGACCAGAAATTACGTGAAAACCTGGTTTACTTCCTTGAGCGCGTTATTCCGGTCTGTGAAGAAGTCGGTATTAAAATGGCGATTCACCCGGACGATCCGCCGTATTCTATTTTTGGTCTTCCGCGCATCGTTAAAAATCGTGACGATCTCGACTGGATTTGTAATGCAGTCGATTCTGAAGCCAACGGTATTACTTTATGTACCGGTTCGATTGCCGAGGATCCCGAAAATAACGTGTGCCAAATCCTGGCCGAATTTACACGCCGAAAACGTATTCACTTTGCGCACGTGCGCAATATCAAACTGATTAAAGATAAAGATTTCTATGAATCCGCGCACTTATCCCGCTACGGTTCGCTGGATATGTACGAGGTCATGAAAGCCTTGCATGACAACGGGTTTGACGGTTACATCCGTCCGGATCACGGGCGTTTCATCTGGGGCGAAACCGGTCGGCCAGGCTACGGTCTTTACGATAGGGCGCTCGGCGTAACCTATTTACACGGGCTCTGGGAAGCACTCGAAAAACAAAACTAATTTTATTCGGGCCGGTGGTTCCACCGGCTTTTCTTGATAGCCAATCCGTAAGGTATTCTCTATGTCCCCGCTGTTAGCCTTATTCTGGGTGCTGGTAGGTATTGCACTTCTGGTTCTTATGAACCTGAAATACAAATTTCACAATATTTTCGCGCTACTGATTGCAGGTATATTTGTCGCAATCATGGAAGGTATTCCACTCGATAAAATTGTGTCTGTCGTTCAGGACGGTCTGGGCAGTATTCTCGGCCATCTTGCACTTATTATTTTGTTCGGCGCGATTATCGGTAAATTTATGACCGAATCCGGTGCCAGCCAGAGGATTGCCGATAGTGTTATTGAGCACTGCGGCACACGTTTCCTCACCGTCGGCTTGATGTTTATTGGCGTGATTTTCGGCATCGCCATGTTTTATGAAGTCGCTTTCCTGATTGCCATGCCACTGGTATTAAACATCGCCCAAAAAGCCCATATTCCCTATATGAAACTGGTTGTGCCAACGGTGGTCGGCGCAACCATGGGGCACAGTTTGTTCCCACCGCAGCCAGGACCGGTCGCGCTGATCAGTGCGTTTAATGCCGATATTGTGCAGGTCTATCTGTATGGCATCCTGGTCATTATTCCGGCGCTGTTTTGTGCAGGTATTTTATTGCCGAAATATTTACCGGGAATCAAAACGATCCCGCTAAATTCACTGCTAAAGCCCGTGGAGGAAAAAACAACCCAGGATCTGCCGCCGTTTAGCATCAGTATTTTGATTCCGCTGATCCCGGCGGTACTGATGATTGTGGCCTCGCTGGTAAAAGGTCTGATGCCCGCTGGCTCGGAGCTGGTAAAGGTCTGTGCTTTTTTCGGCAGCGCGGAAATCAGTATGCTGCTGGCAACGCTTGCGGCAATCTGGTTTCTCGGCATTAAGCGCGGCATGACGCCGGACGGAGTAACCCATTGCGTCAGCGATGCGATTGCTAAAATTGCCAACGTCCTGTTTGTGATTAGCGCCGGAGGGATCCTGAAGCAGGTGATTGTGGTTTCCGGCGTTGGCAATCATATCGTGGACATTATGAGTAACGTCCCGCTGTCACCGTTTATCGTGGCGTGGATCATCACGGCCATCATCCGTATTCTGACCGGGCAAGGCGCCGTTGCGGCGATTACCTCCGCAGGCATCGTCGCGCCGATGGTCAGCGCTTTTCATTTAAACCCGGCGTTGATGTGCCTGGCTGTCGCCTGCGGCAGTAACACCATTACGCTGATGTATGACGGCGGCTTCCTGCTGTTTAAAGAAACCTTTGGCATCTCCATGAAAGATACCTTTAAAACCTGGGGGCTGCTGGAACTGATTAACTCGGTTGTCGGGTTAGGCATGGTGCTGCTGCTTAGCCTGTTTATCGCCTGACGTTTGCACTTAGGGGAAAAGGGAAGTCCCCATCACAATAACCCGCCCTTCTCATTCGCCATTCGGGATGTTACGTTTATCAGCAATAACATCCAACCCGGCCAGCCAATGTAACGACATCTCGTTGTAAACACACTTTTTTCATCGTGCAGCGCATGCTGTACGCAGAGTTCTGTTTGCCTGAGATGTTAACAATGAATACGTTATTGATGGTATTAGTGCAGGCACTACGCCAGCACCGCTGGCTGTGCCTTTTCGGCTGCGCGTATATTTTCTCTTCTGTCGGTAATGGGCTGACGCAGACCATTATTCTGGGCCAGCTTCTGCGCTGGCACGCCTCTCCAGCGACGCTCACGCTCACCTATATGCTGGCGACGCTGCCTGGTTTTTTTGGCAGCCTCCTCGGCGAGCGTTTATGCCGCCATGTTTCACCGCTGCGTTTACTGCTGCTAAGCGAGCTGGCGGGACTGGCCGGTTTACTGCTACCACTTTACGGTCTGCCGGCACACAGCATCCCCGCGCTTCTGGCTTTGCAATCCATCGAAGCGTTTGTCGCCGGGTTATCCTGGCCCGCCATGAGCCTGGTGTTCAAACGTGGTTTAAGTACTGCGGAACTGCCCGCGGCGACCAGCATGGAGACCGTGATCTTCGCCGCGCAGGTTCTGCTCGGAACCGGGATTGGCGTTTTGCTGTTCGGCAGAATGTCGCCGCTCGTCCTGCTCGGTATCGATGCCACAAGTTTTGTGTTGGCGATCGCACTGTTAGGCATCACCTCTCGCTATTTACGGTTGCCCCCGGGGGATGCAGAAGAGATGCGTCACAAAGTGAGCTGGAGCAGGTTATCCACCTTGCAGCAACGAAGCCTGCTTATGTTGCCTGCTCTTGCCACCGTTGGCGCGCCTGCGATGGCACTCTTGCCCGCGCTGATACAGCAAATTCAGCCAGATACCGCCGCCGGGCTGGCGCTGCCGCTAATTTTTGCCCGCAGCCTGGGGCAACTATGCGGTCCACTACTGCTGAAGGCCAACCGGCTGGAACAGTACGCCGCAAGTAATCGTTATCTGCTCTGTTGCCTGCTGGCTTTTCTTGCCGCCTATTGTCTGTTGCCGGGATTATCGGCATGGACGGCTGCTGCGCTGGTGATGATCTTTCTGGCGCATCTGGCGTCGAATGTCGTATTCGCTCTTGGAACCTTCAGTTTGTTGCATACATTCCCGGAAGAGTCGGTCTCTGCCGCCAGCGCAAAAGCGTGGCGCTGGCAGGCGATGAGTGCGGCTCTGGCAACGCTGACGGCGGCGTTTTTGTCCGAAAAATGGGGAGCAGCACAAGCGTTATACAGTGTGTCGTTTATGGCGCTGGTGCTGGTAATGGCCGTACTGATTCGCTACCGACGGTAACGATGAAGGGTGTGCACTGGCTAACACCGGTGCACATTTTTATGCGCGGATATCGTCATATTCACGAGTGTTATCAAACTCGTGTTTGGCAAACGGGCACAGCGGAATAATTTTACGGTTCTCGGCCCGCATTTTTTCCACCACGCGCGCCACAAGCTGTTTACCCACGCCTTGCCCTTTCAGGCTGGGATCAACATCAGTGTGTTCAATAATACTGAGATGTTCGCCCGTCGGCACAAATACAATCTCGGCAACCTGAATGCCCTGGGCGTCGTTGACGTAAAATTTGTTGTGACCTTCCAGTATTTCCATCTTTTTCTCACTCAGTTATGGCGGTATTTGAGCGCACCGCTTGGGCAGGTATCAATCACGTTGATCACCGTCTCAACATCCACTTCGTCCGGAATGATCCACGGTTTACGTTTCAGGTTAAAAAGCTTCGCATTACCGCGTACACAGTTTCCTGAGTGCTTACAAATGGCCGTATTGAAGTAAACATCAATTTTTTCACCGGTATACACGCGATAACCCGCGTCCAGTAGATCTTTATCCACGACATTGCCTCCGCTGTTTTTATCGGGTGTTGAAGACATCATAACCTTGTTACGGGATTGTGAATATCGTGACGCAAGATATGAAATCCTTCTTCAGCACCCGGCTCAACAAAGTAGCGGGTGATCGCTTCAAACTGTGCATCAGAAGCAGCAAAATCATGGTTACCCGCCGCATTCCGCCGCCGCAATCGCGCTTTGCACTCCTCGTCAGCCACCGGCAAATAGTGCAGGCAATGCGCTGCGCCCGAAGTGTGAATCAAAGACATCATCCACTGGCGACTGGCAAGCGTATTAGCAGGAAAATCCAGCACGACGCTGACACCCGCTTTAAGCAGTGCAACGGTATGCGGACCGATAGCGCTCCTGAGTTTTTCCGAGTAGTGAACGTAGTCCCCTACGCTGCTCATCACATCCTTAAACAGCAACGCCAGCCAGCGATCTTCACTTAAGAGCACGGTGCCCGGTGTTTTTGCCAGCTCAGCGGCAAGCGTTGATTTACCGGACGCAATTTTGCCGCACAGGATATGCAGAGTTGGTGCAGAATGCGCCATCGTTTCTCCTTTATATATACGCGACTTTTATCAACCTGGCCCGTCGCTGGCCGCCGCAAGCAACGGCACAATCAGATCGCTTAACGGCGTTGGAATACCCTGCTTCCGCCCGTACCGCTGTATAACGCCGTTACGGATATCCCACTCAAGCACTCGTCCGGCCTGGCGGTCAGCGAGAATAGAGGTACCCAGATCCGCCGGTGCACGATGAAAAACATCAACGATCTCCTGCGGCACGTCATCACTTAATACCGCACCTTCCGCACGCGCCACCGCAAGACATTCGCGTAAATAAGCTAATGCCACCTCTGTGATATCGGAGCGTGAAAACATTCCGGCGCGACGCCCTGACAGCACCATCAAGCCCGCAACCGCATTCTGCAACAACTTGCGCCATGCAATAGAGGTGAAATCAGCAGCGAGATCGACTTCACAGCGCGTGCCCTGCAACACCTCGACCACACGTTGGGCCGCTGGCGTATCAGGCAATGTCAGGCGCGGCTTAGCACGCAGCCAGACAGAAGCATCGGGTTCTCGCTGCGCAGGAAACCATACCACTGATGGCAGAATCGTCGCACCTGCAACATAAGCGGCAAATTGTAATTTCTGCTCAACGCCATTTTGTAACACGCAAACCACCGTATGCTCGTCGCACAAAACATTCAGCCAGGCCGCGGTGGCGTCCAGTTGCGTTGTCTTCACTGCGACAAACACCAGATCAAACGGCTGTTTGATTTCGGCAGGCTCGGTCAACACCGGGCCCGGCACAATAATGCGCCCCTCGTCAAAACGTAATTCGAGCTGAGGATACGCCGTACGTCCACAAATTACAGGAGTTCGACCTACTTCGTGCAGGGCCGCAACCACAGTCGTTCCGATGGCCCCCGGCCCAATGAGGGCCACTTTAGGATTTTCAGAAATCATGAACTTCCTCCAGATGATCTTTCACTGCCCTTGCGTCTGTATAAAAGGATGAAAAACAATACCACCGGCAATCAACGCGGTGACAGATGCTCTGCTTATCACGCTCAAATCGGCATTGTCTGGTGGTTATGAATACGCTTAATCTAATACAACTTTTTTACAAGTTTACGCCAGATGCTCTCAGCCGCCCCTTGTTTCGATAACGCGTCAAAGGCCTGTGGTCAGCAATGGGCTCATGACAGGATAGAGAGAAAAGCGTCAACAACATATTCGTATTTATTACCCATTCATTTGCTCGAAAAAATCTTAATTATTAGTTCTTAAAACCTCATAACCAATTACAGACAAATAATTAAGAACCATTTAAAAAATCATATCAGTTTAGATTTGTAAAATATTCGTAACTATATAAAATCATGATAGAAAAAACGTCATAATAAACATCTGCGCATCATTCCAGTATGTCTGTAAATGCTGTGAATGAAGTTTAATTTAATTGATCTCGTTACTCCGCCTGTAATATCATCCTGGTATTGCAACAGCTAAATTGTTACTACTCTGTTTTTATTGATGTCGAAAACAGAGCTTGTCCCTATTGACATTTGACAAGGAAGATATTTGTGGGAGTATTCAATTACAAAGATCACGGAGAAGAAGAAACAGCGCATTATTTTATAACACACTGATAATGTTAACAAAGCATGACAATAATACGGATGATGGTTTCGCTGACAACCTGGGGTTTTATGTTCCCACGAACAACCTTTGTTACGGATTGATGGAACGTAGAGTGGCTCACTTTTATTGAGTATCGACGCTCACGCTCCCGACCTTGATTCGGAATCTATATTAATTGAAGCGATGAATAACTCAGACTGGCCCGCAGCATCTGAAAAAAATCGAATAACATTACCAGTCTGAATAATACACCTAACATTTACTGAATTTATGAAATAATTAATGCTATGAAACTTTTTTCTCATAAAATGACCGCCATATATTGTATGGCATTGGTTTTTATCACTGGTTGCCGTGATGAAAATAAAAAAAATCTGCAAGGGTATATTGAAGGTGAATTCGTCTATATTTCGTCTGAAAGTTCCGCGCTGATTTCAAAAGTGATGGTTAAGCGTGGCCAAAATGTAGCTGCAGGACAAACGTTGATTGTTCTGGATGATGATTATGAAAAAAAACAGGTCGAAATAGCGAATCAAACGCATGCAAGCGAGGTCTCGACTCTGGCCGATCTGGGTAAAGGCGGTCGCGATACCGAACTGGAAATTCTGAAAGCACAGCTCTCACAGGCGCAGCATGACGCCGAAGTGTCCCGTTCGAAATTTGGCCGCTACCAGAAGCTGCAATCCAAAGGCTACGTGTCCGAGCAGGAACTTGAGCAGTCCGAGGCAGATAACAAAATGAAATGGGACAGAGTGCAGGAATTGACCTCCCAACTGAAAAATAAATCCCTGCCTTCGCGCGTCGATCAAATTGAGGCTCAAAAGGCCAGAGTGGAAAGTTCTTTATTACAGGTCAAACAGAGCCAAATCGCGCTGAACAAACGCATTTTACGCAGCGCCGGTAGCGCCAAGGTTTACGACATTATGTATCACACTGGCGAAGTGGCCTCACCTGGCGCGCCACTCATCTCATTACTGCCGGAAGATACCATTAAAATCCGCTTTTTTGTCCGCAACCCTCAGCTTTATAAAATCGCGCAGGGTATGCTAATTGCAGTCAAAATCGAAGGCCGTGAAGAACCGGTGCCAGCAAAAGTGACCTATATTTCGCCCAAAGCCGAATTCACGCCACCGGTTATTTTCACCTCTGCGCACAAAGAGCGAATGGTCTTTATGATCGAAGCGATGCCGATCGAACCGGATGAAAAGCTCCATCCGGGTCAGCCCGTCGAGGTCATATTATGATGGATTATTGCATCAAACTTCAGAACGTGAATAAGTCATTCGGCTCCAGGCATGTCGTGAAAGATCTCACGCTGAATATCCCTACCGGTAAAATCACCGGTTTTCTCGGGCCAAATGGCAGCGGGAAAACAACAGCAATGCGCATGATGTGCGGGCTACTGAAGCCGGACAGCGGTTCAGGTAGCTGTTTTGATTTCGATATCTTTAAGCAGCGAGAGTCCATTAAACCGATGATCGGTTATATGACGCAGTATTTCTCACTGTGGGAAAATCTTACGGTCCGGGAAAACCTGCTATTTCTGGCCAAAATACGGAATATTCCCCAACCGATAAAACGCGTCGAAGAGCTTATTAACGAATTTGCTTTACAGCGCTTTCGGGATGTTCTGACGCACCATTTATCCGGCGGCTGGAAACAACGCGTCTCGCTCTCGGCCAGCATCTTGCACGATCCGAAGATAATATTGCTGGATGAACCGACGGCGGGTGTCGATCCCTATGCCCGCCGGGAATTCTGGAAAATTTTGCATTATCTTTCCAGCAAAGGCATGACGATTCTGGTCAGCACGCACTATATGGACGAGGCTGAACGCTGTAACCATCTGGCGTGGATGTCCTATGGTAATTTGCTGGCTTCTGGTTCGGCCGAAAGCATTATTCAATCCCAGGGGCTGACAACATTCGCTATTAAAGGTCCGAATCTGCACGATCTGGAATACCGCTTCAGCGATATCGACGAGATCGAACAGACAGTGATCTTCAGCAACACGCTGTTTGTTACCAGCAAACAGAGCAACACACTTAATACTATTGTTGGCGCCTTGCCCGATAACTACCACGTTGAAAAAACTGCCACCACACTTGAAGATTCGTTCGCACATTTGATGAAACAGGCTGTACCAATATGAATAAATTAAAATTGATATACGAGCGCGTCATGGCAATTATCGTGAAAGAGCTCTTCGAGCTACGCCGCGATAAGGTCAGCTTGCTGATGATCTTTGCGATTCCGTTAATCAACCTCTGTATTATTGGTTTTTCGGTAAATACTGACCCTAAATTTGTACGCACCGCGCTGATCGATCACGACGTCTCTTCCTTCAGCCGTACGCTGGTAACCGGGATGACCAATACGGATTATTTTGCCATCCAGCGGGTTACCAGTGAGCAAGAGGCCGATAAGCTATTTCGTGAAGGTGCAGTGCAGTTGGTCGTCATTATTCCAGCCGGGTTTTCCAGAGATCTCATCGCCGCCAGGAAGCCACAGCTGTTAGTCCAGACCGATGCCAGCGATCCCGCTGCCACAGCAAACGCTACACAGGCACTGACAACATTGCTTAACGATGTGTTCAGACACGATACGAAAAACTTACCGGGTCTGCAAAAAGAGAACATACAGTTGGTCGATGTTGTAGTGCATAAACTCTATAACCCGGAGGGAATAACCCGTCTAAATATTGTACCAGGGCTTGCGGGGGTCATACTCTCCATGATCCTGATTCTGATGACCAGTCTTTCCATCATTCGTGAAAGAGAGAAAGACTCCATCATGCACATCATCAATTCGCCAGTCACCGCATGGGAAATCATGCTGGGTAAGGTTTTCCCCTATTTTTGTGTTGGTCTGTTACAAGCTGCGTTTATCGTTATGATGGCGGTTTATGTCATGGATGTTCCGATCATGGGATCGTTTATTTCCCTGGCATTGCTGCTAACGATCTTCATCATTCTCTGTCTGGCAATCGGCGTCATATTTTCTACGGTCACGAAAAGTCAGCTCCAGGTGATGCAACTGGCTTCATTTTACTTTTTATTATCAACCATGCTTTCCGGTTTCATGAACACGTTCTATGGCATGCCTTTCTGGTCGCAACTGTTGGGTTCAGTGCTTCCGCTCACATATTTTTTACGCCTTGTCAGAGGGATTATGCTGAAGGGTTACGCTCTGAATGAAATGTCACCTGATTTCATGTCGCTGTTATTTCTTACCGTATTCTTATCGTTACTCTGTTGCATTCTTTTTCATCGTGTGGTTAAAAAGCTCTAGATCATCATTCGTAAACGCATTATCTGCTCTTATTTTTCCCCGTCCATAATATGGTTGTGTGTTGAGCACGCCAGTCAATAATGCAGAAAAATAACTCAAGCATCCGTTATGAAAATACTTATCGGATGCCTGGCACTCGTCCAGCCTCCCTTCTATATCAGGCAATCAAATCACACTTATCACCTCTTCAGTTATCACACGAGCTTCATCACTTGCCTTTTTAACAAACTATGAATAGCCGCAAATCAAAATTACCCCAGTCAAACAAAATCATCTTCTGCAAGACACTATAATTTGGTGCATTAATATTTTCCGCCAAAGAATACCATTCACTATAATAACCAAACAAAAAGTAATATTTAGTTCGTAAACCATTATGAAATGACCTTAAATAAATATAAAACACACGTATAAAAAATCCTGCACGCCCCCTCCACAACTTAATCTAGCCATTGAAAATGAAGATATTTTTTAGATAAGAACCAATACAGACAATTGTGACCAGATAATAATTTTCTTAAAAATAGAACAACTAAGAAAAGACATCTTTGCAATATAAAAAACTGCATATAGAATTCTCACTGCAATCACGAGATGATTCTTCGAAATGTAAAATATCGTAGCTGCAAATCATAATGCCGCATAAAAGAATGCGACAATAAAAATGATAAAACAGCCTGCGATTATCTCTGACACGCTACACAAATATATCTTTTATATACCTGATGATAATCATTAGATTCGTCATCTTTATTAAACAAGGACTATGTTATGAAAAATCTGAAAACTACCGCACTGGCATCATTTGTTGTACTGGCATTATCTTCTATTTCTTCTGTAAGTGCAGCTGACGGTACAATTAACTTTACCGGTGAAATTACCGATGCAGGTTGCAACACTTCCGTTAACGGTTCAAGCGCTACGACTGGCGACGTTGATATGGGTAAAGTTGTAAAAACTTCCTTTAAAGGCGTTGGTTCAACTGTTGACGGTTCTGCAAGCAGCACTGGCTTCACCATCGAAATGGATGACTGTCCGTCTACCATAACGTCTGTAACCTTCAAGTTTGATGGTCAGAACGAAAATGGCGACGACACTGTACTTGCTCTGACCGCAGGCGCTAATTCCGCTACCGGCGTTGGCATCCAGTTGTACGATAAAGATCGTAATGTTATCCAGCTGGCTAAAGCTTCCGCACCGTACACCATTACCAACACTGGCGCAGGCAGCACCAACTCCCTGCCGTTCTACGCCAAATACATCCAGACTCAAAATACGGTAACCACCGGTCCGGCTAACTCTGTTGCGACCTTTACCGTTAACTACTAATCACCTTTGGCCTGTTCCCGTGAGGGAACAGGCCTCTTTTTTAAAAGATGTTAACCATGCTCAAAATATCTGCATATGCACTTTCCCTTATTTTTTGCTGCGCTTCGGCACAGGCTGGCGTGGTGCTTGGCGGTACGCGCATCATTTATGAAGAAGGGAAAAAAGAAGTCTCCATCGACATCGAAAATAAAGGGTCAGTGCCTTATCTCATTCAATCCTGGGTTGAAAATCAGGATGGAGTGAAAACCGGTGATTTTTTAGTAACTCCGCCATTATTTCGCCTTGACGGTGATAAAAAAAATGCGTTACGTATTTTTAAACTGGTAAAAGAACTCCCAGTCGACCGGGAATCGCTCTTTTTCCTTAACGCAAAATCTATTCCAGGCGGCATGCCGGACAGCAACACGTTGCAGATTGCAATCCGCAATCGTTTAAAACTTATTTATCGCCCTACAGCTTTGAAAAAAGAAACACCAGAGAACCGAACTGAGGAATTAATCTGGAGCAGAACGGGTAATAAATTAAAAGTCACAAATCCTGGTCCGTATTATCAGAATTTCATGTTTATCAAAATCAATGATAAAGACATTGAGCTGAAAGATAAAAACTATGCAGCCCCTTTTACAGATACCTGGTTTGATATTGGTGCCATCAATGGTAATCAAATTAGCTGGAAAATCATAAATGATTATGGTTCGGCTGGCCCTCTCCACAGGAAAAACTTATAGTAATACATGAGGTTATAAAAATGAAAGATGAGTCTTTCAGCGCCAATTATAAGACGGGGTTAAGCCTGTTGATTCGCGTTACTCTTGTGTCATTTTTTTTTTCAGATTGTGTCGCAGCCAAAAGCTTCTTCAACCCTGAATTTTTAAAAAATAGCGATCAGCAAAATGAAGTCGGCGACCTCTCTTATTTTGACATGGGATTGCGCCAGATCCCTGGTACCTACCGTGTTGACATTTGGTTAAATGGTAAAGCAATTGAAACAAGTGACGTTGAATTCAGGGCCCAGAAAGATGAAACAAGCGATGCTATTGAGCTGTCTCCTTGCCTTAATCTGCAAAAATTGATTTCATTAGGTTTAAATGAAAATTACATCAAGCAGAATGCATGGCTGGCAAAAGATCCTCAGCGTTGTGATATTCTTTCACTTATTCCAGAAGCTACGGCACAGTATGATACGGAACACCAACGTCTTAATTTAAGCATACCTCAAGCCGCATTAGTCCGTAAAAACCTGAATATTGTTCCTCCTGAACAATTTGATCAGGGGATTCCGGCATTTCTGCTAAATTATAAATTTCTGGCCAGCCAGACAAGTTCCAGGCAAACCTCTGCCAGACAGGATAGTTACCATCTGAACCTGCGGCCAGGTCTGAATATTGGAGCATGGCGTTTACGTCATTATTCTACCTGGTCAAGAACAACCGATAATTATCGAAATAATGATTCGTGGGATAACATTTATACCTACGCGCAGCGCGATATTATTCCGTTACGTAGCTCTCTCGTTTTAGGACAGAGTACGTCACCCGGGGATATTTTCGACAGCGTTGGTTTTACGGGTATGCAACTGGCAACAGACGAGACAATGTCTCCCGAAAACGTTACTGGCTATGCTCCAATCATCCGGGGTATTGCTAAAAGTAATGCCAAAATTGTTATTCGACAAAACGGTTACCAGATTTATGAAACTTATGTTTCTCCTGGTGCATTTGAAATTGATGATTTGTACCAAACGAACTCTAATGGCGATTTACAAGTTACCATCCAGGAGTCCGATGGTAGTCAGCAAATATTCACGGTGCCTTACGCCTCGCTACCCATCATGCGCCGGGAAGGCAGTCTCAAGTACAGCCTGACCTCTGGTGTTTATCGCACCTATGACAACAGTATTGCTAAAACGCCCTTTACACAGGCCAGCGCCAGCTATGGTCTACCGTTTAATGCCACCCTCTACGGCGGGATTCAGGCTGCGTCGAAATATCAGGCTCTGGCTACCGGTATTGGGAAAAATATGGGAAAAATTGGCGCAGTATCAGTTGATGTGACGCAGGCGTGGTCAAAAAAACAGGATACCGATAAAAGTGATGGTCAATCCTGGCGTATTCGCTACAGCAAAAATGTTACCCAGACAGGTACTAATTTCGCTATTGCGGGTTATCGATACTCAACCTCTGGTTTCTACACGCTCGCTGATGTGCTGAATACGTACCGCGATGATCACCGCAGATATCAGATGTATCGTGTCAGAAACCGCACCGAAATGAATATCAACCAGAACATTGGCGATCGCCTTGGCTACGTTTCCGTAGGCGGGGTCGTTGAAGATTACTGGGATAATAACCGGCAAAACAGATCGATCAGTACCAGCTACAGCAATAGCTGGAACAACATTAGCTACAGCCTGAACTATAGCTACGTGCGATCCATACAGAACAGAGGGCGTTTCGAGAAAACGTACAATGATCAGATAATTAGCCTGACGGTTAGTCTTCCTTTCGATCAGTGGCTGCACACAAATCATAGCCTCTATGCCTTTAATAACATGAATATCGCCAGGCCTGGTGAGACCTCGTTTATGGCTGGTCTGGCCGGTACCGCGCTTGAAGAGAATAACCTCAACTGGAGCATCCAGCAGGGCTATGGGAATAAATCGAATGCCAGCGGCAACCTCGATCTCTCCTGGCAGGGAACGTATGGCGAACTGGTTTCCTCTTATGGTTACAGCCAGCAGTCACGCCGCTTCAGCTATGGCGCTTCAGGGGGAATGGTTGTCCATGAACGCGGCCTGACGTTAAGCCAGTCGCTTGGGGAAAGCGTGGCTCTGGTTGAAGCACCGGGAGCGGCGGGAACCAGTGTGTCAAATCATACCGGCGTGAAGACAGATTTCCGGGGTTATACCGTGGTGCCGTATGTTACCCCGTATCGCCTGAACGATATTGTACTTAACAGCGAGACGCTTCCCGATAACATGGAACTGAACAGCAACACTGCAACGGTTGTACCGACGCGCGGGGCGGTTGTGCGTTCAAGTTTTGCCGGCAAAGTGGGGATAAAAGGATTCATCAGATTACTGGACCGTTCAGGAAAAATTCTCCCCTTCGGTGCGACAGTAACGCTACAGGACGCAGAAAATAACGAGTCCAACTTCGTGGGTGAAGATGGGCAAGTCTATTTAACTGGTCTGAGCGAACAAGGTTCTCTTCTCGCAAAATGGGGCAATGAAGCCAATAAACAGTGCAAAGCTTCTTACGATTTCCGTGACACCCCTACGCCACCAACTGGCATCCAGCAAGTTGAGGCTATCTGCCAGTAAGTATTTCAGGAAAGTTAATATATGAAGAGATATATTTTTATCACATCCGTAGTGATGTTATCACTATTCCATTCTGCTTCGTCCTGGGCTGTTGGATGTAGAGCCATAGCTTCTGGCATGGGAGTGGAAGGCAATAAGCTCGAGTACCGTCTGAATAGTCCCTTAATTGCCATTGATCCGAATGCCCCCATAGGGGAAATATTATGGACCCGCAATATAGATACTTCGGGAAGGAAATGGAGTTGCAATTCCACTGCACAACGCCCCTATATTTCATCAATGGGCCCGGCATACTCGACGATTATTGGTAGCAATACAAGAGGGAATATTTATTCGACGGGTGTAGAGGGGCTTGGTATTCAGATCAGCGATCTCTACCAACCTAACAGAGTTGTTCCCAATAAAGCCTGGCCTACAGCACCACAAACCTCAGACTGGACAAGTAACAGTTACACGCGCATTGACTTTATTAAAGTTGGTAAGATTGGCTCCGGAAGTATGCCCAATGGTCCTGTAGCAACATATTCGATGGACGGGGTAACTGTTATGACAGTTTCTGCCTACAGTTCAACATTAAAATTTAAAAGTTGCACTATTGATGGCAGCTATAATCGCACGATTAACCTGGGAAAACTTAATTTGCGTGATATAAATCCAACATCTAAAGATGTTCCTTTTACATTAACACTCACCTGCCAGGCGGATTCTGTTCCTGCATATGTCCAGTTTGATGCGCTCCATGGCAGCAGCGGTGATGGTCTATTAAACATCGATTCAAACGTTGCCAATCCGGCGACAGGTGTTGCAGTAGAGATTGTTGATGCCTATAGCCACGTACCATTAAAATTTGCAAAAGAAACTAAATATCACTTGAACAACGAAACAGAAATTTATATCTCACTCGCTGCAAGGTACAAAAAAATCTCATCCATGATTACACCAGGCCAGGCTAATGCAGGGATGACTATTACAATTAACGAGCGTTAGCCTCTTTTTTAAAGTCTTAAACAACACACATGTTATTTAACAACAAGTATTTTCAGAGACTTCATTAAATATTAAATGGCTGGATTTCACAAAATTTAAGTTGTTTTTAAGATATGACATCCTGAAAATAACGACTATCAGCACGGGACTCATTACCGAACGCTGAATTTTGTCAGTTGAAAAATTTGCAATAGTACAATTATCTGAAAACACACTTAAGGTAAACTATGAAAACATTATCTGTTCAAGACATGAATAATGTGTCTGGGGCTTATTCCTGGAATAACTGGACTTCTATTTTTAGTAACACTGTTGAAGCCATTGCAAGCGCAGCTATGGGCGCAGCTATGGGTTTTGCTGGTGGTGCCGCCATTGGTGGTAAACATGGTGGTGACGGCGGCGGTCTGCTGGGTATTGGTTCAATCGGACAGGGTGTTGGTATGATTGGCGCCGGTATTATCGGTAGCATTTCATGTGCAGTTGGCGCAACGATTGTAGGTTTCGACAAAACCTGGGAATATTCTAAAAAATTCCTGGATGGTCTTTTCAGCGGTACTTTTGTTCCGTGATTAAGTTTTAATCCTGAATCCAGGCCCGACATGTTCGGGCCTTTTTTAACCTCCAGGTAATATGCCAATGGGCCAGAAATTATTCAGACAAGAAGCCGTCGATCACCAACGAAGTTACTGGAAAGGCAAGGTCATTTTATTTAAAGGCGTATCACCTTTTATTATTTCAGCGTGCTGCATCGCTTTTATGGCAATTCTTATCGTCATGCTTTGCTTCTTTAAATTCACACAACGCATCGATGTTGTAGGTGAAGTGATTACCCTCCCCCATCCATTAAATATTTCATCACCGCAGATGGGTTTTATATCTCAACAATTTATTCAGGTTGGTGATACGGTTAAAAAAGGCGATATGCTTTTTGAACTGGATGTATCTAAAAGCACCAATGCGGGTAATGTATCCGATACGAATATTTCGATGATAAAGGCTAAAATTGCCAATGCCGAAGAAATCATCAATAAACTGAAAGTGAACAAAGATGATTTTATCGCTACAACAAAACGGCAAATCCAGCGTTATGAGCGTTCACTTGCGGAAACTGATGGGCTGCTAACTACGGCGAAGCAGGGTTTAACGAAAATGGAGAGCGCGCTTCAGAACTATAATCAGTACCTGAAGAAAGGGCTCATTAACAAAGATCAGTACAATAACCAGCATTCACTTTATGTGCAGCAGCAGAATGCCTTTCAGTCATTATCGACGCAGAAAATGCAGCTTGAACTACAACTCACCCAGTCGCGCAGTGATATTACGGTTAAATCTGCAGAACTGGATAACCAGATTGCATCGCAATATAACCAGTTGAGTGATTTCCAGTCTCAGCTCATTGAAACGAATGCTAATGGAAAAATTCTGGTAAAATCGACCATTGCTGGCAGAGTAGAGTCCATTGCTGTTACTCCTGGCCAAATGGTTGATGCAGGAAGCAGTCTGGCCCAGATCAAACAATTAACAGATATTAAGTACTACTTATTATTATGGCTTCCCGATAACAGCCTGCCTTATGTGAAAATCGGCGACACTGTGAATATCCGCTATGATGCATTCCCTTCAGATAAATTTGGACAGTTCTCTGGAAAGATAAAATCAATATCATCCATACCGGCAACACGGCGAGAACTGTCTGAATATAGCGCAGGCCAGACCAACACCAATTCACAGCTTACACTTTACAAAGCAATAATAGATATCAAAGAAAATGAATTTATTTATAAAAATAAAAAACTAGCATTATCAAATGGCCTGAAAGCCAAAAGTATTGTCTTCATGGAAGAAAGACCACTTTATCAGTGGCTGTTCTCGCCCGCGTATAAAGTTGCACAGAGTTTGACAGGGCCAAAAAATGAATAAAGCAATTATTGATACTATATTTAAAAGAATCAATTTCTCCATTAGAAATAAAGTACCCGTTATTATTCAGTCTGAAGCGGCAGAGTGCGGCAATGCTTGTTTATCCATGATCTGCGGTTACTACGGTAAAAACATCGATCTCTTTAATTTTCGCAATCGCTATGGTTCGCCCGCGCAAGGGGCAACGTTAACCGATCTTAACCAGGTTGCGCAGACGACAGGGTTGAAAACACGCGCCCTCTCACTCGACATGGATGAAATAAAAGAGCTACGCCTTCCTTGTGTCCTGCACTGGTCATTGAATCACTTTGTGGTACTGGTCGCGATAAAAGGCAAACGTTTCGTGATTAACGACCCGGCAATGGGTCGGCGCGTTATTCATCAGAAAGAGATGTCTGAGAATTTCAGCGGCATCGCCCTCGAAGCGTGGCCCGACAGCCATTTTACACAGGAAAAACAGCGCTCGCGGCTCAACTTACTGGATTTAATGCGCAATATTGTTGGCCTGAAATCGGCGCTGAGTAAAATCTTTATGCTTTCCATTGTCATTGAGGCGGTCAACCTTCTCATGCCAATGGGCACGCAGCTGGTCACCGACCACGTTATCACCGCCCATGACAACAACCTGCTGCTGGTGATCTGCGCCGGGCTGCTGTTTTTTACCCTATTCAAGACCGCAGTCAGCATGATAAGGGCATGGGTATCTCTGAAGCTGAATACGCTAACCGATATACAGTGGAAGACCAGCTTTTTTGATCATCTGTTGAGTTTGCCGCTCGCCTTTTTTGAAAAGCGCAATCTGGGCGATATCCAGTCACGATTTTCTTCTCTGGATACCATCCGCGCCACCTTCACAAATAACATTGTGATGGGAACAATCGACTCCATTATGACCGTGGGCGTGCTGATTATGATGAGTCTGTACGGTGGCTGGTTGGTCTGGGTCGTGCTCGGCTTTACCGTGTGTTACGCGGCAATGCGTATTATCACTTACAAATTTTACCGTACGATCAGCGAAGAGCTGATCGTTAAACGCGCGCGTTCGGGTTCCCATTTTATGGAGACGCTGTACGGTATTGCGACTATAAAATCGCTGAACCTTAAAAACCGCCGCTCTCAGCACTGGCTTAATACCAATATCGACGTCAGCAACGCCAGCCTGAGGCAGACGCGCTTTGATATGTTATTCGGCGGTATCAATACTTTTATCAACTCTGTCGATCAGGTAGTCATTCTGTGGCTTGGCGCATTGATGGTAATGGATAACACCATGACCATCGGTATGTTTATGGCGTTTAACGCCTATCGTGGCCAGTTTGCCCAGCGCGCCTCGTCGCTTATTGACCTGGCAATGCAGTTCAAGATGCTGTCGCTGCATAACGAGCGTATTTCAGAAATTATCTTCAGCAAACCGGAAGCGGAATCACCGCCGCGGAAAGTTTTCGAGGACAGCGCTGGCGTCCCGCTGCAGGTGCAGAATTTGTCGTATCAATATGACAAACTGACCAGGCCGGTGTTTTCCAATGTGAATATTACCGTCGCCGCAGGCGAATCCGTGGCATTAACGGGTGCCTCCGGAATTGGTAAAACCACTCTGCTGAAAGTGATGTCCGGCCTGCTTACACCCGATCAGGGAGATATTTTCGTCGGTGATTTTGACGTCAAAAAAATCGGTGTAAATAATTACCGCGCTTGTACTGCCTGTGTATTGCAGGAAGATCGCCTTTTTTCAGGTTCTATTGCCGATAATATTTCCGGCTTTGAATATAATGCCGATCGGCAACTGATTATTGAATGTGCCATAAAGTGCAATATCCATGAAGAGATCATGCGCATGCCAATGGGTTACGAGACGATTATCGGTGAATTAGGCAGTGGCATCTCTGGTGGTCAGAAACAACGTTTATTGATCGCTCGTGCACTTTATCAGAAACCTAATATTTTATTTATGGATGAGGCCACCAGCCACCTTGATGCAAATAATGAAAGAATGATTAACAACGCGATTGAGTCATTAAATATTACGCGCATTATTGTGGCTCACCGTCCGTCTACTATTGCCTGTGCAGACAGGGTTATTGATCTTTCCAAAATATCATCGCTATAAAGGAGAATGATAAATGAATATGTTAAAGGGAATAAACACGGGAGTTATCAACTCGGCAGATGGTGTACCTGTAATTGCGCTGAAAGTGATTGATTCTACCGATAGCGAGCAGTTACTTTTACTGCCACCTAATCAGTTGCAGGAGGTGATGTTTGCTCTGTTTAGCTGTTACCGCTCTTTGCATCGGCTCTACCAACAATCGCCAGACCAGATTCGTGAGCAGGTGAACGCTCACTCACAAACATTGAGCACCCATGTTCCGGCAATTTTTCTCGATGAGGTACAAAGCACCAGTGCTGAACGTTGCGTAACGAATTTTGTGCTCAAGCAGCGGCAGGACAGAATTAATTTCTTATTTTTATTACAGAATGGTGAAAATCTGTTACTGGTCTTAGACTATACGCAAATAGAATATGTTCTCAGTCTGCTGACAAACACTATCCAGAATGCAGGTAACGAGCAATTAATGGCACTGTGTTTGACTATGAATGACTTTATCCCGTTTTATGTCACCACCTTTAATAAGGATGAAAATAAAGGGATCGATTACAATCAATTTTCGGCGCCAGACTGGAAATCAGAGATTTTCGACACATTTCATTCCATTTTATTTATCCAGCCTGATGGCACAATTGCCTGTGGCGCGATCATTAAAGCAGAACCTGCATTTCCGACAGGTCGTATTGAGTTCATTGCAAAAATTTTATTGCATAATAATAAAATTCTCGTGCCGTATAAGAATCACACTATGAGTATCGATCATACCCGACTGGATATACCTGCGGACGATGAGAGTATGGAAACGCTATTACGCGCGCATATAGAGCATCGGACAACGAAGCTGGGATAACAGGCTAACAGAGGAATATGGAGCGGGCGAAGGGAATCGAACAAAAATCCATTCCACTTCTGTAACCTACTGACAGATAACGATATTGCGATCAGCATAGGTAACTGATTACGTGATAATAGAGGATCATTATCGTGTCAATCAAGGGCCAGGCTTACCTTTACAAGCGAAAAGATGGAATCTGGGTGTTTCAGATCTTCGTCCCGAAGTTGAATCGCCACGAAAAAGTCGGGGGCGAATCCTATTCGAAAATGGAGTGGCTATTGAAACTATCGCCCATTTCCTGGGACAGACAGATCCGCGCTCAACCATGTATTACATCGGGTACGGTCAGGACGTGCAGGACGATTTAACAGAGGAGTTTTCTTTAGAATGGTGATCGATATGAAACACATGATTGTGCTGATAGTGGCGCTATTACCAGCCCTGGCGAATGCCGGACAGATAACCCTGATTCTCAGTGATGAAGAGGAGACAGGCAACGCGAAGATTTGCGTATACAGCAACGCCAATTATACGGAGATAGTGACGATCAGACCGTCGCAGCAATGCCGCTACACAATGACCTTTGAGGAGGAGTAACCCCCTTTACTGGTTGTTACGAAACATAATTTTGCTTAAGTCTAATACTTGTTGCTCATGTGGTCATTGCTTGTAAAATAGCCACTGAAATTATTTCCATAGCAAGTAGAGGGACTTATGAAGCAATACACCAATGAACTCACCGCCGAAATGCTGGCAGCATTTGACCAGTCACCATTCACAGCTGAACAGCTCGCGGAAATGAACGAAGAAGCCCGTAATGATCGCTGAAAGAAACGCCTACAACCTCGCTCACCCAGTTACAGCCGCTTATCTGATTGCTACAGAGGGTAGCTTAACCCGCAACGGGGGAACGGTTATCAGTGAATACAACGGGCAGCAGATCGAAATTGAAGACGGAACACGCCTAAATGTATCTCTTGTGGGTGATGAAGTTCGTTATCCAGATGGAACCACCGCGAAAATCAGCACTGGAGTAGGCAATACCTCTGGTGACTCCGCCGCTCTTGTCGGTAGCTTACTCGACAACGGCGACGAAATTATCAGTAGCCCACAGAATGCCGGAAGAAGAGTAGTCCGAGCAGGGGAATCGTTGCCAGAAAACTTTCTGAAATAAGGCGGTCACTATGGCATCGGTTAACAGAGGCTGCACAATTCACGGTAAGAACGTTGGTCTACATGGAGATAAAACATCTACAGGCGCACAATGTATTGCCGCCCGCCCCGGTATGTCTGTCATGGGCAAGTGGAAACTCTATATCGGCGATAAGACCCCCCCTTGCCCGAAATGCGGGAAAGCGGGGGTGATAGTGAGCGGTGATCCTCGCTGCTCAAATAGCGCCTCAGTCGCCGTGGACGGTGCAGAAATCCACTGCGGTTGTCCACAGGGTACTAATTTTCTTATCGCGCCTGGCACCGTTGAGGTGAATACCCCTTCTTGGGCGACAGCGCCTGTAGAGCCAGTGCAACATGCACAGGCAGCGAAGAAGCAAAACACCTTTGCTGATACCTGCAAGCCAGAAGATAACCAGCTATTGAACGGCGTTTACCTCTGGACTGAAACAACAAGTGCAGGTCATGCTTTCGTTTCAGTGCATGAGAATAACAGCATCTATCTCTACACCTATGGACGCTATGGACGCACTGATAAAAGTACCTTCACTGGGGATGGGATTTTAGACTTTTTCCAAGATGAAGATGCGCGTAAGTATTACCGATACGAACTTTATGAAATGGGTGCTCGCGCTTTCCGCATTGATGATGCAGATCCTAAAATAACCCGTAACTTCTTCGAAAACCTTTGGAATGGCGGTGTAGCACCAATTCAAACGCCAAACATGCAAGACGGTACAAAGCGAAGAGGCCGCACGATTGATAAGTATGATGTGACTGGTAGCAACTGTACCACCCACTCAGTTGAGGGGATCAAGTTTGCTGGCTCAAAGTTATTCGATCACGGTTACACATCCACGACAACACAGCTACCAATCGACATAGAAGAAGATTTCACTATTCCGGTATCACTGCAAAGTTATCTTGAATCAAAGAGTGCAGACTTCTCCTCAATGCTCGTTGTCGAAATGACTAATACATTCAAACAGCAGTACCCTAACACCGAGAACAAAAGCCCTCAACCAATGGGAGGGAGTGCAAAAATTCAACAAGCTGCTGCCGATTCCGCTGCTGTTGCTGGCTCAACATCCCCATACTCAGGCGGTACAGTAGGCGGTTCATTGGGAAGCACTTACGATGATGAATAAGAAGTTCTGGATCAGGTGGGTGAGTATCGCGCTGATCTGCGTAGCGTATTACGTTATCGTGCTTTATTTCGATCTGGTCTTCGCTCTTAACTTTTCAGAGACAATGAGCCAAGGAGGAGAATTTACCCCTTCTCAATGCACTTGGTTTGTTAAGGAGCTATCGCAAAATCACTCTGATTCGGCTTTAGCCTCTATCATTGGTTTCGCTGTCTGCGTCCCTCTGATCCTGCTTATCTTCAAGAAAGTGAGATGACCGCCAAAGGCTGGAGAGATCCTGCCTTTCCCCTTTTCCCTAATTTTAGACAATAGAAGCCATAAAGCCCCGTTGGTGATACAACAACAAGCGGAGCGTAGCGACTTCATCAGACTGTCAGAGGGATCACACCTTATCAGGATAACCGTGTACCCTTGCGGGAGCGTGGCTAAAACGCTGATAGAGCCTACATGTCGTTTGTAGGGTTATCACCATAAACCTGTTTACGTAGCTCTGAGAGCCGCACATCGGGCTTGAAATGCGTATGATCAATCTGTCGATGACATAACTATGCCTGGATGGGCTTTTTCTTCACGTTGTGCTATCGCGGTGTGAGGATGCAACTGCCGCCAACGCTGAGTTATACTGTCATCTCACCATGTAACTTAGCGTGACAGTTACCAAGGGCGGATCACAATGGTAGAACCCATAGGCGACTAAAATAGGTAACTATTTAAGTTGCTGATAGAGAAGGCTTTTAAGGCTTCTCCACAAGGGGAGAGATCTGGAGCGGGCGAAGGGAATCGAACCCTCGTATAGAGCTTGGGAAGCTCTCGTTCTACCATTGAACTACGCCCGCGTCGAAGTGCGTAACGCATTATAGTCTTTACGCACCGTCTGGCAAGATACGCCTGCGCTAACAGGTTAATTTATCGCCTGTTCGGCGCATTTTTAACATTTGGGTGGGCTGCCCTGCGGCGGTAAATAACGCAGCGGATCAATCGCCGTTGCCCGGTAGCGCAGCTGGAAGTGCAAGCGAACAGAATCCGCATCACTGCTGCCCATGGTGGCGATCTTCTGCCCCGCTTTCACGTTCTGTCCGTTATTCACCAGCATCGTATCGTTGTGCGCGTAGGCCGTAATGTAATCTTCGCTGTGCTTAATCATGATCAGATTACCGTAGCCACGAAGCTGGCTACCAACGTATACCACCTTCCCTGCACCAGCAGCATAGATGGCTTGCCCGCGCGAACCTGCAATATCAATCCCCTTATTCCCGCCGTCGGACGTGGAGTAACCCATAATCACTTTCCCGCTGGTCGGCCATCGCCAGCAGCGTTGCCCTACCGGCGGCCATGAGGATTGCGGCACGGCGGAGGAAGGCGTGACTTTAGCGGTTTTCGTGCTGGTTTTACCCGAGGATGCGCTGGCTTTAGAACCATTAACCTTCAACCGCTGCCCCACTTCGATGGTATATGGCGGGGAGATCCCGTTCATGCTGGCGAGATCTTTCACGCTGGTTCCGGTAATGCGTGAAATACGGTACAGCGTATCGCCCCGCTTAACCGTATAGGTGGAGCCGGAATAATTGCCTCCGGAAGAGGATTTCCCGGCGCAACCTGCCAGCAATAAAGCGAACGCCAGGCAAAAGGCAATGCGGAACGGGTTACTCATCAGGCGTCCTGCGCGCAAAACAGATCCTCGATTAAAATAAATGGCGACCTATGATAACAGCCACAATCCGGATGCCAATACTTTCACGATGAATGGCGCGGCATCGGGTAGCCCTGAGCAATGATTTCCATCATTTCCGGCAGATACGGCATCGCCGGCATCTTCACCAGAGCCGGGTAAAATACCTGCGGCGACGGAAAAACATCCACTACGTGGCAGTTCATTAATTTAGCTGCATCCACCTCTGATGACGGCAGCAGCGTTGCCGCAGCGAGACCAGACTCCAGCCATTCCAGAATCACACCAGGCTGGGTGATATGCATGATCACCCGCGGATTCCCACCCGCTTTACGGAACAGGTCGATTAACATCTCATACGTTCCGGCATCTTTTGCCCGGTGCAGCAGCACCAGCGGAAATGCCGCCAGCGCCTGGTAATCAAATGGGCTCGCTGGCATTTCAGGGAAACACTGTTTGCTGATCACCGCAACCAGCCGTACCGGATCGAAGGAGACATAATCAAAGCCTTCACTGCGGTAGGGGCGCTGGATCAACGCCAGATCGATCGCACCTTCGTTAAGCATGGTTTCCAGATGGCTGGAATCCGTTACCGAAATATTAATCTCCGCATCGGGATGACGCTTATAAAGCTCCAGCAATAATGGCTTGAAATACGATTGAAAAAGATGGGTTAAGCCGATTCTTAACTTGAATTTTTCTTTATTAGCAATAGCGATCGTTTCGCGGGCGGTGTCTTCAACCTGACGTAATATTTCGCATGCTTTACGATAAAGAAAATATCCAGCATCGGTTGGCTCAATACGATTTCCCTGGCGGGTAAACAGTGAAACCTGTAGCTCTTCTTCCAGTTCCTGGATCCGTTTACTCAATGGCGGCTGCGCCATATTCAGCACTTTCGCGGCCTGGCTTACGGATCCCTGCTCTATAACGCGGCAAAAATAGCGCAACCTTTTCAAATCCATACAGATCTACTCCACGATCCCCCGGCGCTCAGTATCACACTTAGCGCAGCAAAGGAAAAGTCTGGTTTTTTAATCAAATTAGAAACCTAAATTTAACAATTTTATAAATAGTACTTTTTTGATCTGGTCTGAGTCAGGAAAACGGTATTTGTTTAATGTTCCCTGGAAAAATAAGGTAGCCACCGACAGTAAACCCTTTTTCCGATGGAACAGACTATGTCAAATAGCGAAAATAAAAATACCAGCGGCGTTACAGATTTACGCTCGGCGATTGAATTATTAAAAACACTGCCCGGCGAATATGTCGAAACCGATACTGAAGTTGATCCACACGCCGAACTTTCCGGTGTTTACCGTTACGTTGGCGCGGGCGGCACCTGCCAGCGCCCAACACGTAAAAACGGCCCGGTGATGATGTTCAACAAAGTGAAGGGCTTCCAGGATATCAGCGTGGCTATCGGCCTGAACGGCTCGCGTAAACGCGTCAGCCATTTCCTCAACTGCGCGCCGGAAAAATTGGGCCACCTGCTGAAAGATTCCGTGCAGAACCCTATTCCGCCAATACTGACCAAAGACAATGCCGTCTGCCAACAGGTGGTTCATCTGGCCAGCGACACTAACTTCGACCTGCGCAAACTGCTACCAGCACCAACCAATACCGAAGAGGATGCCGGCCCGTACATCACAATGGGTCTGTGCTACGCTTCCGATCCTGAAACACACGAATCTGATATCACCATTCACCGCCTTTGCGTACAGAGCCGCGACGAGCTGTCGATGTGGTTAACCCCGGGTCGCCATATCGATGCATTCCGCATGAAAGCGGAAGCCGCCGGGAAACCACTGCCGATCTCGATCAGTATTGGCGTCGATCCTGCTATCGAAATCGCCGCCTGCTTTGAGCCGCCAACCACCCCGCTGGGTTATGACGAACTGAGCGTTGCCGGTGCCCTGCGCGGCAAGGCTGTAGAAATGGTGCAGTGTAAAACCATCAACGAACGTGCCATTGCGCATGCGGAGATCGTTATCGAAGGCGAACTGCTGCCGAACGTACGTCTGCGTGAAGATCAGAACACCAATACCGGTAAAGCGATGCCTGAATTTCCCGGCTATACCGGCGAGGCCAAAGATGCGCTGCCGGTAATCAAAGTCAAAGCCGTCACCCATCGCTACAACCCGATCTGGCGTACCACTGTGGGTCCAGGCGAAGAACACGTCAATATGGCGGGCATCCCGACGGAAGCCAGTATCCTCGATATGGTGGGCCGTGCAATGCCGGGCAAGCTGCTCAACGTGTTCGCTCACTCTGCGGGTGGCGGTAAACTTCTGGCGGTGATGCAATTCAAAAAATTCTCCCCGGCGGATGAAGGCCGTCAGCGCCAGGCAGCCCTGCTGGCATTCTCTGCCTTCCCGGAACTGAAACACGTGATTCTGGTTGATGAAGACGTGGATATTTTCGACAGCGACGATGTGCTGTGGGCGATGCAAACCCGATATCAGGGTGATGTCGATACCGTCACGATTCCCGGGGTTCGCTGTCATCCGCTCGATCCCTCGCAGATCCCGGCTTACAGCCCGAGCATTTTGCAGCAGGGAATGTCCTGCAAAACCCTCTTTGACTGTACGGTGCCATTCCACCTGAAAAGCCATTTTGAACGCTCGAAGTTTAAAGAGGTTGATGTGAAACGCTTCCTGCCAGATTTCGAGTAAGGGGAACAATGTGGCGACATCTCAACGCATCATTGTCGGCATTAGCGGTGCTTCTGGTTTTCAGTATGGCGTAAAGGCACTTGAGCTTTTACGTGCGCAGGCTCCTGAAGTCCATCTGGTTATCTCAAAAGGGGCGGAAAAAACCTGTGAGCTGGAAACGGACTATCAGCTGGATGAGGTGATGGCACTGGCAGATGTGGTTCACCCTATTGGTAATCTTGGCGCAGCCATTTCCAGCGGATCGTTTAAAACAATGGGCATGCTCGTTGCCCCCTGTTCCATGCGTTCGCTGGGCTCCATCGCAAACTGCCTGACAGATAACCTGCTAACCCGGGCCGCCGACGTGGTGCTTAAAGAGCGCCGCCGTCTGGTGCTGCTGGCGCGCGAAACGCCACTTAACCTCGGGCATATTCGCAACATGCAGGCGGTAACAGAAATGGGCGGAATTATTTTCCCGCCGGTTCCGGCGCTGTACCAGCGCCCGCAAACCACTGATGAAATCATTACCCACAGCGTCAGCCGCGCGTTAGACCTGTTTGGTATTGATGTGAAAAACCTTCCGCGTTGGGGCGAGGGCAACCTGGCTCATAACGCGTAATCATGCAGGAAATATTATGTTAATCGGTCCTTATGTGAATGGCGCTGCCGTTATTGTCGGCGGTTTGCTGGGTTCACTCGTTGGCAAACGTATTCCGGAGCGCGTGAAAGTGGCGCTGCCCCTGACCTTTGGTCTCTGTTCGGTCGGTCTTGGTATCAACCTGGTGATAAAAGTGAAGTTCATGCCTGCCGTGGTTCTGGCGATGGTGCTGGGCGCAGTCATTGGCGAAGCATTCTTTCTGGAAAAACAGATCGGTAGAGCGGCAGGCACAACACGCGGCTTAATCAACCGCGTGTTCCCACCGGTTCAGGGCCTGGGCCACGATGAATTTACGGAGAAATTTGTCGCGATTCTGGTGCTGTTTTGCGCCAGCGGCACCGGTATCTTCGGTGCGATGCATGAAGGCATGACTGGCGATCCCTCCATCCTGTATATCAAAACGGTGCTCGATTTGTTTACCGCCGCCATTTTCGCCACCATGCTGGGCTTCTCAGTCATGACCATCGGTTTACCACTGATTGCCGTGCAGGTTGCGCTGGCAACGCTGGCGGTTTACATCCTGCACATGATCACTCCGGACATGATGGGGGATTTCTCCTGCGCGGGAGGGCTAATCATGGTCGCAACGGGGCTGCGGATTTGTAATATCAAGCCGTTCCCGGTGGCGAATATGTTGCCCGGACTGGTACTGGTAATGCCCTTTTCCGCTCTCTGGGCAAAACTTTTCGCCTGATAGTTGGTTATAATCGCGTTTGCCCGGTGGCGCTGTGGCTGACTGGTTTGCAGAGATCGTGTTCCCTGTAAACTGGCTAAGTCCAGCGCCACCCGGCGTTTTACGTTCGGGAGCCGTTATGGGTAAACAAGAGCACGTTATTTTAGTGAATGAGCAGGGAGTGGTAACCGGTACGCAGGAAAAGTACGCCGCACATACATCGCAAACGCCGTTACATCTGGCTTTTTCATGCTGGATTTTTAATGCCGCAGGGCAGTCTCTGGTGACACGGCGTGCATTAAGCAAAAAAGCCTGGCCAGGCGTCTGGACGAACTCCGTTTGCGGGCATCCGCAAAAAGGGGAAACCACCGAACAGGCCCTTATTCGCCGCTGCCGTTATGAAGTCGGCGCCGGGCTCGGGCACATTACCGCCATCGCACCAGAGTTCCGTTACCGTGAAACCGATCCTTCCGGCATCGTGGAAAACGAAATCTGCCCGGTCTTCGCCGCACAAATCACAACGCCGTTGACGATTAACTACGATGAAGTGATGGAATATCAGTGGGTGGATCTGGAAGCGTTATTGCAGGCGCTCAATGCTACGCCCTGGGCTTTTAGCCCCTGGATGGTGGCAGAAGCAGCCACTGCGCAGCCCGCGCTCAGAAATTTTGCCGCCACATTGCAGGTATAAAAAAGCCCCGACGTTGTTCACGCCGGGGCTTTTTTTATCGCTGGGCGATTACTTCACCGGACGCATTGCCGGGAACAGAATCACGTCGCGAATGGTGTGGCTGTTGGTAAACAACATCACCATACGGTCGATACCAATGCCCAGACCCGCCGTCGGCGGCAGACCGTGTTCCAGCGCGGTCACGTAGTCTTCGTCGAAGAACATCGCTTCGTCGTCGCCCGCATCCTTCGCTGCAACCTGGTCAGCAAAACGCTGCGCCTGATCTTCCGCGTCATTCAGCTCGCTAAAGCCGTTACCAATTTCACGACCGCCGATGAAGAACTCGAAGCGATCGGTGATTTCCGGATTAACGTCGTTACGGCGCGCCAGCGGGGAAACTTCCGCCGGGTATTCCGTAATAAAGGTCGGTTGAATCAGATGTGCTTCGGCCACTTCTTCGAAGATTTCGGTCACGATACGGCCCAGACCCCAGCTCTTCTCAACTTTGATACCGATGCTTTCAGCAATCGCCTTCGCGCTGTCGAAGTTATCCAGATCCGCCATGTTGGTTTCCGGACGGTATTTCTTGATCGCTTCGCGCATGGTCAGTTTTTCGAACGGTTTGCCGAAGTCGAAAACTTCATCGCCGTAAGGCACTTCGGTTTTGCCGAGGATGTTCTGCGCCAGCGTGCGGAACAACGATTCGGTCAGTTCGATCAGATCTTTATAATCCGCATACGCCATATAGAGTTCCATCATGGTGAACTCAGGGTTATGGCGAACGGAGATACCTTCGTTACGGAAGTTACGGTTGATTTCGAACACGCGCTCGAAGCCGCCAACCACCAGACGTTTGAGGTACAGTTCCGGCGCGATACGCAGATACATGTCCAGATCAAGCGCGTTATGATGAGTGATAAACGGACGCGCGGACGCACCGCCCGGGATCACTTGCATCATCGGCGTTTCAACTTCCATAAAGTCGCGGCTCACCATAAACTGGCGAATACCGGCCAGGATCTGCGAACGCACTTTAAAGGTATTGCGGGATTCATCGTTAGAGATGAGGTCCAGGTAACGCTGGCGATAACGCGCTTCCTGATCCTGCAAGCCGTGGAATTTATCCGGCAGCGGACGCAGAGCTTTAGTCAACAGACGCAGTTCGGTGCAGTGAATGGAAAGTTCGCCGGTCTTGGTTTTGAACAGCTTGCCGCGCGCGCCGAGGATATCGCCGAGGTCCCATTTTTTGAACTGTTCGTTATACACGCCTTCTGCAAGATCATCGCGCGCAACGTACAGCTGAATTCGACCGCCCACATCCTGCAAGGTTACGAATGAGGCTTTACCCATAATGCGGCGGGTCATCATGCGGCCAGCAACGGCCACTTCAATGCCCAGGGCTTCCAGTTCTTCGTTCTCTTTGCCATCAAATTCAGCGTGCAGCTTGTCAGAGGTCTGGTCACGACGGAAATCGTTCGGGAACGGCACACCCTGCTCGCGCAGTTGCGCCAGCTTCTCGCGGCGGGTTTTCAGTTCATTGTTAAGATCGACTGCCGCGTCAGCGCCCTGTGCTTGTTGTTCAGACATGTTGGTTCCTCATAACCCTGCTTTCAAACTTGCTTCGATGAATTGATCCAGGCTGCCGTCCAGCACCGCCTGCGTATTGCGGGTTTCAACCCCGGTACGCAGATCTTTGATGCGGGAATCATCCAGGACATAAGAACGGATCTGGCTTCCCCAGCCGATATCGGACTTGGTGTCTTCCATCGCCTGTTTCTCCGCATTTTTCTTCTGCAGTTCCAGTTCATAAAGCTTCGCTTTCATCTGCTTCATGGCCTGGTCTTTGTTTTTATGCTGAGAACGGTCGTTCTGGCACTGCGTTACCAGTCCGGTCGGAATATGGGTAATACGTACCGCAGATTCCGTACGGTTAACGTGCTGGCCGCCCGCGCCGGATGCGCGATAGACGTCAATACGCAGATCCGCCGGGTTAATCTCGATATCAATATCGTCTTCCACTTCCGGGTAGACAAATGCGGAGCTAAAGGAGGTATGACGACGGCCGCCAGAGTCGAACGGGCTCTTACGCACCAGGCGGTGAACGCCGGTTTCGGTACGCAGCCAGCCGTAGGCGTAATCGCCGATAATCTTGATGGTCACAGATTTAATACCCGCGACTTCACCTTCAGATTCTTCGATAATTTCAGTTTTGAAGCCGCGAGCTTCCGCCCAGCGCAGATACATGCGCATCAGCATGCTCGCCCAGTCCTGCGCTTCGGTACCACCGGAGCCCGCCTGGATATCGAGGTAGCAATCGGCGCTGTCATACTCGCCGGAGAACATGCGACGGAACTCAAGTTGCGCCAGCTTCTCTTCCAGCCCGTCCAGCTCGGCGACCGCTTCGTTAAAGGTTTCTTCGTCGTCAGCTTCTACCGCCAGCTCCAGCAGGCCGGAGACATCTTCCAGCCCCTGCGACATTTGATCGAGGGTATCGACGATAGCTTCAAGTGAGGAGCGCTCTTTGCCCAGCGCCTGTGCGCGCTCTGGCTCATTCCAGACGTCCGGCTGCTCCAGCTCGGCGTTTACTTCTTCCAGACGCTCTTTCTTGGCGTCATAGTCAAAGATACCCCCTAAGAACGTCGGAGCGCTCCGTGAGGTCCTGAATACGATTTTTTACCGGGTTAATTTCAAACATGGTCTGATTTCTTTTAATGGACTTGTCAAAATGCGGTGATAAGGGCGGGAGTTTACCGGATCCACGCCCTTTTTTGTAGCGAATACTGACGCTAAAGTGGCCAGAGATTTTCGATGATAAGCTGTACGCTACGATTCCCGCGGAACTCGTTGACATCAAGTTTATAAGCAATATTCACCTGCCGCACGCCGTTATCCGGCCAGCAGGTGGTATCGACGTTAAATGCAATGCCATCAAGCAGCGGACCGCCTCCAACCGGCTCAAGCATCACCTTCAGGTGACGCTCGCCCACCAGCCGCTGCTGCAACAGCCGAAACTCGCCATCGAACAGCGGCTCCGGGAACATTTGCCCCCACGGCCCGGCTTCACGCAGCATTTCGGCGACATCCAGCGTCATCTCTTGCGGCGTTAGCGGGCCGTCAGAAACAATTTCACCCTGCAACAGCGCCGGATCCAGCCATTCCGTCACCAGTTCGCCGAAGCGCTGTTGAAACTCTTCAAAACGCTGCTCTTCGAGCGTCAAACCGGCAGCCATCGCATGACCGCCGAATTTAAGCATCATGCCAGGATAGAGCATATCCAGGCGCTCCAGCGCATCACGCATGTGCAGCCCCTGAATCGAACGCCCGGAACCTTTCAGAACGCCATCGCCAGCAGGCGCAAAGGCAATCACCGGCCGATGAAAACGCTCTTTGATTCGCGAGGCAAGAATCCCCACCACACCCTGATGCCATTCGGGATGGTACATCGCCAGCCCACCGGGCAAGGTATCGCGGCTTCGTTCAAGCTGCTCGCACAAGGTTAGCGCCTCGGCCTGCATCCCTTGTTCGATCTCTTTGCGCGTCTGATTCAGCGCATCCAGATCGTTAGCCAACTGACGTGCTTCGCCGAGGTTATCGCATAACAGCAGCGCAACACCCACCGACATATCATCCAGCCTGCCCGCCGCATTCAGGCGTGGACCCAGCGCAAAACCCAGGTCGCTCGCCGCCAGTTTCTGCGCGTCACGGTTGGCGATTTCAAGCAGCGCTTTAATGCCAGGCCGACAGCGCCCGGCGCGGATCCGGCTCAGGCCCTGCCAGGTGAGAATACGGTTGTTGGCATCAAGCGGCACCACGTCTGCTACTGTTCCCAGAGCGACAAGATCGAGCAGTTCCGCAAGATTCGGCATAGCCAGCCCGCGCGATTCAAACCAGCCGTTGTCGCGCAGAAAAGCGCGTAGCGCCAGCATCAGATAAAAAGCGACACCGACGCCCGCCAGCGATTTCGACGGAAAATCACAGTCGCGCAGGTTGGGGTTCACGATGGCTTCCGCATCAGGCAGGGTATCACCAGGCAAGTGGTGATCCGTCACGACCACAGGAATACCCAGTTCGTGCGCCCACTCCACCCCGGCATGCGAGGAAATACCGTTGTCGACTGTCAGGATCAACTGCGCGCCTCGCGCATGCGCCTGATCGACCACTTCCGGGCTGAGACCGTAACCGTCATCAAAACGATTCGGCACCAGGTAGCTCACATTTTCACAGCCCAGCGCACGCAGCGCCAGGACGCTGAGCGCCGTGCTGGTTGCGCCATCGGCGTCAAAATCGCCGACCACGATAATGCGTAAACCTTCGCGCAGCGCGTGATAAAGGTGCGAAACCGCCTCATCAATGCCGGTAAGTTGCTGCCAGGGCAGCATGCCTTTTACGCTGCGCTCCAGTTCGCTGGCCTTACGCACGCCGCGGCTGGCGTAGAGCCGACGCAGTAACGGCGGTAAGTCTTCCGCCAGTTCCGCCGAATCATCCACCTTACGGCGGCGAAGTTGTATCTGAGCTTTCACGCGTCTTATTTACCGCTGGTGGCTTGCTGATGTTTGTCGAGGAAGGCTTTCATCTCAGCCGGTGCCTGATAGCCCGGAACAAGGTAGCCATCGTTCAGCACAATGGCCGGTGTTCCGTTGACGCCAAACTGCACACCCAGCGCATAGTGGTTAGCAATATCAATATCGCAACTGGCCGGTTTGATGCCTTTGCCATCCATCGCGTCATCAAAGGCTTTATTGCGATCTTTAGCACACCAGATCGCTTTCATCTGGTTTTCAACTTCACTCGGCACACCCTGACGCGGGAACGCCAGATAGCGGACGGTGATACCCAGCGCGTTGTAATCCGCCATCTCACTGTGCAGTTTCTGGCAGTAGCCGCAGGTGATGTCGGTGAACACAGTGATCACATGTTTTTCTTTCGGCGCTTTGTAGACAATCATCTCTTTTTCCAGCGCGTTAAGATGCGGCAACAGCATTTGCGTGGTGACGTTCACCGGCTGCGCGCCGCTGACATCGTACATCGGCCCCTGGATAATATGTTTGCCGTCTTCGGTCACATACAGCACGCCGCTGTTGGTCAATACCGCTTTCATTCCGGCGACGGGAGCGGGCAATATCTCAGAGCTCTGTACACCCAGTTTTGCCAACGACTGCTTGATAGCGGCGTCGTCTGCATGCGCAACGCCAGAAAAAGCCGCTGCCAGCAGGGTGAACATAATCAAACCATTTTTCATAAAACATCCTTTAATTATCAGCCATCACGCCCGCGGGTGATGCTGTTCATGAAGCTTACGCAGCCGCTCGGTAGCCACATGCGTATAAATTTGCGTTGTAGAAAGATCCTGATGCCCCAGTAGCATTTGCACCACGCGCAGATCCGCGCCGTGATTGAGCAAATGCGTGGCAAAAGCATGACGTAAAACGTGAGGGGAAAGCTTTTCGCTGTCAATCCCCGCCAGCACAGCATAGTGCTTGATACGGTGCCAGAAAGTCTGGCGCGTCATCTGCTGAGCGCGCTGGCTGGGGAATAGCACATCAATCGATACGCCGTTCAGCAGCCACGGACGCCCGTGTTCAAGGTAGTTTTCCACCCAGTACACCGCATTTTCACCCAACGGTACCAGCCGTTCTTTATTACCTTTACCAATCACCCGCAACACGCCCTGGCGCAGGCTAATATCGCTCATGGTCAACCCGACCAGTTCAGAGACGCGAAGCCCGGTGGCATATAAAACCTCAAGCATGGCTTTATCGCGTAACTCCAGCGGTTGGTCAACTACCGGCGCCTGTAAAAGTCTCTCAACCTGCGCTTCCGTTAAGTCTTTTGGCAGACGCTGCGGCAGCTTCGGCGAGGCCAGTTGCGCGCTGGGATCGTCACTACGGATTTTCTCCCGGTACAGGTACTGGAAGAGTCTTCGCACGGCGCTGAGCAGACGCGCTGAACTGGTAGCTTTGTAGCCACCATCCACGCGTTCGGCCAGCAGCGCATGTAAATCATCACTTCTCGCCAGGGCCAGACTACTTCCACGATGATGCAGCCACTCGGCCACGCCTTGCAAATCGCGACGGTAGGCGCTGAGCGTGTTGTCCGCCAGATTGTTTTCCAGCCAGAGCGCATCAAGAAATTGTTCGATACGTGCGAAATCCTGTTCCATTGAAACGCCTCCGTTTCTCAATCGCTGCATTATGCCTGATAGCCGTACGATTCTGGTACACTGCTCACAAAGAGACATCCGGAATTGAGAAGTTTACGTTATGAATATTGGCCTGTTTTACGGTTCCAGCACTTGCTATACCGAAATGGCGGCGGAGAAAATTCGCGAAATTATCGGGCCGGAACTGGTGACGCTGCACAATCTGAAAGATGACGCACCCGCGCTGATGGAGCAATATGATGCACTTATCCTCGGCATTCCGACCTGGGATTTTGGCGAATTGCAGGAAGACTGGGAAGCCATCTGGGATCAGCTTGATGACCTCAATCTTGACGGCAAAATCATCGCGCTATACGGCATGGGCGATCAGCTCGGCTACGGCGAATGGTTCCTTGATGCACTGGGCATGCTGCATGACAAACTGGCACCCAAAGGCGTGACGTTCATCGGCTACTGGCCGACGGAAGGTTACGAATTTACCAGCAGCAAACCGGTAATTGCCAATGGTCAACTGTTTGTCGGCCTGGCGCTGGACGAAACCAATCAGTATGACCTGAGCGATTCGCGCATTCAGTCATGGTGTGAGCAAATCCTGACAGAGATGGCGGAACGGCTGGTTTAAAGGCAGCCACATCCCCTGTTAATGCAGCCCCTGCGCCGGTTTCTGTGATATCACCCGGCGCAGATCGCGCCACTCCTGCGCATCCATGCTGTCTGCCGCCAGCCATAAATGTTGACGGCGCCCATCCTCTTCACGGCGCAAGCGCAGCATCATTCCACTACGTAACATCCACGGCGTTCCGATGATATCCCATTCCATGCCCTGCCAGCGCAGGCGGGAATCCATCAGCAGTTTGAGTTCGCCATGACAGGCATTGATCCGCCGCTGGCTGCGCACGCAATCAAAAACCACCAGCGACAGCAACAGCAGCCACAGCGGTGTGTAACTCAAAGGCCAGGGCATCAGCAAAATGAGTGCAGCGCCCAGACCGTGGAGCAAAAGCGAAATCCATTGTGCGCGCCAGGAGACGCGTAACTCAGATTGCCACAGGACCACGATCCCGATTCCGTGTCTGGATTAACTGCACCATTCTTTGTAACTCCGTGTCCTGAGGCTTACCGTGATTCATTAACCAGTTGAATAAATCAGGATCGTCACTTTCCAGCAGACGAACAAACAGCTGTTTGTCATCATCGCTCAGCGTGTCGTACTCATGTTCGAAAAAAGGCATTATTGAGATGTCGAGTTCACGCATTCCACGGCGGCACGCCCAGTGGATACGGGCTTTGTTGTTAATATCCATGATCTTCTCCCTTCATCGGCATAATGGCCCATTGTAACGTGTTTTTAATATTCCTTTTGCGGAATATTTCGCTTCGCGGGGCCGCTTCCAGAATTAATCGCACCCACTGCAAAAAATATCATTGCGCTGCGTAATGCTTCGCAACGCATGCACAATGGCACAAAACGCATGCTTTATTACTTGCATTGAACAACGCCTCTTTTACCATTAAGAACCAACACAGCGTTAAGCTAATCAGGACATTATTATGCCTTTTACTCCGTTTCCTCCGCGCCAGCCGACCGCATCATCACGTCTGCCGCTGACGCTTATGACGCTCGATGACTGGGCGCTGGCAACGATTACCGGCGCAGATAGCGAAAAATACCTGCAAGGCCAGGTGACCGCCGATGTCACAACTATGACGGCTGAACAGCACCTGCTGGCGGCACACTGTGATTCTAAAGGGAAAATGTGGAGCAATATGCGGTTGTTCCACTTTCAGGACGGTTTTGCCTGGATCCTGCGCCGCAGCGTGCGTGAAGCGCAGCTTCGTGAACTGAAGAAATACGCCGTATTCTCTAAAGTCGCCATTGCACAAGACGATGAACACGTGCTACTGGGCGTGGCCGGTTTTCAGGCGCGCGCGGCGCTGGCGAATCTCTTTACCATCCTTCCGGACAGTGAAAAACAGGTTGTGCAGGAAGGCGAAACCACCCTGTTGTGGTTTGCACACCCTGCCGAGCGTTTCCTGCTGGTAACCAACGCAGCAACAGCGGAACTGGTGGCCGAAAAACTGCGTGGCGAAGCGCAGCTTAATAACAGTCAACAGTGGCTGGCGCTGAATATCGAAGCGGGCTTGCCGGTTATTGATGCGCCAAACAGCGGGCAGTTTATCCCACAGGCCACTAACCTACAGGCGCTGGGCGGCATCAGCTTTAAAAAAGGCTGTTACACCGGCCAGGAGATGGTGGCACGAGCAAAATTCCGCGGCGCCAACAAGCGCGCATTGTGGTATCTGGCAGGGACAGCCAGCCGGGTGCCGGAAGCGGGAGAAGATCTTGAGTTGAAGATGGGAGACAACTGGCGCCGTACCGGTACCGTGCTGGCATCTGTGCAGCTTGATGACGGACGCCTTCTGGTTCAGGTGGTGATGAACAACGATATGGAACCTGGCAGCGTTTTCCGCGTGCGCGACGATGCGAATACGTTGAGCATCGAGCCGCTGCCTTATTCACTGGAAGAGTAAACGCGCTAAGCCGGGGCGGAAACCGCCACCGGCTTTAACTTAAAGCTGTCCGACGTACAAATAAATCGCCAGGAAGTGACAGACGCTGCCGCCCAGCACGAAGCCGTGCCAGATTGCGTGGTTATAAGGGATGCGTTTGCAGACGTAAAAAATCACGCCGAGCGAATAGACCAGGCCACCCACAGCCAGTAGCGTTACGCCTCCAACCGACAGGCGCGTGGCAAGCTGATAAATCACAATTAGCGACAGCCAGCCCATGGTCAGGTAGGTCACCAGCGACAGCACTTTAAAGCGATGGGCAATGGTAAGTTTAAATAAGATCCCCAGCAGAGCGAGGCTCCAGATGACGATCATCAGCCCGCGCGCCAGCGGCGAATCCAGCCCAACCAGCAGAAACGGTGTATACGTTCCGGCAATCAGCAGATAAATGGCACAGTGGTCAAATTTCTTCAGCCACGCCTTGGCACGCTGGTACGGAATGGCATGGTAAAGCGTAGAGGCAAGGAACAGCAAAATCATGCTACCGCCATAAAGCGAGTAACTGGTGATAGCCATTGTACTGGCCTTTGCATCTACCGCCTGTACCAGCAGCAGTACCAGCCCGACGATACCGAACACCAGCCCAATTCCGTGGCTAATGCTGTTGGCGATTTCTTCTGCCAGTGTGTATCCCTGTGCGATTAAGGGTTTCTTGGCCATAGCTAACTCCGGGAGAACTCAAAAAAACATTGCGTCACTAGAGTAACTGAGAATGATTCCAGTGCACACCTGTACGCTAAAAAAATTCGTATCAATATATATTCACGGCAGCATTTAAGCCGACGACTGGCGTTACAACTGTTCAACCTTCTCGCAAGGAACATACGCCCATAAAACGTGAATGTAGGATGAAAGTATGAAGCGGAAATGACAATATGCAGGCCGCTAAATCAGATTCTTATGCCGGGAACAAAACTCAGGGCAAGCCAGCCAGAGTTATGGCAGCATGTAGTCACGCAATTACACACTGGCTGGCAACGTTAACAGAGAGTAAAGGACACCACCGTGACGATGTTTACCCACTCTGCCATCGCCAGCCTCAATAATCTGGAGATGATGGTCTATCACTATGTAGTCAAAAACCGCGACAAAGTGATGTATATGACGATCCGCGAACTGGCCGATGCGGCGGGCGTCTCCACCACTACGGTGCTACGCTTTTGCCGCAAGCTCAACTGTGAAGGCTATTCGGAGTTTCGCGTCCGCTTCAAATTATATTTAGAGCAAAATGAGTTACCACAGGCGAATTTTGGTGCCAGTGAAGTTATTAGTTTTTTTAAAAGCGTAAATAACGATGAATTTGATGCCCTGCTGAATAAAGCCGTCGATATAATATTATCCTCAGAGCGTATTATCTTTGTTGGCGCTGGCACATCCGGCGCACTGGCAAAATATGGCGCCCGTTTCTTCTCTAATATTGGAAAATTCAGCAACCATATTGATGACCCTTATTTCCCGGTCACCAATGATATGGCAAAAAATGCCCTGGCAATTGTCCTTTCCGTCTCTGGTGAGACCGAGGAGATCCTGCGTTTTGCCGGGCAGTTCAGCCTGCATCACTGCAAAGTGATGTCGATTACCAGCCACGAACAGTCGCGCCTGGCGAAACTGGCGGATTTCAATCTCTCCTGGCATATTCCTCCTACGCGTATTCCCGGCGGCTACGATATTACGACGCAAATTCCGGTCATTTATATTCTGGAATCGCTGGGGCGCAAGCTGGCGAAGAAAATAGCATAAAAAAACAGAGTGTTTTTCTAGTGTAACAAATTACCCAGATGGCAATTTGTTATATCGTGACATTTAATTCACCTTTGTTAGACTCGTTAATAGCCAATATGACGAGAAGAGCAAAGATGAAAAAACTGACCTTACCAAAAGATTTTCTATGGGGCGGCGCCGTTGCCGCGCACCAGGTTGAAGGTGGCTGGAATAAAGGCGGCAAAGGCCCAAGCATTTGTGACGTGCTGACCGGCGGCGCACACGGCGTACCGCGCGAGATCACCAGCGAAGTGGTGGCCGGGAAATATTACCCGAACCATGAAGCGATCGATTTCCACGGTCACTATAAAGAAGACATCAAGCTATTCGCCGAAATGGGCTTTAAATGCTTTCGCACCTCGATCGCCTGGACCCGTATCTTTCCGAAAGGGGATGAGCAGCAGCCTAACGAAGAAGGGCTGAAATTCTACGACGATATGTTCGATGAGCTGCTGAAATATAACATCGAACCGGTGATCACCCTCTCCCACTTCGAGATGCCGCTGCATCTGGTGCAGGAATATGGCGGCTGGACCAACCGTAAAGTAGTCGATTTCTTCGTACGCTTCGCGGAAGTGGTTTTCGAACGCTACAAGCACAAGGTCAAATACTGGATGACCTTCAATGAAATCAACAACCAGCGTAACTGGCGCGCACCGCTGTTCGGCTACTGCTGCTCCGGCGTGGTCTATACCGATCATGAGAACCCGGAAGAGACCATGTACCAGGTGCTGCACCATCAGTTCGTCGCCAGCGCCCTGGCAGTGAAAGCGGCCCGCCGCATCAACCCGGAAATGAAAGTCGGCTGTATGCTGGCGATGGTTGCGCTCTATCCCTTCTCCTGTAAGCCGGAAGATGTCATGTTTGCGCAGGAATCAATGCGCGAGCGCTATGTCTTTACCGACGTACAACTGCGTGGTTACTACCCGTCCTATGTGCTGAACGAATGGGAGCGCCGCGGCTTCTCCATCAAAATGGAAAACGGCGACGAGCAGATCCTGCGTGAAGGCACCTGCGATTACCTGGGTTTCAGCTATTACATGACCAATGCGGTGAAAGCGGAAGGCGGTACCGGCGATGCTATCTCCGGCTTCGAAGGCAGCGTGCCGAACCCGCACGTCAAAGCCTCCGACTGGGGCTGGCAGATCGATCCCGTCGGGCTGCGCTACTCTCTGTGCGAACTGTATGAACGCTACCAGAAACCGTTGTTCATCGTTGAAAACGGCTTTGGCGCTTACGACAAAGTCGAAGCCGATGGCAGCATCAACGATGACTACCGCATCGATTATCTGCGCGCGCACGTTGAAGAGATGATGAAAGCAGTCACTTACGATGGCGTGGATCTGATGGGCTATACACCGTGGGGCTGCATCGACTGCGTCTCCTTCACCACCGGCCAGTACAGCAAGCGTTACGGTTTTATCTATGTGAACAAGCACGACGACGGTACGGGTGATATGTCCCGCTCCCGCAAGAAGAGCTTTAACTGGTACAAAGAGGTGATCGCCAGCAATGGCGAAAAGCTGTGATGCTTTGAGACGTTGCCGGATGCCAGCGGCACAAAGCATCGTGGGCTAACCAGAGCGGGACATGTTTTCTTTGTGCGGTGCTCAGTAAAATGACACGCGGGTTCACGGTGCTCTCGTCGCCGGGTCGGCAAGCAGCGTATCGGCGATATCCAGCATGGCGCGCAAGCGGTCCATATGCCGGAGATCCTGGTGGTAGCCGACCCATATCTCTCTGGATGGCAGTTGATCTTCAGTCTGAATACGTTGCAGCCCGGAAACGGCGTCTCCCAGTGGCCGTGGTAGCACGGCCACTCCCATCCCCCGCAGGCACATTTGCGCCTGAACAGCCCGGCTTGTGCTGGTGAAAACACGCCTGGAGCGGGGAAATCTGTCGAGCAACCATGTGACGTCAGGAAAATGTGACTGGGCGGTGTTCATCAGAATAAGCCCCACTGACGCCGGATCGTGGTGCAGTGTCTGTGCGGTTTCAGGCGTACCGTAAAGACCATAGGAAATGGTCATCAGGCGACGCTGGACAATGTCCGGCTCGGTAAAAGGCACGAGACGAAAGGCCACATCGGCATCGCGCCGGGATAAATTAAGTAAGCGGTAGCTGGCGATGATCTCCGGTACCACGGCCGGATGACGGCGCGTCAATTCGACCAGCACCGGTGCCAGCACATAACCCGCAAACCACTCGGCACATGAAATCCGCAAAATACCTTCGAGCCGTTGGTGATTACCCGCCAGGCGTCTTTCCAGTGCCCGCGCAGAATTTTCCATCGATTCCGCCAGGTTCAGCACCGCGTCTCCGGCATCGGTCAGCACCAGCCCCTCACGCGTGCGGCGAAACAGCGGCTGTTGTGCCTCATCTTCGAGCGCTTTGATCCGTCGGCCCACCGTCGGATGGCTCACGCCCAGGCTTCGGGCGGCCTCGCCGAACGATCCTTTGCGGATCACCGCCAGAAATATCCGTACGTCGCTCCACTCCATACCCGCCCCCGTTCAAAAATGAACATCAAATATACATAAATGGCAGTTCCCTAACAATTATGCAGGCATCACCATAATGTCTCTTCACTGAACAGGCTGCTATGGCCTCATCCAGGATCTGAAAATATGAACAAATTAAAAAACAAAGTTGCCATTGTCACAGGCGCATCCAAAGGTATCGGTGCCGGGATTGCCCGCCAACTGGCGGCTGAGGGAGCGAAGGTTATCGTCAACTACGCCACCAGCAAAACCGGTGCAGACAGCGTGGTTGCGGATATCAAAGCCGCAGGCGGAGAGGCCGTGGCGGCCGCCGCAGACGTTACCAACCAGCGCGAGGTTGAGGCGCTGGTTAGCTCAGCGATTGAACATTTTGGGCGGCTGGACATTGTGGTGAATAACTCGGGGATTTATCAGTTCGCCAGGATCGAAGAAACCACCGAAGCGCTGTACCGCAAGCAGTTCGACATCAATGTGCTTGGCCCGTTGCTGGTCTGCGCCGCCGCCGTGCCACATCTGGAGAAAGGCGGGAGCATCATCAACATCAGTTCGTTCGTCACACGCGTATTTATGCCAGAGAGCGCTATTTATAGCGGCTCCAAAGGTGCCATTGACGCCATTACCGGCGTACTCGCGCGCGAGCTTGGTCCGCGCGGCATCCGCGTTAACGCCGTTAACCCTGGTCTTGTCGAAACTGAAGGTACGCACGCTACCGGGGCGATGGGTTCGGACTTCCAGACCTGGAACGAAGCGCAGACGCCGCTTGGTCGTATCGGTCAGGTGCAGGACATCGCGCCGATAGTCTCTTACCTTGCATCAGACGACTCAGGATGGGTGACCGGCGAGGTCATTATGGCGTCTGGCGGCATGCGCTAACCCGCCGCAATTCAATAAAGGCTGCCAGGCAGTTCGCATGCAGGAGAGAGCCGGGATACCTCCGCACACGAATCCACATGTTTCATTTGTTCTACCCATTTTGCTTGATTGGAAACCGCAGGGTTTCCGGGAGGGGTTATGTCAGCACATAACATGACGCACGCTGAACCTCGTCGCTGGGCGATGTTCGTAATTTTATTGGTGGGAGCTTTCCTGCCACCACTCGATTTTTTTATCGTTAATGTGGCGCTCCCGTCAATCCAGAGCGATTTAGCCTCTTCGTCTTCTGCGGAGCAACTGGTTATCTCATCGTATGCTGCGGTATATGCGACCACCTTAATCACTGGTGGACGGCTGGGCGATCTGTATGGTCGTGGCAGGATGTTCTTCCTTGGGCTGATTGGTTTTGCGGCTGCATCACTGTTGTGCGGGATCGCCGGATCGCCGTGGGTGTTGATTGTCGGGCGCGCACTCCAGGGCGCTTCGGCCGCCGTCATGGCTCCGCAGGCACTTGCATCCGTGCAGGCCATTTTTCCTGAAACAGAGAAGCCGTTAGCGCTGGGTTTATATGGTGCCGTGTTTGGCCTTGCCTCCGTTATCGGACAGGCGCTGGGCGGCATCCTGATTACATTGAATCTGTTCAACCTGGGATGGCGGGCCATTTTTCTTGTTAACCTGCCAGTGGCGCTGCTGGTGATTGTTTTTGGTATTCCATTGCTGAAAGAGACACGGGCGCCACATGCCCGCAAACTTGATCCCGGCGGCATGCTGCTGGCAACAGCAACGCTGGGCGCACTGATTATTCCGTTGATTGAAGGCCGTGAGGCGGGCTGGCCCTGGTGGACGTGGCTGTTATTCCTTGCAGCTCCGCTGCTGGCCTCGCTGTTATGGCGTTATGAAATACGCCTCAGCCGTCATGGCGGCTCACCGCTGCTGGATCCTGTCGCGTTACGAGCGCCAGGGCTGGGTTGCGGGCTGGCGATCGCGCTGTTGTTCTATTCCATCGCCGCATTCTTTTTACTGTTTTCGGTTTACCTGCAAAGCGCACTGCATGTCGATGCGCTAACGGCTGGCCTGATTTTTCTGCCTTTTGGCGCTGGTTTTCTGATTGGGCCGTTGCTCACCCCGTACCTGCGGCGTTTTGCCGGAAATTACCTGAGCACGATCGGGATGGGATGCGAAACCGCGGGTTTAGCCGGACTGGCATGGCTGGTGACCGCAACGGCGACGGGCGCGACTCCCGCAATGACGCAACTCGCCGCGCTACTGTTTATCACCGGTTTTGGCCAGGGTCTGGCGATGCCAATGCTGATGCGCATGCTAACAGGCCGCGTCGCACCGGAATTTGCAGGCATGATTGCCGGCATCACCAGCTCAGCTTTGCAAGTCAGCACCGCACTCAGCGTCGCGGTGATGGGCGGTATTTTTTACAGTATTGTGGGCGACAGCCATAGCGCGACGGATATCACCCATGCGTTTGTCGTCGCAGTCCTGACAATGGCGTGCTGCCTCGGCGCGGGAGCGGCGTTAAGTATCAGGCTTATCCGGCAACCTGCTGGGTTAACGCCTGTGACGAAGGGTTTTCCCTGAGCTGTTGCAGATCAAAACATAACGAGCACCGCAGTATGTGAATCATGGTAAAACGTTCAGCTGCTTCTTGCCTGACGCGGCGCGCATCACTACTACAATCATCACCGTTCCCCAAAAGAAAAGGGCGCCGAAGCGCCCTTAAAAGATAGCTGAATCAGCGAATTACTGATATTCGCTCATCGGTACACAGGAGCAGAACAGGTTACGGTCGCCGTAGACATCATCCAGACGTTTGACGGTTGGCCAGTATTTGTTTGCGAAGCCTGCCGGGAATACGGCCAGCTCGCGGGTATAACCGTGGTTCCACTCCGCCACCAGCTCATTCTGGGTGTGCGGCGCGTTCACCAGCGGGTTATCTTCCAGCGTCCATTCGCCCTGCTTCACGCGGTCGATTTCGCCACGGATCGCCAGCATCGCATCGATAAAACGATCCAGTTCGACTTTGCTTTCCGATTCTGTCGGCTCCACCATCAGCGTACCAGCAACCGGGAAAGACATGGTTGGAGCATGGAAACCATAGTCAATCAAACGCTTAGCAATATCCAGTTCACTAATCCCGGTCTCTTCTTTCAACGGACGAATATCGAGAATGCATTCATGCGCCACACGGCCATCGCGCCCGGTATACAGCACCGGGAACGCCTCTTTCAGACGACTGGCGATGTAGTTAGCATTGAGGATCGCCACCTGGCTGGCCTGCTTCAGCCCTTCCGCGCCCATCATCCGGATATACATCCAGCTAATCGGCAGAATCGACGCGCTGCCAAACGGTGCGGCAGAAACTGCCCCCTGGCGCGTCAACATGCCTTCGATTTGCACCACGCTGTGCCCCGGAACAAACGGCGCCAGATGCGCTTTCACGCCGATCGGCCCCATACCCGGACCGCCACCGCCGTGCGGAATGCAGAACGTTTTATGCAGATTGAGGTGGGACACATCCGCGCCGATAAAGCCCGGCGAAGTAATGCCCACCTGGGCGTTCATGTTTGCGCCATCGAGGTAAACCTGGCCGCCAAACTGATGCACCACTTCGCACACGTCACGGATCGTCTCTTCATATACGCCGTGAGTGGAGGGATAGGTCACCATAATGCAGGAAAGGTTATCACCCGCCTGCTCAGCTTTCGCGCGCAGATCGGCAAGGTCGATGTTGCCGTTTTTATCACAGGCAACGACCACCACCTGCATCCCCGCCATCTGCGCCGACGCCGGGTTAGTGCCGTGCGCGGAACTTGGGATCAGACAGATATCGCGATGACCTTCGTTGCGGCTTTCGTGGTAGTGGCGAATGGCCAGCAGGCCTGCGTATTCTCCCTGTGCGCCGGAGTTTGGCTGCATGCAGAGCGCATCGTAACCGGTAAGCTTGACCAGCCACTCGGAAAGCTGAGTAATCATCTGATGATAGCCTTCAGCCTGTTCCGGCGGGCAGAACGGATGCAGTTCCGCGAACTCCGGCCAGGTGATAGGGATCATTTCGGCTGCCGCGTTCAGTTTCATGGTGCAGGAACCCAGCGGGATCATCGCTTGATTCAGCGCCAGATCTTTGCGTTCCAGAGAGTGCATATAGCGCATCATCTCGGTTTCGCTGTGATAACGGTTGAAAACCGGGTGCGTCAGGAACGCATCATCGCGCAGCATCCCCTGCGGAATGGAACGGCTATCGAGCGCAACATCTTTGTCCAGCGCATCAATATCCAGACCATGATTGTCACCCAGCAGAACACTAAACAGCGCCAGCACATCTTCGCGAGTGGTCGTTTCGTCCAGCGTAATACCCACCGCGTTCAGAATGTCGCTGCGCAGGTTGATCTCATGCGCCTGAGCGCGCGCCAGCACGGCGGCTTTATCCGCGACCTCAACGCACAGCGTATCGAAGTAGTGCGCATGACGCAGTTTCAGCCCCTTATGCTGCAAGCCGGTAGCGAGAATGTCGGCCAGGCGGTGAATGCGGCCCGCAATGCGTTTCAGCCCATCCGGACCGTGGAACACCGCGTACAGGCTGGCGATATTGGCCAGCAGCACCTGTGAAGTACAGATGTTGGAGTTAGCTTTCTCGCGGCGGATATGCTGTTCGCGGGTCTGCATCGCCATGCGCAGCGCAGTGTTACCGGCAGCATCTTTGGAAACCCCGATAATGCGCCCAGGCATGGAGCGTTTGAATTCATCTTTAGCAGCAAAGAATGCCGCGTGCGGACCGCCGTAGCCCATCGGCACGCCGAAACGCTGAGCGGAGCCAAACACGATGTCGGCACCCTGCTTGCCTGGCGCCGTCAACTGTACCAGCGCCATAAAATCGGCGGCGACGCTAACCACGATTTTGCGGGCTTTCAGCTCCGCAATCAGCGCACTGTAATTGTGTACTTCGCCGGTGGTGCCAACCTGTTGCAGCAGAACACCGAAAACATCCTGGTGATCCAGCACTTTGTCAGCCGCATCAACAATCACCTCAAACCCGAAGGTTTCGGCGCGCGTGCGCACGACATCCAGCGTTTGCGGGTGCACATCATCGGCAACGAAGAAACGGTTAGCGCCTTTCAGTTTGCTCACGCGCTTCGCCATCGCCATCGCTTCAGCAGCGGCGGTCGCTTCATCCAGCAGGGACGCGGAGGCGATATCCAGGCCGGTCAAATCCAGCGTCACCTGCTGAAAGTTGAGCAGCGCTTCCAGGCGCCCTTGCGATACTTCCGGCTGATACGGCGTATACGCGGTGTACCAGCCTGGATTTTCCAGCATATTACGCAGGATCACCGGCGGTAACTGCACTGCGGTGTAGCCCATGCCAATGTAAGACTTAAAGCGCTTGTTGCGGCCCGCGATGGCTTTCAGTTCGGCAAGCGCGGCGAATTCGGTGGTAGCTTCACCCACCTGCGGCGGCGTGGCGAGCTGAATATCTTTCGGTACGATCTGCGCAATCAGGGCATTCAGTGAATCTGCCCCTACGGTGTTCAGCATCTCCTGCTGTTGCGATGCGTCCGGGCCAATATGCCTGCCGATAAATGCGGCGCGATTTTCAAGCTGACTTAACGTCTGAGTCATGAGCGATGGTTCCTGAAACGTGCGGTGAATCGTATTCGGAAATTATCTGAATACGCTAAAGCTTTCGCGTTGCAGGAAGGCGGCGATGCTGCAAATCCCCAGGCGCTTACATCAGTAAGTAACTGGGGTGAGCGAGCAAGCCAACGCGCCTGCAACGTGAAGGATGACGCGTATTTATTCGTCTTCTAACAATGCGGCGTATGCCGTTGCATCCAGCAGCGCAGCAACTTCCGATTCGTCACTGGCTTTGATTTTGAAGATCCAGCCTTCGCCGTACGGCTCGCTGTTAACCAGCTCCGGAGAGTCATTCAGCGCATCGTTAACGGCTACGATTTCACCGCCGATCGGCGCGTAGATATCAGAAGCGGCTTTTACCGATTCGGCAACGGCGCAGTCATCGCCAGCGCTAACGGTCGCGCCCACTTCCGGCAGGTCGACAAACACCATATCACCCAGCAGTTCCTGAGCATGTTCAGTGATGCCAACGGTATAACTACCGTCTGCTTCTTTGCGCAGCCATTCGTGTTCTTTGCTGTATTTCAGTTCGCCCGGTACGTTGCTCATTTTATTCTCTCCAGATAAAAATTACGTTACGCGACAGCTTTGCCGTTGCGCACAAAAACAGGTTTGGTCACTTTGACCGGCATTTCGCGGTTACGGATCTGCACAATTGCCGTTTCGCCAATTCCGGCCGGAACGCGCGCCAGTGCAATACTGTAGCCAAGCGTCGGCGAGAAGGTCCCGCTGGTGATCACACCTTTTTGCACGTTGCCGTGCGCATCAGTAAAGTGCACAGGTAACTCATTACGCAGCACACCTTTTTCCGTCATCACCAGACCAACCAGCTGTTCGGTGCCTTTTTCGCGCTGTTGCTCCAGCGCTTCACGACCGATGAACTGGCGATCCTGCGGTTCCCAGGCGATGGTCCAGCCCATATTGGCAGCCAGCGGAGAGATGCTTTCATCCATCTCCTGGCCATAAAGATTCATGCCCGCTTCCAGGCGCAGCGTATCGCGGGCGCCGAGTCCGCAAGGTTTTACGCCCGCTTTCAGCAGATCCTGCCAAAAGCTGGCGGCTTTTTCGTTCGGCAAGGCAATCTCGTAACCCGCTTCACCGGTGTAGCCCGTGGTCGCGATAAACAGCTCGCCCTCTTCAACGCCGAAGAACGGTTTCATTCCCTCGACCGCGCTGCGCTGCGCATCGGTAAACAGGCTGGCGGCTTTCGCCTGCGCGTTTGGCCCCTGAACCGCGATCAGCGACAGGTCGTCACGGACGGTGATATCAATGGCAAAAGGTTCGGCGTGTTGGGTAATCCAGGAGAGGTCTTTTTCGCGGGTGGCGGAGTTTACAACGAGGCGGAAGAAGTCTTCGGTAAAGTAGTAGACGATCAAATCATCAATCACGCCGCCCGAGGCATTCAGCATGCCGGTGTAGAGGGCTTTGCCGGGCTTCGTGAGTTTGGCCACATCGTTTGCCAGCAAATATTGCAGAAACTCCCGGGTGCGGCTGCCTTTCAGATCGACGATAGTCATGTGCGAAACATCGAACATCCCGGCATCGCTACGCACTGCGTGGTGCTCATCAATCTGCGAGCCGTAATGCAGCGGCATCATCCAGCCATGGAAATCCACCATGCGGGCGCCGCATAGCGTGTGTTGTTCATACAAAGGGGTCTGCTGAGCCATCTTGTCCTCGTCGAATAAGCTGCGCTATCACGTTTTTCGGCGGCGTTCATTTCGCCAAAACGACCAGCGTCAACGGCCATTTCGGACGCCGACGCAAACGTTATCTTTTGCCTGAACTTAACACCGAAAGCGGCACTTAACCATAAGAGAAAATGGGCCATCACATTAGCTTATGACCTATTTAGCTAAAAACAGCAACAGAGTTTTGTGCCAGATAAAAACAAAATCACCCACACAAAACATCAATAAAGCGACGTAGTTGCGCCCTATTTCAATATTTCACTCCGCAAAAGCATCATTTTTTCTGCAGTGCGAAAAATCATACATGAGTAAATCTAATCCGAAAAACGAGGTGAAATTAGAATATTTCAAATGAGGCAGGGAGTCCCCTTCCCGTTTGCGGGAAGGGAAATGTGATGGGGTTAACGTAACCACTCCGGAAGGTCATTCAGGCCGAGCGCCTGGCGCAGCAGTTGTGTTTTTACCCCCGGAAGGGTATCCGCCAGTTTCAGACCAATATCACGCAACAGCTTCTTCGCCGGGTTCGATCCGGCAAACAGTTCGCGGAAGCCCTGCATTCCCGCCAGCATTAGCGCCGCACTGTGTTTACGGCTGCGCTCGTAGCGACGCAGATAGAGATGCTGGCCGATATCTTTTCCTTCACGGCGAAGACGGCGCAGCTCGGTAATCAATTCCGCAACATCCATAAAGCCCAGATTTACGCCCTGCCCGGCCAGCGGATGGATGGTATGCGCAGCATCGCCCACCAGCGCCAGACGATGACCGGCGAAGTGGCGCGCATAGCGACCGGTGAGCGGATAAACCTGGCGCTCGCTTTCCACGCGGCACAGACCAAGACGATTATCAAAGGCCACGCACAGCGCCTGGTTGAACGTCTCATCGCTGGCCTGTTGCAGCGTTTTCGCTTGATCCGGCGGCAACGACCAGACGATCGAGCATAAATGTGGATCGTTCAGCGGCAGAAACGCCAGAATGCCATCGTTATCGAACACCTGCCGCGCGACGGCCTGATGTGGCTCCTCGGTGCGAATGGTCGCTACCAGCGCGTGATGGTGATAATCCCAGAGAGTTAGCGGAATATCCGCTTTGTTACGCAACCAGGAGTTCGCGCCATCCGCCCCGACCACCAGCCGGGCCGTGAGCATCGTGCCATCTTTTAAGGTGAGGAACGCGTCGTTCTCACCCCAGGCCACCTGCTGTAATTCGGCTGGGGCAATCATAGTGACATCCTGACACTGCTGAGCTTTATCCCACAGCGCCTGATGAATCACTGCGTTTTCAATAATATAGCCAAGGTGAGGATAGCCCATGCTTTGGTCGTCAAAGGAGATGCGGCCAAAGCTGTCTTTGTCCCACACTTCCATGCCGTGATAGCGTCCCGCGCGATGGGCAATGATGTTTGACCACACGCCAAGATGCGTCAGAAGTTTTTCGCTGGCGGCGTTAATCGCCGATACGCGCAGCGCCGGTGGTGCATCTTCCGCCAGCGGCTGCGGAACATTCTGCTCCAGCACCGCAACCCGTAAACCACTCCCCTGCAACCCGCAAGCCAGCGCCAGACCAACCATGCCGCCGCCGACAATCGCAACATCAACACTCTGCACTCTTTGCTCCTTTGATTAACGGGCTACCCAACCGAGGGTACGCTGCGCCAGCACATCGCGCGCCGGGGTAAATAGTTCCATCGCCATCAGCCCGATATTGCGCCCGACGACAAGCGACGCCCAGCGGTTGGCAAACAGATGCACCAGCCCGTCGGTAACGCCTATGGTGGCGCTTTTGTCCGCCTGACGCTGGTGACGGTAGCGCGTCAGCACCGGATAACAGCCGACATCTTTCTGCTTCGCCCATGCCTCCGCCAGCGTTTCCGCCAGCGTCATAACATCGCGCATGCCGAGGTTAAACCCTTGTCCGGCGATAGGATGCAGCGTCTGAGCCGCATTGCCGACCAGCACCGCGCGATGAGAAACCGGCGACGACGCGTTAGTCAACATCAGGGGATAAACGCTGCGTTTTCCGGCGTGTTCAATACGTCCCAGACGCCAGCCGAAAGCTTTTTGTAGCTCATGGCAAAAACGTTCGTCAGACCAGCCAGTCACCTGCTGCTGTTTTTCCAGCGGATGACACCACACCAGTGAACAACGCCCCTGCGACATCGGCAGCATCGCCAGCGGCCCGTGCTCGGTGAAACGTTCGAATGCGCGTCCCTGATGCGGAACAGAGGTAGTGACGTTGGCAATGACTGCGGCCTGGTGATAGGGCGTTTTCTGCCAGAGGATCCCCAGTTGCTCGCCCATGCCCGAACGGGAACCGTCCGCCGCGACCAGCAACTGGCCAATAATCAGCTCGCCGCTTTCCAGCGTTACCGATACCTGTTGCTCATTACGGGTAAAACTGCTGACCCGATCGGGGCAATGCAGCGTCACGCCCGGCGCATTTTGCAGCAAGGTAAAGAGCCGCTGGCCGATATCATGCAGCTCAACCACCTGGCCCAGCGCATCAAGGTGATAATCCTGCGCATCCAGCGTGACAAAACCGGCATGACCACGATCGCTGACATGAACGGTTGAAATGGGCGTTGCACAACGGGCTATCGCCTGCCAGATCCCGACGCGCGCAAGCTGCTGGCACGTGCCTGCCGCCAGCGCAATAGCACGGGCATCAAAACCAGGATGATGGTGAGCACCCGGTGCTGTAGCCTCTACCAAGTGAACCGGTAATTTCCCCTGCGTCAGATGTGAAATGACCAGCGCGAGCGTCGCACCGGCCATGCCGCCGCCAACAATAATCACACTCATGAACGGCTCGCCGCCATCAGTGCTTCGATATCATCCGCCTTTTTAACCACGCTGGCGGTGAGATTCTCGTTACCCTCTTCGGTAATAACGATGTCATCTTCCACGCGAATACCAATGCCGCGATACTGCTCGGGAACATCCGCATCCGGGGCAATATAGAGGCCCGGTTCAACGGTCAACACCATGCCTGGCGCCAGCTCGCGGGAACGGTCCTGGCCGTAAACGCCGACGTCATGAACATCCAGCCCCAGCCAGTGGCTTAACCCGTGCATAAAGAATGGGCGGTGGGCATTTTTTGCGATCAATTCATCGACTTCGCCCTGCAGAATGCCAAGCTTCGCCAGACCGGTGATCATAATGCGCACCACTTCGCCGGTGACGGCCTGGATGGAGGTGCCCGGACGAAACAGTTCCAGCGCACGTTCCAGCGATGCCAGCACAATGTCGTAAATTTCACGCTGCGCCGGGCTGAATTTCCCGTTTACCGGGAAGGTGCGGGTAATATCCCCGGCGTATCCCATATATTCGCAGCCAGCATCAATCAGCACTAAATCGCCGTCACGCATCTGGCTTTCATTTTCGGTGTAGTGCAGGATGCAGCCGTTCTCCCCCGAACCGACGATGGTGTTGTAGGACGGGAAACGCGCGCCGTGGCGGTTAAATTCATGCTGAATTTCACCTTCAAGCTGATATTCGAACAGGCCAGGTCGGCAAACCTGCATGGCACGGGTATGAGCCAGCGCGGAGATCTCCCCGGCGCGACGCATCACCTCGATCTCTTCGGCCGACTTAAACAGACGCATCTCGTGGACGATCGGACGCCAGTCAGTCAGCGTGGCGGGCGCTGTCAGATTCTGTCGCGCGCCTTTGCGCAGCTTCTCCAGCGCAGTGAACAGGATGGTATCCGCGTACTCATACTCACCCTGCGCGTGATAAACCGCGTCGAGGCCATTGAGCAACTGATAAAGGTGGGTATTGATCTCCGGGAACGCCAGCGCACGGTCGACGCCCAGCTTTGCCGGCGCGGCTTCCTGACCAAGGCGGCGGCCAAACCAGATCTCGGCGGTTTTATCACGCACACGGTTGAACAGCACGCTATGGTTGTGGGTGTCATCGCTCTTTATCAGCACCAGCACCGCTTCGGGTTCGTTAAAACCGGTGAAGTACCAGAAATCGCTGTTCTGACGATACGGGTATTCACTGTCTGCGCTGCGGGTCGCTTCCGGCGCGGCAAAGATCAATGCCGCGCTACCCGGAACCATCTGCGCCAGCAATGTCTGGCGACGACGGAGAAACTCAAGCTGTGTCATGACACCTCCTTCCTACAAGACGAATTAATGTAACGTCGGCTTACGCACTTCCGGCGCGGTCGGCTGCGGGTGCGTGAACGTATCGTGGCACAGCAACGCAGCCACGCGGACGTATTCGATGATCTCTTCAAGCGACATTTCCAGCTCTTCCTGATCTTCTTCTTCGTCATAACCCAGTTGTGCGATGTTACGCAAATCGTCAATCGCTTCGCCGGTTTCGCCAGTCACTTTGTCGAGCTTCGGTTGCGAGACGCCTAACCCGAGCAGGAAATGGTTTACCCAGCCAGCCAGTGCATCGGCTCTGTCGAAAACGCTAACATCATCGCCCTCCGGCAAATAGAGCTGGAACAAAAAGCCGTCGTCTTCCAGTGAATCGCTGGTCGCCGCGTGCATTGCCCGCAGTGCCTGTGCCAGCTCATGACCAAAAGCCAGCCCGTCATTAGTTAAATCATGCAGCAACGGCTGCCAGGAGCTGTCATTGTTGCCACCGCAGATCATCCCCGCGATAAGCCCATGCATTTCGGCAGGAAGCAGCCCCACGCCCTGTTGGTTAAGCAACTGGCCTACATCGTTGTAACCAGGTATTTCGTTCTGTATAGACATACGCATTCGTCGTCGTTGGGGGGAATATTCATGATATGCTACCACTTTGGCCCCTGGTGATATACCCGTGATACTTCACGTTACATGCCATTGCATGTGACATTAGTCATTAAGGTATAGACGCAAAAAACTTGAAAGTGCTCACCAGGCTAGCTTATAGTGTCGCCCCTTCGCAGCCCAGGACTCGGATGCGAAGGCAGAGCGCAGTCAAACAGCAGGAAGGTGGCATGTCTGCACAACCCGTCGATATCCAAATTTTTGGTCGTTCACTGCGAGTGAACTGCCCGCCTGAACAGAGGGACGCTCTTAACCAGGCTGCGGAGGATCTGAATCAGCGGTTGCAAGATCTGAAAGTTCGCACTAGAGTCACAAATACTGAGCAGTTGGTGTTTATCGCCGCGCTGAACATCAGCTACGAGCTGACTCAGGAAAAGGCAAAAACCCGCGAATACGCAGCCAACATGGAACAGCGTATCCGAATGTTACAGCAGACCATCGAACAGGCATTGCTTGATCAGGGTCGCATAACAGACAGGCCGGGGCCTAAGTTTGAATAACACTTCAGGATCAACTGTGGTAGAGTGATCGTGAAGACAAAATTTCTCTGAGATGTTTGCAAGCGGGCCAGTCCCCTGAGCCGATATTTCATACCACAAGAATGTGGCGATCCATGGTTGGTGAGCATGCTCGGTCCGTCCGAGAAGCCTTAAAATCATGACGACGCATTCACCTTGAACCAAGGGTTCAAGGGTTACAGCCTGCGGCGGCATCTCGGAGATTCCCTTCTTTTTCTACCCAAAACCATGACGCAACTTCCTGATTTTCCCTCTTCGCGACAAGAAATCCGCAAACTTATCCGCCAGCGTCGACGTGCGCTAAGCAGCGAGCAGCAGACGCATTTTGCCCAGCAGGCCGCCGCGCGCATGATGGCATATCCGCCCGTCGTGATGGCGCATACCGTGGCGCTGTTTCTCTCTTTCGACGGTGAACTGGATACCCAGCCGTTGATTGAACAACTCTGGCGCAGCGGAAAGCGGGTTTACCTGCCGGTGCTGCACCCGTTTAGCCCGGGCAATCTGCTCTTTCTGCATTACCACCCGCACAGCGAACTGGTGATTAATCGCCTGAAGATTCAGGAGCCGAAACTGGACGTGCGCGATGTCCTGCCGCTTAATCAGTTGGATGTGTTGGTTACGCCGCTGGTAGCGTTCGACGAACAAGGCCAGCGTTTAGGTATGGGCGGCGGTTTTTACGATCGCACCCTGCAAAACTGGCGCGCCTACAACTTACAGCCCGTAGGCTACGCGCATGACTGTCAGGGCGTTCAGGCCCTGCCTGTGGAAGAGTGGGATATTCCGCTACCTGCGGTAGTCACACCATCAAAAGTGTGGGAGTGGTAACAGGTTTCCCCCTCCCTTGCGGGAGAGGAAAACACAATACTTATCAGAACAGCAGACGGGCGCGAATCGTGCCGGGAATCGCTTTCATGCTCTGCAACGCTTTTTGCGCGACATCTTCTTCCGCTTCGATATCAACCACGACATAACCCATGTACGGAGTTGTTTGCAGGTACTGCGCCGCGATGTTGATATTCTGGCTGGCAAAGATTTGGTTGAGTGCAGTCAGCACGCCAGGACGGTTTTCGTGGATGTGCAGCAGGCGACGGCCGCCGTGCATCGGCAAAGAAACTTCCGGGAAGTTAACAGCCGACAGCGTAGAACCGTTGTCAGAATATTTAATCAATTTACCTGCTACTTCAAGACCGATATTTTCCTGCGCTTCTTGCGTTGAACCGCCGATGTGCGGCGTCAACAGCACGTTGTCAAACTCACACAGCGGGGAATCAAACGGATCGCTGTTGGTGGCAGGTTCCGTCGGGAAGACGTCAATTGCCGCACCGGCCAGATGTTTGCTTTTCAGCGCATCACATAGCGCCGGAATATCGACCACCGTGCCGCGAGAAGCGTTGATCAGCAGCGCGCCAGGCTTCATCAATTTCAGCTCCTCAACGCCAATCATATCTTTGGTTGACGGGGTTTCCGGCACATGCAGGCTCACCACATCGCTCATGTTCAGCAGATCGGAAAGATGCTGTACCTGCGTGGCGTTGCCCAGCGGCAGTTTGCTTTCGATGTCGTAGAAGAAGACGTGCATCCCCAGCGATTCCGCCAGAATACCCAACTGCGTACCGATATGACCATAACCTATAATACCGAGCTTTTTACCGCGCGCTTCGTAAGAACCGACCGCCAGTTTGTTCCAGACACCACGGTGCGCTTTCGCATTCGCTTCAGGAATACCACGCATCAGCAGCAACAGTTCGCCAATAACCAGTTCCGCCACGGAACGGGTGTTGGAGAACGGTGCATTGAACACCGGGATACCACGTTTTGCGGCCGCGTCCAGATTCACCTGGTTAGTACCAATACAGAAACAGCCCACAGCGACTAATTTTTCCGCCGCCGCGATAACATCTTCAGTCAGTTGAGTACGGGATCGCAGACCGATAAAGTGAGCATCACGGATGGACTCTTTAAGCTGCTCGGTGTCCAGCGCACCTTTGTGGAATTCAATGTTGGTATAACCCGCCGCACGGAGGCTATCCAGTGCTTTCTGATGCACCCCTTCGACGAGCAGAAATTTAATCTTGTCTTTCTCCAGTGATACCTTTGCCATTTACCCGACCCTGTTTTTTGTCTTGACTGTGATGTTGTGCGAAATGCAATTTTCTTCAGTCAACATATCAAAAAAAACTATTGCAGCAATATGAACGTTTGCGTGCGCACTCTGAAGAAATGTCATACAGCGAGGAATGGCAGATAAAAATGCTGTTAAAGCGTGGAGTAGTGGCAGGTAGTGCATAATCAGCGGATAAATGTGACAGATATCACCAAATTTGCCGATCGTGTTTTTTTACAGGGAGGCGAGCGCCTCCCCGTCAGATCATTTTATGATGGTTTTCACACCATCGGCGGTGCCGATCAGCGCCACATCCGCGCCACGATTGGCGAATAACCCTACAGTGACTACGCCCGGGATGCTATTGATGCTGTTTTCCAGTGCAATCGGATCGATGATCTCCAGCCCATAAACGTCGAGGATCACGTTGCCATTATCGGTGACAACATTCTGACGATATTCCGGGCGACCGCCCAGCTTCACCAGTTGACGCGCAACGGCGCTGCGAGCCATCGGGATAACCTCCACCGGCAGCGGGAATTTCCCCAGGATATCAACCTGCTTGGATGCATCAGCGATACAGATAAATTTATCCGCTACCGAGGCGATAATTTTCTCACGCGTCAGCGCTGCGCCGCCGCCTTTGATCATCTGCATCTGACCGTTGATTTCGTCCGCGCCATCAACGTAGATACCCAGTTTATCCACTTCGTTGAGATCGAACACGGTAATGCCAAGACTTTTCAGTTTCGCGGTGGAGGCATCCGAACTGGAAACCGCGCCTTCGATCTGGCCTTTCATCGTGCCGAGCGCATCAATAAAGTGCGCCGCAGTGGAGCCAGTGCCTACGCCGACAATAGTTCCGGGTTCAACATACTTGAGTGCCGCCCAGCCCACTGCCTTTTTGAGTTCATCCTGCGTCATGGTCGTTCGCCTGTGGTGTGAAATTTCAGGCGCATTATAGACCACCCTTCGCCTAAATGTCCCTGTGACCAGTGTCACATTACGCGACGTCCAATTTCGTCTGATTCTAATAAAAATTTATGTCATAGTGCTGAGTAATCATTTTTCAGGAGATTGGCCGAGCAATGAAACGTCCGGACTACAGAACCTTACAGGCGCTTGATGCGGTCATTCGTGAGCGTGGGTTTGAGCGCGCCGCGCAAAAACTGTGTATTACTCAGTCCGCCGTGTCGCAGCGCATAAAACAGCTCGAAAACATGTTCGGCCAGCCATTGCTGGTACGTACTGTTCCGCCGCGTCCCACCGAACAAGGGCAGAAACTGCTGGCGCTGTTGCGTCAGGTCGAGCTGCTGGAAGAAGAGTGGCTGGGCGATGAGCAAACAGGCTCGACGCCGTTGCTGTTGTCGCTGGCGGTCAATGCCGACAGCCTGGCAACCTGGCTGCTGCCTGCGCTGGCGCCGGTACTGGTGGATTCGCCTATCCGGCTGAACTTGCAGGTTGAGGATGAAACCCGCACCCAGGAGCGACTGCGTCGCGGCGAAGTGGTTGGTGCGGTCAGTATTCAGCCGCAGGCGCTGCCGAGCTGCCTTGTCGATCAACTTGGCGCGCTGGATTACCTGTTTGTCGGTTCCAGAGAATTCGCCGAACGCTATTTTCCTAATGGCGTAACCCGCTCAGCGCTGCTGAAAGCCCCGGCGGTGGCGTTCGACCATCTGGATGATATGCATCAGGCATTTTTGCAGCAATATTTCGATTTACCGCCGGGTAGCGTGCCCTGTCATATCGTGAATTCATCGGAAGCGTTTGTGCAACTGGCGCGCCAGGGCACGACCTGCTGTATGATCCCGCACCTGCAAATCGAGAAAGAGTTAAAGAGCGGTGATTTGATCGATCTGACGCCAGGCCTGTTACAGCGCCGTATGCTCTACTGGCACCGTTTTGCGCCGGAAAGCCGGATGATGCGCAACGTGACGGATGCGCTGCTGGAGTATGGACATCGGGTATTAAGGCAGGATTGAACAGCTAACCTCTCCCCGACCGGGGAGAGGATGAACAACTTTACTTCGCCGCGGTGGCTGCCGGCTGCTCAGCCTGAGCAGGCTCAAGCTGGAACACCACATCAACCTGATCGTCAAACTGAATCGTCGGCTGCTCGTAGGTTTCCTGGGTGGAAACCGGCGCGGCATCCGCTTTCATCATCCGGACCATTGGGCTTGGCTGATAATTAGAAACATGGTAGCGAATGCTGTAAACCGGGCCGAGTTTGGCATTGAAACCGGCTGCCAGCTGCTGCGCCTGACGGGTCGCATCATCGATCGCTGCTTTGCGCGCTTTATCTTTGAAAGAGTCCGCTTGCGCAACGCCCAGCGACACGGAGCGAATCTCGTTCAGCCCCGCTTTCAGCGCGCCATCCAGCAGTGAGTTAAGCTTATCCAGCTCGCGCAATGTCACTTCAACCGTACGCACAGCGCGATAACCTTTCAGGATGCTTTTGCCGTTCTGGTAGTCGTAATCTGGCTGGGTGCGTAAGTTTGCGGAATTGATGTCTTTCCTGGCGATACCATTTTGCTCAAGAAAACTCAGGTATTGCGCAACGCGGTCATCGGCCTGTTTTTTCGCTGATGCGGCGTCTTTTGCAGCGACGTTCACTTCAATCGCCAGCGTGGCGATATCCGGAGTCGCATCCACGCTAGCCGTGCCTGAGGTGACGATATGCGGGCCGTCAGGCAATTCGTTTGCCTGTACCGCCATTGCACTGAAACCGACTGCCGCCGCCAGGGCCATCACTTTAAATTTCACAGTTGCTCCTCCATGTTGCGTTAATACGTCCGAATACGCAGACGCCTTGGCAGCAAGCTTAGCGGCTCAGCGTGAATTGTCCATCGGACTTACCCTAACTGAATAATCCCTGTACATGATGAATACCTTCATGCGCAAGCTGGAAGGCAATAAACCACATCACCAACCCAACCACAGCATTGATTAGCCGCTGCGCTTTCGCCGTGCGCAAACGAGGAGCAAGCCAGGCAGCGAGTAACGCAAGGCTGAAGAACCACAGGAAAGAAGCGCTCACCGTTCCCAGCGCGAACCAGCGCTTTGGCTCCGCATCCAGCTGTCCGCCGAGACTACCCAGCACCACGAAAGTGTCGAGATAGACATGCGGGTTGAGCCAGGTAACCGCCAGCATGGTCGCAATGATACGCCAGCGCCCCTGGCGTAATGCTTCGGCGCTTGCCAGTTCGAGATGACTACTCAGTGCCGTTTTCAGTGCGCCAAAACCGTACCATAGCAGAAACGCCACACCGCCCCAGGTCACCAGCGCCAGCAGCCACGGGGATTGCATCAACAGCGCGCTGCCGCCAAACACGCCAGCGCAGATCAGCACCACATCGCTCATCGTGCATAAAAAGGCAGTCATGATGTGATACTGCCTGCGGATCCCCTGGTTCATCACAAAAGCGTTTTGCGGCCCAAGCGGCAGGATCAACGCGGCCCCAAGCATAAGGCCTTGAAAGTAATAAGATAACACGTCGTAATTCCGTCAGATTGTTTCGGAAGCAGACTATAGCGCGGGAACATCATTAGCGGAAATTGATAATTTTAATCGTTAAGTAGCAATGCTAATGTTGATGAGCAAAAAGAAGGCCGGCACTGCCGGCCCCATATCTTACTGCTCTGTCTGCTCATGAGAACGTTTGAGGTTTACGTCCATCTGCGGGAACGGGAAGCTGATGCCATTCTCGTCAAAACGACGTTTGATCAGCTCCAGCACATCCCAGTAAACGGCTTGCAGATCGCTACTCTTACTCCAGACACGCACCACAAAGTTAATGGAGGACGGCCCCAGTTCATTCAGACGCACCGTCATTTCGCGATCTTTGATAATGCGTTCATCAGCCTGGATAATTTCAGTCAGAATGCGTTTCACCTGGTCGATATCAGAATCGTAAGCCACACCGATAATAAATTCGTTGCGACGCACCGGCTCACGAGAGAAGTTCACGATATTTCCGGCAATGATTTTACCATTTGGGATCACCACGATACGCCCGTCCACCGTACGCATAGTGGTGGAGAAAATCTGCACCTGCAACACGGTTCCGGCAACGCCACCCAAATCGACATATTCCCCCGAACGGAACGGGCGGAAAGTCACCAGCAGCACGCCAGCGGCGAGGTTCGAAAGCGAACCCTGCAACGCCAGACCGATGGCTAAACCGGCGGCACCCAGTACGGCAATCACCGAGGCCGTCTGCACGCCGACGCGACCCAACGCGGCAATCAGGGTAAAGGCGATAATGCCATAGCGTACCAGCGCGGAGAGAAAATCAGCCACGGTAGCGTCGATGTGTCGCGCAACCATCACGCGATTAACCGTATTCGAGACAATACGCGCCACAATCATACCGACAATAATGATGGCGATAGCCGCCACAATGTTAACGGCATAGCTCAGCAGCAGCGCCTGATTGTTCACCAGCCACGAGCCTGCGTCGTTAATGCTGTCAACAACGTTAAGATCTTCCATTCGTGCTTCCTTATGTTGTTCCAAAATGGGAAAACCACCCCTTCAAGCAAGGAGAGATCCCTAAAGGGTAAACAAAAAGCCGCATTTACGCCAAGTAGATCACACTTTGTGCTCTACGCCAGCTTATTGAAATGGCAATAAAAAAGGCCCGCATTTTGCGGGCCTTTTCAGATAAAGCAGCGGAAATTACAGAACGTCTACTGCATTCAGTTCTTTGAAAGCCTGCTCCAGACGAGTCACCATGCTGGTCTGCGCTGCACGCAGCCATACACGCGGATCGTAGTATTTTTTGTTCGGCTGGTCTGCGCCTTTCGGGTTGCCCAGTTGGCCCTGCAGGTAGCCTTCGTTTTCTTTGTAGTACTTCAGGATACCTTCCCAGGTTGCCCATTGGGTGTCGGTATCGATGTTCATTTTGATAACGCCGTAGCTTACAGAGTCTTTGATTTCCTGAGCAGTAGAACCGGAACCGCCATGGAATACGAAGTTCAGGCTGTTGTGCGGCAGGTTATGTTTTTTGGAAACATATTCCTGAGAATCGCGCAGGATAGTCGGGGTCAGTTTCACGTTACCCGGTTTGTAGACACCGTGTACGTTACCGAAGGAAGCTGCGATGGTGAAACGCGGGCTGATTTTGCTCAGCTCAGTGTAAGCGTAATCAACGTCTTCCGGCTGGGTGTACAGTGCAGAAGCGTCCATATGGCTGTTGTCCACGCCATCTTCTTCACCACCAGTGCAACCCAGTTCGATTTCCAGAGTCATGCCCATTTTGGACATGCGCGCCAGATATTTGGAACTAATGGCAATGTTCTCTTCCAGAGACTCTTCGGAAAGGTCGATCATGTGAGAAGAGAACAGCGGTTTACCGGTTGCAGCGAAGTGTTTTTCACCTGCGTCCAGCAGACCGTCAATCCACGGCAGCAGTTTTTTCGCGCAGTGGTCAGTGTGCAGAATGACCGGAACGCCGTAATGTTCTGCCATCTGATGAACATGGTGGGCGCCAGAGATTGCGCCGAGGATTGCTGCGCCCTGAGGAACGTCAGTTTTCACGCCTTTACCGGCAATAAACGCAGCGCCGCCGTTAGAGAACTGAACGATAACCGGTGCTTTAACTTTGGCAGCAGCTTCCAGAACGGCGTTGATGGAATCAGTACCCACGCAGTTAACCGCTGGCAGAGCAAAGTTGTTTTCTTTAGCTACCTGGAACACTTTCTGAACGTCATCACCAGTGATCACGCCAGGTTTTACGAAATCAAAAATTTTAGACATGTACGTAGTCCTGTATCTTCGGCCGTTTCAGCTCGTCATAATTCGTGCTGCCAGTGGGCTGGCTTCTCTCGCGCCTCCAGTGACTCACTATGGCGAGTTTTTGGAGTTTCGCTGCGTCACCGTCTTCTGGCAGCGCGAATTAGTTAGAGCAACAATTGAATCGTTTTGAAAAACAGGCAGGGTTATCCCGCCTGAACAATTTTACTTCTTAGCACGCTCTTCGAGCATGGCTACTGCAGGCAGAACCTTGCCTTCCACGAATTCGAGGAATGCGCCGCCGCCAGTAGAGATGTAGGAAATCTTGTCAGCAATACCGAACAGGTCGATAGCAGCCAGAGTGTCACCACCGCCTGCGATGGAGAACGCGTCGCTGTCGGCGATAGCGTTAGCCACGATTTCAGTACCTTTACGGAAGTTCGGGAATTCAAACACGCCAACCGGACCATTCCACAGAATAGTTTTGGCATTTTTCAGAATTTCAGCCAGTTTTTCAGCAGATGCATCGCCCAGATCCAGAATTTGCTCATCATCTTTGATGTCATTGACGGATTTCAGGGTTGCCGTTGCGGTTTCAGAGAACTCGGTGGCTACGCGAACATCAGTCGGGACCGGAATATCGCAAGTGCCCAGCAGACGTTTTGCTTCGTCAACCAGGTCAGCTTCGTACAGGGATTTACCTACGTTGTGGCCCTGAGCAGCGACGAAGGTGTTAGCGATACCGCCACCAACGATCAGCTGGTCAGCAATTTTGGACAGAGAGTCCAGAACGGTCAGCTTAGTGGAAACTTTAGAACCGCCAACAATAGCAACCATCGGACGAGCCGGTTCTTTCAGCGCTTTACCCAGCGCGTCCAGTTCGTCAGCCAGCAGCGGGCCTGCGCACGCTACGTCAGCGAATTTGCCGATACCGTGAGTAGAAGCCTGCGCACGGTGAGCAGTACCGAATGCGTCCATAACGAATACGTCGCACAGCGCAGCGTATTTTTTCGCCAGCGCTTCGTCGTCTTTCTTCTCGCCTTTGTTGAAGCGAACGTTTTCCAGAACAACCAGTTCACCGGCAGCCACTTCAACGCCGTCCAGGTAATCTTTAACCAGACGAACCGGGTTGGAGAGTTTGTCTTTCAGATAGTTAACAACCGGCAGCAGAGAGAATTCTTCGTTGTACTCGCCTTCGGTCGGACGACCCAGATGGGAAGTTACCATCACTTTCGCACCCTGCTTCAGCGCCAGTTCAATAGTGGGCAGGGAAGCACGGATACGCGCGTCGCTGGTGACTTTGCCATCTTTAACCGGCACGTTCAGATCAGCACGGATGAAAACGCGTTTACCAGCCAGATCCAGATCGGTCATCTTAATTACAGACATGGTGAATCCTCTCAATGATTCTTAAAGTTTTGCGAGCGCTGTCGCGCCCTACCTGAAACCAATAGCCGACATTGCTAACGTCGTGTCGAGCATCCGGTTAGCAAAGCCCCATTCGTTGTCGCACCACACAAGGGTTTTAATAAGGTGCGCACCACTTACCCGCGTCTGTGTGCCATCAACAATGGCGCTGTGCGGATCGTGATTAAAATCGGTTGAAACCAACGGTAATTCCGTATAATCAACTATACCATGAAATGTCCCACGCGCTGCTTTTTGCAGCAACATGTTGACTTCCATAGCTTTTACAGGTTTTTTCACCGTTACGCTCAGATCGATCGCGGTCACGTTAATTGTCGGTACGCGCACCGCTATCGCTTCAAATCTGTCATTAAACTGCGGGAAAATTCGCGTGATGCCCGCCGCCAGTTTGGTATCCACCGGAATGATCGACTGGCTGGCCGCACGCGTACGCCGCAGATCGGAATGGTAAGCGTCAATCACTTGCTGGTCATGCATCGCGGAGTGAATAGTTGTCACCGTTCCCGACTCAATGCCATAAGCATCGTCGAGCAGTTTTATGACCGGAATAATACAGTTTGTCGTACAGGAGGCATTAGAGACCAGAAGGTCTTCAGAGCGAAGGGTTTCCTGGTTAACACCGAAAACAATCGTTGCGTCGAGATCGTGGCTGCCAGGATGGGAAAAGAGCACTTTTTTCGCGCCCGCCGCCAGATGCGCCTCGCCATCCTCACGGTTGCCGTATACGCCGGTACAGTCGAGCACCACATCTACACCCAGCTCGCGCCACGGCAGTGCCGCAATTGAGCGCTCATGCAGGATGCGAATTACGTCGTCACCCACAAACAATTGTTCGCGCTCCTGGCGAACATCCCAGGCAAAACGCCCGTGGCTGGTGTCATATTTCAATAAATGCGCCATGCCCACAGCATCGGCCAGTTCATTGATTGCTACCACGGTGATTTCCGCCCGACGCCCGGATTCATATAAAGCACGAACCACGTTGCGCCCAATGCGACCGAAACCATTAATCGCTATGCGTACGGTCATAATTCTCCTGCAAGGCTAGCTGGCCTGAAGTGGATGACAGAGTAATCCAGCCACCACAGAAGGGGAATCCTCGCCTGCCTTAAACTGCGTTTGTTTGGTTAATTGTCGAACATTTAATCGACTGAAACGCTTCAGCTAGAATAAGCGAAACAAGGAATAAAAGGAATGATTGTCCAGACGGTTTCGCCAGTAATCTGACTTGCATCACATTTTTGCAGGAATAATCAGCGCGGCCAGAAGGTTCTTTCGTGAGGAAAATAACCGACAGAAAGAGGATGAGCGCAACAAAGCGTCCCTGCATGACCCGGTTGATGAAGAAAAGCAAAATCCTTTTCTGGCGCTGATTAAAACCAGCTATGCTCCGGCGCCTTCGGCTCGGTGCGTTCTGCGCGCGGCATCTCAACCGGCTGCGACGAGAGTTGCTTAGCCCACAGATCGGCCACCCACTTCACCCCCTTCGCGGTGAAACGCGCCTGAGACCAGCTACGTTTGTTTTCCCCGACGCCACCATGAACAGTGAAGTAACCTTCATCAATATGGTACTGCTGCGGCATCAACGCACCGTTTACACGCTGCATAATATTGCGCTCAAGCAAAAAACATCGAAACAGAGACTCTTTCACGCGCAGCATCTTGCAAAGCTGACGAAAACCAAGCGACTCTTCAACCCTGACATAGCGGTCAAAGAACTCCGCCTTTGGGGCTAAGAGAGCAAGTAACTCTTCCGCTCGCTGACGTTTTTCGTACTGCTCAGCCCAGGCGCGTGCGGCGGCGGCAGGATTCGTAAAATCGGGCAGACTGATAAGCTTCTCTTTCTCCTGCCAGCGATCGAGCATTTCTGCCGTAAAGGTCGGCGAGAGGCGCGAAACCGTCAGCAATGAGTCCCGTTTATTAAGCAAAAATTCTTGTCGCATCTCGCCTTCTCGCTCGTACGGGTGCTCTTTCACCGGCTGGGAGAGCCGCTGCGCGGTTTCCAGGCTTTTCACCATCCGCTTCACTTCGCCATGCGTCACGCCTGTCAATTTTGCGATTTCACGGCTGCTGATTGTCGCCAGCACAGGCTGAGAATTGAGATTGTCACCAGGAATTATCATAGGTTCACTCCTTACTCACATTCACCCTGGATAATTTGCAGAATTATTATACAATTTACTGGATGTATATCCAGTAAATTTTTCATGCACGGATCAATGCCGTTTTAGTCGAGTTACTAAGAAGAGAGTGTTGGGTCAGGAGGCAGAAGATTAGGGGTATAGCTGAATGACGGATGGCGCTTCGCTTATCCGGTCTACACATTCTGCAACCTCGTAGACTTGATAACGCTTAAGCGCCATCCGAAATGACTTTTCATGCAGGCCCGGCAGGCGGAGCGCCGCCGGGCAAGAGTGATTACAGCAGCGCTTTCGCTTTTGCCACCACGTTGTCAACGGTGAAACCAAACTCTTCAAACAGCAGCTCTGCCGGAGCAGATTCGCCGAAGGTGGTCATCCCCACTACCGCGCCGTTCAGGCCGACATATTTGTACCAGAAGTCCGCAATGCCGGCTTCGATAGCCACACGCGCAGAAACCGCTTTCGGCAACACGGATTCACGGTATGCCGCATCCTGTTTGTCGAAGGTGTCGGTCGACGGCATGGAAACCACGCGCGCCTTCACGCCTTCGGCGGTCAGTTTTTCATAAGCAGCAACGGCCAGTTCCACTTCGGAGCCGGTAGCGATCAGGATCAGTTCCGGCTGACCGGCACTCTCTTTCAGCACGTAGGCGCCACGGGCGACATCTGCCAGTTGCTGTGCCGTACGCTCCTGCTGCGCCAGGTTCTGACGGGAGAGGATCAACGCCGTCGGACCGTCTGCACGTTCAACGCCATATTTCCACGCCACTGCGGATTCCACCTGGTCACACGGACGCCAGGTACTGACGTTCGGGGTCAGGCGCAGGGAAGCCACCTGCTCGACCGGCTGGTGCGTCGGACCATCTTCGCCCAGACCGATGGAGTCGTGGGTGTAAACCAGCACCTGGCGCTGTTTCATCAGTGCCGCCATACGCACCGCATTACGGGCATATTCGACGAACATCAGGAAGGTCGAAGTGTACGGCAGGAAACCGCCATGCAGCGAGATACCGTTGGCAATCGCCGTCATACCGAACTCGCGCACGCCATAGTGAATGTAGTTACCGGCAGTATCTTCGTTAATCGCTTTCGAACCGGACCAGATAGTCAGGTTGGATGGCGCCAGGTCAGCGGAGCCGCCGAGGAATTCCGGCAACAGCGGGCCGAAGGCTTCAATGGCATTCTGCGACGCTTTACGGCTGGCGATTTTCGCCGGGTTAGCCTGAAGCTTCTCAACAAACGCCTGCGCTTTGGCATCGAAATCTGACGGCAGTTCGCCCTTCATACGGCGGGTGAACTCAGCGGCTTCCTGCGGGAAGGCTTTGGCGTAAGCGGCGAATTTGTCGTTCCACGCCGCTTCTTTGGCCTGACCGGCTTCTTTCGCATCCCACTGTGCATAGATTTCAGACGGGATTTCAAACGGCGCGTATTTCCAGCCGAGCGCTTCACGGGTCAGAGCGATTTCAGCATCGCCCAGCGGCGCACCGTGGGAATCGTGGGTACCGGCTTTGTTCGGCGAACCGAAACCGATGATGGTTTTACACATCAGCAGCGAAGGTTTGTCGGTGACAGCACGGGCTTCTTCCACTGCACGTTTGATGGCGTCCGCGTCATGGCCGTCAATGCCGCGCACTACGTGCCAGCCGTAGGCTTCAAAGCGTTTCGCCGTGTCATCGGTGAACCAGCCTTCAACATGGCCGTCGATGGAGATGCCGTTGTCATCGTAGAATGCAACCAGTTTGCCCAGTTTCAGCGTACCGGCCAGGGAGCAGGCTTCATGGGAAATGCCTTCCATCATGCAGCCGTCGCCCATAAAGGCGTAGGTGAAGTGGTCAACAATCTCGTGCCCAGGACGGTTGAACTGCGCTGCGAGAGTTTTCTCGGCAATCGCCATGCCAACGGCGTTGGCAATGCCCTGCCCCAGCGGACCAGTGGTAGTTTCCACACCAGCGGTGTAACCCACTTCCGGGTGGCCCGGAGTTTTCGAGTGCAGCTGACGGAAGTTCTGCAGCTCGGACATCGGCAGATCATAGCCGGTGAGGTGCAGCAGGCTGTAAATCAGCATCGAACCGTGGCCGTTGGACAGCACAAAGCGGTCGCGATCGGCCCAGGCCGGATTCGTCGGGTTGTGGTTCAGAAAATCACGCCACAGGACCTCGGCGATGTCCGCCATACCCATCGGGGCTCCCGGGTGACCGGATTTGGCTTTCTGTACCGCGTCCATGCTCAGCGCACGAATAGCATTGGCAAGCTCTTTACGTGAGGACATTTTGACTCCAGATCGGACTGTTAAGGGCTGTTCCCGTAACGACTTGACGACAGCGCGTTTTGGGCTACGCCGGAAAAAAGTGCCAACAATGTAACCCAAGCGGCATGCCATGTACATGGAGCATCCTTTTGCCGATTCAGAAATCTCTGGAAGCCGCTCGCATGTTGCGCAATCTACTCGCCTGGCACTCTGACTCTTCCTTATACTGACAATCTGCAGGTTCGTCTTGAGCCGGCGTAGTTAGCAGCATATTGACTCAACCATTACGGAAAATAACAAATGAAAATTCGCCCGCTTCTCTTTGCTCTGGGAATAACAACCGTCCTTGCTGGCTGCCAGAATATGGACTCAAATGCTTTTCTCAGCTCCGGCGCAGAAGCTTTTCAGGCCTACACGCTGAGCGATGCGCAAGTAAAAGCATTAAGTGATGACGCCTGTAAACAGATGGACAGTAAAGCAACCATCGCGCCCGCCAGCAGCACCTACAGCCAGCGCCTGGCTAAAATTGCTGCTGCGCTCGGCGATAACATCAACGGCCAGCCGGTCAACTACAAGGTTTATGTGGCAAAAGATGTGAACGCTTTTGCCATGGCAAACGGCTGCATCCGCGTCTACAGCGCGCTGATGGATATGATGACCGACAACGAAGTTGAAGCGGTGATCGGCCACGAAATGGGCCACGTTGCGCTGGGCCATGTGAAAAAAGGGATGCAGGTGGCGCTGGGCACCAATGCGATACGCGCAGCCGCAGCGTCAGCAGGCGGTATTGTCGGCAGCCTGTCGCAGTCGCAGCTCGGCGCACTGGGCGAACAACTGGTAAATTCACAGTTCTCTCAGCGCCAGGAATCCGAAGCGGATGACTACTCCTACGATCTGTTGCGCAAACGCGGCATCAACCCGGCAGGGCTGGCGACCAGCTTTGAGAAACTGGCAAAAATGGAAGAGGGTCGGCAGAGTTCGATGTTTGACGATCATCCGGCATCGGCGGAGCGCGCCCAGCATATTCGCGATCGCATGGCCGCAGACGGAATTAAATAATCGCATTGGGAGGCAATATAGCCTCCCTTTTTGCCAGGCCTGAAAAATATTCATCTCAGAAAAAACGCATTAATTGCCAAAACAATAGCACGGAACGCCAAATAGAAATCCCGTTACCACAAGTGTATTATTTTTTAAAAAAATCTGATGCAGTAATTTATTTCGCAGAGCAGAATCACAAACATATTTCCCCACTTAAATATTGGGGTATGTCCAGATAATAAATAATCTACCCCTGCTCTGCTACTTTCTGGGACAAGCCGATGGCAAGCCAGCAGTGCAGCAGACAACGATTGCTTTCGGGATCGTTTCAGGTAACTATAAATCAGCAAGTTATTTCTTTTGGCATTCTACAGACAGAGAAGTTCCCTCAGTGAAAAAACAATTATCCTTACTCGCTTTAAGTATTATTCTGGCAGTTCCGGCATTCGCCAGTCAGCAATCCTCAAGCCAGGGTTTTATTGACGACAGTCATTTAGATCTCTTTTTACGCAATGCTTATATTAATCGTGATTATCGCAGCGGCGCAGATAATAAAGCGGAATGGGGTCAGGGATTTATTACCACCTTTCAATCTGGCTTCACTCAGGGGCTGGTAGGTTTTGGTGTTGACGGTATTGCGCAATACGGAGTACGCCTCGATGGCGGCCGTGGCCGCAGCGGCGCAGGCGGTATCGACTTCTTTGCTCAGGATAATGACGGCAAAGCAAAATCCGATCTGGCTAAATTTGGTGCGACCGCCAAAATGCGTATCTCCAATACCGTACTGAGCTATGGTACCCAGCGCCCGGAACTGCCCATCCTGAATGCCGACAGCTCCCGTTTACTGTACGAAACCTATACCGGTACGATGCTGACCTCGAAAGAGATTGACGGTCTGGAAGTAAACGCCGGTTACTTCACTGATGAGCAGCGTAAAAGTGATGACAGCCACAACACTGGGCTGAAAAGCCTGAGCTTCGGCGGAGCCAGCTATCAATTTAACGATCAATTCAGCGGTGCGCTCTATGCATCCCGCGTGGAAGACGTACTGAATAAACAATACCTCGGTCTGAATTTCAAACAACCGTTCAGCACCGGCCAGCAGGTGGTTCTGGATTTCAACGGTTATAACTCGCGTCTGGATCCGGGTTATGCAGACAGCCAGAACACCGGCCGCAGCAACAGTATCTGGAGCCTGGCCGCCAGCTATATTTGGGATATTCACACCTTTAAACTGGCGTACCAGCAGAGCAGCGGCAGCACCGGCTATCACTACGGCAGCTACAAAAACGTGGGCGGCGTCGGCGATGGTGGCAACACCATCTGGCTGGCGAACTCCTACTGGTCGGATTTTAACGGTGAAGATGAGCGTTCGTGGCAGGCTTCTTACGGGCTGGATTTTGCCGGTCTGGGCTTACCGGGTCTGAGCTGGACCACCGCTTATGTACGCGGCGACAACATCAAAACCACCGAAACCAGTAACGGTAAAGAGCATGAATGGTTCAACCAGCTTCAGTACCAGGTGCAGAGTGGCCCGGCGAAAGATCTGAAACTGAAAGTGCGCTACTCCGTACTGCGCGTTTCCGACAATGCCAGCGATTACAATATTGGCGGCAACGAAGTTCGTCTCTACGCAGAATATCCGTTCAACGTATTCTGATAAAAAAATCCCTTCCGCGCCTGCTGGCGGGAAGGGATTTATTTCATCACAGCGTCATTACTGTGTTATTCATCTTCCAGATAGGTGTAACCGTACAGGCCCGATTCGAACTCTTCGAGGAACTGCTGTTGCAGCGCTTCGTCCAGACCGGTCTGCTTCACCTGATCGCGGAACTGCGTCAGTAACGTATTCGGATCGAGTTGCACATACTGCAACATATCCGCCACCGTATCCCCTTCGTCAGACAGTTCAACTTCCACACTGCCATCCGGGAAGACAAACACGTCAACCGCTTCGGTATCACCAAACAGGTTATGCATGTTGCCGAGGATCTCCTGATACGCGCCCACCATAAAGAAGCCCAGGATTGGTGGGTTCTCCGGATCGTACTCCGGGATCGGCATGGTGGTCGCGATGCCGTCGCCATCCACGTAATGATCAATGGCGCCGTCTGAATCACAGGTGATATCGAGCAGCACCGCGCGGCGTTCCGGCGCATGGTTCAGCCCTTCCAGCGGCAGCACCGGGAACAGTTGATCGATACCCCAGGCATCCGGCATCGACTGGAACAGCGAGAAGTTGACGTACATTTTGTCCGCCATACGTTCCTGCAATTCGTCGATAATCGGGCGATGCGCGCGGTTGCTCGGATCGAGCTGCTTCTGCACTTCATGGCACATATTCAGATAGAGCTGCTCGGCCCAGGCTCGTTCTTGCAGGCTGAAAGCGCCAGAGGAATAGCCGACATGAATATCATGCAGATCCATCTGGCTGTCATGCAGCCATTCACGCAGCGAACGGCGGGTGCCAGGCTCGTGCATCTCCTGCCAGGTTTCCCACATGCTTTGCAGCGCACGCGGCGCATCTTCCGCCGGTGGAGTCGCTTGCGTGTACTCGTTACGTTCAACACCAATAATGTTAGAAACCAGCACAGTGTGATGCGCCGTCACCGCGCGGCCGGATTCGGTGATCACCGTCGGATGCGGCAAGCCATGCTCTTCGCAGGCATCGCCAATCGCCCAAATGATGTTGTTGGCATACTCGTTCAGGCCATAGTTGACCGAGCAGTCGGACTGCGAGCGTGTACCTTCATAATCCACGCCCAAACCGCCGCCGACATCGAAGCACTGGATATTGACGCCCAGCTTATGCAGCTCGACGTAGAAACGCGCGGATTCACGCACGCCCGTCGCGATATCACGGATGTTGGCCATCTGCGAACCGAGGTGGAAGTGCAGCAACTGAATGCTGTCGAGACGCCCGCGCTCACGCAGGATCTCCACCAGTTGCAGCACCTGCGTTGCCGCAAGGCCAAATTTCGATTTCTCGCCGCCGGAGGATTGCCATTTGCCGGAACCTTGCGATGCCAGACGCGCGCGTACGCCGAGGCGTGGCACCACGTTCAGGCGTTCAGCTTCTTCCAGTACGATGGCGATTTCGGTCATTTTCTCAATCACCAGATAGACCTTGTGGCCCATCTTTTCGCCAATCAGCGCAAGACGAATGTATTCACGATCTTTATAACCGTTACAGACAATCACCGAACGGGTCATGCCGGCATGTGCCAGAACGGCCATCAATTCCGCTTTGGAACCGGCTTCCAGCCCCAGCGGTTCGCCGGAATGGATCAGGGATTCAATCACACGGCGATGCTGGTTCACCTTGATCGGGTAAACCAGGAAATAATCGCCGTTGTAGCCGTAGGACTCACGCGCTCGTTTGAACGCGGCATTAATCGAGCGCAGACGGTGTTGCAGGATCTGCGGGAAGCAGAACAATGCGGGCAGACGTTGCCCCTGTGCTTCACGTGCTTTTACCAGCTGTGCCAGGTCGACACGGGCTTCCGGGACGTCCGGATCCGGGCAAACGCTGATATGGCCCAGCTCGTTGACGTCGTAGTAGTTATTGCCCCACCAGGCAATGTTATAAGTACGAAGCATCTTGCTGGCTTCCTGGGAGCTCATCGCAACCTCCTGCATGGAACGTAGTACACCCTGTTCGCCTGCTGACGAAGGCGAAAACGAAGACATGTCGTCAGACATAGCGAACCTCAATCTATAAAAGTGTATACCCTGCGCACATCACGCTGAGCGATTGCCGAAGCGTGAAGAGACACAGGAATAAAATAGTTGACTACTATCGCAGTGACACATAGCGATAACAACCCATAAACAGCCTGGCATAGCCTGATTTCAGGACAACGCCACGCCTGTGCGACCGGTTTCTTTTTCATATCATTGTAAAACACGCATCCGAACGTCTGTATGACAGCCCGGCGAAACCACGAGAAAACTCCTGTATTAGCAGGAGAGCCCTTGTTCAGGTATCACAACGCCTTACCGGCCCTGGAGTCCTGGGAAGCGCCGAAATGGGTATAACATCGGCAGGTTTGCAGATTAGAAATGCAGGTTGCGGGGAATAAACGCACGCCAGAACGGCGCGACAGATTCTGCGGAAAACGACGGTTCATTATCTCTTATCACCTCCAACGCAAGCCATAGCGACCCGCGACAAGCCAAAGCCCTGAATCAACTGCTTAACCCGGCTGGAAGTGGCGACACGGCGTTTTGGCCGTGCGCTTTTTTTTAAGAGCCGCGCGCGGCGTTTTATACCGACAACGGGGTGAAAATGCAAAATAAAAAAGCTGTGTTTGCCGCATTGTCAGGAAAAATTTCCGTCACTATTTGTGTCAGGATGAGGTCAGGATCAAAAAAAGGCTGGAAATGGGTTCAACAAGTGACCTAAAATAGCCGTCCAGATGTTAATCCATCCAGATTGATTAACTCTCAGACTTCTTGTGCCATCATCTGCAATCTGCGCCGCCAGGCGTGAAAACATCCGGGCACAGAATTCGAGCTAACCGTATTACTCCAGGGTGAAAACTTACTATGGCAAAACACCTTTTTACGTCCGAGTCCGTTTCTGAAGGGCATCCTGACAAAATTGCTGACCAAATTTCAGACGCCGTGCTGGATGCCATCCTCGAACAGGATCCGAAAGCGCGCGTTGCATGCGAAACCTATGTTAAAACCGGTATGGTACTGGTTGGCGGTGAAATCACTACCAGCGCATGGGTCGATATCGAAGAGATCACCCGTAACACCGTACGCGAAATCGGCTATGTGCACTCCGACATGGGCTTTGATGCCAATTCTTGCGCCGTACTGAGCGCCATTGGTAAGCAATCTCCGGACATCAACCAGGGTGTTGACCGTGCCGATCCGCTGGAACAGGGCGCAGGCGACCAGGGCCTGATGTTTGGTTACGCGACCAATGAAACTGACGTGTTGATGCCAGCACCGATCACCTACGCCCACCGTCTGGTAGAGCGTCAGGCTGAAGTGCGTAAAAACGGCACCCTGCCGTGGCTGCGCCCGGACGCAAAAAGCCAGGTCACTTTCCAGTATGATGACGGCAAAATCGCCGGCATCGATGCTGTCGTTCTGTCTACACAGCACGCTGAAGAGATTGACCAGAAATCGCTGCAAGAAGCGGTCATGGAAGAGATTATCAAGCCGATCCTGCCAGCCGAGTGGCTGAACGCGTCCACCAAATTCTTTATCAACCCGACCGGCCGTTTCGTTATCGGCGGCCCAATGGGCGATTGTGGTCTGACCGGCCGTAAAATCATCGTTGATACCTACGGCGGTATGGCTCGTCACGGTGGCGGCGCGTTCTCCGGTAAAGATCCGTCGAAAGTGGACCGTTCCGCAGCTTATGCTGCTCGTTACGTGGCGAAAAACATCGTTGCTGCAGGTCTGGCCGATCGTTGTGAAATTCAGGTTTCCTACGCTATCGGTATCGCAGAACCGACGTCCATCATGGTGGAAACATTCGGTACTGAGAAAGTGCCAACCGAGCAACTGACGCTGCTGGTCCGCGAATTCTTCGACCTGCGTCCGTATGGCCTGATCCAGATGCTGGATCTGTTGCACCCGATCTACAAACAAACTGCTGCATACGGTCACTTTGGTCGCGAAACTTTCCCATGGGAAAAAACCGACAAAGCCGCTCTGCTGCGTGAAGCTGCCGGCCTGTAATAATCCGCTGACAGTTTTCTTCTAAAGGCCAGCCTCGTGCTGGCCTTTTGCATTTCTCGTCCGGTTATTTTCGCCGTCTATACTGTTAACGCCTGCCTGGTATTTTTCTGAAAGCGATTACACCTCACCGCTTCGCTGATTTTTTCAGATTTTTCCTTTTGAAAAAGGAATGAAGCAGAGTTGTTACATTAAATTTCGGCTTAGTCTGAAACTTCTCCTTTGCACTCACCTTTCAACGTAAACAATCCTATAATATTTAACACTTTTATTTACATTACCGGTCTTAACGTAATGTAACCGATTACACTCATGTGATGTGAATCACGTAATTTTGCCGGTAACTGGCCTACTTTTGTCACCGGAAAAACCAATACATCAATGGAGGGCATCATGCCTGACAATAAAAAACAGGGGCATTCAAATAAGGCGATGACCTTTTTTGTTTGTTTCCTCGCTGCACTGGCAGGATTACTTTTTGGTCTGGATATTGGGGTTATTGCTGGTGCGCTGCCCTTTATCACCAAAGACTTTCAAATTAGCTCACATACCCAGGAGTGGGTGGTCAGTTCAATGATGTTCGGCGCCGCCGTCGGTGCTGTTGGTAGCGGCTGGCTCTCCTGGCGCCTGGGGCGTAAAAAAAGTTTGATGATTGGCGCCGTGTTGTTTGTGGCGGGATCGCTGTGCTCTGCCGCTGCGCCAAATGTGGAAGTGTTGATTATTTCCCGCGTGCTGCTTGGTCTGGCCGTTGGGATCGCCTCCTACACCGCGCCGCTCTACCTTTCCGAGATCGCACCGGAAAAAATTCGCGGCAGCATGATCTCCATGTATCAGTTAATGATCACCATCGGGATTCTCGGCGCGTATCTCTCGGACACGGCCTTCAGCTACAGCGGCGCATGGCGCTGGATGCTGGGCGTGATCATCATTCCGGCGATTCTGCTGCTGATTGGGGTCTTCTTCCTGCCGGACAGTCCGCGCTGGTTTGCCGCTAAACGCCGCTTCCACGATGCCGAACGCGTGCTGCTACGCCTGCGCGACACCAGCGCGGAAGCGAAAAATGAACTGGAAGAGATTCGCGAAAGCCTGAAAGTGAAACAGACCGGCTGGGCGCTGTTTAAAGAGAACAGCAATTTCCGCCGCGCGGTGTTCCTCGGCGTGCTGTTGCAAATCATGCAACAGTTTACCGGTATGAACGTCATCATGTACTACGCGCCGAAAATCTTCGAACTGGCGGGTTACAGTAATACCAACGAGCAGATGTGGGGCACCGTTATCGTTGGTCTGACCAACGTGCTGGCAACCTTTATCGCTATCGGTCTGGTAGACCGCTGGGGACGTAAACCGACGCTGGTGCTGGGCTTCCTGGTAATGGCCGCCGGGATGGGTATTCTCGGTACGATGCTGCACCTCGGCATCCACTCACCATCAGCGCAGTACTTTGCGGTCGCCATGTTGCTGATGTTCATTGTGGGTTTTGCCATGAGCGCCGGTCCGCTGATCTGGGTGCTGTGCTCCGAAATCCAGCCGCTGAAAGGCCGCGACTTCGGTATCACCTGCTCCACCGCCACTAACTGGATTGCCAATATGATCGTCGGCGCAACTTTCCTGACGATGCTGAACTCACTGGGCAATGCCAATACCTTCTGGGTTTACGGCGCGCTGAACCTGTTGTTCATTGTACTGACCCTGTGGCTGGTGCCGGAAACCAAACACGTTTCGCTGGAGCACATCGAGCGTAACCTGATGCGCGGCCGTCCGCTGCGCGAGATCGGTTCCCACAATTAACCCTTCAGGCTTCCTCTGCGGAGGAAGCCTCTGTTTTGCCTGTTGCACTCGCGCTTCGCCGATCCTATTCTCAGCACTTATGAAAACTCCCCGTCTCCCCATCGCCATCCAGCAAGCCGTCATGCAGAGCCTGCGGGATAAACTTGCCCTTGCGAACCAGAAACTGGAGCGCAGCTATCCCGAACCTAAAGTGGTGTATCAACAGCGTGGCACAGCTGCGGGCACGGCCTGGCTGGCGGATTACGAAATCCGTCTCAACCCTGTGCTGCTGCTGGAAAACCAGCAGGCATTTGTTGAAGAAGTGGTTCCGCATGAGCTGGCGCATCTGCTGGTGTGGAAACACTTCGGTCGCGTTGCGCCGCACGGTAAAGAGTGGAAATGGATGATGGAGAGCGTGCTTGGCGTTCCTGCCCGCCGCACGCACCAGTTCGAACTGGAATCGGTAAGACGCAATACTTTCCCATACCATTGTCGGTGCCAGCAGCACCAGCTTACGGTACGCCGACACAACCGCGTGCTGCGCGGCGAGGCCGTTTACCGCTGTGTACGCTGTGGCGAACCGCTCATTGCCGACGCGACTAACTGAATCCATTAAGAAATTTTCTGCTCTTACTGATTGCATCAGACAACGCCTTCCGCTACGTTGCGAACTCGTTTCACAGGGAGTTCGCTATGTTTCGTCTTTTCTCACTTTTCATCGCACTGATCGCCATTCCCGCTTTCGCAGCAGATGGCATAAACAGCTTTGCCCAGGCAAAAGCGGCGGGAGCCAAAGTTAACGCCGACGCACCGGGCGACTTCTATTGCGGCTGCAAAATTAACTGGCAGGGTAAAAAAGGCGTGGTTGACCTTGCTTCCTGCGGCTACAAGGTGCGAAAAAATGAAAACCGCGCCAGCCGCATTGAATGGGAGCACGTGATGCCTGCATGGCAGTTCGGCCATCTGCGCCAGTGCTGGCAGGATGGCGGCCGGAAAAACTGCGCCAAAGATCCGGTCTACCGCAAAATTGAAAGCGATATGCACAACCTGCAACCTGCCGTCGGTGAAGTGAATGGCGATCGCGGCAACTTTATGTATAGCCAGTGGAATGGCGGCGACGGTCAGTATGGCCAGTGCGGCATGAAGATTGATTTCAAAGAGAAGCTTGCTGAGCCGCCAGCCCGCGCCCGCGGTGCGATTGCCCGTACCTACTTCTATATGCGCGATCAATATCAGCTCAGCCTTTCACGACAGCAAACGCAACTGTTTACGGCGTGGGATAAGCAGTATCCGGTGACCGACTGGGAATGCACGCGCGATGCGCGCATTGCCGAGGTGCAGGGCAACCACAACCCTTACGTGCAGCGCGCTTGCATGGCGCGAAAGAGCTAACCTACACTAGCGACAATTGATTATCGACAGGTGCAGTGGCGCACTTTCCACCCATGAGCCGCTGCATCTCCTGACAGACGGAATTTCAAAACATGCGTATTCCCCGCATCCATCACCCTGAACCTCTCCAGCCGGGCCATGAAATCGCGCTGAGCGAAGATGCTGCAAACCACGTTGGCCGCGTGCTGCGTATGGGGCCGGGCCAGGCTATTCAACTGTTCGACGGCTCCAATCAGGTGTTCGACGCCGAGATTGTTCGCGCGGATAAGAAAAGCGTGATGGTCAACATTTTGCGTAGCGAAGTGGACGACCGTGAATCCCCGCTGCATATCCATCTGGGCCAGGTGATGTCGCGCGGCGAAAAGATGGAATTCACCATTCAGAAGTCGATAGAGCTGGGTGTAAGCCTCATTACGCCACTTTTTTCTGAGCGCTGCGGGGTTAAACTGGATGCCGAACGCCTGAACAAAAAGCTCCAGCAGTGGCAGAAAATCGCCATTGCCGCTTGCGAACAGTGCGGTCGTAACCGTATTCCGGAAATTCGCCCGGCGATGGATCTGGAAGCCTGGTGCGCCGAAGAAGATGCCGGCCTGAAATTGAACCTGCATCCGCGCGCCAGCCAGAGCATCAACACACTTCCGCTGCCGGTTGAGCGCATTCGATTGCTGATAGGCCCGGAAGGCGGCCTCTCTGCCGATGAGATCGCCATGACCGCTCGCTACCAGTTTACGGATATTTTGTTAGGGCCACGCGTACTGCGTACAGAAACTACGGCGCTTACCGCCATCACCGCGCTTCAGGTCCGCTTTGGCGACCTGGGTTGAAAGGAGAAGCAGAATGATCAAGCTTGGCATCGTGATGGATCCCATCGCGGACATTAACATCAAAAAAGACACCAGCTTCGCCATGCTGCTGGAAGCACAGCGCCGCGGCTATGAGCTGCACTATATGGAGATGGCGGATCTTTACCTGATCAATGGTGAAGCCCGCGCCCGCACCCGCACGCTTTCCGTCGAACAGAACTACGACAAATGGTACGAATTCGGCAGCGAGCAGGATATTGCGCTGGCCGATCTGGACACCATCCTGATGCGTAAAGATCCGCCGTTCGACACCGAGTATATCTATGCGACCTACATTCTTGAGCGTGCGGAAGAGAAAGGCACGCTGATCGTTAACAAGCCGCAGAGCCTGCGTGACTGTAATGAAAAATTGTTCACCGCCTGGTTCCCGGATCTGACACCGGAAACGCTGGTTACGCGCAACAAAGCGCAGTTGAAAGCGTTCTGGCAAAAGCACACCGACATCATCCTTAAACCGCTGGACGGCATGGGCGGCACGTCGATCTTCCGTGTCAAAGAGGGCGATCCGAACCTGTCGGTGATTACGGAAACGCTGACCGAACTGGGTAGCCGCTATTGCATGGCGCAAAACTATCTGCCAGCGATCAAAGACGGCGACAAACGCGTGCTGGTGGTTGACGGTGAACCGGTGCCTTACTGCCTGGCGCGCATCCCGCAGGGTGGCGAAACCCGCGGCAATCTGGCGGCGGGCGGCCGCGGCGAACCACGTCCGTTAAGCGAAAGCGACTGGGCGATTGCGCGCAAAGTTGCGCCGGTGTTGAAAGCCAAAGGGCTGATTTTTGTTGGCCTGGATATTATCGGCGACCGCCTGACAGAAATTAACGTAACCAGCCCAACCTGCGTACGTGAAATTGAGGCTGAATTCCCGATCTCCATCACCGGCATGCTGATGGATGCCATCGAAAAACGTCTGGGTAAATAATCTCAGCGCACAGGGCGGGAAGGATCCCGCCCATGACAGCATTGCCAGGTGACAGATCTGCGCTTTCCCCCCATACTAGGCTGTCGCTTTTTTGAACCAGGAAACAGAACCTCTGACAATGAATTTACAGCATCACTTTCTTATTGCCATGCCTGCTCTTCAGGATCCTCTCTTTCGGCGCTCGGTAGTCTATATCTGCGAGTACAACGACGAAGGTGCAATGGGGCTGATTATTAATAAGCCGCTGGAAAACCTGAAAGTTGACGGTGTCCTGGAAAAACTCAAAATCCAGCCAGAAGCGCGGGATCCAGCCATCCGTCTGGACAAACCGGTGCTGCTGGGCGGCCCGCTGGCGGAAGATCGTGGTTTTATCCTGCATACGCCGCCCGCCACATTCGCTTCCAGCATTCGCGTTTCGGATAACACCGTGGTCACCACCTCACGCGATGTGCTGGAAACCCTTGGAACGGCAGAACAGCCGAGCGAAGTGCTGGTCGCGCTGGGATACGCCTCATGGGAAAAAGGGCAACTGGAGCAAGAGATCATGGATAACGCCTGGCTCACCGCCCCGGCCGATCTCAACATTCTGTTCAAAACGCCGATCGCCGACCGCTGGCGCGAAGCGGCAAAACTTATCGGTATTGATATCTCCACCATGCCTGGCGTAGCGGGGCATGCCTGATGAGCGGAACCTTGCTGGCCTTTGATTTTGGCACCAAAAGTATTGGCGTCGCCATTGGGCAACGCATCACCGGCACGGCGCGTCCGCTCACCGCGCTTAAAGCGCAGGACGGCACGCCAGACTGGAAGCTTATCGAAAAACTACTGAAAGAGTGGCAGCCGGAAACGGTCATCGTCGGTTTGCCGCTCAATATGGATGGCACCGAACAGCCGCTGACGGCGCGCGCGCGCAATTTCGCCAATAAAGTGCACGGTCGTTTTGGCGTGAAAGTTACGCTGCATGATGAGCGGTTAAGTACCGTAGAAGCGCGCGCCGGTTTGTTCGAACGCGGCGGTTTTCGCGCACTCGACAAAGGCAGCGTTGATTCCGCCTCCGCCGTGATCATCCTCGAAAGCTATTTCGAGCAGCACGCCTGATCCTCGCTTCAATTCAATTTTGTAACAACCTCACCTGAATAAAGCCGCGCCTCGACCGCGGCTTTTTGCCGATCGTTTTCACAGTTTCTGACCGCCCTTTTTGCATTCCTCTGATTGTTTCTATAAAAGAAACATAACAGAGCGATAAATCTGTCAGGCCTTTTCCGTCAGATGGCTGGCCAGTGTATGAAGCGCCTGCAAGCGGGTTTCGACCTCAGCGTCTTCGATGTTCCACATTCCGGCAAAGGCCAGCGCCGCAGAGTGCGCGCCGAGGGGTTTGGCCATCGACACTTCGCCGTCGTCATGATGCCAGACCACATGGCCCTGCTGACGCTGAAGAGCGACATGCGGGCCAAGCTGCTGCCACTGCTCGTCGGTAAAGCGTTTTTGCAGTTCATCATCGCTTTCCGCCGCCAGCAGCGACATGCCGATGACAGATTGCCAGGCGGGCAGCATATGAAAACCAGCCAGCGCCTGGCTGACCTGACTACCGGGTTCGGAGTGATAGATATAGATGACCTGATCCTCCCACAGCACGCCCATCGCCACCACGATGTCTTTCGGGGCGTGGCGTTCAAGCAGGGGGAGCGCCTGGGAGAAAAGCGCCGAGCCGCGAATCGCCTGCGCCGCCAGCGCATGGATACCAGGCCCCGGCAGATAGCGTCGCTGAGCATCCTGCATGGTCAGGCCGATCGACGCCATGGTCATCAGCAACCGGTTGACGCGCGTAGTGTTAATGCCCATCAGGCGAGCCAGCTCGCGGCAACCAATGGCGCGACCACTGGAAACCAGATACTGCAGGCAGCGGATACCATCAATCAGGCTTTGGTTAGGTTGTGAGGACATTCAGGATTCGCTCATCAGATTGCTCAAAATTCGATTTTACCGTCAGTAAAGAAGGATACAAGGTTATGAAGATCTTTCCCCATAGCGAGGCAAGAACCTTTCCGACGCAGCATCTTCGCTGCGATCTGTTGGTCGCAGGCGGCGGCCTTGCCGGTCTTTGCGCCGCTCTTGCAGCTGCCCGCGACGGCTTACAAGTGGTGCTGATTCAGGACAGGCCAGTACTTGGCGGGAATGCCTCCAGCGAAGTAAGACTGTGGGCGAATGGCGCCACGTCGCATATGGGGAACAATAACCGCTGGGCGCGCGAAGGCGGCATCATGGGCGAAATCATGGAAGAGAACCTCTGGCGCAACAAAGAGGGCAACCCAGTGATGTTCGATCTGGTCCTGCTGGATCTGGCAAAAAGCCAGCCGGGGTTAACGCTTTTGCTGAATACCGCCGTTTATGAAGTGGAAAAAGAGCAGCAGCGCATTATCCGGATCAAAGCCTTCAATCCAATCAACGAAACCTTTTACAGCGTAAATGCAGCGCAGTTTTGCGACGCCACCGGCGATGGCGTGCTGGGTTTTCTGGCGGGCGCTGAATATCGCGAGGGCGCGGAAGAGGCACAAGAGCTGGGCGAGAAGATGGCGCCGGGGGATCATTTCGGCCATAAGCTGGGTCATTCGATCTACTTCTACACCAAACAAACCGATGGACCAGTCAACTTTGTACCGCCCTCTTTTGCGCTGCAAGATATAACCGAAATCCCGCGCTACAAGCGGCTGACATCGACGCTGAACGGTTGCGATCTGTGGTGGCTGGAGTGGGGAGGCCGTCTGGATACCGTGCATGAAAGCGAAAAGATCAAATGGGAGCTGTGGAAAATCGTCTGGGGCGTCTGGGATCATATTAAAAACTCCGGCAACTTCCCGGAAGCTGCGAATATGACCATCGAATGGGTGGGCGCGATTCCTGGCAAACGCGAAAGCCGCCGCTTCCTCGGCGATCATTTACTGTGCCAGCAGGATATTATCGAACAACGCGATCACTACGATGCCGTGGCTTACGGAGGCTGGTCGATCGACCTGCATCCGGCAGATGGCGTTTACAGCACGCACGACGGCTGCCGCCAGTTTCACAGCAAAGGTACCTATACCATTCCATTTCGCTGCCTTTATAGCCGCTCGCTGGACAATCTGTTCCTCACCGGCAGGCTGATTTCCGCTTCCCATGTCGCGTTTGGCAGCGCCCGCGTGATGTGCACCTGCGGTCTGCTGGGTGAAGTGGTGGGCCGCGCCGCCGCTCTTTGTAAAACAGAGCGCCTTACCCCGCGTGAACTGGCGGAGCCTGCACACATCGGCTTACTGCAACAGCAGTTACAGGCTAACGGCTGCTATATTCCACGACGCTGGCTGAACGATCCGGCGGCCGGAGCGGAGGTCAGCGCCAGTAGTGAATATCAACTGACTGAACTTCCTGCCAGTGGTCGCTGGCACGCATTAACGGGGCGGATGGCACTGCTGCTGCCGGTACAGGCTGGTGCGCAGTTGCCGGATATCGCGCTGTTTCTGCGGGCCAAAACGCCGCAAACGCTGGCAGTATCCCTGCTCGGCAGCGCGCGTGCCGGAAATTTTACCCCCGATTATCAATACGCCGAGTCTGTATTACAGGTTTCCGGCGAAGCCTGGCACACCTTGTCATTCCGCTGGCAGAGCGACCGCGACCAGTATCTGTTTATCGCCTTCGACGCGCAGGATGCGGTCGAGATCGCCCTGACGGATACGCATCTGCCCGGCATGATGACGGTATTTAACAGCCTGAATGCACGCGTGGCGAAACACACTCGTCAGGTTGTCGATGGCGATTATGGCGTCGACGAGTTCGACTTCTGGCTGCCGCGCCGTCATCCGCAACAAATTATGCCTGCCCTGCGTTTCAGCCAGCCATTAATGGCCTGGAGCGTACAAAATGTGCTCAACGGACGCCTGCGCCCGGAGCAGCAGATCAACGGCTGGACGCCGGATGCTAACGATCCAACGCCGGAAATCGTCTGGCGTTGGGCGACGCCGCGCCAGATCCACCATCTGACGCTGGTACAGGACAACGACTTTGATAACGCCATGGAGTCGGTGCAAATGGGCCATCACTACGCGGTGACGCCACACTGTATTACGCACTACCGCCTGTGGGCGGACGATAAACTTCTGGCTGAAGTGCGGGAGAATCACCACTCCGTCTGCCAGCACCAGTTCCCCGAACCGCTGACAGCATTGAGCGTTCGGCTGGAGATCCTCGCGACAGCAGGCGCCCTGCCTGCGGTGTATTCGCTAAACGTATGTTAAAGCCACCCCTGCTGAACGCGCTGTTGGTGACTTTGCGCAAAGGTCTGCATGCCCGCCTGCTGCCCGGTCTGCATCACGCCGGGCAACTGGTGCGTTTTGCCTTCGCGGATCAGATTCGCGATCGCCGGAGAGTTAATCAGCAGTTCAAACAGCGCGATCCGCCCACCCCGCGTGTCTGCTTCCAGCCTCTGCGCCAGCACCGCTTGCAGGCTTCCGGCCAACTGGCTGCGTACCGGATCTTTCTCCTGCGCCGGAAACGTATCCACCAGACGTTCCACCGCCTGCGCTGCCCCACGTGTATGCAGCGTGGCCAGCACCAGATGCCCGGTCTCTGCAGCAGTCAAAGCCAGGCGGATGGTTTCGCTGTCGCGCAGCTCGCCCAGCAGGATCACATCCGGATCTTCACGTAGCGCCGAACGCAAACCGGCAGCGAATGAGCTACAGTGCTGGCCGATCTCCCGCTGCTGGATCAGGCACCGCTTGCTGGTATGGACAAATTCAATCGGATCTTCCAGCGTCAAAATATGCCCGTCATGATGTTGGTTGAGATGCTCAACCATCGCCGCCAGGGTCGTGGATTTACCGCTGCCAGTGGCCCCGGTAACCAGAATCAGCCCGTTATCCCGCTCCAGCAGAGTGTTCAGCGCGACGGGCACATCCAGTTCAGCAAGCAATGGGCTGCTTTGCGCCAGCAGTCGCAGCGCCAGCGAGACGCCCTGATGATGGCTGAACGCACCAGCACGCAAGCGCTGTCCGCGCGCGGTGGTCAGGGCAAAATCAACCTGCCCCTGTTCTCGCCATTGCTGCTGCAGCGCGCTGCTCAGATAAGCATTGAGAAACCCGCTGATGTCAGGCGCGGGAAAAGGCGCAGGCACCAGCCGTCCCTGCTGTCGCCAGCGCGGTGGACAATGACTGCACAGGTGTAGATCCGAGACATTATGCTTTACACTAAGCTCCACTATTTCATCTATATCCATAACGCTATCCTGGAAACATGAACGATATTGCGCACAACCTGGCACAGGTCCGGGACAAAATCTCCGCTGCCGCAACACAATGCGGCCGTGCTCCAGCAGAAGTTACTTTACTTGCAGTGAGCAAAACCAAGCCTGCGAGCGCTGTCGCAGAAGCCATCGACGCCGGACAGCGCGCGTTTGGAGAAAACTATGTTCAGGAAGGGGTCGATAAGATCCTTCACTTCCGCGAAGCGGGCGTGGATGACCTGCAATGGCACTTTATCGGGCCGTTGCAGTCCAACAAAAGCCGTCTGGTAGCCGAACATTTCGACTGGTGCCACACCATCGATCGTTTGCGGATCGCCAGCCGCTTAAGCGAACAGCGCCCCGCCGACCTGCCGCCGCTGAATGTGCTGATTCAGGTCAACATCAGCGACGAACAGAGCAAATCGGGCATTGACCTCGGCGAGCTGGATGCGCTGGCGGCACAGGTTGTTGAATTACCTGGCATTTGTCTGCGAGGTTTGATGGCGATCCCCGCGCCGGAAACGGAGTACGCGCGGCAGTTTGCCGTAGCACGGCAAATGGCTGTAGCATTTGAAGCGCTCAAAACACGTTATCCAACGGTGGATACCCTGTCGCTGGGCATGACGGACGACATGACCGCCGCCATTGCGGCTGGCAGCACGATGGTGCGCATCGGGACAGCCATTTTTGGTGCGCGCGATTACACGAAAAATTAAGGAATACTGAGGAACGCCATGAAGACGTTGACTTTCCTGCTCTCGACAGTGCTTGAACTCTATACGATGGTTCTGCTGTTGCGCGTCTGGATGCAGTGGGCACGCTGCGATTTTTACAACCCGTTTTCGCAGTTTGTAGTGAAAGCTACACAGCCGATTGTCGGGCCGCTGCGCCGTGTCATTCCGCCACTGGGGCCGCTGGATAGCGCCTCGCTGCTGATCGCTTTTGTACTCAGTTTTATCAAGGCGATCGTGCTGTTTATGGTGATCACGTTCCAGCCGATCATCTGGATTTCCGCGCTGCTGATTTTACTGAAAACCATCGGTCTGATGATTTTCTGGGTACTGTTGGTCATGGCGATCATGAGTTGGGTCAGCCAGGGCCGTAGCCCGGTCGAGTACGTTTTAATACAGTTGACGGAACCGCTGCTGCGCCCAATCCGTAATCTGCTGCCAGCGATGGGCGGCATCGACTTCTCGCCGATGATCCTGGTGCTGCTGCTGTACGTCATCAATATGGGCGTTGCGGAGCTACTGCAATCCACCGGCGATATTCTTCTGCCGGGGTTGTGGATGGCACTATGAGTGCCGTTTCTACCTGTGAAGAGGGGCTGGTTTTGCGGCTGTACATTCAGCCGAAAGCCAGCCGCGACAACATTATCGGGTTGCATGGCGACGAACTGAAAGTCGCCATCACCGCTCCGCCTGTAGACGGCCAGGCAAATGCGCACCTGGTCAAATACCTCGCAAAGCAGTTTCGCGTGGCAAAAAACCAGGTGGTGATTGAAAAAGGCGAGCTGGGCCGCCATAAGCAGATTAAAATTACCCACCCGCAACAGATCCCGACGGAAGTCGCGGCGCTAATCGATTAGGATCCACTATGCAAAAAGTTGTCCTCGCGACCGGTAATGCCGGTAAAGTGCGCGAGCTTGCCTCGCTATTGAATGATTTCGGCCTCGACGTGGTCGCACAAACTGAACTGGGCGTTGAGTCCGCAGAAGAGACCGGGCTGACGTTTATTGAGAACGCCATCCTCAAAGCTCGCCACGCGGCGCAGGTTACCGGTTTGCCCGCCATCGCTGACGATTCCGGCCTGGCGGTTGATGCATTGCAGGGCGCCCCGGGGATCTATTCGGCGCGCTATTCCGGCGTGGATGCAACCGATCAGCAGAATCTGGAAAAGCTGCTCGATGCGCTGAAATCGGTCCCGGATGAACAACGTACCGCACAGTTCCACTGTGTGCTGGTCTATATGCGTCATGCGAACGATCCGACGCCGCTGGTATGTCACGGTAGCTGGTCAGGCGTTATCGCGCAGCAACCGGCTGGCAGCGGCGGTTTTGGCTACGATCCGATTTTCTTTGTTCCTTCCAGGGGTAAAACCGCTGCGGAACTTACTCGCGAAGAGAAAAGCGCCATTTCCCATCGCGGTCAGGCGTTAAAATTGTTACTGGAAGCACTGCGTAATGGCTGATTTGCCACCTTTGAGCCTTTATATCCATATTCCCTGGTGCGTGCAGAAATGCCCGTACTGCGACTTCAACTCGCACGCGCTGAAGGGCGAAGTGCCGCACGACGATTACGTTCAGCATCTGCTGAACGACCTCGATGCTGACGCGCCCCGGGCGCAGGGACGTGAAATAAAGACCATCTTTATTGGTGGCGGCACACCGAGCCTGCTGTCCGGCCCGGCGATGCAAACGCTGCTGGATGGCGTGCGCGCCCGGCTGCCGATGGCGGCCGATGCGGAAATTACCATGGAAGCCAACCCAGGCACCGTGGAAGCCGACCGTTTTGTCGATTACCAGCGTGCGGGCGTGAACCGTATCTCCATCGGCGTACAAAGCTTCAGTGAAACCAAGCTTCAGCGGCTCGGGCGAATTCACGGCCCGGAGGAAGCGAAACGCGCGGCAAAGCTGGCAAGCGGGCTGGGGTTGCGCAGCTTTAACCTCGATTTGATGCACGGCCTGCCGGATCAGTCGCTGGAAGAGGCGCTGGACGATCTGCGTCAGGCCATCGAACTTAACCCACCGCACCTGTCGTGGTATCAACTGACTATCGAACCCAATACGCTGTTTGGCTCGCGCCCGCCGGTGCTGCCGGATGACGATGCGCTGTGGGATATTTTCGAGCAGGGACACCAGATCCTTACTGCGGCCGGCTATCAGCAGTATGAAACCTCAGCCTATGCGAAACCGGGTTATCAGTGTCAGCATAACCTCAACTACTGGCGCTTTGGTGATTACCTGGGTATTGGTTGCGGCGCGCACGGCAAAGTCACTTTTTCGGATGGGCGCATCCTGCGCACGGCGAAAACCCGCCATCCGCGTGGGTATATGCAGGGAAAATACCTTGATAAGCAGCATGATGTTGAAGCGCAGGATAAACCGTTCGAATTCTTTATGAATCGCTTTCGCCTGCTGGAGCCTGCGCCACGCGCTGAATTCACCCGCTACACCGGGCTGGATGAAAGTACTATACGCCCGCAGATCGAGCAGGCGCTGGCATTAAATTATTTGAATGAATGTGACACGTACTGGCAAATAACCGAACACGGTAAGCTGTTTCTCAATTCTCTGCTTGAGTTGTTTCTGGCTGAATAAAGACTTTGGCCCTCTGCACGAAACGCAGAGGGCTGAAAGCGCTACAGATATATTAATGGTTCCGCTGATACAACGCCTGACGCACTAATACCACTGCACTGGCAATAACCCCACCACACAGCGCTGCTAAAATAGTGAGTAAAACCCGGCGAGGCCCATCCTTTTTGGTAGGAAGCGATGGAGAAAGCTGGTATTTAAACGGTGTGAAGGTGATATCTTTAATATCCAGTTTGTCCAGTTCCGCCAGGCGATGCTCACGATAACGGAAATCTGTATTAAGCCGGGTAACATCGGCAATCGACCGTTCGATTTTAAGTTTTTCAGCAATGCCATCAGCCCCCAGAGCAATAGAATAATCCGGGTCATCCTGTACGGATTGCCCATTACTGTAAACCGGACGTTTAATACCGGCAGCATTGGCCACTTCCAGCGAGTAATTTAGTCGCTTCAACTTGATGTCATGGAGCGTATTCATCCGCTCACGCTCCATCGCCAGAAACTCCCTCTCCGTATCCTTTTTTAAATCCACTTCTTCACGCAGATAATTTAATGTTTCTTTAACAACCAACGCAGAAATATAACTGATGTAGCTGTTAAGAATTTCCTTGGCCTCGCCAGCCGTCGGGGCGGTGAAGCTTAGCGTCCAGGACTGGTAAGGCACGTTATCAGCGCTTTTCCCCGGCGTGTTATTGATCGCCTTGATCTTCCCGGACAGCAGTACAATGCCGCGGCGCAGCTCTTCGGCATCAGGATTAGAGGCCATCAGCTTACCGACAACCAGCGGAGATGATGCCAGGAACTCTTCGCGCAGCGATTCAGAATTAAACTTTTTCAGGAACAGGTTAAATACTTCAACCTTATCAAGAGAAGGTTTAACGTCGAGAACCTGCAAAGTAGAAAGGGTCTTTTGCAGCTGGCTCCATTGCGGTTTTTCTGCTGGCGTGATTTCTGCCTGGCTGGTCCATTTTGGCGTTAATAACGCACTAATGAAGAATCCAACAAGAGCAAATATCAGAATAGTCGAGATAATGATTCGTTTACTTTTCCACAAGGTGCTAATTAAACCGAGCAGATCAATCTCCGTATTTCTGTCCCGCTCAGGAAAGTCCTTATAGATTGAGGCGTCATCTTTCGATTGAATATGTAGTGATGTCATACAGGTAAGCATCGAGTCCATGATGTGAAATTTGATATTATCACCAACATGAAAACTCTCAAAGAAAAATAGCCCCCTTGTTTCAATCACATTAATACCCATAGCAACCCACCTTAATTAATATTATAAGGCAGATTAAAAGTCTTTCAGGAATATAATACAGCGGGTAAAATAATAAGCCCGACTAATATAGCCGGGCTTTATTTGACTATTCCGAAAATAAAAAACTATAAGAGCGGATCACTTCAATCCGGCGGTCAACGCTTTGCGGTTTTCTTCCAGCGAGACGACGCGCTTACACACGTCTTTGCCAAACTGCTGGAAATCCGCTTCCTGGTTTTTCCACTCATCCTGAATAGCCGTCTGTAAACCGCCGAGGCTCCCCAGCACGCTCTGTAGCGGATTACCGCCGCTCTTCAGCACGGCTTTAGCACCCATTTCGTTGATGCTGTCCTGCAGAATGCCGCCCATTGTCTGGTTCACCAGTTGCTGACCATTGGCGCGCACTTCATCAATCGCTTTGTAGTGGAATGTCAGGCCATCGTTGCGATGTTCAATAATGCGGTTCATCTGCTCTTTCAGTTGCGCATCCAGCCTGGTCAGACGGTTGCGCATGCTGCTATTCTCTCCCACCTGTTTGACAATGATCGTATCCAGCGCTGCACGGCTTTTCTCCACGCGACTGCGCGCGCCATCGTCAATCCATGGCAGAGCACTGCGCAATTCGGCCTGGTAATCCTTCGCCTGTTCGCGCTGCGCAGCGGTTAGCGAAGGTTGCTTGCCGTTAAACATGACATTGCCGTCCGGGGTGATCACCAGGTTACCGTTCTCACCTTTCACCTGCACGGTTTGCGGGCTGATGATCACATCGTCACGCGGCGTCACGCCACATTGATAATCAGCCTGAGCCGCAAATGCGGTAACCGTAAGAGCCGCCGCCAACAGCGTTTTGAGCATCATAAAAAAACTCCTGTAGAGACAAAACGGGCCAGCTAATGCTGGCCCCTTATGCTTTATTAGTCCCACCAAACGTCGAAAAGTTCGCTGATGCGTACCTCGCTCAGTTTGCGGTCTTCCAGCCACTTACGCACAATGGCCTGATGTTCTTCGGTACATTTACCGATTTCCTGCAAACAAATCAGACCGTCCCAGGCCAGATAACCACTGCCGTCAAACGCCAGCTTATTCGGCTCGATCACTTCCTGAATAAAGTCATCAACGGTTTTATCGATCTGCTCTTCGCTGGTACCTTCCGGAAAACGCCATGCAACGGAAAAACCCAGTTCCTGGAACTCGTCGATATGCATTTTTTTACGCAAGCGACGACTGCGGTTTGTTGCCATTATTTCACCCTCTCGAACATTAAGTCCCATACGCCGTGACCAAGACGGTGGCCACGCTGTTCAAATTTAGTCACTGGACGCGAATCCGGACGCGGCACAAAGTCATTCGTCGCCGACAAGTTTTTATAACCGTCGATAGAGGACATCACTTCAAGCATATGTTGCGCATAGGCTTCCCAGTCAGTCGCCATATGGAACACGCCGCCCAGCTTGAGCTTGCTTTTCACCAGTTCAGCAAACGGTACCTGAACGATGCGGCGTTTATTATGACGCGCTTTATGCCACGGGTCAGGGAAAAACAGCTGCACCATATTTAAAGAATTGTCAGGAATCATTTTATGCAGCACTTCGACCGCGTCATGGCACATCACGCGCAGGTTCTCAACGCCCTCTTCATGCGCAGAAGAGAGGCAAGCGCCGACGCCCGGCGAGTGCACTTCAATACCAAGGAAGTTCTGCTCCGGACGCATTTTCGCCATCTCCACCAGCGAAGCGCCCATGCCGAAACCAATTTCCAGCGTCACCGGCGCCGTGCGACCAAACAGCGCGACGAGATCCAGCGGCTGTTCGCTGAACTCAACGCCCATCACCGGCCAGTAATTTTCCAGCGCGTGCTGCTGCCCTTTGGTCAGGCGGCCCTGGCGACGGACAAAGCTACGAATCCGGCGCAATGGGCGGCCGTTTTCATCAAATTCCGGTGAAATGACGTCGTTATTCATAAAATGATCTGCTCGTGAGAGTGTTCAGGAAACGGGCATTATCCAAAGTTAATCGCATGATGCAAGCACCGGAAAGTTCCGGTTTACAGGCCAACGCCTCTGTGCTGCAATCTTCGCCCCTGACAACGCGATTCTGGTGACCATGCAAGCGTCTCAATTTTCAGCCCAGGTTCTGGACTGGTACGATAAATACGGGCGAAAAACCCTGCCCTGGCAAATTGAAAAAACGCCTTACAAAGTATGGCTGTCGGAAGTGATGTTGCAACAGACGCAGGTTGCAACCGTTATTCCTTATTTCCAGCGTTTTATGGCCCGTTTCCCGACGGTGACCGATCTGGCAAACGCTCCGCTGGATGAAGTGCTGCATCTGTGGACCGGGCTCGGCTACTACGCCCGCGCCCGCAATCTGCATAAAGCCGCACAGCAAGTGGCGAACCTGCATGGCGGTCGTTTCCCGGAAACCTTTGATGAAGTGGCCGCGCTTCCTGGCGTTGGCCGTTCCACTGCAGGCGCGATCCTCTCACTGTCGCTGGGTAAACATTTTCCCATCCTCGACGGTAACGTTAAACGTGTGCTGGCACGCTGCTACGTCGTTACGGGCTGGCCGGGTAAAAAAGAGGTGGAAAAGCGGCTGTGGGATATCAGCACTGAAGTCACACCGGCAAAAGGGGTGGAGCGCTTTAACCAGGCGATGATGGATCTCGGTGCTATCGTCTGTACACGTTCCAGACCGAAGTGCGAATTGTGCCCGTTGCAAACAGGCTGCGAAGCAAAAGCGGCGCAGTCGTGGGCACAATATCCCGGTAAAAAACCCAAACAGACGCTGCCTGAACGCAGCGGCTATTTCCTGCTGATGCAGCATGAAGGCGAGGTTTATCTCGAACAGCGCCCGCCCAGCGGGCTGTGGGGCGGTCTGTTCTGTTTCCCGCAGTTCAGCGATGAAGCGGGTCTGCGCGACTGGCTGGCGCAGAGGAACATTAGCGCCGATAATCTCAGCCAGCTTGTGGCGTTCCGCCATACCTTCAGCCATTTCCATCTGGATATTGTGCCTATGTGGCTTGGCGTGTCTTCGTTCTCATCCTGCATGGATGATGGCGCGGGTCTCTGGTATAACTTGGCGCAGCCGCCATCCGTCGGTCTGGCGGCTCCAGTGGAACGCCTGATACAGCAATTACGCGCCGAAGCGAAGTAGCACGGCGCGCAAGTAGAGAGGATTTTTTATGAGCAGAACCATTTTTTGTACCTTCCTGCAACGCGAAGCAGAGGGACAAGACTTCCAGCTCTATCCGGGCGATCTGGGTAAACGCATTTATAACGAGATCTCGAAAGAGGCCTGGAAGCAGTGGCAGCAGAAGCAAACCATGCTGATTAACGAGAAAAAGCTCAACATGATGAATACCGAGCACCGCAAACTGCTGGAACAGGAGATGGTGAATTTCCTGTTTGAAGGTAAAGACGTGCATATCGAAGGCTATACGCCGCAAGAGAAAAAATAAGCGGCTAAATACCTGCACGGCTGGCAATGTCGCGAAACAGGGAGATATTGCCAGCGCCCGGGCGTCACAGGCGCGTTTTCCCCAAACACAATTGCATCCGGAATGATGAAAAAATTTTTAGCGCTAGTGATGATCGCGCCGTTACTGATTTCTTGTTCCAGCTCTAACAAATCGGGCGAAGCCTATAACGAAGCCTGGATTAAAGACACTAACGGTTTTGATATTTTGATGGGGCAGTTCGCCCACAACATTGAGAATCTTTGGGGATTTAACGAAGTCCTGATCGCCGGGCCGAAGGACTACGTTAAATACACCGACCAGTACCAGACTCGCAGCCACATCAACTTTGATGCAGGTACCATCACCATCGAAACGATCTCCGGCACCGATCCGGCTGCACATCTGCGCCAGGCGATTATCAAAACCCTGCTGATGGGCGACGATCCCGGATCTATCGACCTCTATTCTGATACCGATGATATCCCGATCTCCAAAGAACCGTTCCTTTACGGCCAGGTGCTGGATAACAACGGTGAAGCGATCCGCTGGGAGTGGCGCGCGGCGCGCTTTGCGGATTACCTGCTGCAAACCCGGCTGAAAAAACGCAGTAACGGCTTACGCGTTATCTATAGTGTGACGATCAATCTGGTGCCGAATCATCTGGACAAACGTGCGCATAAATATATCGGTATGGTACGCCAGGCCTCGCGGAAATATGGCGTCGATGAGTCGCTGATTCTGGCGATTATGCAGACGGAGTCGTCGTTTAACCCGTACGCGGTTAGCCGCTCTGACGCGCTGGGCCTGATGCAGGTGGTACAGCACAGCGCCGGGAAAGATGTCTTCCGCGCCCAGGGCAGATCCGGTACGCCGGATCGCAGCTATCTGTTCGATCCGCAGAGCAATATTGATATCGGCACCGCATATCTGGCGATGCTGAATAATGTTTATCTCTCCGGCATCAGTAACCCGACATCCCGGCGTTATGCAGTGATCACCGCCTATAACGGTGGTGCGGGCAGCGTACTTCGCGTCTTTTCCAGCGATAAGATGCAGGCCGCCAATATCATCAACACCATGACTCCAGGTGATGTTTACCAGACACTGACCACCCGCCATCCGTCGGCGGAATCCCGCCGCTACCTCTATAAAGTCAATTCGGCTCAGAAGACCTGGCGTCGCAACTGATCTTGTGCCTCTTTCGTGCATTTGTGCGAAAGAGGCATAAGGTATTCATCTGCGTGATGCAAACGGTTGCGCTAAAGTGTGATATCCGTCACCATATGTAAATGCAATCAGAGGAAGTTTGCATTTTTATGTCGGGCATAACAAATTCGCCACCCAGGTGATGATAGAATCCTGACACATAACAATATTAATTGTGCCCATTCCAACATCTGTCCGTCTCCTTTGTGAGGAAATTAGCATGAATCTTAAGCTGCAGCTGAAAGTCATTATCTTTCTGCAGTTCTGCCTGTGGGGAAGCTGGCTGACGACGCTTGGCTCGTATATGTTCGTCACGCTGAAATTTGATGGTGCATCCATTGGTGCGGTATATAGTTCGCTGGGCATTGCCTCGCTGCTGATGCCGCCGCTGCTCGGTATCATTGCCGACAAATGGCTGAGCGCGAAATGGGTTTATGCTCTGTGCCACCTGGTCGGTGCGATCACCCTGTTTATTGCCGCAGGTGTTACCACGCCGGGCGCGATGTTTGCCATTATTCTGCTCAACTCGCTGGCCTATATGCCAACGCTGAGCCTGGTAAACACCATCTCTTACTTCCGCCTGAAATCCGCCGGGCACGATATCGTTACCGATTTCCCGCCAATCCGTATCTGGGGCACCATTGGCTTTATCCTGGCGATGTGGGTGGTGAGCTTCTCCGGCTTCGAACTGAGCCATATGCAGCTCTATATCGGTGCTGTGCTGTCGCTGGTGCTGAGCCTGTTCTCCCTGACGTTGCCGCACATGCCGGTTGCGAAAAGCACCGAGAAACAGACCTGGGTGGAAATGCTGGGCCTGAACGCTTTCGCGCTGTTTAAAAACAAGCGCATGGCGATCTTCTTCATCTTCTCGATGATGCTGGGCGCAGAGTTGCAGATCACCAACATGTTCGGCAACACCTTCCTACACAGCTTCGATGCCAACCCGCTGTTTGCGAATAGCTTCATCGTGACCCATGCGTCAGTGATGATGTCTATTTCGCAGATTTCCGAAACTGTCTTCATCCTCGCGATTCCGTTCTTTATGAGCCGCTACGGCATCAAGAACGTAATGATGATCAGTATCTTCGCCTGGGTTCTGCGTTTTGGTCTGTTCGCCTATGGCGACCCGACACCGTTCGGTACCGTGCTGCTGGTGCTGTCGATGATTGTCTACGGCTGCGCATTCGACTTCTTCAACATATCCGGTTCGGTGTTCGTTGAGAAAGAGGTAAACCCGGCGATCCGCGCCAGTGCACAGGGTATGCTGCTGATGATGACCAACGGCTTCGGCTGTATCCTCGGCGGTATGGCCAGCGGTAAAGTGGTAGAGATCTACACCACCGCAGGCGTTACCGACTGGAAAACCGTATGGCTGATTTTTGCCGGTTATTCGCTGGTACTGGCTTTTGCCTTCGTGACACTGTTTAAATACAAACATGTGCGCGAACCTGCGGCAGTCGCCCAGAAAGCGTAAGACAAAAAACCCGGCCTGAGCGCCGGGTTTTTTTATGCCTTTTTAATACCTCTCGGCCTGTTCCGGCCGGGTAAATCCACAGACCGGAGAATCCAGCGCCATCCGGCAATGGGGGCAGCCGCTATCTCAATCGACTTATCTGTGCTGGAAAAGCCCGGATGAATAACGCCGCCCGATGCAGCGCTATGGAAGTTGCGCCAACACGTACGCGACCGCCAGCAAATCGGCGCTGCCGCCGGGGCTTAAGCGTCGGGACATCAGCGCCCTGTCCATTTCAGACAACGCATCGTTATCCCAGCCGACCGCCAGTAAAGTCGCCGCATAATCCTGCACATAGCGCAGCCCGGCAATGCCGCCGCGCGACACCAGATTGCTGTCCGGGTTTGCCGCCATCAGACGCAGTAACGCATGCTGCAGGCGCCGTTCGCCCTGCTCCTGATGCCAGTACGGCAGCACCGCACGGCGCACGGTGGCAAAACCCTGTTCGGCCTCGCCACGCGCCCCGGTCAGTCCATACTCCAGAAACTGCCTCTCACCGGCCGTCACCGCCTGCGGCCGGGCCGCCAGTTCACGCGCCACCAGCCCGCGACAGATTTCACTGACCTGCCGACACAACGTTTCGGCCTGTAGCTGCCGGCGTTGTCCCTGCAATCGTCCGGCGGCAAAACAGAGCAGCCCCAGCGAAAAAATCCCGCCTTTGTGGGTATTCACCCCGCCGGTGGCAGCAAACATCGCCTGTTCGCACGCAATGCCCGCCGGGCGCAGCAGGCGCAACTGGACTCCTGCCGCCTTGTGGGCATGTTCACGCCCGGCCTGTTCAAAGACGGAAAACCATGGCGTGATGGCCGCAATGCTGCGTAAAAACAGCGCATGATCCATATCCTGGTGCGAGCCGTTGTTCGCCCGGTCCACCAGCCCCGGTTTCGGCGTGAGATCCAGTTCGAGGCGCAGCGCCCGGGCAGCAAGCTCCGGTACGCTGATAACCACGGATTTAGTCGCGGGCAAACCAGCCATCAATCAGTTTCTCCACGCGGGCAACCACTTCATCTACCGGGTGGCGGCGCGAACGCGCGCAGCCGTGCGCCGGCTCATCGCACACCAGGCAACGGCGGGTAGTCAGATCCAGTGAATGTCGTCCAACCTGTCCCGCCTGCGGGCACAGCACATCAAAGTCCCACAGACGTCCCAGCGGATGCGTCTGTTCCATCTCAACGCACTGCGCCTTGATTTCCACCGCCGGATGCGCAACACACCACAGGGCTTCTGCGCCGGTCGGCAGCCACAGTACCTGCCGGTCCAGCACCTGCCAGCGGTTCTGCCACAGCAGTTGATCGCAGGCCTGTAACGCCACTCCCATAGTATTGCGATAGCGAATACTGTCTTTTACCGCGCCGGGCGTCACCAGCGTCAGTGAAATGACCGGTTGTTGATAGTGAGCGAGCCAGTCAGCCTGACGCGCTGCACGGCTGTCTTTCGCCGCCAGCAGCGCTTCAAGGCTGACGCCCGCCCGGACGGGCGTCAGTGTCGTCATGCATTTTCCTCTTTAACCTGACGGACAACGTCAATGACGGTGCCATCACGGTAGCGGATCACCCCGACAATACGGTCAGTAAAGGCGATCGGTTTAGGTTCACCGGTCAGCGAGATGGCGCGTTGATACAGTGCTTCGATATCAACAATTTTCAGCCCCGCCGCCAGCAGGCGTTCGCGGATTTCCGGACGCGCCGGGTTCACCGCAATCCCGTTGTCCGTCACCAGCACGTCGATGCTTTCCCCTGGCGTCAACAGTGTGGTCACGCGTTTCACTACCGTCGGAATACGGCTGCGCAGTAACGGCGCCACGACAATGGTCAGGTTTGCCGCGGCCGCCACATCACAGTGACCACCGGATGCGCCGCGCATCACACCGTCTGAACCGGTAATCACATTGACGTTAAACTCCGTGTCGATCTCCAGCGCGCTGAGGATCACCACGTCCAGCTGGTCGCAGCTGGCCGCTTTGCCGCCAGGATTGGCATAGACATCAGTCGAGATCTCAACGTGATTCGGATTACGGCGCAGCGATGCCGCCGCTTCGCCGTCAAAACACTGCGTATCCAGCAGTTTGCCGATCAGCCCTTTCTCATGCAGCTCCACCAGCCCGCCAGTGATACCGCCGAGCGCGAAACTGGCCTTCACTCCGTGGCGCTCCATTTTCTCTTCCATAAAGCGGGTCGCCGCCGTCGCCGCGGCTCCGGAGCCGGTCTGCATGGAAAAGCCATCTTTGAAATAGCCGGAGTGCTCGATCACATCCGCCGCATAGCGCGCGATCATCAGTTCTCGCGGGTTGCTGGTGACGCGCGCCGCGCCGACGCTGATTTTTGCCGGATCGCCCACGCTCTCTACCTGCACAATCAGATCCACCTGATCCTGACCGAGGCTGGCGGGCATATTCGGGAACGGCACCAGCGCTTCGGTCAGCAGCACCACTTTACGGGCGAACTTCGCATCCACCATCGCGTAGCCCAGCGAACCGCAGCAGGATTTCCCCTGTGTGCCGTTGGCGTTGCCAAACTCATCGCTGCAGGGTACGCCAAGAAAGGCGACGTCAATCTTCAGTTCGCCATCCTGTAACAGTCTGACGCGCCCGCCATGGGAGTGAATTTGTACCGGTTCCGCCATCAGGCCATGAGAGATGGCATCCGCCAGCTTGCCGCGCATGCCGGAGGTGTAAATGCGGGTAATCACGCCACTCTCAATGTGTTCGATGAGCGCATCGTTGCAGGTCATCAGCGAACTGGAAGCCAGCGTCAGATTTTTAAACCCCAGACGCGCCAGCGTGGCGACAACGTTGTTAATCACCCGGTCGCCTTCGCGAAAGGCGTGGTGGAACGAAATGGTCATCCCGTCTTTCAGGCCGCTGCGGGCGATGGCGTCTTCCAGCGTGGCGCAGAGTTTGCGCGTGTGTTTGCTGTTAACGTCCGCCAGCCACGGCGTGGCGGCATGAGCGCTGTCGAAGGGTTTTAATTCACGCAGATGGGGAAAATTAACGTGAAGAAGCTCTGTCTGATTCATTGTTCTGTCCTTACCGACGCACGCCGGACGCGGCCGCACGTTCCAGCACCATCTGCGCGTGATTAATAATCGGGGCGTCGATCATTTTGCCGTTCAGCGAGACGACGCCAAGCCCGTTGCGTTCACCCTCTTCCGCCGCTTCAATAACCCGCTGCGCGTGGTCCACTTCCTGCTGCGTTGGCGCATAGGCGTTATGCAACAGATCGATTTGCCGCGGGTTTATCAGCGACTTGCCGTTGAAGCCCATTTTGCGGATCAACTCGACTTCGCGAAGGAATCCGGCTTCGTCGTTAACGTCTGACCACACCACATCGAAAGCATCGATACCGGCAGCGCGCGCGGCATGTAGCACGGCGCAGCGGGCATAAAACAGCTCGGTGCCGTCGCCGCGTTCGGTCTGCATATCCATCACATAGTCAAAAGCGGCCAGCGCAATACCGATCAGGCGCTGAGAGCTGCGGGCAATCGCCACGGCATTAATAACGCCGATCGCGGATTCAATGGCCGCCATCACACGGGTCGATCCCACTTCACGTCCGCAGGCCAGCTCGATACGTTCGAGGTGGCGCTCCAGTTCGTAGATATCTTCCGGGGTATCCGTTTTCGGTAAGCGCACCACATCCACACCGGCACGCACGACCGCTTCCAGATCCGGCAGGCCAAACGGCGTGTTCAGCGGGTTGATACGCACCACGGTTTCGATATCCTGGTACATCGGGTGTTGCAGGGCATGAAACACCAGCAGGCGCGCGGTGTCTTTTTCACGCAGGGCGACGGCGTCTTCCAGATCGAACATGATCGAATCCGGACGATAGATAAACGCGGTGGAGAGCATGGCGGCGTTAGCGCCCGGCAGAAACAGCATGCTACGACGGAGTTTTTTCATAGCAGTTTCCCCCAGTCGATCTCGGTTCCTTCCGATGCGCGCAGTACCGCACTCTGTAAGCGTGCGCGGATAACGCAGTCCAGCGCGCCTTTATCTTCAATGATGATCAAGCCCTGGTGAACCGCCATTGCCCGCAGCGTGTCGTTCACCACCTTGCGGATCTGATCGCCAAACTGCTTGATAACCTCGCTGTGAACAACGACTTCCAGCTCGCCTTCGGCGGGGGCTATTTTCACCATCAGGTCGCTGGACTCCATGGTTCCGGCCAGCGCCTCCCTCACAATTTTCATATTTTGATTCCTGATTTTTAAACGGCTTCCGCGCTGTAGTGGGATTCGAGATGCGCGAAAGTGGTATCCGGTACAATTTCCCGAATACGGGAAAACTGGTGTGTTTGCAGTAAACGGCGCACTTCAGACGCGGAGATGGCATTACCGGTCGCTTTAATGCGCGGGATCTCCACCACCTCCACCGCCCCGGCCAGCAGCTGATGCATGGTCTGGTTGTACTGGCGGGTGATGTCGCAAAAAGGTTCGCTGCCGATAAAGCGGTGAGTGATGCCCAGCGCCGGCGCGATGTAGTTACGGAAAATCAACAGGTCTATTTCGCTCCACGCCTGCTGCACTTTGCCGGACTCTTTCAGGAAATAAGCCGGGAAAGTGGCGCGGGAAATAATGTACTGAGAGCCTTCGTGAACGATGACGTTCGGCAGATGCGCCACGCCCGCTTTCACCATCTTCAGCCGCGCGGCAAAGGGGAAGAACGAGGCGTCTTCGCGTACCACGAACAGGTGCAGCCAGTCGCAGGCCTGTGCGGCCTGCTCCACCAGGTGGCGGTGCCCCAGCGTAAAGGGATTGGCATTCATCACAATCGCGCCGATACGTTTGCCCGGCATGCGATCGACCTGCAACGTGCGGCAGTAACGCTGAATCCCCGACGGGGTATTCTCCATCAGCACCGCGTTGTTGCCGCTTTGCGCCACCAGCCAGAAGCCGCTGTGGCGAAAACGTTCCAGGTTGCAGGGGCGCGTGCAGAGGAACAGATGAAAATGTCCCCGCGCCAGCGCCAGATGGGATACCTCCGCCAGCAGGCGCGCACTGAGATTCTCGCCGCGTAGCTGTTCATCCACTGCAACACACTTGATGACGTTGGCGGCCAGGCCCGCACAACCCACCAGCCGGTTTCCCGACCAGGCTTCAACGAAGGTGGTGATGTCACTGTCCATGCCTAATCCGCTGTCTGCGAGCAACGTGCGGACTGAGGCCAGCCGTTGAGTATTGCCGTTGACTTCCGCCACGCGGAAGTCGATGGAGGGTCGTGCCTGCATGGTGTTGCCTTCGTCCTTAGTGTGCCGCCGTCAGCGAATGGGCTGGCGCTGGCGCATCAATAATCACATTACTGAGGTGACCAATATTCTCGATCTCCACTTCGATGCGATCGCCCGCTTTCATAAACAGCGGCGGGTTGCGTTTTTTGCCGACGCCCCCCGGCGAGCCGGTGATGATGACATCGCCCGGCGTCAGGCTGGTGAAGGTACTGATGTACTCAATAAGCTCGGCAACCTTATGGATCATGCTGGCGGTGTTATCGTCCTGCACCATGCGGCCATTCAGCCAGGTACGGATCGCTAACTGATGAGGATCAGGGATCTCATCCGCCGTCGTCATCCACGGGCCAAACGCGCCGGTCTGCCGCCAGTTTTTCCCGGCGGTAAACCAGGTGTGCTGCCAGTCGCGCGCCGAACCATCCATGTAGCAGCTGTAACCGGCAACGTGGCTTAACGCCGCCTCACGGGAGATATCCTCCCCGCCTTTGCCGATGATCACGGCCAGCTCGCCTTCGTAGTCGAATTCACTGGAGTGGCGCGGCTTCAGTACCGGCGCGTTATGGCCGGTTTGCGAATCCGCAAAGCGAACAAACAGCGTTGGCGCCGGGTTGTGCTGATCAAACTCTTTGCGCTTTTCGGCGTAGTTCATGCCAACGCAGAGAATTTTGGCCGGGTTATCGATGACCGGCAGAAATTGCAGGTCGTCGAAGCGGATATCCGGCGTTTCACCGTTCAGTTGTTGCGCTTCATTCAGCGCGTTGGCAGCGAGCAGTGATTTCAAATCACCGTAACGGTCGCCCAGACGCTGCCCCAGATTGATCACGCCATCAGCCTTGACGATGCCGTAACTCCGGACCCCCTGATGGACAAAGCTTGCGAGTTTCATATCAGTTCCTGTAACACTTGAATCAAACGAGGAAATTGCCGAGCACCAACAGCGATACCGAGACGTTGATCGCGCCGCCGATACGGGTAGCGATCTGCGCGAACGGCATCAGGCTCATGCGGTTACCCGCCGTCAGGATGGCAACATCCCCTGTACCGCCCTGGCCGCTCTGGCAGCAGGAAACGATGGCCACATCAATCGGATGCATGCCGATCTTTTTGCCCACGAAAAAGCCGGTGGCAACCAGTGCGGAAACGGTACTCACGATCACCAGCAGGTTGTCGATGGTGAACGCGTGAACCAGCTCTTCCCATGGCGTGATAGCTACACCGACGGCGAAGAGGATGGGATAGGTAACGGAGGTCTGGAAGAATTTGTATACCACCTGAGAGCCTTCCAGCAGACGCGGAGAAACACCGTGCGCCAGCTTGATCAGAACGGCAACAAACAACATACCGACCGGCGCAGGCAGGCCAATCAACTTGTGGCCGAGCATGCCGATCATGTACAGCAGCACAGCCAGCAGCGCGCCAGCCGCGATAGTGGTGACATCGGTTTTACCAGAGAAAGCCGGTGCAGCCGGAGCCTGTTCATCACCGTTGCTGCGATTCGGCATTAACTGCCCTTCGCCGGTCAGGTGCGGGAAGCGTTTCCCCAATTGATTCAGACAGCCAGAGATGATGATGGCAGTCAGGCCGCCGAGCATAACCATCGGCAATACGCGACCGAGCGCAACGCCCTGATCCATATGCAGCAGCGTCGCGTAACCGATGGAGAGCGGGATCGCCCCTTCACCGACACCACCCGCCATAATCGGCAGAATGATAAAGAAGAAGATCTGGAACGGCTCCATACCGAGCGCCAGGCCCACACCCATCCCCACCAGCATGCCGACGATTTCGCCGCACAGCATCGGGAAAAAAATACGCAGAAAGCCCTGGATCAACGTGGTGCGGTTCATGCTCATGATGCTGCCGACAATGATGCAGCAGATATAGAGATAAAGAATGTTGGTGGATTTGTAGAACTTGGTGGTGGATTCCACGACCACATCCGGCAGCAAGCCGTAGTAAACCATCGCCGACGGAATAAAGGTTGCGCAAATGGCCGCCGCGCCCAGTTTGCCGACGATCGGCAGACGTTTGCCGAACTCACCGCAGGCAAAACCGAAGAATGCCAGCGTGGCCACCATCACCACGATATCGCTCGGTAACTTACCGCCCAGGCAGTCGACGGCAATTAATGCTCCGGCTAACAGGAATAATGGCAGCGGAATAATCCCAATTTTCCAGGTATCCATAATGTGCCACCATTTCTCTTTCAGTGGTTTCTTTTGAATCTCAAGCGATTCAGAGGTAACAGAGAATGAATCGTCAGTTGTGCTCATAATTAAGCCCCTTGGTTATTTTGTGCGTACAGAGTAAAGGGCTAAAAACGCACTTTATGTGAGGGAATGCATAATAAAATCGTTGTTTTAATGGCACCTATGGTTTTTATGGTTTCTTTTATTTTGTGTGATTCATCGCTTATTTATTGCTGTGGTTTTTATGGTTTTTTTATATAGAAATACAACTTAATAACATTTCCAAAAAAGAATATTTAACAGGCCGTTTTTAAGCACCAGACCACGCTGTGCAAGGGATCACAAGTTTCCAGTAAACTCCGCACGCATGTTAGAAAAGATGCTACATTGGCGCATTGTTGGCTGCCGTGCGTGATGTCATGAAAGTCTCTTTCCAAATCAAACTTTTTATTTCACTGGTGCTTTTCTTCTCCGGCCTCTTCGTTTTATTAGGCGTTTATTATTACAAGGATGTTGGTCGCCAGCTATACCAGGAGATGAGCGCAAGAGCCAAAATACAGGCGGAAGAAATAGCGATCATTCCGAATTTACGCCGGTCGGTTGCTGATAAAGATATTCGAGCCATCGCGCAATTTATGCATAAAGTAGTAGCGCACAGCGATGCAAGCTTTATTGTTATCGGCGATGACAAAGGGCTGCATCTATTTCACTCAGTGCATTCTGATGTCGTCGGAAAAACGTTGATTGGCGGTGACAATGCCGAGGTACTACAGGGAAAAAGTACAACGACCATTCGCAAAGGAGGGCTGGGGATTTCACTACGCAGCAAAGCGCCAATATTTGATGATACCGGGCATGTGGTGGGGATTGTTTCCGTCGGCTACCTGACCAGCTATCTCGACACGATCACTCTGGGTAAAGTGATCAACATTTTTATCGCCGCAGTGCTGTTACTGGTCGCACTGTTTGTTTTTTCCTGGTTTTTTACCCGCAGTATCAAAAAGCAGATCTTCTCACTGGAGCCGCGCGAAATTGGCCTGCTGGTGCGCCAGCAGAAAGCGATGATGGAGTCGATCTACGAAGGGGTAATCGCCATTGATAGCGAACTGCGTATTGAGGTGATTAACCAGGCGGCGCGTAAACTGTTGGGTTTAAGCCAGCCGACGCGCGCGCTACGCGGACAAACCATCGCCGAAGTCATTGCACCAGTGCCCTTTTTCGCCCGCGAGGTGATGCTGGAGAATGACACGCACGATGAGATTTGCAGGTTCAACCAGCTGACGGTCATTGCCAGCCGGGTGCGCATTATGCTGGAGAATAAGTTACAGGGCTGGGTGATCACCTTCCGCGACCGCAATGAGATCGACAGCCTCAGCGCGCAACTAAGCCAGGTAAAACGCTATGTCGATAACCTGCGCATTATGCGCCATGAGCAACTCAATCGCATGGCCACGCTGTCGGGGTTGCTGCACATGGAGCGTTACGACGACGCCATTCGCTATATTCAGGCGCAGTCAGAGCATGCGCAGGAACTGCTGGACTTTATCTCATCGCACTTTAGTTCGCCGACATTGTGCGGCCTGTTGTTGGGTAAAGCGGCACGCGCCCGCGAAAAAGGTGTCGAACTGGCGTTTGATCCGTCGTGCCGGATGGATCGCCCCTGCCGCACGCTGGGCGAGGCAGAGCTGATTTCGATCATTGGCAATCTGCTGGATAACGCCATTGAAGCGACACAGCGCGCAGAGTTGCCGCACGAGCCGGTCGAGGTGCTGATCCTGCAGCATGAACACGAGTTGATTATTGAGGTGGCGGATCGCGGCGTGGGGATCGCGCCAGAAATCCGCGAGCACATTTTTGAGCGCGGGATAACCACCAAACGCCGTGGCGATCATGGTATCGGGCTGTACCTGATCGCCAACTATGTCGCGCATGTCGGCGGGTCGATTGAGGTCTCGGCCAACGAACCGCGCGGTACCATTTTCTCTTTGTTTATTCCTGAAACGGGCAACGTACTGCGTCCCGTACCGACCCTGGAAGATCAGAATTATGCAACATGAACTGATAGACGTGCTGATAGTGGAAGATGAACACGCCCTTGCGCAGCTTCATGCGGAGCTTATCGGCAAACATCCGCGCTTGCGGCTGGTGGGAATCGCCTCGTCGCTGGCAGAAGCAAAAGTCATGCTGGACAGCATGCAACCGCAGCTGGTTCTGCTGGATAACTATCTGCCGGATGGCAAAGGCATTACGCTGATTAGCGATACGCAAATTATCCGCGCCAACTGCTCAGTGATTTTTATTACCGCCGCCAGCGACATGGATACCTGTAGCCAGGCGATCCGCAATGGCGCGTTCGACTATATCCTCAAACCGGTGTCGTGGAAGCGGTTGAGCCAGTCGCTGGAGCGCTTTGTACAGTTTGCCGACCAGCAACGGGTGTGGAAAATCGTCGATCAGCAAAACGTCGATTCACTCTATCAATTGCAGGCCAAAAACTACCGCCAGGACAATGGCAGTAAGGGCATTGAGGAGAACACGCTGGCGCTGGTACAAAAGCTGTTTGCCGACGATGCCGAACGCTGTTTTTCCGTTGATGAGGTGGTCAGTGAGACAGGATTAAGTAAAACCACTACCCGTCGCTACCTCGAACACTGCGTGGAGGCTGGTTTTCTGGTGGTCGAGATGCAGTACGGAAAAATCGGCCACCCGCGCCGTATGTATCGCCGGGTGGCCGCGTAATGCTGTCCCTTATCGGACAAAGGAGCGAGGTTACTTCAGCACATAGCCGTACAGGCGTTTGATCCCGTCGGCATCGGTTTCGGAATAGACGCCCTGCAACTCCGGAGAAAAGCCCGGTAGCAGATTGACGCCTTCTTCCAGCGCCAGGAAGTAGCGCTGGACGGCCCCGCCCCACACTTCACCCGGCACCACGCACAGCACGCCCGGCGGGTAAGGCAGCGCGCCTTCAGCGGCGATGCGCCCTTCTGCCTCACTGATACGCACCAGTTCAACGTTACCGCGAATAAACTCGCTGTTGGCGTCCTGAGGATTCATCACCACCGCTGGCAGGCTCTCTTTGCGGAACATCGCTTTTTGCAGATCCTTCACATCAAAGCTGACATACAGATCGTGCATCTCCTGGCACAGCTCACGCAGGGTGTAATCGCGGTAGCGCACCGGGTATTTGTTAAATATAGTCGGCAACACATCGGCGAGCGGCGTGTCATCCTCAATATGCTGTTCAAACTGACCGAGCATCGCCACCAACTGCGCCATCTTCTCTGCGCTCTCGGCTGGCGTCAGCAGGAACAGGATCGAGTTGAGATCGCACTTCTCCGGTACAATGCCGTTCTCGCGCAGGAAGTGCGCCAGAATGGTCGCCGGGATCCCAAAATCGGCGTATTCCCCGGTTTCCGCATCGATACCGGGCGTGGTCAGCAGCAGCTTGCAGGGATCGACAAAGTACTGTTCGCGCGCATAGCCCTCAAAGCCGTGCCATTTGTCACCCGGCTCAAAGCTGAAGAAGCGGCGTTCGCGGGCAATCACCTCGGTGGGATGATCCTGCCACGGGCGGCCAGCGATCTCTGGCGGCACGAAAGGTTTGATCATTTTGCAGTTGGCAATGATCGCCTTGCGCGCTTCGATCCCCAGCGCCACACACTCGGCCCACAGGCGGCGCCCGCTCTCGCCCTGATGGATTTTGGCGTTCACATCCAGCGCGGCGAACAGCGGATAGAACGGGCTGGTCGAGGCATGCAACATAAAGGCGTTATTCAGCCGCTTATGCGGGCAGAATCGCGCCTGACCGCGCAGATGGTTATCCTTCTTGTGGATCTGCGAGGTTTGCGAGAAACCGGCCTGCTGTTTGTGCACCGACTGAGTGACAAAAATACCCGGATCGTTTTCGTTCAGATCCAGCAGCAGCGGCGAGCAGTCCGCCATCATCGGGATAAACTGCTCGTAACCAACCCACGCCGAGTCAAACAGAATGTAATCACACAGGCTGCCAATCTTGTCGATCACCTGACGGGCGTTGTAGATAGTGCCATCGTAAGTCCCAAGCTGGATCACTGCCAGGCGAAACGGGCGTGGATGATCAGCCTTATGCGGTGCGACATCGCGGATCAGATCGCGCAGGTATTTCTCATCGAAACAGTGCTCGTCGATGCCGCCGATAAAACCAAACGGGTTACGTGCCGCTTCCAGGTAAACCGGCGTTGCTCCGGCCTGGATCAGCGCGCCGTGGTGATTGGATTTATGGTTATTGCGATCGAACAGCACCAGATCGCCGCGAGTCAGCAGCGCGTTGGTCACCACCTTATTAGCGGCGGATGTACCGTTGAGGACGAAATAGGTTTTGTCAGCGTTAAACACTTTCGCCGCGAATTTCTGCGCATGCTTCGCCGATCCTTCATGGATCAACAGATCGCCCAGTTTGACGTCGGCGTTACACATGTCGGCGCGAAAGACGTTCTCGCCGAAGAATTCATAGAACTGGCGTCCTGCCGGATGCTTTTTGAAAAATTCACCGTGCTGATGACCCGGACAGGCAAAGGTGCTGTTGTCCATCTCGACATACTGGCGCAGCGTATCGAAAAACGGCGGCAGTAAATTGTCTTCATAATCGACGGCGGCTGCTTCCAGCTCCAGCCACTCCTGATCTTTACCAGAGATAACCGCCGTAATGCCTTCCGGCATATCGACCGACTCACCGGAGAACAAGAATACCGGCACGTTAAAGCCTGTCCGTTTGAGCAGCGCCAGAATGCCGCTACGACTCTCCGCAACTGTTATGACGACTGCCGCCACATCCGTAAAGTCGGTACTCTCCAGCGTCACCACTTCTCGGTGGGTGGAAAGCAGGGATACCAGCTCGCAGCTGACGGCAATTTTCATCGATTTCATAAGCACGAATACCCGTTTCAGGGGAGTAAAAGACCCCGGACGAAGCTGCAGCTTCGCCCAACGAACGTGTCTGACTGGAACCAGCTCCAACCGCCAAACATCAGTAAAAGCAGAACGTCTCTGATCTTACTGTTGTCCTACAGTGAGCGTGCGTTACCCTCACCGCATGGTGAGTGAAGTAGGCGATAAAATGAGACGGGCGCCCGTTTGCGCAGGCGCGCAATCTCTCTGGCTAACGGCTGAATGGTGCGTCATCAGGCGGCCCCGTTGAGGTAGAAGAAAATTCGCGCAATCATGGCACCTTTCCCCCACTGGCGCAACCAACGCAGCCTCAACCGCGCATAAAAATGCTATTCTGCGCGGCATATTATTCAGTTATATGAAACACAGGAGTGATGGCGTGTTAACAGGTCCTTTTATCAATGCCGCCGCCGTATTGATCGGTGGAACAATTGGCGCCTTGCTCAGCCACCGGCTGCCGGAGCGGGTGCGTAATTCAATGCCGTCGATTTTTGGACTCGCCTCGTTAGGTATCGGCATCCTGCTGGTCATCAAGTGCGTGAACCTGCCGGTGATGGTGCTGGCGACGCTGGTGGGTACGCTTATTGGCGAGCTTTGCTACGTGGAACGCGGGATCAGCGGCGGTGTCAACGCGCTGCGCAATCTGGTGCAAAAACGCAAAGACGGTGAAGCCAACAGCGCGCATGAATCTTTTATTCAGAGCCTGGTGGCGATCATCATTCTGTTCTGCGCCAGCGGCACCGGGATTTTTGGCGCCATGCGTGAAGGGATGACCGGCGATCCGAGCATTTTGATCGCCAAAGCGTTTCTCGACTTCTTTACGGCGGTGATCTTCGCCACTTCACTGGGTTTTGCCGTCGCGGTGATTTCCGTGCCGATGCTGATTATTCAACTGACGCTCGCCACCTGCGCAACGCTGATCCTGCCGCTGACCACACCTGCGATGATGGGCGATTTCACCGCCGTGGGCGGTGTTTTACTGCTGGCGACCGGGTTACGTATTTGCGGCATCAAGATGTTTGCGGTGGCGAATATGCTGCCTGCGCTGGTGATTGCGATGCCCGTATCCGCGCTGTGGACGGCATTTTTTGCCTGAGTTAGCGTGTAGTATCAACAAAGTGGTGATAGATTGTGCAGTCCGCTACGAATTAAAGAAATTTCGTTGACGGAGCGTGGGGAATCAGGTTTAATGCGCCCCGTTGCCCGGATAGCTCAGTCGGTAGAGCAGGGGATTGAAAATCCCCGTGTCCTTGGTTCGATTCCGAGTCCGGGCACCACTTCTTCAGAGCCTGTTCGTTAAGAGATGAGATCCTTAACGGGCAAGACAATGTCCCTGACCGTCATCATGCAGGATGAGGCTGTTCGTTCTGCATCTGAGGGTTTAGGGATTAAGAATCCGGATGATGTTTGGCGCATCATCCGGATTTCTCACATCCCAACAATTTCAGTTACAGGTATTTACCTTCTCATCGCTGCTCTGTCAACGATCTGTAAAGGAAAACCCGCGATTTTTTCCCGTTTAGATATCAAATCCTTATGAATTTGACTTAGGATTACTCCTAAGCTGCATATGCGGCTTCAAGATTTCGCCTCAGGTTATCCATGTTTGCTTCCACATATTCCAGAGTCACCGCCACGCTGGAATGACCGAGCAGCATCTGGACATCATTCAGGCTTCTCTCAGGGCGTTTCATCAGGTCTGTGGCTATCGTATGCCTGAACCGGTGCGGGCTGATATCACACTGACACTCTCTGGACAATCTTCTGAAGAAGGCCCTCATCGGTAGGTGATCCATGTTTTTAGCCCGAATAATTCTTTTCTTTTTGGATGTAAACCGGTTGATGTTGAATAACTGCTCCCCTTTTTTGGCTCCCTTCTGTACAGACATAAGATACAGTTGCTCAAGACGCGGTCTCAGCCGCGCTGTGATCGGCACGCGATGCTCCCTGTGGTTTTTAGAACCTTCAGCCTGTAATTCAATAATGCCCAGTTTCAGATCCACATCACACAGTCGTATATGCAGCAGCTGATTCTGGCGCATACCGGTGAACTTCAGTGTCTCAATGACCGTCATCCAGAACCAGGCGGGTTCAAGGGCATTTGGCCGCGGATCGTGAACGCCCATCTGCTCCAGCTCAATTTTCCTTTCCATGATTAAATCAATTTTCTTCATCTGCTCCCCGGATAGTGTTTTTTTTCGTTTAATATCGGGTTTAACAATCACCTGGTTAAAAGGATTCTCTCTGGCTGAAATAAGTTTATTCGTGATGGCATGATTAAATACTGCCCGCATGTGGGCAACCTTGTTATTCCATGTCCGCTTACTGGACATCTGTTCATTCAGAACATACCGTCTCCATTCCAGAACATCCATTCGCGTCACATTTTCCGGAAGAATATCTTTTCCGTAAAATTCAAGAAAAGTTCTCACCACCTTTCGGTAACTCCATTCTGTTGCACGACGAAGAACTTTATTAAAAAAATAGTCATCGAGAATTTTTTCAAACGTCACAATGTCTGCCATAATGACCTCGTAATATTAACTTAACCTCAGCAAATTATTTCTTCGCTGAAAGCCATATACTGTCCGTGAGACAGCTCCCTTTTTTAAAAATAATGTCAGCGTTAATCATGTAGCCTGACACTTTGGTAAAACGACCGCTTTTATCCGGCGTGTCGTATTGATGGTAATGGAATAACCCCTTACCATTTCGTGAATGGTGTACGTTCAGCGCCTCAAAACTTTTCTGCAGCCTGTCCTTGTCTGCACCACCCCCTTCCGCTGTAGAGGTGTGACGGTAAAAACAGGCCGGTGACACCATGAATACAAACTGCGCCAGAACGTGCAGAATGCTGTCCTTTTCATTGACGCTGAGCGTGCCGTCCTCAACGCTGTCCCTGACCCACTCCAGAAATAACGCGCCGGCCTGCTCTTCCTTGTCCATCCCCTCCTCATGCGAAGGGTGCGTACCGGGCGGAAGCACCGTGGCCGGAGGGCTATCAGCACTATCTGCAGGTACATTTTCCGTTACCACAGAGCTTTTCCCTTCTGCCATCAGGTCCAGCAATGACAGCAGGTTCTCCGTGGATACCTGCGCCCCACCTTCCTCATCCCTGCTGATATCATTTTCTGCTGAAAGCAGCGGTTCATGTGTTGAAAGTGCTGATTCCAGTACCAGTGCTGAAGGGACAGTATTAACGGACGTTTTCTCTCCGTCCTGACTGAAACTGTAGGTCATATCTCCGGTTTTAATTGGCACTGAAACATCCGGAGAATTATCGTTACTGGACAATGGGATAGAATCAGTCTCATATAATTTAGGGAAGGTATGACCAGTGACAGGCACAACTGTCACAAGGGAGACCGGGTCTGGTGGCTGCCCGGACATAACGGCCGTATCAGAGAGACCGCAGCTGCGCAGCGCATCGTTCACAATACTGTTCAGAATCCCGGCTTCCGCACGACGTCCGGAAAGAAACAGCAGCAGCGTATCAGACAGCACAGGCCAGCGCTGAAGCCACAGCAGAGCGGCCTCAGGCAGGAGCCTGAACGCCACATATACACTGCCCGTCGCCCCCGGAGGTTCACCGGCCGGCCTGACCCGCCACGGTTCTCCGGGCACACTCAGCCCCGGATACCAGACACGTCCGCTTTTCAGCGCCCCCTCCACCTGCATCAGCCAGGGCAGGTGATGGAACAGCCCGGCCCAGTACGCTGCACAGACCCAGCCGGGCGTCTGCTCTGCCTGCTCTTCAGGCGTGGCACCCGGTGGCAGCATCATGCCACGTACCAGCCTCACCGCACGTGTGGCTACGTTCAGGCTGAGTTCATTAAACCCTCCCGGTCCGGAGAACGGCCCGGACCAGGTCCCCGGGCAGGCCTGCACCCGTCCCGCCATCTCCTCCAGTGGCCTGAGCCACCAGGCTTCCGTGACCTGCTGCGACAGCGGGCTGTTCTCTGTCAGCACCCGGATAAGGCGACGGTATTCGTCTGCCTGCAGCAGTGATCTGCCCGTCTGAGCAGGGCGCCAGCCATCATCAGCAACAGTCCGGGACGGCGTGGCACCCGCCAGTGGCCTCTCTCCGGGCCGTTTTTCCTGTCTGCTCCTGCCTGTTAACCAGTTAAGTCCACGCACCATCACCTCCGCCGGAATATGCCTGCTGAAAATGACGCTACGCTAAAAGCCCCCCTGATAATTGCAACCGGAAACCCTGAACCGCCCCTGACAGAAATCCTGCTTGTGAAAATATTCAGAAGTGGTTTCAGATTTTCAGGGTGCCGGGACCAGAGGAGGAATGCTCTCCTGCACGCCTCTGTTAACACCGTTATCGGGAGTCTGTTCATGCAGCAAGCCTGTATTTTTTCTTTTTTCCTGCTATGGCTGGGTTTGTCCGGCGTGATGGGGCTGGAGATCACCGGCGGCGTTCCCTGCTCCGGTTTTTATCTGGTCTGGGTGCTGCTGTCCGGCCTCCCCTTCCTGCTGCGCCCGCTCGCATGGGCAGAGCGTCGTTTCAGGCCGAAGATGACGCTGATAAGCCAGCACGGAAAGCGGGCATGGGTTCACCTGGCCCCCTGGCAGCCCACCACCGACCTGACGCCGTCGCGTGTCTTCCTGTTCTGGCAGAACGTGAACGCCTCAACCTGTCAGGCACTGGAAACACACCGCACCGTTATCATCTCATCGCACCTGCTGACCGGTATACGTGCCCGCAGGCTACTGGCCCACACCACGGAATATGGATTCACGGTCCACAGCCGTATTTATCAGATTCCTTTTACTCCCTGGAAAAGAGCACTGATGCAGCTCGAAATCCTTTTCCGGCAGTGGCGCTGGCGCACGGACTTCCGCAGGGACTGGCCCGTGCTGGTCCTCCGGCGAAAATCTTTAAACACGGAAAAATAATTTCCCCTGTCAACAGTCTGCGCGCCGTTTCACACTGGATACATGCATGTATTCGATCTGAACGATCGATTTTATCCGTTATACATCCGCATTTTCGCGGCGTAACGTATTCACACCGGATACATATAAATAAACCTATGAAAATTAGACCGTTAGCCAACACCAGGACTTTTTATGAAGCATCTGAATATGACATCCCTGCTGGCAAGGATCGCCCTTGAACGGGACGACGAATTGCTGCAGCTGACCGCCGCAATGTCCGATGGAAAGAAAACATCCGGTAACCCGATGGCCATCCGTTTCAAACCTGCTGTGGGGGATTTTATCATCCTCATGTCAGGTCGTCTGGGTATCTCGGCTGCGGCTCTCGTGAATATTATGATTGAAGGCGTCATGCGTGAAACCCTCACACCGCATCAGGCCGCCGTTACCCGCATCCCTGAACGTTTCTGGCTGTTGATGGACGAATACAATCTGTCATCTCCGGAGGTGGCCCATCTGCTTGCGGACTGGAACATGAGCCTGGGTGTGCTGGAAAACCGGGAAAGAACGCTCGGTTACATGACCCCGCCCCTGCTGGAAAAATTGTCTGAATGGTTTTATGTCAGTACCGGGTGGCTCTCGGGCAAAATCGTCCCTCCGGTCCGGATTACCGTATTTCCTGACTGGCTCGATGCAGCCCGGTTATTAACGTGCAGAATTCAGGAAATCAATCCGGAAGATTTTATCGCCCGGCCGGATCTCTTTTTTATTCGAAAAAAAGAGCAGGATGATATTTTCCTGTTTATTCGCCGGTACACAACCATTAACGACACAAGGTTCCGTGTTGTGGAATGTGCTGGCCGTTGTTCAGTATCCGGTGAGTCAGGGAAACAATTTACTTTATTCCTGGCCCTGTGCGGATTGCTGTTTAAAGCCGAAGTCCTCTTCCTTGTCGATACCTTTATTGATTCAGGGAATATTCTGGATTCAATGATATCCGGGGAAGTACTTCCGCCGGCAGCATTAAGGGAAATACAAAAACCCTTCCACGATACTCACGGAAAATATACCCAAAGGATCTGGAGCACTGAAGAAAGGGAGCCTTTCCTTAATCCGGATAATTTTATAAATGATGAATGGAGAAAGATAGCGGAAGACATTATTTCAACCCATTCCATCTGAATTCACTGAATAGCCCGTTTTAACTGGCGCGCCAGCGTCAGGGGATTCTTTTGCCTTAAACACCATAAATGAGAAAAGGAAATAAATGATGAAAGCTTCAGTTTCAATGATTACACGCTGCATTTCTGTTGCCCTGCTGGTTTCTGCGGTGCCGTCAGTCTATGCAGCCACAGGCTGGATGGAAGCACGGGGGGACGCAATGGGGGGCACCGGCGTGGCATCAGCACACTACGGTACCGCGGCGCTGTCCAACCCGGCGCTGTTGACGCATTTTGGACCAACCGATGATTTCAGCCTGGTGCTGCCGTCTGTCGGCGCGCAAGTCTCTGATCCCGATAACACGGTGGACAAAGCGGATGATGTGAAAGACCTGTGGGACCGTTTTGATGCAGCCGCCGACAGCCAGTCCGGTGTCAGCGAAAGCGCAGCGGCACTTAAAAATAAACTGCAGGATCTGAAAGATACTCTTGCCAATGGTCAGGTCGGTGCCTCTGTAGTGGCAACCGTGCCAAATCAGACCCTGCCTTTTGCGGTAGTCGTGAAGTCCTGGGGGACTGTGTCTGTTGAGGGTAAGGTCAGTGACCATGACCTGGATTATCTCGATAAGGTGGCTGATGGCGACATCCCTCCATCCGCTGTAGACAAGAATTCCCTGACCTCGAAAGCTTATGGCCGTGCAGCCGTTATCACCGATGTCGGGGTAGCAATGGCACATGAGTTTGAAACTGCCGGTCAGAGATGGTCCCTGGGCATCACCCCGAAATATCAGCGTATTGACCTGTTTAACTACAATGTCTCCGTTCGCGATTTCGATAAGAGCGATATCCATTCCGGCGATTACCGCAACACAAAAACGGGTTTTAACGCTGACCTGGGACTGGCAACGGATCTGACTGACAACTGGACTCTGGGTCTGGCAGTCCTGAACGTCATTCCCCGTTCCGTTGAGACCAAACCGGTAAATGGCTCGACCGGGACATTCAAAGTTAAGCCGCAGGCTACGGCCGGAGCTGCATGGCACAGCGGTTTTATCACAACGGCGCTCGATGTCGACCTGACTGAAGCCAGCCGTTTCGATACCGACAAAAAGCGTCAGTTTGCAAGCGCTGGCGTCGAGCTGAATGCATGGAGCTGGATGCAGGTTCGTGCAGGTTACCGCCAGAACATCATTTCGAACGATGGCTCCGCCTTCACGGCCGGGCTCGGTTTCTCGCCTTTTGATGTGGTCCATCTGGACATCACAGGCATTGCCGGCACCGATCGTACTTACGGTGCAGTCGCCCAGATGCAGTTCACCTTCTGATTCAACAAGACCGGGGCAACAGAGGATAAGCCCCGGGATTTCACTTCCTGAAGACGTCAAAAGGAAAATAAAATGAAAAAAAGACAACTCCTGCCGGTCATCACTGTCCTGCTTATGTCCCTGACGGCATGCAGCCAGAGCCAGCTAACCCGGTTTCAGCAACAGCTTTCAGATATCACATCACAGCCCGCTCCCGGAGCACAGCCATCTGTGTCCAAAGAAGCCGACCGTCATGACGTTGTCAGCGTTTATACCCTGCCGGCAGGCACGGGTGTGGATACCGCGGCCATGCGTCTGAAACAGCACTTTGGATTTTCATCCGATGACGATGTTGCAGCCGCGCGCAACAGCGGCCAGGGAAACGCAGGCTGGTCAGCATCCGCAATATCCGAAGGTACCAGCTGGCTGGCTCAGCCAGGCAGCTACTACCGCATGAGCCGCAACTGGGCCGGTAATGACAGGCTCACCCTCGAAGTCACGGGTAACACAAAGGGAAGTTCTGTGACTGCCACCTACCGTTCGTCAAATCCGGAACATCTGAAACCGGCATGGACTTCACGCCTCATGAAACAAATACCTGAAGTCGCTGACGGCTCTCTCAAATAAATAAGGGGTTACATCATGGTTCAGTTACAGACACAACTCAATGCCATCCACGAACGGATTGCTGACGCGCAGGATATTGTGGCACGCCGGGAGCGCTCCGTTAAACGTGCGGAACGCAATCTTGAAATTGCAGAGGATAACCTTGCTCAGCTGCAAAATGAACGTGACGAACTACTGATTGCGTCATGGGGAGATATACCGAACTGGCAGGTTATTTTTGACCTCGTTAATCCCTCACCGGCAATGTATGAATACAAAGAAAAATGGGTCAGGGAAAAAGGCCTTCACGCGGGCGGGATGTATAATTGCCATACTAATCAGGGCGCCTTCTCTGTTGGTTTTACCACAACATCAGAACACGAACTGTATCAAAATATCCGCATGGTTGAATTCGCTATGCAATATTTGCGGACCGACCACAATAACGAAAAAACAATGATTGTCTATAACGTCCCGACTGACAATTGTTGCCACAACTTCGTTTTTAATACAGGAACGGGAAAATACGGAATTACCACTGACAGCTATATGAGTCGCAGCAAAATTACTGAATTCTCAACAGCAGAAGAAGCGCTGCGCTATCTGCAAAGCATTTCCGATACCGATATCGTCCCTGAGCCGGAAAGTCTCCCCGGTGCAGTAATATATCCTGACGGAGATGAAGAATGACACTTACCGTCCTGCCAGGTGATCTCTTCGAACAGGAAGCTGATTGTCTGATCAATGCCTGGAATATGAATTTTATACCCTGGTGGCTGCTCTGGCCTCAGGGGGTCTCCGGCAGACTGAAACAGCTGGCAGGGCCGGAGCCGTTCCGACAACTCGCCCGAACAGGTGTGATGCGCCCGGGAACGGTCTGCCTGACTGATGGCGGTAAACTTAAAACACCCATCATTCATGCAGCCGCACTGAATATGTTCTGGTGCAGCTCGGAATCAATCGTCCATTGCTGCACAGATGCGGCCCTGAACCTCACCGCCGTGAAGGGATTTCACTCTGTTGCTTTTCCTTTACTGGGAAGCGGTATCGGTGGACTTACTCCATCACTCAGCCTGGAGGCGATGACCCGTGCGATTGAAATCAACCAGTACAGCAAAACTCTCGATATCAAAATCATAACCTACAGGAAAGGCGGTGCAGTATGAATAACGACATGTTGACACTGGCGGCGAAGAAATACCTTTCAACATTCGCAGATCACCGAAACAATCCCAAAAATTATGAAGCGCTGACTGCATGGGATAATGCCACCAGTGAGTTTATGGCATTAGTGAATAACGACGAATTAAACATCATCGCATCGCTGCTTGCAGGGCGCGAAGCTGACAAAACCGATAATTCTCAACTGCGCCAACGCATCGCCGATCTAGAAGCCCGCCCGGTTGCGCCGTTCGACTTCAAAGAGACCACTGACGCAGACTACTGCCGGGAGTGGGCATGGCGTGCAATCAAGAAAGACCTCCCTACTGAACACTGGAAAGCCGGGGAGAACGGGACATTCTATGCATTTTACCTGATGGGATGGCATGCACGTTTACAGTACAACGAACAACGTCGCTCTGAGTATTCTCAAATCGCAGACACCATTCTGAAAACACGCACGGTGAGCATTAATACGGAGCCGTGGCGATCATTCGTTTCTGACGATGATATTACAGCGCTGAACCGCTTTGCTGAGTGCTGTGATGACCCGGAATCAGGTGGCCATGACCTTGAGAAAGAACAGGTGAAACGGCTTGAAAAAATCGGGTTATTACGACGTTCGGGGCGCATCAGCTTCACCACGGATTTCGGCGATTTCGTACTGTCTGCCGCTGGCATCAATCTCAATCTGGAAATGGGGGAACAGGTATGCCCCGGGTTAAAAATCGTGAAGGCATGATGATTGAACTGCCTGATTTGCCGAAGCACCTGCCTAAAGCGGAAGTTCCGGACGGTCGTTTCTCCAGGCCAAAGAACAAAATCACAAAAGCGCAGCGGGCAGAGCTGCGCATGAAGTTCGGCGGGCGCTGTGCGTATTGTGGCTGCGTTCTCCCTGAAAAAGGCTGGCATGCAGATCACGTTGAACCTGTACGCCGCGATTTTGAATATGTGCTGGCACCAGTTGGAAGCGGAGTAACGCATGTTGCCAGAAACACTGGTAAAGTCTTGCATCCAGATCTGCACACAATAGAAAACCTGTTTCCCGCCTGCGCACCGTGCAACCTGTTCAAGGGGGGCATTTAGCGTTGAAGGAATGAGAAAAGAAATCAGCCAGCAGGTAGAGCGCGCCCGAACATATAGCGTCAATTTCCGCACCGCAGAGCGCTTTGGCCTGGTAGAGATCGTCGATAAGCCGGTGGTGTTCTGGTTCGAACACTATCAACAGCAGGAGGCGAAAATACAGGTATGAAGTATTACCACCACCTTATTTATACCTTCAGGCTGACCAGACTTCTGCTGAGAAGAGAAATCCCGCTGCGAATATTTATTTTTGCTTTACAGACAAAACCAGGAGCCGTCGCCGGTAAGCATGGTTCTTATATTGTAGACCCGTTCTACGATGACCTGGGTTAAAAGGCTACAGAATGAAAATTAACATCAGATTTTCAAGATTATTTTTACTTGCGATCCCATTAGCCATATATGGCACGGAGTTACTATTTTGGTATGTCATGATGAAAAGAAATATATTCCCGCCGGAATACATAAGCTGGCGGGTTACTATCCTGTTAACATTTGTATGGATATCTGGGTTTGCGCTCTATTTGTGTGAGAATGCTGAAAAATGGCCTGTACTTCTTATGAAGCTATTCAGTCCCGTTGCCGGCTATATTTTAGTGGCATGTGTAGCAACTCTGGATGCATTCGTGATGTGGGATACGAAACCTTTCACCGACAATTACGTAGACTTTTTTCGTCTTGGTTTTCTTGGCAGTTATATGAGCCCATTAATTATCGTTTTTTTCAGTCTGCTCGGAACCTTTTTTGATGAATGAAAAGAAAAGGCCACAATGATTCGTGGCCTTTTGTTCAGTATGAGCTTTCATGCAACGGCTGCATTCATTCTCGTCTGCAGCAGGAAACTCCAGTTCCCCATGTAATGCGCGGGCGTGTGAAGTATTCGCCGGCGCTCATCGTTTAGTGAGTTGCCGATCACCACCTCCCCCGGCACACCAGACAGCGAAAGCTGGATATACGCCATACCAGCCGCCAGCGGATCGATATCCTGAGCAGAGACCCACAGATACCGGTGAGGAGAATAGCCAGCCTCACGCAGAACAAAGGCAAATGCCAGTGCCATACAGCCGGCGCCGCAGGCAGGTTCGGAAAGCGTGATAAACGGCTTGTCCCTAAAATTATCTTCGACGTTACCGAGCTGCATTCTGGCCATCATCAGACCGATATCCCACGGCGTGAAAAACTGACCACGGTATTTATCACCCAGTTCAAGCTGCATAAAAACGCGGCCAAGAAAATCGCCGGGCGTCTCATCCAGCCCGTTGGTCACATGGGCCAGTAGCTGCGCCATACGAGAGATGTCCGTTTTTTCGTAACGGCCGACAATATGCATGTACTTTTCTTCCCGTTTGTCACAGAACTGAAGGCTGTTCTGCAGTGCGATCACACTGCAGCTGACAAAGTCTTCAAATACCTGATGCCGGTGATGGTACCGTGCAGTCTGGCTGAAGAGTGAGAGAAAGGCTTTTTCGTGGTTGATGACGCTTTTCATATGTGCTCCCTTCCGGAAAGAGAACACGCGCCCGGAGGGAAACGGTGTTCCCTTCAGGGTGAAAAAACGGCCACAGCTTTCGCTGTGACCGGTCAGAGGAGCCGGATAAACCGGCGTTAAGTGAATGTTATGCGCGGATGCTGCCGTAGTGCGCTGCGGTGGTTGCAGGAACCGCAGCCGTTTCGGGTGTCACCAGATACATGCGTGCACCGTCGCCGGATGCTGACTGCCGCAGCGCTTCTGCCGGGTACGGACCACTGTCAACGTGGTCCCCCCGATCAAAGCAGTTGAACCCTGACGTGCCGGCATCCGGTGAAATCCAGTAGTGCCGGATTTCACAGTCAAACATCTGCGACATTATCCCCATAACCTCACCTGACGGCGGATACCAGGGAGATGCAAAGCTCAGCGTCAGTGACCCCACGTCATCCCTGCTCCAGCTGGCCTGATGGCCCGCCGGAAACTCCATGCCAAAGAGCTGCATACAGAGTTCGGATGTTGTACAGAGCCCGGTGAAAAGACCACTTTCGCCGTTGAGTTCGGTGGCCAGACGTGACGGCATCACCATCAGCATGTCACAGGGACAGGTTGTCTCCGGCATGATGCTGAGCCATTCCCAGCGCTCCTGCGGATCAAACTGACCACCGGCACCGGCAACGCCGAACCAGTCGGCATAGTGCACGGCCATCAGTTGCGCCATTATCTGCCGCGCTGTAAAGGGAATGGCTTCCCATTTCAGCACATCGATGCCGGACTGCAGCCAGATTTTCTCCATGCGGGAGAGCGTCCTGCTGTCAAGCCACGCGTCCTGCTCCAGCAGCTCGATAAAGTGCTGGAAGGCCTGGTTGGGCGAGGTCTGCGCGCCTGTACCTGATGCGGTCAGCATCGGATACGGTGCGTAATCCACCGCCCTGACGGGCTTCAGTATGCCGGCACAGCCGGCGAGGAACAGCTTTATCGCCTGCCGGATGGCGTGCCGGTAAAGCGGTTTTTCCGTGCCGGCAATCCAGGGCTGCATCACATCGAGACAGACTGATTTACCGGTAATTTCCAGACGGTTTTGGCACCATGAGAACATTGTGAAACTCCTCTTGTCGGTTAAAACGAAAAGAGGGCATCTCCCTGAGGAAGATGCCCTCAAGGGGATGATGGCGGCCGCAGCCGCCGGGTCAGTTTATGCCGCCTGTTCCGTGTTCAGGTTCAGGTTCAGGTTCAGGTTCAGGGGGGCAAGTAAATATTCCGACGCTTCCCGGGCAAACCGGCAGGCACGGAAAATCGCTCTTTTGTCTTCACGAAGGGCTTTCAGCCAGCCGGCCAGATAGCTTTCGTGCTGCACGTCGCCGGTAATACCGAGCTCCGCACAGAGAAAGGCACTTCCGGTTTCCGCTATCAGCTCTTCGAAGGCGTAAACCGGATCACCGAACTTACGCGATGATGAGGTAATACCTTCCCGGTTCAGGCGGCTGCTGTGGCCGGTGGCATGTACCAGTTCGTGCAACAGCGTGGACCAGTAATCCGCTTCCGTCCGGAACTGCGATGCCGTCGGCATCACAATGCGGTCGGCACCCGGACGGTAAAATGCGCGGTCCTGCCGGCGATGGTCACAGCCGACGCCGGTTGTGCTGAGTATCTGCTGCACCTGCTGCAGTTGAGCTGCACTGAGTTCAGAGGGCGGCTCTGCCTCCACCGTGTTGGGCTGTTCACCCTGTACGGATTCGGGAAGGCCGTCGCACTGGGCAACATTGAACAACTGCAACTGCTTCAGCATGGCCAGTTGCTCCATGACCGGTTCACCGTCGCGATACAACAGGTTATCGCTGCTGTCGCGGGCCTGTTTCTCAAACGGTTTGTAGATGATGGCCAGCGCGCTGGTCTCATTCTTCCTGACATAACCGCCGACGGCTTTCGCCTGCCGGAAAGTCAGCCAGCGGTCGGACGTGTACCCGTGTTCTTCAGCGGCCATCCACAGCAGTGGTACATTAATGCCACTGTAGGCGCGGCCGGTGACGGCATTGACCGGCAGACTGCCTCCGTGCACGTTCTGAGCCGAACGCCAGGGGCGCCGCCAGGGCGGTACGCCGTTTTCGAGCGCCAGAATGATTTTGTCAGTGACCTGCTGATACAGGTCGGGGGTCTGTACTGCCGCCGGTTTACGCCGGCCGGTGGTTATCTTCATGGGATGCTGCCTCTGAGTGCGGGGCGCATCCCTGCCCGGTGGCGGACGATGCGCCACCGGTGCGTGGAAAAATCAGTAATAACGTAAGGAGCCGTCGGACATCACCGAACGGATACGGTCACGTACGCTCTCGACCGCCCGGTCAAACCTCTCCCGGTCGGCGGGTTTCGCCCGTTTCGAGTCCAGGCGTATCACCTGATCCAGCACATGCAATGCCTGCGAACGCCAGCTGAGACGTTCAGCATCACCCACACAGGCATGGAAGTGGCGTAAGGACTGCTCATAAAGCCACTGTATCCGGTAGCGATATTCGCCCACCGGCACATATACCTTCATGGGTGGTCTCGTTTCCTTGTGAAGTGTCAGCGCGTTATTCAGCTTACTGATAACAGGCTTCATGAGCAGGTCGTGATGGTCGTTCAGCACGGCATCAAACATGCTCTGTGCCATAAATGTCTGAAAAGAAAACTCATGTTCGGGTATGAGCGTGTCGACAAGTGTGAACCAGTCTGCATCTTTTAACGGATTGCAGCCTGCAGCCCAGGCTTTCAGCCACTCCCCCGGACGTCTGTCATCCGGTACACGAAGATAAATGCCCAGTTTCTTTTCAAGTATCAGCGGGCGCTGCATACCCAGATTCTGTGTAAACAGCGGACGTAGTTCATCAGAAGTAAAGCGGATCATATTTCCTCCGGGGAAAGGAGGAGGAAACTTCCCCGGGAGGGAAGGTCCCTCCGGGAAGTGTTTGTTTAACTGAGAAAGCTTCTCTCGGGAGCCGCTTTCGCTTCAGAAATCAGGCTATATAGTCTGCACTCGCACAGAATACAGCCCGTTGTTCCTCACTGGCTTCATCGTCAGAGCGCATCTCATCAAAGTGCATCTGCCCCTCACTAAACCCAAAATTCCAGGCCCGGGGGGCAATCTGTTCTCCGAGAAGGATCAGCCCGGCAATGTACTTTTCGAATAAACCGTCAGTAAATGCCCCGGTCATACAGGCGTACCCAATAAGCCGGGCAATCGAAACAAGCCGGAATGTGCGTACCGGAACGCCGTAGCTGCCCGTCAGGTCAGGGATAGCGCAGCGCCGGAATGCACGTATTGCCAGGAGTTCACCCTCTAATTCCGCAACATAAGCGATGAAACGGGAAAGCGAGCGTTGCCCCTGCCACAGTTCATGCATTCCCTGAGGTGCGTAAGATCTGTCAAAAGCGATGTCATTAAATAGGGTCATGTTGAATACCTCAGAATAAAATGAAGCCATGCCCGCCAGTACCTCCCGCAGGGAAGATCCCTGGGGGAGGTCAGTGTGTTGTATCAGTCAAAACGGTAACGTAAATCAGCCAGCTGCTGCGCCATCCGGCGACCAGCATTCATTGCCTGACGCGAGGAGGCAAACCGTCCTGCGGTTGCACAACGTTGATAGGTCCAGTCTTTCGGACTGTAACCGGTTCGTCGGGAAATTATGGCTGTGAATCCGTTACCATCCGGGATCACTTCCGGCCGGAAGCTGCTGTGCCCCGACTGATTGGTGAACCATTCTTTCTTACGTTGATTAAGTGACTCAGAAACGTGCGCCAGAGCTGAAGCCGCTTTTGATGCAAGGATGAGCATTATACTCATGGTATGTCTCCGTTGGTTAAGGCGGAGACACCTTCACCGCTATGCGGGGGGTTATCCCCGCATGGGTGAGTTATCAGTAATCGAATATCCGTCGTAAAAAATCAGATATTGTCGTTAAACGCCGGACCAGTAAGCCAGTCCACGTTCGGTGCCCAGCTTAAAACCGTAGCACCATGCGTTAGTGTCGCCTTCAGCGTCGAAGCGTTTTCCCGTCAGGACAACATCATCGACAAACTGACGAAGAGAGTCTGGAATCAGATTCATTTCCTGGGCCTCACCAACAACACTGGCAAGGTGGATTGTCTGGCTGCAGCGTTCCGGAAAACCATCCAGATCGATGCTGTCCGGGATGCCGCAAATGTTCAGCGCTGTAGCGCTCTGTAACAGCCCTTCAATCTCCGACATCACCGAAATGAACCCGGTCTTTGAATGGATGCTGGCAGCAAGGACATCAACAGTAATAGCAAAAGCAGTCATAAAAGGTTCCTTATAAAACGTGGAACCCTGCCCTGTCGGGAGCGGAGTCCCGTGGGAGAAGTGAGTGAAATGTACAGCGTTATCAGCAATGAGCAGTCGCCCTGGACTCCAGTGCGGCTGCGTCGCTGAATCCATTCTGACAGCCTTCCTGCCACTGCGTGGCGTCGAGCTGCATCCCGGTAAAATGAAGGCGGTTGATGAACCAGCGTGGCCAGCGAACCTTTAGTCCGTAATACTCGCGTTCTCCGAAGAAAATGGCGGCATGGTAGACCGAGAATTCCGTCAGCAACACTGATGCTTCGTCCTTCTGATATGAACGGGCAAGCTCCAGCTCACGAACAACAAGCAGTAATGACTTCGCATCACCGGTGAACCAGAAAAACCATTAAGCAATCAGCGTTTTTGGTGCAATGAAACACACAAAGCGATCGGCAAAAACAGCAACAAAGTAAACAATATGAAGAAAGGTCATGGCGGCATTTCCTGAATAAAAAAGGGAAACGACCACCCGATACGGGAAGCGTTGTCCCGTGGGATGAAAAATCTGGAAGAATAAGTTGAATGGACCTTAACCTGGTTATCAGGTCCCTGTTTGCAAAGGTTAAACAGGTTTGAACCACCCGAAGGCGCCACCTCTCAGGTTGTGGTGGCATTGGCATGGATTACCCGAAGGCGTTCGTCTCAAATCCACCGAACATTGGCAGTTGTCGTGATGACAACGGTTAGCAAAATTATCGTACGACAGGCTTGATGATTGTTCAACAGGTACTTAAGTACCATTGAACAAAATCCTTTAAGAAGCAGGTATCGGACTCTTCAACATAGGTGGTGAGAAAAGTTTCTGCATATGTGTCAAGTACATCCTGAGCAACTACTGTCCCACCTGTCACTGCCATGTTCCACTTTTTATCACCCAGTACCTGTTTACATTGCTTAAAAATATCATCAAGGCACTTAACTCTATGATCAGGAATCAGTCCAAGAAGTTTATATTCCATTAATCTTTCAGTAACTAAAAAAGTAGTCCGGGAAAAACGCTCAAAAGAGAAGTAACTATCACCCTTACCATCGATGGCAAAGAGAATGGAGTATGCATGCAACAATTTCAAACGCCCTTCAATTTCTGATACGAGTGAAATAATATCAAAAAATGAAGCCCTATTAGCCACTTTAACTAACCTGGATACTTTAAGTACATTCATCATAACCCCTGCCATCAATGAGTGGGAATAATAAATTTTAAATAAAAATTAATGGAAACGTTCAACACGTTAGCTGCTATGATTTTGTCTTGCTATAAATCCTCGCTACATAATGTCCACGACCATCACCGTGACCTAAATCCATAGAAGCAAGAGCCTGAGCTTCTTTTACACTGAAGCCGTGTTCTAAATGTAATCCGATCACATCTTGTGTATAAGCGTACCTGAGGCTATGAGGAGCAAACTCTCCAACCATTCCCGCTTCACGTACGATATTTCTGTATCGCTCAATGGCAAGGTGTAAGGAAGGTTTATCGATGAGTTTTCCATTATGTTCTGCTGTGTACTTCAAAGCGGAAGATAATAATTTTAATGTCTCTTCACGCTTAATAATTGTCGTGTCCCTGGGCCTTCCACCTTTCGTCCCAAAAACCACTCTGATTTTATTCTCTCCGTTCTGCAAAGCCTTTTTCCATGTCGAAAGTGATTTAACCGACTGGATCGTTTCCTCTGTGCGTAAACCGAGGAGACGAGAGAGTTGAATGGCAACAGCCACGCCTTCATCTTTCTCCTTAACTAACGAAAGTACAGAATCAAGATGTTCATCGGTGATGGCCACTTTTGTTCCATCACGACTTGTTCCGGAGATGTTCAATGCTTCATTGCTCAGTTTTTCGTGAGACGGATCGGCCATAAACGTTTTTCCCGCAACACGTAACAAAGAACGAATGGCGGACATTTCATTTTGCAGGGTGCGTTTTGATATGTCTTCCGCAAGACGGCTGCGAACATATAATTCAACATGCCCTGTTTTAATATTTTTAATGTCCCTAATCTGAATATTAAGACTTTGCAACCGGGCAGCAAATCTGTCGGCTATTTTCATCCGATCGGCAACAGTCTTAAAACTTCCACCTGCCTGTCTGGCAAGTGTTTTCAAATTTTTATTCAATTTAGCCATTACAGCTTCTCCTCATAAAAAGGTGACAGAGCTTTTCCGTCTGAGTGAACGGAAAAGCTTTGTCACCGGCTGCACTGAAGTTACAGACGATGGTATTTCACCCCGATGGCACGGTTACGGTTGCGCTTCCTGCGACTCGGCAGACATCTGTGCATCGGGGCGGTGAAATGTTGAGTTATTGCAAGGCTCCCCAGGTCTCTGACCTGTTCGCGGCTCTCGCCGGGCTGATATTCATCAGACTGCCTCCACACACCAGCTGCTCGCCGGTGTCGCCATCGATGTCGTGCCGATTTCTCCTTAAATGAAGTGAAGTCCTGACGCATAAGCGTATTGAAGGACGTTGGTTAATTTGCGTTAAAACGTATGAGAGGACGTCTTTAAGGTCGTAAAACCCTTAGTTACGTGTTGTTCAGTTGGTACGAAAACGTTGAAAACCACGTCGTACGTGGGTTGAGACGTAGTGCGCTGCGCGCGTCACTTGGTACTCGTTTCACTCGAACGCAAGTGACGCCGCGTTCCTCTGCTCTCAATGCAGACGTGGAAGATGCCCAAATGTTCCAAATGGTCATACCCACGCCGCAAAGTTTGCAACCGGAATTCAGCGTCTGAACGAAAGAGGAAACGTTGGCGAGAACCGCCATTGAGATGAAAAGGCCATAAACAGGCATTGTAAGTAAAGGACCTTCGTCGCTGTACGACCTCCGTTTTCAAAGGTTAAACGGAGTTACCGCCCGAAGGCTCCGTCTCTCAGGTCATGACGGTTTTGGCATGCAATCACCCGAAGGCGCCCTTCTCAGATTGCCGGGACATTGGCATGTTGCATTACGCAACGGTACAACGGAGCCATGTTAGATCAGAGCGCGATCCTTTATCAAGGTTGCAACAACAAAAAGCGGAGCTGGTATGCTCCGCACAAAAATCATGAATGTACGGTAAATGTTGTGAGTTCAACCGATGGATGCAACACATTGGTTAAAACGCTCTGCGGGCGATTCATAGTCTAGTGTTTTTCTCGGTCTTTCGTTGAGCTGTCTGGCAACGTTTGTGTCAGAAAGTCATAAGGATACGTGCTCCCCTGTATGCGTATACGTATCATGACTCCTTCATAACTATGAATGAGCAGGTTTGCCGCGCTTTCAGGTGACATCACCGGCGAAAGGGTCTGAGCATGCTGAGCGTCATTAAATAAGTTAATCAGATCGCGCTCCCAGCAGGTAAAAAACGCCAGCAGTTTTTGCCGGATTTTTTCACTGTTTCCCGAAATCGTCTGTCCGATAATAGCTGCCAGGCAGCCTGCTGCTGCAGGTTCACGCTCAATATATTCCCTGTGCCCGTTTCCGGCGACGAACGTAGATCGGCCAGGGCGTGTAAGGTGTTATATGTAAATTCAGGCCCCACTGCGGTCTGCCCCTCAGTACAGTGCAGCATGTTCGTCCATAGCAACAACAGACCGGTGGTTTTACTCCCACCGGCCGGTGAATTTCAGGATCGCTCATTCACACATTCTGGTGAGTTATCCGGTTACGCAAATCTCTCCTAGCCAGTTCCGCCACCCAGAAACAGAACATATGCCCCGTTATTTCAGAAAAATGTTCTGCCAGGGGCTGATGCCAGGGGGCAGGGACGGTCCCGAAGAGAGGTAAGAGCACCACATGGAAAATAATCCAGATAAACAGGCCATACAGACTTCCCTGCCAGAGGGTGATGCCTTTCCTGAACTCGGCAATCACGCAGTAGAGCATAGTGAAAGTGATGGAAAACCCAAAATGCATAATCAGACTGTAGGTGGGGCGGGGATTGCCATTATAGCTGTATGTTGTATGGGTGAAATCAAATGAAAAACCAAGCTGCTGGAGAATCTGCTGCGGGGGATTCGTCGCATCACGTAAGGGCGTTCTGGGGGGAAACGGGATTTCCCAGCCAAATTTCGTTATTGCACAAACGATACCTGCGATGACGCCGAGTAAAACGGCCAGCAGGATTTTTTCTTTTGTTGTCATGGTGGTCTGGAATGACACTGAAACCTCCTCATAAAACAGAAATAAGAAAAACCGGTTTAGCAGCCCGAAGTATCCTGCTCAGGAAGTTTATTTGTATGACATAAATCAACTAATGGTGATTCCATATGGCAGGTCTGTCCCTCCCCTCTTATTGCTTCAGCATGCCCGGTATGGTCAGGACGTTATATGCCACCTGTACAAAACAGACCGGTTACGGACATAATCCTCCACACCTGTCCAGAAATCAGTGATTTTAGTTTTGTACATGCGTTATTATTCGTACATCTGTTTCGTACAGGAAATAACGTCATGTCACGCGTTTTTGCTTACTGCCGGGTATCCACCCTGGAGCAGACCACGGAGAACCAGCGCCGGGAAATTGAAGCCGCCGGTTTCAGCGTCAGACCGCAGCGGTTAATTGAGGACCAAATCAGCGGCTCAGTAGCCGCCAGCGAACGTCCCGGTTTTGCCCGGCTGCTTGACCGCATGGAAAATGGCGATGTGCTGATTGTCACCAAACTGGATCGACTGGGTCGCGATGCAACGGATGTACGAAAGACAGTGGAGCTGCTGGCGGTGTCTGATATCCGGGTTCACTGCCTGGCGCTGGGCGGGGTTGATCTCACCAGTCCCGCCGGAAAGATGACCATGCAGGTGATTTTAGCAGTGGCGGAATTTGAACGCGACCTGCTTATCGAGCGGACACACTCCGGCCTTGCCCGCGCCAGGGCTGCCGGAAAACGCTTTGGTCGTCCCCCGTCCCTGAGTGATGAACAGCGAAAAAGCGCACGCGAACGACTGAATGCCGGCGCCAGTGTCAGCGCCGTGGCCCGGGAATCCAGGACTTCCCGGCAGACCATTATGCGGTTACGGGATGACACCGGATGAACAAGTGTCCGCCCCCCCAAAACGGCCAACTATCTTGGCGTTGACACAAGAAAGCGGCATTAATTCCGCACGGCGCGCAGAACCGGTTACTCTTCCGTGCGGATGCGGCCCCGGATATCCCCGGTCAGTGCTTCCAGCTCACTGAAGGAAGGACGGATATCACTGTATAACGCCTTACGCCCGAACTCCACGGCAAGCTGGGGCGGATATGGAGTATGGACAGATGTTCGGATTTCAGATGAGTGTCTTAGTATTCTTGCCATCCGCTGAATCGTGGGTTTTAAATCCTGGGGTCTCAAACTGCAGATCTCTTACCAAATCCGATCTCGGCTATTTTAAATCATATTTCAAAATACAAGGGTAGAGATCATCTGATTATCAATAACATGAATGTGTTGAGTCCGTATTTATGTTAATTCGTGAAGTCATGTAGTACCCTGCTGTAAAGTAGTGTAGCTCTTATTAGGATGGGTGGGATGAAAAAGTTAAGTTTTTGCGTAGGTTTCTTGTTTTCCTGTTCAGCAATAGCTTCAGGTATTGCTGATAATATTATTATAGAGGCGACTCTGTCATCTGATGGAACTGTTGTTTTATACGGTAAACCGAAATACCAAAAAACCTTTAAAGTTGTTATTATGCCTAAGAGTAAAAAGCCTCTAAATCTGATAAAAGAGAATGGATGTTATAAAGCATTTGATTCGAAAAATAATGATTTTTACGCAAGAACTATCCATTTGTCTTTATTGGGTGAATTAACAGATAAAACAGCAAAGGAAGGGGCTATAACCTTTGTCAGTGACAGTAATGCTGTTTATGGTGCTCAATTTATTAAATGGGACTCAGAATGTGTCATTCCTGCTGAGGAAGAAAATTAATCAATGAAGATACCGTTATCTTCATTCTGATTTTCTTGTTTTGTATGGATACTGTAGTTTAATATTTTTGCAGTGGCATGTCATAATAGTAAAAAACCGTATCCATTCTAAATAGTTAGGGCAAGTATTCTAAATTCGCTATAGTCAATAAAGACGTTTCTGGCATAGAGATATCATACCAGATATTACCTGATGAATGTCAGGGGAGTGTGGCGCATAATAGAAATTTACCGCAGTCTGAAATTTTCCGGAGTCTGTGATATCGATCCATGCAACATCATTATAGTTAGTATCCTTTAAATTATAGCGTTCAGTCCCACCCGGCAGTGGATCGTCCACTGTTAATGACATTTTTTGTTTAAATACTGCATACTGGAAACAACTCTCGACGTCATGTTTATTCCCATCGAAGTATACTGTTTTTAGCTCTGGATGTATACCTACCAGACCAAGATCCACACAGCCACATAATGCGAATGCAAGAATACTTAAGAAAATTTTATTTATCACTACACAAGTACCCGTTTAAGAAGAAATACTGAGGATAACTTAACATACATATACAGTATGTTAATGAAATGCCTAAATGGACTATCATACGGGATTTAAACAGGATGACCCTGACCGGGAATCCTGCTCCATTCAGCAACAGAATTCTGGCATGATACAGACATCCCTTCATCATGGCCGTTTATAGTACCGCAGTCTCTCCCCTTTATTTTTGAAAGTGCAGACAGAAACCGTAAACATCGGCGTTGACATGCCGGGGAAGTCCTTATAGTACAATAATTTTCGATATCCAAACTGACCCCTTATATGTTAAACAGGCACCGTTTACGGAAAATTTCCCCGCTTCGTTGGCATAACCGGGTACGTGAAAATAACGTGCCTCCCGGCGCTGTTACATGCAAATTGACGTAACACATAGATAGAACCTGCGTCAGCGCGGCATGAACGTATGCTGCCAGCATAACCACAACCTGCAGCGGCGGGCGATCGCAATATTTGCCAGCAAAACAGTCTCACCGGTGCCAGATGCGATCACTGAAATGCCAGCAAAACTGCCCCCGTTGCGGAATGGCCAGTCTGTATTTGTCAGCAGAAACCGCATCCGGGGCACAGCCGGTGACACAGGAATGACAGCAAAAGAGGCGCTATGGGACATTACACGATCAGAACAAATGAAGATGTCAGCGCCTGAGATTACGTCCGATGGGGTAGCGCAGTTCACGAATGACAGCGGTAATCTTTCTGCCATATTTAAAACAGAGTTCAATCGCTCGAATGCGATCCGCTTCGGTAAACATATTTTATCTCCTGAGAGTCCAGGAAATCGTCCGCCCCCAAAACGGCCAACAATCTTGGCGTTGACAGTTGCAACAGGTTAATCCCGCCCGGACAGTCTGACAGAGAAAGTGGCATAAACCAGAGAAGGCGGGAGGCAATCAAAAAGTCCCTTCCGGCGTGAAATCCGGCATTCCGGAAGGGAGGGCAACTGCCCTTCGTTTCAAAAAGAGCGTTTTCAGGATAAGGTATTATCCCCAGACAGCAAACTGTAAAACGCTGTTTTATTTCCTCCATTACCTTCAGGAAGCAACAGGATGGAAAATCTCCGGAAACTGGCCCGCGGGCAGAAAGCTCTGATGGCCCTGCTGCGGCGCTACGGGGAAAAGGATGCGGAGTGAGGTAAAAAAGCCCGCTCAGATGAGCGGGCAGGTCATAATGTTGAGGCGGACTGATTTATTATGGAGGTATAAGCGGGAACCGCCCAAAATCTTGTCACGTCCGTCACTTTTATTTCTCTCTGTCTGAGAAAGTGGTTACACACCTGCACCGCCGAAATTTCCCATCAGAAAAGCTATAACTGATTATCACCCAATTTTAGGCCGTCTTTGAAAACAGCAAGTTATTCTCAGTATCAGGCAGGAGATTTGCATCTATCCGCCGTCCATAAGGTGGCATTGTGAAATGAAAAAAATCATTCAACGGCCATGCCCCTCACTTCTGGAAGTGGATTTTTATAATGTAATTACATAAAATAGCAGTGCGTTATGTTTGTAATGTATTCATCTAATGGGAATAAATAATGAATAAGTGCTTATTTATGGCGGTTTTTGCCGCTGCCACCGTCCTGGCCGGCTGCTCCAGCGACTATGTAATGCAGACGAAATCAGGTGAAATGATTGTCACCAAAGGGAAGCCTGAAACGGATAAATCTACGGGACTGGTAACCTATAAGGATGCGGGTGGTTTCAAGCATGAAATCAATCGCGATCAAATCACCAATATGGTTGAAAAATAAAAATTTATTAATAAAGTCCTGCATATGAATGTAGGACTTTATGTTGCAGAAATTTTCAACAATTTCTCAATGCTGGACCTCTATCTGTGTCCAGCCTTTTCCATACATGCAGTCCTTCACCAGGATATCTCGCTTACTCTCGTTTTCATCACTCGTTGAGTAGCTTGTATCAGTCGTTTTATGTTTTTCATCTTTAGATGTGTACTTGCCGGAGATTTGATTGTCAGGTGGCAAATCCCTGAGTGCCTGCGCTTTACATTGAGTTTCAGCTATGTCTTCCTACTGTTTATCGGTGCCGGGCTTAACCCACTGATACTCGACGCAGCCCGTCAGGCTTATCAGCATTAACGTCATAACAAAGGTCTTTTCCATAACATCCTGTCAAAAGTTAAATAAAACTAATCTAACTTTACTCCCATAAACAGAATATCAACACATTAGTGTTGCGGGATAACACCGTCAGGCTGAGGCACAAAAGTCTGCCACGGCTAACACCAAAACTGCAACGTCATTTATTATGCTTGTTCCAGCCGATATAAACCTGAACCACAGAAATACTATCCTGAGAGATTTTACTACCAGCCCTTATTTTATCTTATGAGTTCACTTACTTTTCTCAGTCCATTTTTCAAAAAAAGACTGCTTTCTGTTTATTTCACAGTCAGAAGTTATTTCTTCGGTGATATATTCCTCCTTGCTGTGTTCAACGAGCCGCTTAAATCTGCGCTTTATTTCTTTACCCGCAGGGCTGCAGTCCCCTGAGTCGGCCAGATAAACGGCCGCACTGTAAGCCGCGTAACATTCATCAATGTTGTCCGGATGAGACTTACAACCGCTAAATACGGTATAAGCTACGTCAGGATGACTTTTATAATAATTAATTCCGGGGGTGTTTTTCAATTGAGAGAATATACCCGGAAGTAACATGACTGAAGCTATAGAAAGTGTAACGAACCCCGTCAGAACTATATATCTGAACTTCATTATGGCACCTTTCTGGCATGACTCGTTCACAACTCATGTTTCCTGCGAGAAATAGTCCGATAGACCGGTGGCCGTGACACTGAAAATAAGTCACCAAGATCACTGATTGAATACTGTCCGGTTTCATGCATTCGGCACAGCTCTTTTTGCTGTTTATCTGACAACTTAGGCTGTTTTCCCCGCAGTTTCCCTTTTGCCGGGGCAATGGCCATACCTTCTCTGGTCCGGAGGCGTATAAAATCCCCCTCGAATTCTGCAAATGTGGACAGAACGTTGAAGAGCATTTCGGCGGTTCCGGCGTAGAACCCCATTATTACAGGGTTGTGTGGTGCCGGGTGCCTCCCGGTGAGTCAGGGTCAGCCACCCTGAACCCGCGTGAATGTGTCATCCATTGCCACAGTCAACTGCAGCCTGCTGTTTGCGCCCCGCCGCTGAGGGGGATTCACCACACATAATTCAGTTCAGTTGCTGTCGCTTGCTGTTCTGCGTTTCCGCGTCAGCCCTCATCCGTTCAATGTCAGCCAGCATGGCTTCCAGTTCCCGGAAGGAACTGGCCGGAGTCTGGCAGGCCAGCCGGTAACGCCTCTCAGCCGCAGCCAGCCCGATACGTTTTTCCCATAACTGTTTCTCATCTTCCGTCATATGTCTCTCCTGGCAGAAAATCACTCAGCCTGTGGTGTCCCGGTACGGTCGTGCAGGGACATCAGGAAAAAAAGCCCCTGGTTACAGGGGCGAATGGTCATATGCAATTTCTTTTGTGTATTGCCTGCGTTCTCATCGCAGTCCCCGGACCGTACCAGATGAGGGGAAGATGACAAGTCTGAAAGGTTATTTTTTTCGGATTTCACCTGGATTCCAGGAATAGTCCTAGTCACTCAGGGCATCTGACGGGATTTGCCGGCTGTAGGTAAGCGTCTCATCCAGGCCGTCTTTTATTTTTCCCCGTGTTTCCTACCATGGACACTTTCGCGAACATGGACACTACCGTGGACAAAAATACACCTTACTCCAGAAGGCCCTGGATCACTGCTGCACTCAGCCTGAGGTTTAACGACGCCCTGACTTACCGTGAAATCGCAGAGCAGCTGAACATCAGCACTTCCGCCACGCATAAAATGTTTAAGCGTTTTCGCCGTACGGGCATTAATTGGCCGTTGCCGGAGGAATACACGCCTGAACGCCTGGAGGAGGAGCTTTACGCCTTCAATCTTGAAACAAACCTGCCTGTCAAAAAACGCTGGCCGGACTGGTCACTGGAGTTCAAAATCCGCATGGCGGAGCTGAGCCTGCAGCCGGGTGCCTGCGTGGCAGAACTGGAGCGGGAACATGGCGTTAACGATAACCTGGTGTTTAACTGGCGTAATCTGCATCGTCAGGGACTGCTGGACCCTGCCAGCAGGGCCACTCTCATTCCGGTCACCGTGGAGCCGCTTTCGCCGCCCCCCAGGCACAACGGGGCCGTATCATCAGACCAGCCACCGGTCATCAGTTGTAAGCTGACACTGCCGGGCGGCAGCCTGAGCCTTACGGGGCCACTGACGCCGGAGCTGCTGCGTGCACTGGTCAGCGAACTCAGGGAGGGTGAAGCATGATTAGCTTTCCGGCTGGCTCGCGCATCTGGCTGGTTGCCGGCGTGACGGATATGCGCTGCAGCTTCAACGGGCTGGCAGCGAAAGTGCAGAACACACTGCGCACGGACCCGTTCAGCGGGCATCTGTTTATCTTCCGTGGCCGGCGTGGTGACATGATAAAGGTACTTGTGGGCTGACCGCGACGGCCTGTGCCTGTTCACCAAACGCCTGGAGCGGGGACGCTTCGTATGGCCGGTGACCCGTGACGGTAAAGTCCATCTGACGCCAGCACAAATGGGCATGCTGCTGGAGGGCATTAACTGGAAACATCCTCAGCGGACGGAACGCCCTGGCCTGCGCATCTGAACCGGAGTAATGTGGCTGCATGGAACGCTCACTCTCCGGTGAAAATGCCCGGCTCCGGGCGCTGCTGGACACGCAGCAGCACACAATCCGCCAGATGGCGGAGTACAACCGCCTGCTCTCACAGCGGGTGGCGGCCTACGCCAGCGAAATCAACCGGCTGAAGGCGCTGGTCGCCAAGCTGCAGCGCATGCAGTTCGGCAAAAGCTCTGAAAAGCTGCGGGAGAAAACGCAGCGTCAGGTGCTGGAGGCTGAAGAGCGCATCAGCGCCCTGCAGGAGGAAATGTCGGAAGTACTGGGTGAACAGCATGACCCGGAGTTGCCTCAGCCGCTGCGCCAGTCTTCCGCCCGTAAACCGCTGCCAGCCTCTCTTGCCCGCGAAACCCACATTCTGCCGCCCGCCGAAACTGCCTGTCCGGCGTGCGGCGGCAACCTCAGCCCGCTGGGCTGTGACGTGTCGGAGCAGCTGGAGCTCATCAGCATCGCCTTTAAGGTTATCGAAACGCAGCGGCCGAAGCTGGCCTGCTGCAAGTGTGACCACATCATTCAGTCTCTGATGCCGTCAAAGCCCATCGAGCGCAGCTATGCCGGTCCCGGCCTGCTGGCGCGCATCGTCACGGCGAAGTTCGCGGAGCACACGCCTCACTATCGCCAGTCAGAGATATACCGCCGGCAGGGTGTGGAGCTGAGCCGGGCCACGCTGGGGAGATGGTCCAGGGCAGTGAGTGAACTGCTGGAGCCGCTGTATGACCTGCTGAAACAGTACGTGCTGATGCCGGGCAAAGTGCATACCGACGATATCCCGGTACCGGTTCAGGAACCGGGCAGCGGCAAAACGCGCACTGCCCGGCTGTGGGTGTACGTGCGGGATGACCGCAACGCGGGTTCACAGCTACCGCCGGCGGTGTGGTTCGCGTACTCACCGGACCGCAAGGGAATGCATCCGCAGCAGCACCTTGCCGGGTACAGCGGTATCCTGCAGGCGGATGCCTACGGTGGCTACAACGCGCTGTACGAAGACGGCCGCATCACGGAGGCAGCGTGTATGGCGCATGCCCGGCGGAAAATCCACGACGTTCACGTCCGTACACCAACGGATATCACCACCGAAGCGCTGAAGCGCATCAGTGAGCTGTACGCCATCGAGGCGGAAATACGCGGCAGCCCGGCAGACGAGCGACTGGCGGTCCGGAAAGAGAAAACCATCCCTCTGATGCAGTCACTGTATGACTGGATACAGGTGCAGATAGCGGTGCTGTCGCGGCACTCGGATACGGCGAAGGCATTCGCGTACCTGCTGAAACAATGGGACGCGCTGAACCTGTACTGCCGTAACGGATGGGTGGAAATCGACAACAATATCGCAGAGAACGCTCTTCGTTGCGTAGCGCTTGGCCGAAAAAATTGGCTATTTGCGGGATCAGACAGCGGAGGTGAACGAGCCGCCGTCTTGTATTCGCTGATCGGAACCTGCCGGTTGAACGGTGTGGAGCCGGAGGCTTGGCTGTGTTACGTCATCGGTCATATTCTGGACTGGCCGATCAACCGACTGTGCGATCTGCTGCCGTGGAACGCCGATCTCACAGCCAAATGCGGACGTTGTTAACGTAGCATTGATGCCATTCACTTATTGCCTTGAGCAACGAAAATGATTTGCAGAGAATTACTAAATTAATTTATTCAACCTTACTTTAAAGCCAGTATTTCTTTGGAAGCGGCAACATCGATTCTAACATTAAAACTGGTTAGCTCTGGTAGCGTAGCGTTTTCATGCAAAATTATGGCTTCAGCGCTGGCATGGGGCTTGCTGTGAGTTGTATGGGCATCACTGATAAGCGTGATGTCATAATCCAAAGCAGCGGCAGCACGTATAGTCGTATCGATACAAAATTCTGACGCATAACCACAAACCAGTAAGTGATTAACTTTTAAGTCGTTAAGACAAGTGTTTAGCTTTGTGTGTAGAAAAGCATTAGCGGTGGTTTTACCGATAAAAATTGCTTTATCTGGGATGGAAAGTTCATCAAGAATTTTCCATCCTTCTTCGCCGACAGGAAGAAATGATGCTTCATGTTGAACGAAAATAACCGGATAATTGCACTCTATTGCGTGGCAAGACAACTTATTGATATTATTAATAATCTGTTGAAGATTAAATGGCTGAGGTTCCTGGTTACATAAAGCTTTCTGCAAATCAATGATGATTAATGCCTGCATGATATAAGTCCTTCAACCCTAAAATCATATCCTTACGTATCCAGTTCTATCATTCAATAAAAATCCTCATTGAATCGCCACGAATAATCTAGACACTTCTGAGCCGTCGATAATATTTATTTTCATATTCCGTCGGTGGCATCTGATCACTCGGACCATGCCGACGCTTACTGTTATAAAACATTTCGATGTAATCAAAAATATCGCTGCGGGCTTCTTCCCGCGTTCCATAGATCTTTTTCTTTATCCGTTCACGCTTCAGCAACTGGAAAAAGCTTTCTGCAACCGCATTATCGTGGCAGTTACCGCGACGGCTCATGCTCCCCTCCAGGCCGTGTGATTTCAGGAACGACTGCCACTCATGGCTTGTGTACTGACTGCCCTGATCAGAGTGAACCAGCACCTGTTTTTGGGGATTACGCCGCCATACAGCCATCAGCAATGCGTTCAGGACAATGTCCTTTGTCATCCGGGATTGCATTGACCAGCCGATAATTTTGCGTGAGAACAGATCAACAACCACGGCAAGATACAGCCAGCCTTCGTGGGTCCTGATGTATGTGATGTCCGTTACCCAACGCTCATCCGGAGCATCCGGATTGAACTGTCTCTGGAGCCTGTTGGGCGACACGATACAGGCCTCGCCTTTACGTGCCCGCGGGCTCCGGTATCCGACCTGAGCCTTTATCCCGGCACGTTTCATCAGTCGCCAGACTCTGTTGACTCCGCACTGTTGCCCGGTATCCCGCAGATCCAGATGGATCTTGCGATAACCATAGACGCATCCCGACTCCAGCCAGAACTGTTTAATCTGTCCTGTCAGTCTCAGGTCTGTCTGATGGCGTTGTGAATGCGGCTGCTGAAGCCAGGCGTAAAAGCCACTGGGATGAACATCCAGCACCCGACAGAGCAGGCGAACAGGCCAGCAACAGGTGTTGTTACGGATAAAGGCGTACCTCAGTCGGACAGCTTTGCGAAGTACGCCGCGGCTTTTTTTAATATGTCCCGTTCGTCGGTAACCCGCTTCAGCTCTTTCTGGAGACGGCGAATCTCGGCCTGAGCATCTGACTGTTCTTTATTATTGGAAGAATCCGGACCGTATTTCTTTATCCAGGCGTAAAGGCTGTGGGTGGTGATATCGAGACGTGTTGCAACGCTGGAAACAGAATAACCACGATCAACAACCTGTTTGACTGCTTCAATTTTAAACTCTTCGGGATAACGCTTACCGCTCATGGGCACCTCTCTTTAAGCCATCTTAAATGACTCCGGGGTGTCTGTTAAACCCGTGGCGATTCATCATCCATGACGGCGTGGAAACGGCGGTCAAAACCGTGCAGATCTCCGTCGGCAACGGCCGCTATTACGGCGGCGGCATGACGGTTGAGCAGAACGCAGCCCCGGATGACGGGAGACTTGACGTATACAGCCTGGAAGTCTCTCACTGGTGGGAAATTGTGATGCTTTTTCCGTTTATCCGTCGCGGCACGCATGGCCGCTGGCGGAAAGTGCGCGCGTTCTCCGCAACATCGTTAACCATTCACACCCGCAGGCCGCATGTCATTAATGCCGACGGGGAACTGATCGGCGAAACTCCGGCACATTTTAGCATCCTAAAAAAAGTGATCGAGGTGTTTGTGCCGTAAGCCCTGCTCATTACGTATGAAGACAGAAGACTTCAGGGTACTGACACCGCTGATTTACGCCCATGTAAAGGGGTCTGAAGTCCAATGGAACGGAAACGTACGTTAGGGAAGTAACTGTCTGATATATCAAAACATAATGAACACGGGAAACAGGCCTGAAAATTGTGCCTTTTTATAGGAAAAAAGATTCATCGGACAGCGTTGTCCCTTAATCGGTTTTTCATTTTACTCTTACGCACACTTTCGTACTGCTGGCCGTCAAAACCCGGCGTTGTCGGCAATGGATGAACGTCTGCGCGCCATGCGGATGCCCGCATGGTTGTCCTCCGCCCACTGGATCAATGTCTGCATGGGGCCAAGAAAGGACCTGCCAAGCCCGGTCAATTCGTACTCGACCCTGGGCGGAACCTCCGCGTAAACCGTGCGGCTGATATAGCCATCGCTCTCGAGCCGTTTGAGGGTGCGCGAGAGCATCTGGCGCGACACATCGCCGATCTCCCGGTGAAGTTCATTAAAGCGCATGAGCCGTCGCGCCAGCGCGTTGAGAATCAACAGGCTCCATTGATCGCCAATCCGGTCGAGCACGTCGCGGATGGGGCACGACTGTTCGGGTTCAGTGTGGCCTGCGGGAATGTCTGTCGACATGGCTATCTCCCGTGTTCCTGGTTGGTCACCCTGGCGTGACCTGGTCGTCTCACCGTGACTTCTTGTTTCGAGCTGGAGGCCAGTGTAGCATTCCCTGTATCAAAAGTCTCTTTTCGAGACCAGGTCTTTCTTTCATACATAAAGGGGCATCTCATGGCACATATCGCACTCATCGGCGCTTCGGGACGGGTCGGCTCGCGCATTCTCAGGGAACTCTCCGATCGGGGCCACACGGTCACGGCTATCGCGCGCCACCCGGAGAACATTCCTGCGCTTCCCGGAGTCACAGCCAGGACCGGCGACGCCGGCGACCAGAATGCGCTGGCCCAGTTGCTGGCTGGTCACGACGCCGTGGTCAGCGCGGTCAACTTCCGCAATGCGGACCCGCATGCGCTGATCGAAGCCGTGCGCGCGGCCGGGGTCAGACGCTACCTCGTGGTCGGTGGTGCCGGCGGGCTGAAGGTGGCCTCCGGTCAGCGCCTGTTCGACCAGCCCGATTTTCCCGAGGCCTACCGGCCCGAAGCCAGCAGGGGCATTGCGTTCTATGCGGCACTGCGTGAAGAAAAGGAACTGGACTGGGTGTTCCTGTCGCCATCGGCCGAGTTCGTGCCGGGAGAGCGCACCGGCAAGTTCCGCACAGGCAGTGACCAGTTGCTGACCAGCGAGCACGGCAGCCGCATTTCCTTCGAGGACTATGCGATCGCCATGGTCGATGAGATCGAGGAGCCCGCGCACTCACGCCAGCGCTTCACCGTCGGTTACTGATAGAGACCTCCAGTGAACAAATTCCCTGGGAAAATCACGCTGATGGCCGGGCTGCTGGCCACCGGCATGGCGATAGCCGCACAACCCGTGCATACCAGACGGCAGGGCGACGTTCGTGAACTACTTCACAGGCTTCTTCAGTGAAAATCCGCAGGCACGCAATCTTGTGGTGCGCAGTGCTGCGGATGGTGACCTGGTCTGGCTGCATGTGCATTCGACCACCTGCAAGGATGATCGCGGTCGGGCCATTGTGATATCTTCCGCGTCAAGGACGGCAAGATCGTCGGGCATGGGGATGTGATCCTGGCCGTGCCGGGCAGTCCGCCAACGACAACACGATGTTCTGAAATCGCGATCCCAAGCCCGATGGACACCGTCGGAGAAACTTTTGTCCAGGTCGACCGCAGGCTCCAATGCCATTGCCACGATCGCAGTGAATGTGCCTGCTGACCAGCCGGTCCAGGAGGTCATTAAGGGCTCTCAGCTCCTGGCGTTCTGTCTGCGGCCCGGTACCAACAGCGTGGAAATACCTGCCTCTGAGCGCCAGTGGTAAAGCGTTTTTATCGGGATCCCCTCCTGACGTGATAACTGGCTGACCGGTTGATTATGCGGGGGGCAGCATTCTGGCGATCGCAGCTGCTTAACGCTCGGGTGAACAGGTTTTCATTGTCGTCTCCAGCCACCTGACTTATTTCAGTTAGAGGCGACAACCACCCTGGTATGGAGGGAGCACATCACGACTAATGGAACGAGAATTGGCCACGCATATCCATTTGTGCTGTTCATTCCTCGATCAACTCAACACTGTCATACACAAATCCGGGACTCAGAAAACTGTGACCTGTCTGACCGGAGGCCACATTGATGTCCACGGTATTCATCCCCAGATGCAGCGCTGAACCTGGAATAGCGATGTTATAAAAGGTGTTATTGCCCCGGTATGTTCCCCGCGTAATGCCCCGACTTTTGGGCTGGACGGAGGCCTCCAGGACGTTAGCATTCCATCGCTGATTCACGCTGACCTGCGGACGCCCCCAAACTGGGCCAGCGTGATAAAGATCCGCAAGGTGAAATCGTGAACTTCGTTAGGGCACAAACTGAAACTGATGCGGGTCGGCGTATTAACATTCCGCCACTGCACGGCGGGAAAGTCACTTTCGGGTGATGTCCCGACACGATAGTTAACCGGTTGCCAGGGAGCCATCCGCTGATCGGAAGGATGAGCGGACACAAGTAAGCGGGCATTACGAAACCCCGAAGGCGTGCCATCCGGCAGGCCAATCTGCCATTTTACCTGGCCCGGAAGTGTCCGGGCACGTAATACATAATGGGTACGGTTGCCGGCAGTTATGTCCGCTGAGCTTTGCGCAACCTCGAGCTCATTATCATAAAGCGTTATCTGATAATGACCGGGACGGAGGCCCGTCAGAGCAAAGTTGCCATTGGCGTCAGCCCGGGTCCAGTATTCTGCCCCGGCATTGCGCAGGCCTACTGTGGCGGGCAACTGACCGGAGACTCCAGACACGAGCCCCGAGATACTGCCGCGCCCCGCGTTATCCAGAAACCCTTTCAGCCCAAGGGAAGCGTCAACAAATCCCAAATCCATTAACATCTTGGGAGGTGAATCCCCGGAGGTAAACAGCAGGTCATAGACCCCATGCAATCCTCCCCGGAAAGGCTCCGTTTGAGTGTGACTGGAATACATGTAGTTATACAATTCCTGCGTAACGTGCGTTTTCTGTGTGGTTATGTCCTTAAAAAAAGGGCCGCCTGAACTCAGCTCGCGATTTCCCATCAGCATAAAGACGGCAACGCCCGGGCCGTGGACGCCGTGCAGATCATCGTCAATCATCGGGCGTGCAGAATAAAATTTTGAGCTGGTTCGCCCGTCAGGCAACAGAAATACGTCTTTGCCTTCAATGGCTTTCCCCTCGCTGGAGTCTGTCCCCCAGTCGGCCTTGGGGAGTTTTTTTACATCAAGACGGGTCACAAACCGGAGTTCTCCGACCGGCAGCAAGGTGGGGGCATACGTTGCCATGTAGATGGCATCTCGTCCTTCTTTGGCAATGTAGTAGTGAACAAGGTCGCCGGTCTGGGCACTGACTACAATGACGTCGCCCAGGTTTTTAAGCTCTACCTTCGCCTTACCCAAACCAGAAGCAATTTGTGAGGCTTTTGGCTCCGGGGACTGTAGTTCACTACCGTGAAAGCGCATCGACACCAGATCACCATTGCGACCGTCCACGCTAAAAATAAGGTTGGCACCGGTGTTGACAACCAGGTCATCGCCGGCACGGGAAACCCCGAAGCGGGTACCTTGCGCCGCAGCCAAGTTTACCCCACTCAACAGGATACCAGCAAGAATGCTCAACAGTAAACGTAAGATCATCGGGGACCTCTCCTTCATTGCCCCCTGATAGGTGAAATAAACAAATACGTTGTTAACCAGCTGAGCGACAACATCGGCATTCCCCATGCCGCCCGCGTGAGGCGCGCGGCCTGACGTGTCATGAATATAATTTCGCGACACCGTTAACGTATCGTGGTGGCCAAGGAACAACCATACCCAGTAATGGTGACCGTCACAGGTCGCTGAATAGGGGGGATGTCCATCAAACTCATTATTTGATATCGTGACATGGGACGCGGAGCCCCGGCCCGTGACGATCATTTGCCGGCCAATGCGCGCGAACGTGTTGTGGTCAATCCACACGCCTTCCGCATTATCAATAGTGAGGGCGTCGCCTCCCCACACCACCTGCGGGTTGATGTCTGACAGCGTCAGATTGCGGACAATCACATTGTGAGCCCCGCCACCAATGAAAAGTCCCATACCCTGGATCCCTGCATGTGGTCCAAGGCCGATAAGCGTTTTGTTCGACCCCCACCTTGAGGCGCTGCAAGCCTGCATTGTCATAACCCACCGTGACCGCAGGCTTTGCATGACAAAACCTGTTGGCACCGTTTAACGCCCACTGCCCACCGCTTCTGGGACAAACATTGGCCATACAATGTCAACGCAAAGCAGAAAAAGCACTTTTATCGCGAGACAGAAATGTCCTTTGAGTTGTTCGACCGTCTTATGGCAGCTAAGTACCAACAGCGGACTTCGCACACTAAAAGATGAATAGAGCGACGCCTTATACGTCGCCGTAGGATGTTAACGAGTGAGGAAAAGAGCCGATGTCCAGATCCGCGACTGGTCTTTTTGTCTCGCACTGATAAACAAAGCATGTTCAGGCTTTTCAGGCAGACTGAGTTCTGAAAGCAACACATCACCACGGAGGTCGCGCGGCAGCGGTTGTTCTGTCACCAGCTCAATCTCAACCCGCAGCTCAGTCCCCGCTAGTGTGAAGGTCTCTTTGCCTGATAACAGAAGGGTTTTGCCATCAATCTCAGCATCAAAAACGGGTGCCCATGAATGAGGTTGAGGCGTAAGCGGATCGCCCACTTTGATATAGCTGCTGATTTCCAGATGCACGCGTACCATTGCCCCATTCAGCCCGCCCGTGCTGACTGTCACCGTGTCGCTGTCTCCATTGGTGTCCGTCCGCAACCCAATCTGTGTATGACTCTCGCGCCATACGGTCTGTTCAGGGTGGTCAGCTCCGGTCAGGGAGAAGCCATTGATGGGCGTACCGGTGACGTCAATATGTCCTGTCCAGTACGCACCGCGATAGCGGTCTTTGATACGCGCGCCACTCAGGCGTACACGGAACTGCCGCTGAGAACGGCCCAGTTCTGCGTGCAAATTTCGGTGCCATACCTCTTTTTCACCGTCATAAAGCGTTATCGCCTCCCAGCCGGCATCACCTAACAGGCGGTAGCTCAGCGCCTCAACGGCACTGTACGCAGCTACATCGCCCATCAGCGCATCTCCGGCCCGCAGTTCGGCATAGCTGCGTTCACCGGTGGTGGCAAAAGTATGGCGGGCCCGCAGCGCGGTAGCCACGCCCTTACGGTCAAAACGTTCGGCCAGTACACCAGTCAGTCCACCACGTGAACCGAATACCGCTGTGGCAGGTACTCCTCCACCGCAACGTCCCTGATGCTCATCACTGTTGGCCGTCGCACCCAGTCGATAACCACGTTCCAGTGCCTCAGCATACACCCAGTGGAACTGTCCCCATGCAGAGCCGATTTCAATCAGTCTCTCCAGTTCAGGATGGTGCCAGTCGAGGTTGCAGCGCCGCCCGCCGACGTGTGGAATAAGCAGATGTTTGTGCGGCTCGCGTGCGTAGGCGGCATACAGCTCGTCCAGCGGCCACGCTCCCGGCTTAATGGTGCCGGCGGTAAACTCGTTCCACTCGAAAGAGCGCACCAGTCGCCCTCGATTATCAAACGGGAACTGGGGTTTATCATCTTCAAGAAATACCACGTTGTGATCGCCACCGGCACAGGTATTGCCACACCACTCGGTACCGGAATAGCAGACAAAGTTCTCTGGCTGGTTCAGTTCATTAATCAGCTTTACCGCCTGTTTCCAGCGCGCTTCGGTGACGTTAAAGTCGTTTGCGGTATATCCCAGAATATCGAGACCGGCGACATCACGTCCGTAACTCAGGTTATACAGCGTGTCATTGGTGCCAACAGTGTCATCAGAATGCACATGAAGATCTGCATACAGCGGGCGCAGGCCCGTCGTGGTCTCTTCGGCCGTGACCCATGCTTTGCCTTCCAGCAGGGGGAGTGCATCCAGCATCGCGCTGACGGACCACTCTCCTGCAGAAAGCTGCAAATCACTGATGCGCGCAATCGCCCAGCCCTGCCCGGCCAGCAGGAAGTCATGGTGTTGAGTTTCCCCTTCTGATGAGGTCAGTACCAGCTGTCCTGACAGCGGCAGTTCCCGGCAGGTATTTCCCCAACTGTCATCCAGCCGGATGATTGCGGAGAAAGGTGTGCGGGGAGCCAGTAGCCGGGGGGCAATGACAGAAAGGGACGCGGGGGCACCGGGTACGATATTCAGCAGCGTGTCCACCGGCACTTCAGCAAATTTTGAGCTGCCCAGTGGGTCGACAAACAGGCGGAAACGAAAATCTTTCTCGACAAAACTCTGTACGCGGGTCCCGCCTCCGCCCCGGCGGCGGTCGCCCAGACGGATAATGATTTTATCTCCGGGGTTGATGTAGCCGTCGACGATATCAATCAGAATCGCCTTCTGGAACGGCCGTTCATGTCCCTTCTGATCGAAACGCACTTTCAGGTGCTGCACTGTGGCAGGGCTCTGTCCCGGCAACAGGGGACCTGCCTGATACTCGGCGCTGACATAGTTTGCAGCAGCGGGGTCGCTGGTCTGAAAGAGCGCCCAGTCTGAGTAAAATTTAAAGGCAAGCTTCAGCCATGCGCCATCAGCGAGACCGCTGGCCCCCACGGTATACACCAGCTGGATCTCTTCCCAGGCACCTGCCGTTAGCTGACTGTGTGAACTGGTGACACTGCCCAGAAACGGGCGGGCTTTATTCTGCTCATACAAGCCTTTTGGGGCGATGTAATCGCCTGCATCACGAATATCAAACTGACTCACATTAACCTCACACAATTATTGGGTACGCCAGCGCTGGTAACGCTGCTCGATACGACGAAACACAAGATTTTCCATCAGCCACGCAATGAGCCCAATCAGGCAAATCCCCAGCAGCACCTGGCTGCTGTTCCCTGTCTGACCGCCCATCGCCACCATCCAGCCAATGCCCCGGGAGGCCCCCAGCATTTCAGCCGCCACCAGTGCACGCCACGCCTGGCTGAATCCAATACGTAACGCGGCGGTGATAAACGGTAATGAACTCGGCAGATAGACATGAAACAGCAACTGAGCCGGACGGGCACCCAGTGTACGCGCCGCGCGCACTTCCCCGCCGCGGATGCCCCGGATCCCTTCCTGAATGGTCAGACACATCGGAAAGAGCGCGGCGATGACGATCACCACCACGATAGAGACGATGCCCAGGCCAAAAATAAGCAGCATAAGCGGTGCCCATGCAATGGGCGGGATGGCCATAAACAGGCTGTTCAGCGGGGTGAGAAAATCCCTGAATCGATCGGACAGCCCGGCACTGACGCCAAGGATCAACGCCAGTACTACGGCGAGAACAAAACCGGCGAACTCCTCCAGCAGGCTTGCACCCAACTGAGCCCATATCGAGCCATCACTGAACCAGCGTATGGCTTCACGCCACACATCCCAGGGTTGTGGCAGCACGTACGTGGGATAGTGACTGGCTACAATCATCCAGACAACCAGCAGAGCGGGCAGCGACGCCCACCCCCAGTTTGGCGTTAATCTCACTGCGGGATCCCTGCTTTTTTCAGCCACTGCGTATCAACAAACTCATTCAGCGCAGGGGCTGTCTGCATGTAACCAAGCGACCGGGAATCCTTCATCAGCTGTTCAAAGAACGCCCCGTCCTTCTGCGTCAGTGACACTGACCACTGGATGCGTTTACGCGCCTCCTCTACCAGTGCCTCCGGCGGCAGCGTTTTGCCGTCTGTGGTTTTGATGGACTGCAACTTGAACGCGTCTGCCATAATGCGATCGGCTTCTGCCGGGTGCTGGTTGATGAAGTCCACCGCCTTCTGATGCGCGCGGATGAGTTTCACCGCGTCGTCAGGGCGGTCCTTTAAGGTCTCCGGGAGTGCCATCAGCACATACCACGGATAACCCGGCTGAACCTTATTCACGTCAAGCAACACTTTTGCATCACCGCGCAACAGCGCTTCGCTGACAAAAGGTTCCCAGGTAAAGGCGGCATCCACCACGCCCTGCTGCAATGCAGCAGGCATGTTTCCAGCTGGCATACTCAGCACCTGCACATCTTTATCCGCGATTAACCCGGCCGGCTGCAGCACGACCCCGCGCAGCAAGACATCCATCCCGCTGCCCTTTTTCACACCGGCAATACGTTTGCCCTCCAGGTCAGCGAGCGTTGAAATGCCACTTTTGGCCGGAACGATCAGCGCGGCCTGCCCGCTGTTCACTTTGGCAATGATTTGCCCCTTCAGCCCGCGAGAGAACCACTGAAACACCGGTGTCGCACCGATGTAAGCCGCATCCAGCTCGTGCGCGGCCAGCGCCTGACTGATAACTGGTCCGTCGCCAAAGGACTTCAGCTCAACGTTCAGCCCTTCCTGCTTATAAAAACCTTCTTTTTCTGCAATCAGCGCCGGTGCGTTTGCCAGCGCATAAACCCAGCCAATACGCAGCGGCTGCGAGTCTGCTGCGCCAGCCGCGTTAAATAAAACCCCTGATATCAGCACAGCAAGAAATGTTTTACCCATTTGGCGATCCGTTTTATTAGAGTGAGTGACTGTGGGACTGCTGCATCACGTCAGTAATGCGCTTCAGTAATTCATTGCGGTACGCAGCAAAAGCCGGAAGCTGCCGCGTCTCCAGATTGCTGCGCGGACGCGGCAGAGAAACGGTGAGTTCGCTGTGCACGCCGCCCGGGGCACGATTCAGGACGATCACGCGATCGGCCAGAAAGACCGCTTCTTCAATGTCGTGCGTGATAAAGACAGTGGTCTGGCCGATAGCAGACCAGAGGCGCAACGTTTCTTCGTTCATATCCCCGCGGGTGATGGCATCAAGGGCAGCGAACGGCTCATCCATCAGTAATACGCCTGGCTCCAGTGCCAGCGCACGCGCCAGCGACACGCGCTGCTGCATTCCCCCGGACATCTGATGCGGAAACTGATGGGCGGCATGCACCAGCCCCACCCGCTGTAGATAAGACATCGCGCGTTCACGCTGGGAAGCGGTATCCTCACGTTTCTGCATGCGCAATCCGAACCGGACGTTCTCCAGAACGCTCAGCCACCCAAAAAGCTGTGGTTGCTGAAAAACGTACCCCAGTTGGTTGTTCTCGGGCGTGGTCCGCTGCCCGCCAATTTTAACGGTTCCCTCTTCCGGCTCGGTGAATCCCGCCAGCAGGTTAAGCAAGGTGCTCTTGCCGCAGCCGGAAGGCCCCAGTAACACAACAAATTCGCCCTGCCGTGCATGGAAACTGAAATTGCGAAACACCGGTGCGCCGCCAGGGTAACGAAAAGTGATATTGTCTACCGCCAGTGCGGATGACTCAGAAGTTGTCATGCTGGACATCACGTGTAAGTAAATTGAGATGTGGTTATAATACGTATTAATACAAGTTAATCTAAGATCGCTTCTGACTAAACTAGATCCGAACGGAATACGAGAGACGGAACCTGAATGACACTGGTGCGTGAAAACATGACATCGCTGTACCGGCAGATTGCCGAGACGCTGCAGCAGGAAATTGTAGCCGGCCACTATCAGCCGAGCGGAAAGCTGCCCTCTGAATCTGCGCTTGAAGCGCGCTTCTCCGTCAGCAGGGTCACGGTTCGGCTCGCGCTAAAGTCTCTCACTGAGCAGGGCATTGTTGAGCGTAAACAGGGAAAAGGCACCTACGTATCAGGCAAAAAAGTAGCGCACGGCATCAACGTTATGCGCAGCTTTCATGAATCCCTTAAGCAGCAGGGGCTTAACGCGAGTATGCGGTTGCTGGCTAAAGAGCAGATTCCCACACCCGAGTCGTTACTCACCCTGTTTGAGATGGCCCGGTCCCTGACCTTTATCTCACGGCTTCATCTGGTTGATAACGAGCCGATTGCTGTGGGTTACAGCCATTTTCTGGCTTTCCCTCATGCGCTGAGCTGGGAAGAGACGGAGCAGGAACCCACCTGGGCTTTGCTGGAAAAAGCCACCCAGAGTGCGATAAGCCGTTCTGATATCGCCATCCGGCTGGACTTTGCCGATAAGACACTTGCCGAAGTGCTGGGCACTGCTAAAAACTCGCCGCTCTTCCTGCTGGAAAGGACATCCTGGTTTGAAAACGGTCAGTGTGCGGAAAACTCGCGTTTCTTCATTCGTCCCGAACGCTACGAGTTTACATTGAGCAACGGATGAAATATCGCTGGGTTTTATCTTCAGATGTTAGCCCTGCCATTCCTGTCAACCCTAAAGCGGTATGCACCACACTTCCGCTGAGTGCCAGGTATAGTCATTCGAACCCTGAGAGTTACACTTTTCAGTGATTCAGGGTATGCACTTACTGGTTACGAATATTGTGCCAGAATCATGTGATTTGATGATTGCCGCTTTGCTTTCGAGCCAGTAAGTGCTCCACGTTCGCTAACGAATACTCAGGGCATGCAGACAAACTGCTGACTATATTTCTTTCGAAGAGCGTGGAATGCATACCAATCCCCGATAAAAAGGAGTTGGTGATGACTGCAATAGATCAGTTTGCTGCTTATGTTGGTCTGGACTGGGCGGATAAAAAGCATGATGTCTGCGTTCAGTTTAAAAATGGCGAGCGCATATTCCGTGTTGTCAACAACGGGTAAAAAGTGGGTCTTCCGCAACCTGGGTGGAACCTTTCAGGCCAGAGGACTCATTACCCGTCGCCTCAGTAACTCGAACCCGGCGCGCCCGTACATCTGCCGCTTCGGCATTTTCAGGCGATTAACGTGTCCTTCGACTACACCGTTACTCCATTTGCTGGTTATGGCTTCACATATTGCTGCTGCATCAGCTTCCATCCCGGCTGCAACACGCTGAAGCTCAACAGGACCGCTTTCGCTGACATCAGTGAACCATCTGTTGAGCTGTGGCTTATTTTTGGTTTTCAGGATCCGGTAGAAGTCCAGTGCAAGTTCTTGTGCTATTTTCAGTTGCGGTTCTTTTTCGCACATCAGCCCGATGAAGCGGGAAGCATAATTTTCTTCGCCACTTATTACTCGCCAGGGCATCAACCAACGGCTTACGCGAGAAGCTGACGGAAGACGGGCTGGCGTAGTAACCAGGACAACCCCACCTGTTCGCCATCTGGTAACCTCATCCCTGACTGTTGTTTCGCTACCTGTGAAGCCATTTGCCACCATTTCCTTCCATATCTGGCTGGCATTATGATTGCCGCGTTCGCGCCGTTCTTCCAGCCACCCACGTCAGGGCTCTAGGAGGCCGGGTTTCGTCGGGCGGGTCGACATTCCAGGGAATGTACCGGACTGGAGCCAGCGCCTGACCGTTACGCGTGATAGCCCGGTGGTGCGGGATATTTCACGGATCCCACACCCATTCTTATGCAGAGTAATTACCTCCACCCAGCGTTGATGACGTTTATTACGGGTCTGCTGCTTCAGTCGCTCCGGGCGACAGATATATGGCGTAGATACTTCCGGTTCTGGCACAGGTGATTTTTTTGCGACAACTCACTGGCGACAAGACGTATCAGAGGCATATGTCTGTACATCATCCGTTCAAGTGCATCGCCAATGTTTTTCAGCAGGTGCCAGCGATCTGCCACCTGTCTGGCCTGAGATGCACCTTCATGGGCTGCAGTAGCATAGATACCGCCACGATCGCGGGAAACAACCTGTATTTCAGGATATTTTCTGAACCAGGCAGCCAGCGTACGCTGATCGCGGCAGGGAAGCAGGACCAGGGGACGGTGAGTCTCAAGATTAACTATTAACGTGCCGTAACGATGGCCCCGATGCCATGCCCATTCGTCGATTCCTACGTGTGGGGTAACGGGTTGTGTTGTCTCAGGAGTGCTTATTACCCTGCGAAGAATGGTATCCGCGCTGGTCCGCAGGCCTGCTGCCGTTGCAGCCCGCTGTCCCGCTTCTCCACCGGCAATCAACCCCAGTTGATACTGTAATTTTTGCAGTGACTGCGAAGCCTGCTGTCGTGAGCCAGCAAAAGGAGCCAGGGATTCGGCAAAGATTTTTCGTGAACAGAATGGGTTACGACAGTACCAGTGGCGAACGGCAAATATCAGCCAGAGAGCCTGCCCGGTACATGGCAGATGCTGTATACGGCGTCGTCGACAGCTATGTACAGAATTGCTGAGCTTCATGCATTCGGGGCAGCGCGAGGTTTTACGCGTTGCCTGCAAATGAATTGTCACTCCACCAGGGTCAGTAGTTTGTCGGATCGATTGCCACCCGCAAGGCAGCTGCAAAAGCGTCTTAAGTGAAGGCATAGCGTTATCCATAACTTAAAACAGCTTAGATATTTGTTAACTAAAAAGTTTCATTGGTTTTCTTCCACCCAAGTTGCGGAAGACCCAGTTTTGCACCGTTGGTAACACGTGTGGTTGAACATACACCGGAAGCGCTTGATATCTGGCTCAACGAATTGCACGAAAAGGTGAAGGGCAAGATCGCTATCGCCCTTGAACTGAAGAAAGGTCCGGTGGTGTATGCTCTTCAGAAATACCCCTTTGTCATCGTTTACCCAGTGCACGCGTTATCACTGGCCCGCTATCGGCAGACCTTCTGGCCCAGCGGCGCGAAGGATTATCCGCAGGATGCCGAGCTGGCGTTAGACCTTATGCTACGTTATCCCCACAAGATAAAAGCCATTGAACCCGACAATGCGGATATTCGGTTACTCCAGCAATTAGTTGAGCAGCGCCGACTGCTGGTCGAAGACAAACGTCGCTTTGTGAACCGGCTCATCAACACGCTTAAGCAGTATTACCCCCAGCCTCTGGAATGGTTCTCCCATCGGGACAGCTCACTGTTCTGCGAGCTAATCATTC